>FWWM01000133.1_pt1 | contig 240840 bp, 221 predicted proteins | sample 2228351 | NCBI WGS metagenome assembly FWWM01 (sample SAMEA103939774, study PRJEB20133) | metagenome
GACGCGCTCGTCACCAAGACCTACTCCCTCGACGAGATCAACAAGGGCTACGAGGACCTCATCGAAGGGCGCGTCATCCGCGGCGTCATCCTCTTCGACTAACCGACCGGCTGCCAGGACTGCAGGAGTGCTCCACGGCGGAACTGCCGTGGAGCACTCCTGCTCGCGGCCACGCGTCGCTCCGCACGCATCGGCCGGGTCTGTTTCTGCCAGCTGGAGCGACGACCCTGCAGCGACCGGACTTCGCCGACGCCTGAGCGTGTCTGACAAGGATGATAGGAACTCCGATCGCGAGAAGGCGCATGCTCCGTACCCGATCGCCCTGTTCATCACCGCGCGGACACTGTATACCTGAACTATCGGAAGCGGTGCGCGCCTCCCGCTTCACCGGAGCGAAGATGTAAAACAGTTCTGTCGAAACTATGCCCATGCTCGCTGCTCCAGCGACGACCAGGCAGGAGCAGGTGAGCACCGCCACCGTCACGACGCGCTACGCGGAGAACGTGCGGAGGAACGATGGCGAGCACGCCTCACTGGTTCGAGACGATCGCCGAAGCGCAACGGCGCGCCAAGAGGCGCTTGCCCAAATCCGTCTACGACGCGATCATCGCTGGAACCGAGCGCGGCGTCACGCTCACCGATAACGTCGCTGCCTTTGCGGAACTGGGCTTCCTGCCGCGCATCGCCGGTGCACCAGCCCAGCGTCACCTCGCCACCACGGTTCTCGGTTTCGAGATCGCCTTTCCGGTCATCATCTCCCCCACGGGTGTCCAGGCAGTACACCCTGACGCCGAGGTAGCGGTAGCCCGCGCTGCAGCAGCAGCTGGAACCATCATGATCCTCAGCTCGTTCGCGAGTAAACCGCTCGAAGAGGTCGTCGCAGCCAACCCGCGCACCCTCTTCCAGATCTACTGGCTCGGCACGCGCGATCGTATCCGGGCACTCCTCGAGCGCGCCAAGGCAGCTGGAGCCAAAGGGATCGTCGTCACCCTCGATTGGTCGTTCGCCACGCGACGCGACTGGGACAGCCCCTTCATTCCAGACCGCCTGACGCTGCGTAACATGCTCAAGCTGGCGCCGGAAGCCTTGGCGCGGCCGGGCTGGCTCTGGCAGTACCTCAAGCGCGGCAAACTGCCCGACCTGACGGTACCGAATCTCGCGCTCCCCGGCCAACGGCCACCGACGTTCTTCGAGGCCTATTTCGAATGGATGCAGACACCACCACCGACCTGGGAGGATATCGCCTGGCTGCGCAAGCAGTGGGACGGCCCCTTCGTGATCAAGGGGGTTCTGCATCCTGACGACGCCCGGCGTGCAGCGGACATCGGCGCCGATGCCATCTCGGTTTCCAACCACGGCGGTAACAACCTCGACAGCGCCCCAGCGACCATCCGTGTCTTGCCGACCATCGTGGAGGCCGTCGGCGACCGTATCGAAATCCTCCTCGACGGCGGCATCCGGCGCGGCAGCGACGTCGTGAAGGCGCTCGCCCTCGGCGCACGCGCCGTCCTGATCGGTCGCGCCTACCTCTGGGGTCTGGCAGCCAACGGTGAAGCAGGCGTGCGCAATGTGCTCGATCTCCTGCGGATGGGTATCGACGAAACACTGCTCGGTCTGGGCAAAGCCTCGGTACACGACTTGTGCCCGGAGGATCTCATCATCCCCCCTGGCTTCGTCGTGGGGCCCTCACCAACTGTCGCCCTGTGGCGCTGCCGCGAACCGAGCGAGCATCCCCTCCCCGTGTGAGCCGCTGGGGAGCAGGATCGCTCCGAACGGTGGTCGCCGCACTGCCTCGCCCGAGATGCACGAAGCTCGCCTGTCTGTTCGGAATAGCCGAACGTGGCGGTTGACGACACTTCAGGACTGATGTTAGCGTACGTCTAGTGCCAGACGGCACCCTCGCTCGGGAACCTGGACTCGGCTGGTTCCGCCGCGGGGCACAGAAGGGGGGAACCGGTGAAGACACGGGCAGCTGTCCTGTGGGGGCCCACGCAGCACTTCGAAATCGAGGAACTGGAGCTCGACGAGCCGAAAGAAGGCGAACTCCTCATCAAGCTCGTGGCTACCGGTCTCTGTCACTCCGACTGGTACTTCGCCACCGGAGACAGCCCCGGGCGCTATCCGATCGTCGCCGGTCACGAGGGTGCCGGTATCGTCGAAAAGGTCGGCCCCGGAGTCAGCGACTTCCAACCGGGTGATCACGTCGTCTTAACCTTCATCCCGCCATGCGGGAAGTGCCGCTGGTGCCTGAGCGGGATTCCGGTCCTCTGCGATCGCGGCGCCAACGTCACCATCGGCGCCCAACTCGACGGCACCTTCCGTCTGCACACCAAGGACGGCCAGGACGTCGGTCAGTTCGCCATGATCGGCTGCTTCAGCGAGTGGACGGTCGCACCGACCGACGCTGTCGTAAAGATCGACCCGGAGATCCCGCTCGACAAAGCGTGTCTCGTCGCCTGCGCGGTCCCCACTGGAGCTGGTGCTGCCATGTTCCGCGGTGGCGTGCGCCCTGGTGATACGGTCGCCGTCTACGGTGTCGGCGGCGTCGGCATGAACGCCGTACAAGGCGCCGTCCTCTCGGGTGCGGTCCGCGTCATCGCCATCGACCGCGTGCCCTGGAAGCTGGAAAAGGCGCGCGAGTTCGGTGCCACGCACATCATCGACGTGAACCGCGAGGACGTCGTGCAGCGCGTGATGGAGATCACCAACGGCGTCGGGTGCGACAAGGTGCTCTTGACGCTCGACCACGTCAAGCCCGAGCACGTGGGGATCGGTGCTCAGATCACCCGCAAGGCTGGGCGTCTCGTCATCGTCGGTGCGTCCGGACGAGGTATGGACCACATCGCCGTGACGCCACGCGAGTTCATGCTCCTCGCCAAGGAAATCGTCGGCACCATCTTCGGGCACTCGAATCCCAAGGTCGACATCCCGCGCTTCCTCGAACTCTACAAGATGGGCAAGTACAAACTCGACGAACTCGTCACCAAGACCTACACCCTCGACCAGATCAACGACGGCTACCGCGACGTCGTCGAAGGACGCGTCATCCGCGGCGTGCTCCTCTTCGATCATTAGCCCGTCGCGGTGTACGACGGAGAACCACTCCGTCGTTTCCAGTTCGCACACTCCTCGCGAGGTGACCCGGCCCTCGATCGGGGTGGCTCGGAAGACCGAGTTACCCCGATCTTTTTTTGACTTTTCGCCCTATCACGCGCGCTGGCCGGGTCACGAAAGCCAAGACGATACCTTCGCCTGCACCAGCACCCCGCACAACCAGGCCCCTGCGGCGCGGCAACGCGTCTCTACCCGGACGCTTACTACAGCGAAACACCGCACTCACCCGGTAGCGCCCACACAGCAGCCCCAGGTACCGTGCCCCCGGTGAGTTGGGACGCGCCGCAGCGGCTCGCTTTCCCGCGCCAGCGACTGGTGGCTCAACTCCGGCCTTTGACTTGGGCCCAATACTCCCGAGCTACTTTACTCAACGGTACCGGCGCGACGGTCGCCCGCACCGGGAACGGCCGATGTCGCTCGATCCACGGCTGGCTCCGCGCTCCACCGTCCAGTTCACCCCACACCACCACGACTTCCGTTCCCGGAGCCGCGTACGCTTCCTCGACCAAGCCGAGCGAAACCACCCGTCGTTCGGTAGCCAGATACCCGGTCCACTGCGAAATTCCGATGAGTTCTCCTCGCTCGTTCTCCACACGGTCGTATTTCCAGACCGCGTACTGAGCGACCGGCAGATCGAGGTACTTCGCTGGCGTGTCGTCATCGAACAGTGCTGCCCGCATCAATGCCAGCACATCGTCGATATTCCACACCAATGCCACCTTGCGGCGGTGCGGCCGTCCGCGCAACTGTTCGAGTGCTGCCCGGCCGATGAAGTCGTGGTCGAACTTGATGATCCGTTCGTAACCGAGTTCGTAGGGGGTCACGTAGTAATCGGCGATGTTCGCTGAGTAGAAGCTGCCGCCGATCGCCCGGGTCGCCTCGGCTGTCGTCGCCGGCAACCATTCACGATACGGCCGCAGCTCCTCGCCGGTATAGATCGCTGGCAGCGGTGCAGCGAACCAACCGGATTCCAGCGCATTCGTGAAATATGCGAGCGGGCCGAGCCGCCGCAATCCGAACCGTCGCCCCGCCTCGAGCAGCGTCCCCAGCACGGTCTCTCGGTCCTCCCACGGTCCGGAGAGCTCGAACCCCGGTGAACCAGTCATGCTGTGTCGCATGACCCACACCCGGCACCCAGCGATCGGTAGTTCGACGAAGTGGAAGAACTTGATCTCCGGAACCGGTCGACCGATCAGTGTTTCGAGGAGCGGCGTCGCGTTCGGCCCCTCGATCTCGAAGCGATAGAGCGTCCGTCGCCCAGCCGGGTTGAGCGCGAAGAGCGGATCTTCCTCCACCTGTACCGCGAAGCCACCCGTAGCGGCGTGGTACTTGATCCAATTCATCGTCATGTCGGCGCCGACCAGCACGACCGTCTCCGGTTCGATCCCGTACAGGATGGCATCGCCGATCACGTGTCCGCTCGGCGCGCAGGCGACGAACTGCTTGGCTCTGCCCGGCCCGAAGTTCCGGAAGCTGTTGACTGCGAGCCATTCCAGGAGGCGCACGGTGTCCCTGCCGCGGACCCAGAGGTTCACCATGTGGAACGATTGATCGGACAGCCCGACACCTTCCCACCACGAACGCTGCTCGTCGCGCCAGTTGGTGAATTCGGGGAGGACATGCGGCGAAGGCTGAAGGAGCGTGACGTACGGGGTGATCGCACTCTTCTGATTCGCGTAGAGATGGTCAACGATATTCGGCACCGAGTCGATGAGCTCTTGGAGCGAGCCTGGTGCACTGCGACTCATGGCTTCCTCCTGTTGCCAGAGACCGATCCCCCAGTCATGCCGGATCCCACGGTGACGAGGGGCGGACCGCGCCCACCGAGGATCCACCACCCCGGCAGGCATACGCTAGGCAGAGCCCCCACGACGCCGGTCGACTCGACACGCTCGGCTCCAGTCTGGCTCAGCGTCGCTCGATCCGTCACGATGACCTACCGATGATCGTACCTACCGCGGGAATTCAGCTTATAGCTTAACTGAGCTCTCGCCTGCACACAAGAGCGATGCCGAGTGGCGGTAGAGCCCGAGCCGTGCACTCCTTCACAGGAAGCCGCTCGACGCCGCAGCGCACCCAGAGTTCGCTGGACAGCACCAGAACGCCCGCCCCATGGTGGAGTGATGCAGGGCTCCAAGAGGGCCCGGTACCGCTCGCGCCGTGCGCGCCGGCTGACCTGCCCACCCGTCCCAGCTCAGCGTTCGTTGTGCGATCGGCAGTCGCCCGCCTCGGCGACCACGCGCGCTCGCGTGCTCCTACCTGCTGTCTGCCGATGCGTTTCGGCAGCACTCCTCTACCCCAGGAACGTTCATCTGTCGCCCGCCACCCTTGACAGCTCCCGCAGGTTCCCCGCACACTCCACCGTTGTCGTAGTGTGGATGGAGCTGGTCGATGACAAAGCACACGGAGAGCACGACGACCTGGTTGAATCTCCTCAGGGCGGCGGCGCAGGCCCGCTTCAGTCCCGAGCGCACAGCGGCCATCGACGTAGAGCTCCGTGCGATGGCCGAGGCGATCGCTCGCATCCTCGCTGAACCGCTCGATTTCGATGACGAGTCACCGATCGATCCGCTGCGCGAAAGGCTGGCCAACGCATGAGTGCTCCCGCGGCGTTCCTCAGCATTCGCGACATCCCCGCGAGCATCCGCCAAGGTCAGATCACAGCCAGCGAGGTCGTCCGTGCGGTGCTCGACCGGATCGACCGAACCGATCCCGAGCTTCAGGCCTGGGTCGAAGTCGATCGCGAGGGCGCACTGCGCGAGGCCGAGCACCTCGACCACCTCGCCGAGCGCGGCACGGTTCTCCCGCTGCACGGCGTCCCCGTCGGCCTCAAGGATGTGATCGACGTGGCTGGGCTGCCGACGCGTGCCGGTTTTGCACCGCTCGGCGACCGGCCCGCGCAAGCCGACGCGGCGATCGTCGCCCGCTTGCGCGAGCTCGGCGCTGTGATCCTGGGCAAGACGCACACCACCCAGCTCGCTTTCGCTGATCCCGCCCCGACACGCAACCCGTGGGCAGCGGACCGCACACCGGGAGGCTCCAGCTCCGGCTCAGCCGCTGCCGTCGCCGCACGCCAGGTGCCGCTCGCTGTGGGGACACAGACGGCCGGTTCCGTCGTTCGGCCAGCTGCATACTGCGGCGTCGTCGGCTTCAAGCCGAGTCTCGACTGGTTCTCGCTCGAGGGAGTCATCCCCCTGGCATGGTCGCTCGACCACCTCGGCTTGTTCGCTCGCTCGGTCGAGGATGTGGCCTACGCCTACGTGGCTCTCTGTTCTCACCAGCGGCTGGAGATCCCGCTGCTCGCTGAACCGCCGCGTCTCGTCCTCCTCGTCGACTTCCTCGAACTGGCTGAACCGGAGGTCGCAGAGCATCTCCAGGACGTCGTACGTCGTTTCCGCGAAGCAGGCGCGCGCGTCGAGGAACGGCGCTTGCCCATCGACGTGCAGCTGCTCCTTTCCATCCACCACGTCATCATGTTGAGCGAGATGGGTGCCCTGCACCAGCAAGCGCTCGATCGGCACCCTGACGCCTACGGGCCGCGGCTACGCGCTGCCGTCGAGGTCGGGCAGATCGTGCCGGCCAGCGCCTTGCTCCACGCTCGTCGCCTCCGTCACCGCGTCGCGACCCTCTTGCACCAGTTCCTCGCTCAGGCCGACGCAGTGCTCCTTCCCACCGCTTCTGGCCCGGCACCCGATCGCTCGACGACCGGTGACCGTCGCTTCCAAGCGGTTTGGACCTTGCTGGGGACCCCAGCGATTTCGATTCCCAGTGGTCTCACCCGCGAGGGGCTCCCGCTGGCTGTCCAACTCGTCGCGCGCTACGGCCATGATCGCCGTCTACTCCACGTAGCCGCCTGGTGCGAGCGCGTCCTTCCCGGTCTGCCACCTCCACCGCTGGGTTGACGGGCAAACGAGGAGTGCACCATGGCCGTCCTCACCCGACCGGAGATCCTCCGCCTCATCGAAGCCGGTGAGATCGCCATCGAACCGTTCGACCCAGCGCAAGTCGGCCCGGCATCGATCGATCTCCACTTGGGGCGCGAGTTTCGACTCTTCCGTCACGCTCGGGAAATCCTGCACGTCACCGAGGACACTGACCACCGGGAGGTGACCGAGCTCGTCACCGTCGACGACTATCTGCTCCTCCTGCCTGGGCAAGCCGTCCTCGGCATCACCGAGGAGCGTCTGACGCTACCCGACTACATCTGTGGATGGATCCAAGGGCGAAGTCGTTTCGCCCGTGTCGGCCTGATGGTCCACGTGACGGCCAACTTCATCCAACCAGGCATGGTCCGCACTCGGCAGGTCCTGGAGATGAACAACGCCGGGCCGATCCCGCTCGCCATTCGTCCCGGCATCCGCATCTGCCAGATCATTCTCGAAGAGTGTCGCGGCCGCGCCCGCTATACCGGCCGCTTCCAGGGGCAAGAGCATCCGTGAGCCGCACCGCCCCGGTTACCCCGACCGAGAGTCGCCCCCAGCCGGGGCTGGCTCCTTCTCCCTCAGCGCACGATCGTGCGGGGCGTCGCCGCCAGTGCCGCTTCCAGATCCTGCGCGGTGATCGACGCGAGGTCACCGCGAATCGTCAGCTTAAGCGCCGCCAGCGCCGTGCCGTACCGGAGCCCTCGCTCGACGTCGCGCGAATCCAAGTACCCGTGCAGGAAGCCAGCAGCGAACGCATCGCCAGCTCCCACACGGTCGACGACCGTCGCAGTGATTCCCGGAACCGCAACCACGCATCCATCGGCAGTCATCGCCAGTGATCCGCGCTCGCCGCGCGTCAGCACGGTGACCGCAGCCCCGAAGCGCTCGGCTAACCCGGCGGCCACCGTCTCGGGTTCGCCGGCCAGGCTCCACACGGTGCTCGCGTCGTCCTCGCCGCAGAAGAGCACCGTCGCGTTCCTGCAGAACGGTTCCAGCGTACGTGCTGCTTCCTCCGTCGACCACAGCCGGGAACGGTAGTTCACGTCGAAGGAGACACCTACCCCGGCCCGGCGCGCTCGCTCCACGAGCCGCTGGAGCACCTCACGGCAGCCGGCACTCAACGCAGGGGTGATCCCTGTCGCGTGCAACCAGTGCGCCTGCTCCACCCAATCCACTGGGAACGACTCAGGATCGACTCCAGCCACCGCCGAGCCGGCACGGTCGTAGAGGACTGCGGTCGGCCTCGGCGGCACCCCCACGTCGAGATAGTACACGCCGACTCTCCCACGCTCGACCCATTGGACGAGCGAGACGTCTACCCCGTGCCACGCTAGTTCCCGCGCGATCCGCTCTCCGAGAGGGTTCCGCGGAAGTACCGAAGACCAGGCTGTCCGCCAGCCGAGCCGGGCGAGCGCGACGAGCACGTTCGATTCGGTCCCACCGATCCCGACCTCGAACGCTCTCGCTGTCTCCAGCCGCTCACCGAGCGGTACGGCCAGGCGGATCATCGTCTCGCCGAAGCTGACGACGTCCCAACCCACCTTATCCCGTCCTCACACGTAGTCCAGGACCTCGAGCAACGAGCGGACGGTGCAATGGGGCTCCTTGCCTAACGCGTCCAGCGTCGTGCTGCTCCCACGATTCACCCAGCACACCCGATACCCGAAACGGAGGGCACCGGCCACATCGAACCCGTTCGCTGAACAGAAGAGGATCTGCTCTGGGCGCAGTACGAGCGTGGCCGCCGCCAAGGCGTACACCGCCGGCGCCGGCTTGTACTGCTGCACCGCGTCCGCACTCAGGACAGCGTCGAACCACGACCGCAGCCCGGCGTGATCCAGCAGCGCTTCCAGCATGGGAAGACTTCCGTTGGAGAGGACAGCCAAGCGCTTGTTGCGCTCGCGCAAGGCAGCGAGCACTGCTGGAACCTCGGCGAACAACTCCAATTCCAGCCACCCCCGCAGCAGATGCGCTCGTTCCTCGGCCGTCAACTCCAGTTCCAGCTGGGCACAGGCAACGTCGAGCGACTGCTCAGTGACGTGCCAGAAGTCGACGTACTCGTCGAGGATCGTGCGGAGGAAGCTGTGCTCGAGTTGTTTCGCTCGCCAGCGGTCGAGAAGCGGCAAATCCCCAACGATGGCCCGCGCTCGTTCTGCCAGCCGGTTGAACCCGAACAGCGTCCCGTAGACATCGAAGACGACCGCTTCAATCCTGGACTCCAATGCAGATCCCTCCGCATACACGCGTTCTCGGTCGAATACTAGGCGTTGGCACAGCGGAGCGCAACGGCAGCCAGGAGAGCGCCCACCGGTGACTGCGGCGAAGTCACGACCGGCGCAACCTCAGTGCACGCACGTTCGTTGGTACCCTGGGAAGGGTACTGCGGAGGTCGGCGCGTGTGGAGACAAGTTCTCCTCGTTTTCGTCGCAGTAGCAGTCTTGGTCTCTGTCCTGCCGGTGCGTGAAGCCAGCGGCGTACCCTTCGCTAGCCCGGCCTTCGAGCAGCTTTGGAGTCGCTCGCAGCGCGCCCAGCTCGATCTCTGGGGACAATCGCCGCTCACTTGGCGCATCGAGCCCTACGCCGATGCCTCCGGTGGACGTCGCCTCGTCCAGTACTTCGACCGAGGTCGAATGGAACTCACCACACCGGCGAGCGGCTCTCGGACGATTCTGACCCAGGGACGCCTCGCTTGGGAGTTGACGACCGGGCAGATCGCGATCGGGAGCGAGCTATACGTCCGAAGGCCTCCCCCAGACATCCCGATCGACGGCGGCTTCGCCGATCCCCGCGTCCCCACCTACGCCGCACTCGCTGCCCTCGTCGCGCAGCCAGCCCCCGACCGCACAGCGAGCGCTCAACCGATCGACGTCTGGATCAGCGCCGACGGCTCGCTCCGCACGTCCGTACCGCCGGCAGCAGTGCGCCCTAGCCGCTACATCACTACGACGCGTCACAATTTGCCGGACGTCACCGTCGCACTCTTCGATCGGTCACCCCTCGGGCCCGATGCCTGGATCGAACATTTCGGTTTCCCGATCAGCGAGCCAGTGTGGACCTTCTACCGGCGCGGAGACGCTCTCCTCCCCTCTCTCATCCAGGTGTTCGAGCGCCGTATCCTCGTCTACACGCCGTCCCTTCCCGTCGATCAGCGCTTCACTGTCGCCAACACTGGGCGCCACTACTACCGCTGGCGCTACGGCAACGACCCCGCGCAGCTGTGGCCCGCCCCCCAGCCCGGTTCTCCCGTCTCGGTGAGCGTTCCGGAGGGCTTCCGCGCCGGACTCTTCCTCGACGGCGTCCGCGATCCGATCGATCTCACCATCGCCCCGGACGGGAATGTGCTCGTCCTGACCGCTACCGGTACGCTCCTCATGATTACGGCCGAGGACGCCGACGGCCGAGCATCGCGTCTCACCACCTTCGCCTCAGCCTTCGTCGAGCCCCGTGGTGTCGCTACGGCCGGCCCTTGGGTGTACGTGACGGATAACCGTGGACTCACCCGTCTCCGCGACGACGACGGCGACGGTATCGCTGACCGGACGGAACTCCTACCCGTGCCGTTCCAGCCGCTCTCCGGGCCAGCCGGGGCGCCGGTCGCGGACGACCGCGGCCACCTCTACGTCGTCGGCGCAACCAACGCGACGACCGGCACCCCGACGATCTACACGCTGCGCGAGAACCAGATCGTCCCTGTCGGCCCCGCACCGGCTAGCTTCCGGCGGCTCCTCACCTGGGGCGAGGTACTCTTCGCACTGGTCGAGCCGAACGACGGCGATGCCCGACTGGTTCGGCTCGACCTCAGCGGTAGAAGCCTCGCCGCGACACCGTACCTCGAGTTCCCACCCGGCTATAGGCCCATCGGCGGGCTCGCGTACACCGCGCCCCTGTGGGCTGATCCCATCCCGGGCACGCTCTTCTTCTGGGGCACACGCCAGACGAGCGGCGCCCTGCTCCGCGCCCTCCCGAATCCGGACGGTCGCGGAGCCACCGTCGCGCCGTTCGGAAGCGGGTTCCAAAGGCCGGTAGCCCTGACGACCGGGCTCGACGGCACACTCTATCTCGCTGACAGTGGCAGTGGACACATCCTCAAGATCGTGCCCACGCGCCGCTCGTTCCAGTGAAGGCTCACAGATCGCTCGGGCCGCCGTTCGGTCGCCCAGCTCCGAGTTCCTTGGCCCGACGGTAGGCTGCCCACACTGCGCGCGCGATGACGGTCCGGATCCCACCGCGCTCCATCTCGTAGAGCGCTGCTGCCGATGTCCCACCTGGCGTGGTCACCATGTTCCGGAGCTCGGCTGGGTGCTTGCCCGTTTCCTGCGCGAACAGCACCGATCCCAGAATCGTCTGCTGGACGAGTTGCTCAGCGACGCTCCGCGGAAAGCCGAGATGCACTCCGGCGTCGATCAACGCCTCCATGATCAGGAAGACGTAGGCCGGGCCTGTCCCGCTCAATGCCGTCGCCATGTCGACGAAGTCTTCGTCAGCGACCCGCAGCGCGATACCCATCGCTTCCAGCACGGCCACGACCAGTCGCTCGTCTTCGGGAGTCACCGCTGGGGCCGGGCACCAGACCGTCGCTCCGTAACCGATCTGCGCGGGCGTGTTCGGCATCGAGCGCACGACACGCTCGTGACGCAACCCTTCCCGGAGTCGCTGCAAGGTCGCACCCGCCACGATCGAGAGCACGACTTGCTCGGGCTGGAGTACACCCGCAAGATCCCGCATCGCTGCATCGAGCGTCTGCGGCTTGACTGCCAGCACGATGAGATCAGCTCCCTGGGCGGCACGGGCATTGTCAGCCACCGTTTCCATCCCCAGCCGCGCCAGCAACTCCTGGCGGCGCCGCGCGTTCGGCTCACCGCCGGTGAGCTGGTGCACGCTGACCATGCCGGTACGCAAAAGCGCGGCGGCGATCGCCTCCGCCATCACGCCACACCCGATGAAAGCGATACGTTTCCCCGCGAGCGGCGAGTGTTGCCCACTCGGTACCCGGCTCGTGAGCTCGCTCCGTCCTCCGCTCGACCTCACTCCTCCTCGTCCTCCTCGAGCTCCAGTTCCTCGAACGGGCTTCCCTCGATGAATGCTTCCACGAACTCCGCCAGCCGGTTCAGGGCCGTCTCCACGATCGCCTCGCCGAAGTCCGCCGACGCAGCCCGGGCATCGCCCAACGCGCCGTTCGCTGTAATTTCGTCGAACGAGTAGGCGACGTGCACAGGGCCCCACCAGGAGGCATGTGGGTAGGCCTGCTCCAAGAGCTCGCCGGGGGCCAAGGCGTCTTCCCGCACCGCCCACGGAGCCAGATACAGGAGCTGGCTCGTCTCGCTCTCGCAGGCGTGCCCGATCACTTCTGCCACCTTCCCCCGCTGCACGACGTCATTGGCGAGCTCGCTGATCGACACCCACGCCGCCAGCACGTCCAACTCGCGCCGCAGTCGCTGTATCAACAATTCCAGGGCGGGCCGGTTCCCGCCATGTCCGTTCACGAAGAGGAACCGCTCGAACCCGTGCTCCGCCAGGCTCTCCACCACCTCGTACAGCACCTGCATGAAGGTCTCCGCCGAAAGCGTGATCGTTCCCGGAAAGGCCATGTGGTGCGGCGACACCCCGAACGGGAGCACCGGTACCACCAGCACTTCCGGATACAGGCGCTCCGCCAGGCGCAGGCTGAACTCGTACGCGCGCACGCTGTCCGTCGCGAACGTCGCGTGTGGACCATGCTGTTCTGTCGACCCGACCGGGATGACGACCAATCGGATCTCTCCCATCGCTGCTTCCAGCTCCGGCCAGGTCATTTCCCAGAGGACGTACCGCTCACGCTCTTCCATCGACTCGCTATCCTTCCGATGTCGCCGCTGCCCGCGGCTCGCCGATCGCCAGCATGGCATCGTAGCACAGATTAGGAGGTCGTCTCGCATGCTGCGACCGCACGGCTATCCACCGATCGCCGACTACGCCATGATCGGCGACGGCCGCACCGCTGCGCTCGTCTCTCGGGAGGGCTCGATCGACTGGCTCTGCCTTCCGCGTTTCGACTCCGATCCCGTGTTTTCGCGCATCCTCGACGCCGACCTCGGAGGCTACTGGTCGATCCTGCCCCACGACGTGCGGAGTATCCGCCGATCCTACCGACCGCGCACCAACATCCTGGAAACCCGCTTCACCACGACTACCGGTTCTCTCCGTCTCGTCGACTTCTTCCCGGCGCTCACCGAGGCACAGAAGCGTGTGTATCCGCTGGCGCAATCGCTCCTCATCCGCCGCGTCCGCTGCGAAAGCAATCGCGTCGCTTTCGACGTGACCGTGCGCCTGCGACCGCGCTTCGGTCGCTGGACGCCGGAACTCCGCACGTTCGCGTCTCACTGGCACGAGTACGGGTGGGGTCACAGTGCGGCTGTGCTGTATGCGAGCGTCCCCCTCGAACGCCGTGGAGCCCTCCTCCAGGGATCGGTCACGCTCGAAGCTGGACAAACGGCCGACTTCGCACTCGCTTATGCCGACGAGGCTCCGGTCGAGCTGCCGCTTCCGCAACTCTTCGATACGATCGAGCGTCTCACCACCGAGTATTGGCAGCAATGGATCGCTCGCTGCACCTACACCGGCCCCTACCGCGAAGCGATCGAGCGGAGCGCTCTCGCGCTCAAACTGATGACCTATGCACCATCGGGCGCCATCGTCGCTGCACCGACCACCTCGCTCCCCGAGTGGATCGGTGGTCCCCGCAACTGGGACTACCGGTACTGCTGGCTCCGCGACGCCGCTTTTACCGTGCGCGCTCTCCTCGGCCTGGGGTTTCACGAGGAGGCGGATGCGTTCGTCGACTGGATTCTGCACGCCACGCGCCTCACGCAACCGGAGCTGCAGGTCGTCTACACCGTGTACGGCGATCCGCACATCCCCGAGCGACTCCTCGTCGACCTCGACGGTTATCGCGGGAGTCGCCCAGTCCGTGTCGGCAACGATGCCTCCCGTCAGTTCCAGCTGGACGTGTACGGCGAGGTGATCGACGCCTTCGCCCGATATCGTGCCTTCGGACGAAGGCTCGATAGCGACGACTACCGCTTCCTCCGCGGTTTGGCTGACGTCATCCTCCGGCGCTGGCAGGAACCGGACGACGGCATCTGGGAAGTCCGTTCCGGTCGCGTCCACCACGTGCACTCGAAGGTGATGACCCTCGTCGGTCTCCGCCACCTGGAGCGACTCGCCCAGCGCGATCGGGTGTCTCTCCCGCTCGAACGCTACCGGCGAGCGGCGGCGGAGATCGAACGCTGGCTGGTGACCTACGGTGTGGACCCTCGTCGCAACGCCTTCGTCGCCCTGCCGGGTGGAGACACAGACGCGTCCCTCCTCTGGTTGGCGCTCCAGGACGCCTTCCTGAGCCCCGACCATCCGTGGGTGATCGGCACGGTCGATTCCGTACTCGAGGAACTCACCGTCGGCGACCTCGTCTACCGCTACCACCGGGGCGATGGACTCGCCGGCCCGGAAGGAGCCTTCGTGATCTGCTCGTTCTGGCTCGTCGAGGCGCTCGCTCGCGTGGGACGCCTCGACGAGGCACACGAGCGCTTCGAACGCCTCCTGCGTCGCGCGAACGAGGTCGGCCTGTACGCCGAGGAGATCGACCCGGAGACCGGTGAACATCTTGGAAACTTTCCGCAAGCCTTCAGCCACATCGGACTGATCAGCGCCGCCTTGGCCCTCGAAGAGGCCACAGCGACCCGGCGTCCGCTCGAAAGAGCGGCACACTGAATCACGGCAGACTGAGGAGGAATCCGAGCACCATCCCGTACAGCACGTGCCCGATGAGCGTAGCCACGGCCGTCCGTCTTCCGTAATTGAGCCCTGCCAGTCCCGGCGGCTGCAGATGCCGCGTGGGATCGGGTCCGGTCCGCTCGCTCGCCATCCGGGGATGAACACCCGGGAGGCTCGGCAGGACGACGAGGAGGACGAACAGGGCGTGGATGGCACCTGCCAATCCGCCGACCCACCAAGATGCCCCACCGATCAACCAGAACAGCGCTGCATACAGCCCTGCCAGTGGCCAGCCGACCAGAATGTGCACGAAGACACCGAGAAACTTCGCGCGCTCGCGCTCGGCCGTCACCCATAAGCCGAGGATGAGCGGCAGGTCCATGCGGGTGAGACCCAGGAGTTGGCTGCCGCGCAACACCACTGTCAAGACGATCGTCGCGATGAGGCCGGCAACGAGGAGGCGACCGAACTCGACGACCACGGTGACATCCCCTTTCGCGCCTCATGGTATCCTCTCCACTTGCGCACCGTACCGGTGCCGAGGAGTCCGCCCGATGCCGTTCGTCATGCATCTCCAGTCCGAGGGGTTCGTCCCGGCTGTCCGCTGCGATCAGTGCGGAGACCTCGTCTCCGCCGGGACCGGCCTCGTCCTCTGGAGCATCGACGCACCTGCCGAGTTCGGCAGTGTTCCTGTCCTGGTCGCCTGTGATCAGGAGTGTGCCGACGCCCTGTCGGCACGCTATCCCGAGACGTCGCTCGCTGCTCTGGCCCTCGACACATATCTCGTCGTACTGCTCGAAGACACGCTCGAAATCGATCCCGAGGCAGTACGCCAGCGCGAGGAACTCGCTTGGGCCATCGAGCGCACCCTCGACGAGACCGATCAAGCGCTGGACTGAGTGCTACCGCCGCAGCCGTCGGACGCAGAGGGCGAGGAACGCCGCAGCGAAGCGGAGGCCGATCCCCGTATAGACCAGCCAACGCAGCGGCAGTGGTTGCTGCGACGCATAGTGCCGGCGGTAGAAGAGCGCCATCGCTCGATAGAACTCCCAGAGGACGCGCGGATCGCGGCGTCCCCACGAGCCCCCTTTCAGGTGCAGGGCGCGCGCAGCCGGCTCGTACCGCACGCGCCAGCCGCGCTGCTTGATGCGGTACGCCCAGTCCAGGTCCTCGCCGTACATGAAGAACGCTTCGTCCAGGAGCCCCACTTCTGCCACTGCCTGGAGCCGGACGAGCATGCAGGCACCGCTCACCGCGTCCACGTCGCTCGCCTGGTCCGGGTCGAGATACGTCAGGTTATAGCGCCCGAATCGAGCACTGCGGGGGAAGAGCGTCGCGAGTCCCGTGAGCTTCCAGAGTGCCGTCACTGGGGTCGGAAAGCTCCGCCGGCACGCCAGGTCGAGTCGACCGTCCGGAAGCACCAGTTTGGGCCCCACGACCGCCACATCCGGCTCTCGGTCGAGCACGCCGACCAAGCGCTGGATCGTGTCCGCTCCGACGAAACAATCGGAGTTCAAGAGCAGCACCGCGTGCGCCGGCCGCGACGGTTCCGGGACGAGCGCCAGGATACGACGCAGCGCCACGTTGTTGGCCCGCGCGAATCCCACGTTCGCTCCCGTTTCCAGCACCACCGTCTCCGGAAACCGCTCCCGCACCCGTTCGACCGATCGGTCGCGGGAGCCATTGTCGACCACGAACACCGTGCAAGGCCGGTCCAGCACGCTGCCGCGCAGTGCAGTCAAGCAACGCTCGACGAGGTCGGCGGTGTTGTAGTTGACCACCACGACCCAGACGCCCTGCGGCGCAGCCGCTGTCACCGCCGGTGGTCGGAGAGCACTGACCTCACCACTCACCGCGCCACGCCAAGTAGTGCTGCCCGACATTCCCCATCTCCACGCGCCACTCGGGCGGATTGCTGGGTGTGTAGGTCAAACAACGCCGCTCGAAACACTGGACGAGCACGTCGCGGAACTCACCGCCGACCTTCACCGTCGCCCAGTACGGTTCGGTGATCGGTAAGCCAGTCGCGAAGAAGATCGGATCGAACAGCTTCCCTTCGCGTGGCCCGCTGCCTTCCCACACCAGTCCCTCACTCTGCAAGAACTCCCAGAAGACGTCAGCCACCGCGTGGTTAGTCTCCGGGACCACGACCGCGACGAACACACCGCCCGGCCCGTCCTCCGTCACCGTGCCATCGCGGTGCAACCGCCAGCGGATCTCACTGCCGACGGCCAGCGGCGGCACCGAGAGAAGATCCTGGAACGTCGCGTACGTAGGGCCCGAGGGATCGTCGCGGTCACCAGCAACCGGGATCGCGGCAGGCTCGCGCTGCTCGAAGATCGCGTCGCCCAGCTGGAGCTGCCCCGTGATCATCTCTCGCACGAGAAGGCCATTCGTGACGTACCAGCGGCTCGTGCGGTCACCCGAAAGGATCGTCACCTCCATGCGCGCCTTGTCCCAATACAGCGCGGCACGGCGTCCACCCGGGGCGTCACGGTACGGCTCGACTGTCAGCCGAAGAGGTTCCGGGCCCCACGTCCAGCTGCGCTGCACGAGACCAGCGGCGACAGGTCGATCCTCGCGCTCCCAGGTGCGTCGCCAAGCGCTGAAGACAGCCGGCTGATACGGGCTCGGCTCCCACGCCGCCCATCCGAACCCCTCGAGCGTCCACGACCGCCCCTTCGCCGGTTCCACGAAGACCAGGACCGGCGGTTTGCCTGGACTGTTCCGCACGAAGATGAGTTGCTCCCCTTCACCGGCGATCGCGACCAGGATACCCGGATCTGCGGCAACAGTCGCCCGCTCACCGGTCACGACATCGATCCGCGTCACCACGGTCGGGAAGCTGCGGCTCGCGTACAGGAAGCGTGCCAGTGGGTCCAGCCACAGGTAGACCTCCGGTAACTGCAGGCCAGGATACCCCAGTGGTAAGTCGTCGAACCGTTGCACTCCACCGGTGACCAGGTTGACGAGCACCAGATCGTCCCCACCACCGGTCGCTTCGAGAAACCCGACCCACTGCCCATCGCCCGAGGTCAGGACCGGTGCCCGGCACGTCTCGACCATGCCTGGCCAGATGACTCCCTGTTCCCGGTCGACCGGATCGACCCAACGCAGGCGTGCATCGCTGGCACCCGTATAGACGAGCCGCGGCCGCTCAGCGTCGCCACCGGGGGTGATCCACCGGATGGTTCCGATGCCCCGATCGTGGACGATGACCGTCCCGGCCTCCGCCGCGATCCAACCGACCTCCGCCACCGGACACGATCCGGTCACTGGCTCACCGGTCGGACGCAGGAAACCGAGCCACTGCCCATCGGGCGACCATACCAGATGACTCGCTCGCACCCCGACCACCCGTCGGACCACACCGTCCCGGTCAGCCAGGACCACTCGCTCCCCGTCGCTCCAAGCCAGCCAGCGGCCGTCCCCCGACCAAGCGAACGTCGTGCCCGTACCGAGCAGTTGCACCGCCGGCGGCCCGCTCGTCACTACCAGCCCGACTACCGAGCGTCCTTCGCGGATCGCCGTGAGAGCGAGCCTTCCCCCTTCAGGAGACCACCGGACCTGCGTGACCGCTGCACCCTCGAGCACCGCTGTCCGCTGCTCTCCCTCCGCCGACGCTAGCCAGAGCCCGCGGTGACGGTCGAGGAGGGCCAACGGCCACCAGGGCGCTGGCACCTCGCTCTGGGCATTCACCACCGGCGAGGCGAGGCACAGCGCCAGCAGCGCGAGGACGATCCGCCATGCACCCCGCATCCCTCACGTCCTTCCCCCTCGGCCGCAGCCGAGCTACCGCGCAGTTATCCTAACCGCAGGCAGCGCTCGGCGTCTCGTCGGCCGGAACCGCACCGACTCTGCCTCCCCTTCGGGCGCAGGGTGTCGGTCTCCCCGCGATCGACACCCGACCTCGCCCGAGAGACCGGGCGGAGCCAGCGCACCCTCGCCGTACCGGTGCACCCCCGAGCTCGCCCGTCGACCCCTGTCGCGGGACATCTCGAGTCGGTGATCCAGGGTATCTCGCCTTTCGAAGAAGGCCGACAGCCTCCCACGGGCTCTGCCACCCAGTATCGAACGGGATCGACGAAATGATCGCGCCACGCTTCTCGCTCGACCGAACGCCGATCGCAAACACGGCCGGCCCGGGACGGCATCGCTGCCCCGGGAGACTGCCGCCGCGGTCGCACACCACAGCTCCGTTGCCCATCGGCGCGGACGTTTGCGCGCTCTGCACCGCACCACCGACGAGAGGTGTACAGACGACAGGGACTGCAGGCGAATGCACAGCCGAGCTTGACGCCTTCCTACCGGCTTGCTACCCTCGGCTCCGGCGAAGGAACGTGGTGGGGAGGGAGCGCTGTGCTCGTCCGCATGCCTGGTCGCGCGAGGCCACGCGCAGTAGGACATCCGGAATGAAACGCAGGATCGGACACGTTCGACGAAGGGAGAGCACAGCGTGGCGAAGAAGAAAGTGAACAAGGTCGTTCTCGCGTACTCCGGTGGACTCGATACCTCTGTGATCCTGAAATGGATCAAAGAGACGTACGACTGTGAGGTCATCACCGTAACAGCAGATGTGGGGCAGGGTGAAGACCTCTCCGGTATCGAGGCCAAAGCCCTGGCGACGGGCGCCTCCAAAGCCTACGTGCTGGACCTCAAGGAAGAGTTCCTGACCCAGTACGCCTTTCCGGTGCTCCGCTCCGGCGCCGTCTACGAACGGAAGTACCTGCTGGGCACCAGCTTCGCGCGCCCGCTGATCGCGAAATACCAGGTCGAGATCGCCAAGCGCGAGGGAGCCGACGCCGTCGCGCACGGCTGTACCGGCAAGGGCAACGACCAGGTCCGCTTCGAACTGACCTACAAGGCGCTCGCGCCCGAACTCACCGTCATCGCTCCGTGGCGTGAATGGGATCTCTCTGGACGGGAAGCCCTGCTCGAGTACGCTGCCTCGCGCGGTATTCCGGTCTCGCAGACCAAGGAGAACATCTACAGCCGGGATCAGAACCTCTGGCACCTCAGCCACGAGGGCGGTGAGCTCGAGGATCCCTGGCAAGCACCCCACGAACGCGTCTACCAGATCACCACGAGCCCGCAAGCCGCTCCCGACGAGCCGGAGGAGATCGTCGTCGGGTTCGAGCGCGGCTACCCGGTCAGCCTCAACGGTGAGCGCCTCCCGGCCGTGACGCTCATGGAGCGGCTCAACGAGCTCGGTGGCCGCCACGGGATCGGCCGCATCGATCTCGTCGAGAACCGGTTAGTCGGGATGAAATCGCGCGGCGTCTACGAGCAGCCGGGTGCGACCATCCTCTCCGTCGCACACAAGGAACTCGAGCACCTCACGCTCGACCGCGAGACGATGCACTTCAAGGACATGCTCGCGCTCAAGTACGCCGAACTCGTCTACTACGGTCTGTGGTACACCCCGCTGCGCGAGGCGCTCGACGCCTTCGTCGACGTCACGCAACGGACGGTCACCGGCGAGGTACGCTTGACGCTCTACAAGGGAAATTGCATGCCCACCGGCCGGCGTTCCCCGTACAGCCTCTACAGCATGGAGCTCGCGACCTTCGGCGCCGACGGCATGTACGACCAGCGTGACGCCGAAGGGTTCATCAATCTCTTCGGGCTGCCGCTCCAGGTCGCTGCACGACTGCGGCAGGGGCAGCCCTCCGGGACGTGAGCGACGGCTTCCGAACACCAACGGGGGTGCCGGGTGGCACCCCCGTCTTCACTTTCGCGTTGCGCCTCGCTCAGCTCAGCGCCACGGATGGATCGCCGGCGAGTTGACGGCGATGATCATCCAGATGATCAACCCGAGGACGTTGATCCCCACGAACGTGACGAACGCCAGGAAGCCCCAGCCGTAGCGAAACTCGTACCCGAACAACGGCTGGGCGCTGGCGACCGCCTCCACCCGCTCCTCCACTGCGGCTCGACTGGTCTGTCCCTTGGCCACGCTGCGCTCCTCCCGTGCCAGGATGCAGTACCGACGCTTTCCCGGCGCCTATCCTACCACGGAGCACTGACTTTGCGCATCGTTTCACGAGCCGGTCGAGCCTTCGACCACGTTGCCAGCGTCCCCATCGTGGCTCACAGGGGTGGATACTGTGCCGCTGCCTCCTCGCATCGTTTGCGACGTTCGTGGTCACCTGTCGGCTGCCAGGCAACCGCGACCCCAGGGGTCACGAGATCCCACCCACCACGGTGCTCGCAACGGCTTCCCCGGGCACAACCTCGAGTCACCCCTCGTTTTCCGATGTAGCATCCCCCGCTCGTTCCGCGCGACGAGGCTCCGAGCGCGGCAGCTGGACGATGTACTGGCCTCCCTCCTCGCGTACCTCGACGAGACCATCGCGGGCCAATCCCTCGACGACCTCCTCGAGCGCCACCTCGCGGCCCGCGGCATCGCCCGGTCCGACGACGGCGTACAGATCTCGTAGCGCGAGTCCGGAGGGAGTTCCCCGCAGGGCAGCGATGATCCGCCCCCGGTAGTACCGACGCGAACCGACGAAGCGCTCGCTCCGCTTCCTGACCGCTCCCGGTGTCCCTACCGAGCGACAGATCTCGGCCAGCGGACAGACCACACACCGTGGTCGCTGGCTCGTGCAGACCCTCGCGCCGAGTTCCATCAGCCCCTGATTCCACTCGTAGGCCCGCTCTTCCGGGAGCACGCGCTGAGCGAGCGCGTCGAGCGTCTTCGAATCGGGGCGTTGGTCTGGCCCGAGAAAAAGCCGAGTCAGCACCCGCGCGATATTCGTGTCCCAAAAAGCGACCCGTGCACCGAAGGCGAAGCACAGGATCGCTCCAGCCGTATAGCGCCCCACTCCCGGCAAGCGCTCCAACTGCCGCCGGTCGCGCGGGAAGACACCGCCGAAGCGCTCCACGATCTCCCGTGCCGCCCGCCACAGGTACACGGCTCTGCGGTTGTACCCGAGTCCCGCCCATTGGGAGATCACGTCCGCCAACGGACTCCCAGCTAGCCGCTCCAGCGACGGAAAGCGTGCGAGAAACGCCTCGTAGGCCGGAACGACGCGCTCCACCTGCGTCTGCTGCAGCATCACTTCGCTGACGAGGATGCGATAGGGATCCCGCGTTCGCCGCCAGGGAAGATCGCGCGCCTCTCGTGCGTACCAGGCGAGCAGTCGCTCGTGCGCGGAGCGCACCGTGTCGTCCGAGAGATTGCCCAACGGAGAGGCGTGCAACCGCTCGTCCATCCGAAGCTCCACACAACGCTCAGGAACTCCTACGCGCGCGACTGTACCGTCTCGCACTCCGATGACCCCGCAGTGCGCTGCGTTGAAAGCCGACCCACCGCCGGGCCGACGCCCAGCGGGAGGATGGCTCATCCCGCCCACGATGGACAAGGGACCGGGGGCGAGGATTGCCTCTCCGTTCTCGTTCCCTGCTCCGGTGAAAACTCGCGCTGCACCGTCCGAAAACGACAAAGCGGCCATCTGGCCGCCTTGCCGCCTCCTCCTCACGCGCGAGGCGTTCTCGTTCATCCTCCTCCGTTACCATCTACGTCCGCGCACCCGTCGTCGGTTTCCTCCGTCAGGAACTTTCGTACTCGCTCCCGCAACGCTTCGTACCATCCCTCGCTCGTCACGTCGTACCATTCGATCTGCTTCATCCTTCGGAACCAGGTCAGCTGGTGCCGTGCGTACCGGTGCGTGTCGTACTTGATGCGCTCGATCGCCTGCTCGAGCGTGGACCGCCCTTCCAAGTAGGCAACGATCTGGCGATACCCCAGCGCAGTCATCGCCGGCGCAGTCGCTGGCACCCCTTCCGCCAGCAGTCGGCGGACTTCCTCGACCAGCCCGCGGGCGATCTGGCGGTCCACCCGCTCGTCGATACGCCGGTACAGCTCCGGTCGCGGCATCGTCAACCCGATCCAGAGCGTGCGCCAGTCCGGTGGCTCCTTGCCCTCGAGTTCGGTCATCGGTCGCCCAGTCGTGATGAAGACCTCCAACGCGCGGATGACCCGCCGGACATTCTCCGGAGGAATGCGAGCCGCAGCGGCTGGATCCACCCGAGCCAGTTCCCGGTGCAGGGACTCCGGTCCTTCCTGTCGCGCTCGTACTTCCAACTCGGCGCGCAACTCGGGATTGGGTGGCGCCGGCGGTATCCGCCATCCCTCGAGGAGCGCGCGCACGTAGAGCGGAGTACCCCCTGTCACGATCGGGAGCCTGCCGCGCCGGTGGATCTCTTCGATCGCGCGTCGCGCGTCGCGTTGGAAAAGCGCGAGCGAGTAGTCGTCCCGGGGGTCGACGACGTCGATCAGGTGGTGGGGAACCCCTCGCCGTTCTTCCAACGAGGGCTTGTCAGTCCCGATATCCATGCCGCGGTACAAGTACCGCGAATCGACCGACACCACCTCGCCGTCGAACTCCAGCGCCAGGCGGATCGCTGTCGCTGTTTTACCTACCGAGGTGGGACCGACGATCGCGACCACTGGCTTTCGCTTGCCCATCGTTTTCCGTCCCTGGTAGACTGACCGCCGGTCGCGCTTCTCTCTTACGTCCAGCCCCGCGCCGACGGGAGGCTCAGACTCGTGCTGCGCGTCATGGTACAAGTGCTCAAGCTGGCTGCGGTCCTCGTCCTCGCCGCCATCATCGTGCTCACCGCACAACGTGCGCTCGTGAGCCAGCTCGAGGCCGCTACGGGTTCGGTCGGCGAGCCGGTCGTCTTCGAGGTCCAGCCGGACGAATCGGTCGATTCGATCGCCGAACGGCTCGAGGAAGCAGGCCTCATCCGCTCTGCGACCTACTTCAAGCTCCGCGTTCGTCTGAGCAACGCCGACACCCGCATCCGGGCCGGCCGGTTCACGCTCTACACAGGGATGTCCGTCAACCAGATCATCGCCACACTGACGACGACGCCGGGTGTGCAGACGGTGCAGGTCCGCTTTCTCGAAGGCTGGCGCGCTGAGCAGTACGCCGAGGAACTCGTCCGAGCAGGGATCCTCGCCGACCCCAAAGAATTTCTCGATGTTTTGGTCGCCAGTCGGTGGCAGGCACGCTACCCGTTCCTGGCCGACCTCCTCCCCAACCAGACGATCGAGGGATTCCTCTTCCCCGACACCTACGAGTTCCGGATCGACGCGACCCCGGAGGAGATCGTCCAGACGCTCCTCGACAACTTCGACCGCCGCGTCCCCGCCTCGATGCGTGCCGAGGCGGAGCGGCTCGGACGCCCGTTCTACCAGGTGTTGATCATCGCCTCGATCGTCGAGCGCGAGGCTGCAGTCCCGGAGGAGCGGCCGATCATCGCTTCCGTCTTCTACAACCGCCTGCGGGAGAACATGCTGTTGCAGGCGGACCCGACCGTCCAGTACGCGCTGGGCACCGAAGGCGACTGGTGGCCGTCGCTCGAAGACGTGCGCGACCTCGCCGCAGTCGACAGCCCCTACAATACGTACCGTAACCCCGGACTTCCACCCACGCCGATCTGCAACCCCGGTCTCGCAGCGATCCGCGCTGCCTTATCGCCCGCAGATACCGATTATCTCTACTTCGTCACCCGCGGCGACGGGAGCGGAGCGCACGTCTTCGCGCGCACCTACGAGGAACACGTCCAGAACATTCGGGAACAGCACGGTGGATGATCGCGATGCGCGTCGGTCTGATCGGTTACCTGGTCGAACACAGTCTCTCGCCAGTCTTCCAACAGGCGGCCCTGGATGCACTGGGTATCCCGGCTCGCTACGAGCTGTGGCCCACCCCACCCGAGGGGCTGCTCGATCGCCTGGAGTCGCTCCGCTCTGCGGACGTCGTCGGTGCCAACGTCACGGTACCGCACAAGGAGGCGGTGGCGCGGGCAGTCGATCGCTTGGAGCCCCGCGCGCAACGAGCTGGCGCGGTGAACACTGTCCTCCGACGTAACGGAGAGCTGATCGGAGACAATACCGATATTCCCGGCTTTCTCTACCCGCTCGCCCGCCGCGGTATCCCGGTTGCCGAGCTCCGCACGGTGGTGCTCGGTGCCGGCGGTGCGGCCCGCGCGGTCCTCGTCGCCCTCACCGACGCTCGCTGTCGCCGGCTGGTGGTCGCCAATCGCACGCGGGCTCGAGCCGAAGCCCTCGTCAGCGAGTTCGGCTGCGGTGAAGCGGCATCCCTCGACGACCGTTTGACGGAAACGCTGGCGACGACCGACCTTCTGATCAACGCGACCAGTGTCGGCTGGGACGGTTCGACCAGCCCGATCCCTTCGGAATGGCTGGAAGTCCTCCCTCGGCACGCGCTCGTCTACGACCTCACCTATCGCGAGACTCCTCTGCTCCAGGCCGCTCGAGCGCGCGGCTTGGCCACGCTCGACGGGCTGGAGATGCTCGTCGCGCAGGGTGCGGAATCGTTCCGCCTCTGGTTCTCCACCGAGCCACCGTTCGATCTCATGTTGCAGGTAGCACAGGAAGCCCGCGCTCGCCGGTTCGGTACCAACGGGTGACCAGCCAATCTCCCCTTCCCTGATACGCTCCGAGAGCGTCGAGGTGCCTCTCGGCGGTCGGGAAGGGGACGAGCGTGGCACCGGTCATCGCCGCTTTACCGCTCGTGGCAGTCGCTGGCTTTCTGCTCGGCGGACTCGTCGAGGTCACCGCACAGCGGCTTCCGACGAACGAACCGCTCCTCTCACCACCGACGTGCCCAGCGTGCGGCTCCCGCCGAGGCTGGTCGAGTTGGCTCCTGCCGCGCCGGTGCAGCACCTGCCAGTGGTCGCCTCGCTCTCAATTCGTCATGCAGATCCTCAGTGCCTCGACGCTCGTGCTCGTCTGGCTCCGCTACTTTCCCTCCGCACCGCTGGACGTCTTCCGCGTCTCCTTGTTCGCGCTCCTCCTCCTGCTCATCGCACGCGTCGACTGGGTTCACCACCTCATCTACCTCGTGACGGTCCTCCCCAGTCTTGGACTCGCCCTGCTCCTGGCGCTGCTGGCCTCTCCCCGGTCGTTCCTCTCCGCCGCGATCGGCACGCTCACCGCTGGCATCCTCTTCAGCGCCTTCTACGCGCTCGGTCGGCTACTCTATCGCCGCGCTGCACTCGGGAGCGGCGACATCTTCCTGGCTGCGCTCATCGGTGCAATGACCGGGGTGCTGCACCTTCTTCCCACGCTGCTCGTCGGCATGACATTGGCGGCTGTGACAGCACTCTGGGCCCTCGTACGCCGCCGCGCAGGACGAACCACGTACCTTCCCTACGGTTCGTACCTTGCTGTCGGCACGATCGCGAGCCTGCTCCTCTGGGGTCCGGCCTGACTCGTCTGCATCGACTGCTGCGTGCGAGCAGACGTCACGCGTGGCGGCGATGCCCGTCGCGCGGATGGAAACTGAGGACTAACGGTTCGTTCCCCTCCGGCTCCCGTGTCTCCAGCCACACGCGGCGTCCCCAGAGCCGGTAGACGTGTTCCAGCGTCTTTTCAGCCCAGGGGAGATCGAGCGGGCGACCATCCCAAATATGCCGGAGGTACAGTTCGCGGTTCCCGGCATAGTCACCGTCCTCGACGACGATGACCGGAATGTGATTCCCGCCGAGTTCGTTCGTCAGGCGGTCGCGCACTGCTTCCCAGTCCTTGTCGACGACGACGAACTCGTCACCCCGCCGCTCGTACAAGTAGAGGTCCAAGCGCTCGACCAGTGCTTCTGTCAAATAGTTCCGTACGAGCGAGACGTCGGACTCGACCTCCCTGACCAAAAAGAGCGTCTCGAAGCCATACCGGCGCTCGATGTCGCAGAGCAGTTCCCACCCCAGGAGGTACGGATTGATCCGTCGGCCAGCCGGCTGCAAAACAGCCGCGTGGAGGCGGGCGAACTCGATATACTCGTCCAGTGGCAGGTCGAGTTCGTGCAGGATCCTGGCGTGCCAAACGGTCGCCCAACCTTCATTGAGTACCTTCGTGCGGATCTGGGGAAGGAAGTACAGCATCTCGGCCCGCACGATCGCGATGACGTCCCGCTCCCAGTCGTCCAGCACCGGCGAATACTCATGGATGAACCACAAGAGGTCCCGGACTGGCTCGCTGGGTGTCAGCGACGTGCGGCGTGCGAGGCTCTCCTCCCGCCCCTGCTGGCAGCCCAGTCGCTGGTCCAGTTTCCAGAGGTCGTCGTAGGGGGACGACGCGCGGCTTCCCTGCGGAGCCGGCGGAGGCTCAGTCGGTTCAGTCGCACTCGGGTCGACGTGCTCCTGGATCGCCAAGACAGCATCGAGGAGTCGCTCGACCTCCAGCTTCCCGTGGGTGAACTCGTACTGTTCGATCCGCTCAGCGTGGAGGGCAGCGATGTCGGGCATGTCGCGTCGGGTCTCGGCGAAATACGCGTTGTTCGCGAAGAAGTCGGCATGAGCCATCACATGCGCAGCGACGAGCGTATTCTGTAGCAACGTATTGGTCTCCAGGAGAAACGCGTAGCAGGGATTCCCGTTGATGACGAGCTCGTAGATCTTGCTGAGGCCATAATCGTAGAGTGTCTTCTGTACTTGGTACGCCTTCCCATGCGTCCAATGCGAGAAGCGGCCGGGCAACCCATAGGCCCCGATCTCGTACATGACCGTCGCAGGAACGATCTCGAAGTGTACTGGCAGCGGCCGCAGCCCCAACTCCTGTCCGATCTCCCAGATGCGTCCGATCCGCTGCTCGAGCTCGCGGACGGCGCTCGGCGTCATCTCATGCATGCGCCACCTCCTGCTCGAGCTCCGGACCGAAGAACCGGCGCAGTGCGTGGTAGACGTCCGCCTTGTCACTGATCGTGACGGTGACGAGTTTGGGATGACCGATGCGTTGCAGCGTGTGCATCAGCGTACTCTGGTACGCGTAGCGCCCCTGCCGGATCTCTCCGTATCCGAAGAGGTTCACGCAGGCGAGCAATTCCTCGACCAGTTCGCGGCACCGCTCGTTGTCGGATGGCCAGTTGTCGCCGTCCGAGAAGTGGAACGGATAGATATTCCACGAGTCGGATGGATAGTGCTCCTGGATGAGACGCAGCGTGAGTTCGTAAGCCGTGCTCGCCCGCGTGCCCCCGCTCTCCCCGCGGGTGAAGAACTCCTCTTCGCTGACTTCCTTTGCCTCTGCGTGGTGAGCGATGAACCGTATTTCGACCCGGTCGTACTTCGTGCGCAAGAAGCGCACCATCCAGTAGTAGAACGCGCGGGCGACATACTTTTCGAAGGTGCCCATCGAGCCGGAAACGTCCATCATCGCGATGACCACAGCGTTCGACTCGTGCTTGACGTCGCGTTCCCACGTCTTGAACCGAAGGTCCTCGTTGGCGAAGTCCCCGATGCGCGGCCAGCCGCGTCGTGCATTGCGGCGCAGGTTCTCCAGCAGGGTGCGCCGCTTGTCCAGGTTGGCGAAGGGGCCGTGCTTCCGGATATCGGTGAACCGCACCGTCTCCGACTGGAGTTCGCGCAGTCGCTTCGGCTCGAGGTTGGGAAGTGCCAAGTCCTCGAAGATGAGCTCACCGAGTTCGTCGATGGTCAGTTCAGCCTCGTAATAATCGATTCCCGGCTGATCGCCAGCCTGCGGTCCCGTCCCGCGGTCACCGCGCCTGCCGCTGCGCCCCACGACGTCGCCGACCTTTGTTCCGCCCGTCCCTTGCCCGACCTGCCGACCCGCCTCCAGATCGAACCGAAACCGGTACTCTTCGAGCGTCCGGATCGGAACCCGTACGACGCGCTTGCCGTCGGTGGTGATGATCGACTGCTCGCTGACGATGTCCGCGAGATTGCGCTTGATCGCCTCCTTCACCTTTTCCATATGGCGGGCTTGGTCGATCGCTCCCTTGCGGTGCAACGACCAGTCGTCGCGTCGGATCGCCAGCGTGAACATCGCCGCACCTCCCGTGCAGCCGGTTCCCTTCAGCGACTCAAGAGCGCCCCGACGTACTTCAAGAGCTCGTTCGCGCACACGGGGCAATAGCCGTGATGCTGCACCAGACGGTCGACGACTTCGTTGATCCGCCGCAGCTGCTCCGGATCAGGTGTCTTCGTCGAGGTGGTGATCTTGACCACATCGCGCAAGTCCGCGAAGAGCTTCCGCTCGATCGCCTCCCGCAAGCGATCGTGCGAGGTGTAATCGAACGGCTGCCCGCGGCGCGCCATCGCCGAGAGCTTGATCAAGAGTTCCTCGCGGAATTGCCGCTTCTGGCTCTCCGGGATGCCGATCTGTTCCTCGATCGAGCGCATCAGTCGTTCGTCCGGATCCAGCTCCTCCTCGGTGATCGGATCGATCACCTTGGTCCGGTTGACATACGCCTCGACGTTGTCGAGATAGTTGTTGAACAGGGTGCGTGCCTGCTCCTCGAAGGAGTAGACGAAGGCGCGCTGTACCTCGCGTTTCGCCCACTCGTCGTACTCTTTGCGCGCTTCGGCGATGAGGTTCAGCAGACGTTCGCGCTCCTTCGGCGTGATGCTGGTATGCTGCTCCAAGCCGTCGCGGAGACTCCGGAGGACATCGATCGCATTGATGCACCGTGTCCCTTCCCGCACGATCGCCGCTGAAATGCGATTGATCACGTAACGGGGCGACACGCCGTCCATGCCCTCGCGGGTGGCCTCTTCCTGTAATTCCTTCACGTCCTGTGGCGTATAGCCCTCGACGAGCTGCCCATCGTAGAGCTTGAGCTTCTTCATGAGCGTCATCCCGGCGCGTCGGCTTTCCTCCAGCCGGGAGAGGACAGCGAAGGTCGCAGCCGTCTCCAGCGTGCCGGGAGCGATGTGGACATCGCGGATGCCGCTCTGCCTGAGCAACTTCTGGTAAATCTTGACCTCTTCGGAGACACGAAGGTTGTACGGAACTTTGACGAGGATGATGCGATCCTGCAACGCCTCGCTCCGTTTGTTTCCGACGAACGCGTTGTATTCGTGCTCATTCGTGTGACTGATCACCACCTCGTCGGCATAGATCATCGGGAAGCGACCAGTCTTGATGCTCTGCTCCTGCGAGAGGGTGAGGAGCACGTACAAGAACCGCTCGTCGACCTTGAGCATCTCGATGAACTCGACGAGGCCGCGATTGGCGATATTGAGCTCACCGTCGAAACGGTAGGCACGTGGGTCGGACTCCGACCCGACCTCACCGATGGTCGAAAGGTCGATGCTCCCCACCAGTTCGGCGATGTCTTGACTCTTGGGATCGGAGGGAGTGAAGGTGCCGATCCCCACGCGATGTTTTTCGGAGAACACGATACGCACGACCGGCACGTCCTCGTGCCGCCCGCTGAACGGCCGGCCCGGGCGGCTCCAGGGATGCGTTTCGTCTCGGGGCGCGTCCTCCAGCTGGTACCGGCACCACGGGCACAACTCTCCCTCGATGTAGAGACCGTACTCGCGATAAAGCTCGTCGCGGAGCGGTTCCGGTACGAGGTGCAGCGGCTCCTCGTGCATCGGACAGCCCTTGATCGCGTACACCGCTCCCCGCTCCGTCCGCGTGTACTGCTCCAGCCCGCGTTTGAGCTTGGCGACGATCGTCGACTTACCCCCGCCGACCGGACCCATGAGGAGCAGGATGCGTTTCCGTACCTCCAGCCGCTGCGCTGCAGACCGGAAGTACTCGACGATCTGCTCGAGCGGTTTCTCGAGCCCGAAGATCTCGTCGGCGAAGAAGTTGTAGCGGACGCGACCGTCCGGAAGCCGTTCCACCCCGGCGTCCATGATCATGTTGTAGATTCGGGCGTGCGCCAGCTGCGCGATCCGTGGATTGGCGACCGCCAGCTGGAAGTAGTCAGCGAACGTCCCCTCCCAGTGTAGTTGCGCTTCTTCAGTCCGGTAGCGTTCCAAGCGCTCCAAGAGGTCCATGACCGGTGTCCGCTCCTTTCCCATCGCTGTCGGCCCGAACGGTCCCGTCTTCATCGTTGGCTGGCACCTCCCCTCCGAGCGACGTCGAGCACGACGCACATCGCTGCGCGGGCTTTCGAGCGATCTCTCGGGTTGTGAAAGGTGGAATCGAACCTCGCCGACGCGGTCCGGCTCGGCGATGGCCGGGCGGTCAGTCCCAACAAAAGAGGACAGCGGTCCCCGGTCGACGCTCGACCGACCCAGAGGGTTCCGCTGTCCAACGTGCAGGTCCCTTCTGTAGAAGTGTACGTAACGCGAGGCGCAGCGGATCTATGCCCTTCAGTCCCGCGCCAGAGCACCCGTTAGTACTAGCCTTGGGAGATACCGAAGTACTATACCAGAGCGCCCGGTCGCGACCGTTTGCCGCTGGACGAGCCAGCCCGTCGCGCAACCCCGGGGTGCCGGAGTCACGATAAAGGGACGCTTCCACCCGGCATCGCGTGCAGGGCGGGCTCGCTCGGAACGTGAGACGAGCGGACCGAGCCGACCCGCGCTATCCTTGCCCAGGAGGTGGGCGGTGTTCGAGCTGGTGCGGGCTGTCGGTCTCCGGTTTCTCCTCGTCAATCGGCTACCTCTGGCAGCGATCGACGCAGCGGTACGCTTGGCCAGCGCTGCTGTACTCTCCTCACCGGCGCGGTACCGCTTCCTGCTCGCCGGGATCCATCCGCGGACGCTCGCTGGCACGTTGCGGCGGATCCGCCGTTTACAGGACTGGCCACGGGCCTGGGTCCGGACTGCACACCACTACGTACTCGCCGCGCACGAGCGTGCGCTGGCCGGAGAGCTGCGCGCCGCCGCGGAACTGCAGCGGATCGCTGCCTTGTGCTATCACTTCGGGCACGTCATGGTCTTCGACGACCTGAGGCGCCGACAGCTCCTCTATACGATCGCGGCGCGTCTCTACCGCGTCGCCGCCCCGAACCTCGATCCCCCGATCCGCCCCGTCGAGGTCCCCTGGCGCGGTCTAGCCCTCCCCGGTTACCTGTGCGCCCCCAGCGACGGGCGCGCGCCGCTCGTGGTGTTCCTCAACGGGGCCAGCACGACGAAGGAGGAGATGATCGGCTGGGCACGTCCCTTCGTGGACCGCGGTCTGGCCGTGCTCGCACTCGACACCCCAGGAAGCGGCGAAGTTGCCGGGCTGGTGCCTGCCGCTCCCGGTCAGGAAGACGTTGGCTGGGCGATCGTCGAAGCCGCCCAGCGGTTGCCCGGCGTCGACCCGCGGCGCATCGCACTCCTCGGGGTGAGCCTCCGTGGCGCCTACGCGGTCCAACTCGCCGCAGCGGTGCCCGCCTTGGCGGCGACCGTTTCGGTGACTGCCCCCTTCGACCCGCGCAGGTACGTAAATGCCCTGGGCGAACTGGTCCGGCGCGATGTCGCCTTCGCCGCTGGCGTTGCGCCCGAGGAACTCGACCAACTGGCCCCAGCGTTGGCGCTCACCGACGTCGCACCGCGTCTCCGCACCCCGCTGTTCGTCGTCGGCGCCGGCCATGACTTGGTCGTCCCTCCGCAGGAATCGCTCCGCCTCTATCGCGCCGCTGGCGGTCCCAAACGCCTTCTTTTCCTGAAGCGCGCCAATCACGTCGCCTTCACGCACCTGGAGCAGTGGACGAGTGCTGCGGCAGCCTGGCTCGCCACGCTCTTGCTCGGTTAGGCGCCAATGGCCCCCACAGCGGATCCCCTCCCCAGCATGGCCTGAGGTCACCCGAGCTCACGCCGCTCGGCGTCGTTCTGTTCTCCGTCACCGACCAGTACCACTTCGTTCGGCGAGCGCTCGGCAGTTCCGTCGAACGTCGCGAGCAGTGCACGCTCCTCCTGCTGCCGCGCCTCGAGCGATTCTTCGGGCTCCGGTAGGGGCGGCGGCACGACGAGTTGGAATCGAGAGAGGACTTCGCGCAGTTGTTGCTCGTTCAGCTCGTCGCGCTCGAGCAAGGCTTCGGCGATCGCATGGACGGCATCCTGGTTCGCTTCCAGGAGACGCTTGACGTTCTGGAACTGATGCTGTAACAGGCGTTCGATCCGCTGCTTCCGGTACAGGTCGGGAACCATCTGGTTGTAGGTGAGGGCGCTGTACAACGAGCCGTCCATCCCCCACGCCGACACCATCAGGTTCGCCAGATGGGTCGCCTGCGCCAGGTCGTTCGTCGCACCGGTCATCTGTGTCCCGAGGAACAACTCTTCCGCAGCGCGCGCCGCCAGAGCCACCTGGATCGAGGCGAGCAGCTCCTCGCGCGTCTTCGTGAAGCGTTCTTCCGTGGGCTTGGTCGCCGAAAAGCCGAGAGCCTCGCCGCGGCGGATGATCGATACTTTGACGACGCGCTCCTTCGGTTGCAAGAGATACTGCGCCAGTGCGTGTCCTGCCTCGTGGTAGGCGATCCGCTGCCGCTCCTCGAACGACATCGTCCGGATCGGCTGGCGCAGTCCCAGCTCGTGCGTCTCCCGGGCTGCGGTGAAGTCCTCGTAGGTGATGTAGTTGCGTCCCTCGAAGTGCGCGTGGATGACCGCTTCATTGATGACGTACCGGATAGCTGCCGGCGTGTAGCCGATCGTGTCGTGGACCATGTAGTCGATCGGGATGTTCGGATCGTGTTTGACCTTGCTCAGGTAGTACTCGATGATCTCGCGTCGCCCTTCAGCGTTGGGCAAGTCGACGACGATTTTGCGGTCGAACCGGCCGGGCCGCAGGAGCGCCGGATCGAGCGCGTCCGGCAAGTTGGTCGCCGCGATCGTCAGCACGGGTGGAAGCTCGGCCCGGCCCTTGCGGAGCCCGAGCAAGCGCAGGATCCGTCCGATCAGCGTCACCTCTTGGGGCGGCGGATCGAGCTGCAGCAACAGCTCGTTCAGCATCGCACTGCCGCCCCATCCGAAAAGCGGCCCCATGAACCCGCTTCCGGCGTACCGACCACCGCGCGTCTGGCCGATCGCGTCGATCTCGTCGATGAAGAGGATGCACGCGCCGTACTTCTTCGCGAGCTTGCGCGCCTTCCGATACAGCATCATGATCCGGAGGTTGCTCACGCCGAAGAACATGTTCTGGAAGGACGGCGCACTCGCGTAGCCGAACGGGACGTTGGCTTCGGTCGAAATGCACTGAGCGAGGTACGATTTCCCCGTACCGGGCGGGCCGACCAACAAGAGGCCGCGGATCGCCTCTCCACCCATCTCCTTGAACTCTTTGATCCCCTTGAGCAGGGTCACGATGCGGCGCGCGCTCTCCAGCACCTCCGGGTTACCCTTGTAATCGGCGAAGCTGACGCCCGTCTCACCCGGCTTGATCCAGTAGGTGCGCCCCCGACCGAGGAACCAGAAGATGGCGGCGAACTGGACGATGACGAACACGATGGCGAACGCGATTTGCAGCAGCGCGAAGAGGACCGTGAGGACGATCGGCCCCCAGGTGGCCCGGGCTGGCCACGCCCAGGTATAGAAGGCGTAGGCGAGCGCTGCCAGCGTCAGCAGCCCCCGGAAATGCGTGCGTACGAGTTCCCCGATACCGACGATGACGTCGTCGATCTGTTGCTCGAGGTCGTCCCAGTAACGGCGGCGTTGCCGCGGCTTCGGTAGTGTCTGTGCTCCACCGCTCATGGTCGCCCGTCCTCACTGCAACTGCGGCGTGTCGACGAGAAAGATGAGCCCATCGCTGTCGACCCAGAAGATCTGATAGACGAGAGCGCGCTGATCGATCGCGTTGCGGATCTCAGTCACGTAGAAGTAGTAGGCTTGCCCGTCCGGCAACGAGTATCCGCCGACGTAGTGACTCTCCCCGAAGGAGTAGCCCTGTTCCCGCAGCAGTTCGAGCGAGCGGCGGAAGCTCGCCAACGTCTCACCACTGGCCAATCGCTGGGCCTTGGCGTCCGGACTGAGCGTCTGCCACATCCGCTCCGCATCGAACTCCCGCTGTGCGTCCAGGTAGGTGCGAACACTCGCCGGCGGCGCGATGACCGGTACGGCTCGGACTGGAGGCTCATCAGCCCGTTCTAACGGAGACGGTGCCAGAGCACGGTACGCGTAGTAGGCACCCAGTGCGACGACCACCGTGATCAGCAGGTGCCGCCAGGCCAGCCGCAACGACCGGAGAACGATCCAGAGGACCTTGCGGAGAACGACCCGAACGAGCTGCGCGACGACAACGATAGGCCAAGAAAGGACGCGCAGAGCGCGCCGTCGCGCCGGCCCTGGATACTCCGAAAGCGGCGAAGCCGGAACCGTCATCGCCATCTCACCGGACCCGCTTTCCCGCTGTCGCCCTCGAGCAATCTCTGCAGCTTGAGTCAGAGTGTAGCACTCGGCGGCCTGTGGCGACAGTCCCGAGAGGTGACGCCCGAACGCAAACCAGCGGTGAGCACGCGGGCTCACGAGTACCTGTCCGAGCCCGACTGCCGGACCGCGGCGCGGGTTAGCTCCGACGCGTGCCTCCTCCGGCACCTGACGACTCAGTGTGCAGCCAAGCGCTCAGCGAGGGTCCGTCCAGTCGGCGGTCGCCCCGAGCGCTCGGCCCGGCGGTCGAGCCCCTCCAGAGCCTTCTGCACGTAGCGGACGCCCAGCCAGCGGAACGGTTCTGGTTCCCAGGGGCGGATACGATGCTTGGTCATCGGGAGGCGCGTCAGTGGGCTCTCGCGGCCGGTGATCAGATCGGCCAAAATGCGTCCGGCCAGGTTGGCAGTCGCCACCCCCTGGCCGGTGTAGCCACAGGCGATCGCGATCCCGCTCCCTGGGTCATAACGCATCGTCGGCATCCAGTCGCGCGGTACCCCGAGCGGCCCACCCCAGGCGTGGGTGAACCGGACACCGTGCAGGCGCAAGACGGGAAACCACTCGTAACACATCTGGCGGAGCATCTCGTGGGTCGGCTCGTGCCGGTCGAACGCATCGGTGATCCGGGATCCGAAGTGGTACGGAGCACCACGCCCGCCGAACATGATGCGTCCATCGGCGGTACGCTGCAGGTAGTCCACGGTCAGCCGCTGCGAGGACAAAAGCTCGCGGTTCCCCCAGCCGATCTCCTCCCACACGCGCGGCGGGAGCGGTTCGGTCAAGACGATGAGCGAGTAGATCGGGATCACGGAGCGACGCAGGGAGGGGAGCTGCGACAGGTACGCCTCGCCAGCCAGCACCAGCACCCGCGCGCGCACCTCGCCCTGCGGAGTCCGAAAGAACGGTCGCCGCCCGCCCCGGAAATCGGTGACCGGGCTCTCCTCGAAAATGGTCCCACCCCGTCGTTCGACGGCTCGTGCCAGCCCGCGGACCAGTCGACCCGGGTGGACCACCGCCCCTTGCCGCGAATAGAGACCGGCAACGACCTCGGTGACCCGCACACGCTCGCGCACCTCTTCCGCCGACAGCCACTCGGCATAATCGGTGATGCCGAGCCGCTCGAGCGTCCGCGCGGTCTCCTCCAACGCCGGCAACTGATGCCAGCCGCGCGCTAGGCGCAACACGCCACCCCGATAGAACTGCGCATCGATTCCCTCACGCTCCAAGACGCGCTCTACTTCGTCCACCGTCTCGCGCATCGCATAGTGGACGGCCCGCGCAGTCTCGGCACCGTAGCGCTGCGCCAGTTCGCCGAGCGATAGCGGAAAACCCGGATACAACCACCCGCCGTTGCGACCCGAGGCACCGAAACCGGCGATCCGTTGCTCGAGGACGACGACCTTGATGCTCGGCTCCCGCTCCAAGAGATAGTAGGCCGTCCACAGTCCGGTAAAGCCCGCCCCGAGGACGGCGACATCAGCGTCCACCACACCCTCGAGCGCCGCTCGCGGCGTCAAGTCGTCGCCACATGTCTCCAACCAGTAACTGTACTGTGCGTATGCCGACGCCCGTTCCGAGCGAGTCATGACCGACCCTCCTCCCCCGCGCAGTATAACGCCTGAACCGCCCTCGTTTCCTCTCCCGTACACGATGACACCGTTTCCGTTCGTCTCCACTCGCGCTATCTCGTACACTGTCGCGGGAGTCGCTGAGAAGGTTTGGAGCACCGACGATGCAGAACGCTGGAGACCGACGAGCGATCGACCGCGCCTTCCTGCAAGCCGTCCGGCGCGCTGCCGGTTGCCGTGCCTCACCGCGGCAGGTCATGCCCGTCATCGCGGCACTCGAGCAGCGCCACCGGCCGGTCACGCCGGAGGAGGTCGCTCGTATCCTCAAGACGATCGAACAGGGCGTGCGTTCGGCGCGCCAGTACCGCAACGCCGACCTTTGGAGAGAAATGGGGGCCTACCTTGCGCTCGAGGGCAAACCAGCCCACCCAGAAGCGCAGCGGGAGCTGATCGGACGGGTACGCCGCATCCTCGGCGAGCGCCACTCCGATCGGGTCCTGCTTCGCGTCGCGGTGGCGCTCGGTGCTGCTGGCCACCCGATCGAGGCTCGGACTATCGCCGACGCGATCCGGTGGTTGGAAAGCCGGCTCGGTCCGGAACTAGCGGCCGACACCATCGAACCGTACCTGGATCAGGCGATCGACGCCGTCGCCACTCCGGTGCGCCCGACGCGTCGACGCACCTCCAGCACGTCCAAGCGGCCCCGGCGCTGAGCCGTCATGAGGCAGGGCACGCCCGCGCCAACTGCCTAGCCAGCCGTCGGCGCCGGCTCTAGTTCACCGGCTAGCGCCTGGCGTACCACTTCAGCGAGTCGCGCGATCCCTTCGTCGATCTGCTCGAGCGTGACAGCACTGTAGGAAAGACGGAAGTGCCTGTCCCCGCTGCCGTCGCCGAAGAACGCTGGTCCGGGAATGAAGTCCACCCGGCGCTCGCGACAGACGCTCAAGAGCTGCGTCGCACTCAACCCTTCCGGCAACGTCACCCAGATGAAGAACCCACCGTTCGGTCGCGTCCACTCGACCCCTTCCGGCATTTCGCGTTCGAGCGCGGCCAGCATCCGTTCGCACTTTTGCCGATAGAGTTCACGGAGCTGGGACAGATGCGCGTGATACCGACCGGTCCTGATGTACCAGTCAGCCAGCGCAGCCGTGAAGCTGTTGCGCAAGGCATCGATCCGTGCACGGGCCAGGGTCGCGACGATCGGTGCCGGTCCCACCACATAGCCGAGCCGCAGCCCGGCAGCGATCGTCTTGGAGAGCGTGCCGCAGTACAGCACGTTGCCCGGCTGCGCGAGACTGTAGAGCGTCGGCGGATAGGTCCCGCGGAAACGCAACTCGTAATACGCGTCGTCTTCGACGATCAGCAATCCTCGCTCATCGGCCAGCTGAGCCAAAGCCCGCCGTCGTTCCAGGGAAAGTTCCACGCCAGCCGGGTTCTGGAACGTCGGCAAGGTGTAGAGGAACTTCGGTTCCCGCCCCTCACGGGCGAGCCGATCGAGCGTCGCCGCGACAGCGTCCGGGTCGATGCCGTGCTCGTCGACCGGAATACCGACGAGCTCTGCCCCGGCGAGCTTGAACATGCTGGTCGCACCCATCCAGGCCGGGGCATCGATCAGCACCAGGTCTCCCGGATCGAGGAGCGCGTCGCAGATGATCCCGAGACCGTTACTCGACCCGAGCGTCACCAGGATCTGCTCGGGGGAGACATGCATACCTTGGTCGCGAGCCAGCTTCTGGGCGAGCGCTTCGTTCAGTTCGTCCGGCCGGATCAAGTTCTGGTATCCGAGTGCGTCGCGCCGTTGGTTCTCGGCGAGAAACTCCGCCGCCAGCGCCATCTCCTCCAACGGTAACGTGTCCCAGTCCGGATCACCGTAAACGAACGAGATCATCCCTTCCGGAGGTACACGGGGAGGCCGCTCGGCAGCGGCTGCGATCCGTCCACGCCTCGACCACCTGGCATGCCAGCGCTCGTCCATCGCAACGGCTCCTTCCTTGCGCGTGGTATGCTGCGCGGCGACAGGCCGCCGTCTCAGTATAACCGGACGGCGGCAGGTGGAAGGTGACGAGGCACGTGACCAGTCCAGGGGAGGAAGGTTCGATGAGTGTCGTCGCTGACCCAAACCTCGTGATGGCGATCCACCGGGCAGTCGGCCACTACCGAGAACTGGATCCCCAGACGATTCCGGTCGATCATCCCGAGTTCCCGGAACTCGCGACGCCGAACCGGCTCGCCTACGCGCTCACCTGGATTGTGGCAGCTGCCATCGTCGGGAGCCGGTACAGCTCTTCGGGTATCGACGTCCTCCCTGTCTATCACCCGGAGCACGGCTGGGATCGTTTCCTCGTGACGCGTCGCGTCTCCTGTCGCCTCTATGCGACCGAACCCGCCGACAGCCTCGGCACGCTCTGGATCGGCGAGGAAGATGCTCCCGTCTTTACGGTCGGGCAGAGCGTGCGCTTGACGCTCGGGAAGCTCCTCCAGCACGACCCAGCGGAGGCGATCCGCCGGTTGCTCTTCGCCGTCCCGGCACCACGCCTCCGTCACGGAGATCACGCGACCTGTCCGCACCAGCGGGCTGGCAAGTACCCGATGATCTACCGCGTGACTGCGGAACTGATCGCTGACCACCCTGGGCTCGTCGCCGCACGCGAGATCTTCGTCGACGACCAACCGATCGACGGCGCCTATCACCCCCTCTATACGGCGACTGGCGCCCGCTTGACCGGTTGGACCTACGACTACTTCCAGTACCTGGCCGGCGACCGCATTCTCTTCCTCGGGATCGACGGCCGGTTAGCCACCTACGAGGTCGAACCTGGCATTTGGCGCACCGAGGAAGCTCCATCCGACGACGAGGCCTCACTCCGTCGCTACCTGGAGGAACGACTCGCGCTCGGCGAGCCCGGCCAGCCGGTCGTCCCGGTGACCTCAGCGCAGACGGAGCACGGCGGGGACGCGCCAGGCCAGGAGCAGAGAGAGCAGTGAGCTCGCCAGCGCTCCGAGCAGCACCGAGCGTTCGATCCCAATGAGGTCGCCGAGTGCTCCCATCGGCAGCGCACCCAGCGGCATAAACCCCCACGTCACCATGTAGAGCCCCATCACCCGCCCCCGCACCTCGTCCGCGACGGCGAGGTGCAGGAGGGCGTTGTTCAATGCCATGTAGCTGGAGCCGAGAAACCCGGCGACGAACAGGCAACAGAGGACGAACGGCAACCAGTGGATCAGCGTGAAGGACGCGACGACGACACCATAGACGACGATGACGGCGACCATGGTTACACCGCGCCGGCGCAAGGAGCGAACGCTGGCGACGAAAAGCGAGCCAGCGAGAGCGCCCGCACCCCCGGCTGTGTACAGCAGCCCGAGGCTCGCTGGCCCGACGTGGAGAACCTCACGAGCGAAGACCGGTAACAGCTGGAGATAGGGGAAGACGAGGATCGTCGGGATGCTCGCGAGCGCGATGAGCGTCGACACCACCGGCGCGCGCCGGACATATGCGATCCCCGCAGCTATGTCGACGAGGAACGAGGAGCGCGCTCCGCCGTCAGGGGGTGTCCGCGGCAGGCGCGTCGTATTGAGCAGTGCCAGCCCCAGAAAACCAGCCTGCACGAGCAGGGTTCCCCCGGCGCCGAGGGTCGCCACCATCGGTCCTGCCAGCGATGGCCCCACGATGCGGGTCGTGTTCATGCCGGCCGAGAGCAGGGCCACTGCGTTCTGCAGCGCAGATCGCGGGACGTAACGTGGAAGCACTGCCTGGCGGGTAGCGTTGTTGGCTGCCAGCAGGGACCCGTTCAGCAGTGTGGCGAGGATGAGGATCCACGGGGTGACCCGTCCAGTGAGCACGAGCAGCGCTAAGACGAGACTGACCGCGAGGGCTCCCCCTTGACAGATCAGCAAGAGCGACCGCCGATCGATCCGCTCGCTCAGGGCTCCGGCCGGTGCAGCGACGACGAGGAACGGCATGCCGCTCGCGAACCCCAAGAGCCCGACCCACAGCCCGGAGTGCGTGAGCTCGAGCATCAACCAGGCGGTCGCCACCTGGAGCATCCACTGGCCGATCTGGGTCGTGACACTGGAAAACCAGAGGTGACGGTACGGCCGGTAGACGAGTAACGCTTCGAGGAGGCCACTGGAGGCAGCGCTCGACGATCGCTCCGCCTCCCCCTCCACCAGCCTCGCGGTGCGCTCATCCTCCACCATCGCCGCCCCCGCAGGGCAAAGCTACCGGAGCCAGGTCATTCCATGCAACCTCGTCGTCAGCGTGCAGACCAACACACGCATCGTGCGCCCGACCGTTCGGGGTCCGGGCCCGGAGACACGCGCTGCCTGGAGTCGACGCACCGCACGCCGCTGCCCGACCCCACTGCTCGTCGATCGCGGCACCGCTGCAGGGACGGAGACCTGCTAGGATAGAAGCACGGTAGCCGATCCTCACAGGGGAGGGAGAGCGATGGGACGCTGGTACAACGGCGCGCAGTGTGCCGTGATGTTGACGTTCGACCTCGACGCTGAGACGCTCTGGCTGGCTGGTACGCTCGAGCACCGCGACCGCATCGGGTTACTCTCACAAGGCACCTATGGTGCAAGGGTCGGCGTTCCCCTCCTTCTCCACGTGCTGCGACGCTTCGAGCTCAAGGCGACCTTCTTCGTCCCCGGCTGGGTCGCCGAGCACCATCCCGATGTCGTCGCGGCGATCGCCGACCAGGGGCACGAGATCGCGCACCACGGGTATCTGCATGAAGACGTCACCGCATTGGACGAAACGGAGGAACGACGCGTTTTGGAACGCGGCATCGAAGCGCTCCGGCGCGTCACCGGAACATCACCGGTCGGCTACCGCGCCCCGTACTGGGAGCTGACTCCGCGCACCCTCGCGCTGCTTTCGGAATACGGCTTCCGCTACTCGTCGAACTTGATGAGCCATTTCCTTCCCTGGCAGCACCCGGAAACGAACCTGATCGAGCTCCCGGTCCAGTGGCTCCTCGACGATGCCCCGTTCTTCCTGTTTCGCACCGGGGCCGGGTCGCGTCCGCTCCTCCCGGCACAGCACGCGTTTCAGGCCTGGGTCGAGGAGTTCCAGGGGATCTATCGGTTCGGAGGGCTGTTCAATCTCACCATGCATCCCGAACTCATCGGTCGACCAGGCCGTATCCTCATGCTGGAACGCCTCATCGAGCACATTCTGTCCTATCCACACGTCTGGGTCGCGACCGGACGGGAGATCGCTGACTACTGGGCGGAACACGTCGCCCGCAACCCGGGAGAGTGGCGCCAAGGATTGGTCTACGACCCGCTGGTGCACCGCTGACGGCAGCGCTCATACCTCAGACGTGGACGCCGCGGTCACCTGCTGCAGCGTGAGACGGTAGTGCTTGCGGAAGGCGAACCGCTCGTCGCGGATCAGCTCGAAGTAGGAACCGAAGCGCTCCGGATGCTCCGCTGCCTCGTCCAAGGGATGCGGTGGGTCGTCGTCGGTCAGGGGCGTTCGTAGCTCGTACAGCGTCGTGCGCTCGGCCGGTATGCGACCTGCGTCGCGGATCCAGCGCCGGAGTTCGCGCGGCGGGACTAACTGGCCGTAGGTCGCGCCGGCCGCCGTCGAGATGCTCTCGTTGATGAGCGTCCCGCCGAGGTCGTTGGCGCCGGCATCGAGGCACCACTGGGCCAGCTTGGGCCCCTCCTTCACCCAGGAGACCTGGATATTCCGGACGTAGGGATACAGCATGATGCGCGCGATCGCGTGCATCTTCACGACCTCCGCCCCGGTCGCGCCCGGTCGGAGCCCGGGGATCAGCCGCTTGCGGTACATCGGCGCCTCGCTGTGCACGAGGCTCAGGGGGACGAACTCGGTAAAACCGCCGGTCTCCTTCTGGATCGAGCGGATGAGCGCCAGGTGCGCTGCGCGGTGGCGATTCGTCTCCACGTGCCCGTACATGATGGTCGCCGTGGTCGGGATACCGAGGCGGTGCGCCGTAGTGATGACCTCGATCCACTGCGCGGTGGTGATACGACCGGGAGAGATCAGCCGCCGCACCTCGTCGTCCAGGATCTCGGCCGAGGTCCCCGGGAGGGAGCCGACGCCGGCCTCTTTCAGACGGAGGAGGTACTCCTCGATCGAACAGTGCGCACGGCGAGCGCCGTAGACCACCTCTTCCGGCGAGAACCCGTGGATGTGGATATCCGGGAGCTCGGCCTTGATCGCTCGGCAGATCGTCGGGTACAGGTCGGGATCCATCTTGGGCGGAAGACCGGCTTGGATACAGACTTCCGTCGCACCCAGTTCCCAGGCTTCTTTGGCCCGACGCACCACCTCCTCGAGCGGCAAGAAGTAGCCCTGCTCCTCGCGATGCCCGCGAGAAAAGGCACAGAAGCCGCAGCGCTTGATGCAGACGTTGGTGAAGTTGATGTTGCGGTTCACGACGTAGGTCACGACGTCGCCGACCGCCCGACGCCGCAACTCGTCGGCGACGAGCGTGAGGAGGAGCAGGTCGCGACCCTGCGCCTCGAACAAGCGCGCGCCTTCCTCGACCGAGAGCTCGTGACCGGCGAGCGCGCGATCGAGCGCACGCGCGATATCCAGGGAAGCGAGGGTCAGGAACCGGTCGATCGTCTCGCGGAGCGCGTCCGTTTCCAACATCACCACAACTCCTTCTCCGGCGGGACCAGTCCACCCGGGTCGACCATGGCGACGACGCGAGATCGTAACTCCTCATCGAGGAACGCTTCACCGCGCGCGATATAGGTCGGATGGACGGCGAGGCGCTCCCGCAGGGTGAACCCGAGACGTTCGGTCCGTTCTTTCAGCTCGCGGAGGTGCGGCCAGGCACGCTCCGGGTTGATGAAATCCCGCGTCACCGGCGACACACCTCCCCAGTCGTCCAACCCGGCCAAGAGGTACACGTCGTAGCCGTCAGGCATCAAGTTGGGCGGCGCCTGGACGGCCATCGTGGCACCGACGATCAGCCGCGCCACCGCGATCGTCCGCAGCATGTCGAGCAGCGTCGGTTCCGGCCAGTCCCGCATCCGGATGTCCGGCTTACGGCGAAAGTTCTGAATGATGACCTCCTGGATATGACCGTACCGATCCTGCAGCTCGCGGATCGCATACAGCGAATCGACTCGCTCGCGCGCCGTCTCACCGATACCGATCAGGATGCCGGTCGTGAAGGGTACCCGCAGACGCCCAGCGGCAGCGATCGTCTCCAACCGCACCTGAGGGACCTTGTCCGGACAACCACGATGGGCACCGCCGCGTTCCAAGAGGCGCTCACTGATCGTTTCCAGCATGAGCCCCATACTGGCCGTCACTGGCCGCAGCAGAGCGATGTCGTCCTCGCTCATCACACCAGGGTTGGCATGCGGCAGGAGGCCGGTCCGCTCCAGCACCAGTGCACACATGTCGCGCACGTACTCGATCGTCCGGGCGTACCCGCGCGCAGCCAGCCACTGACGGTACGCAGCATACCGCAGCTCCGGTTTGTCGCCGAGGCTGAAGAGTGCCTCTTTGCAGCCAGCCGCCCGTCCCGCCTCCGCAACAGCCAGCACTTCCTCCGGCGTCATCGTATGGGCACGCGGGTCGCTCGGCCGACGCACGAACGTGCAGTAGGCACACTGATCTCGACATAAGTTCGTCAGGGGGACAAAGACTTTGCGCGAGTAGGTCACGGTGCGACCCGACCGCCGCTCACGCACCGTCCGCGCCGCTTCGAGGAGCAACGGTAGCTGGTCGACGTCCGCCTCGATCAAACGATAGGCCGCTGCCGGATCCAGCCTGCCAGCGTCCACCGCGTCGGCGAGTGCGCGCTCCAGCCCAGGGTCACGAGGTGGCCTGGAGACGACCTCGACTGTCACTCGTCGTTCCCTCCCTCCGGCACCTCCCGAACGCTCGAGAGTATGACGTATCACAGCCCGCCAGGCTAGTGATACACTCCCGCCCAAGTTCCGTTCCGGTGCATCGCACACCGGTAGGGGAGAGGATGCAGCCGAGCGAACGGTGGCTCGCACGAGTCTGGCAGGAGCAGTGGCTCGAGCGGCAACTGGCGACGACGGACGGCACGCCCCTGCGCGTCGTGTACCGCGGCGTCTGGTCGCAGCGGCATGGTCCGGATTTCGCTGACGCCCTCATCGATCTCGCCGGGGTTCTCCTCTCCGGCGACGTCGAACTGCATGTCCGCGCATCCGACTGGTACGCGCACGGTCACCACGAGGATCCAGCCTACGACACCGTCGTTCTCCATGTGGTGTGGCAGGACGACCTGCGAAAACCGGTGACGCGTCGCGACGGACACGCCATCCCGACACTGGAACTCCGTCGCGTCTTGGCGTTCCCGGACCACCTCGCCCCCACCACACCACGGCCACTGGGTGCGCTCGGCTTTCAGCACTGTGCCCCGGAACTAGCCACCAGTGCACCGGAGAGGCTGCAGCGCCTCCTCGAGGAGGCCGGCGATGCGCGGCTCCAGGGGAAGGTAGACGGCGTGCGCGCTCACTTCGCGCTGGAACCTCCCGCACAGACGCTGTACTGGCTGCTGGCCGACGCGCTCGGCTTTCACCGAAACCGCGAGGGCATGCGCACCGTCGCACAGCGACTGCCACTCGAGCGGCTCGAGGGCGTCCTGCGGACGGTGCCGGCACACCACCGTTTTCCCGCCGCTGCGGCTCTGCTGCTCGGTACAGCTGGCTTCCTACCCCTCTCGGACCACGAACGCACGTTCGCGCCACTCGACCGATCGACATGGCGCACCGTCGAATCGCTCTGGTACGAACTCGGTCCCCAAGCGCTGTCCTCTCCACCGTCGTGGAACACCGGTGGCACCCGCCCTGCCAACCATCCAGTGCGACGCTTGGCATCGCTGGCCACACTCACCGCTTCTGCGCCCAAGGGCATCCTGCACCAGCTCGCGGACTGCCTACGCTCCCAGCACCCACGCGTGTCGCTCACCGCCTGGCTGCGCAGCGCTCCGGTACCGGTCGGTGCTGACCGTGCCCACGAGATCATCGTGAACGTGGTCGTCCCCTTCGCACTCGCCTACGCCCAAGCGACCGGGGAGGAGTCGTTGGAAACGGCCGCTGCGGAGCTGTGGCGCTCGCTCCCCGCTGGACGCGGCAACGCTCTCACCCGCGCCACGCTCGAACAGATCTGCGGTCCCTCCCCCTTCCGAGTCCGTAGCGCCCGCGCCGAACAAGGTCTGCTCCACCTCTACAAGACCGGATGCCAGCCCCGCCAGTGTCACACGTGCCCGATCGCTCACCTCGTGCTGACAGGGAGCACTTCTCCGCCGACACGCTCCTGCTCGGACGAGACGCTCTGACACCCTCGAGACTCCCGCCTGGCCCGCCGCGGCCGAACCGGATTGACAACGGCACGAGGTTCCACTACAATCCCGACTAGTTTAGTCGGGATTGTAGTGCGGCGAGACGTCCTATCTGCCATCTTGCTGTGCCGCCGAACGTCGCCGCGACGGGAGAGGGTCTGCACCAGAAGGAGAACGGAGGATGGCCGCACGCCAGCTGGACCACCGACGGCAGCACGCTCGCCCCTCACGACTCGAGTGGTCAGTCGTTCCGCGGTCGGCCGCCGCGAGTCCACCGCCGATCACGGTGCTCTCTGGCCGCTCCAGTCACCCCGCCGGTACCAGCTGGTTCACGCGACGAACGGCGCCTGCCGCTCGTCCCGACGAGGCACCGTGCCGGCGAGCCGCCGACCCGCACGGGACAGGCCGCGTCGCGGATCACCTGCGTCGCACACACCACACGGGGACCGCACAGCAGGCAACGGTCCCGGCTCGCCCGCGAACGCGCCGACGCGTGAGGCACGCACCTGACCTCCCCGGAGTCGCGGCGTGCGGCTGGCCCCGGTCAGCGTCCGTTACGGCGATACCCGCGAACGGGCGGGAACACAGTCAGAACGGCACGAGCGGACAGCACGCACCGCATCACGCGCCGCCCTCGTGCCGCAGCGACGGTCTCGACGGCAGTCGACAAGAACGGAGCGACACATGACAGAAGAGATCCCGGTCCTCCTCCACGGCATCACCTGGTCACGCGAGCACGGGCATCCGCTGCTCCTCCTGCGAGCGCTGGACACCGATATCACGTTCGCGGTCGTCGCCGATGTCGACGAGGTGCGTGCTCTGGCGACCTGCGCCTGCACGCGCGAGCGGACGAGACGGCGTCTGGCCATACTCGTCGCTGACCTCGTGCGCGCGCTCGGCGCCGCGGTCGTCGGCATCCAACTCCATATCGACGAGCACGGCACACTGCGCGGGACGCTTCGGCTCGTTCTTCCACGCGGCGTCCACAGCTTTCCGCTGGCAGGAAGTGACGCACTCCTGCTCGCCGACGAACTCGGCCTGTTCCCGACGATGCCGGTGGACGAGGTCCTGACGCTCGGAGGATACGCTAACGAACGGCAGGCACCGACGTCAGAGGCGTGCGAGCTCCCGAGCGAGGTCGAAGAACTCCTCCGGAACTTGGAGCGCTTCGGGAGTCTCGACGATCAATCCGGCGCTGCGAACTGAGGAGGCACCGCGAGCGCCACATCCGGCACGACGGTGCACAGACGCTGCAGGGCACCTGCGACCGTTGCCTCTTCGACGATCACGCTCCCGCCCGCAGCGGTCGTGATTTCCCAGCGGATCGGCCGCTCCGGGCGGTAGACCCACCACCAGGAGCGACGCAGGAGCACCCGTTCCAGCGCCTCGGCGAGCGCCTGCTGGGCACGCGCGACCGGCAAACACTCGGCGCGGTCGGGTGCCGTGGCACGCTTCACTGCTACGGTCGCTGTCTGCTCGATCCACTCCTCGGCCTCTCGGGTCAGGCCGCGGTCGCCGGTGGCGAGGACGAGCGGTATACCATGCTCGCCGAGCCAGCGACTGGCCAAGGCGAGCTCCCCAGCTTCTCGCCCGTTCCATCGAATCCGCAGTCCCGGGCGGAACGTCTGCGCAGCGAACGCCTCCGCCTGACCGGAACGGGCATGGAAACCGAGCAGGACGGCGATACGCGGCCGGGGGGTCAATGGCAGGACCGCGCGAGCGATGTCCGTACCGAGCGCCTCGTCCGTCACCGATCGCCCATGCCAGTCCAAGAGCGCTACCGCAGCGATACCGACTCGCCGAGCTGCCGCCGCGATCGTCGCGACATCGGCTCCGTAGTGCGCGAGCGCGTGGAGATACTCAGGATGCGCCGGATCACACGTCTCCTGCCGGTCGACTCCAGAAACCCCTTCGAGATCGGCGACGATGAGGAGTTCCACGAATGCGCCTTCCTTCACTGACAGCGGGGAGCGTCGTCAACAGACCGCGGCACCGTGCACACCTCGTGCCGACCGAGCCGACCAGCCGCGTACCGTTCGAGTAGTAGCGGTCGCACCGGCGGACGCACGCTCGCCTCATTCTACACGGGGACGCCACCAGCCCCGGCACACGCGGCGGCCGCCGGGAAATCCCCGGCGGCCGCGAGGAGACGTGTCGCTCGGCTCAGAACGAGAGGTCGTGGATGTCCTGGTACTCGTCGATGACCACGTTCCCCAGTGTACCGTCCGGCAAGCGGTCGACGCGGCGCACGAGGACAGTGGTGTAGAGCCCCTGGGTTTCCGGATGGAAACGCACCCGGTTCATCGGTCCTTCGAAGCTGACACTCTTGATGGCGTTCAGGAAGGCCTGCTTGTCGCTGGTATCGCCGTTCACCGCTTCCAGCGCGTGGGCCAAGATCATGACCGTGATGTAGCCCCAGTACTCGAGGTGGCCAGGCAGTGCGTTGAACTTCTGCCGGAACTTCTGCACGAACTCCTGATTCTGCGGGCGCTCGTAGCGGGCAGCGTAGTTGATCGCACTGACGATCCCCAGCGCCGCTTCGCCCACCTCCGGGAGATAGGGGTCGTCGCCGATCTCCGCCCCACCGAGCAACGGATACTGGTCCTTGAGACCGAATTCCTCGTACTGCGTCATGAAGCGGATCGCGTCGGCACCGATGAACCAGGCCCACACGGCATCGGCGTCCGGCGCCTCCTGCAGCACCCGCTGCAGATAGGGGCCGAAGTCGGTCGTGTCGAGCGGCGGAAACACCTCGGCCACGATCTGGCCACCCGACTTTTGGAAGAACTGACCGAAGATCTGCGCGACCGTCCGTCCTGTCTGGTAGTCCGGAGCCATCACGACGGCTTTCCGGTAACCGCCCTTCTCGTAGGCCCACTGTGCCTGGATGAACTCGTACTGACCTTGACAGAACGAAGAGCGGAAGATATAGGGGCTGCGCACGTTCGGATCGCGCGTAATGGGCGGCCATCCTGCGATAGACACGATCGTCGGCTGGCCTTGCTGGTGGAGGTAGTCGCGGACGGCAGTGAGCTCCGGCGTGATCGTGAAGCCGGTGATGACATCGACCTTCTCGCTCTCGACCAGACGGCGGACATGTGTCGAGGCTTGGTCCGGGTTTCCGGCCGTATCCGCCGCGACCAGCTCGAGTTGACGGCCGGCTGCCCTATTCCCTAGCTCTTCGAGCGCGAGCTGCATGCCCTGGATGTGCCGTCGGCCCGAGGCTGCCAGGTTACCAGTCTGCGCGACGACCACGCCGATCTTGAACGGTGGACCACTGACGGCGACAGTGGGACTGGCGGCAGGCTGAGTCGCCGCAGCGGACACGGTCGGTGTCGGCGTAGCAGCCGCTGGAGTAGGAGTCGCTGCTGGTGTCGGCGCTGGAGTCGGCGTCGCTTGACCGCCACCGCACGCTGCGAGCAACCCACCCGCGACGACCGAAGCAGAAAGCACGAGGAAACGCCGTCGGTTCACGCTTCTCCTCCTCGCTTCGTCCGGACCGCTCGTCGACTCGGAAAACTCAAGAGACCGCAACAGGCGACACTCCAAACACCTCCCGATTCCGCCGATTCACCCCCCTTCGCGGAGGCCGTGTACGGTACAGGCGAGACCACTCGTTCGTCTACTGATTGAGCACAGCGGCCCACTCTGCGTACGACCCATTGCTAAATTATAGTGCTACATGGTGTATGTGTAAAGCGCCTCACCGACAGAGCGCGCGACGCCGCACTCGTTGACAGCTCGCCGTGCACGATGGATACTTCACTGTGGTACCCCGAGGGGGTATCGAGAACGAGGATGTGCCGGAGGGCAGTAGCGATGATCACGCGAACCTACCGCGTCCCCGACGTCAGCTGCCAGCACTGCGTGCAGGCGATCACCGAAGCCCTTCGCCCGATCGAGGGCGTACGTGAGGTCGAGGTAGACCTCGCCACGAAGACAGTACGGGTGGTGTGCCTGGACACGGTACCGGACGACCGCATCCGCAACGCTATCGAGGAAGCCGGCTACTCGATCGCCAGTTAGGTCGCGACCGCCGCGCTGTGGCAGCCGGGGGCTCCTCGTCCGTTTCCCTCGTCGCACAGGGGGAAGCTCACTGACGGCATACGCACGGCGCCACTCCGAGCCCCTCGCCCCACGACAGCCGAAGACCGCGTTCGCCCACGACAATGCGCAGACGACGTCCAGGCCACCACATCCTGCTCCTCGTTCGGGACTGGTGTCCTAGCCAGGGCTAGCACCAAAGAACGTCGCCAGCCGGGCCGGAACGCGGGTGACGAGCGGGACGAATGGGGCTTCGCGGGATGCCGTCACCGTGCCGAAGAGTCACGAGGGAACGGAGCGATGACGAAGCGGAGTGTCCGGTGAGCTCCCGGTACCGTATTCTGGTGATCGACGACGATCATGCCTACCGCCTCTGTCTCTCGGCAGCGCTCGAGAAGTGGGCCGAGGTCCGCAGCGCTGAGACCACCGAACAAGCGTGCCACTTGCTGGAACATTGGAAGCCAGATGCCATCGTGCTGGACCCAGCCTGGCGAAACGGCGATGCGTTCGCCATCCTCACCGCGTGCGCCGCTCGACCCGATCTCCTCGTCTTCTGTTCCCTCCGCGACCGGCAACTCCCCGCTCTTGCGACCTCGGCAAATACCCTCACCTTCCTGGCTCGCAACGGGTCGATCCCCGTCGTGGCTCGCGCGATCCGCAAGGGACTGGCAGCGAGCGTCAGCCCGGAGGAGACGGGAGCCGTCCCCACACTGTCGCGGGGAGGTCGCCGTGTCCACGCTGCCTGGTGAGACTGCTGGCGCGACGGTACACCGCCCTGCCACCTCAGCGCGCGCTGCTCTGTACCCGTTCGCCTCTCACTCAGCGTTGCCGCAGGATCGCGCGGGCAGGAGCCAGGAGGAGAGTGGAGCCAGCTGAACGAGTCGCGTAGCGTGGCACCACCGACCAGGCCACGACGGCAAGCAGACCGCCAGCGAGGCAGTCCAGGACGAAGTGGTTCCCGGTACCGATCACTGCGAGCGTCATCAGCCCCGCGTACACGACACCGAGACCCCGCAGCCACCGATGCGTCGTCACCCGGAACAAGCCGATACAGACGAACGTGGCGAACGCGACATGGAGGCTCGGCATGGCTGCGAACGGATTGTAGAGCATCGCGACACCGGGGTGATCGTAGTTCACACCTCGCGAGATGGCCAGGGTATCGACGAAACCGCGCCATGGGAAAAAGCGGGGCGGAGCCACCGGGAAGAGCGTGTAGCCGACGAGACCGGCGACCAAGATCGCGAGAAAGGTAGCCCGCACCTCGCGATAGCGCTCCGGATCGCGGAAAAAGACCCACACGCCGAACACGAGGACTGTCCAGAGATGCGCGAACGCGTAGATCCCGTTGAAAAGCGCCATCAACACCGGAGAGGCGAGCACGACACTCTGGACGGCATGCTCGATCGCGATCCCGAGTGCCTGCTCCACCCGCATGACGAAGAAAGCGTTCTGGAAGGCGTCATAGGCACGCCCCGCGGCGACACCCCGCGTGACATAATATAGACCGAAATAGATGGCCATGAACGACAACTCGAGCGTCGCCGCACGCGCCCGCGTCAAAACACCCTCTCGGCTGTTCGCTCGGGCAAGGGAAGTCATGTTGAATTCACCCGTCGAGCGAACCGTTTCCCCGACCCCCTCGCACCGACCGTCTCCGTGGCTAGTCATACCACTCGTCCCGTCGCGCCGTCCAATGCCACCTCCAGCGGAGCAGCAGCGAACCTGCGTTCGTACGCTATACTGTGTGGAGACCGGGAAGGAGCACTCCCATGACGCTCAGCATCGCAGCGGCGACCGAGCGCTTCTTGGCCGAACTCCGGCTCTCGCCGCGGAGCCGTTCCACCTACGGCGTAGCGCTCAAAAAGTTTCTCCGTCACCTGCACGAGCAGCAGGGACTCGATCCGCAGCAGCCGGTTACCGTCTTGAACGAGGACCACGCCATCGCCTTCCTGCGCGACCTGGTACCGGAAGAGATCAAGACGCCGCACCAGGTCTCGCGCATGCGCACAGCGCAAACGACGTTCGCCGCGGTCCGCAAGTTCTACGCCTACCTCGTCTCTTTCGACCTGCACCCGTCGCTCTCGACCGAGAAGCTGCGCGTGCGCGCGTCCACTGTCTTGCCGCGTTTCACACCGCCGCCACCTGACGTGCGCACCGACCAGCTGGAGCGTCTCGTGGAGTACGTGCGCCGCCTCCCACCGGAAGAAGAGGCGACACGCGAGCTGCGGCGACTCAAGGTCCGCGCCTTGATCTTCTTTCTCTTTCGAACAGGCGTGCGCGTCTCGGAGCTGTGCGCCCTCCGCAGGCAGGACATCGACCTGGAGACGGGGACGGCCCGCATCTACCGCGCCAAGGGAGGCAAGAGCCGGACCGTCCACTTCGACAGTGAGACTGCCGAAGCGCTCATCGCTTACTGGCGAGCGCGCGGCGACAGCGGTCGGGGCGTCGCGCTCTATCCGGCGTTCAGCGGACGCGACAAGCCTGGTCAGCCGGGGCGGCCGATCGCACCGAGGACGGTCCAGGCGCTCGTCAGCCGACTCTGCGAAGAGGCGGGGGTGGAGTTCCCGATCACCCCACACTCGTTCCGCCACGGTCTGGCGACGGAGCTGGTCCGCCGCCGGGTTCGCGAATCGACCGTGCAGGCGATCCTGGGCCACGCGTCACCCGTCACCACGCGGATCTACGTACACTTGACCGCACAGGAAGCCGCCGAGGAGTATCAGACGGCTTTCGGGAGATACCGCAAGCCGAAAGCACAGAGACAGGCTGGTGACGCGTGAAAGCACAGACGAGGCTCTTCCTGCTCGTGTTCGGCGTGCTCGTCGCTGCGTGCCGCTCACCCCAGCTCGAGATCACACGACCGACGCCGACCCCGACTCCTCTCCCTGCGGCCGTCCTCACCCCGGATACGAGCCTCGTACGGTACCGACCGGAACCGATCGTCGGGCAATTGGTCCTCACGACACAGGTCGCTCCTGACGGTACACCCCGCGACGAACGCTCGAGCGTACCCGTCGGGACGCAACAGCTGTACCTCGCTGTTCGCGTCACCGATGTTCCGAGCGGTACGCGGTTCGTCGCTGTCTGGGTCAGAGGCACCGAAGAGCTCGGTCGCAGCGAACGACAGATCGATCAGCCGCTCGCTGGACCACAGTGGATCGCGCTGGCGCTCCCGAACAACCTGACGCTCCGCGCTGGGGATTACGTCGTCCGTCTGTACCAGGATGACCGCCTGGTCGACTCCATCGTCTTTTGGGTCGGCGATCGGCGCGGGACACTCACCGAGGAGTCAGCGACTCTCGTCTTCAGCGATGCGCCACCGAGCGAGGGAAGCCCGGTGCGGGCACGTGAGGTCTTCCCGGAGGGCACGACGCAGGTCATCGCCATCCTCCTGGACGCACCCAGCGACACCTCGACGACACTGTGGAGTCGTTGGACACTCGATGGACAAGTTTTGACAGAACGTGGTGCCGACGAGGTCACGATGCCGTTCGTCCGCACCTTCACGCTCTCCCGGGTAGACGGGTTAGCTCCTGGCACGTACGTCGTCGAGATCTTCGCCGACCAACGCGCGATCGCGCGCGGCACGTTCCGCATCCTCGGGGCGACGCCAACTCCGACGCCGGTCGAGACCGCAGCGAGCGTCGAGGAAGTCCGCATCGTCGAGACGATCGACCCCGGCACCGGAACCCCGGTCGGAGCCGGCGTCCGGGAGATCCGCGGGCCAGCACGCGTCTACCTCGCGCTCTTCGTGCGCGACCTCCAGCCCGAGGACACCCTGGAGATCGTCTGGCAACGGGCCGGCACCGTCGTCAGTCGCCAGCCGGTCAGCGGTCTCTCCCTGTCCGCTCAGTGGATCGTCTTGCCCTTCGACGTCGCACACGAGGCGAACAACGGCCCTGTGACCTACGCGGTAACCGTCTGGCTCAATGGCGCAGCGGTCGCGGAGCGAACGCTCGTCGTCACGCCGTGAGCGCGCGATCTGCCGCACGTGCCGAAGAGCGCTCCACGCTCTGTGTTCCGTTGACGCACGCCCTGCGGGTGCGGTGCTGCCCGTTCACTGTGCAGTCACCAGGTCATCCACGATGCGCCGCGCTGCCGCGAGCCACTGTTCGTCCGTGTCGTCGGGAACAGAACAGCCGTTGGCGAGTATCAAGCCCCGCCCTCCGGTCTGGTCGACGGCGTCCTCGGCCTCGGCTCGGATCGCCTCGACCGGCCCATGCGCGAGGGGGCCGAACTCGTCCCAGCCGCCCATCAGGCACTTCGTCGTTCGCTGGCGAGCGTCCCGGAGAGACGGCCCAGCCCGCCGATCGCTCCAGCTCAACACATGCACCGGATAATCGAGGACGTCGTCGAAGTAGAGGTCTCGGTCTCCGTGGATATGGACGATATTGAGCCAACCGTCCGCAGCACCGCGCAGCGCAGCCAGGTCGTAGGGACGGCCGAGCTCACGATACTGCTCCCGCGTCATGACCGACGCCGTGCACCCCTGGAGCGCGAAGAAGACGCCGTCCGCTCCGGCTGCGATGACTGCCTGGGTCAGCTGCCGGAGATTCTCGGCCAAGATCGAGAGGACGTCATGAACGAGTGTCGGACGATGGTCGGCGTGTTGGAGCAACAGTTCCGGCCTGGCGACGAAGTAGAGCGCCTGCGTCAGCGGGCTGAAGACCGTCACGACGATCGGTACAGCTGGACCGGTGAGTTCGCGTAGGCGCCGTACCGCGCGGATCCACTCCGCGCCGTACCTGCCGCGCGCGAGGTCGAGCGCATCGACCAAATACCAGTCCTCGATATCGACGATCGAGCGACGGGGGAAGGGATAGCGCAGATCAGGCATCAGCTTCGCAATGTCGAGATCGAAGCGCCGGACGAAAAAGTCGTAGGTGAGTTCGGCGAGACGAACGCCGGAGCCGCCTGGCCGGAAGTGATGCCAGAAGCAGACTGGTGGGCGATCCACGCGCTCGCCCTGCAGGGCGGCGTAGACCCGTTCCCGCTTCGTCACGGCCGTCATCGGTACCGTCCTCTCTCAGCGCAACCGTTCGCTCACCCGCTCGGGAAGCGTCACGAGGATACGCGGCTCATTACCGTCCAGGACGACTAACCGGTCGCCCCGCTGCCCCTCGACGACCGCCACGACGAGGTTCTGCGGGGCGAGCAAGACGCCGCGTACGAGCCAACCGGGAAGGAGATGCTCGACAGGCTCGAGCGTCGCCGTATCGTACACCCAGATACCGTCACCGGACATTCCGGCGAGCGGATAGACGACGTACAACCTGGCACCGTCTGCCGACAGCGCAGCGCGGAGTGCCGCATCGCGGAGACCCTCGGTGGCCCTGAGTCCGTCCGCCGGGGAGGGCGGACGCTCGTCCGTCCTAACGACCCCCGGCGGCAGAAGGCGTGCCACTCGCGGTAGCGCGCTCTCTGCGTCGACGGCGGTAACCAGTCCGCGTGCGACGTCGACCAGGTAGAGCGTCTCCCCCCGCTCCGCGACGAGGACGGCAGTCGTAGCCGAGTCCGCAACGACACGCCCGATCAGCATCCCCGAGACGAGATCCCAGATCCCGAGCCAAGAACCGCTGTCGTCGCGGCACCAGGCGAACCAGCGCAGTCGCTCACCGCCGAGCGCCCCACCGTCGCGGTACGGGTTGGCCAGACAGTCGGGCGAAGCAGTTCCGGCGAAGGACCAGCGCCGCGTCGTCAGCGGCGAGAGCGTCTCACCCTCGAGGATCGAGAGGCGGACCTCGCCGGAACCGTCGAGCGAGAGCGCACGCTCCATGAGAACGAGAGCACCGTTCTCGGTTGCCTCGAGTCGCACCACCACCCGGCTTCCCGGGAGTGCCCCGTGGAGAACGCGTCGTGCGACGACCGCTTCCTGCTCGACGTCGACGATGGCGACCTCGGCTGACCACCCTTGGCCTAAGCGGACTGCGCGATAGACGGCGAGCGTGGGCTGCGTGGCGAATCCCGCCACGGCGAGCGTCATCGCGGGAGAGGTCGTCGACCCGGGCTGGACCGTCGCCCGGACGGGGTCGAGTGTGACCCGCCGCTCTTCACCCGTAGCCACATCGGTGAGCAGGAGGTTGACCCGCCACACCCCGCCGTAGAGACGGCTGACCGCTCCCAGCGGCTCGACGGAACGGCGGACCAAGAAGTACCGTTCCTGGATACGCACACCCGTCTCGGCGAGAAAACGGACGATGCTGCCGTTCTCCGGGTCGAATCGCAGGACGGTCACCCAGGTGCCACCCCGCAGGAGCAGCGTCTCCGCACTCGCCGGTGGTGGTGCGAGTCTCGGCGCCACGAAGACGACCTGCTCGGCTGCGGCGACCCGAACGCCGTCGCTGACCTCGACGACCACCCGCCAGCGGCCAGGTTCGTTGAACGGCACAGCGACACTGAACTGCTCCGCCGCTCCCTCCACCGTCGAGTGCACTTCAGCGATCGCCGCCGAGCCGGCTTGTGCCGGGGTCGCGGCAACTGGCCAGACGCCCGCCTGCACCGTGAGGTGCGCCGGTGGGGGATCACCGGCATCGACCGTCACCTGGACCGTCGCCACGTCACCAGCTGTGAGTGTCTCCGGTTGCACCAGGAGCGCGGCGATGCGGAGCGCCGTCGATTCCGCTCGGAGCACCCCGAGGGGAAACGTCGCCAGGAGGAGGCAAAGACTCATGACGACGGCACGGACCGGTCGCATCGCCGAGGCTCCGGCCAACAGTGCACCCTGTCAGGCATAGGGCTCGTACGAGCGTTCGTGCGCTTCGGCCAGGTAGCGGGCGAGTAGGTCGACTGCCGCCGCGATGTCCTCCACGTGTGCCATCTCGTTCACCGTGTGGACGTGCCGGGTAGGGATGGAGAGTGTCACGGCGGGCACGCCGCTGCGCGCACGCTGCAGCGCGCCGGCATCGGTCCCGCCCCGCGGCAGCACTTCCAACTGGTAGCGGATGCCGTACCGTTCGGCGACGTCGCGCAGATGCTGGACGAGCGGACGACTCGCGATGTGGGAGGAATCGAAGACCTTGATCGCGACACCCGCGCCCAACTTGGTTACCCGGTCCTGCGCCTCGATCCCTGGAACGTCACCAGCGATCGTGATATCAAGGGCGAGCGCGACGTCCGGCTCGAGGCCGAAGCCAGCCGTCTGCGCGCCGCGCAGACCGACCTCTTCCTGGACCGTGGCCACCGCCACGACCTCAGCCTCGCACTGCTCCAAACGACGAAGGGCCTCCAGCATGACGAAAACACCGACGCGGTCGTCCAGCGCCTTGCTGAGCACCGTCGGCCCCAGCCGCACGAACTCGCGGGCGAGCGTCACCATGTCGCCGATCTCCACCCGTGCGCGGACCTCCTCCGCCGGAAGCCCAAGGTCGACATAAAGCTCTTCCAGCGCGGGGGCCTTCCGCTCCTCGCTGGTGAGAAGGTGGATCGGCTTGGTCGCCAGTTGCAGCGCGCCGAGCAGAGGCTCACCGGAACGCGTCCAGACGTGCACGCGCTGTGCGACCAACACGCGCGCGTCGAAGCCGCCGACCGGCTGCAGGCGCACAAAACCGTTGTCGTCGATGAAGCGGACGATGAAGCCGATTTCGTCCATGTGCGCGGCGACGAGCACCCGACGGGACGAACGCCCCCGCCGGATTCCAATCACGTTCCCCAAGGCGTCGACACGCACCTCATCGACGAGCGGTTCGAGAGCAGCGCGCACCACTGCGGCGACACGCGCTTCGTAGCCCGCGATACCCGGCGTCTCGCACAGCCGCTGTAGTAGGCTCCAGTCGAGTTCCATCTCCTGCCAGCCCCCGAGCGATCACCGACACACCGACGCTCAGATCCTAACACCTCAGCGCTCGTCGCCCAATCCACGGTCTGCCATCGTACAGGCCATCCGAGTACCATGAGGCACGGAAGACGAACTGCTGCACAGGGAGCGTGACGGATGGTCCAGCAACTCACCCGCGACCAGGTGCCGGTAGAGGAAACGTGGAACCTCGAGGACCTGTTCCCGAACCCGGAGGCGTGGGAAAGCGAACGCCAGGCGGTGCTCGGCGAACTCGCGCGGTTGGAGCAGCTGCGCGGGACGCTCGCTGTCGGGGCACAGCAGGTACTGGAGGTCCTGAGGCTCGCGGACGACCTCGATCAACGCGTGAGCAAGCTCTACGCGTACGCCCTCCTCGCGCGCGACCAGGACACCCGCGACACGGCTGCTGCCGAGCGCTACGAACGAGCGGTGCATCTCGGTACTGTCGCCGCTCGCGCTTCGGCTTGGATCGCGCCGGAACTGTTGGCGACCTACGACGACGCGGCGCTGCTCCAGCTGCCCGACGTCGAACCCGGGTTGCAACCGTTTCGACGTCTCTTCGAGCGGTTGGTGCGCGAGCGACCCCACGTGCGTTCAACCGAAGTCGAGGAACTCCTCGCCGAGCTGACACCGCTAGCCCACGCACCGAGCACCGCTTTCACACTCCTCGACAATGCCGACCTTCGGTACGGCACGGTGACCGACACCGACGGGAACCCAGTCGAACTCACCAAGGGACGCTATCAAGTCTTGTTGGAGCGCCGCGACCGCGGGGTGCGACAGCAGGCGTACGAGGTCTTCCATGCACCGTACATCGCTCATCGCCATACGCTCGCGGCGCTCCTCAGCGCGTCGAATCAACGCGACACTTTCTACGCGCGGGCACGGCGGTACGACTCGGCCCTCCACGCCGCGCTGCATCCGGACAACATCCCGATCGAGGTCTATACGACCTTGATCGCTTTGGTCCGCCAACACGCGCACCTCTTGCAGCGGTACCTCGCTGTGCGTAAACGCGTGCTCGGTCTCGAACGGCTGCGCACCTTCGACCTGTACGTGCCGCTCGTCGAGCGACCGCCGCGGTCGTACAGCTACGCGGAAGCCTGCGACCTCGTCCTCGCTGCGCTGAGCCCGCTCGGCCCCGCCTACGTCGAGCCGCTCCGCGAGGGACTCGCCAGCCGTTGGGTGGACGTGCACGAGACGCTCGGCAAGCGCTCCGGGGGATACAGCTTGGGCGTCTACGGTGTGCATCCCTACATCCTGCTCAACTGGAACGGCACGCTGCGCGAAGTATTTACGCTGGCGCACGAAGTCGGGCACGCGATGCATTCGTTCTTCAGTTCTCGCGCTCAGCCGCATCCCACAGCGGAATACACCATCTTCGTCGCTGAGGTCGCGTCGACGTTCAACGAGCGCCTCCTCACCCACTATCTCTTGCAGCAGACCACCGATCCGTGCGAGCGCTCAGCACTGGTCAACGATGCGCTGGACACGTTCCGCGTCACGCTCTTCCGGCAGACGTTGTTCGCTGAGTTCGAGCTCGAGACGCATCGCGCTGTCGAGCGCGGGCAGGGGCTCAGCGCCGATTGGCTCTGCGACCTCTACGGCAAGCTCATCAGCGAGTACTATGGTCCCGACCTCGAGCTGGACAACGAGGTGCGGCACGAATGGAGCCGCGTGCCGCACTTCTATCGCGCCTTCTACGTGTACCAGTACGCCACCGGACTAGTGGCAGCGACGGCGCTGGCACACGCGGTCGTGAGCGGGGACGCCGAGGCACGGGAACGGTACCTACAGTTCCTGGCCGCCGGCTCCTCGAAAGACTCGCTCGACCTCCTGCGTGACGCAGGAGTGGATTTGACGACTCCGGAGCCATATTTGGCCGCCTTCGCGGTCATGGAGCGCGATCTGGCGACGCTCGAGCAAGCGCTGCAGGAGCTGGGCTCGGTCGCGTCGGAGTGACGCGAGCTGCGCGCAGCAGCGAGCGCGACATCACGGGACGCGCAGCGCAGCGCTGTAGCTCTCTCAGGAGCCTGCTGCAGTCGATCCTCAGTGAGGAGACCGCACGGCCGCATTCGCTGACGACGGCTTAGCGAGACCGCTCAGCGGCATGGCTGTTCGGGGCGGCAGGAGCGGACAGCGCACCGTGCGGGCCACGCGTCGCTTCGTGCAGCGCGACGGTCCCAGCCATGAGTTTACGGAAAGAGATGTCGACGAACCCGGCACGCTGGAGCAGCGCCGCGAGTTCCTGCGCAGTCGGGAAGGCGGCGGTCGACCGGGGCAAGTAGCTGTACGCGCGCGGGTCACCGCTCACCAGACCACCGAGCCAGGGCACGAAGCGATGGAAGTAGAGCCGGGCGAGGGGAGCGAACCAGCCTTCGAAGGGAGTCGTTTCCAAGATCACCAGCTTGCCGCCGGGGCGCAGGACACGGGCGAACTCGCGGAGCGCTCCCTCGTAGTCAGGCAGGTTCCGGAGCCCGAACGCGATCGTACAAGCATCGACGGTCGCCGTCGGGAAGGGGAGTCGCATGGCATCGCCGCACACCAGCAGCACGGTACTGGTGCCAGCCGCACTGCGCTTCCGCTCAGCCAACCGCAACATACCCAAACTGAAGTCGAGCGCGACGACGCGCGGTGCACCCTGCCTCGCGAGCTCGAACGCCAGGTCACCGGTCCCCGTCGCGATGTCGACGACGAGGGTGGGGCGGTGGGCGAGCGCCGCCCGCGCAGCGACGCGGCGCCACTGCACGTCACGACCGAACGTCATGAGGCGGTTCATGACGTCGTACCGGCGCGCGATGCGATCGAACATCCGTCGGATCTCAGCTGCCGGTTCGAGGGCACCGTGGGCGACCACGCGATCGTTCTCCTCTCGGACCGAGGTGGCAGGGAGGATGCACGTCTGGAACACCGGCCAGCACCCCTGCCGTAGGAATCCTATCCGAGCGACGCCGCGCTCGCCTCAGCTAGCCTGCTGAACCCGCTGAAGAGGAGCGACGAGGACGACATCCCTGGTCCGCGTTTTCAGGAGCGTTGCAGAATACCGCCCTGTGCCGCAATGCAGCCACTTCGCGGGGTCCTGTGCACCTCACAAACAGCTCGCTGCGACCTCGCGGCTGAGGAGTTCAGCTCCTGGCGTGTTCAGTCAGGCAGCGAGCCATGTGCTCGGCAGCCAGTGTGGAACGTCCGCGTCCGCGTCGGCGCACCTGCCCAGCGCCAACATCGTCGGCGACTGTGCCACTGACTCAGGGAGAACGCCGCGTCGGGGTACCCGGAGACCACGCTTGGGCGGACCGATGCGGAAGCGCACTCGACCCCGCCTTCGGTGCTCCCCGCAGCGGAGTCCGACGTACAGTCTCCCCGCTTCTGCTCCTGAATGGCCATCTCGCTCGCTCGAACGGGAACGATCTGGTAGGCTGAGGGAGTACCGAGACGGGAGACCACAGGTAAGGGGGTATACAGTGCCACCGGAAAGCGGGCCACGCAGTCAGGTACGCCGGCATCCGGAGCGTGCCGTTCCGAACGAAGCGGCAGAGATCTTAGCGGCGGGTCTGGTCGCTCACGTCGGCTTCGTCGAGGACGGCGAACCTGTGGTCATTCCGATGTCCTATCACTACGATCCGTCCGTTCCGGACCGCCTCTTCTTGCACGGCTCGCGCGACAGCCGCCTCCTCCAGGTACTGGCCAGTGGCGCTCCGGTCTGCATCGCGGTCACCCTGGTCGACGGCCTGGTCTACTCGCGGACGGCGTTCAACCACTCGATGAACTACCGCAGCGTGGTCGTGTTCGGTCGCGGGCGGGTGATCGAGGACGCTGACGAACAAGTAGCGTGCTTCGCGGCGATGACGCAGCGGTATTTTCCCGGCCGGACTCTGGGCCGTGACTACGCACCCCCGACTCCGCAGCAGCTCGCAGTGACGATGCTGGTCGATGTCCGCATCGAAGAGTGGAGTGCGAAGGCACGGCGGGGCGGGCCGCGCGGCCCCTACGACGCGGACCCGGACGCACCGGGCACTGCCGGTGTCGCACCAGTGCCACCGGGTGTTTGACTGTTGCCAGCGTCAGCGAACCAGCGGGAGCTCGGTGCCGTGAGACGAGTTTCCGCTGGCCTGCCTCGTGACGGGCTCGCAGCGAGCGCAGGGTGCTGTGGGCGATGCCGCGCGGTACGCTCACTCCTCGAGCGGCTGACGACCGCGGAAGCCAGCATCGAGCTCGTGCCAGAAGGCGACGGTCGGTTCATCGACTTTCCAACACAGGTAGACCTCGCGCCCGTCGCGTAGACTCGGGAAATCGACGAGCCCCATGTCGAGGTCCTTGACCTCGACACCCATCTCGTGCAGCGTGCGTACCTTTTCGCGGATGGAGCGCGCGAGCTTCTCGATCTGCTTCTCGTGCTGCTGGACCCTGTGCGCACTGCCGTTGAGAAAGGCGAGGGGAGCCATACGCCGGACCTCGTCCAGCAACCGGTCGAGCTCGCGCTTCTCGGTCTGCAGCGCGATGAGGAGGCCGCGGAGACGAGGGACCAGGGCACGAGCTTCTTCGACGGTGAAGTAGCGGCGTCGCTGGCGCTCCATACTCGACTCCAATAGCCTGCACTCGGAGGCCGGCTCCAGCGAACCACCAACCGCGATCCCGCAACGCGTTCGACCGGCGAGCGCGGCGCGATCGCTGCGGCACCACGAGGCCGGCTTGTGAGTTTATCATCGAGTCGAGACAGGGCAGTCGTTCCCGGAGGATCAGTGGCCCGAACGGCGATCGACGACCAGAAGAAGGCGACTCGACAGGAAGTCATCGGGCATCTTCTCTTGGCTACCACGGCCGTGCTCTGGGGTTCCTCCTACATCAGTACCCGCATGATCGTCGACGGCGTTCCCCCGCTGCTGCTGGGGTTTCTCCGCGGGCTCCTCGCCGTGCTCGTCCTCGGCCTCATCGCCCGGTGGAAACAGGCGCCGCTCCGGATCGGTCTGCGGGACTGGCTTCCGCTCGCCGGGCTCGGTGCACTCGGCGTCGGATACTTTTACCTCGGCTTGAACCTCGCCTTGCAGTGGACGACAGCTGTCACCGCGTCGCTCCTCAGTCTCCCGTATCCCGCACTGACGGCGCTCTGTGCGTGGGCATTCCTGCGCGAGCGGCTCCGGTCGGAGCAAATGGCCGGGATCGTGCTGGCCGGGGTGGGTGCCGCTTGGCTCACACTCGCGTCAGCTCAGGAGAGTGTGAGCGGTTCCTGGATCGGGAATCTCCTCGCGCTCTCGATCACCGTGGCCTGGACGGTGTATACGCTGATCGGGCGTCGAGTACTGCCGCGCTGGTCTCCGTGGACAGCGACGTTTCACGTGATGCTGGCCGGAACGATCCTCTTGGGAATCGGTGCCGGGGTAGAGTCGCTACATGGTAGCGAGCCGCGCTGGACGGCGGAGGCCGTCCTCCTCACCCTGTACCTCGGATTCGTCTGTACAGGCATCGGCTACGCCTTCTGGAACGGCGGGTTACAGGTGGTACCAGCAGCGACGGCGAGCGTCTCCATGTACCTGCAACCGCTCACGGTCCTTCTCCTCGCGGTCCCGATCCTCGGCGAGCGCCCGACACTGACCACGCTCGCTGCAGGCGGCCTCGTCCTCATCGGCACCGCGTTGGCGGCCCGACGCAGCGGAGGTGGCTGACCGATCCGGTAGACTGAGACGTCGACGATCGGCCGAAGGCTGGAGCCGAGCGACGATGGAGGACACGACAGGCGATGGCGAAGCAGAAGACTGCACTGATCACGGGCATCACCGGCCAGGACGGTTCGTACCTCGCTGAATTCCTCTTGGAGCAGGGCTACCGCGTCGTCGGGATGCAACGTCGTTCCAGTACCGAGACGTTGTGGCGGATCGCTCACCTCCTGGACAAGATCGAGCTCGTGCAAGGGGATCTTCTCGACCAACTCTCGCTGATCGAGATCGTCAAGGAATACCAACCCGACGAGGTGTACAACCTGGCAGCGCAATCGTTCGTGCCGACGTCCTGGCAACAGCCGGTCTTGACGGGTGAGTTCACCGCCTTGGGCGTGACGCGGCTGCTCGAAGCGATCCGCTTGGTAAAGCCGGACGCGAAGTTCTATCAGGCGAGTTCGTCGGAAATGTTCGGCAAAGCCGTCGAGGTCCCACAGAACGAACGGACCCCGTTCTATCCACGCTCACCCTACGGCGTGAGCAAGGTCTACGGGCACTACATCACGATCAACTACCGGGAGAGTTACGGCCTGTTCGCCGTCTCGGGGATCCTGTTCAATCACGAGAGCCCGCGCCGGGGTCTCGAGTTCGTCACGCGCAAGGTGACGCACGGGGTCGCCAAAATCAAGCTCGGGCTGGCCAAGGAGCTGCGCTTGGGCAACTTGGAGGCTCGCCGCGACTGGGGCTATGCCCCGGACTACGTCCGAGCGATGTGGTTGATGCTCCAGCAAGACCAGCCAGACGACTTCGTCGTCGGCACCGGCAAGACGTATTCGGTGCGGCAGCTGTGCGAAATCGCTTTCAGCTGCGTCGGACTCAACTGGGAGGACTATGTCGTGGTCGATCCGGCCTTGTTCCGTCCGGCCGACGTCGACCTCCTCGTCGCTGACGCGACCAAGGCACGGACGGTGCTCGGCTGGCGCCCCACCGTGAGTTTCGAAGAGATGATCGAGCTGATGGTCGATGCCGACCTGCGCCTCCTGAAAGGGGAGCGTGTTCCGCCCGGGATGGTCGCACCAGCCGTCCGCCCCTGAGCGCAGTCTCGGTCGACCGGAGCGCCGGGCACGGCGCGGTCGCCGGGGGACAGGGAGCCGAGCCACCGACCCCAGCAGGCCGCGAGGTTCCTCAGCTCGGACACTACCCGCGCGCATGGGCCAGGCGGTGTTCGTGCGCAATCGAGACGAGGAGCCAGGATCGGCCGGAGGTGACGACAGCGTCGATCCGCAACCTCGGTGGAGGAATCCATTGACGGATATCGAGGCACGACTCCGCGCTCAGCTCAAAGTCACACGCCTGGTCGCAGCGTACGTACCGATCGGGCTGGCGAACTGGCTCATCCGGCACGGAGCACGGCGCGCAGCGCTCCCAGAGGGCTTTCGACGACGGGAAGTCTCCGCGCACGGCGTCCGCTGCGAGTGGGTAATCCCCGCTTCCGCTTCCGGCGACCGGGTGATCCTGTACATCCACGGTGGCGGTTTCGTCTTCGGCCTCAGTGCACAGCATCTGAGGATGGTCGCAGTCCTCACCGACCTCATGCGTAGCCCCGCGCTCCTCGTCGATTACCGCCTGGCACCGCACCATCCCTGGCCAGCAGCCCTCGCGGACTGCCAGAGGGCGTTCCACTGGCTTCTCGAAGAAGGTTTCTCCGCTCGGCGCATCGCGGTCGCCGGTGATTCGGCCGGTGGCAACCTGGCGATCGTGCTGGCCATGGCTCTTCGCGACGCAGGAGGCCCGCTGCCCGCGGCACTGGCCTGTCTCTCGCCGGTCGGCGACCTGGCCAACAGCGAGGCGCTCAGTCGGGTCCACTCCGATGCAGTCCTCCACCCGCGAGCGGTCCGCCGTTTCAACTGTGCGTACGTCGACGGGCATGATCCCCGCCATCCGCTCATCTCGCCCCTCTACGGCGAGTGGCACGGTCTCCCGCCGATCGTCGTCCATGCAGGAGAGGACGAGCTCTTGCATGACGATGCCGAGAGGATGGCGCAGGCAGCTCGCGACGCTGGCACGACCGTCGAGCTCGCCATCTACCCACGGATGTGGCACGTCTGGCAACTGCACACGGAGCTGCCGCAGGCACGCGACTCGCTCGAGCGCATCGCCGCGTTCCTGCGCCGATACCTCGAGGACGAGGCACGGAGCACCCCAGCATAGTACGTCCGGCGCTCACGGCGTCGACGCTCTCCCCAGCGCGCTGCTCACGACTGTGGACTGTCTCGCCCGACCGAGTACCCTACGTGCGCGCCAGAGCGGACAGTCATACCCGACGATGCGCCGAGAACCGGTCAGTCACCGCTCCGCACGGGGCCACGTCGTCGTTGCTGGCGTCGCTGCCCAGGAGCGGCGTCGTCAACGGGTCGCCGATTCGCTCACCGTTTCCCGCGCAGCGTCAGGCGGCAGCTCCGACGGGCCTGTGATCTCGACGATCTCGGCCTCCGCGCCCCATCCAGCTGGCAACTGGGTGACGACCGGCAAGCCGACTGCGGTCGCGAGGCTCTGCGCGACGGGATCCGGCGTGACGACAGCAACTTCCACGTCGTGTTCGAAGGCGCTGCGGCTGATGTCTCGGAGAAGCGGTAGATCGCTCCATTGCAGGAGTCCGGGTGGGATGACGAGGACCACGTCGCGTCGCGCGGGTGAGGCGATCCAGGCCGCGAGGTCGAACACGCGGGAACGGTCGTCGAGCACGACGATCTGTCGTGGCGGGGGATGGCGGAGTTCCTCGAGCACGGTCAGCACGACGATCTTGAGTGCGGCAAGGGTCGGCACGGCGAGGAGCAGCCCGAGGATGCCCGCGACGCTCGCACCAGCTAACACCCCGAACAGGACGACGACCGGGTGCAAGCGGACGAAGTGACCGACCAGCTGCGGAATGACGAAGTGGTCCTCGAGGAGACGCAGAACGAGGTAGACCAACGCCACCACGACCGCGAGCTGCAGCGACGACCACCCGAAGGGCGCGCTGCCCTGCGTCAACGCGACGCTGACGGCGATCGCTCCCGCCGTCCAGGGACCGATGAACGGAATGAGCTCCAGCAGGCCGGTGGCCACTGCGAGCGCCAGCCGGTACTTCACCTGGAGCACCGTCAGCGCGACGTAGGTCGCCGTCGCCATGAGTGCGAACAGAACGACCTGCGCGCGGATGTAGGCGCGAAACGTCGCATCGACCTGGCCCAGGATACGAGCCACGGTGCGTTGGTGCCGCCGTGGAGCGAACGTCCGCAGGCGCGCGACGAGTGCCCGTCCTTGCAGTAAGCCATAGAAGCTGACGAGAAAGAAGACGAACGACTTGATGAGCGCCTCCACGGTCGCCAGGACCAGCGGCACGGCTTCGCGGCTGAAGCGTTCAGCCAGCGACTGGGATGCCGCGTCGAGCCGCGCCAGGACAGCGCGCGTGTCGATGACCACCTCGCCGATGCGGAACTCGGGGTTCCGTGCGACGCGCTGCTCGATCGCCTGGACGACGTCGGGAACGAGGCGGATCAGGGACCGGACCTGCGTCTCGAACGACGGCGCGATCAGGACACCAGCGAGTGTGAGCCCCCCGAAGAGGACGAGGTACAGGACGAGAATCACGACGATGCGGGGGAGATGGCTTCGGCGCTCAGCCCAGTCGACGAGCGGATGGAAGAGATAGGCGAACACGGCAGCGACGATGAACGGTGTCAGGATATGCGCCAAGTGGAGGAGCGCGTAGCCGAGCACCAACCCAGAAAGCGCAGTGAAGACGAGGAGCTCGCGGGACTGACGGATCCGATCGATGACGTGCATCTCGCTCGCCTGAATTCCGCTCGCACGACGGCCGAGAGGCGGATAGTCTCGTCCCAGATTCTACTCGGCACGAGCCCTAACGGTTCGTCCGCTCTCGCCGGGATCGACGGAGCCCTCGGCAGCCTCTCACGGGAGCTTCCGCGACGGGAAGGTGAGGAGACCGCTCGTCCCGAGCGCCAGGAGGGCCAAAGCGAGCGCCAGGACGAACACCGCCTCGAAGCCGACGCGATCGACGACCAGACCACCCAGCAGGGGAACGAGCGCCACGAGGCCCAAGAGCGAATTGGTCACGCCGACCAGCGTCGGACGCTCGTCGGGGCCAGCCAGCTCGAGCACCGCCGTGAAGTTGGCGAGCATCTGGGCTGCGAGTGCAGCACCGTAGATGACGAAGACGACAGCGAAGGTCCAAAAGACGAGACGATCGGTCCACGAACCGAGGAGCAGGAAGCGGTCCCAGCGCAGCAGACCGCCGAGCGCGAGAGCCAGCAACGGCATGCCGAGTCGCAGGAGCGTCGTAAGCTGCAGCAGCAGGCGGTTGCCCCAACGGCTCACCACCCAGCCCCAGAGAGGATTGGTCACCACCCGCGCCGCTGCTGAAAGGGCCAGATAGAATCCGGCAGCCTCGGTCGGCACGCCGAGGCGGTGCTGCGCGTACACGATAAAGAAGGGATCGGCGATCGTCGAAAGGGCGAGGAACGAGCGGAAGACGAGGAACCGCCGCACCGAACGGCGAGAGAGGACCAGCGGCACGTCCTGGAGCCACGAACGGATCGAACGCGTGCGTTCCGGCACCGGTCGCTCGGCGATCCAGAGGGTCGTGTAGGCTGCGAGAGCCAGGGCAGCGAACGACATCGCGAAGAGCACGCTGAATCCCGCCTCGCCGCCTGCGAGGGCGCGCTGGACGACGAATCCGGCGACGAGCGCCAGTACGGCACCCCACAGGTTCCGCTGACTGAAGAAGAAGCCGCGCTGATCGGTCGGTATGGAGCGTGCGCTCAGCTCGACGAGCGGTACGAAGGCGAAGCCAGCGGCCAGATTGTACAGGGCGTAGCACAGGAAGAAGACGACGAGCACGCTGCGCTCGGAGGAGAAGCCACCACTCAGGACGATCGCCGCGAATATTCCCACGGCGAGCGCCCGCACGACACCAGCCCAAGCGGCCCACGGCATCTGCCGCCTGCGTCCCTCCACCAGCGCAGCAGCGAACGCCTGAGGGAGGAACCACAGGCTCACGCTGAGCGCCGGGACCAGTCCGACGAGCACCCGGTTGTCGCTGAGCCGGTCGACGAACACTGCGAGGACGAGGACCGGATGGATGAGCGCATCCGCGAAGAGGAGCAATGCACCGTTACTGACACCGAAGAGAAAGCTTCGGCGGAGACGACGGCGTTCGCCACCACTCGCGCTCGGCGGCGGGGGTATTCGCGGTAGAGCCGGCTGGGCAGCCGGCGGAGTGCCCGACATGCTCGTGCTCGCTTCGCTGGCGCCACCGGTCGCTGGTCCCCACATCATGCTAACCTACCTCGAGGCGAGTGTCGAATCGATGGCAGGGACAACGCCGGTCAGAGCGCGAAGCAGAGCACCAGCCCTCCGCCGCGGAAGGCCGAGAGGCATGGGAACGTCCCTGAGCAGCATCCCCACTCGCGGATTGGAATACTCGAAACGGCGTGCGTGATGGGTGGAAAGGACTGCCCGTGCTGAAGCCGCAGCAGCGGTACGACCACCGCAACGACCCGCTCCGCCGACAAAACTTGGCTGCTGATCCATTGCAGCAATTCCTCCGTTGGTACCACGAAGCCGAGCAGGCAGGGCTTCGATACCCCAACGCCATGGCTGTGGCGACTGCCTCCGCCGACGGCCGGCCATCGGTGCGGATGGTCCTCCTCCGGCAAGTCGACGAGCGCGGGTTCGTCTTCTACACCAACCTGGAGAGCCGGAAAGGACGCGAGATCGCGGAGAATCCACGCGCCGCGCTGCTCTTCTACTGGGAACCACTCGAGCGGCAGGTCCGGGTCGAGGGAAGCGTCGAGCTCGTCTCTGCAGAGGAAGCCGACGACTACTTCGCCAGCCGCCCGTACGGAAGCCAAATCAGCGCCTGGGCCTCCCGTCAGAGCCAGCCGATCGCCTCGCGCGAGGAACTCGAACGGCGACACGAGGAATACGCTCATCGTTTTCCGGAAGGAGCAGTCCCGCGACCACCCTATTGGAGCGGCTACCGCGTGGTCCCGGACGCCTACGAATTCTGGCAAGGTCGACCTGATCGTCTGCACGACCGCTTTCGCTACGAGCGGCGAGCGGACGGCGGTTGGGTGATCGTCCGGTTACAGCCATAGGGGGGCGCGTGGCAGCGTGCACCTTCTGCCGCATCGTCGCCGGTGAGATCGCGGCCGTCCCCGTCTACGGAGACGAGCTCCTGCTGGCGTTCCTCGACCATCGCCCGCTCTTCCCGGGCCATACACTGGTCATTCCTCGCGTGCACGTGCCGACACTGGCAGAGCTCTCCGAGGAGTACCTCGCCCCACTGTTCACCCTCGTACAACGCCTGACGCGAGCGCTCCCCGTCGCCCTGGACGCCCACGGAACGTTCGTCGCGATCAACAACGGCGTGAGCCAGAGCGTACCGCACCTGCACGTGCACGTCGTACCCCGACGACGCGGCGACGGACTGCGTGGCTTCTTCTGGCCACGCCAACGCTACCCGAACGAAGAAGCGATGCGGGAGGTGGCAGCGCGGATCAGGACTGCCCTCGAGCGGACCTGAGAGCGCAGGCATGCCCTCGCCGAGGGGAGCGAGGACGATGAAGCATGCAATCGGCCACTGCACAAAAGCCCGTCACCGTGCACGTGCGGCGTGCCCACGCGCTGCCGAGGATTACTCCGGCGGAACGCGGCGAGTGAACGATGGGCGGACAGAGGCGCATCGATGTCGTCGTCATCGGCACGGGGATGGGTGAAGGGACGCTCGCCGCGGCACTCTGCGACACCGGTCTCCGTGTTCTGCTCGTCGAACGCGGTGACGTTCTGCCGACGGAAGAAGAGAACTGGCGGGTGGACGCCGTCTTCGGTCGACGCCGCTATCGCACGCGTGAGACCTGGTTCGATGGGCGTGGCCGCCCGTTCACACCCAACCTCCATCCGTGGGTCGGTGGGAACCCCAAAGTCTATGGGGCAGCCTTGCTCCGCCTGCGGCAGGAGGACTTCCAACCGGTCGAACATGTGGCGGGCCTTTCACCGGGCTGGCCGATCTCTTACGAGGAGCTCGAGCCGTACTACTGTCTCGCCGAGCAGCTCTACGGCGTTCACGGGAAGAGCGGCGACGATCCGACCGAACCACCGCGCTCCTGCCCCTACCCCTATCCACCCGTGCCGCACGAACCACTGGTCCAGGACGTGGCTGACCGCCTCCGCCAGCTTGGCCTCCACCCCGCCGCCCTGCCGCTCGGCCTGGACCGTTCCGCCCGAGGCCGTTGCCTGCTCTGCCGGACGTGTGACGGCTTGCCCTGCCACGTCCTCGCCAAGGCAGACGCCGACGTGCGAGCGGTCCGTCCAGCCCTCACCTTTCCGACCGTGGAGCTGCGTCCACGAACCTTCGCACGCCGCCTACTGCTCGACGCTCGCGGTCAGCGGATCCGGGCTGTCGAAGTGGAAACCGAAGGTACCGTGTACGAGGTCGCCGCCGAGCAGTTCGTCCTCGCCTGCGGGGCAGTGCACTCCGCCGCCCTCCTCCTGCGCTCTGCCACGTCGCGCCATCCCAGAGGTCTAGCGAACAGTTCTGGCGTCGTCGGCCGCTTTCTCATGACGCACCACAACACGCTCCTCATGGCGATCGACCGCCGACGCCGCAATACGACCACCTTCCAGAAGAGGCTCGCACTGTTCGACTTCTACCGGGGGACGCCGGACTTCCCCTATCCGGCTGGATCGCTGCAACTGGTGGGGAGACGACCTCCCGAGACGGTCCTGGCTTCCTTCCCGCATCTGGGTGTGAGAGGTGCCCGGGAGATCGTGACGCACAGCGTCGACTGGTGGGTGCTTTCGGAGGACCTCCCGGAGCCCGGGAACCGGATAACGGTATCGGTCGGAGGGCAGATTCGGATCCACTGGCAACCGTCCAACGGCGCCGCGCATCGAGCCCTTCTCCGCGCCGTGAAAGCGGTGCTCCGACACTGCGGCTTCCGGGAGTTCCTGGAACAGCCGATCGGTCTCGACGGCGTCGCCCACTTCTGCGGTACTGTCCGGTTCGGAAACGACCCAGCGACACCAGCGCTCGACCCGACCTGCCGCGCCTGGGAGATCGAGCATCTGTGGGTCGCCGATGCCTCGGTCTTTCCCTCTTCGGGCGCGGTGAGCCCAGCCCTCACGATCGCGGCGCTGGCCCTGCGCACGGCCGAGTTCGTCCGCCAGCGCTTCGGCATCCACAGCCCACTCAGCGCGACGATCGACCGCGTGATGCATTCGGGAGCGCAGTACTGACCCCCGGCAGCGAAACGACGACGAGCCGCAGCCGGCGATACCACGTATACACGGTCGCGAGACCTTGCGCCGAGCAGCTGGTTCAGCGATAGTGCCAACCGCAAATGATGGGGGGAGCGCTGTGGGCATCCGCGAGCGAATGGAGGCGGTCATCGCCGAGGCGTGCCGCACGTACGGGGTGCCGGGCATGGTCGTCGGCCTACTGACTCCCGAGGGGCGCGACGTCTTCGTGCACGGGATCGCCAACGTCGAGACGGGTTATCCGGTGCGGCGCGACACCCTGTTCCAAATCGGTTCGATCACCAAGGTATACACGGCGACACTCGCTATGCGGCTCGTCGAAGAGGGATCGCTAGCGCTCGACCAACCGATCGTCTCTTATCTCCCGGAGCTCGAGCTCGCGGATCGCGAAGCACGCGAGACGATCACGCTCCGACACCTGCTCACGCACACCAGCGGGCTCGAGGGAGACCGCTTCGACGACTTTGGGTACGGCGACGACGCGCTCGCTCGGTACGTCTCAGGTTTACGCGAGGCGCGTCAGATGCATCGACCCGGGGAGTACTGGAGCTACTGCAACAGCGGCTTCTCGCTCGCTGGGCGCCTCATCGAAGTCATCTGTGGCCAGCCATTCGAGCGAGTGATGCAGGAGCGCCTGTTCGAGCCTCTCGCCCTGGAGCGGACCTTCTTCTTCGTCCAGGACGTGCTCGGCTACCCCTACGCCTACGGGCACCGGACGAGTGAACGGGGGCACACCGAAGTCGTCCGCGATTTCGCGCTGCCGCGGAGCGTGCACCCGGCTGGCGGCATCTGGTCGACGATCGACGATCTCTTGACCTTCGCGGCCTTCCACCTCGAGCTGTTGCGTCCCCGAAAGGCACCGCTCTCACTCGAAGGCATCCGGTACCTCCAGGGAACGCAGGTGTCAGCGGCCAACTGGGCTGACGCCTACGGGCTCGGCTGGGCGATCTGGCACGTCCGAAGTCACCGTCTGGTCGGGCACGGTGGCTCGACGAACGGCTATCAAGCACACCTCACGCTCCTACCGGAACAGCGAGCGGCCCTGGCCAGCCTGACGAACCACGAGCAGGGCAGCGTCGCCTACCTCGCGGTAGAAACGCAGCTCCTCCGCGAACTGTTCGACATCGCACCGGAACCGCCACGTCTCGTGACGCTCTCGGAATCGGAGCTGGAGCGGTTCGCCGGAACGTACGTCTACCCGCTGGCACAGCTCACCGTCCGGCCAGTCGCCGGGGGGTTGTGGCTGGACACCGTACAGACGCGTGGGCTCAGTCGGGAGCCGCGGGAACGCCAGCTTCCATCCCTGTTCCTGCGACCGATCAGCGCACAGGCCTTCACCAGCGGGCCACCACGCGTCGTCCCCAGCCGCGTCGATTTCGTCTTCGCGGAGGACACAACACGACCACGCTGGATCCGCGCCTTCGGCCGCCTCGCCGAGCGCAGCGATGCCTCCCCGTCGTGAGCGAATGCACCGTCACCACGCCGTCCAGCCGCCGTCGACCGGGAGCGTCACCCCGGTGATCATCGCCGCTGCGTCGGACGCGAGGAAGACGACCGCGGCCGCGACCTCCTCGGGGAGACCGAGACGGCCGAGCGGGATCCGGCGCAACACCTCCTCGCGAAAACCGGGAATCCGCTCGAAGTAGGGGCGGGTGAGCGGCGTCTCCACGAAGGTGGGTGCGACCGCGTTCACCGTGACGTTGTAGGGTGCCCATTCGATCGCCAGCACCTTCGTGAGCTGCGACACTGCACCCTTGCTCGCGCAGTAGGCAGCACGGTCAGCCATGCCGACCAAGCCCATCGTGGACCCGAGGTTGACGATACGGCCGTACCGTCGCTGCACCATATAGCGACCGACCGCCTGACAACAGAAGAAGAGTCCTTTCGCGTTCGTATCGAGGATGGTGTCCCAGGCCTCTTCGGTCACCTCGAGGGCCGGTTGCGGGATATTGAGACCCGCACTGTTCACGAGAATATCGATGCGCCCGAAACGACCGTGCACTTCGTCAGCCATCCGGCGAATCTGTGCTACGTCGCGGACATCGACCGCAACCGGGAAGGCACGACGACCACGCGCCTCCACGGCTCGACAGACCTCGGTGAGACGGTCGAGCGAGCGGCTCGCCACCGCGACATCGGCACCGGCTTCGGCCAACGCGAGCGCGCACGTGTAGCCGAGTCCGGAAGAGGCACCGGTGACGAGCGCGACTCTGCCGTCCAACCGGAAATCGAGGAGCGCACGATCCCCGCTCATAACGAACTCCCTCCGTGTCGTGTCCTGTCACAGTTTCGGGCAAGCGTGCCGCTCCGGCAAGAGGGAACTCCGTGCGAGCGAGCAGCGCCCCGAGGCGACATCCCAAAACTGTAACGCTCTTGTAACGCCACGGTGCGACCACACGAGTAGAATGAGACTAGGCCCCGACGATTCGAGGCCGGGAATCCGAAACCCGAAAGGGGACTAGGAAACCCGAACCGAGGATCGTCGGGGCCGTTGTCTTCCTCCAGCGCTCCACGCACCGTGTACCCCGCGACGGCATCCAGCGCTCGCGGCGCAGGTAGCCAGCCACCCTCGCGGGAGCACTGCAGCAAGGGCACCGTCGTGCTCTCTCCCCGCAGCCGTCGCGAGCGTGCACCCGACAGCTGCGTGAGCCACCGTAGACTGCGCCAGGGCCGGTCACCGCCTGTTCAGCCGGTTCGCGGTACCCCAGCGTGGGCTTCGACCACCTCGAGCAGCGCGGTGTAATCGAGCTCCGCCTTGCCGGTCGCGACTGCCTCGAGCGCGTGCTGGCGTACCAGGTCGGCGATCGGGAGCGGTGTGAGGGTTGACTCGGCCAGCTCGAGCGCCAGCCGGATGTCCTTGAGGCCGAGGACCAAGCGAAAACCGGGTGGATCGAACCGACGCGCGAGCAACGCCTGCCCGTAGCGATCGACGAGGGGAGACGCGAAGACTGCACTGGCAACGGTGAAAAAGCTGTCCCGTGGCACGCCGGCCTTCTCAGCCAGGACGAATGCCTCGCTGAGCAGCTCTACGAGCGAGAGGATGAGGAAGTTGCCGGCCACTTTCACCGCGTGCGCGTGCTCGGGACGTTCTGAGACGACGAACTGCTGGGAGCCGAGCGCCGCGAACACAGGTCGGAGTCGCTCGATCGCCGCTGACGGCCCACCGATCACCAAGCGGAGCGCGCCCTGCGCGGCAGCGTCGGGGCGTCCGAAGACAGGCGCCGCCACGTAGTGCTGGTGACGCGTCCGGTGGCGCTCTGCGAGATCGGCCGAGTAGCGAACGCTGAGCGTGCTCGAAGCGACATGGATACCGTCCCGCGGGAGCCCTGCGAGGATACCCGTCGGGCCAGCGAGGACAGCCTCGGTGGCAGCGTCGTCGGCCAACATCGTGAAGACGACTCCTACTTCAGCCGCCTCGGCTGGCGTGGCCGCACGGACCGCTCCCTGGGCGACCAGCTCGTCCGCTCGTTCCGATGAACGGTTCCAGGCGACGACGCGATGCCCAGCCCGCAGCAGCGCTTGGACCATGCCGCGCCCCATGTTGCCCAGACCGACAAAACCGACGTCCATCACTGCACCTCCGCGTCTACGAAGCGGTACCGATAGCCTCGTCACGTCGTGTCGGGGTCGGTGGACACGTCGGCGAGACACGTGCGCCCTCGCGCATCTGAGCTACCCCTGAGCGCTCCTGCGACGCCGTCACCGCCTCCACCGAGGATCCACCGTGCACACGGGCGAGCGCTGCCCGCGCCGTCTCGGCATCGAACCATACCGTCACCTCGCGGGTTGGACGCCGTGGCGGTGGTTCCGGCACAGCTGCAGGAAAACCGAGATAAACGAAACCGAGCAGCACAGCACGGTCCGAGAGGCCAAGGAACCTCTTGACGGCAGGGTTCTCGACTGCTCGACCGGTGCGCCACACTGCGCCCAGCCCGAGAGCATGGGCCGCGAGCAGGAGGTTCTGAACCGCAGCCGCACCGGCGGCGACCTCGTCCAGGAGGGGGCGCTGCGGATCCGGTTCGACGGCGACCACGACGATCACCGGCGCCCGGAACGGCTTCTGCCGCACCGCCTCACGCTTGCTCGGCGACAGCGTCGGGTCACTGGCCAGCACTTCACCGAGAGCAGCGCGGGCCTCGCCGTGGAGGACGAAGAAACGCCAGGGCTGCGTGAGATGGTGGTTCGGCGCCCAAATTGCCGCTTCCAGCAGCTGTTCGATCAGTTCCGGTGGGACCGGATCAGGACGGACCTTTTTGACGCTCCGGCGCTCGCGAAGCGCCGCCAGTACGACCTCTGCCTGCCTGAGGGACGCATCCAGTCATCGTGCTCGATTCCTTCCACGCACGTGCGCACCAAACCGGTACGGTTCGGATCGACCGAGCCGGCCCCGCGTTGCGAGCCTGGACCGACCAGATGGGCCCGAACCGGTACCGTGGAATCTCGAGCTCATCATGCGATCTCCTGGGGCCGGTACTGTAACGCCTCGGCCACATGGGCGGCAGCGATCCGTTCGGATCCTGCCAGATCGGCGATGGTCCGCGCCAACTTGAGCACGCGGTGATAGGCACGCGCCGAGAGCGCGAGCCGCTCCACGGCGGTGCGGAGCAAGCGCTCGCCAGCGTCGTCGAGTTGGCAATAGCGCCGGATCTCGGGCGGCGTCATGTCGCTGTTGAGTCGACGCGGATCACCGAAGCGTCGCAACTGGACGGTGCGGGCGGCCTCGACGCGGGCTCGCACCGCAGCCGAGGGTTCGCCCGTGCGGTGGTCGGCCAACTTGTCGTACTCGACGCGCGGCACATGGAGGTGGATATCGATGCGATCGAGCAGCGGTCCAGAGATCCGCTTCTGGTAGCGAGCGATCTCCTGCGCGCTGCACGTGCACGGCCGGAGCGGATCGCCGTGGTAGCCACACGGGCAGGGGTTCATGGCGGCGACGAGCAGGAACCGCGCAGGGAAGGTCACAGCGCCGCTTGCACGCGAAATGGTCACGACACGGTCTTCGAGCGGTTGCCGCAGCACCTCGAGGACGCGGGGGCTGAATTCGGGCAGCTCGTCGAGGAAGAGGACGCCGCGATGGGCGAGCGTCACCTCACCCGGCCGGGGCCAGGCGCCCCCACCGATCATGCCAGCGTAGCTCACCGTGTGGTGCGGCGCCCGGAAGGGACGGTGGCGGATCAACGGTGAGCCGCTGGGCAAAAGACCCGCGACCGAATAGATGCGCGTCACTTCCAGGGCTTCTTCCCGCGTCAGCGGCGGAAGGATGGTCGGGAGGGCCCGGGCCAGCAAGGTCTTGCCAGCGCCGGGGGGGCCGACGGCGATTACGTTGTGCCCACCGGCTGCCGCCAGCTCCAGCCCGCGCTTGACGTGCTCCTGACCCTTGATCTCCGCGAAGTCGATGCCGGCGACGGGCTCGTCGGCCAGGTCGACCGGCGTCGGAGAAACCGGCGCGATCGGTTCGGTGCCAGCCAAGTGGTCGATCAACTCGCGCAGCGAGCGGACCGGGATCACCTCGATCCCTTCGACCAGCGCCGCTTCGGCAGCATCGTCGGCAGGCACGATGGCGCGCCGGAGGCCATGCTCGCGAGCCACCCCGACCATCGGCAGGACACCGTGGGTGTGGCGCACCGTACCGTCCAGCGAGAGCTCGCCGAGGACCACTGTGTCGCTGAGGTCGGCGACGACCTGTCCTGAGGCCAGCAGGATGCCGAGCGCGATCGGGAGGTCGTAGGCTGGTCCTTCCTTGCGGATGTCGGCCGGCGCGAGATTGACCGTGATGCGACCAGATATCGGGATGCGTGCGCCCGAGTTGCGGATCGCTGCGCGCACCCGCTCGCGCGACTCCTGCACGGCGGCATCGGGCAGGCCGACGATCGTCAAACCCGGGTTCCCCAAGCCGATGTCGACCTCGACCTCGACGAGCACTCCTTCCAGACCGACGACGGCACAGCTCTGGACGCGGGCGAGCACTCTTCTTCCCTCGCTCTCACTGCGGCAGCACACGCGACTCATTCTAGCGGGCGATCGAAAGGACTGCCCGGCACCGCGAAATTCATCGGGCGTCGCACGTTGGCCGTGGCGACGCCGACGGTAGGACCAACGCGAACACGCCTTCTCGCTGCGCCTGTGGACGAACGACGCAAACTTCCGTTATACTCGGCTGGCGTCTCCGGTGGCATTGTTCCGTCGGTAGGTGTGACAGTTCGGTTGGCTCGAGCGCCGTCGCGAGGTTCGCCGTCCGGTGGGATCGAGCCGCGTTACAAAAACGTTACAATCCGTGTATGGCCTCTTGACACACTTCGTGTCAGCATGCTATACACGAGGCAGCAGAACGGTGAGGCGACCAGGAAGCCCACCACGACAAGAGCGAAGGGAGGGTGAACCATGTTGGAGCGTTGGAATCCGGTGACCGAGGCCGAAAGGATGCTGAGCGAGATGAACCGCCTCATGGCGGAGGTGTTCGAGCGCCCGCTGGCGCGGGCCCGCGCACTGGCCTGGCGACCGGCGACCGACGTCTACGAGACGGGTGACGCGCTGGTCATCCGCCTCGCGGTACCGGGAGCCACACCTGAGGACATCGAGGTCACCGTCGAGCAGAACGTCGTGACGATCCGCGGCAAGTACGGGTACCGCCTGAGCGAGGAGGAAGCCAAGCAGGCGACGTGGTATCGTCGCGAGATCGCGACTGGTGAATTCGCCGAGAGCATCACTCTGCCGGTACCGGTGAACCTCGAGGGTGCGAAGGCGACGGTGGAAAACGGCCTGGTGACCCTCACGTTCCCGAAGGCGGAAGAGGCTCGCGTCAAGCGGATTCCGATCCAGGTGTCCGGTCGTTGACGCCCCGGGTCGGTGACGGAAGGGAGGGAGTCGGATGGCTCGCGTACGCACGGACGAAGAGATCCAGCAGGACGTCCTCGACGAGCTCGATTGGGACCCCGAGGTCGAGGTGACTGACGTCGGTGTCACCGTACACGACGGGGTCGTGACGCTGACCGGGACCGTAGACAGCTTTCTCAAGAAGTGGGCGGCCGAGCGCGCTGCCCTGCGCGTCGAGGGGGTTCGCGCGGTCGTCAACCACATCGAAGTCGTACCGCGCGGGCTCGGCGTGCGGACGGACGAGGACATCGCGCGCGCTGTCGCCTTGGCCTTCGAGGAGAACCCGGCGATTCCGCACGAGCGGATCAAGATCCGGGTGGAGGATGGTCGCGTGACGCTCGAGGGTGAAGTCGACTGGCACTACCAGCGTCGGGAGGCGGAAGAGGCAGCCCGCCGGATCAGCGGCGTCAAGTCGGTGATCAACCTGATCACGGTGCGGCAGCCGACCGTCGCGCCGGAGGACATCAAGCGGCAGATCGAGCAAGCGTTCATCCGGCACGCCGAACTCGACGCCGAGAACATCCAGGTGCGCGTCGAACCGGGTGGTCACGTCATCCTCTCCGGCACGGTCCGCTCCTGGGCGGAGCGCAAGGAGGCCGAGGAGGCGGCCTGGCGTGCACCCGGTGTGACCAAGGTGACGAACCTCATCCGCGTCCAAGTCCCGTGACGAGCGACGCAAACGACGCAAACAGCGAGGGGCCCGGGCTTCGGCCCGGGGTTTTTCCGCCCGAGGCGGAGTACTGCGAACGCCTCTGCAGCCCCGCAGCTTGTCCATCATGCACGACTTGCGTACCGAAACCTGCGCAGTGTGCCTTGCGCGATGCTCTTGACGGCCGGTCATGAGCTGCGTACTCTAAGTACTGTGGCTTCACTCCGCTGCGAGGAACGCCAGCGAGCTGGAGCCGTTCAGTTCGAGCGGATCGCAAGCGATCGACGCGCGAGCGACGAGCAGCGTGTCGTTCGGGGTTTTCTTTTTCCGGAGCTATCGTCCGTACGCTCCGGTGAGGCGAGTCAGCCATGAGGGCGGGTCACTCGTGCCCAATCGTTCGAAGTCCTTCCTGCTGTGCAGCGGAAGGAGGTGCGTTAGCGCGAGTCCACCACGAGGTTCGAGACGGCGATCGGGAATGTCGTGTCGAGTCGAGGAGGAGACACCATGGCTGAGGAGTTCCGCATGTTGGACCGCAAACTTTCGCGACGGACGATCCTGCGCGGAGCACTGGCTGGCTTGACCGCCCCGGCTGTCAGCGCACTCCTCGCTGCCTGTGGGCAGCAGGCTACCCCGACTCCGACGACCGCTCCAGCCGCCGGTCAGACCCCAGCAGCGGGACAGACGCCGGCTGCAGCCGCGACCCCGGGCCAAGAGGAGGTCGTACTGGCGATCCTGCACTTCAGCATCATCGAAGGGACGACCTGGTCTGGCGCCCACGACCGGGCGGGGAAGCGGCTGGCCGAGAAATACCCGAACGTCAAGTACATCTACCGCGAGCAGGTCAGCCCCGATCAAACGGTACCGTTCGCGGAGGAGATGATCGCCAAGGAAGGTGCGGACATCATCGTCGGCAATGCCGAGTTCATCGGCATGCCGCTCCTGGACATCGTCGACAAGTACCCGGACAAGATCTTCGTCGCGGTGACGACGAGCGACCTGACCAGGCGGCCGAACTTCATCCGCATCTTCCCGCGCCAGTACCAGTCGCTCTACCTCGAGGGACTGATCGCAGCCGCCCTGACGAAGACCGGGAACGTCGGGATCGTCTCGGCCTACCCGAACCTGCAAGTGCTGCGTCGCCAGGCTGGTTTCGTCCTCGGCGTGCAGGAGGCAGCCAAGAAGCTGAACAAGGACGTCACAGTCCACATCAAGTACGTCGGCGACTGGTACTTGCCGGCTGAAGAGCGAGCGGTAGCCGAGACGCTCGCGACGCAGTACAACTGCGACGTGCTGACCCAGCAGACCGACTCTGGGTCCACGCTCGACGTCTGCAAGGCGCGCGGGTTGTGGTTCGTCGGGAAGGACATGGACACGGTCTGCTTCTACAAGTGGGCCACGACCGATACCGTGGCGATCTCCTTCGATACGCGCTGGGAGGTCGTCTACGACAAGATCATCCAGGCATACATGAAGGGCGAGAAGCCGCCTGAAATCATCTTCCCGGGCATGGAGTCCGCCATCACGCTCGCCGACGGTACCGAGGTCACGACGACCGACATCATGAACGACTGCAAGGTGGGGGTCGACGCCATCAGCCCGAAGGCGAAGGCCGAACTGCCGCAGGAGATCATCGACCTGGTCGCCGAGCGACGCGAGGCGATGCGCAAGGGCGAGTGGGATCCCTTCACCGAGCACGCTCTCGTGAGCAACGGCACCGGTCTGGAGACGACTGACCTCCCGATCCCGCCCAAGGGCACCGTCGTCAAGCCAGCCGGCGAGAAGCCGACCGACGAGTTCCTGTTGCAGAAGATCAACTTCGATCTGGACGGCGTGAACATCCTGCCATAATGTGACTATCGGTTCCTGGCCCCGATAGGCAGCGCGGTTCTTCCGCGCTGCCTATCGGGTGAGAACGAACGGCGAGGCAGGGAGACGTGACCGAACAACAGGGAGCAGCCCAGGCTGGACGCGTGGTGCTCGAAGCGCGCGGGATCACCAAGCGCTTCGGGACGGTGGTCGCCAACGACCATATCGACCTCACGCTCCGCGCCGGAGAACTGCACGCTGTCTTGGGCGAAAACGGTGCCGGCAAGACGACCTTGATGCGGATCCTCTTCGGGGAACTCCAGCCGGACGAGGGGGAAATCTACCTCAACGGCGAGCGCGTGCACTTCCGTAGTCCGCGCGACGCCTTGCGCCACGGGATCGGCATGGTCCACCAGGAGCGCAAGCTGATCCCCGCCCACACCGCGCTGGAAAACATCGTCCTCGGGCACCCGAAGACGAAGCCGATCCTCGACCTGCGCGCGGCCGAACGCGAGATCAACCAGCTCTGCGAACGATACGGCTTCCGGATCCCGCTCCACGCCAAGGTCTGGCAGCTCTCCGAGGGCGAAAAACAGATCGTCGAAATCGTCAAGGAGCTGTACCACGGGGCACGCATCCTGATCTTGGACGAGCCGACGTCGGTCCTCTCGCCCCCCGAGATCGTCAAACTCCTCGAATCGCTCACTCGGCTAGCCAAAGAAGACCTGGCGGTCATTCCCTTCATCACCCACAAGCTGCCCGTGGTGCTGGAGTATTGCGACCGGGTGACGATTCTCCGCCGCGGGCGCGTCGTCGCTGAGATGCAGACGCGGCAAGCCACCGAGCAGACGCTCGCGACTGCCATGGTCGGGCGCGACGTCGTGCTCCAGATCGAGCGGGTCCACGTTCCTCTTGGCGATCCGGTCGTGCAGGTACGCGACCTGTGGGTCCGCGACGACCGGGGACTCTTCGCTGTCCAGGGCCTCTCCTTTGAGGTCCGCGCCGGGGAGGTCTTCGGGCTCGCCGGTGTGGCCGGGAACGGTCAGGAACCGTTGGCAGAGGCTCTGGCCGGGCTCCGCCCGGTCGAACGCGGGACGATCCTGCTCGATGGTGTCGACATCACGCACGCCCCCGTTCTGGAACGATGGCGGCGCGGTCTCGGCTACGTCCCCACTGAGCGGCGTGACGTCGGATCGATCCCGACGTTCTCGCTCGTCGACAACGTTCTCCTCAACTACCACTTCGAACCGGAATTTTCGCGCTGGGGAGTCCTGGCCAGCGGCAAGGCACGCGAGTTGACCGAGCGGATCCTGCAAGAGTACAGCGTGGTCGCGAGCGGGCCGCAGGCGACGGCGCGCTCGCTCTCGGGTGGCAATCTCCAGAAAGTGATTCTGGGTCGCGTCCTCTCGCGACGGCCGCGGTTCCTCATCGCGTGCTTGCCGACGCATGGGCTCGACGTGGGTGCAGCCGAGTTCGTGCAGCGGCAATTGCTCGAAGCGAAACGAGCCGGTACCGCAGTGCTGCTGATCTCTGAAGACCTCGACGAGATCCTCGCACTCAGCGACCGCATCGCGGCCATCTACGAGGGGCAATTCACCGGCATCGTTCCGGCCAGCGAAGCGACCAAGGAATTGATCGGCGAGCTGATGGCTGGACTGCGACGGGAGCACGTATGAAGGCGGTCATCGGCGGATACACCATCCGCATCCAGCGGCGGGCCGATGTGCGCTGGTGGCATACCGCACTCGCCTCGGTTCTCGCGATCGTCGTCTCGCTCTTCCTCGTCGGATTCGCCTTCCTCCGAGCCGGTGCTGATCCGTTCGAGGTGTATCGCGAAATCGTCACCTACGCCTTCGTGAGCCAGTTCGGGCTACCCCAAACGATCAATCGGGCAACCTTCGTCCTCCTGGCCGCCTTCGCGCTGATCGTGCCGTTGCGAGCTGGTCTCTGGAACATCGGTATGCCGGGGCAGATCTTCGCGGCCACCTTGGCTGCCTTCGGCGTAGCGTACGCGTTCGGCGCCAAGGCAGCCACCGCCGCACAGAGCCCGGGTACCCTCGTCCTACCCCTCATGCTCCTCGCGGCGCTCGTGGCCGGTGCACTCTACGGGGCGATCGCCGGGTACCTGCGTGGGCGCCTGCAGGTCAACGAGATCGTCACCACGATGATGCTGAACTGGGCGATGGTGTGGATCGTCGCTCACATGATCCGCGAGGGCGGCCCCTTCATGGGACGCACAGCCGAGGGGGAAGGATTTACGCTGCCGACCTCGTTGCGCGTGCCGCAGTTACTCGGCCTCCCAGTCACGGTCTACGCCGCGGTGCTGCTCGCCGTCGCCTTGACCTGGTTTCTGGCCAAGACGACGTTGGGCTATCGGATCCGCACCTACGGCGAGAGTCCGCGGGCTGCCGAGTACGCCGGCATCGACGCAACGCGGGTCAGCACGCTCGTCTTCGCGTTGGGAGGCCTGTTCGCCGGCCTCGCGGGCTTCCACTATTTCGTCGGCGTGCCGGGAGTGTACAAGATCCCGAAGAACTATGCCGACTTCGGCGACTTCAGTTTCTACGGACTGATCACCGGTCTCATCGCCCGCAACAATCCGATCGCAGCGATCCCGGTGGCCATCCTCTTCGGCGGAGTCTCGGGTGGCGCCCGCTTCATGCAGGGCAAGCTCCGCCTGGCCTTCGGTATCGATTACGCCTTGCTCGGCGTCCTCATGATCATGATGGTCGCCTTCCAGGCGTTGGCGCACTTCTCGATCCGCGTCGAACGGACGGTGACGGTCGCTGCTCCGCAGCTGGAGAGGGGCGAAAGCCGTGTCGAGTCTCCTCGTCATTAGTCTGGCTGCCGCGGCGGTCTTCGCCATCGCCGCGCTGGGTGAGCTGCTCGAGCAACGGGCGGGGATCCTCAACGTCGGACTCGAGGGCGTGATGCTGCTCTCGGGCACGTTCGGGTTCATCGTCGCCAAGACGAGCGGAAGTTACCTCCAGGGGTTCATCGTCGCTCTCCTCACCGGCGCTGTGGTGGGCCTACTCCACGGCTTCTTCTCCATCACGCTGGGTACCAACCAGGTCGTCAACGGCATGGCGATCTGGATCCTCGGCTTCGGCCTCACCACCTACATCGGCTATCCCTACACGGGCCCACTCGGCCTGAAGCCGTTCCCGACCCTCGGCGGGCTGCCAGTGTTTTTCTTCGTCGCCGTGGGACTGGCCGTCGTCCTCTGGTTCTTGCTGTTCAAGACGCACCTCGGGCTCAAGCTGCGCTCGGTCGGCGAGGATCCCTCGGTCGCCGAAGCATCGGGTATCTCGGTGACCGCGATGCGCTATCTGGCCGTCGTCCTGGCTGGTCTGCTCATCGGACTCGGGGGAGCGGTCTACTCGCTCGTCTACAACCCGGTCTGGAACTACAACTACTTGCAGGGCTGGGGGTTCATCGCGCTGGCGCTCGTCTTCTTCTCGCTGTGGAACCCCTTCCTCGTCGTGGCCGGCGCCGTGTTCTTCGGCCTCCTGTGGCAACTCTCGCTCTATCCTGAGCTGCTCTTCCCCGACATCCTCTCACGTTACCTCTGGCGCGCGATGCCCTTCCTGATCACCATCGTCGTCTTTATCCTGCTCTCGACCCGCTGGTTCCGCCTGCGCTGGGGTGCGACGAAACCCGAGGCGCTCGGCGTGCCCTACCACCGCGAGGGCTGAGCTGCCGACACGCAAGGGGCCCTCCCGCGCGGGAGGGGCCCCTTGCCATCCCGACACTCTGCTCCTCCGTCATCCCCGCCGCGGCCGCTGCATCGCTGCGCTCGTCTCGGGCGTGAAACCGAACTGTGGTCCCATGCTCGCGGTCGGGGACGAGTGCTCTCCTTTCCCCTCGACCTGATCGGGAGTGGTCCAGAAACGCAGCAACCGCGCTTGCAGGATATCGAGGAACGGCGGCACGGCGGCTCCTCCGAGCGTCGTCTTGCTCCGAGCCGATTTCAGGCGTTCCACTTCGGCTGCTTGCAGTTCGCCCAGCAGCGACAATCCCCCGCTGCCTGCCCCGATGAGCAGATAGCGCTCTCCCACGCGCACGATGTGGACGACCCCGCTCCCAGCCAGCGATAGCGTATCGACGAGTTCGAGCAGTTCCGTGTGCGAGACGCTGGCAGCGACCCGCTGGTTGAGCGAGCGGAGCACCCGGATAGTCACGTATGCAGCGACCACCACGATCAGCGTGGGCACGAGCAGCGCGCCGAGCAGATCCCAGGTCGAGGTCCCAACGGTCAGCGACGACCGCTCGGCCGCGAGCTCGGCGTAGCCCTGAGCCAAGAACTCACCCGGTTCCGGCGACGGTGTCGGTACCACAGTCGAGCCACCACGACGACCAGCCCAGAGCAGACCGACCACGAGCGCACCCGCAAACGCAAATAGGACGATGGCCCACCGACGACGAACTTCGTGAAGCCGTGACATCAGCGACTTCCGTTACCGCCGAGGCGCTTTTCCGGCGAGACGATCTCCGTGATGCGGACGGCGAACTTCTCGTCTACCACCACCACCTCGCCGCGGGCGATCAACGTCTTGTTGATCGTCAGCTCCACCGGCTCGCCTGCCAATCGGTCCAGTTCGACGACCGAACCTGGCCGGAGCCCGAGGATGTGCTTGATCCGCATGCGCGTCGAACCGAGTTCCGCTGTCAGTTCCACCTCGACATCGCGCAGAAAGTCGATACTCTGCCGGTCTTCGCCGATCGGCTGATCGCGCAGATCGACGAAACGCGCCTCGCGCACTGGCGTCTCCGGCGGCCGGACGGTACTCTGCTCCTCACCGGACGTCATGGTGTCGTCACGCTCGGCCATAGCGCTGCTCCTCCTTCCTGGTCGAGTTCGTCGCTCCGCGGCCACTCCTGTGTGAACGGTCCGGCGATACGGACGGCGAGGGAACGTCCACGTTTGCCGGGATAGGCATAGAAGCACGGTTCGTTCTCCACGTTGACGAGCAAGGGAAACGACACATCCTGGTCGAGGACCAGCACATCGCCCACTTCGAGCTTCATCAGCTCGTCGACGGTCAAGCGGGCTCGTCCCAGTTCGACGACGACCGTGAGCGGGACCTCCTCCAGCTGTGCCGTCAAGTCAGCAACCACCTGCTGGCTCGCCCCACGCCGCGGATTGGCGAACAGCACGCGTGCGTTCAACCGCGGTAAGACCGGCTCGAGCGTCGAGGAAGGAAGGACGACGCGCAAGTAGCCCTCGCTGTCGAACAGGCGCAACTCGTGACGCACGACGAGCACGATCTCGCTCGGCATCCACCCCTGGACCTGCTGCCCGGAGAGCACGACCTCGCAGGGCTGCGGCTGCAGGCGGATCACCTGCTCCCAGGCATTGGCGAGCTCCTGAAAGAGTCCGTTGCCGATTTCGCGCAGCAGCAAGAGCTCGATCTCGGTGATCGTCGTCGCCGTGAAGGGTGGTCGCTCCTCGCCAGCACCGCCGAGCAACCGGTCGACCAGCCGCGACGCAGCGTCGAAGTCCATCTCGACGATGACACGGCCGACGAGCGGCTCCAGTTCGGCAAGGTAGGCGACGACTTGATCCGGGAGACGATCGAGGTAGTCACCGAGCGTCGTCTGCTCGATAGCGCCGAGTTCGCTGTGGACCGCCGAGCGCGCCTGTGCCGAGAGATAGTTTGACGCGAAACGGTCGAAGGCCTCGTGGATGCTCTGGATGGAGCGGATGTGATCCTTGGAGAACTTGTCCGGGCGCCGGAAGTCGTACGGTACCGGCTTGCCGCGCTCGCGGCGGGCCGTGCGGGACAGCGTCGCTCGAGCCCGACTCGCGGACATGGGCGTCACCTTTCACTGGATGACGAATTGCGTCAGATACACGGCGGTGATGTGATAGTCACCGAACGCAGGCTGCAACTGTTCGAGAAGCTCGGCCTTCAACTCCTCCTTCCCCTCCGGGGTCAGGAGCTGATCGGAGGTCTTGGACGTCAGCACCATCGTGAGCGCGTCTTGGATCTTCGGCCACTGGTGCTCCAACTCCGCCCGCAGCGGATCGGTCTCACCACCACCACCCCCGTGTCCTCCACCACCACTAGCGGTCAGCTTCTGGTAGGTCTTCTCATCGACGGCCACCTCGACGACGACCTCGACTTTGAGGTAGCGATAGCCACCTGGATCTGCCAGATTGACGACGCGTTCACCGAGCGAGACCGTCATGTGGTGTTCCTCGGATGCGCTCTTCCCGGACTCGGCCGGCTGATTGATGGTGATGTTCAAAACGAACGGCGCGGCCCCGGCCGCGCCGAGCAGAAAGAATCCTGCTCCGCCCAGCACCAACACGAGTGGCAACGCCACCAGCAACAGCCGTCGCTTCAGCAGCCGCTTGAGCATGCTCGTTCCCTTCCCCTACGGCGAGACCGCGATAGCCGGTTGGACGATGACGATGTCCACGCGCCGGTTCTTTCGCCGTCCCTCGACGGTATCGTTCGGCGCGCGCGGGCGGAACTCGCCATACCCTGCCGCGCTCAGCCGCTCGGGGGGCAGGCCGGCGACAGTAGTGAGATAGCGCACGGTGTTCACCGCACGCATAGCCGAAAGCTCCCAATTGTCCGGGTACGGTCCGGGCGGTGGTGGCGTATTGTCGGTGTGACCCTCGATCCGGATGTGGTTCGGGAGCGACTCGACGATGGCAGCGATACCGTCCAGGACGCGCTGAGCCTCCGGTCGCAGCTCAGCCTGCCCAGGTGGAAAGAGCACGGCGTCGGAGAGATGGATGACGATCCCCTCGCTAGTCAGCTCGACTTCGACGTCTTCCCGATCCAGTCCCAGACGCGTGAAGAGGCCACCGACTTGCGCCCGCACGCTGAGGTAGGCGTTGAAGCGCGGGTCCTGCTCGAGCGGCGTGACCATCGACTGTGACGGCGCTGGAGCAGTGAAGACGTCGAGGTTGAAGGCTGCACGGAGCGAGGTCGCAACCTGCTGGAACTTGGCCAAGTCGGCACGAGAGATCGAATACATGACGACGAAGAAGATGAGGAGGAGCGTGATCAAGTCAGCATAGGTGATGAGCCAACGCTCGAGATTCTCGTGTTCGCCCTCGTGGTGCTTCCCGCGACGGCGAGCCATCGATCACTCCCCTCCAGGTGCCATCGCGCGCGCACCGACGGCAGCCGCCTTCTGCTCGGCGGCACGTGCCTGCGGCGGCAGATGGACGAGCAGCTTCTCGCGCAGCATGCGCGGGTTCTCGCCGGCCTGGATCCCGAGCACCCCCTCGATGATCAGCTGCTTCTCCGCCACCTCCTCCTTGCTGCGCAGCTTCAGCTTGTTGTGCAAGGGTAGCCACAGCAGATTCGCTGACGCTACGCCATAGAGCGTGGCCAGGAAGGCGACAGCGATAGCAGGCCCGAGCGAGTCCGGATCTTTCAGCGAACTCAAGACGTGCACGAGCCCCATGACCGTCCCGATGATGCCCATGGTCGGCGCGAACCCACCCATGGTCTGAAAGATGCTGTAGCCGCGGGCATGCCGCTGCTCCATCGCTTCGACATCGGCGTACAGGATCTGCTCGGTCAGTTCGGCATCGGTGCCGTCCACGACCAGCATCACGCCCTTTTTCAGGAAGGGATCCTCGATCGGATGGTTCTCCAGCGCGAGCAGACCGTCCCGCCGCGCGATCTCGGCGAGTTTGACGATCTCCTCCACCAGGAGCGCACGCCGGTCGGGCGGTGTCTTGATCGCTTTCATGATCAGCTTCGGTAGGCCCAGCATATCCTTGAGACCGTAGCTCGTCATCGTGGCGCCGAATGTTCCACCGAAGACGATCATGTACGCGGTGATTCCGAGCAGCGACGTGAGATGACCACCCTCGAGGACGAACGCGGCGAGCAACGCTGCAAATCCCAACACGATGCCGAGGATGGTCGCCAGATCCATGGGCTCGCTCCCTCCCGCCTAGAGTTCGTTTTCCGAGACAGGCACCGCAGCTCGTGCAGCGTCGCTCAGCGTGCCGATACCACGGCGATAGGCCAGCACGCGTGCGACCACTTCTTCGACCGGTTCCCGCACCATGAGCCGTCGGCGCGTCACCAGCACGATCACCGTCTCGGGCACGGCTTCGACGGTCTCGATCAGCTCGGCATTGACGACGACCCGGCTACCGTCCAGGCGTGTGACGCTGATCATGCCAGCACTCCTCGTCGAGCAGTCGCGCACACGACCGCCGCATCGGGAATTTCGGCAGACCCGGCAGTTCCCTCCACTGGCCCAATGGTCCTACCGAACCGGTCCGAACGGACTGTCCGAACGACGAGGCGGGCGCGCTAGGGTGCCGGGACGAGCGTCTCGCTGCGAAACCTGACGACGGCGCGATGCAGCCCAACTCACCACGCCGTTAGGCTGCACGTGCGGGAACGCCGAGAGGCGGGCGGAGCGACGACATGTGCGACACACAGCACGCACAACGACGGACGCATCGCAGTCGTTTGGTCGTGCTACTCCTCGCGCTGTCCACCGCGCTACTCAGCAGCGCCTGCGCGATGACCGCGGAGATGGGCTCGACGCAGATCCAGATCCAGAGCGGCGCGAGCGATGGTACAGGTAACCCGGTCGCCGCGGGGCTGGAACTCGTCTTCCTGCTCACGCTGGTCAGCCTGCTCCCCACCATCCTGATCGTCATGACGTCGTTCACGCGGATCGTGATCGTCCTCTCCTTCGTCCGCTCGGCACTCGGCGTCCCACAACTGCCACCCAACCAGGTCCTGATCGGCCTTTCGCTCTTCCTCACCGTGTTCGTCATGGCGCCGACCTGGCAGGCGATCAACGAGCAAGCCCTCCAACCCTATTTCCGCGGCGAGATCGACCAGCGCGTCGCGCTGAACCGCGGTCTGCAACCCTTACGAGAGTTCATGTTCCGCCAGACCCGCGAGCGTGATATCGCCCTCTTCATGGATCTGGCCAGATTGCCGCGGCCGCGCAATCCTGACGACGTCCCGACTTGGGTGCTGGTTCCGGCCTTCATCCTCAGCGAACTCAAAACCGCCTTCACGATGGGATTCGTCCTCTTCATCCCCTTTCTCGTGATCGACCTCATCGTCTCCAGCACCTTGATGGCGATGGGGATGATCATGGTCCCGCCAGTCGTCATCTCGCTGCCGTTCAAGCTGCTGCTCTTCGTCATGGTCGACGGCTGGGATCTCCTCGTCCGTTCGCTGGTGACGAGCTTCGCCGTCGGATAGTGGAGGCACACATGAACGAAGCCTTGCTCCTAGAAATCGCGCGGGCGGCGATCACGACGACGTTGCTCGTTTCGGCACCCATCCTCATCACCATCCTGGTCGTCGGCCTCTTGGTCAGTGTCTTGCAAGCCGTGACCCAGGTGAACGAGCAGACGCTCGTCTTCATTCCCAAGATCGTCGTGACCTTCTTGATCCTGCTGTTCGCAGGTGCCTGGATGGGGCGGCAACTCGCGGTACTCGCGACCGAGCTCTTCCTGTTGCTTCCCATCCTCCGGCGGTGAGGAGCGGTAGATGGAACTCACGACGCCGCTCATCCCCTCATCGATCGCCGTCTTCGTCCTCGTGGTCACACGAGTCGGACTCGTCCTCTCGCTGCTACCCGGCTTCGGGAGTCAGGCTGTCCCGCTCTCGGCACGCCTCGCGCTCGCGGTCGTCTTGGCACTCATGTTGACGCCGTTCGTTCCCGCCGAAGCCGCGGCACTCGGCCAACCGGCAGTCTTTGCGGTCGCGCTGGCACGGGAGATCGTCACTGGCCTGACGTTGGGGATTGCGGTCGCTGCGGTGTTCGCGGCGATCGAGATGGCTGCATCGATCATCGGCTACCAGCTGGGGTTCGGGCTGGCGGCCACCTTCAACCCAGCCTTCGGCATCCACGGGAGCGCGCTCAACACGCTCTACCTAGCGCTGGCTGCGCTGGTCTTGTTCGGTACCAACGGGCACCACCTCCTGATCGCGGCCCTCGCCCGGAGCTTCACACTCGTTCCGCCGGGCCTCACCATGCCGGACATGGACACGCCGGACGCTGTCATCCGTCTGACCGCCACGATGTTCGCGGACGCCCTTCGGATCGGTCTGCCGGTCGCCGGTTCGCTCGTCGTCGCTGATCTCGGCCTCGGTCTGCTCAACCGGATGGTCCCCCAGATGAGCGTCTTCTTCGTCGGCCTACCGGCGAAGATCCTGCTCGGGTTCTTCGTTCTGCTCCTGTCGCTCCCGTTCCTGCTCCAGGTCCTGACCACCGTCACGACACAGGGTGTCGTGAGCGCGCTCACCCGCGTGATCGGCGGAGCGAGGTGATCGATGGCGAGCGAGCGGACCGAACGAGCCACACCGCGACGACGGCAAGAGGCGCGCAAACGTGGCCAGGTTGCGAGGAGCGTGGACCTGACGTCGGCGCTCGCGCTCTTGGCCGGCGCCTTCTTCCTCCCATGGTATGCCGGAGCGAGCATCGAATCCCTGTGGGGCTATCTCTACCGGAGCTTCGCCGGTCCGCTGCCGACCGACCTCACGCCGCCGGATCTGCTCGAGCTGGCGTGGACGAGCGGCACGATGCTGCTGAGCTTCACGCTTCCGATCCTCGGGCTCTTTCTCCTGGTCGGTGTCGGCAGCACGCTGCTCCAAGCTGGCTTCGTCTTCGCGCCCGCTGCCCTCAAACCCGACCTCCGCCGGATCGATCCCATCGCCGGGTTTCAACGCCTCTTTTCTCGGCGCGGACTCTTCGAAACCGCCAAGGCGCTGATCAAGATCGGGATCGTCCTCGCGGTGACCTATCCGCTCGTCCAGCGCGATCTCCCGCGGTACGCCGACCTGACCGGTGCAGACCCGCTGGTGATCGCGCGTGCCATCGGTTGGAGCATCCGCGACCTGGCGCTCCGCATCGGAGCAGCCTACCTGGCTCTCGCGATCCTCGATTACGCATTTCAACGCTGGGACCTCGAACAGCGGCTGCGCATGACGCGGCACGAAGTCAAAGAGGAGCTTCGCCAGACTGAAGGCGACCCGGAAGTGAAGGCCCGGATCCGCCGCCTGCAACGGCAATACGCGATGCAACGGATGATGGCCCAGGTACCGAAAGCGACGGTGGTCGTCACCAACCCGACGCACCTGGCGGTCGCGCTCCGCTACGAGCCAGGAAGCATGCGAGCACCGGTCGTGGTCGCCAAAGGGGCTGGCGCGGTCGCCGAGCGCATCACCGCGATCGCTCGGCAACATGCCGTGCCCGTGCTGCGCAACCAGCCGTTGGCGCGCGCGCTGTATCGCACAGTCGAGGTCGGGCAAGAGATCCCCGTGACGCTCTACGAGGCGGTCGCCGACATCATCGCCTATGTCTACCGCCTGCGGCGCGCCACAGCCCCGGTCGGGACGACACCACAGCCGTCCGATGCGTAACGAGAGGTGAGTGCGATGGCGAGTGTACCGACGACGAACCGCACGAGCACCGAGCCGGTCAGCGGGCTCCGCCGGCTCGTTCGCTACAGTGACGTCGCGCTCGCGACCGGTGTCGTCGCCATCGTCGCGCTGATGATCCTGCCGATCCCAGCACACGTCCTCGATGTCCTGATCGCGTCGAACATCGCGTTAGCCCTGACCATCCTGCTCGTCTCGCTCTACATCCAGGAGCCGCTGCAGTTCTCAGCGTTTCCGACGGTGCTGCTGCTCGCCACACTCTTTCGCCTCGCCCTCAACATCACCTCGACGCGGCTGATTCTCCTCCAGGGAAATGCTGGCGAAGTGATCAACGCCTTCGGTCACTTCGTGGTCGGTGGCAACTACGTGGTCGGCATCGTCGTCTTCGTCATCCTCGTCGTCATCCAGTTCGTCGTGATCACCAACGGTGCAGGCCGCGTCGCTGAGGTCGCCGCGCGTTTCACGCTCGATGCCATGCCGGGCAAGCAGATGTCGATCGATGCCGACCTCAACGCTGGGCTCATCACGGAGGAAGAGGCGCGGCGCCGGCGACAGGAGATCGCCCGCGAGGCCGACTTCTACGGCGCGATGGACGGAGCGACCAAGTTCGTCAAAGGGGATGCCATCGCTGGTATCGTGATCATCCTCATCAACATCCTGGGCGGCATCGCGATCGGCGCACTGCAGCGCGGTCTTCCCCTCAGCGAGGCACTGCGCACCTACGCGCTCCTCACCGTCGGGGACGGCTTGGTTTCGCAGATTCCCGCACTGCTGATCTCCACCGCGACGGGTATCATCGTCACGCGGAGCGCTTCCGACGCTAACCTCGGTCTGGATCTCGCCCGACAGATCTTCAGTGCGCCCCGCGCGCTCGCCATCGCCGGTGTCCTCCTCGCGGTATTGGGGCTCGCGCCGGGACTACCGGCTCCGCCGTTCTTCCTCGGCGCAGTCGGTATGTTGGGGGCAGCCCTCGCGCTCCGGCAGCCACGGCGTCCGGCCGTCACCGAGGCAGCGCAACCGGCCACCGAACCGGAAGAAACGCTCCCTGAGGTCGCACCCGTCGACCCCTTGGAACTGGAGATCGGCTATGGCTTGATCCCGCTGGTGGACCAGGCGGCTGGTGGGCACTTGCTCCGGCGCATCACGCTCCTGCGCAAGCAGATCGCGCAGGAACTCGGTTTCGTCATGCCGACGGTGCGCATCCGCGACAACCTCGCACTGCGTCCCAACGAGTACCGCATCCTGGTCCGCGGCGTCAAAGCCGGCGAGGGCGAGGTCTATCCCGACCGGCTCATGGTGATGACTACGACCGGTGAGGCACCGCAACTGGACGGGATCCAGGCACGCGAACCGGCCTTCGGCCTGCCGGCCGTCTGGATCCCAGAGGGGCAGCGTGCCGCCGCCGAAGCGCAGGGCTACGCGGTCGTAGACGCTGCCTCGGTCGTCACGACGCACCTCAGTGAAGTCGTCCGCCGTCATGCCGCCGCCCTCCTCCGGCGCCAGGACGTGCAGCGGCTCCTCGATACGGTACGGAAAGAGCACCCAGCGGTGGTCGACGAACTGGTACCGCATCTCTTGTCCCTGAGCGAGGTGCACCAGGTGCTCCAGCTCCTCCTCGAAGAGCAGGTACCGATCCGCGATCTGGTAACGATCCTCGAGGTGCTCGGGAACTATGCGCGAACCGTGCGCAACGTCTACGTGCTGGCCGAACACGTCCGGCACGCGCTGGCAGCGACGATCACGCAGCAGTACCTCGCGCCGGACGGTACGCTGGGCGCGATGGTGTTGCACCCCGAGCTCGCAACGCAACTCGGCGAACAGATCCACCACGGCGAGGAGGGCCCGCAACTCGCGCTGCCACCAGACCGCTTACAAACGCTCCTCACAGCGGTCGCGCAGGAGATGGAGCGGATCGCCGCGCTCGGGTACCAGCCGGTGCTCCTCGTACCGGCTGGCATCCGCGCAGCGGTGAGCCGTACCCTGCGGCGTTCGCTCCCCAACCTGGCGATCCTGGCCTACCAAGAAGTGGCCCCGTCGGTACGGGTCCAGGTACTGGCAACGGTAAGGGGGTAGACCATGTTAGAGACACGGACCTACCGGGCGGAATCGATCCAAGCGGCTTTGCTCCTCGCCAAAGCAGAATTGGGGCCGGACGCAGTTATCGTCGACGTGCGACATCTCGGTCCAGGCCGACTCTCGAACGAGGAACCGGTCGTCGAACTGGTCGCCGCTCCAGCGACATCGACCCCTCGCCCGACCCTCGCCCAGCGGCCAACGGCCATCGGTGCGTCGACCGACGCGCTCGTCCTCGGTCTCACGGCACTCGGACTCAGCCCTCGTCTGGCCGAGACGCTGGCCCAGACGTACCGCCAGTACCGCGGGCAACCGCAGCGGCTGCGCCAGGCACTAGGGAGCCGCCTCGCCGAGAGGATTCCGGTCGCACCGTGGCTGCCGCTCGGTGGACGGCTCGCTCTGGCGTTCGTGGGGCCCACCGGAGTCGGCAAGACGACGACGGCGCTCAAGCTCGCTGCAGCAGCGCGCGCCGACGGCTTTCCTACCCAGGTCATCAGCCTGGCCGGCGACGACGCGCACGACGCGCGCCTCGAAGTCCTGGCGCGCGGGCTCGCCGTGCCGTTCGCCCGAGCAGCCAACGCCGTGGAGTTGCAACGCGCTCTCCGCTCAGCGACGGCACCGTTCCTGCTCATCGACACTGCGGGGACGAATCCTTTCGATCCGCGTGCCATCGCGGCGCTCGAAAGCCTGCTGGCGACGACACCAGCGGTGGTGAGCCTGACCTTGCCGGTCACCGGCGACTTGGAAGAAACGCTGGAGACCGCACGCCGTTACGCGCCGCTGCGGCCGCGCGCGCTTATCCTGACCAAACTGGACGAGACGCGACGTCCCGGTATGGCGCTGGGCCTGGCCGAACGCCTCGCACGCCCGCTCCTCGCCCTCACCACCGGGCCGAGCATCCCGCACGACTTCGTCAGCGCCTCCACGGCGGCACTGGCAGAACTCGCGTCCTGGACGCTCGAGCGACTCGAGCGCCGCCTGCGGTCGCCTCACCGGTCCTAGGACTGCCGGACAGGCAGGCCTAGGACGCGCGCACTCGGGGGTTTGGGTCACGGGGCACTGGGAAAGGGCGTGCAGGATCGGCTAGGGTGAGTGGTACGGAAGGGACTCGGAAGGACGCCACCACTATGCAAGAGGTGAAGCATCGGCAGAACCTGTCTATTCGGCCGCTACTCGTCTTACTCAGCCTGGCCTGTTTCCTCGTCGTCTATGTCGCTGGGATCGTGCGTGGCCAGCCGCTCACCTGGGTGACGATCAGCAGTACCGTGGCGCTGATCGTGCTCCTCGGGGCCGGATTGACGATCGAGAGCCTGCTCGATCGCAAGACCGACGCGTCGGGCGAACCCGCCGCGACCTACGAGCGCTCGACGCGGCCAGTCGAACGCTGGAGTGACCCGAACCGATCGTGATCGCTTGAAAGGCATCGGCGATGGCGATACCGGCTCGCCACGAAGGTCGGCTACGACAGCGGCTCCGCCGACTCGAATCTGCGTCGGACGAGCGCACCCGGCTCGTCGAGCGCTACGCGCCGCTCGTCAAGTACGTCGTCGACCGGCTCCGCCTCTCCCTTCCGCCCAGCGTCGACCGGGACGACCTGATCGGCTATGGGACGATCGGCCTGCTCGAAGCGCTCGACCGCTTCGACGACTCGCGCGGCGTCAAGTTCGAGTCCTACGCCGTCACGCGGATCCGCGGTGCGATCCTAGACGCGCTCCGGACACTCGATATCGTCCCGCGCAGCGCTCGCAGCCGGGCACGACAGATCGAACAAGCGACCCGCGAGCTCTTCGCCGCCTTCGGTCGTATGCCGCACGAAGACGAATTGGCTGAGCACCTCGGGATGACAACGAGCGAACTCCAGCAGGCGATCAACGATGCGGCCTGCATCTTCCTGCCGCTCCAGACCGCCCATGATCCCGACGATCTGACCCTCGAGGAACAACTCGCCGATCCGACGGCGCTGGAGCCGGCCGACGTCGCCGCCGATCAAGACATCAAGGCACGCATCGCAGCCGCACTCGCGACCCTCAGTGAACGCGACCGCCTGATCGTGTCGTTGTACTACCACGAGGAACTGACGATGCGCGAGATCAGCCAGGTCCTCGGCATCTCCGAGTCGCGAGTCAGTCAGATCCTCAACCGGATTCGGCTCCAGCTCCGCGCGCTCCTGCGCGAGCGGGGCGTCCGTGAAGACGACGTTTGAGCGGTGGGAGGAGACGATGGAGTTCGGACTCCCGGAAATGCAGGTCATCGCGCTGATAGGGCTCCTCGGCATCGCATCGCTCGCCGCCTGGAGTTCCGCCGTCTTGTGGCGTCGCCAGCGGGCCTTGGAGGAAGCACTGAGCACTCTCGCTCGGCAGATCGCTCCGCTGTGTGAGCCGCACCATCGATCGGCGGAGGAGGAGAACGAGTCAGCCGAGGCGGCGCCGGCGGTCGCACACCTGATCGACCTCCTGAAAGCGGCTGACCGCTCGACGCTGGAGACGGTCCTGCGCCCACCGTTGGATCTTCCGCGCACTCCAGCGATCGACATCGACGACACTGGAACGACCACGCCGCGCTTCGGTTTCGTCGCTGGTCACCAGAAAGCCGGTTGGGAGGCCTGAACCGTGCGTTGGGTAGACGGGGACAGCGTCGTACACCATGCCCCCAATGGAGCCGTCGAGGAGCGGGCCCGCATCGTCATCGAGCCGGTCCTCACGCGGTGGCATCTCCTCGGCGTCGCCGTCACGGTCGCAGTCGTGCTCTGGCTGTGGCTGGCCGGGGGCTCGCGGGCCGAAGCCTTTCCCGTGCGGGTGATTCTGTCCCACGTGCCGACGGTGAGCACGTTCGGTCCACCGCAAGCGACCGGTGTCGTCCTCATCACGTTCAGCGAAGGAGATGTTCGGGCCGATTTCGTCGACCTCCCGGTGCTCGACCGGACCGACCGGTACGCCCTGTGGCTCCGGAACTCGACGACCGGCGAGCTGCTTCTCCTCGGCACGTTCGATGCCACCCCCCTCCCGGTGACGCACGTCGACCTCTTGCTCCCCGAGCCGATACCGGAGAGGGGATGGGATACCGTTCTGGTCACTGTCGAGCCCGAGCCGGATTCCGATCCGGCTCCGGATGCACGGATCGTCCTCGTCGGCGCGCTCCCAGGTACGCCCGTCGAACTGGACCTCATGCCACCGACGCTGCCAGAGACAGGTACCGGGCGAGCCATGAAGGGGACGAGCGGCCTGCTCGCGGCCAACACCGCAGTCCTCGCGGTGCTGACGGCATTCCGTGCCGTGAAACGACGGACATCGGACATCGGGGGTACACCATGATCCGGACGATCTACCAAGCTGCTGCTGGCATGATGGCGCAGTTCGCGCGGCAGCTGACGTTGAGTACCAACCTGGCGAACGTCGATACGCCCGGGTACCGGCAGCAGACGAGCACCATCCGCGACTTCCAGGAACTCTTCCTGCTGCGGCTCGGGCAGGGTCGAGCGAGTCCGGTCGGGCCGCTCTCGACCGCGGTGCGGTGGGACCAGCCACGCATCGACCTGCGGCAAGGTGCGCTGGTCGAGACAGGGCGGCCGCTCGATCTGGCCATCGCCGGCAACGCCTTCTTCGCTGTACAGACACCGGACGGCATCGAGTACACGCGTGACGGTCGTTTCCAACTCGATGCGCAGCGCCGGCTCGTCACGGCGGACGGCTACCCCGTCTTGGGAGAACAAGGGCCACTCATCCTCCCACCGGGAGAGGTCTGGGTCGAACCAGACGGCACCGTGCTGGCAGGTGAGACAGTGGTGGGGCGGCTGCTCCTCATCGAGTTCCCACCCGAGGCGACGTTCACACCGGTCACCGGGAACCGGTACCGGACGGAGGCACAGGGAGTCCCCTCAGCGACCGCCGGGGTGAGTCAGGGGTTCGTCGAGGCGGCGAACGTCGACCTCACGCAGACATTGACCGACATGCTGGCCGCCACGCGCAGCTATCAGCTCGCTGCACGCACCCTGCAGCTGGCCGACGAAACGCTCCGGCTGGCCGTCAACTCGGTCGGGCGAGTGAGCCAAGGATAGGGTAGGTCGCGATGGAAGCGCTCTATTTTCCGGCAGTCAGCGGGATCCGAGCCCAACAACTGCGGCTCGACACGATCGCGCACAACCTGGCCAACCTCGAGACCGACGGCTTCAAGGCCGTCCGCGCCGAGTTCGCTGCGATTCCGCCGCAGCAGTATCTGGTCGCCCGGGCTGGAGAGGCGGTCCTCGGCCCGGTACACGTCGGAGCGGGTGTGGAACTCGTTGGGACCACGTGGCAACCGACACTCGGTCCACTCGAAGTCACCGGCGACCCGTACGACTTCGTGCTCGGTGGCCCGGATCTGTTCGTGGTCTCACAGTTGCCGGACGGTACCACCGCCTATCGGCGGAGCGGGCGCCTGAGCGTCGATGGAGCCGGCCGCCTCGTCTTCGCCGACGGAAGTGTGCTCCAGCCGCCGATCTCGCTTCCTCCGGGAACGGAACTCGACCGTATCGCGCCGGACGGTACCGTCTGGGTGCGGTCAGCCGACGGAACGACGACCGAAGCGGTGGGCCAGCTCACGCTGGTGCGCTTCCCCAACCCCCAAGGCATGCTCGCCGCCGGTAACGGGCGCTATCTTGCGACCGAAGCAGCCGGCCAACCGGAGACCGGGACACCAGGAGAGGGGACTTGGCCGCCCGTCTTGAGCGGTGTCCGAGAACATTCCAACGTGGATCTGGCTGACCAAATGACCCAACTCATCATGGCGCAGCGGGCATACACGGCCAATCTCCGCGCCTTGCAGACGATCGACGAGCTCGTCGAGATCGCGACCCGCCTGAGGCAGTAGCGAGTTGGTCTCGGGTCGCGCCGACCCTTCAGCGAGACCGGTGTGCTGCCGATAGAGTAGGATGAGCGGCGAACGGAGGCCGCAGCGAGGGCAACAGCTAGGGAAGGGACCATGGTCAACCAGATCGGACCACTCTGGCACGATCCCTCGGTGCAGCGGGTGGAGACGCCCGAGCAGCAGCAGGCGCGGCAGCCGGTGGCCCCGCCGACTCGTCCGGACCGCCCGTCTCAAGCGGCAGAACTGACGCCGGAACTGCAGGAAGTGCAGCGGGCGATCGAAGTGGTGCGGCAGGCACCGGACGTCCGGGAAGGACGAGTCGCTGCCATCAAAAAGCTGCTCGAGACCGGGCGTTACCAAGCACCCCTGGAGGCTGTCGCCGAGCGGGTCGCGCACGAACTCCGACCGACCCTCGAGCGCGAGTAGACACCGGGGGAATGATGGCGCAGGACAAACGGGCAAGCGGTGGGAACGACACACTCGCTGCGCTCGGCGAACTCTTGGCTGCATTGACGCAGGCACTCGTCGCTGGCACTCCTGAGGAGATCACCGCGCTCGCGCACCACGTCGAGGCACTGGCGGGTAACCAGGCTCCGGTCGAAGTGGATCCCGCACGCCTGGCCGCGATCGCGACGCTGCGCGATCGCGCCGCTCTGCTCGTGCAGACACTCTTCACCACCAACGACCGCTTCTTGGCCCGCGCTCTCGAAGTGCAAGCACTCGGTCAGCACTACCGACCAGCCCCCAACCGAAACCGTGCCGGGATCGAGGACAGCAGGCTAGGTGCATCGCTGACGGCGTATCGGAACGGTTTTTCCGACCTCCGAGTCTAGGCCTTCAGGAGGATCCCGCTCCTGCCGATCATTCTCATCAGTGAGCGAGGACGAAAGGGCGTCAGGCGATGGTGTTCCGGGCACTGGAGACAGCATTCCGCGGGCTGATGGCTCAACAACGGGCCGTCGATACGGCGAACCACAATATCGCCAACGCGAACACCCCTGGTTTCGCCCGGCAGCGAGTGAGCTTGGTGCCGAGCGCGCCGTACACCGTGCCCGCCTTCAACCGTTCGGGCTTGGCTGGCCAGGTGGGCACCGGGGTGCTCGTCGCCAACATCACGCGCATCCGCGAATCGGTCTTCGACCTGCAGTTCCGCGTCCAGTCCCAGGCGCTGGGCGAGAGTGCGACGCTCGTCGACGCCTACTCCCAGATCGAGGCGGTGTTCAACGAGCCGACGAGTGCCGGCTTAGGTGCCTTGCTCGACCGCTTCTGGCGTGCCTGGCAGGTCGTGTCGAATCAACCGGAAGACCTGGCCGCCCGGGCAGCCCTCGTCCAGGACGCCACGACGCTGGCGACCAACCTCAACCGGATGCGTACCCAGCTCCAGGAACTCCAGAGCGACGCCGTGGTGAAGCTCACACTCCAAGTGAGCGAAGTGAACAGCATCGCCCAGCGCATGGCAGCGCTCAACCAGCAGATCGTCGCCGCCCTGGCGACCGGGCAGACGCCGAACGATCTCATGGACCAACGAGACCTCCTGTTGGACAAGCTCGCGAGCTTCACCGGCGCCACTATCCGTACGCTCCCCAACGGAGCGATCAACATCTATCTGGGCGGCTACCCGTTGGTCGATCAGGAACAAGCCTTCCCGCTGACGGTGAACGTGACCGGCGGCACAGCCAGCGTCCTCTGGCAAGGGACGAACAGCCCAGTCGCCTTGGAACGGGGTTCGCTGCACGCCCTGCTCACCCTCCACAACACGGTGTTCCCTGGTCTCGTCCAAAAGCTGGAAGCGATCCGCGACGCTCTCGCCAACGAAGTCAACGCGCTGCATACTACGGGATACGGGCTGACCGACCCGCCTGGTCCTCCACCAGCTCGCCCCTTCTTCGTGGTCACCGCCGGCGGAGACCTCGCGGTCGAACCGACGATCGTCGCTGACCCCCAGCTCATCGCTGCGGCCGATGCCGCCGGCGAGCCGGGGAACAACACGATCGCCCGCGCGATCGCTGAACTCCGCTCCAAGCTCGTGCTCAACGGCAATACGGCGACGATCAACGACTTCTATAACACCCTCGTCGCCGACGTCGGCGGAGCCGCGCAGACAGCGCGCGTCACGCGGGACAACCAACAGGCGCTCGTCGATGCGATCGACCGGCAGCGCAAGGAGATCATGGCGGTGTCGCTCGACGAGGAAATGGCGAACCTGATCAAATATCAGCAAGCCTACGGTGCAGCGGCACGGGCTATAACGGCCGTCGACGAGATGTTGGATCGGATCATCAACGGCATGGGCATCGTCGGACGCTAGGCCAGCGGAGCAGGCAGGAAGGAACGCAGGCGATGCGCGTCACACACGGCATGCTGGTCGACACCTTGCTGAAGAACCTCTCCGGCAACCTCGCGCGGATGGAGCGGGTGTACCAGCAGATCACCTCGGCACGCCGGATTTCTCGTCCGTCCGACGATCCAGTTGGAACAGCGACCGTGCTCCGCTTGAGTTCAGCGTATCAGGAGATCGAACAGTACCTGGCGAACGTGGAACAGGCTCGCATCTGGCTCGACCTGACCGATCAAGCACTGACCACGATCGGCCAGTCGTTGCAGCGGGTGCGCGAGCTCGTCGTGCAAGCGGCGAACGACACGCTCTCGGCCGATGACCGGCAGGCGATCTGGGCCGAACTGACCGCGCTCCAGGAGCAGGTGGCGACGACCGGCAACTACGCGCACGCCGGTCAGTACCTCTTCGCGGGGAGTCTCACCCAGACCGAGCCGTTCGACCTTTCGACCGACCCGCCGACGTATCAGGGGAACAACGACGCGCTCCTGCGTCTGATCGACCGCGGCGTAACGGTGGAGATCAACGTACCCGGTAGCGTGGCGATCGTACCAGTACTGCAGGCGATCAAGCAGGCGCGCGATGCCGTCGCGGCGAACGACACGAGCGCGATCCGCTCCTCGCTCAGCGCGATCGATGCTGCGCACACGCAACTCCTCGCCGCACAGGCTTCGGTCGGGGCTCGAGTCAATCGGCTCGACGCGCAGCGCGACCGCTTGCTCGACGCGCACACGAGCACGCTCCGGCTGCTGAGCGAGGCGGGCGACACCGACATGGCCGAGGCGGTGACACAGTTCTCGAAGGAGGAACTGACCTACCGAGCGGCGCTGCAGGCCGGTGCTCGAGCGATCCAACCGACGCTCCTCGACTACCTGCGGTGACGGCGAAAGGGGGAACGATGATCCAACCTGTCCAGGAGCCCATCACCAGCCGAGCGACTGAGCGGACGATCATGTTCCCCAACGGGCTGATCGGTTGTCCGGAGTGGCGTCAGTTCACCGTCGAGGCACCGGAAGAACTGCCGGGTCTCTTGCTCCTCCGCTCGCTCGACGAACCAGGTATCGAGTTCGTGCTCGCGCCGGTGTTGGAACTGGTACCCGATTTCCTCGAGCAGCTGGCGCCGATCGACCGCGCCGCACTGGCAGCACTCGGCGTGGGAAGCGAGCCGGACGTCGAGCTGTGGGCGACGCTCAGCGTCTACGACGACGGCACAGTGACGGCCAACCTCCTGGGGCCCCTCGTTTTGGACTTCGCGCGGGGTTGCGGCACCCAGGTCGTCCTCGCTGACTCGGGGTGGGGAACGCGCCACCCGATCGTCATCGAGTGACCGGGTAAGGAGCACGTGCGCATGCTCGTCCTCACGCGACGCCCCGGCGAGGTGCTCCTGATCGGTGGCGAGATCCGTCTGATCGTCCTCGCCGTCGACGGTGACCGCGTGAAGCTCGGCATCGAAGCGCCGCGGCAAGTCAGCATCGTGCGCGCCGAACTGGTCGAGGCAGTGCGCGAAGCCAACCGCGACGCAGCCCGTTCGCCGGCTCGCATCTTGGAGCGATTCCGCCGCTCGGTGACCGGCCCCTCGGTCGAGCCTCGCTGAACCCAACACTGGGCACCCGACTGTTCGGTAGCTGCAGTTGCTCCACCCGGCGGGAAGGCGTCGAAGCACGCAACCGATTGCCAGCCGCGTGACCGCTCGACCAGTCAGCCGCCGACTTGCGTTCTCGGTGCGTTCCTCGACAGGGGAGCGCCACGCGACCGAACGCTCGATTCCACCGTTTCTTCCATCGGACACCAGAAGCGAGCGACGCGCGGCGTCGACGACACGGCGCGCGGAGTTCGCGTACGGTGGATCGCTCAAACCTGACGGCGCACGTTGCAGGGAGGGCAGGCACGGATGGAGCTCCCGTGGCGAATCCTCGCCGAACGCTGGGAAACGGGATGGTTCGGTTACGTCGCCGGGCTTCCCGGTTGTCTCGTCACTGCCCCGACCCTGGACGGACTCTTGGCGAGCGCACCTCAAACGATCGCTACGCACCTGGCCTGGCTGCAACGCCGCGGAATACCGGTCAGTGAACGGCCACCGGAGCGGATCGTCCTCGCCGAAAGCGCCGAGGCCTTGCCCGGCGGCATCGGACCGCTGTTCGAGGCTGATCGTTCGCACCTCTCGGCAGCCGAACTCGATCTGGCTCTTCGCGTCGGACAGGCAACGATAGAAGAGATTTTCGAGCTCGCAGACGCGACGCGTGGCTGGGAAGCGGCCACGCACCCCGGACGGCCGCCAGGTTGGACCCCGCCGCAAATCCTCCGCCATATCGCGGACCTGGATCTCTGGTACGCCGGACGGCTCATGCCCGATGTCGGCGCGCTCGCGTTGCCGGGCGATGCGCTCGTACGCGTCCAGCGCGCCCACCAGGCGTTCACCTCCAGCATGCGCGCGTGGTGGGCCCTCTGGAAGAACCGAGTCATCGAGCGAGACGGCGAGCGCTGGACGATCGGGAAGGTGCTTCGACGACGCACTGCCCACCTGCGCGAGCACGCCGGACAACTCGCCGAGTGGGTATAGGCCGCGACACGACCCGGTGACAGCCGCGCGGTCGAGACGGAGTAGCCTGCGCACGGGAACCGTGCACCCGGTGAGTCCCGCGCTTCAGCAGTAGAGGCGCCAGGTGGCCGGGTCGCGGCCGGCGGCGGCGTAGTCGAAGTCTTCGGCGAACGTCTGGAGACAGTACCGCCCCTCCAGGACGCGGAGCGCGACGTAACGGGACAGTGCAGTGATCGGCACTGCAGGATCCTGGAGGTCAACGAGTCCGAAGAACCGCGCGTCGTCGATTTCGTGACCGTCCGGTCGCGGTTCCCCGGCGACCCACTCCAGAAGGAACATGACGTACGTGTCGTTCCGACCGCCGTCGCAGCGCGAGCGTAAGCCGATGACACCGCGCACGGTAGCCTCTACGCCAGTCTCTTCCGCGACCTCGCGCGCGACAGCCTGGTCGAGCGTCTCACCCGGCTCGACGAGACCGCCTGGGAAGAGAAAGAGCCCACGCGCGGGTCCGTACCGCTGGCGGACGAGCAGGACCGACCGCTCACGGCGAACGACACCACCGACGGCAACGACAGAGGGAGACCGATCAGACACGGCTGGCTCCTTCCTTGCGTCATCGGCCTCGAGTATGGTCGGTTCGTCGCGTCGCTGGCGAGCGTGCAACCGCCAGGCACTCCGGTACGGGCCGCATCCGGAAGACCAGCGCACAGCGGCGACCCGCAGCTGCCGGCCTCCGCGCTTCCATCGGTGTTGGGTACAGGTCGGCGGAGACACCCACACACGTCCCCGCTGGGGCAGCGGTTCGCTACTGCGGGACGAGGTCGCGCGGGTTGTGGATCTTCCACACACCGTCCTCGTAGACCAGCCGGAACATGTAGGTCGTCACACGTGGGCCGAGGCGCTGCACCACGATGACCGAGGCTTGGTCGCCGCGGACTTCTGGCTGGTCGATCTGGAGGATCTCGATCTCGGAACCGATTTCGGCGGCGACGCGGACGACCGAGGCGAACTCGTCGAACGACTCCCCCTCATTGGTTGCACGCGAGTGCATGAGCCAGGCCTCACCCGCCCGGCCGTGGTAGATCGCGTCGAGGTAACGCGTGACGACGGCGCGGATCTCGTCTTCCGGGGTAGCGAAGGGTTCGGGTGTCGGCGTCGGAGCTGCTCGCGCACAGGCGACTGCGCTGCACACGAGAGAGAGGAGGAGGTACGCGAGGAACATCCGACGCATCGAGCGCCCTCCCTGAACCGGTCTCGCGCAGCAACCCTACCCGCTTTCGGTTGACTTTGTCAACCCATGCGGGTATAATGTGGTAAACCTGCTTCTTCCATCGTGCAGCGGTATCGGACGAGGCGAGGAGGTCGTTCGATGGCTGTGGCAGTGTCGCGCCGGAAGTTCCTCAAAATCGGTGGCGCGGCAGCCGGGACTGCGGTCGGTGCACTGGCCGGGCTCGGTGTCGACCTGCGACCGAAGCAGGTCCGAGCGCAGCAGCTGCGGATCGCCAACGCGCAGGTCTTCCCGAGCGTCTGCCCGTACTGCGCGGTCGGCTGCGGCACGCTGGTGCACGTCGTGAACGGTCAGATCGTCAACATCGAGGGGAACCCGAAGAGTCCGATCAACAAGGGGAGTCTCTGCCCCAAGGGTGCCGCACAGTTCCAGCTACACGTCAACCCCAACCGGTTGACGAAGGTGCTCTACCGCAGGCCGTACGGCACCCAGTGGGAGGTCGTCGACCTCGACTGGGCGATGGATCGCGTCGCCGAACTGGTCAAGAAGACGCGCGACGAGACGTTCGTCGAGACCTTGCCCAACGGCAAGCGGGTGATGCACACCACCGCCATCTTCTCCCTGGGCGGGGCGACGATCGACGACGAATGGAACCACATCCACCAGAAGCTGATGCGCGGCCTGGGGATCGTGCGTATCGAAAACCAGGCGCGGATATGACACAGCTCGACCGTCCCCGGTCTGGGGACTCGGCTCGGGCGCGGTGGCGCGACGACCTTCGCGAGCGATCTCCTCAACTGTGACCTCATCGTCATCATGGGCTCGAACATGGCCGAGAACCACCCGGTGGCCTTCCGCTGGGTGGCCGAGGCCAAGCGACGCGGAGCGAAGTTGATCCACGTCGACCCGCGCTTCACGCGCACGTCGGCGATGGCTGACCTCTACGTCCCGCTCCGCTCGGGGACGGACATCGCATTCCTCGGCGGGCTGATCCGCTACATGATCGAGAACGAGAAGTACTTCAAGGACTACGTCGTCAACTACACCAACGCGGCGACGATCATCCGCGACGACTTCCAGGACACCGAAGACCTCGAGGGCGTATTCTCCGGCCTCAAGGAGGCCCCGGAGGGCACGAACCAGAAGTACGTGTACGACACCACGAGCTGGGGCTACAAGCGCGTAGCGCCGTTCGACGCAGCCAAAGCGCGCGAGGAGGCCAAGAGGGCGGCGACGTTCGCTGAGATGATCCAAGCTCTGGTGCCGCCCGCGGCGGAGAAGGATCCCACGCTGCAGCACCCACGCACCGTCTTCCAGATCGTGCGCCGCCACTTCTCGCGCTACACGCCGGAGATGGTGGAGCAAATCTGCGGCACCCCCAAGGAGCTGTTCCTCAAAGTGGCCGAGATGCTGGCGGAGAACTCCGGACCGGACCGCACCGCGACCTTCGTGTACGCGATGGGCTGGACGCAGCATACCTACGGGGTGCAGAACATCGGCGCGGCAGCCTTGCTCCAGCTCCTGCTCGGGAACATGGGCCGGCCGGGCGGTGGTATCCTGGCGCTGCGCGGCCATGCGACCATCCAAGGGTCGACCGACATCCCGACCCTGCACCACTCGATCCACGGCTACATGCCGCACCCGGATGCCCGCCGCAACCACGATACCCTGCGGGACTACCTCCTGACGGAGGCGCGCCCGACCTCCTACTGGGCCAACATGCCCAAGTTCATGGTGAGCTACCTCAAGTCGATGTACGGGGACGCCGCGACTCCGGAGAACGACTTCGGCTACGACTGGCATCCGAAGATCAACGGCGACTACTCTTTCATGGCCAACTTCCACGCCATGGCGCGGGGCGAGATCAAGGGAGCATTCTTCTTCGGGCAAAACCCAGCGACCTCGATCAACGCCAGCCTGATCCGTCGCGCGCTCATGAACCTCGACTGGTTGGTCGTGAAAGACAACTTCGAGATCGAGAGTGCCTCGTTCTGGTACAAGTCGCCCGAAGTCGAACGCGGAGAGATCCGTCCGGAAGAGATCAAGACCGAAGTCTTCCTCTTCCCCTCGGCACAAGTGGCGGAGATGGAGGGATCGTTCACCAATACCGCACGCTTGATCCAGTTCCACGAGAAGGCAGCCGATCCACCGGGCGACTGCCGCTCCGACGTGTGGTTTACCCATCAGCTCGCGCTGCGGCTCAAGAAACTCTACGCCGACTCGACCTTGCCGCGTGACCAAGGGTTCAAGAACTTAACGTGGGATTTCGACTACGATCCAGGCCACTACCCGAGCAACACGCGCATCCAGGGCGAGCCGGACGTCCTCAAGATCTGGCGCGAGATCAACGGGTTCAAGACCGACACCGGCGAACTCCTCAAGGGGTTCGGCGACCTCAAGGACGACGGCTCGACCACCTGCGCGTCCTGGATCTACTGCGGCATCTATCCGGAAGAAGGGAAGTTGCTCGCCCGCAACCGCGAGCCGGATCCGGACGACAAGCCTGGCACGCACCTCGGTTGGGGCTTCGCCTGGCCGGCGAACCGCCGCATCCTGTACAACCGAGCCTCGGCCGATCCCAACGGCAATCCGTGGTCGGAGCGGAAGAAGTTGATCTGGTGGGACGCCGGGCAGAAGAAGTGGGTCGGGTACGACGTGCCCGACTTCCCGGCCACCAAGCCGCCAGACGCACCGGCCAAGCCAGGCGGTGTCGGCCTGGACGCGCACGACGGCAAGAGCCCGTTCATCATGATGGCGGACGGCAAGGGCTGGCTCTTCGTGCCGATCGGGTTGCAGGACGGACCACTGCCCACGCACTACGAGCCGATGGAGTCGCCGGTTCCGAACCTGCTCTATCCGAAGTGGCAGACCAACCCGATCGCCAAGGTCTATGAGCACGAGCGGAACCAGCTGGCCAGCGTCGGCGACCCGCAGTTCCCGATCGTGCTCACGACCTATCGTCTCACGGAACACCACCTCTCGGGCGCGATGAGCCGCTGGCTACCGTGGCTGGCTGAACTGCAGCCGGAGCTCTTCGTGGAGATCAGTCCGGAGCTCGCGGCCGAGAAGGGGATCAAGAACCTCGACTGGGTGCGGATCACCTCCAAGCGCGGTTCGATTGTCGCCAAGGCGCTGGTAACGCCGCGTATGCGGCCGCTCACGGTCCACGGCAAGACGGTGCACCAGATCGGCATGCCGTGGCACTGGGGCTTCATGGGTATCGTGACCGGCGACGTGGTCAACGATCTGACGGCGTGGGTGGCCGATCCGAACGTCCAGATCCACGAAGCGAAAGCGTTCCTCGTCAACGTGGAGAAGGCCGAATAGGGGGTCGATGAGGAGGGCCTGGTGCGTTCCCGCCAGGCGGGAACGCACCAGGGATCCCCCGCGGGAGGGTGAACGATGGCAGAACCGATGGGCTTCTTCACCGACACGTCGGTCTGTATCGGCTGCAAAGCCTGCGAGGTCGCCTGCAAGGAGTGGAACCAGCTGCCGGCACGGAACGGCGGTAAGGTTCAGCTGAGCGGGCTCTCCTACGACAACACCGTCTCGCTCAGCGGTATCCAGTGGCGACACGTCAAGTTCATCGAGCAGTTCAGCCCCGACCGTTCGACTGGCCGCTGGCTGATGATGAGCGACGTCTGCAAGCACTGCGTGCAGGCAGCGTGTCTCGAGGCTTGCCCGACCGGCGCCATCATCCGGACAGAGTTCGATACGGTCGTCATCCAGTCCGACGTCTGCAACGGCTGCCGCGCCTGCATCGCCGCCTGCCCGTTCGGCGTGATCGAGATCAACCCCGAGACGAACACGGCGATGAAGTGCACGCTCTGCTACGACCGCTTGCAGGCAGGAATGGTGCCAGCCTGCGCGCAGGCATGCCCGACGCAGTCGATCCAGTTCGGACCGATCTCCGAGCTCCGCAAGCGTGCGCAGGAGCGTCTGGAGCAGCTGCATGCGCAGGGTATCACGCAGGCCCGCCTCTACGGCCACGACGAATCGATCCTGGGCGGCTTGAACAGCTTCTATCTCCTGCTCGACGAGCCGGAGGTCTACGGGCTGCCGCGCGACCCGCAACTACCGTCACGAAACATTCCGGCAGCAGCTGGTCTCTCGACGGCCAGCGCCGTCGTCCTCGGACTCTTGGGGTTGGTCAGTCTGCGCAAGCGCCGCATGGACGCCATGGCGGCGGAAAACGGCGAGTCGTCCAGCGCTCGAGAATCGTGAGGGGGGAGCGGGATGCCGGACACGTTCTACACGGTCGATCCGCACTGGTCTTGGTTCGCGGTGGTCGAGTTCTTCATCGCCGGGCTGGCTGGCACGGCGGCCGGTATCGCCGCGCTCCTCTGGCTCTTCGGGCAACGGTCGGACCGTACGGTCGCCCGCTGGGGCTTCGGCATCGCGACGGTCGGCAGCATCCTGAGCGGTCTCATTCTGATCATCGACCTCAAGCGTCCCGAGCGGTTCTGGCACATGTTGCTGTTCTCCAAGACGTACTTGCCCACGTTCCTCAAGTGGTGGTCGGTCATGGCGCTCGGGGCCTGGGCACTGCTCATCTTCGGCGGAGCGTCCTTCCTGATCTTCGTCGGATCGCTCGCTGAAGGGGGACGATTGCCCGGCTGGCTCGCGTTTCTCGGACAGCCACCGCTCGGCCATATCCTGGCAGTGGTCGCTGGCCTGGCCGGTACCTTCTATGCTGGCTACAAGGGTGTGCTCCTCGATTCGACGAACCAGCCGCTCTGGGGCGATACCGCGTGGCTCGGCGCACTCTTCTTCGCCTCCGGCATGGCCTCGGCAGCAGCACTCCTCTGGGTGGTCGCCGCCCGCGCGGCGCCGAGTACGGCTGCCTGGTTGCGACAACTGTTGCTGGGCTCGCTCGTCGTGGCGGCCCTCGCCACCGTGCTCCTGGTCGCAACGGTCAACGGCGAGGTGCTCCGTCTGGTGCTCGGGAACGTCTACGGCATCCTGTTGGCCGCGGCGGTCGTCTTCGGTATGGTCGTTCCCTTCCTGTTGGCCTGGAAGCCGAGCCTCGTCGGTCGCTATGCGTTGCCCAGCGCCGCGGTGCTCGTGCTCGCCGGAGCGTTCGTGTTGCGGATCGCGGTCATCATCGGGGCGGAGGCAGCGTGAGCGTGGTGCGGTGGGATCGACGGCGCATCGTAGGTCTCATCCTCGTGGGACTCTCCTCGCTCCTGCTCCTGGTCGCCTGCAGCCCGGAAGCAGCACGCACGCGCGGTGGCGGCCCGGGTGGCGACCCAGGCAATCGCCGAGCTGAGGTGCAGTTGCGCCCGCTCGGTCCCGGAGCGATCTATTCCAACACCCCAGTAGAGGGAGAAGGGACCAAACTCGCCGGGATGCCGATCGAATGAGCGTGATCGCCGAGAAGTTGGAGACGCTCGCGGAGCAGGACGCGGTCCTCGCTCCGCTCGCTCGCTTGTGTGCACTCGCCCTGCGCACCGCCGCATCGCCGAGCGGACAGGCACTCGTCTCGGTGCTCGATGCAGTACCGGGAGACGTGGTCACACCCTGGTTGCATGGACGCACACTCGTGGTCGACAGCGGCCTCCTGGCCCGCCTGCTCGACGAAGCAGCGCTCCTGCTGTCACAGAGCGGCATCGCCGAGGGTGAAGCGGTTCAGCTGAGCCTGCGGAGTGGTGCTCTTCCTGCTCTGGATGTCCTCCGGGTCGGTATCCTGGCTTCCCCCAACCGCGCAGGGGAGCTGGCCCGGAGTGCTGGGGTATCCCCTGGTATCGTGACGACGCTCGGGCAGATCGTCGCACTGCCGGTCCTGAGCAGTGCCGGCCGCGATGCCAACAGCGCAGGCAGGGCCGGTTGGCGAGCTGGGTACTGCCCTTTCTGCGCGGCCTGGCCAGCGCTCGCCGAATTCCGCGGACTCGAACGCGATCGCTGGCTACGCTGCGGGCGCTGTGGCAGCGGTTGGCGCTACCCGCACCAGCAGTGCCCCTTCTGCACGAACAGCGACCACCGATCGCTGCGGTATCTGGCCGAAGAAGGCAAGCAAGATGCGCAGCGGGTCGAAGTGTGCGAACGCTGCCGAGGATACGTGAAGACCTTCGCCACGCTCGGTGCCTGGAGCCACGGCGAGATCCTCCTGCAGGATCTTCTGAGCGTCGAACTCGACCTCGTCGCAGTCGAACGGGACTACCACCGGCCGGAGGGTTTGGGGTTTCCGCTCGAAGTGCGGATCATCGCCCGTGAGCTCGTGGCGTAGCGGAGCCGCGCGGGCACCCCGTCAACCACATTGCTGTCCGAGCAGGGGAGAGCGACGGTATGCAGCAGCCGATCGATCCAGCGACGCTGGTTCGTCCAGCTGTCTTCTGCGCAGCGATGCTGCGAGCGCTGGATGCGAGCGAGGGGCGACGCAAGCGACGCAAGCGGGACCAGACACCTGACCGGCTCGGCCACGAACTGAAGCGCTGGATCCTGGAACAGGTCATCGCTGCCGATCCGGATCCGGTAGCGTTCGAGGGCTGGCTCCTCGAGTTGGTCTTGAGGACCCCGGGCAGCGGCGGACTGCGAGCGATGTGCCAAGAAGTGCTCCTGGAGTATCAACTCGCGCAACACGACCCGGATTTCCGCGCCTGGCTGGTGCTCGGCGCCCCGAGCGCAGACAAACCACCCGAAGAGCGAACACCCTCCTGAGACGCAGCGAGTCTTACCGCGAGCCCGTCGAGTCGTACCGAGGGGGACGAGCCTCTAGCCCGTCCCCCTCGACACGCTCTTCACCCGCGCGGACCACCCGGCCATCGCCTACCGGAACCGAGCGTCTCCGATCGGCTGCACCTGCGCCGTCCATCCGGACTTACAGGAAGAGCGCGCCCGCCAGCGTGCTGGCGACGAACACCACGAGGGCCAGCAGCGCCGGTATGCGCCAGTCTCGTAGGGCCGCGCCGAAGACGAGCAGGCTCGGCAAGCTGACCGCCGGTAGCGCCAGGAGCAGTGCGGCGGCAGGGCCGCTGAGCCCTTGTTGGATCAGCGGGATGGCGACCGCCAGTTCGGTCCAGGTCGGGATCATGAAGAGCGTTCCGAGGAACGCAGCGACCAGGACAGTGGCGAACGTATTGCCACCACCGAGCGTCGTCACGATCGGGGCGGCCCAACCGATCATCACCGCCGCCACGAACAGCATCGGCACGGCCACGCGGGCGATCGACAGGCTGGTGCGGAGCCAAGCGCCGATCAGGTCGCTCGGCGTCTCGACCGGCCGCTGCAGGACGACCCGTTCGAAGGCGAAGGCCTCGACCAAGCGCGCCAGGAACCGCCACCCACGACGAGGCGACGGCCCAGCCGCGACCACCGGCGGGTTGTGACGGACAGCCAATGCCACCAGCCAGGTACCGAACACTGCCAGGGCCACGCCGCCGACGATCCGGAGGGTTGCGAAGTCCGACGGCAACAGCGTCACAGCGAGGAAGAGCGAGGTGACGTTCAAGAGCGGCGCGGCTGTGACCAACGATAGCGAGGCGTTGAGCGACGCCCCACCACGATAGAGGCTCGCACCGAGCGGTCCAGCGCAACACGAGCAGAACGGATAGGCGAGCGCGCTCACGCTACCAGTAAGGTGACCGCGAAAGCCGGTGAACTGTAGGACACGCTCCAGCCGCTTATTGGTGCACAGGAGGACGAGGAAGAGTGCGCCGATGACGATCCCCAGCGCGGTCGCGTGCCACACCACGAGGAGAAAGTTCGCCGCCTCACCGACCGGTCGCAACCAGTCCGGAAGCGCCTCGAGATCGAACGTACGGGCGACACCGATCCGGCCGGCGTCCGCTACGCGCGAGGCCTGGACGACGCGATAGACGAACAGATCGACGACGAGCACGACCATGAGAGCGATAGCCAGCAGGTTCCGAGCCGACGCGAAATCGAAGCGCGTAGTGCGCAGTCGCACCTCCTGTGCGCGCAGCGCGCGGTACGCCAGCCATGCCCCGCCCAAAGCCAGTAGGAGGAGCACGAGATGGGTCGGCGTATACGACAGAAACGCGGACGGCGCGCCGAGCTTCCGGTACGCGTCGGGACTCGAGAGGAACGCCCGGCGCATATCGACCACCGTGCCGAGCAGGAGCACGACGCTGAGGAAAAACGCCGCCAGGGTCACGACGTAGGCCGCCACCTGCGGCTGCTCGATCGCAGTCGGGCGACTCGGGACTGCACCACTCATCAGGACCCCCAATCGCTGTCGCACTCATCCTGTTGCACCACGAGGACGTAGTCTCGGAAGCGGCTGCACGAGACCGCGCACGGGCGCTCGTGCGCTGCTCCTCACCCCTCGTCAGCAGCTTCGTTGCATTCGATTCCGGAGACGAGACGTCGTTCAGCAGCCGAACCGGCTGCGAGCAGCAGATCAGGGGCCCCGCGGGACACTCGGTCCAGCGTCGATGGCGAGGAGGAACGCGATCGAAGGGGCGGTCATCACTGCGACCATCCGACACAACCCGGTCGCTCGATGACGAAGGGACGTGAACGTCCCTTTCAAGATACGCTTGCCTCTCGCCTCCGTCAAGCTGCGCCGACCGTCCGAACAGTCGCCCGCACGTGGCAACCGCGTCGCCGAGCGCATCCCGTCCGTGCACCTGAACCACCGGGCCGGGCAGCGCTCTCGGCGGTCATCGCGCCAGATCGCGCATGGAGACGTAGCCGTGCATCGCGTACCGGCGTGCGAGCGACTCGATCGCTGCCCTGTCGCCGCGCGGGTGAACGACCCTGGTGAGAGGCCAAGCGCCGGAGCGGACTGGGCACCGCAACCGGAAAACCGCGAGCAAGCCAGACGGCACTCGGCCGCCGAGCCTGGAGACGCATGCACCGGTGTGGGCACGGCACCTATGATTTCGGCGAGCGACACCTGAGGGTGCTCGGACGAGGAGGACGTCGATGGCACTGTTCGTGGTACGACATCAGCACGCGGCGGAGCACTGCCCGGCACGCGATCCGCAGATGGGGCAGATGCTGCTCGCTCACCTAGCTCAGCAGAACGCGCAACGATATGGGGTCCGCATCCATGGCGAGGCGGTGATCGAGGGGCAGCACACCCTGTACCTCATCGCGGAAGCCGACGACAAGGCGAAGCTCGAGGCGTTTCTCCAGCCGTTCGCGCAGGCCGGCAGCGTGGAGATCTTACCGGCCGTCGAGTGCTCGGTGGTCGTCGGACGCGGAGGCTGCGAAGCGGCCTAGGCGAACGAAGGGCTGAGAACGCCGCGTGCTCCGGGAGCCGGTGCCGGGCAGGTTGCCGGCTTTCGCTCATCGCCACCGCGGGACACGACTACCACCGCCGTGGACGGCATTCCGCTACCGAGGTTTTCGGGCACCGCCGGCCCGGCGTCTCGCCTCGATCTGCCTCTGCGCCCCGCACGCCTGGCGATCACCCCGGGGTCCCTAGCTCCTCACACGCACGCCGGATAGGTGACCCGCCCTTCCTCGACACGCGCGAACGCGGTCAGCTGGTGGCGCTCTACGCGGTTCGGTCCCAAGATGTGGAGGACCGGGATACCGCGAGCCACCAGGGCGTCGGCGATGAGCCACCGATGGCATCGCCAGGGGAGCGCTTCCGCACAGAGGAGAGCCACGGGTGGAGTGCGTTCCGCCAGGTCCAACAGCTGTGCGAGCGCCTCGGCAAACTCGGCTGTCTGCATGTAGTCGGCGAAGCCGCGGAACCCCGGATCCTCCCAAGCACGGTTGACCGAGGAAGGCGACGGCACGCGCCACCCGCCGAGTGCTGGGAGATGCCGGTAGACGATACCGCTCGCTTCCAAGGCCGGTCGGAGACGGGCGCTGTCGAAGTGCGGATGCCGTCGGGAGTGAGGGAACCGCCGGACGTCGACGACGGTCCGCACCCCGTGCGCCCCGAGCAGCTCGAGGAACGTCTCCAGCGAGCGGTTGGAATGCCCAACGGTGAAGAGCTGTGCGTGAGGCACAGTCTGCTCCATGTGGACGTCTCCTGGACGGTGCCAGCAGTCGTCAGGACGGGACCCGCATGCTCGATGATCCTCGATACGACGCGCCGTCGAGCGGCGCCTACTGCGCCGAGACTGTCGAGCCGAAGTCACGTGTCTGCCGACGGCCCAGGTCCGGTCGCGCTGCATACGCTCAGGAACCGACGAAGGCGAAGCGGGCCGGCATCCTCCGGGCGCATCCGTGCCTGAACCTCCTACCGTACCGTCAATCAGCATCGCAGCTTCGGAGCCGGGCGGCAGCGCTGCGCACCGCGGCCAAGATCGCACGGTAGGAACCACAGCGACAGAGGTTCCCAGCGAGATAGGCTTTCGCCTGCTCGTCAGTGGGTGAGGGATTTTCGCGCAGCAGTGCGACGACACTCAGGATCATGCCGGGCGAGCAGTAGCTGCACTGGAACGCCTGATGCTCGAGGAACGCCTGCTGGACGGGGTGGAGCGATCCGTCGGGGCCGAGGAGTCCTTCCACCGTCGTGACTTCGAGTCCGTCCGCCAGCGCTGCGAGGAGAAGACAGCTCGACACGGGACGCCCGCTGACCAATACCGTACAGGCGCCGCAGATCCCGATGCCGCAGGTCTCGCGGACGCTCGTCAGGCCGAGTCGCTCGCGGAGCGTCTCGAGGAGCGTCTCATCGCTGCGCACGGTCAGGCTCCGGACCTCGCCGTTGACGACGAGACGGATCTGGTGCGTCACCGCTGCACCTCCGCTCGCGCTGCTCGCAACGCACGTAGGACTCGTTCCGGCGTGAGCGGCAGCTCGGTCAACCGCGCACCGATCGCCCGAGCGACCGCGTTGCCGATCGCTGCCGGCACCGGGGGCAGCGCGGTCTCGCCGACACCGTGCACTTCAGCGCCGGGGCACTCGAGGAGCTCGTGCGTCAGTTCGCCCGGAAGGTCACAGAACGAGGGGATGAGGTAGTCGGAGAGGTTCGTCGTGAGTGGCTGCCCCTCTGCATAGACGAGTTCCTCGAAGAGCGCGCTCCCGAGCCCCATGATCATGCTTCCTTCGTTCTGGAGTGCGGCCGTCAAGGGATTGACCACCTGTCCGGCATAGACGGCGGCATGGAGTCGGAGGACACGCACCGTGCCGGTTTCCGTGTCGACTTCCACCTCGGCACCAGCGGCACCTTGGTGCCAGTGCGAGGAAGCGATCCCGTGGCCGGTCTCGTCCAGTCCCCCTTCGTTGCGGAAGACGGCGTGCTCCCGGAGCTCCGGCAGGTCGAGGGTGGCCAGAAGCGCACGCCACTCGAGGCAGCGGTCAGGCGCACCGCGGACACACACGGCACCAGGGACGAACACGAGGTCCTCGGGAGCAGCCTCCAGCCGCTCGGCCGCGAGGACGCGCAGCCGTTCGGCCAGACGTGACGCCGCCTCGCGGACAGCGTTCCCCATCATGTAGGTGGAGCGGCTCGAGGTCGTCCGATTGTCGAACGGCGTGCAGTCAGTATCGGGGTCGACGATACGGACAGCCGTGTACGGCAGGCCGAAGGGCTCCGCTGCGAGCTGGGCGAGCACTGTCCGCGCCCCTTGCCCGAGTTCGACCGTCGAGGTGTAGACAGTGAGCTGTCCGTCGCGGTCGAGCGCGACTTCGGCTTCGGAGCGGCTCGGCGTCGTCATCCCCTTCATGACCACCGCGACTCCCTTGGCGCGGACACGGCCGCCCGGTAGCTCGATCCGCTCCGGCGTCCAGTCGATCGCCCGTGCCACAGCCTCGAGGCACTCGCGAAAGTGCACATCGTGCAGCTGCTCGCCAGTCGCGAACGTCTCGCCCTCGCCCAGCAGGTTGCGCAGGCGCAGGGTGAGCGGATCGAGCCCCAGGGCATCGGCGGCGATATCCATCATCCGTTCCGAGGCCCAGACGACCTCGGTGACCGCGTACCCACGGAAGGCGCCGGCCGGCGGGAGATTGGTGTAGACACAGTACGAATCGATTGCCACGTGTGGGATATGATACGGGCCGACGCTCCCGAAGCCCCCCTTGCGCGCCACGTCGGGTCCACAGTCGGCGTAGGCACCGGTACTCCAGTAGGCCTCGACACGTTTGGCCGTGATGCGCCCGTCGCGCGTCAGGCCGAGCCGGATCCTCACCACCGTCGCATGCCGGGTGAGGGTGAGGAATTCTTCATACCGATCGAGCACGAGCTTGACGGGTCGCCCGGTCAGCCAGGCGAGGACGGCTACCTGCGGTTCGATACGCGGGAAGACTTTGCACCCGAACGACCCGCCCATCGGCGGCACGATGACGCGCACGCGGTCCGGGGGCAACCCGAAGAGCTGAGCCAGGATGTGCCGTGTGTTGAAGGGCGTCTGCGTGCCGCTGATGACGACCAAGCGCCCGTCTTCCCAGTAGGCGAGCGCCGCATGGGGCTCCATCGCGACGTGCTGTGCTGCCGGCACGCGGAAGGTCTCCTCGATGACGAGATCCGCTTCGGCGAACCCGCGCGCCACGTCGCCGGTGACGAGACGGAAGTGGTTACAGCAGTTCGTACCGAACAGTGGACGGAGGCCGAAATACACGGCGTGGCCGCGGTGCGGCTCCTCGGGGCGGAGCTCGTGGATGAGCGGGGCGTCCGGTCGCATCGCTTCCACCGGATCGAACACCGCTGGAAGCGGGTCATACTCGACTCCCACCCGCGCCGCAGCCTCCCGCGCCGCCTGCGGGTTCTCAGCCGCCACGAGCGCGACCATGTCACCGACATACCGCACGCGGTCGCTCGCCAGCACGGGTTGGTCCTCGATTTGTGGACCATAGACGGGGCGAAGACCGGGAATCTCCGCCAACTCGGCGGCCGTGACGACCGCAACGACACCGGGGATCGCGCGCGCCGCGCTCGTGTCGATGCGGCGGACCCGCGCGTGCGGCACCGTGCTGCGGACCACGGCAGCGTGGAGCATGCCTGGCACGCTGACGTCCTGCGCGAAGCGGAGGCGCCCCGTCACGCGTTCCAGCGCATCGATCATCGGCACCGCACGACCCGGACTCATGTATCCATCCTCTCCGCCGAGCCGTCGACTCTGTGCGCTCGGCTGCACGGCCCAGCGCACCGCCACATCAGCCGAGGATCTCGACGACCCCAGTCGAACCGTTCACGCGGATCCGCTGGCCCGTCTTGATGAGTTGCGTCGCCACGCCGGTGCCGACCACTGCCGGAATACCGAACTCGCGCGAGACGACCGCCGGGTGCGAGAGTTGTCCGCCAGAATCGGTCACGAGGCCAGCGATCTTCGTGAACGTGATGACCCAGGCTGGATTGGTCATCCGGCAGACCAGGATCTCCCCGCCCTTGAGCGCATCGACGTCGTCGAGCGTCTTGGCTACGAAGGCGGTCCCTTCGATGACTCCGGCCGAGGCTGGGATGCCCTCGATGCGTTCGCTCACCGTGCGCGGTCGCAGCGAATCGAAGAAGCGTTGCGGGTAGCCCCAGAGCGTCTTGTACGGCTCCTGGAAGATCGCCCACTCGCTCGCCGTACCGATCCAGTCGCGCGGCCGACTGGCGAACGCCCGTTCACGCGTTTCGCGCCGCTCGCGGACCAGTTCCTTCGCGTTGGGGAGGTTGGAAGGCTCGGCTGCGAGCACGCGCAGCTCGTGGTAGCGCAAGAAGAGCACGTCGTCCGGCTGGTCCAGCAACCCCGCTTCGACCAAGCGGCGTCCGATCGCCAGCAGCACGTAGCGCACGCGCGCGAACGTGCCCTGGTCGATATAGAAGTGGTGGTCGGGCGTCAGCGGCATCATCTGTAGGACGCGGTGGAGCGCCGCTTCGACGCGCTCGCGACCTCGCGCGTCGTCAGGTGGAATCTTGCTCAGGAGTTCCTGGATGGCCGCGTCCCGGTCCTGACGCAACCGCTGGATCGCCTCAGGGAAGGAGTAGTCGGTCTGAAGGTATCCCTGGATGGCTGCGACGATCGGAGCCGGGTTCTCGTACCAGGTCGGATAGACGTACTCGTGGCTGTAGAGCGCTTTGTGCCCGAACTCCCGCTTGTACTCGTCGAGCCAGCGCAAGAATTCGCGGCCTTCCGCCGTCTTCTCGAGCTCAGCCAAAATCTCCGCAGGCGTTTCTTTGCTGAAGGCCTCCATGAGCACCGCGTTGCGCTTCACGCGCTCCTTGAGCTCCCAGAGGCCGTGCACGGCGTCCCAGTTGCGGTCCCTGTCGGACACCATGATGCGCTCGAGGAGCGTCGGATCGACCTCGCCGATGACCTCGCGGACCGCGGTCTGGAAGTCGAGCGAAGCCTGGAACTGCGAGAGGTTCAGGATCCAGTGGATGCGCCAGTGCCGCTCTTGGATATCGAGCGCGTCCTCGAGGAGCACCATGAGTTCCGGGAGACTCGCCGTCTCGTACGGGTAGGTGTCCAGGTACTCGAAGTTGCGCTCGATCTCAGGGCGCAGGCGCTTCTGCCACCACTCGAGCCCCTTCTCGGCGTAGACCGGCATCACCATGCTGTAGTACGGCGCGAGTTCCTGTGCTTCCCTGGGGTCACGAGGCACGACGGCAGTGAAGAGGTAACCGTTGACCAGCTTGGCTTTCCAGTCGCGCCCGAAGGGAGCACCGAAGCGGCGATAGAGATAGGCGCATGTCGCCCACCAGCCACCGAGCTCGAAGAACATGGGCGAGAGCGGGTTGGGACAATGCAGGTCATCCCACCACCAGAACAGCTGCTTCTCCTCCTCGCTCTCCCACTCGACCGGGAACGACTCGTCACCGAAGAAAGACACCGGGAGCTGGACCTCAGGTCGTTCCTGCATCATCGCGCACCTCCCGCACGCTCGGCACGTGGACGACCATCCGCTCACTCAGGCTCGACCAGGTCGTAGAACTCTGGGACGCGGCTCTCGAGCATCGGGACGACCGTGTTGAGGATCTTTTCCTGGAAATACGGGGTGGCCTTATGCGCTTCGTAGTCCTCGCGACTCCGGTACTGCTCGTAGAGCAGGAACTTCCGCGGATCGTCCTGCGATCTATTGACGTAATAAACAAGGCAGCCCGGTTCCGCGCGGGAGAGGGTGACCATCTCCTTGAGGATGGCGGCGATCTCGTCCCCCTTGCCCTCCTTGGCGTAGTAGTGCGCCACCACGACGAACGGCATCAGCCTTCCTCCTTTCTGACTCTCCGACGACCCGTTCACGTCTCCGGAGCGCGCACGACTCGGTTCCGCAACACGCCGATCCCTTCCACCTCCAGTTCCACGACATCGCCGGGCTGGAGAAAGCGCCCGAGTTCGAGACCGCATCCATTGGTGACGGTGCCCGATCCCCAGAGCTCACCCGGATAGATGGTCTCGCTCTGCAAGACATGCGCGATGAGCTGGGCGAAGGTGAAGTGCATGCCGCTCGAGGACCCCTCGGACCAGACCTCACCGTTGACGCGGGCCACCATACGGAGGTTCGTCACGTCGAGTTCGTCCGGTGTCACCAGAAAGGGACCGATCGCGTTGCCGGTATCGAAGTCTTTCCCCTTGCTCGGCCCCATGCCGATCGGTGCTTCTCGCATCTGCTGGTCGCGCGCGCTGAAGTCGTTGAAGATGGTAAAACCAGCGATGTAGCGGGGCGCCTCCTCGAGCGGGATATCTTTGCCGCGACGACCGATCACCATGCCGAGCTCGAGCTCGAAGTCGAACTGCCGCGTATAACGAGGCATCACGACATCGGCATCAGGCCCGACGACGGTATCCGGATCACCCTTGTAGTAGGCTGGTACCTCGTACCAGGCTGCCGGGATTTCTCCGCCGCGACCGAGCGCGCGACTCGCATTGCGCATGTGGCCCTCGAACGTCAGAAAGTCGCGGATGACCCGCGGACGCGGGAGCGGCGCGAGCAGGCGCACCTCGTCGAGTCGATAGCGCGTCCGACGCCCGAAGGCATCCTCCACGCGCAATCCCTCTTCCACGGCGTGTACAGCCGCCTGCAAGCCGAGTGCACCATGGCCGAGGAAGGCGACCATGTCGTCAGGTACGAGGAGACTGGCCAACCGCTCGGCGTCGCAGCCCGGGTCGGTCCGCGCCAGATACGCCGCATACGCCGCCTGCAGGTCGATGAGCCAACCGTCGACGAACGCGCCGATGCGCCGGAGAGCGCCCGCTGGGCTCGACACGGCGAAGGTGGCCAACTTCATCTGTCCACTCCCTCTCCAGTCCGTTCCGAATGCATTGCACGCTGCGCGGCGCGCCACAGCGTCCGCGCCACGAACACGCGGACCATCTCGCGCCGGTACCACGCACTGGCACGGAGGTCAGAGACACAGTCGATAGCTCGGGCGTAGGCCTCGGCAATGGCGTCGACGAGCGCCGCATCGAACACCGTACCGCGCGCCGCGGCCAGTACCTCCGGCATCCGTTGGGGCCGATCACCAGCAGCACCGACCGTCACTTCGAGGTGCCGGACCGTCCCGTCGGAGTCGAGCGCGACGACTGCCGCGACGCCCACAGCCGGGCGATCTTCGTGGGAACGAGTCCGGAACTTGCAGTAGGCTGCACCGGCACCTGGTGGAAGCGGTGGTAGTCGGACCGCCGTGACGAGTTCGTCCGGTTCGCGCTGCGTCTGATACGCACCGAGCACGAAGTCCGCGACCGGCATCGCGCGTCGGCCGCGCTGACTGACCAGCTCGACGGTGGCACCGAGTGCAGCGAGCACAGCCGGAGGGTCGGAGGCGGGGTCTGCTTCACACAGGTTCCCGACCAATGTCGCTTGCTCGCGGACGCGCACATTGGCGACTTCCGCGAGCGTGTCAGCCAGGACAGGCCACCGCGCTCGCACCACGGGCGCCCGTTCGACGGTACGGTGCGTGACCAGTGCGCCGATCCACAGACTCCCGTCCGCTTCCTGGTTGAGCAATGCCAAGTCGGATACACGCCGTAGGTCGAGCAAGAGGCGCGGTCGAGCCAGTCCGTTCCGGAGCATGAGGGTCACCCACACTCCCCCGGCAACCGGCAAGGCGTCCTCGCCTGTCCGCGCCAGTTCAGCCAGCGCGTCCGCGAGGCTCGTGGGGGAAGCGATCGCCCACTCAGCCATGGGGGGCTCCCTCCAGCGCGTTGGACGCGGCGGCACGGTCGGTGTACTCCTCGAGCATGGCAAGAGCCCTCTGAAGCAGCACCTCGGCGAGCTGCCGCGCCAAGGGGACTCGCACGCGCTCTGCCATGTAGCGGAAATGTCGAGCGACGCGTTCCGGCGTGTACCCACGCTCCCCGGTCAGCCCGAAGCGGACGAAACGCTCGGCGTTCACTTCGAGGAAGGAGAGCGAATCGGCCGCCTGGAGGAGATCTGCCTCCGGCCAGCCTCCCCACTCGTGGGCCGCGACCAGGTCGCGCACTGCGGCGACGAGCGTAGGGTCGGCGCCTTGCTCGGTGAGCCAGGCTGCGACGATGCGTGCCGAACGCTCCTGGTGTTGTCGCTCGTAGTCGCGGTTGGGGATGCCGAGCCGAGCGTCCATGCGAGGGGCATCGGGGGCTGGGTAGTGTCGCTCCATGTCGTGCGTCAGCGCGGCGAGGCGGAGCGGCAGACTCGCGCGCGGCTCGAGCACGAAGAGCCAGTCCACTGTGCGATAGAGGTGCCGGGCATTCCAGTAGGGAGCGACCCAACTCCGTGCACGCTCGAGCAGTTCGCGTTCGCTCGGCATCGCCACAGCTCCTGCCGTCAGGCGATGGTCGTGATTGGACGACTCTGCAAGACAAACAGTTCTTCGCCAGCCATCGCCCACTCGACGTCCTGCGGTAGACCGAAGGACCGCTCCACGTGATCGGCCAGCGCGCGCAAGACTGCGAGTTCGCGATCGTCGAGGACACGATCGCGCTGCTGGTGTTCCGGCACCGGGCGCTCGACGAGACCGCCGCCATCGGCACGCACGAGCATGGAGCGCTTGACCGGCACGATGGTCCGTACGACTCGGCCACTGGCGCGCTCGATCTCGTAGTGGTCGGGGATCGCCTCCCCCGAGACGAGCGCCTCACCGAAGCCCCAGACGGCCTCGACGACGAGGACGTCACGCCGCCGCTGAACCGGATCGGCAGTGAAGAGGACACCTGCCTTGTCGGGTACGACGAGCTCCTGGACGACGACCGCAAATGCCAGGTCTTCGAGTGAGCCCTTCTTGGCGCGGTAGAAGAGCGCGCGCGGGCTGAAGAACGAGGCCCAACAGGCCCGGACGCGTTCGAGGAGCGCGTCGACGCCGCGGACGTCGAGGAACGTCTCTTGCTGTCCCGCGAAGGAGGCGTGTTGCGAATCCTCGGCGACCGCGCTCGACCGCACAGCCACCGCTACCGGTTCGCCGTGGCCCAACTCGGCGTAGGCTGCAGCGATCGCCGCATCGAGTTCGAGCGGTATGGGTGCCTCGACGATCCGCCGGCGCAGTTCGTCGGCGGCCACCTCCAGCGTGCGTCGCTGCTCGGGGTCGATCGTCGCCAAGACGGCCCGGATCGTCTCCTCGAGCCCCGTCTCGGCGAGGAAGGTGGCGAAGGCCGCGCTGGTCACGACGAAGCCCGGCGGCACGGGAAGCCCGGCTGCGGCGAGCCGCGCCAGACTCGCTCCCTTGCCACCGGCCTGCACGACGTCGGTGCACGCAGGGTCGTGGAACCAGCGGACGAGCGCGACCGTGGCAGCACGGCTCATCGGCATCACTCCTCGACGATCGCGACAGCGCGCACTGGTGCAGCTGTGGTCCCGACCCACTTGATGGGGAACGCAGCCACCTTGAACCCGTAGGGACGCGGGATCTGATCGAAGTTCGTCATATTCTCGATGTGGTAGTACTCGCGTTCCCGCATCACCAGGTGCGCTTCCCAAAACTGCTTGCGCTCGAACATCGCCCAGACGGGCGGGTCGAAGGTGATGGCGTCGATACCCATCACCTTGATACCCTGATCGATGAGCCAGAGGGTGGCCTCGCGCGTCATGCCGCAGTGATCGGTGAGGTAGCGCGGCTCGTGCTGATAGGAACCGGCTCCCGTCCAGATGAGGACGATGTCGAGCGGCTTGAGGCGATAGCCGATCTTGTCGAGCGCGGCTTGCAGCTCGGCGGCGGTGATCCCCGAGCCCTTCTCCTTGTGACGGAAATCGAGGAGGACCCCATCGGCGTAGCAGTACTCGAGCGGAATACCCTCTGGGCCGGGCGCGTCAGCGACCAGGTGTTTCCGGGCGTCGATGTGGGTCCCCACGTGGTCGTTGAGTTCCAACCGGTAGCTCGCGGTGAGCCAGGTCGCCCCGTACTGGGCAGCTCCGATCCGCTCCGCGAACTCTTCCCACGATTCGTGCATCTCGATCTTGGGTGGTGGCACGCGGGGAAAGGTGACCATGTCGTTGTGCACCGGCATGGAGAGGTCGATCAGCCGCACGCCCACGGGACTCCTCCTTCCTCGTCATTACCCCTCGGACTCCGGCGGCGCGTCAGTAGGACGCTCGCGGGAGAGCGCTTCGTAGACCCAGCGGCCCGGCTCCTCGATATGGCGACGCATGGTCGCCTCAGCCAAGTCCGGATCGCGGGCGCGGAGCGCCTCCAAGATCGGCTCGTGCCGGGCCGCGAGCCCTTCGATCGCCCGGCGATGCACCGAGAAGGTGAGGAAGGTGGTCGTCGCCAGGCTCAAGCTGGTCCAGAACTGCTGCAGGAGACGATTCCCGGAGGCTTCGACGATGATGCGGTGGAACGTCACATCCGCTTCGATCGCCGTGGCCGCGTCGCCGAGCTCGCTGGCTTCGCGCATACGGTCGATCTGTTCCTCGAGCGCTAAGAGCTGCTCGGTCGTGATCCGCGTCGCCGCGGCGCGGGCAGCCACGCCTTCGATCGCGGCGCGGATGGGGTAGATCTGGACCAGCTCCTCGTGGCTGAAGGCGCGGACGCGCGTGCCGCGGAAGGGTTCGCTGGTCACGAAACCGAGCAACTCCAGGTCGCGCAGCGCCTCGCGCACCGGCGTCTGGCTGACGCCCAGTTCCTGAGCGATGCGCGTCTCGACGATCCGCTCGCCCGGGCGCAGCTGGCCGCGGAGGATGGCATCGATGAGGTACTCCTTGATCTCCTCGCGCAAGACACGCCGGGCGATCGGGCGGGGCAAGGCACGGTCGAGGTGCGTGGTCTGGCCTGTCGACATCCCGATCCTAGCCTTCGGTCGATACCGATCCTCGAGAATCGATTTTATATCATCAGAATACTCGCGAGGCGCTGCGACGTCAAGCGTTGGCGGGGCGAAGCGCTTTGAAGCGCTGCATCGTCTCGACCATCGCTCGCTCCGTCGGTAAGCGCTCCACGCTCGAGGCACCGAAGAACCCGACCACGCCCCGCGTCCGCTGCAACACGTAGGCGACGTCCTCCGGCTCCGCGATCGGTCCACCGTGGCAGAGGACGATGACGTCTGGGTTGACGGCTTTCGCGGCGTCGCACATCGCCTGCACGCGTTCCACCGCTTCGTCGAGCGTCAGCGCCGTCTTCGCCCCGATCATCCCCTTGGTCGTCAACCCGACGTGGGGCACGATGATATCCGCCCCGACTTCAGCCATAGCTCGCGCTTGGTCGGGATCGAACACATAGGGTGCAGTGAGGAGGTCGAGTTCGTGCGCGATACGGATCATCTCGACCTCGAGGTCGAAACCCATACCGGTCTCCTCGAGGTTTTGACGGAAAACGCCGTCGATCAGACCGACCGTGGGGAAGTTCTGCACCCCGACGAACCCCATCTCCTTGAGCTGTCGGAGGAACACTGGCATCAGGCGGAATGGGTCAGTACCGCAGACGCCGGCCAGAACTGGCGTGTGCCGGACGACGGGCAAGACTTCTGCGGCCATCTCCACCACGATCGCGTTGGCATCGCCGTAGGGCATCAGGCCAGCCAGGGATCCGCGCCCAGCCATCCGGTAGCGCCCGGAGTTGTAAATGATGATCAGGTCGGCGCCCCCGGCCTCAGCACACTTCGCCGACAGGCCGGTGCCCGCCCCAGCCCCCATGATCGGCTTGCCTTCCGCGAGTGTGGCGCGGAGTTTCGCGAGTGCTTCCGCGCGCGTCATCGGTCGCCAGCGCATCGGCCACCTCCTCACTCGTCTTCTCGCGGTGTACCTCCCTGTTGACTACGGATCAACTCGTCCAGGCGAGCGGCCATAGCTCGCGCGAAGGCTGGGTCGTTGATGTCGGTATCCCACTCGTGCACCTCGATGTGCGGTGCCAGGTTAGCTTTGAGGGACTCGATCAAGGCTCGATCGGCCTCCGGATCGTAGAACGGTTTGCCCTCCACGTCGATCGCCGAAAAGCCACGCAGCGGGATGAACACGGCGACCGGCCCACGGGCGGCGTTCAACTTCCGAGCGATGATCCGCCCGAGTTCGGCGCATTCCTCCGGGGTCGTCCGCATCAAGGTCACCGTCGGATTGTGCCGGTAGAGGTTGCGTTCCCGGAACCGTTCTGGGACCGTCTCCAGAGGACCGAAGTTGACCATGTCCAAGGCACCGAGCGAGACGACTTGCGGGATACCAGCTGCCCCAGCCGCCTCCAGACGCTCAGGGCCGGCCGAAAGGACGCCGCCCACCAGTTCATCAGCGAGCTCTGTCGTCGTGATGTCCAGCACCCCAGCGAGGAAACCGCCCTTGACCAGCCCCTCCATCGCCTGTCCACCGGTGCCGGTGGCATGGAAGACGAGGACCTCATAGCCGCGCCGCTCCAGTTCCTCGCGAGCCACCGTGACGCATGGCGTGGTTACACCGAACATCGTGGCGCCGATCAACGGTTTACCGGGTGCACTGGGGCGAAACGTCTCGTAGGCCTGAGCCATCCCGGCCATGGCGGCCGCAGCATTCGTGAGGATGCGTTCGCTGATCCGATTGATCCCCGCGATATCGACGACTGGATAGAGCATGGCGATATCGCTGGCGCCGACGTAGGGGCGCGTATCGCCTGACGCGAGGGTCGAAACCATCAGCTTAGGAACTCCGATCGGCAGCGCGCGCATCGCGGCTGTGGCGAGTGCGGAACCACCTGACCCACCCAGGGCGAGGATGCCGTGGAGCTGCCCTTCCTCGAACAGCCGCCGGACGACCGCGGTCGCACCGCGGGCCATCGTCGCGATCGCTTCCCCGCGGTCACCGCGGGCCACGAGGTCGGCCAACTCGACGCCCGCGGCGCGAGCCACCTCTTCCCGCGGGATGTCCGGGGTGGTTCGCGGTTCACCGAGCACTCCCGCGTCGATGAGCACCACTGTACACCCGCGTTCGCGCAGCCGCTGCCGCAAGTACTCGTACTCTATCCCCTTGGTATCGAGCGTCCCGAGTAGCACGACGGTCGGCATCGTCTTCCCCCTGATTCACGCCGCACGGCGCGCACTCACGCCGAGATAGCGCTGCTGGAGCTCCGGACTCTCCAGCAGCTCCTGAGCAGTGGTCTCCAAAGCGATCCGCCCCCCGACCATAATGGCAACACGCTGCGCCACGGCCGCGGCCACGGCCAACCGCTGCTCGACGAGCAAGACAGCGATGCCGCTTTCGGCCAGATGGCGCAGCGTAGTGACCAACTGCTCGACGATGACGGGCGCCAGTCCCTCGGACGGTTCATCCATGATGAGGAGGCGCGGATTGGTGAGGAGCGCACGGGCGATCGCGAGCATCTGTTGTTCGCCGCCCGAGAGCGTAGCGGCCAGTTGTCGTCTCCGCTCCGCCAGTCGCGGAAAGAGGGCATAGACCCGTTCCGGGGTCCACGTCTCCGCCGTGACACTGCGGCGAGGGACGAGTCGGAGGTGCTCCTCTACAGTGAGCGAGGGGAAGATGCGACGCCCCTGCGGCACGTAGCCGACACCGAGCGCCGCGATCCGGTGCGGCGGGCGCCCGAGCAGCTCTCGCCCAGCGAAACGAGCCGAGCCACGTACGGACGGCAGGAGGCCGGTGAGGGCCAGACAGAGAGTCGTCTTGCCCATCCCGTTGCGACCGAGCACTGCCAGTGGCTCTGAGCCGAGTCGCAGATCGATCCCCTGCAAGATATGGCTCTGGCCGTAGTAGGCGTGAAGGTCGTGCACCTCCAGTAGAGGGTCACTGGTCATAGCCGCCTCCGAGGTAGACGCGCTGCACCGTCGGATCGTTGGCGATCGCTTCCGGTGTCCCGTCGGCGATGACGCGGCCCTCGTGGAGCACGGTTACGTGCTGCGCGACCAGGAAGGCGACGTCCATGTCGTGCTCGATGAGGAGGACCGTCATCGCTGGGTCGAGCCCGAGCAAGAGCTCCAGCAACCGTTCTCGTTCGGCCGGAGACAACCCGGCGGCCGGTTCGTCCAGCAACAAGAGCTTCGGCTGGCTCGCGAGCGCCATGCCGATCTCAAGCTGTCGTTGCTCGCCGTGCGAGAGCGCGCCAGCGAGGGCATGTAGGGCGTGCCGCAGACCGACCTGCTCGGCGAGCGCGACCGCTCGCTGCCACTCGGGATCGCTGGAGCGCGGGGCACGCAGACTGAGCCGCCAGGGACGTACGCCCCTCACCGCGAGGTAGAGGTTCTCGACCACGCGCAGCCGTGGAAAGACGAACGGAGTCTGGTAGGTGCGCGCCAAACCGAGACGGATACGCTCGTGCGGTGGCCGGTGCGTCACGTCATGCCCGAAAAACGCGATCGTGCCGGCGCTGGGGCGGATCTCACCCGTGATGAGGTTGAAGAGCGTCGTCTTGCCCGCACCGTTGGGACCGATGATCGCGCGTCGCTCGCCCGGTGCGAGCGCCAGCGAGACCTCGCGTACCGCAACCAGGCCACCGAAACGGCGGCTCACGCCCCGGAGTTCCAGGGCGTGAGCCGCTGTCTGGAGAGACGCCACCTCCACCGCAACCATCTTCACGATCCGAACGTCTGCTTGATCTTCTCGCAGGTCGGATTGTCGCGCGTGAACGACCCGAGGGACAGATACTTGTCCTCAGGCAAGCCCAACGTCTGGTTCACCCCTTCGACGACCTTGACGAGCTTATTATAGAGATTGCCGTCCGGCCCCTCGGCCACCTCGGTCACGAAATTGTTGGCGATGGCTTGCCGGTTCTTGTCCAACTTGATGTGCCCGGTCGGTCCGTCGAACTCCACCTTGGCCAGCGCTGCCTGGAGCTTCTTTTGGCCGTCACTCAGGTCACCGTTGACTGCCTGGAGACCGAGCAACAGCCCCTTGGCATTGACGTAGTAGCCCCAACAGAAGAGCGAAGGTGTGCTAAGCCCCTGCGGGAACTGCTTGCGGTACTGCTCGACCCAGCTCTTCCACGCCGGATCCGGGTTGTCCGCTGCGACCGGTCCGGCACCAGGGATCCCGATCACGCGCGAGCGCAGCGCACCCTTGGTCTCCAGCACGTTCTGATCGACGGTCGAACTCCCGCCGATGAGCGCGGCCTTGCCACCGAAATCGGAGTAGGCCTTGAGGAAGTTGACGGCATCGGACCCACCGAGGATGACGTAGATGGCATCGATATCGCTCGGCATGGAACTGATGACCGAGCTGTAGTCCTTCGTCCCGATGGGTACCCAGAACTGGGCGACACACTCGCCACCGAGTCGGCAGAACTCCAGGAGAAAGCCAGCGACCTGGCTGTAGGGATACGAGTAGTCCTCACCGAGCGTAGCGACGCGCCGGTACCCTTTCACCTCGTAACAGTACGTACCCAGCCCTGCCATCCACTGCACGCCGTCGGTCGAGAAGCGGAAGAAGTTCGGAGCCGGATCGCGCAGCGTCGTATCCTGGGCGGCCGAGGTGCCGTTGACGATCGTCTTGTCGGGGATCGTCTTGGCGTAATCGCGCAGTGCCAACCCCTCGTCACCGGATAGTGGCCCGACGATGCAGTCCACCTTGTCCTGCTCGATCAACTTGCGCGCTTTCTCGCGCGCCACCTGCGGCGTCGCATCCGTGCTCTCTTTGACGAGCCGGATCTTCTTGCCGGCGATGGCTCCACCGAACTCGGCCACGGCCAGCTCGACACCGCGGACCGCTTCTTCGCCGTAGAGCGCGAACGCACCTTCGAGCGTGGCCAGAATGCCGATCACGATCTCGCCAGCCGCTGGTCCCACGGTGACCGTGGGTGACGCAGCCGCCACTGGTGTCGTCGGCTGCGGGGTCGGCGTGGCAGCGGGAGCCGGTGTCGGGCTGGCGGCCGGTGGAGCAGGCGTCGGTGTGGCCTGTTGCCCCGCACACGCGCTGAGCAAGGCAGAGGCCGAGACACCGAGCCCGACGAGACTCAGACGACGAAGGAGCACGCGACGACTGAAACGACGGTCATACCCGCTCATCGTTCCTCCTCCTTACTGATCGCCATTCACACTCCGTTCACCGCACCAGCGACGACTCCTCGCTCTACTCCGAGCTCGACGAACGCGGCCAGAGCGCCCTCGCACCCCAGCGACGGCGCAGTCCGGTGAAGACGCGCGCCACGATGCCGCACAACCCCTCCGGGGAGAGCAAGACGATCGACAGAAAGACGAGACCGATCACCGTGTTGAACCGTTGCGTGAATGAACTGGCGAAATTCGTGACCAGGAGAAAGACCACGGCCCCGAGGAACGCACCTTCGGCGTAAGCGAGGCCACCGATGACAGCGATCACCATGACGTTGATGAGAAGGGTGAGGTCGATCGTGGTCGGCGAGATCGCCCCGTTGTACCAGACCAAGAGCACCCCGCCGATGCCTGCCAGCGTGCCAGCGACCGTAAACGCTACGACGCGGTGGAGCGCGACCTGATACCCCAGGGCAGTCAGTCGCCGCGGGTTATCGCGTAACGCCTGGAGTGCGAGGCCGAAGGGCGTGCGGGCAAGGTAGCGGACACCGGCGTATGCCGCGACACCGACACCGAGGCAGAGGTAATAGAAGGTGGTCCGCTCTCCGAGCGAAAGACCGAACACCTCGGGTGGTCGGATGCCGAGGATGCCGGTGTGTCCGCCGAATACGGAGCGGTTCTGGTTCGCCAACGCGTAGACCACCATACCCAACGCGAGGGTGATCATGAGAAAGTAGATCCCGCTCGACCGGACCGCGATGAGACCGAAGATCGCCGCAGCCAGGGTCGCCACCGCGAGACCACCCAGGAGCCCGATCCACCACGGTTGTCCCGCCGTGACGGTCAGGTAGCCGTAGCCGTACCCGGCCAGCCCTGCCAGCGTCATCTGCGCCAGGGAGACCATCCCACCGAAACCGGCCAGGAGCGCTAGACTCAACGCGATGACCCCGAAGAACAGCGCCGGTGTCACGATGCGCCCCACGAAGTAGGGGCTCCCCCAGACCGGAAAGGTCAGCAACGCCAGGAGGACCAGTCCAGCCGTGACCGTGCGGAGCCGTGCCTCGCTCATGCCGGCCTCCCGAACAACCCCTGCGGCCGTACCGCCAGCACGACGACCATGAGGAGAAAACTGACGATCGCGGCATAGGTCGGGAACAGCGCGAGACTGTATTGCTCCACGAGCGCGACCAAGAGCGCGGCCACCGCAGTACCCGGTAGACTCCCCATGCCGCCCACGATCACGACGATCAACGACGCGAGCAGGTAGCGAGCGTCCTCGCCGGAGGAGATCGAGAGCACGGACCCGCCGACGACGCCAGCGAGTCCAGCGAGCCCTGCGCCGACCGCGAACATGAGGGCGAAGAGGCGCTGGACGTCGATACCGACCGCTGCCACCATGTCGCGGTCGTCGATAGCAGCGCGCACGATGATGCCGAGTCGCGTGCGCGCGAGAACCCACCAGAGCACCAAGCCGAGCGTCAGAGCGAAGGCGAGGACGAACAGTCGATACTTGGGATAACCGATATCGAGCACGGGCAAGCGTACGCCCCCGACGATCGCCTCCGGCGGCGAGAAGTCATACGTGAACCCACCCCAGCGTGCGAGCATGAGGTCAGCCGCCACGATCGAAACACCGATCGTCACCAAGGCTTCCCGAAGGTCTTGCCCGTGGATCCTGCGGAGGAGCCCGAGTTCGAGGAGCAGTCCGCCGCACGCCGCAGCACCCAGCGCCGCCAGCGCCCCTAGGAACCAGTTGCCTGTGCGGTCAGCGACGGACCAGCCGACGTAGCCGCCGAACAGGTAGAAGGATCCGTGGGCGAGGTTGACGACTCGGAGCACGCCGAAGATCAAGGTGAAGCCGATCGCAACGAGGAAATAGAGGGCCGCTAACGTCAGTCCGTTGAGCGTGACCGTCACGAACTGCGGCCAAGTCATTGCCGAACTCCTCGCCTCGCGACTGTCCCAGCTGTCCGTAGCGGTGGATGTTGCATATCAGCGATTATCGATTATCGTAAGAGCCGCGGACAGGCCTGTCAAGGGGCTCACAACGAGACAGGGAACTGGTAAACCGATGGCTCGAGCTGGCAGCCGCCTCTCGACTGGCTGTCACAGGATCTCGGGGCGGGACGCTGGCAACGCCCCTACAGGCGATAGCGGGTTCTCTCACCGAGACTGTGGTCACGTCGTCCGACCGAGCGAGAGAGGAGGGAGAGGATGGCGACTCTCAAGCGGATCCAACATGTGTCGATCACGGCACCGCTGGACGGGGCGGAACGCGCGCGTGCCTTCTACGCGGGTATCCTCGGACTCCGGGAAAAGCCGGTGCCGGAGACGCTCGCCGGCTTGAACATCCTGCTCTGGTTCGACTGCGGGCCCACCGAACTCCACATCGTGGCCGAGGACGACGAGACGCGCCCGCGCTCCCGGCGACACGTCTGCTTCGAGGTCGATGACCTGGCCGCCATTCGCACGCGCCTCGCCGAGGCAGGCTACCAGCCCTTCGATGCGGTGCCGATCCCCGGACGCCCGCGTTTCTTCTGCCGCGACCCCTTCGGCAACCTCCTCGAGTTCATGGTGTTCGACACGGAGCCGCGCACCCCCTGACGAGCGCTGGTGCACGGTACCGCACTCGTCACCGGCGCCGTCGGCCTCCCTGTGACACCGAGGAGACGCGGCAGGGCGGCACCTTGCCAGCACCGGACGTTCGTCCCATACTCGTCAGGAGCTGTGCAGTGTGGCGCCGGCCAGCGGCGTCCGGTGCCGTGCGTTCGTCGAGGAGGTGAAGCGATGGATCTCGGTCTGCGGGGAAAGGTCGCGATGGTCGCGGCCGCGAGTCAAGGACTCGGCAAGGCGGTCGCGCTCGGCTTTGCCCGCGAGGGAGCCCACCTCGCGCTGTGCAGCCGCAACCAGGAAGCGCTGGAGGCCGTCGCCGCCGAGGCTCGCCGCTACGGCGTCGAGGCGCTCGCCGTGCCAGCTGACGTGACCCGGGCCGAGGACATCGCGAAATTCGTGGACACCGCCATCGCCCACTTCGGCGGTATCGACATCCTGGTGACGAACGCTGGAGGGCCCCCGGCGGGCACCTTTCAGGACTTCGCCGACGACGCACCCTGGCAGGCCGCCTTCGAACTGACGCTCCTGAGCGCGGTGCGCTTGATCCGCGGCGTCTTGCCCTCCATGCGGGCGCGCGGGGGCGGGGCGATCATCGTGATGACGTCGTCCTCGATCAAGGTACCCATCCCGAACTTGATCCTCTCCAACGTCTTCCGTGCTGGAGTGGCCGCGCTGGCCAAGACACTGGCCGAAGAACTCGCTCCCTACAACATCCGCGTCAACAACGTCCTGCCGGGCCGGATCGCAACGGAACGCCTACTCTACCTCGACCAGGTGAACGCCGAGCGAGCCGGCGTGAGCGTGGAGGAGATCCGCCAGCGTACGATCGCCCAGATCCCGCTGGGACGCTACGGGGAGCCCGACGAGTTCGCCAACGCCGTGGTGTTCCTGGCCTCCGAGCGCGCGAGCTACATCACTGGTGCTTCGCTCCAGGTGGACGGCGGCTACATCAAGTGCATCTACTGACCGCAGCGTCCATTCGTGAACCAGCGGGGAGAGGTCGCTCCACCTCTCCCCGCTGACCACCGCACACGGACCCGAGAGCCCTCATTCCAGCGGCCAGAGCGGCGAACGCGCTGCGCCGAGGAGCGTCCAGCCCAGGAGCGCGGCTTCCAGCGCCACCCCAGCCACCAGGAGTATCCGATCGCGCGGCCGGAGCGCGAGTGTCCCGAACCGCACGCGCGCACCACGCGCCCCCACGCCACGGGCGATGAGCACCCAACTCAGCTGTTGGGCCTGCCGGAGCGTCGCGGCCAGCGCCACCGACAACACCGGCAGGTAGGCACGCAGTCGCGCCATCCCGCGCTCCGGGATGACCCAACCGCGCGTCTGCAGCGCCTCGGCCGCCGTCACCACCGTCTGCGCGAAGACCGGAATGAAGCGGAGACCGATCGTCAAGGCGAGACCGATACTGGTGGGGAGCCCGAGCTGGACGAGGCTCTGGACGAGCGCCCGCTCGCTGGTGGTGGCGAACCAGGCCAGCGCCAGCAAGGCCAGCGCGACCACCCGCAGCGCAGCAGCACACGCCGCGAGCACCCCCGGGAGCGTGACGAGCAGCGGGCCGTACTGGAGCAGGACCGGCTCCCCGCCCCGGTCGAAGAGCGGCCGCAGCACCACGATGAGCACGAGCAGCGGTGCCAGCGCGCGCCAGACGGTAGCGAGACGTCGGCCGCTGAATCCCCCCGCGAAGCGGAGCAGCGCGTGGAGCAGGACTGTCGCTACGGCGAGCAGCAGAGGACTCTCCCACAGGAGCAAGAGGACGGCTCCTCCGAGAGCGAGCACCAGCTTGACGCGCGGGTCGACCCGCGCCAAGAGCGGCTCTCGGTTGCGCGCTGGGCTACTGTCCACTCGTGGTGAGGAAAGGCTGGTCGGTGGGGACTGGATCGAACGGTTCCCGGCTGGCGCGACCTCGCCGGATCCTGCCGCCGATTCCTCGAGCGCAGCGACCAACTCGTTGGGCTCGAGCACCGCTGAGAGCCCCAGCGCAGCAGCGACGGCCGTGACAGGCAGCGGGGCGAGGTCGCAACTGGCGAGCAACGCCACATCACCGAGCACTTCCTGCGTGGATCCAACTGCTCGCACTCGTCCCTCGTGCAAGAGGACGACCCGGTGGGCACAGCGTGCGACGAACCGCAGGTCGTGGCTGATCAGGAGGACAGCTGCGCCGGCCGATGCACGCTCCGCAAGGAGTTCAGCGAGCAGCGCACGGCCTGACTCGTCCAGGGCACTGGTCGGCTCGTCGAGCACGAGGAGCCCCGGCTGGCGAGCGAACGCGGCAGCGAGCGCGACCAGCTGGCGTCGCCCGCGGCTGAGCAGGGGCAACGGCGTGTCCGCCTCGGCGAGGAGACCGAAACGCTGCAGTACCTCCACCGCCCGGCGCCCGACGTCGTCCTCGTCGAGACCGAGTTGGCGCAGCGCGAACGCGACTTCCGCCCGCGGTGTCGCACGTACCAGCTGGTGATCCGGGTTCTGCGCCACGTAGCCGACGACGCGAGCGAGTTCACCGATCGTGGCGCGCGTCGTGTCCTGTCCGGCCACGAGCACGCGTCCTGCCGTCGGACGCAGGGCGCTGATCACGTGGCGGGCGAGCGTCGTCTTCCCGGAACCGTTCGGCCCGACGACCGCGACGACCTCGCCAGGGAACAGCGCCAGGTCGACGGAGCGGAGCACGTCCGGTCCCTCACCGTAGCGGAAGGAGACCTGCTCGACGCAGAGGAGCGGCGGCGCGCTCGGTGTCACCGGCGCGCTGGAGACGCCCGCTCCCGCACTGCGGGCTGCGGACACCGCCGCTCGCGCGCCACGCGGTGCAGCACACCGTTGCGCTGCAGCGACAGCGTCGGCGAGACCTCGGAAGAGCGGCAGTCCCGCGCACTCCGGCACGGCTCGGAGAGCCAACGTGAGCTCAGCCAGTTGCGGCACCGGGACACCCAGCTGCTCGAGCAGCGCACGGTCGGTGAAGGCGACCTCCGGCGGCGCATCGAGCACGAGCCTACCGGCCTCGAGCGCGAGGACCCGCTCGACGAGCGGAAGCAAGAAGTCGGTGTCACGCTCGGCGAGCAGCACAGTCAAGCGCTTCCCCACCTGAACACCGAGCGTGGTCAGCGCCTGGAGGAGCTCCACTTTCCCGCGAGGATCGAGTTGTGCCGTCGGTTGGTCGAGTACCAGGACCTCCGGCTCGCGGGCCAGCGCCACGGCGAGCGCGAGCCGCTGTTTCTGGCCACCCGAGAGTTGACCGGCCGGGCGGTCGCGGAGCGCAGCCAGACCGACGAGATCGAGTACCCGTGTGACCCGCCGGTCGACCTCCTCGGGAGGGAGCCCGGCCAGCTCGAGCGCGAAGGCGACCTCTTCGGCCACGGTCAGACCGATCAAGTTCGCCTCCGGGTCCTCGAAGACGATCCCGACCCGCTGTGCAAGCTCCGCCGGCGGCACGCTCGTCGTCTCGTATCCTGCGACCTCGAGCCGGCCGCGGACCACACCACCCGTTTGGTGGGGGACGATGCCCGTCAACGCCAGACAGAACGTCGTGAGGCCACTACCACTCCCACCGACGAGACCCACTACCGCGCCGTGGGGGATCGTGCACGAGAGGGTATCGAGCGCCACCCGAGGCGAGTCGCTCGGATCGAGCGCTGGGTAGGCGTAGGTGAATCCCTCAGCCCGAACCGCAGGAGGCACGACTGCGTCGCGGTGCGCAGCCGTCTCTCCCTCGCGCCATGCTTCCGTCATGAGGCGTCGATCCGGAGCGTCATGGGCAAGGTCGCACCGGCGAGGGCATCAGGGCTCGCGCCGGAAGCGCGGCGGCGACAAGCGCGCCAACGCCGCACCGAAGGTCTGGCGGAAGAGCACCGTGAGCGCGATACCGCCCACTGCCCCGGAGACCACTTGCCAGACGTTGAACGGGACGTTCGCGATCGCCGTACCTAGGCCGATGCGGAGGACGGCGACCTCCCAGAGGAAGTACCCGGCGACGATGATGACGCCGCCCACCACTGTCGCCAGGACCATGCGCCAGACACCAGCGCGCCAGGCGATCCAGCCAGCCAGGACACCTTGGAGACCGTGGAGGATCAGGGTCGCCGGGGCGTACTGCCCGTAGCCGCTGGTGAGGTCGGCGAGCATCGGACCGAGCGCTCCGCTCAGGCCACCGACGACGGGGCCGAAGAGGAACGCGCCGGTGTAGATCGCGATATCACCGAGATGGATGTAGCCGCTCGGGATCGGCACCTGGATGAAGCGGGTCGCCACGAAGACGACCGCGATCATGACGCCGCTCAAGGCGATCGTCAACGGGTTCAACTCCAACCGTTCCTTGACTCCGTCCGGTCGCTGCATACCGCCTCCTCCCACCGTCGCGAGACTACCGGGACGCGGTCGGTTCGGCAACGGCCAATTGGCACCATCCAATCGGACGACGCGTGGCAGGTCCGTCAACAGGAATGGAGGCTCGTTCGCGATGGCCGCCCTGCGGTAACTTGGTACAGTAACGGCACCTCGCAGCGGTGCGGAGGCCGACCATCGCGAGCAGGATGAGCCGGGAAGGGAACGGGGCACACCCGATGGAACAGCCGGTCATCGACGTGAACGGTCTCGTGCGGCGTTTCGGTGAACGCGTCGCACTGGCCGGCATCAGTTTCTCGGTCGCTGCCGGAGAGGTTGTCGGACTCCTCGGGCACAACGGTGCCGGCAAGACGACCACCATCCGCGTGCTTCTCGGCCTTCTGCGGCCACACGGCGGCACGGTACGTGTCCTCGGAGCCGAACCCAGCGTCGATGGAGAGCGTGTCCGGGCACACACCGGCGTCGTCGGTGAGACACCCGGGCTGGACGAACGTCTGACCGCACGCGAGGTGTTGGCGTTCTTCGCTGACCTGTACGACGTCCCAGTGGCGCTGCAGCGGCAACGCATCCCCGAACTCCTCGAACGGTTCGGTCTGGCCGAGGTAGCCGACCGCCGCGTGGCGACCTTCAGTGGTGGCATGCGTCAACGGTTGGCCTTGGCACGTAGCCTGCTCCACGACCCGCAACTCCTGGTCCTCGACGAGCCGACGGCGGCGCTCGATCCGGTCGCGGCGCACCAGGTGCGCGAGTTGATCGCGGAGCGGAGGCGCGAGGGACGGACGATCCTTCTGGCGACGCACAACCTCAGCGAGGCCGAGCGACTCTGCGACCGTGTCGTCATCCTGGAAAGAGGGCGAGTCCTCGTGGAAGGGCGACCGCACGAGCTCGCACGCGCGCTCGGGATCCCAGCCCAGCTGACGCTGGAGATCGATCCGGAGCAGGTGGACGGTGCGCTGCGGGTGCTCCAGCAGTGCAGGGCGGAGGCGCGAGTGGAGCGTTTCGCGGGGCAGGTCATCGTCGAACAGGTAACGCGCGACCGCGTACCAGCGATCGTCGCGGCACTGGTACAAAACGGCGTCGACGTGTACGGTGTGTCGCTGCGGGCACCGACGCTGGAAGACGTCTATTTGGCGCTCCACCGGCGAGGGGAGCGGAGGTGAACGATGCGGACACAGCGCGTCTTGGGGATCGTCCGCAAGGATCTTCGGGCCGTGGCACGCAGCCGCGTCCTCATGCTGCCGCTGGTGGCAGTGTCGATCCTGTTCTTCGTCATCTTGCCGCTCGTCGTCAGCCTGCTCGGCCAGATACTCCCGCCCGAGGAGAATGACGACCTGGCGACGTTCCTGCGCGCTCTACCGAGCCGCGAACGGGCACGCATCGAGGCCCTGCCTCCGGCACAACAGCTCACTGTCCTCCTCTTCGGATACCAGTTCGCACCGCTCGTCCTCATCGTGCCGCTCGCGACCACCACAGTGATCGCAGCCGACGGTCTGGCTGGCGAACGGGAACGGCGAACCTTGGAGAGCCTTTTGGCCACGCCGGTACGGGAGGACGAACTCTTCCTGGGCAAACTGCTGGCGCCAGCGATCCCGGCGCTGCTGATCAGTTGGCTCGGGACAGCTATCTCGGCAGCCATCGTCGCTGGCGTCGCCGGGGTCGGGCCACCAGTGCTGCCGAGCCCGCAATGGCTGGTGTTCGCCTTCTTGGGGAGCCCGGCGGCGACCCTGCTCGGGCTCGGCGTCGTGGTCCTCCTGTCGTCGCGGGTACGGGGAATGCAAGAGGTGTCGCAACTGAGCGGGCTCGTGGTCCTCCCCATCTTCGCGCTCCTCGTGGCGCAGTCGAGCGGCGTCGTTCTCTTCGACTGGCGTCTCGCGGCACTCCTGTGCACGGCGCTCTGGGTCCTCGCGCTCGTGCTGCTCCGCCTAGGGCGCCGCCTCTTCGAGCGTGAGTCACTGCTGCGGCTCGGCTAAAGCGGGCGCCTGGCGAACACAGCGCGCGGGCAGAAGGGGGCGCCTGCGCGTCGCTGGCTCTCTCGACCGAACCGCACTCGCGGAGCAGACGCTCTCTACGGCAGCAGTCTGACCAGGCGAACGTGACGGGGCGAGCATCGCAACAGCACGTCGCGCCAGGGACGACACGACCGCAGGTTGGGATCCAGACGCTATTCGCTGCAGGGCGACACCCCGTCGGCTTTCCGGGAGGCGAAACCGTGTGGCCAACAGCGGAGCTCGTCCCGGCTCTGGGAGGCCGTGTGGGAGCACCGGAGCGACACGATCTTGACACATTCTCGCTCTCCTGCTATGCTGCCGAATAGAATGGTGAGGCATCCAACTAAATAGCAGTGGAAGCGGGTGCACGTGCGGACACGGGGGACGACGCAAGGCGCTGACCAATTCTTGGTACGGCAGATGAACCTTTCGTTAGTTTTGGAGGCGTTGCGACTGCATGCACCGGTGTCGCGAGCGCGGCTCGCGCAGCTGACGGGGCTGAACAAGTCGACCGTCTCCAGCCTGGTGGAGGAACTGATCGAGGCTGGACTCATCACCGAGGTCGGCACCCGTCACAGCGGATCAGCTGGTCGGCCGGCGATCATGTTGCAGCCCAATCCGCGCGCAGGCGGCATCATCGGCAGCGAAATCGGCGTCGACTTCCTTTCGGTCATCATCACTGACTTCAGTCGCCAGATCGTCTGGCGGCACTTCGAGCGCCTCGGTAGGGATCGGCGCGTCGAACCCGTGCTGCAGCGCTTCATCGAGATCGTGCGCTCGGGGATCGCCGAGACACGAAGCCAGGTCGAACGGATTTTCGGGCTCGCGGTCGGGGTACCTGGTCTCGTCGACATCGCCTCGGGGACGCTCCTCTTCGCCCCGAACTTGCGCTGGAGCGACGTACCGCTCCGGAGGATGCTGGAAGCTGAATTCCCTTTTCCGGTTTTCGTGCACAACGAGGCGAACTTGGCCGCCGTCGGCGAGAGCTACTTCGGTGCAGCGCGGGACGCAGGGAGCGTAGTCCTCGTCAGTGCGGGTGTCGGCCTGGGAGGTGGGATCGTCCTCGGTGGTCAGCTGGTCACTGGGGCTGGCGGCTTCGCTGGCGAGATCGGGCACATGACGATCGAGCCGGATGGTCCCTTGTGCAACTGCGGTAACCGCGGTTGCTGGGAAACGCTGGTGAGTCAGGAAGCGCTCTTCCGCCGCGTGCGCGACGCGATCGATGGCGGACGCCCCTCGCTGTTACACGAGCTCACGAGCGGTGACCTCTCGCTCTTGACCGTACCACTCGTCGTCGAGGCAGCCAAACGGGGGGACGAAGTAGCGCTGCAGGCGCTCGAAGAGACAGCGCGGTTTCTCGGTATCGGCATCGCGAATCTCGTCAACGCGCTCAATCCAGAGGTCGTCGTGTTCGGTGGTGTCTTGAGCCTGGCCAGCGATTTTCTCCTTCCGGTGGTCTGGCGGGTGATCACCGAGCGCGCACTACGTTGGACGAGTCAATCGGTACGACTTGTGGTCGCAGCGCACGGATTCGACGCGTGCGCCATCGGGGGCATCGCCTGGATCTATCAAAGTCTCTTGCGCCAACCCGCCGTGCTCGCCCGGCCGGTGGAAGGCGAGCGAGCACGGCCGAGCGGGCCTCCTGGGCACTGGCGAGCCGGAACTGTCGCCGCTCATCGCTGGCCGCGAGGGAAGGAGGTGACCACACGAAGGACGGAGCACTGAGAAAGCGGCGGCGGACCTGACGCGAACGGCGTCTTAGCGGAGAGGAGATGCTCGATCGCTGTGGTACGAGCGCTCATCGGACGACTGGTCGGTAAGCACGACGGGAGGAGATGACACATGGCGAGTCGACACGCTGAGAAGTCCGGCAAGGTGATGACCCGACGCGAGGTCCTGCGCAGGTTCGGTGCAGTCGGGCTGGCGGCGCCTGCGACGGCAGCGCTCTTGGCGGCCTGTCGGCGAGAGGAAGCGACGCCGACTCCCGTAGCGCAAACGGCACAGACTCCAGCTCCCGTCCAAGCCGAGAACAAGCTCGAGATCTTCAGCTGGTGGACGAATCCGGGCGAAGCTGACGGGCTGCAAGCGCTGTTCGACCTCTTCTTGCAGCGCCGCCCGGGTGTGGAGATCATCAACGCGACGGTCGCGGGTGGAGCCGGAACCAATGCCAAGGCTGTCCTCGTCACGCGGATGCAAGCCGGCAATCCGCCTGACAGCTTCCAAGTCCACGCTGGTTGGGAACTCATCGGCACGTGGGTCGTCGCCGGCAAGATGGAGCCGATCAACGACCTCTTCGAACAAGAGGGCTGGACGAACGTCATGCCCAAGACGCTCCTCGATCAGATTTCCTACCAGGGCAACTTCTATTCGGTACCTGTAAACATTCACCGTTCGAATATGCTTTGGTACAACAAGTCTGTCTTCGAGAAGATTGGTGTCGAGCCGCCGAAGACGCTCGACGACTTTTATGCCGTAGCAGAAAAGATCAAGGCGAGCGGCGTCACACCGCTCTCCGTCGGCGGCAAGGACAAGTTCGAAGTTCCCCACCTCTTCGAGGACTTGCTGTTAGCTGTCTTCGGCCCCGAGGACTATGCGAAGCTCTTCACGGATCCAGGAATGTGGGAGTCGGATCCGCGTATCGACGAAGCCATCGATGTGCTCGATCGCTTCCTGAGCTATGCCAACGAGGATCGCTCGGCACTCAGCTGGGCCGATGCCGCGCAACGAGTGCTCGACGGAACCGGAGCGATGACGATCATGGGTGACTGGGCGCACGGGTACTTCATCAACAAGGGGGCGAAGCCGGGTGAGGACTACGGCTGGGCGCCGTCTCCCGGTACCGATGGGTACTTCATGTGGCTGAGCGACAGCTTCGGTCTGCCCGTCGGTGCGCCCCACCGCGAGAACGCGATCGAGTGGTTGAAGGTCTGCGGGTCACGAGAGGGTCAGGACGCCTTCAACCCCAAGAAGGGGTCGATCCCGGCCCGCACCGATCCGGACTTGAGCAAGTACGACGAGTATCTCAAGTACTCGATCGATCGTTTCGCCAAGGACGCGCTGGCACCGAGCGTCGTGCACGGTGCAGCAGCGAACGAGGCTTACATGACAGAATACAACAACGCGCTCAATGTGTTCTCCGCGAGCCGGGACAAGCAACAGCTCAAGGGGATGCTGATCGACGCTGCGAGAGAGCTCCAGCGGTAACCTGCCGCGACGCGCTCGCAGTAGGGTGGGGGTAACGCATGGCCGAGAAGGCGTTGGGAGCAGTGCGGACCATTACCGCTGCCCGGGCGCAGGCGGTTCGTGCTCGCCCACGGCGGTGGGACCGCCTGCTCCCATTCCTCGTTATTTCGCCCTCGATCGTCGCGATCGCTGTCTTCGTCTACGGATTCATCGCGTGGACGACGGTCGTGTCGCTTTCGCGCTGGCAAGGGATCGTACCCGACTACACCTTCGTCGGCCTGCGCAACTACGCCACGATCTTCACGACCTACCGGTTCCAGAGCGATATCCGCAATACGATCGTCTTCACGGTCTTCTTCTTGCTCGGTTCACTGGCCATCGGTCTGCTCCTCGCGGTGCTGCTCGACCTCAAAGTACGTGGGGAGTCCTTCTTCCGGACGGTCTACCTCTTTCCGATGGCGCTCTCGTTCGTCGTGACCGGTACCGTCTGGCAATGGCTCTTCGTTCCCGGGACACCAGAAGAGCCGACCGGTCTCAACCTCCTTTTCCGGAAACTCGGACTGCCGGTCTTCTTGAACTGGAGCACAACATCGTGGGTCTGGCCAGGGAGCGGCTGGCAGCCGGAGTGGTTGCGCGCCCCCTTCGGGATCCCTCTGGCCATGCTGCCGGTCATCATCGCCGCGCTCTGGCAGATGTCCGGCTTTACGATGGCCCTCTACCTCGCTGGTCTACGCAGTATTCCCGACGAGCTCCGCGAAGCCGCCCGCGTCGACGGTGCGAGCGAGTGGCAGGTGTTTCGACACGTCACGCTCCCCCTCCTGCAGCCGATCACGCTGAGCGCCGTCATCATACTCGGCCACATCTCGCTCAAGATCTTCGACCTCATCATGACGCAGACAGGGGGCGGACCGGGATTTGCCACCGATGTTCCCGGCATCTACATGTACGAGACGACGTTCAAAAGCAATAAGTACGCCGAGGGGGCCAGTGTCGCCATCGTGATGCTCATCATGGTGTCGGTCCTCATCGTGCCTTACCTCTTGTGGCGCTTGCGAACGGAGACGGAGCGATGAGCGTGCCGGTTCGTTGGCCACGGTCGTTTCGGCCGACTCGCGTCCTCATCTATGCGATCATGAGCGCGTTCGCCGTGTTTTACCTGCTGCCGGTGTACCTCATGTTCATCACCGGCATGAAGAGCTTCGAGGAAGTGAACATCAGCCGGATGTGGGACCTGCCGTCCGGTCTCCATTTCGACAGCTTCGTGGCTGCCTGGCAGACCTTGCGCAACAGCTTTCTCAACAGCGCCAAAATGGTGATTCCGGCGACGATCATCTCGAGCCTCCTCGGCTCGATGAATGGGTATGTCCTCGCCAAGTGGAAGTTCCGCGGGTCGGATTTCCTGTTCACTGCGATTCTCTTCGGTATGTTCATTCCCTATCAAAGTATCCTCATTCCCCTGGTCCTGACGCTGAACGCTATTGGCCTGGGTGGCTCGATACCGGGACTCATTTTGACGCACGTCGTCTATGGCATTCCGATCACGACACTCATATTCCGCAACTATTACGCTGCTGTGCCCACTGAGTTGCTCGAAGCAGCGAAGGTGGACGGGGCGGGATTCTTCGGCATCTACTGGCGCATACTCCTGCCACTGTCCGTGACCGGCTTCGTGGTCGTCGTGATCTGGCAGTTCACGTCGATCTGGAACGAGTTTCTCTTCGGCTTGGTGATCACCAATTCGCCAGCACAGCGGCCAGTGACGGTGGCGCTGCAAAACATCGCTGGGAGTCAATACACCATGTGGAATGTCCAAATGGCTGGCGCACTCCTGGTAGCGATTCCCACGCTCCTGGTCTATATCTTGCTCGGACGGTACTTCTTGCGCGGCTTGCTGGCTGGCTCATTGAAGGGGTAGACAGCGTCCCCCGAAGACGCGCTCGGAGTGACGGATCAGTGACCAATATGGACGCGGCCGGGCTTGCCGCACCGTCACCCGCGCAGAGCCCGGTGAGGGTAGTCACCCTGCATACGGGAGCCGGTCCGACCGGCCCTTGGCTTCGCGACTTTCGCGGCAGACAGACGGTAAGTCACCTCGAGTGACGAGGTCGCTCGCGGTCTGCGCATTCGTTCTCTGGCCCGAGAACGGGCACCGATGAGGGGGCTGAGGATCCGAAGGGAGTAGGGATATGGTGGTGAAGAATTCGGTCGGCGTGTGGGCGTTCGGTCCGAGCGTTACGCGCTTCGTCCCCGGCGGTTACCACCCAGAAGCGGCACGGGAGGACATGATCACCCGAACCCAGCGCGTCGCCGCCGGCCTGGCCGGCATCGTCGATGGGCTGGAGTACCACTATCCCGGTGAGGTCAACGAGGAGACGGTCGACACCACCCTCGCTATCCTCCGCGACCACGGTATGGACCTGTACGCGGTCGCAGCTGGCCTGCACAACGATTCCACCTATGCGCTGGGTGCCCTCATCAATCCGGATCCTGACCTGCGGCGGCGGGGCATCGACACGCTCAAGCGCGGCATCGACCTCGCCGCAGCGATCGGCGCGCACTTCATCATCTGGCCAGGCGCCGAGGGCTACAACTACCCCTTCCAGCGGGACTACCGCGTCACCTGGGAACGCTTCATCGACGGCATCGCCGAGCTGGTCGACCACGCTAACCAGCGCGGAGTGACAGTTTTCCTCGAGCACAAGAACAGCGAACCGGCGATGAAGATCCTGATGCGGAACGTCGGGATGACGCTCGCGGTGATCGAGGGTGTAGCAGCACGCGGCGTCGCCACCGATCGGCTCCTCGTGAACCTAGATTGGCAGCACCTCTTGATGAACGGCGAAAGCTTGGCCGAGTACGCCGCCTTCCTGGCCATGCACGGTCGGCTCGGACACCTCCACGCCAATGACGGATGGGGCACGTTCGACGACGACAACATCGTCGGTACGAACTTCTTCATGCAGACGCTCGAACTCGCTGTCGTCCTCCAGGACGTGGGCTACGGAACGCGTGGCGAGCGCGTCGGCTTCGACCTCTACCCGTACACCGAAGACCCTATCCAGGCCGTGCGCCAGGCGGTCATCCACTGGGAGTTCATCTGGGACCTCGCCGCCCGGATCGACCGCGAGGCGCTGCGCGACGCCCAGTCGCGCGCCGACGCCGTCGCCGCGTTCCGCACCGTCTACTGCGCGCTCGGGCTCACGCCGGAGATCGAGCAACAGATTCTGGCGAGACGAGCAGCACGATGACGACCGTTCCGCACCGGACGGGCTCGGCGCATCGTCACACCGCAGCGAAAGGACTCCGGCCATGTGGCTCTTCCGCCTGACACCCAATCCGGTGGAACGGTTCTACCGTGGCGGACAGTGGATCGCTCGGTTCCGCCACGCTGCCGCGTGGCCCGTCCAGGCACCCGAGGAGTGGATCGCTTCGACCACGACGGTCTACGGCGATCCGGCGCGCGGGCTCTCCACGCTCGACGGCACTCTCCTGCGCGACCGCATCGCCGCCGACCCGCTCGCCTTCCTCGGCCCCGAATACGTGGCCCGCCACGGTCCCGAACCGAATCTCCTCACCAAGCTGCTGGAAGCCGGCCAGCGGCTCCCCGTCCACTACCACCCGGACGACACGGTCGCCCACGAGTGGCTCGGCTACCCGCGCGGCAAGACTGAGGCGTGGTTCGTCGTCCACGCTGAACCCGACAGCCGCGTGTGGCTCGGCTTTGACCGGCCGGTCGCGACAGAGGAGCTCCAGCAGCTGCTCGCTGCCCGCGACTCGGACGGCTTGCTGGCACTGCTCCGCGAGGTCCCCGTCCGCCCGGGCGATGCACTCTACGTCCCGGCTGGCACCCTGCACGCGATCGGCGAAGGGATCGTGATCGTCGAGTTGCAGCAGGCGAGCGACCTCTCGGTCCTCCTCGAGTGGTGGCCCTTCGACGGCGCGCTCGCCGAGAGCTGGCACTTGGGACTCACGCCAGCCGGCGCGCTGGCAGCGCTGGACTACTCAGTGTGGGACGACGAGCGGACCCGCGCGAACGTGCGCCACGTCCCGGCAACCTCCGGTCGCCACCGCCTGTTCCCCGAGGTCGCCGACCCTTACTTCCGCGGCGAACGGGTGGTCGTGGCGGACGCTGTGGAGCTCGAGCAGGGCTACCAGCTCCTCATCGTCCTCGCCGGGAGCGGTGTCCTCGCGGCAGCCAGCGGCGAGACGCTCTCGCTCGGCGCTGGCGACGCAGTCCTGGCGGCCTTTGCCGCCGGACCTCTCCGCCTCACCGGCCAGCTGGACGTGGTGCGCTGTCTACCCGGGAACTGAGCGGCTGACGCGGGGAGCACTGGCCATGCACGGCGACGTCTTGCTCGGGATCGATCTCGGGACGACGTTCTGCAAGGCGGGGGTGACCGATCTCGCCGGACGGGAGCTCGCCCAGGCGCGAGTACGCACGCCCTGGCGGGAGGTGCCGACCGGCGCCGAACTCGACCCCTACCAGTTCGTCGAGATCGCTCAGCAGGCCGCCCTGGCTGCCCTCGACCAGATGCCGGGAGCCCGCGTCCTCGGCATCGGCTTCACCAGCATGGGCGAGACCGGAGTCCTGATCGACGAGCGGGGTCGACCGCTCGCACCTGCCATCGCCTGGCACGACCTCCGCGGCGACGCGGAGGCCCAGGAGATCGCCGAACGCTTCGGCGCCGACGCCTTCACGCGTCGCACCGGCCTCCCCGCGACGCGGCTGTGCACAGTGGCCAAACTGCGCTGGCTCACCAAGCACCATCCCGATCTGCGGCGGGCGTGGCGCTGGCTGAACGTGGCGGAGTGGGTCGCCTACGCGTGGGGCGCCGAGCCGGCAGCGGAACTCTCGCTGGCCAGCCGTACCGGGTTCCTCGACCTCCGCAGCAAGGCGTGGTGGGAGGAACCGCTCGAGTGGCTCGGGTTCGCGCCCTCGCTGCTCCCACCGCTCGTCGCGGCCGGTACGCCAGTCGGGCGGGCGCGGGCTGGCCTGCTCCCGGGCGCGGACGGGGCAGTCCTGACCATCGGGGGCCACGACCATCCCTGCGCGGCGGTCGGCGTGGGGGTGGTGGAGACCGATACCGTCCTGGACTCCAACGGCACGGCAGAGGCACTGGTGCGCGCCGTCTCGCCCGACCTCACCGACGAGCAGATCTTGGAGGCCAACCGCGGCGGCGTGACGGTCGGATGGCACGCGGTGCCGGACTCGTGGTCGCTCCTGGGCGGTATCCTCGGCGGCAAAGCCCTCAGCCGCTTCCTGCGTCTCCTCGGCCGTTCCGAGGCAGAGCAGGCAACGCTCGATGCCCAAGCCCTGGCGCTCTCGCCGACGGAGCCACTGCCACGCATCGCGGGCATCACCGCTGACGAGGCGAACCTCCTCGGCATCGGCTGGCAGACCGGTCCGGCACACGTCTGGCGTGCCGCGCACGAGGCGCTCGCTCGCGAGGCGCGCAGCATCCTGGCAGTGATGGAGCAAGTAGCTGGACCGGTGGACCGCATCGTCGCCATCGGCGGCTGGACGCGCTCCCTGCTCGTCCGCCAGGTCAAGCAGTCGGTCTTCGGCCAGCTCGACTATCCGCCCATCGAGGAAGCAGGCACACGGGGGGCTGCCTTGCTGGCCGGCTTGGCCGCTGGAATCTATGCGCGCTTCAGCGAGCTGCCATCGGTACAGGAAGGTCGAAGGCAGTAAAGGCATCACGGCGAACGCACGGCGACGTGACGAGCTACGAACCAGATGCACCGCGACCGACGTCCAGAGCACGCTGACGGAGGAGCGACACGATGGTGTTCGTGGGACTCGATATCGGGACATCCGGAACACGCGGGATCGCGATCGACGAGCAGGGACGCGTCCTCGCTTCGGCAACCGCGTCGTACCCTCTCCACTTGCCCCGCCCCGGATGGACCGAGCAGGACCCCGAAGACTGGTGGCAGGCGACCTGCACTGTCCTCCGCACCTTGACCGCCGAGTTGTCCCAGCCGGTCACGGCCATCGGCCTGACCGGCCAGATGCACGGCGCAGTCTTCCTCGACGGGTCCGACCAGGTCATCCGCCCTGCCATCCTCTGGAACGACCAACGCACTGCCCGCCAGTGCCAGGAGATCGAGGAACGGGTCGGGAGCGAGCGCCTGCGGGCGATCGCGGGCAACCCCGCGCTCACCGGCTTCCAGGCACCGAAGATCCTGTGGTTGCGCGAGGAGGAACCGCACCACTACGCGCGCGTACGACGCGTGCTTCTCCCCAAGGACTTCATCCGTCTCCGGCTCACCGGGGAGGCGGCGAGCGACGCGTCCGACGCTGCCGGCACGTTGCTCGTGGACTTGGCCACACGGGACTGGTCGGACGAACTCCTCGGCGCGCTCGACCTGCCGCGCGCGTGGTTTCCCCGCATCTACGAGGGCCCCGAGCCGACCGGCACCGTGCGGACGTCCCTGGCAGCGGAACTCGGGCTCCCACCTGGCGTGGTCGTCGCAGCCGGGGCGGGCGACAATGCCGCCGCAGCTGTCGCTACGGGAATCGTGCGTGCCGGGCGGATGAGCGTCTCGATCGGGACGAGCGGGGTGCTCTTCGTCCACAGCGAGACGCTCCGCTTCGACCCGGAGGGACGGGTGCACGCCTTTTGCCATTGCGTGCCCGGCGCCTACCACCTCATGGCCGTGACGCTCTCGGCTGGCGGATCGCTCCGCTGGTGGCGCGACGTCGTCGGCGACGACTACCAGGCTCTGGCCGACGCAGCCACTGCTGTCCCACCCGGTTCCGAAGGGCTCCTCTTCTTGCCCTATCTCACGGGCGAACGCACGCCGCACCGCGACCCGTACGTCCGCGGCGCGTTCGTCGGGCTGACCGCACGGCACACGCGGGCTCACTTGACGCGCGCTGTCATGGAAGGCGTCGTCTTCAGCCTGCGCGACGGGTACGAGTGCCTGCAGGAGGTCGGAGCTGGCGACTGTACCGACGTCCGGATCACCGGCGGTGGAGCGCGGCATCCTCTCTGGCGCCAGCTGGTGGCGGACATCTTGGAGGTACCGGTTCGCACCCTCACCATCGACGAAGGGGCAGCCTACGGTGCAGCGCTGCTCGGTGCGGTGGCAGTCGAGGCCTTCCGCTCGGTGGAGGAGGCCTCCCAGGTCGTACGCCTGCAGGAGGCGGTCACCTGGCCCGACCCCGAGCGCTGCGCGCAGTACCGCCAGCTCTTCCCGCTCTATCGCGCTCTCTACGAGCCGATCCGCGCCGTCTCCTGGAAGCTGGCCGGTGCCTCCTGACCGGACACGGGCGCGGTCACGCTAGTGCAGCACCGAGCGCTACTCGAGACGTCCGAGGGCTGGAAGGTCGTCGCACGCTCACGTGGCAACCTGCGCGGCATCCACACGAGCTGTCACGGTCCGGACCGCGGTGCGGGGTGTGGGCTCGGCAGCGGGCGAGCGCTGGTCTCGGCGAGCAACGCAGCCAGCGCAGCCAAGACGCCGAGCGCGACCAGCCCCCACCACACCGGCTCGTACCGGCCGAGGAGCGTATACAGCGCACCGGCGCCGAGCGGCGCGGCGGCGCGCGCCAGCGTCACTGGGAGCGTCATCGTTCCGACGATGGCGCCGTAGGCCGCGCTCCCGAAGAGTTCGGCCGGGCGCGCGGCACGGACGATGGTGATCATCCCGTTGGCCATGCCGAACAGTGCGACGAAGGCCAGGACACCGCCCGGTCGATGGCCAGCGACGAGCAGGACGAGCAGAGCGCCTCCCTGCAACGCGAAGACAGCCGTCGTCAACACCCGGTCGGAGAACCAGCGCCCGAGGGGCGCGACGAGCACCCGCCCCGGAATCTGCATGAGCCCCACCAAACCGGTCGCCGTCGCTGCGAACCCCGGCTCGTACCCGCGACCGAGCAGCGCCGGGAGCAGGTGGACGTTGACGGTGACCGTGACGAAGGCTGCCAGCGTGAGCGCTCCGGTGAGTGCCCAGAAGGTGACCGTCCGCACGGCCGCGCGGGCGTCCACCGCCGTCTCTCGGGCAGCGCGTGGAGGCGCAGCCGGTGCGGAGCGCAGCAGGAGCGCATGCGGGAGGACGGTCCCCACTGCCAACAGCAGGGCGAGTGCGACGAGCGCCGTACGCCAACCGAGCTCATGGGCCAGCCAGGTCTGGAGCGGCGTGAAGACGATGCTCGCCAGCCCACCGACGAGCGTTAGCAGGGTAAGAGCCAAACGACGCCGGCGCTCGAACCATTTGGCGATGGTGGCGAAGGCGGGCTCGTACAACACCAGCGCCATCGCCAGTCCGAGACATCCCCAGACGACGTAGAGGGTGGACACCTCGTCGACCCGCGACCAGGCGAGGAGGAGTATCGTCGCTGCGAGCGAGCCGATCGTCATGGGGAGGCGCGGGCCGAGGCGGTCGAGGAGGCGCCCGACGAACGGCGCAGCGAGACCAGCGACCAGGAGCGCCAGCGAGAACGCACCGGTGAGGGTGGCCCGCGACCAGCCGAACTCCCGCTCCATCGGGACGAGGAAGACGGCGAAACCGTAGTAGAGGATGCCCCAGGAGACGGTCTCCGTGACCGCGAGGGTCGCCAAGATCACCCAGGCGTATCCCCGGTCCCGTTCCGCAGCCAGCACCGCGCACCCTCCGCGAGCGACCATCGCACGGGACGACGCACCACACGTGCACCGCTCGACCGGACGAGCACCGTGCCCGCAGCGCTCACCGCGCGGTACTCGGGACACCCACCCAGAGGGTCAAGACGACCGCGCGAGGCCTGGCGAGCGCTGCGACGGGCGGCACATGGCATGTCCGTCAGCCATTCGATGCGGGCACCCGCGCACCGCGACCGACGAGGAGCGCCGAGCTCTGGACTGGTCTCGGCGCAGCGCACCGCCGACACTGTGCTGCCCCGGTCACGGTGCTCAGCGCACCGCCCGCCGGACGAGCTCCGCGATCCGCACCTCCTCTGCGGGTGTCAGCGCCACGAGCGCGAACGCGACGGGCCACATCGCTCCCTCGTCCAGTCGCGCCACGTCGTTGAACCCGAAGGTGAGATACCGCTCGTCGAAGCGGTCGGGACCGCGGAAGAAGCACACGACCTTGCCGTCCTTAGCATAGGCCGGCATACCGTACCACAGGCGCGGCACGAGTTCCGGTGCTGCCGACCGGATCACTGCGTCCAACCGCTCGGCGATGCTCCGCCAAGGCTCACTGAGCGCCGCGATCGCCTCGCGGACCTGCGCTGCACCATCGACCTTCGTCCCCGCACGCGACGACGCGCGGGGACGACGCTGGCTCGCACCCTGCGCTGCGCCCTCGTCGGCCATGACGTTCTTCTCCTCCCTGGAGGTCCGAAGGGACGACCTCGCTGCGAGGATACGCGCTCGGCCCTGCTGACGCCAACGCGATCACTGGCGAACGTGCGACGCAGCGAGGACGACGCGCCGTTCGGGGAACTGCCTAAAGCACACCGCGGCCGATCACTCTCCCCGCGCGGGGTGCTCGAGTGGCCTCGGATGCGTCTTCACGATTCCGCAACAGCCGGACCTCCCCGCGGTGGCACACTGCCTGTGGTGTGTACCGTCGAGGGAGCAGTCGATGGACGAGCCGGCACGACCGATCCGCGTCTTGATCGTCTGCACGCACAATGCGGCACGCTCGCAACTGGCGGAAGCGCTGCTCCGCTGGATGGCGGGTGATGCTGTCGAGGTGTACTCGGCGGGGACCGAGCCGACCGTAGTCCACCCGCTGACCGTCCGCGTACTGGAAGAGGTGGGGATCGACGCCAGCCAGCTGCGTTCCAAGTCAGTCGACGAGTTCCGCGGACAGACCTTCGACTACGTCATCACCGTCTGCGATCAGGCTCGGGAGCAGTGTCCCTCTATCCCGGGACACCAGCAGATCCATTGGTCGTTCCCGGACCCGAGCGCGGTCCACGGAAGCGAGGAGGAGCGCCTGGCGGCGTTCCGCCAGGTCCGCGACGCCATCGCTCAGCGCCTGCGCCTGTGGCTGAGCGTCACGCGCCGCGGGCCGCTGCGCCCACACTGACCACGCCCGGCAGGCGAGTGTGCGGGACTTGCAGCAGGTCGTAGAGGTCGGTGCGTCGCATGCGCAAGAGGTCCTTGGCGCGCACCGGGTTGGTAGGGTAGGACGTCCGCAGGTTGGTCGTATCGACGGTGCCCCAAACAATGCCGGCAGCGTTCGGCTCGAGGAGCCGCTCGCTGGTACGCGTCTCCGGTACGGGACCGAAGAGGGCGCTCCAGCCGGTCCCCTGCGGCTGCGGCAACGCCGCGTAGGCGAGAAAGGTCATATTCTCGAAGGCGCGGACGCGCGCGAGGTGGAAGTGGGTGGGGTCGTCGCCGGTCACTGCCGGGGGCGGAAGAGGCACTGCGGTGGGACCGAGCCCGCGGACCGGTGGCAGGAGCGGTCCTGCCGGGGCGACGACCAGGTCGCAGCCGGCAACGGCCAGGACGCGCGCCACTTCCGGAAAGAGCAGATCGGTCCCGACGAGCAGGCCGACGCGACCGACCGGCAGATCGACGATCGGTGGGGGTACGTCACCGGGCACGAGGAACGCCCGCTCGTAACCGATGACGTGGGTTTTCCGGTAGTGCGCGAGCGCACCCGCCGGTGCCACCAAGAGCACGCTCGAGGCGAACCCGGCAGCGAGACGCTCGAGGAACCCGACGGCGAGCACCGTTCGGAAGCGGCGCGCGAGCCCCCGCAATACACGGACCAGCCGCTCGTCGCACGGGAGGGCGAGCTGCTCGGCTTCCTGCGCATCGTGCGGCATTCCCGTCAACGCGTACTCCGGGAAGACAACCAACCGCGTTCGACGCGGCACTCCGGCGAGCGCCTGCTCGAGTCGGACAAGGTTCTGCTCGGGATCACCAGGGACGGGGTCGAGCTGGGCGACCGCGACCAGCGAGCGCCGGCCGGGCGGTAGCGGACGGTACCCGTAGAGGCCGTGGAATTCGAGCGGATTCCAGAGATAGGTATCGAGCGTCAGTGTGTCGTAGCACTCGGGACGACGCGCTGCCAACAGGTCCGGCGCGACTCGGGCGAGATCGACCTCGCCGTAGACGATTCCCTCGCCGGTATCGAGGCGCGCCTGGATCGACCCGTCGGGATCGATGATGGCCGAGCCGCCGGAAAACTGGATACCGCGCTCGCTCCCGTAACGATCGGCTGCGACGAGGTAGCGACCGTTTTCGAGCGCTCGCGCGATCCAACTGGCTCCCGGCCCTTTCTCCAGGAGCCAGTTGGTCGGGAAACAGAGGACATCAGCCCCCTGCAGCGCCAGAAGGCGGGCCGGCTCGAAAAAGTCGGCGTCCATGCAGATCAGGATGCCGAGACGTCCCAGCTCGGTGTCCCACACCGGCAGCCCGCGGTCACCGTTCTTGGCCCACTTCGGCTCGCTGACGAAGCTGTGCGTCTTGCGGTAGCTCCCGACGAGCCCCTGCGGACCGACGAGCGCCGCGCTGTTGTAGAAGATGCCCGGTCGTCGGGTCGACCTCCGGCATCCCGACGACCACGTAACACCCGTATGCGCGTGCCAGTGCAGTGAAACGCTCGGTGGTCGGGTCGACCTCCGGCATCCCGACGACCACGTAACACCCGTATGCGCGTGCCAGTGCAGTGAAACGCTCGGTGGTCGGACCAGGGATCGGCTCGACGAAGGGCGCCACTTCGGCCCGGTCGTACCAGCAGTAGCCGGTCGTCGCCATCTCGGGCGTGACGATGAGGCGCGCTCCGGCCTGTGCTGCGACCGTACAGAGCGCCAGCAGGCGGTCGAGATTACGGTCTTTGGCACCCAGCTCCGGTTCGAACTGGAGAGCCGCGACACGGTAGCGCGTGGTCACGGTTCGCTCCTCGGTCGCTCAGGCACTCACCAGGAGGTAGTTTCGCACGCGGTCGTCCACGAAGTCGATGACGGCAGCGCGCAAGACACCGTCCTGGTATTCGCTCCCAGGGTTCAGGCAGAGGGTACGACCGATCCGCTGTGCCCCGCGGGACTCGTGGATATGCCCATGGAGCCCGAGTTGCGGCTGATACCGCTCGATCGCCGCGCGGACCGCCGTGCTCCCGACCGGGACGGTTTCGACCACGCCGCCGACGACGACCGGCTTGAGCGTTTCGTCCAAACGCGGCGCACGGTCGAGACCACTTTCGTAGGGCGGACAGTGGAAATTGAAGAGCGCCAGTTCGCGTGCCTCTTCCGGGATCGCTGCGACGACGGCGTCGATCCGCCGCGCCAGTTCCTCCTCCGGTACGTCGCGCGGGCAGCGCCAGGGGGTGAGGTTGGCTGCGCCGACACTCGCCAGCCAGATCCGCTCCGTGAGCATGATCGCCCGTCCCTCGAGGAACTCCGCCGGTGCGAGGTCAGCGAGGAAGGGATCGAGCTCCAACGGGTCGTCGTTCCCACAGTTCCAGAGGAAACGGACGCCCTTCGGCACCAGCCGCTCCTGAGCCAGCGCCGCCCAGCGCGCGAGCTGCTCACGCATACAGTCGAGGAAGACGCAGTCACGGAACGTCGCATCCTCCTCCAGCCGCTCGAACGTACTGGGATCGCAGCGCACGGTATAGACACCACGGTCAGCCAGGGTACGCGCAGCAGCTGCCACGGCCTCCTCGTCGCTGAACACCTGCGTCTCGCCGTCGAGCGCCGCAGACCACCGACCGTCCGCCAGCCGGACGAAGGGGACGAGCGTCTTGCCAGTGAGATCACCCCCGATGAGGACCGCCTGCGCCTCGTAGGTCAGAGCCGCCGTGAGCAGCTTGCGGAACACACGCTCGGCCCCATGGAGGTCAGTGGCGTACAGGAGGCGGAATCGCGACCGCTGCTCACTCCTCCGTCGGAACCAGCGCATCACCGCACCTCACTCTGCCGGGACCTCGCGGTAGACGAGGGAGAGGTCGATGCCCTGACGCCGGCGGATCTGCCAACTGACCAGGAAGACTCCGAGACCGAGCAACCAGTAGAGCGCAAATCCGAGGAGACCGAGTCGGGCCAAGCCGAAGGCAGGATTGGTGAGAAAGGCCCAGAACAAGAAGGCGAAGTAGATGAGCGTACCGGCACCAGCGAGCTGGATGAGTGGCAGACCGAAAATCCGCACCGCGGCGGGGGAGGCGCGGAACGACTCCGGGCGGAGCACCGGCCAGAGGAGCCCGGCGAGGGCCGTGGTGCCGAAGGCCAGGAGGTACCCCAGCGTGCTGCCACCGAAGAACGTCGCAGTGTTCCCCCAAAAAGTGAAGACGATCAGGAACAGTTCGGCCCCGAGCGCGCTGAGCACGATGGCGACGACCGGGCTCCCGGTGCGCGGGTTCACCTCGGCCAACTTCTCGGGCAAGAGACGATCGAACGACCAGGCGAACATGCAGCGGCTGTTGGCTAGATGATTCATGATGATGGCTGCCATCGGCCAGGCGATGAAGGCGAGAGCCATAGACCAGACGAGCACTGGATTCTCCGTGAGCAGGCTCTGCAGGAGCTGCCAGCTCGGCGGAACGGGGAAGGGATAGGTTTCAGGCGCCTCATAGAAGACGTGGTTAAAGACCGCGAGGAAGCGCTCGCCGAAGGTCTTGGCCGCAGCCCACGCCATCAGCGTGATCATCACGGTACCGGCCGCGAGGGAACCGAGAACGGCGCGCGGGAGGGTGCGGCGAGCGTTCTGGATCTCGCCCCCGGCGTACTGGACGAACCACATGAAGAGATCGGCCAAGGCATTGAGTCCGGTGGCATAGAGCGTCTGCAGCGGATCGTTCCATGTGGTCGGCAGTACGAGACCGGTCTCGGTTGCCGTGCGTTCCAGTGCTGCCACGTCGAAGAACCGCTGGGCACGGGCGAGGAAGTCCTCCTGCGACGCCAGAAGGACCACGAGGACGCCGAGCGCGAGCGAGGCGAACGCGAGCGTGAAGAGTGCGCGCTGTACGAGGAGCGCGCGGCGGAGACCACTGACCAAGACGAGCGCGAGGACCACGTTGACGAGCGTCCCGATGAGCACCGTCGTCAGTGGCGTCGCGAGACGGTCGGCCAGGCTCGCAAGACGCACGTCACCGAAGAGGGTGCCGGTGATAGAGAGACTCGCCGCGATACCCTGCGTCGTCACCCAGTTCGCGTAGGCACCCATCCAGGACATGTTCCAGAGCACCACCGAGGCGTTGGCCGCGAAGCCGAGCGCCGGGTGCAGCGTGCGGCTGATGTAGACGTAATCGCCGCCTGAGCGAGGCATGGCCAAGCCGTACAGGAGATAGACCGTGCCGGGCAGGAGGACGAGCGGCGCCGTCAAGAGGACCGAGAGGGGGAGATTCAACCCCGGGAAGAGCCAGGGCATCAAGACGATCTGCGTCGCCGTGATGACGAGGTTGATGATGAGCAGGTTACCGATGAAGGCATCGAGCGCCGAGATACTGCGGATCAGCCCCGAGGACTGCCGCACGAAGAGGCGAGTCGACATCGCCGAAACCCTCCCTCTCCAGCGTAGTATGCTGCCTTTGCGGCATCTCTATCACCATTCCGCTCCTGTACGAGCGTAACGCACGATCCTTCTTCCCGCAAGCGGCAGGATCCACTGACCCGCCACACCTCGCCCGGTGACGCGAGCTGCGTCGTCCTGGGGGTGGTGCATGGGTCCCCGAACATCCCAGTCGCCGGAGAGGAGGGGGCAGTCACGAAAGACAGCTCGAATGTGGACACAGCGGAGAGTCCCGAGCCAGGTACGCGGACAGAACCTGGGATCCGTCGCGGACGCGAAACGATGTGGCGGTGGAGGGACGAGGTTGTCCCTCCACCGCCACACTCGCCTCTACGCTCCTCACATGAAGGTCATGTCGTCGACGTTGGAAATCGACGTGAGGATCTCGTTGTAGTACGAGCCGTCCGAGGCCTTGGCGACCCGACAGATGTAGACCGTGTGTACGGGCCCTTGCGACTCCGGATAGAAGGCGAACAGACCGGCCGGCGCTTCTACCCGCACCGACTTGATCGCCTGCAGCAGCGCGTCCTTGTCCTCGACGTCCCCCTTGACCGCCTCGATCGCTGCCCGGGCGACCAAGCCACCGAGGTAGCCGAGGTAGTCGACCTGACCAGGACGCCGGTTGTACTTCTGCTGGAAGGCCTGGACGAACTCCTTGTTGGCCGGTGTATCGATCGAGGAGGTATAGACCGTCCCACTCACCAGGCCGACCGCGGCATCGCCCATCTCGCTGAGGATCGAGTCGTCGGTCGTCGCGCCCGAGGCGACGAGCGGGATCTGGTCCTTGAGCCCGAACTCCTCGTACTGGACGACGAGGCGGATCGCATCGCTGCTGAGGCCGTGGAACTGGAACACCGCGTCGATGTTCCCCGCCTGTTGCTGGATACGCTGCAGGTACGGGCCGAAGTCCTGCGTCCCCATCGGGGAATAGAATTCGTCGACCCACGTGCCGCCGGCCTTGGTGAAGCGCGCCTTGAAGGCCGCCAGCTCCTCTTTGCCGGCTGCATAGTCGGCCGCGAACCCGAGCATGCGCTTGTACCCGAGCTGGTTGAAGGCGTAATCGGCCACCGGCGCGTCGTACTGGCCATTGGCGTAGGAGACGCGGAAGATGTACGGGCTGCGCATGTTGGGGTCTCGGGTCAAGGCCTGGAGCGCTGCGTTGGTCACGATGGTGGGGAGACCGTTCTGGTGGATGTAGTCGCGCAGGGCTGCCGCTTCGTTGCTGAGCGTGATCCCGAGCAAGAGGTGCACTTGCCGCTGTTCGACCAGCTGCCGGATCTTCGTGAGGGCCTGCTCCGGGTTCCCGGCCGAGTCCTCGACGATGAGCTCGAACGGTCGCCCACCGATCGCGTTGCCCGCTTCCTCGAACGCCAGCTGGATACCGCGGAGGTTCGCTTCACCGTTGGGGCTGGCTGGCCCCGAAAGAGTGAGCAGCACACCGATCCGCATCGGCTGACCGCTAACGGTTGCGGGAGCGGTCGGCGAAGCAGCTGCTGCCGGCGTCGGTGTTGCCGCTGCTTGGGTCGGGGTCGCTTGCGCTGCCGGAGTCGGCGTGGCCGCCGGCGCCTGCGTCGGTGTCGGCGTCGCCTGCTGCCCACCGCAGGCTGCCATGAGCGCGCTCACGCCGAGCACGCCCAGCGTCCGCTTCAAGAACGCACGTCGGTCGAGCCGTTCCATCACACCCTCCTCACGTCGACGAACACGAACCTCATCGACCTCGATCTCTCATTTTAGCGCCTAATGACCTCGCGTACCCAGGAGATACTGGCGCGCGTAGTCGGCGAAGGGGACCGGCGCCACCGTCGCCGCGATCTCCACTTGCACGTGCCGTTCGACGAGCGGCTTGTGCGAGCCACTGTTCGGTTCGCCCCACAGGAGCGTCACCCGCGTCCCGGGCTGGCTGTAGTCGGGGTCGACCACCGCCAGCGAGAGGAACGCGCCGACGTTCGAGGAGTAGCCACAGGTCGTGGAGAGACCGATGCGCTCGCCGCGCTCGTTCAATACCGCGTCGTACTGCCAGAGGGCGTAGCGTGGGAGCGGCCAATCGATGAACTTGGCACGCCGCCCGGGTGGCTCGGTGAACATCGTCCGGATCGCGCGAGTGACGTCCTCGCCGTCCCAGACGAGCGTGACCTTGACGCGATGCCGCCGGTCGGCCATACGTTCGAGCGCCGCGCGCCCGATGAAGTCGTGATCGAACTTGATCAAGTGGCCGTAGCCGAGGTCCCAGGGGGTGAAGTAGTAGTCCTCGATGTTGGGCGAGTAGAAGCTGCCTCCGATCGACCCGATCGCCTCCTCGCTCGTCGCCGGCAGCCACTCGCGGTAGGCACGGAGCTCCGGACTGGTGTAGATCGCCGGTACCGGCGAGGGGATCCAGCCGACCCCCTCGATCCCACTCGTGATATAGGCCTTGGAACCGACCCGGCGCAGCCCGTACTTGGCGCCAGCCTCGAGGATCGCCGCGCGCACAGCCTCCCGATCCTCCCACGGGCCGAAGAGTTCCGCGCCGGGAGTACCGGCCATCCCGTGCCGCAGGAAGAAGACGCGCCGCCCGGCGATCGTCATCTCGCCGATGCGGAAGTACTTCACCTCGGGGAGCGGTCCCCCGTTGAGCTCCTCGAGCAGCGCGGGCGCGTTCGGTCCCTGGACCTCGAACCGGTAGACGGTCCGCGGACGCTGCGGATCGGCCACCGACCAGGCGTCTTTCTCCACGGTCACGTCGTAGCCGCCGGTCTCCGCATGGTACTGCACCCAGTTGTTGATACCGGGTCGCGAGACGAGCTTGAGCCGCCCGTCCGGAAGGTAGAAGAGGATGCCGTCGCCGATCAGGTAGCCTTCGGGGCTACACGCGACCAGTTGCTTGGCCTGTCCGGGCCGGAAGGTGCGGAAGGAGTTGACGCCGATGCGTTCGAGCAGGCGGAGCGCATCGGGCCCGCTGAGATACAGGTTCGTCATGTGGTAGGACTGGTCAAAGAGCGCCACAGTCTCGCGCCAGGCATGCTGCTCGTCCCGCCAGTTGGTGAACTCCGGCGGGAGGTCGGGGAACGTTCCCAGGAGCGTGAGCGGCTGGTTGTAGAGGTGATCGACGATGTTCGGCACGCTGTCCACCAGCGCTTGCAGGCTCAGTGCAGCTCGGGCTGCCATCGCGGTCACCTTTCTGCCCCACGAGGGCGAATAGAGAGACGTGTCGCGTTCCACCGTGCCGGAGAACGCTGTCGACTTTCAACGTACGCTCTAAACTACACACCGTCAACAGCCTGTTCGCGATACCCGAACGGAAACACTCGCGGTAGACCGACCATCCACAGCGCGCCACGAGAGCCTTTCCGCATCGAGGAAGCGAGTCAGGAGACGCCTGCTGCGCGCTCGTTCACGGAGTAGGGGTCGAGGGCAACGGCATCACTGGCGCCGGGGGCCAGTGCGACCGCAGGCACGCCTTACCGGTGAAAACGCCGTGGAGCCAGCTCGGGCGTACTGTCCGCATCACCTCCTCGAAGGCTACCCGCTCTGCGTGGGCTTCCACGGCGTGACCCCACGGTGGCCAGGTCCGCGCCTCCGTCGCACGCACATTGTTCATCTCTGAAGTTATCGGCTATACTCGCTGCACGCGCCAACGTACCTGACCACCATCCGAACGCTGCACTGCTGCCAGCCCGCCCCGGTGAGGGCGAGCACCGCGTCCGCGAGAGGAGTGTGAGCGAGAGGAGGACCACCGATGTCACCCGGCACGACGCACGACCTGCGTCCGCAGCAGTGCACGCGCCTAACCGGCTTAACGATCCCGTCCAGCAGGATCGCGCTGCCGACGCGCGGCGCACGCGTCCTCTCGGCCGAGTTCGTCCCGGCCACCGACGCGCTCCCAGCCTACTGCCGCGTCGAGGGCGTCATCGATCCGGTCGATCCCGCCGCTCCGCCGATCCGCTTCCGCGTCAATCTCCCCGCCCGCTGGAACGGGCGCGCCGTGCACGTCGGCGGCGGTGGCTATAACGGATTCGTCCCCACGGGTACCGATGTCGTTCCCGGATCGCCAGCCAGCGCCGTCCCACCACTCGCGCGTGGCTACGCAACCTTCGGCTCCGACTCCGGTCACCAGGAGCCGAACGCCGCCTTCGCACTCAACGACGAAGCGCTCGTCAACTTCGGCTCTGCCGCCCTCAAGAAGACGCGCGACGTCGCGGTCGTCCTCATGCAGATGGCCTACGGGAGCCAGCCGGAGCGAACCTACTTCACCGGGCTCTCCCAAGGTGGACGCGAGGCACTGACTGTCGCCCAGCGCTTTCCGGAGGACTACGACGGGGTACTCAGTATCGTGCCGGTCGTCAACTTCACCGGCCTGCAACTCGCTGGGAACCGCCTCGGACGGGCGCTGCGCGCCGGTGGTTGGATGGACGCTGCCCAGATCCGCTGGTTCGCCGAGGCGCAGCGCCAGGCCTGCGGCGGCCCGAGCCCAGTGCTGGACGGGTTGCTCATCGACTACGACGCCTGCGACTTCGATCCAGCCCAGCTCACCTGCCCAGGAAGCGCCGGCGAGCCCCGCTTGACTCCAGCCCAGCTCGCCGCGATCGAACTGGTCCGGTCGCCCCTCGTCTACGCCTACCCGCTGGCCAACGGCGTGACCCACTATCCCGGCTGGCCCCGCGGAAACGAAGACTTGCCCGGTCACCCGCTCTGGCAACGCGGGAACTGGGAGCTCTGGATCATGGGCGATGCGCCACCACCAGCGGTGCAGCCCCCGGGCCCCAATCCGGGTGGATCGATCGTCGTCAACTTCGGCTCACAGTTCGTCCGCTATGCCATCGCCCGCGACCCGAGCTTCCAGACCTACGACTTCGACCACACCGACCCGCGCTGGCACGAGCGACTCCTCGCTGTCTCCGAGATCGTGGATGCCACCGACCCCGACCTGTCGCGCTTCCACGCACGCGGCGGCAAGCTCATCCTCGTCGAGTACATGGCCGACTACGCGCAGAGTCCCTACGCCGGGCTCGAATACTACGACCGGGTCGTGGACACGCTAGGGCAGGAGACGGTCGACCAGTTCTTCTGGTGTTTCGTGGTACCCGGCGCGAACCACGGTGGCGGCAACGCGCCGAGCAAGGCAGACTGGCTGACCGCCCTGGAACGCTGGGTCGAGCACGGCACAACACCGACCGGGCTGGTCCTGACGCAGAGCGAGCCGGTCACCCGCGCGCTCCCGGCGTGTCGCTACCCGGACTGGCCGCACTACGCGGGCGGCGACCCGAACGATCCGCAGAGCTACGTCTGCCGACCAGGTGAAGGCTTCGCTCGGCGACGGGCTCGCCGTCACTGAGAGCCGTGGTACCAGCGCCGCGGCATCGACGGGCTCACCCGACAGCGCTCGGGCGGGAGCCGAGCGACACCGCAAAGCGAAGCTATCCCGCCGTTCGGCGCTAGTGACACGGTCACCCCGGCGTCGCTCAGGGCGTCGAGATCGCCAGCTCCTTGCCAGTGATGAACTCGAGGAGCGCTGGCGTACCGTCCTCGACGGCACGGAGGGCACGGCGGATCGCCGGCACGATCTGCCCAGGCTCGGTCACCCGTTCGCCGTATCCGCCCATCGCCCGCGCGAAGAGCGCGTAGTCGCCGCTGATGTCGGTCGCCCGGTACTTTTCGGTCGCCACCGGCATCACCGGGATCTCGATCGCCATCGAGAAGTTGTTGAACAGGATCGACAGAATGGGGATACGCTCGCGCACCGCCGTCTCGAAGTCCATGCCGGTCATCCCGATCGCCGCATCGCCCCAGACGTTCACGCAGAGCATGTCCGGCCGCGCTAGCTTGGCGCCCATCGCCAGGCCCAGACCGTAGCCGAGCTGCGTCGACTTGCCCCAGCCGAGGTAGGTGAGCGGGCGCTTGCTGACCCAGAAGGGTGAGAGCTGATCGCGCGGACTCCCAGCGTCGTGCGTGATGATGGTGCGCTCGACGTCGAGCGTGTGCATGAGCTCCCAGATGACCCGGTACGGCGTGAGCGGCACCTCGTCGGAGGTCAGCTTAGGCATCCACTCGGCGAGCCAGGCCTGGCGCACGCGCTGGATCTCGGCAGTCACCTCCGGGAAACGGCCACGCGGCTTCCCGCCGAGTCGCTCGCTGACTGCTTCGTAGAGCGCGGCGAGCGTGAGCTTGGCGTCGCCGAGGATCGCGTGGCTGACCGGCACGTCCTTGTTGAGGTCGGCCGGATCGAGCGTCGCCTGGATGACCGTCTTCCCCTCGTAGGGGATGCGTACGCCGTAGTTCGTCCTCGTGAAGCTGCAGCCGATCCCGAAGATGACGTCGGCCGTGCGCAGGAAGTGGGCGACGGTCGCCGGATAGGCGCGGCCGCCGGAGCCGAGCGCCAGCGGGTGGTCCTCCGGGAAGGCGCTCTTCCCCTGCAGGCTCGTGCAGACCGGGGCCTCGAGGAGTTCCGCCAGTGCCCGCAGCTCCTCCCAAGCCTGCGCATAGTGCACCCCCTGCCCGGCATAGATGACCGGTCGCTGCGCGGCGACCAGTACCGCTGCCGCCTCGTCGACCGCCACAGGGTCGGGCGCGACGCGGACACGCGGTGCCGGACGGTACTCCCACGAACCCGGCATCTCCTCCTGGACCAGGTCGCGCGGGAGTTCGATCACGACCGGGCGCGGCCGCCCGTTCTTGAGCTGCGTCCAGGCCCGCCGCAGCGCGTTGGGCACCTCGCTCGGGAGCACCACTTGCTCGACCCACTTGGCGATTTCGCGGTAGTTGAGGAGGGCGCTGAAGTTGGGCGGGAGGTTCGCAACCGGCCGGGGGTAGCCCTCGGGCAGGATGAGCACCGGGACACTGTCGGCATAGGCTTGGGCCACGGCACCGAAGGCGTTTTCCGTCCCCGGGCCGTGCTGCATCGCGAATACCCCGATGCGCTGGCCCGACGTGACCCGGCTCATCGCGTCAGCCATGTGGATACCGACACGCTCCTGCCGCACGATCACGGTGCGGATGTCGGCCCGCGCGGCTGCTTCCAGCACGTCGTTGACCGGATACCCGATGATGAGCTCGACACCCTCCCGCTTGAGGATCTCGGCGACGACATCAGCGACACGCACGCTCTACCCCCTCTGCGCACTCGTTCGCCTGCTTCGGCGGTACCGATCGCCGGGTGACGGGGTCGACGCGGAGCAACCCACCCGCCACAGGCCAGCCGAAGGCTCGTCACGCGCGGCGCGACCCCATGCGCCCGCCGAGCAGTCTAACACGGCGCAACGACCCGAGCGCCGCTAGGTAGATCGCATCCATACGCTCCACGAGCCCTCGACGCCTGCCCGGCTCTGCCGGGGAACGAGTCAGCTGGCGCAGCGCAGGACGCCCGCGGGCGAACGAGTCGAGGGGTTTCAGGAGGGGCTCGACCGAAGGCGCGCACCGACCGTGGACCGTCGGCGCAGCTCAGCCGGAGCCAGGAGCAAACGGTCACGCGCAACCCCCTCAGCGCCGGCTGGGGCAGGTGTGTACGAGGATGTCCTCTCTGACAGTATGGCGCCGTTCGTTTATAGTATCCGTGGAATCTCGTCGTCGTGCGTCGCTGGCAGGAAATCGTTCGCGAGCGAGGTCGCCGACTCCGAACGAGGCGAGCGAAGGGAGCACGAGGTGGGTGCGACCAGTCAGTTGCCGCAGTCCCTCCCGGTGACCCCCGAGGCACGACCGTGGCTGCGTCACTACGAGCCCGGCGTGCCCTGGCAGGTCGAGCTACCCGAAACGACGATGCCGGAGTACCTCGCGCTCAACGCCGGGCGCTATCCGCGGCGCGAAGCGATCCGCTTCTTCGGCAAAGCGATCACTTACCGGGAGCTCGACGAGGCCGTCAACCGCTTCGCCAACGCGCTCATCCGCTTCGGCGTGCGCCCCGGAGACCGCGTCGCGCTCGTCTTGCCCAACTGCCCGCAGATCGTGATCGGCTACTACGGGGCGCTCCGCGCCGGCGCCGTCGTCGTCCCCTGCAACCCGCTCTATGCCGAGCCGGAGCTCGCCCACCAGCTCGCCGATGCCGAGGTCAAGGTCGTCCTCTGCCTCTCACTGATGTTTCCGAAGGTCCAGGCGGTCCGCGACCAGGTACCTAGCCTCGAGCACGTGATCGTCACCAACATCAAGGAGTACCTCCCGTCGCTGGCACGAGTCGGCTTCACGCTCTTCCGCGAGCGCAAGGAAGGTCACGAGGTCACGCTGCCGGAGGACGGTCGGACGCACTGGCTGCAACCGCTCCTCCAGCAGGCCGCCCCGACGGCGCCTGGCGTCACCCGATCGCCGGACGACCTCGCCGTGCTCCAGTACACTGCCGGCACCACCGGGGTTCCAAAAGGCGCGATGCTGACGCACCGCAACTTGGTCGCCGTCGCCCTGCAGACCCACGCCTGGGCACGCAACATCGAGGAACCGGACGGTACGGACGTAGTGCTCGGCGTGATCCCGATCTTCCACATCTACGGCCAGACGGTGGTGATGAACTTCCCGATCGTGACTGGCGGCACGATGGTGCTCATCCCCCGCTTCGACCTCAAGGCGATCCTGGAGGCGATCGACCACGAGCACCCGACCTTCTTCCCCGGCGTCCCCACGATGTACGCGGTGCTGGCGAACGCGCCGAAGGTGGAGAAGTACAACCTCCGCTCGCTCAAAGCCTGTATCTCCGGCGCCGCCCCCTTGCCGGTCGCGGTCCAAGAGCAGTTCGAACGCCTCACCGGAGCTCGATTGGTCGAGGGCTACGGGCTTTCCGAGGCGCCGGTCACCCACTGCAACCCGATCCTCGGCGAGCGCCGTGCCGGAACGATCGGCCTGCCGATCCCCAGTACGGAAGCGATCGTGGTCGACCTGGACACCGGCACGCGGATGCTCCCACCCGGTGAGGTCGGGGAACTGGCCGTCCGCGGGCCGCAGGTGATGCAAGGCTACTGGAAACGGCCAGACGAGACCGAGCGCGTCTTCCGCGGCAGCTGGTTCCTGACCGGCGACATCGCCCGCATGACCGAGGACGGCTACTTCCAGATCGTCGACCGCCGCAAGGACATGATCATCGTGGGTGGGCTGAAAGTCTTCCCGAGCGAGGTCGAGTCCGTCCTCCTCCAGCACCCAGCCGTCAAGGAGGCTGTCGTCGTCGGTATCCCCGATCCCTACCGCGGCGAGATGGTCAAGGCCTACGTCGTCCCGCGGGAGGACAGCGAGGTCGACCCGCGCGAGCTCCTCGCCTTCTGCCGCGAGCGGCTGGCACCGCACCGCGTACCGCGGGAGATCGAGGTGCGCGCCGAGCTCCCGAAGAACCTCATCGGCAAGGTGCTGCGGCGCAAGCTCATCGAGGAAGAACTCGCGAGGCGGCAGGGAACGGAACCGGCACCCAGCGGCGACTGAGCCCTCAGGAACGCACGCTGACCGCTGCCGCTGCGCCGCGACGCAGCAGCCAGAGGAGTGCGAGCGCACCGGCCAGGGCGGTCGCCAGCGCGATGACTTGGGCCTGCTGCAAGCCCCAGAACCAGACCGCCTCCTGGCGCACGAAGCTCACGGCGAAGCGGCCGAGACCATAGAGCAGCCAGTAGAGCGCGAACAGGGAGCCATCGGGCAGTCCGCGACGACGCAACCGCCAGAGCACCGCGAAGACGACGGCGTTGACCAGCATGTCGTAGATCGGGTAGGGATGGGTCGGGACACCCAGGAGATCGGCCGGAAGCAGCGCCTTGGGGTGGGTATAGACGAGCGCGAACGGGCAGTAGCCGAGCCCCTGTGCCGGTGTGGCGGCCGCCGCCCCGGCACAGGCCAGGCAGGTGCAGGGACCACCCCAGGCGTCACCGTTGACGAGGCAACCGAGGCGCCCGACGCCCTGGGCGAGGAGGAGGCCCGGGGCGACTGCGTCCGCCACCGGACCGATCGGCACCCGGGAACGCCAGAGCAAGAGCGCCGCCGTCACCGTCCCCCCGATGATGCCGCCGTAGACGGCGAGCCCACCCTCGGTGATGGCGAGGATGCGCCAGGGTCGTTGCAGGTATTCCCCGAGGTGGTCCAGCACGAAAAAGAGGCGTGCCCCGAGCACGCCACCGAGAATGGTGAGAACGACGACGAGGTCGAAGTTCGGTATCGCGATGCGCTTCCGCGCCAGTTCGCGGCCCGCCAACCACACGGCGGCGAGAATGGCCAGCGCCGTGAAGAACCCGTGCCAGGTGAGGAGCACCGGCCCGATCCGAGCGATGTCCGGATCCATGCCGATCGTGATGATGCGCATCGTCGACTCCTCTCGTCGGCTCCAACGGCGCTCCCGACGCCGTAGCCCCTGCGACCGCGTCACCCAGCTGCGAGGATACGCACCCGCGAGACCGCCAACCAGGGTGCCTCGCCGCGCTCGCCGGGCCCGCCGGTGTTGCGCAGCGTCAGCGTGACGGAGACCTCGGTGGGAAGCCGATCGAACTCCACGATCACGGTGCGCCGACCCTGGTTCGGGCCAGGGAACGGGTCCTTGCCTTCCCAGAGGACGCGGTCCCCGAGACGGACCTCGAGCACGGGCTCCGGCTCGCCACGACTCTGGCGTCCCTCGATCTCGACGAGCATCCGCTCGCTACCAGCCGGCAGGACGAACCGCACCGTCCCGCTCTGTTGGCCGAACAGGAGCGCGGCATTCGCCAGGTCACGCGTGAAGCCGGGCAAGGCGCCGTCTCGGTAGGGCAGGTAGGCCCCTTCGATCTCTTCCGGGCCAAAGACGAGCGCTGGTGCATCGCCGAAGCGCCGCAACTCCGGCGGTGTCGGGGACACGATCTCGAGCGAATCGAACAGCACTTCGGCCCCTGTCGCCGCTGGGGCAGGCGTCGGGGTGGGTATCGGGGTCGGCGTCGGCACCGCAGGCGGGGTCGGGCTCGGTACGGCTGCCGGTGTCTCCACGACGAGCGTCGGTGCGACGGCCGCCGGGGTCGCCGTCGCTGTCGGCCCGGGCTCGGTTCCGGCACGCTGTGCCCAGGCGAGCACAGCGACCAGCACGACGAGTGCGAGCGAGAGCGCCGTCGCGCCACCGGCCAAGGCGAGCGGCCGCGCCCGTTCGCTCCGTGCGGCCGTGCCGATGGCACTCGGGCGACCACGGAGTCGCCGATCCGGGACCCCACCCTCGGCTGCCCGGAGCGCCGCTGCCATCGCCTCGGCGGAGCGGTACCGGGTCGCTGGGTCTTTCGCCAGAGCGCGGAGCACGACCTGCTCCAGCGCAGGAGGCAGATCGCGTCGCCAGCGCCGCGGCGGGATGGGTGGAGCGTGCAGGTGCTGGGCGAGCAACTCTTCCGGTGTCTCCCCCGGGTAGGGAACACGACCGGTCAGGAGTTCGTAGAGGATCACACCGACCGCGTAGAGGTCACTCGCCGCTGTGGCCGCCTCACCGCGCACCCGCTCCGGTGCGACATACGCAGCGGTACCGAGGAGCTCCACCGGTCCGGTCAGGGTAGGATCGTCGCTCCGCCGCGCGATGCCGAAGTCGGTGAGCTTGGCGCGCCCCTCGCGGTCGATCAACACGTTCGCCGGCTTGACGTCGCGGTGGACGATACCAGCACGGTGGATCGCCCCCAGCCCCTGGAGAATATCCAGCGTGATCCGGATCGCTTCCTCGGCCGGCAAGGGAGCTCGTTCGCGGATCAGCCGTGCCAGGTCGCCACCGTCGACCCACTCCATCACGAGGTAGCGGAACGCACCGTCTTGCCCGGCGTCGAAGACTTGCACGACGTTGGGATGGGAGACCGCCGCTGCCGCCCGCGCCTCGCGTTCGAAGCGAGCCAGGTCGCTCGACGGTCCGTCGGGGACGCGCATCACCTTGACTGCGACCGGTCGATCCAAGACCAGGTCGCGCGCCAGGTAGGTCACCGCCATGCCACCGCTCCCGAGCGGCGCTTCGATCCGGTAGCGACCGGCGATGAGCTGCGGTAGCGACTCGAACACGACAGAACTCCCGGCATTCGCTCACCGCGGCCGATTGTACGGAAGGAAGAGCGAGGTTGACGACTTCACAGCGTTCCCGGGTCGAGCAGCACGTTGTCGATGAGCCGGGTCGAACCGACCCAGGCCGCAGCGAGCAAGAGGGCAGGGCGCTCGACGCGCTCCACCTCCTCGAAGGACGCGAGGTCGCTGACGCTCACGTAGTCCAGCCGGACCGGTGTCCCTCGAAGCATCTCCTGAACCGTCTGCCGCAACACATCGGCACGCCGCTCACCCGCCCGGAAGCAGTCGAGCGCAGCGAAGAGTGCCCGCGGGAGGGCAGCCGCGACGGCCCGCTCCTCCGGCGAGAGATAGACGTTGCGGCTGCTCAGCGCCAGGCCGTCCGGTGCCCGCACTGTGGGTACCGGGACGATCTCGACCGGGAGCGCCAGGTCGGTGACCAAGCGTCGGACGAGCAGGACTTGCTGAGCGTCCTTCCAACCGAAGTAGGCGCGGTGCGGTTGGACCAGGTTGAACAGCTTGGTCACGACCGTCGCTACACCGCGGAAGTGTCCGGGCCGCGCTTCCCCTTCTAATCGCTCGGCCACCGGTCCGCGCACCTCCACCGTGGTCGCGAAGCCAGGCGGATACATCTCCTCGACGGTGGGCGCGAAGACCGCGTCGACCTGCTCCGCAGCCAGCACCGCGAGGTCGCGGTCGAGGTCGCGCGGATACCGCTCGTAGTCCTCGCGTGGGCCGAACTGCAGCGGGTTGACGAAAATACTGACCACGACCGCGTCGTTTTCGGCGCGGGCGCGGCGGACGAGCGCGAGATGTCCCTCGTGGAGGTAGCCCATGGTGGGGACGAAGCCGACCGAGTCGACGAGCCGTTCGCTGCGCCAGCGACGGAGTTCAGCGACCGTGCGGAGGACGTGCATCCTGGCCTCCTTCGCGACGCGCTCGGTACTCCTCGACGATGGCCGCGAGCGACTCCGGATCCAGGTCGCGCGGCAAGCCGAAGCTCTCCGCCTCGCCGGGGAAGGCACCGCTGCGGACGTCCTCGGCGTACCGGCGTACGGCGTCGCTCACGACGCTGGCGAGGTCCGCGTAGGCGCGCGCATGACGCGGCAGCGGGCCCGGCAGCAGGTGCAAGAGGTCGGTCAGGACCTGCACTTGCCCGTCACAACCGGCACCCGCGCCGATACCGATGGTGGGGATCTCGAGGACCTCACTGACTGCCCGCGCCACCGGTGCGGGGACGAGCTCGAGCACGAGCGCGAAGGCGCCAGCCTCCTCCAGCGCCACGGCGTCGGCGAACAGCTGGCGCACCGCGTCGGCACTGCGCGCCTGCAGGCGGTATCCGCCGAGGACGTGGACCGACTGGGGCGTCAACCCGAGGTGCCCCATCACCGGGATGCCCGCCCGCACCAGGCGAGCGACCGTCTCGACCACCGGGCCACCACCTTCGACCTTGACCGCCTGCGCCCCACCCTCTTGGATCAGGCGACCAGCGTTGCGCAGCGCTTCCTCCGGCGTCACCTGATAGGTCAGGAACGGCATGTCGGCGACCACCAGTGCGCGGCGGACGGCTCGGGTGACCGCGCGGGTGTGGTGGAGCATGTCGTCCATGGTGACCGGGATCGTCGTCTCGTAGCCGAGGACGGTGTTCCCGAGCGAGTCACCGACCAGGATGACCGGGACACCGGCCTCGTCGATGAGGCGGGCGGTCGGGTAGTCGTACGCGGTCAGCATCACGATCCGCTCGCCGCGCCGCTTCATCGCGACGAGATCGGTCACCGTGATCCGTTGCGTCATCGGCACACCTCCGGCGCCGCTCAGCTTCCGCACAACCAGTCCGCGAGCGTCGCGAGCGCGGCCGACCGTTCGGGATCGTCCTGGGCGCGCTCACGCGCCAGCGGCAGCATCGCACAGGAGAGCGTCCGATAGAGTGCCACCGCGTGGGGCGCCGATGCCTCCAGAGTCACGAGGTGCCGTTCGAGCGTCGAGCGGTCTGCCCGCGCGACCGGCCCGGTCAAGGCCTGCGGCAGGCCCAGCTGCTCGAGATTGCCGAGCACACCGCCCAGCAACGGCAAGAGGTGCCGCACCGCCTGCGCCCGCTCGAGTCCGGTCGCCTGGCCGAGCAGTTCGGCTGCCGTCCCGACAAGGGCTACGAGGCCGTTGGCAGCCAGCGCTGCCGCTGCATGGTAGAGCGGCCGCTGGGAAGGGTCGAGCTGGAACGGCTCGGCACCGAGCAGTCGCGCCAACGCGGTCAATTCGCGCGCCAGGGCTGGCTCGGCATCGATCGCCACCCCGACACCGTGCCACGCGGCCGGGTCGGTACGACCGGCGAAGGTCTGCAGCGGGTGGAAGGCGCCCGTCGCCGCTCCGGCACGCGCAGCCGGCTCGAGCAACTCGCGCCCGTAGGCGCCAGCGAGGTGGACGACCGCTTGGTCGGGCCGCCAGCGGAGCGCGGCGCAGAGCGGAGCGATGGCGCTGTCCGGCACCGCGAGCACGACCAGCAACCCGCGGTCGACCGCCGCTTGTGGATCGGCGACCGCCTCGGCATTCGCCAACAGTGCGGCGAGGGCGCGCGCCCGCTCGAGGCGGCGGCTCCAGACGGCCGCGACCGCGACCCCGGCAGCGGCCAGCGCCGTGCCCAGCGCACTGGCGGCACCGCCGGCTCCGAGGAGCGCGACCGGCTGCCTAATCGACCGGCTTGGCGACGACGATGATGCGGTGGTCATCGATACCGTACGGCCAACAGGTCACCAGCGTCACGCGTTCTTCAGGCATGGGATCGAGGAATCGACCAGTGGCGATCCGTTCTTCCAGCGGCACGCCGACTTCCTTCCGATAGTGGATCTCGACCACCCGATACCGGAACACCCCCGCGTCGCTGGTCAGGATCACTTCGTCGCCGAGTTCGACGTGCTCCAAGGTGCGGAAGACTTCGCCCTTCCAGTCGTTGTGCCCGGTGATCACGATGTTGCCGCCTTCGCCCGGGTTCGCCGAGGTGTTGTGGTGCCCGGCTGCGTACTCGGCCACTTCCCACTCGATGACCTGGACCCCCTGGATCTCGACGATCTTGTAGCCCACTTCGACGACCGGCGCATCGATACCGACGGCCGGGATCTGGATACGCGTCGGCGGCGGCATCTTCGGTTTCGGCGTCGGTGTCGGTTCGGGGGTCGGCGTCGAGGCCGGCTCGACCGGGGCCGCGAGTGGTGCTGTCGGCGTCGGCGAGGGCCGCGGTGTCGGGGTCGTCAGCACTTGCACCGGTGGCGGAGGTGGAGCTGCACTGGCTACCCGAGCAGGCGGCGTCTCTTGTGGCGCACGGAGCGCTGCCGTTCCCATCGCCGCGACGGCGAGGAGGAAAAGGCCGATCATGATCAGAAGCGGAGCGATCAGCGGTGCACGCCGACGGCTAGCCCCCACCTGGCCCGAATGCACCCGCTGCTGCAACGCACGTCCGAAACGCACCAGCCGTCCACGCCGCCGATTGGGGGCTGCTCGACCGGGCTCGGAAAGTGACCGCAGTGGTGTACGGTGGTCCACAAAGCCTTCCTCGACAGAGCGGGAAACAACTTTCCCGTATCGACTCCTCGAAAGTATATCTTCCCGAAGCCGGAGTCACCGCGCAGGCCAGGCAGAACGACGCGCTGCCCCCAGAAGACGTTGCGACCGCAGCTTGCACACTCAGCCACGATCGTGCACACTGCAGCGTGCGATCCAGGAGTTCCTACCGACAGGGAGGCGCACCATGGCCGCGCAGGCGTACGTCCTCGTCCACTGCGACGTCGGCAAGGCACGCGACGTCAAACAGGCGCTCAGCGGCGTCCCCGGCGTGCAACGCGCTGACATCGTCACCGGTGATTACGACCTGATCGTCCTCATCGAGCAGCCGACCGTGGAGGAACTCGGGCGTCTCGTCCTCGAGCGGATCCACGGCACCCCCGGCGTGACGGCGACGAGCACGCACGTCGTCGTCGGCTGACCGACCAACGAGTCGTCGCTCACCGCGCCCCCGCGTTCAGGACTCCTGAACGCCCCGGTTGCACGATACCGTGCGGTCGTCATCATTAGGAATGAAGTCAAGCGCGGTCAACCGAGATCGGGGGAACGGATGAGCGGCGCACTGCGGTTTCCGAGCCCGTTCGAGATCACCACACCACCCGGCGCTGAGGGATGGGAACAGCTCTACCCTTACTACCTTCTGTTCAGCGAGGATCGGCGCAGCGAGGAAGAACAGCGTCTCTGGTTCTTCAACGGGATGCACTTTCCCGAGGCCATGACCCCCTTCGACATCATCACTGCCGAGGCGGGATACCTGGCCATCGGTGAGATGAGCAGTCGCATGTTCTGCATCCCGCCCGCCATGGGGATCGACTTCCGCGTCCTCAACGGGTACGTCTACATCAGCCCCACGCCGGTCACCGACCCGGCGACGATCGAACGTCGCGCAGCCTGGTTCCAGGAGCGGGCCGGCTACTACTACGCGAACTGGCGGGCCCTGTACGACGAGTGGAAGCAGAAGCTCAGCGCTGAAGTCGAGCGCCTCGTCGCCATCCGGTTTCCCGACCTCCCCGAGGTCGAGCCGGCCGAGTACGTCTTCCAGCGGCGCGGCTACGGGGCGTCGATGGACAACCTGGCTGCCTACCACGACCTCATCGACAGCATCTTCCGCGTCTGGCAGATCCACATGGAAATCGTGATGATCGGCTTCGGGGCCTACTTCACCTTCTACGACTTCTGCAAGAAGGCGTTCCCGGAAATTTCCGACCAGCAGGTGACCCGAATGGTCGGCGCCATCGACGTGAGCATGTTCCGCCCCAACGACGAGCTCAAACGTCTCGCCAAGGTCGCGCTCGAGCTCGGGGTGCAGGACGTCTTCCTCGCCGGTGGCACCGGGGCGCACGTCTTCGAACGCTTGCGCGAGAGCGAAGCGGGTCGGCGCTGGCTGGCCGAGTGGGAGAAGAGCGCCGACCCCTGGTTCTACATGAACACCGGGGACGGCTTCCAGCACCACCACCGCGCCTGGATCGACGACCCCACGCCGGTCGTCAGCGTGCTGGCCGACTACATCCAGCGGCTGCAGCGTGGCGAGAACCTCGACCGGGACACGGCGGCCCTGCGCGAGGAGCGCGACCGGATCACGCAGGGCTACCGCGAACTCCTGGCGACCGAGGAGGAGCAGCGCGCCTTCGACCAGATCCTGGCCTTGACCCGCGACGTCTATTACTCCATCGAAGACCACAAGTTCTACGTCGAGCACTGGTACCAGAGTCGCTTTTGGAACAAAGTGCGGGAGTTGAGCCGCCTCTTCGTCGCAGCCGGTTTCTTCCAGGACATCGAAGATATCTTCCTCCTCCACTACACCGAACTCGAGCGGGCGTTGATGGACCTCCTGCTCGGTTGGAGTATCGGGACGGTATCGCGCGGCCCCGCTTATTGGCCAGGCGAGATCGCGCGCCGCAAGCGGATCATGGAGCACCTGCGCGCCTGGGCACCACCGCCGGCGCTCGGCGTCGTACCGGAGGTGATCGGCGACCCGGCGATCATCATGCTGTGGGGGATCACGCCGGAGCGGCTCCGCGCTTGGCTCTCACCCGAAGAGGGGAACGTCCTCCGCGGGTTCGCTGCTGCACCGGGCGTCGCCGAAGGTCCCGCCCGCGTCGTCCTGACTATCGAGGAGCTGCAGGACGTCAGGGACGGGGAGATCTTGGTCTGCTCGGTGACCGAGCCCAGCTGGGCCCCGGTCCTGGCCCGCGTCCGTGGTATGGTTTCCGACATCGGCGGCGTCATGTCGCATGCCGCGATCGTCGCGCGCGAATACCGGATTCCGGCGGTGCTCGGCACCGGCGTGGCTACCAAGCGCATCCGTACCGGGCAACACGTCCGCGTCGACGGAGACAACGGCGTCGTCACGATCCTGGACTGACGGTCCACCTGGGGAGGAGTACGGGGAACGATGCGCGATCTACCCTTCGTCCTCGAGTTCGACACGCTCAGCGACCGCGACCGGCCGCTCGTCGGCGGTAAGGCAGCGAGCCTCGGTGCGCTCCTGGCCGCCGGGTGCCCGGTGCCCCCGGGCTTTGCCATAACGACAGCAGCCTATCGACACTTCTTGCACACGAACGGGCTCACTGGCCTGTTCCGCTTGGACCGAGCGAACGGGGAGAGCCTCGACGAGGCCGCCGCGCGACTCTCGCGACGCGTCGAGGAAACGTTCCTGGCCGCGACCCTACCGGACGACCTGGCGAGCGAGCTCGCGCGTGCCTACGAGCGTCTCAGCCAGCGGGTGAGGCAGTCCGAACCGATCGTCGCCGTCCGTTCCAGCGCCGCCGACGAGGACAGCCAGACGGCGAGTTTCGCTGGCCAACACGAGACCTACCTCGGGATCCAGGGCTTCGAGCAGGTCGCGCGCGCCGTCCGCCGCTGCTGGGCGAGCGCCTACACCCCGCGCGCCATCGCGTACCGCGTGCACCGTGGGCTCTCGCTCGAGGAAGCGGCAGTCGGTGTCGCCGTGCAGCTCCTCGTCGAGCCGCGCGCCGCCGGCGTCCTCTTCACGCTGAGTCCGCGGACGGGTGACCGCTCGCTCGTCGTCATCGAAGGCAGTTGGGGGCTCGGGCAAGCGGTCGTGGCGGGCGAGGTGACGCCGGACGAGTACGTCGTGAGCAAAGTGACGCTGGAGATCGTGCGCAAGCACGTCAGTCCCAAGCCGTTCCAGTACCGTCGCGGTGGAGCGGACGGGTCGCTCGTCCGGGAGGAACTCCCGCCGGAGCGCGCAACCGCTCCGTGCCTCGCCGACGAGGAAGTCGTCGAGCTCGCTCGACGTGCCCGCGCTCTCGAGAAGCACTTCGGGTACCCGATCGATATCGAGTGGGCGGTCACCGACGAACCGGCGTGCGGGACGGTCTACTTCCTCCAGTGCCGCCCCGAGACCGTCTGGAGCCAAAAGCAGCGCCCGGCCGCGACCATCGCGGCCAGCAACCCGATCATGGCGATCGCCCAGACGCTGCTCCGCCCAGCTGGTGACAGCCGCAGCTGACCCACCCGACCGGGGACGACGAGAGACCCGGCGCGGCGAGACCGGTCTCGCCGCGCCGGGTGCGTGGGTTTCGTCACTGTGGAGTCAACAAGCGCTCGTCCAAGAACTGGACGTGGTAGGCAGCAGCCACCACTGCCGGATCGTCGGCGAGTTGTCGGTGGAAAGGAGCGGTCGTCGCGATACCCTCGACGACCAGTTCGTCGAGCGCGCGCCGCCCGCGCGCCAGCGCCTCAGCGCGGTCACGCCCCCAGACGATCAACTTGCCGATGAGCGAATCGTAGTAGGGAGGCACCTCGTCGCCGGTCCCGAAACCGAAGTCGCAGCGGACACCGGGGCCGGCCGGTAACTCCAACCGCTCGATGACGCCAGGCGGTTGTAAGAACCCGAGTGCGGGGTCTTCGGCATTGATGCGGAACTCGATGGCATGCCCGTGCAGAGCGATCTCCTCTTGCCGCCAGGGAAGGCGTTCCCCGGCTGCGACCCGGATCTGCTCCTTCACGATGTCGATGCCGGTCACGAGCTCAGTGACCGGATGCTCGACCTGGATGCGGGTATTCATTTCGAGAAAGTAGAAGGATCCCCCTTCGTCGACCAAGAACTCGATGGTCCCAGCATTCGTGTACCCAGCGGCCCGTGCGAGGCGGACCGCAGCCTCGCAGATCTGCGCCCGCAGACCGGGTGTCAACGCTGGGGAGGGCGCCTCTTCCCAAAGCTTTTGGCGGCGACGCTGGATCGAGCACTCGCGCTCGAAGAGGTGGAGCACTGTACCGTGTTGATCGGCGAGCACCTGCACCTCGATGTGGCGCGGACGGTCCAGGAACTTCTCGAGGTAGAGCGCGCCGTCTCCGAAGGCAGCGTGCGCCTCTTGCGCCGCGATCTGGAGCGCCTGCTCGAGTTCAGCCCGGTCGCGGACCACCCGGATACCGCGCCCGCCGCCGCCAGCTGCCGCTTTGACCATCACGGGCAACCCGATCCGGTCGACGAAGGCCAGCGCCTCGTCCGGTGAGACTTTGTCCGGGGTACCGGGGACGATCGGTACGCCGACCGCGTCGGCCAGCTTGCGCGCCTCCGCCTTGTCGCCCATGAGCTGGATCGCCTCCGGGCTCGGCCCGATGAAGACGATGCCGGCCTCGCGACACGCCCGAGCGAAGTCTGCGTTCTCCGCCAAGAAGCCGTAGCCCGGGTGGATCGCTTCCGCTCCCGTCTCGCGTGCTGCAGCGAGAATCGCTTCGACGTTGAGATAGCTGCGCGAGGCAGCGGCCGGTCCAATGCAGCTCGCCTCGTCGGCGTAGCGCACGTGCCGCGCCTGCGCGTCAGCTTCCGAGTAGACGGCGACGGTGCGGATACCCAGCTCGCGACACGCCCGCATCACGCGGATCGCGATCTCTCCACGGTTGGCGACGAGCACTTTCCGGAACACGCTCGCGTCCCCTTCCACCCTTTGGCACTGCGCACAACTGCATTTGTAACGAATTACAACAGCAGACCTCTTGACACGCTTCCGCGCTGTCCTCTAGCATACCCACAGTGATCGTTGACGTCATCCTTCCGGAACGAGCAGTGAACGTGCCGAACGACGTCGTCGATTGGGGGTGGATGGGTGATCTTCTTGCCAGGTTCGGCAGGTGAGGGAAGGAACGGACGATGAAGCCGCCGTCGTTCGCCTACGCGCGACCAGATGGATTGGCCGGGGCACTCGACCTCCTGGCGCAGTACGGCGCGGATGCGCGGCCGCTCGCTGGTGGTCAGAGCCTGATCCCGATGCTCGCGTTGCGCCTCGCTCGGCCGAGTCTGCTCGTCGACCTCGGTCGTCTCGCGGAGCTGACGCAGCTGACCGTACAGGACGGTCGGCTGGTCGTCGGCGCGATGGTACGCCAACGACGGATCGAACGCGACCCGCTCGTCGCTGAGCATCTCCCGCTCCTCGCCGCAGCGACGCGACTCATCGGCCATCCGTCGATCCGCAACCGGGGGACGCTCGGCGGCAGTCTCGCGCATGCCGACCCCTCGGCCGAGTACCCGGCTGTCGCTTTGGCGCTCGACGCCGAACTGGTCGTCCGTGGTCCCGGCGGCGAGCGGGTGGTGCCAGCGCGAGACTTTTTCCTCGGCCCGTTCACGACGGCGCTGGCCGAGAACGAGCTCCTCGTCGCGGCCCGCTTCCGGCTCCCTTCGGCCAGCACGGGCTGGGCGATCGAAGAACTCGCTCGACGCCACGGCGATTTCGCCTTGGCGGGGGCCGTTGCACTGCTCGAGCGCGGCAGCCACGGGACGTGCGCCCTGGCGGCGCTCGCCCTGTTCGGCGTCGCCACGCGCCCAGTGCGTGCGACGGCAGCCGAACAGGCGCTGACCGGACGGCAGGTCACCGCCGAAACCATCGCCGAAGCCGCTGCGTTGGCGGTCGAAGCGATCGACGAGCCGCTGTCGGACGTGCATGGCTCGGCAGCCTACCGCAAGCGCGTCACGCCCGCCGTGGTGCGCCGCGCGCTCGAAGCGGCCTGGCAGCGAGCAGGGGCATGAGGGCGAGGGAGGCGACGAGGATGCAACGGGTACCGATCACGCTCACCGTCAACGGACAGCCGGTCACGGCGGAGGTGGAACCGCGCACGACACTGGCCGACTTCCTGCGCGAGGGGTTGGGGCTCACCGGAACCAAGCTCGGGTGCGAGCACGGCATCTGCGGTAGCTGCACGGTCCTCTGGGACGGGGAGGCGGTCCGGTCCTGCCTCGTTCTCGCCGTGCAGGCAGATGGAGCGACCATTACGACGATCGAGGGACTGGCAACTGATGGTGCTCTCCATCCCGTGCAGCAAGCCTTCTGGGAGGAACACGCCTTGCAGTGCGGTTTCTGCACGCCAGGCATGGTGCTGACAGCCGTGGCGTTCCTCGCGGAGAACCCCGATCCCGACGACGGAGCGATCCGCGAGGCATTGAGCGGTAACCTCTGCCGCTGTACGGGCTACCAGAACATCGTCCGTGCCGTGCGCTCGGCCGCAGAGCGCCAGCGGGCCGGCGACTGACGAAGGGGGACGACGATGACGCTGCAGATCCTGCCGCGCGGGAAATGGGTCGGAGCGCGCGTGAAGCGCGTCGAGGATCCACGCTTTCTGATCGGCGAGGCACGCTACCTGGCGGATATCCAGATCCCTGGCACCGTACACGCCGTCTTCGTCCGCTCTCCGTACGCGCACGCGCGTATCCGCGCCATCGACACGAGTGCAGCCCGCGAGGCTCCCGGCGTCCTGGCAGTCTTCACCGCCGAGGACGTCGCGTCGCTCCCGCCGCTCGCCAGCGGTCTCCCCATCGAGGGGCTCAAGCCGACACCGCAGTCCGTGTTGGCGAAGGACAAGGTGCGCTTCGTCGGCGAGGCAGTAGCCGTCGTCGTGGCCGAGGACCGGTATCTGGCCGAGGACGCCGCCGAGCTGGTCCAGGTCGACTACGAACCGCTACCGGCGGTCACCCACGCCGAGCGCGCGATGGCGCCGGAGGCGCCGCTCCTGCACGAGGACCTCGGCACCAACGTCGTGTACCAGAAGGTAACGACGCTCGGCGATGTCGAGGGAGCGTTCGCGCAAGCCGACCGCGTCTTCCGGCGACGCTTCCACACCAACCGGTTCGTCGCCTCACCGATGGAGACCCGCGGGTGCCTCTCCGTTTACGAACGCGCGAGCGGACAGCTGACGTTCTACTCCTCGACACAGATGCCGCACATGCTGCGGCTCTTCCTCTCCCTGTTCCTGGGCATACCGGAGCACAAAGTGCGCGTCATTTCGCCGGAGGTCGGCGGCGGGTTCGGCCAGAAGATGACGATCTACCCGGAGGAGGTCGTCATCGCCTACCTCGGCAAAGTTCTCGGTCGTCCCGTCAAGTGGGTGGAGGACCGGCGCGAGAACCTAGCTGCCGCGACGCATGCCAAGGAGCAGATCGTCGAGCTCGAAGCTGCGGTCCGCGCCGACGGGAAGGTGCTCGGGATCAAGGCCCGCTTCATCGGCGACGGTGGAGCGTACTCCTTCAACACGGCGAGCGCGCTCATCGAGCCGCTGGCGGCAGCCGGGATCGTGCCCGGCGTCTACGACATCCGCGCCTACCAGCACGAAGTGATCGCAGTCTGCACCAACAAAGCACCGGTCGGCGCGTATCGCGCTGTCGGCTGGACGGCAGCGCAGACGGCGCGCGAGCTCTTCTTCGACGAGATCGCCCGCGAACTCGGGCTGGACCCCGCCGAGTTCCGGCGCCGCAACGTGATCGCCAGCGACCAGTTCCCGTATACGACCGTCACCGGCATGGTCTACGACAACGGGAGCTACCGCGAATCGCTCGAGCGCGCTTTGGAGCTGGTCGGTTACGAGGAGTTGCGCCGGCGTCAGGCTGAGTTGCGGGCGCAGGGACGCTACCTCGGTATCGGGATCAGCCTGTACGTGGAGCCGACCGCGTGGGGATCGGAGATCGCTCTGCAGGCGGGCTTTCCGTTCCCCTCGCACGACAACGCCACGGTCACTATCGACCCGACCGGCAAGGTGCGGGTCGCGGTGAGCGTGCACAGTCACGGGCAAGGACACGAGACCACGCTCGCCCAGGTCGCCGCGGAAATTCTCGGCGTCTCGATCGACGACGTGATCGTCGAGCACGGCGACACCGACCGTGCCCCCTGGGGCATGGGGACGTACGCCAGCCGGAGCGCCGTCATCGGAGGCGGGATGGTCGCGCTGGCTGCCCAGGAAGTGCGGCAGAAGGTGCTCAGCGTCGCCAGCCGCCTGCTCGAGGTCGCCCCCGAAGACCTGGACATCCAGGACGGTAACGTCTTCGTGAAAGGGGCTCCCGATCGCTCACTCAGCCTGTTCCAGGTCGCATTCGCGGCGTACCTGGACGGCCGCGTCCGCGCCGAGGGCGAGGAACCGCTGCTTTCGGCGACCAAGTTCTACGACCCGCGTGCCACCTACTCGAACGGCTGCATCGTCACGGTCTGCGAAGTGGACGGCGAGACCGGCCAGGTGCGGTTGGACAAGATCGTCGCCGTCGAAGACTGCGGGACGATGCTCAACCCGATGATCGTCGAAGGACAAGTGATGGGGGCGATCGCCCAGGGTATCGGCGGCGCGCTCTACGAGGCGATGATCTACGACGAGAACGGGCAGCTCTTGACCGACACCTTCCTCACCTACGCGCTGCCGACGGCCACCGACGTACCCGAACTCGTCATCGATCACTTGGAGACGCCGTCGCCAGTGACGATCGGCGGGATCAAAGGGATCGGCGAGGGAGGGCTCTTGGCCACACCGGCCTCCGTCGCGGGGGCTGTGCTCGACGCCATCTGGCCCGCCGGACGAACCATCGAAGCGCTCCCGCTGACGCCGGAGCGCGTCCTCACCGCGCTCGAGCAGCAGAGCGGTACAGCATGAGGAGGTGACGAGCGATCGATACCGCGGACGAGCGGCATGGGATGGATGTCGGGGGTCCCGGCGCAGTCCTGCGCCGGGGGCGCCCCCGAAAGGAGGGTGACATGCGTACTGGAGGAGTCACGATGGGTTCTCAGGAGGCGAGTGTATCCGTGCGTTTGACGCGACGAGCGGTCCTCCGCACCCTTGCACTCGGCGGAGCGCTCGCTGCGAGCAATCTCCTCACCGCCTGCGCGGGCGGTGGCGGCACAGCGACACCGGCGAGTAGTGGGACTCAACCGACGACGGCACCGGTCACCACACCGACCGCACCGATGGCCAGTCCTGCGTCGCCGACCGCTGCGGCTGCGACGACGCCGGCTGCGAGCGAGGAACTCTGGGAGGTCGTTGCCTACTACGGCACCTACGACGTGTCCACGAAGAAGCCCGGCCGGCCTGCGACCAGCTTGCAGGGACCGAAGTACGAGAAGTGGACACGGCCGAAGGCGAATAAGCCGTACATGATCGGCGTCTCCTTCCCGCACCTCAAGGATCCGTACTGGTTGGCAGTCGACTACGGGATCGTCGACGAAGCACAGATTCTCGGTGTCGGCATCGAGCTCGTCGCCGCACAGGGGTATAACGACCTGACTGGACAGATCAACCAAGTAGAAAATCTTGCCAACCGCGCGGACATTCAGGGCATCATCTTGGCTGCAATCAGCTACGCGTCGCAGGACCAGCTGGTCAGCGACATCGTCAAGAACAAGAAGAAGCCGGTCATCGAGGTGATCAACGATATCCAGGCACCGGACATCATGGCGAAGGCGCTGGTCTCGTTCTTCGACATGGGATATGCGGCCGGCACCTTCGTCGCGGAGGATTCCGGAGGGCAAGAAGTGACGGTCGTCTTCTTGCCAGGTCCGGCCGGTTCGGGATGGGCACCCGACACGGTCGACGGCTTCCAAGCAGCAGTCGAAGAGAAGGTGCCTGGCAAGGTGAAGATCCTCGACGTCAAGTGGGGCGACACCGGGAAAGACGTCCAAGTCTCGCTCATCGAGGACGCGCTGAACGCCTATCCCGACGTCACCTACTTGGTCGGCAACGCGGTGGCAGCCGACGCAGCACCGGACATCCTCGCCAACCGCGCCAAGAAGCCGAAGATCGTCTCGACCTACATCATTCCGCCGCTCTACGACAAGATCGCGGAAGGCAAGGTAGCGGCTGCACCGACCGACTTCACGGCGTTGCAGGGCCGGATGGCCGTCGATATGATGGTGCGCATCCTGAACGGTGAGAAGCCGGGTGTCGACTTCCCCTTCCGCGCCGGCCCGATCATCAAGGTCGTGACACCGCAGAACTACAAGGAATTCAAGTACGAAGACATGTTCGGACCGCGCGACTTCCGCCCAGTCTTCTCGGTCAAACCCAAGTCGTAGCGGGAGTCTTCGATGGCGCTCTTGCGGGCTCTGGAGGTCACCAAGCGGTTTCCCGGCGTCCTCGCCCTCGACCGCGTGTCGTTCGAACTGGCTGCTGGCGAAGTCCACGCACTCGTCGGTGAGAACGGAGCCGGAAAGTCGACGCTCGTCAACATCTTCGCCGGCTCTCTCCGGCCCGACAGCGGCACGATCGAAATCGAGGGGCGACCGGTTCAGATCCGGTCGCCCCATCATGCCCAGCAACTTGGCATCCGCGCCGTGTTCCAGCAACTAAGTCTCGTACCCGCCCTGACCGTCAGCGAGAACATTTTCCTGGGTCGAGAACTGACTGCCCCGGGTATCCTCCGCAAGCCGTCCATGCAGGCACGCAGTCTCGCCCAGTTAGCCATCTTCGACGCTGGGATCGCGCCGGACGCGCGTGTCCGTGACTTGACGGTGCCCCAGCGTTATCTCGTGGAGATCGCCAAGGCAACGCTCGAGCGACCGAAGGTTTTGATCCTCGACGAACCGACGGCGTCGCTCACTGATCGTGAAACGACGATCCTTTTCGAGTTGGTCCGTCAGCTACGCTCAGAGGGTATCGGCATCATCTGGATCACCCACCGGCTTGAGGAGTTGTACGAGATCGCAGACCGGGTGACGGTCATGCGCGACGGACGGCATGTCGCCACCCTTCCGGTGAGCGAGACGACGACCGATCGCCTGATCCTGCTCATGACCGGCCGTGAGTACGAGCAGATCTATCCAGTGCTGCGGCCGCTTCCAGCGGGCGCCCCGGTAGCGCTGGAAGTCCGCGACCTCAGGACCGTGCATGGGCTACGCAACGTCAGCTTCGCCTTGCATGCCGGCGAGATTCTCGGTGTCGGGGGCTTGATCGGGTCAGGGAAGGCGCTCCTCGGGCGCGCTCTGGTTGGGCTCGAGCCGGCTCTCCGCGGCGAGATACGGATCGCGGGGCGATCAGTGCCGCTCGAGCGGATCAGCCCGCACCTGATGCTCGAGCAGGGTCTCATGTACTTCCCTGCCGATCGCCGCAACGAGGGGCTGCTGACGAACCGTTCTGTCCTCGAAAATATGACGCTCGCCGCAGTGCGGCATTTCGAGCGCTTCGGCTCGCTCCTCGACAAACCGGCAGAGCGGCGCACAGTGGTCGACTTCATCCGCCGTCTGGCGATCGTACCTCCCAACCCGGATGCACGGGTGCGGAACCTCTCCGGCGGCAACCAGCAAAAGGTTGCGCTCGCTCGCGGGTTGCTCCGCGACACGCGGGTCTTCGTAATGGACGAACCGACTCAGGGGATCGACGTCGGAGCGAAGATCGCGATTTACGAACTCCTGCACGAATTGGCAGCACGTGGCGCAGCAGTGCTCTTCATCACGTCTGACATGCTGGAGCTTCTGCACGTCTGTCACCGAGTGGCTGTCTTCTTCCAAGGCGAACTGGTGGCGCTCGTGCCGCACGAGGAAGCCAACGAGGAGCGTCTGCTGCAGTACTTCTTCGGGCACGGACGACAGGAGGGTGGAGGAACCAGTGTCGACGCCGCGTGAAGTTGCGACCAGACGATACCAGCCGAGTGGACGAGTCGCGGCTGTCCGTGGGGTGATCGACCAACTCGGCCTGTTGCCCTTCTTGCTGATCGCGCTGCTCATCTTCTTCTCGATCGCTTCGCCCAATTTCTTCACGCGCGCGAACCTCTCGACCATCCTGACCCAGGCACTGTTCTTGATCATCGTGTCTGTCGCGCAGACGCTCGTCCTCATCACCGGTGGGTTCGATCTCTCCATGGGCTCCGCTATCGCGCTGGTGAGTATCGTCGTCGGACTCCGGCTGCTCGACCATCCGGACGACCCGGCCACCGGCCTCCTGCTGGCGGCACTCGCTGCGCTTGCGGTGGCAACCGGTATCGGCGCCCTGAACGGTCTCTTCGTCGCGCTTTTCCGCGTGCCCCCCTTCATCGTCACGCTCGCCATGATGACGGCCGTCTCCGGGTTAGCCCTCCACGTCTCCCGCGGCGTCCCCATCTTCGGACTACCGAGCTATTTCGCGAACACCTTGTACACCGGTCGGATCATCGGAATCCCCGTCCCTTGGCTAGCGACTGTCCTCGTTCTCGCCATCATGTATGTCGTTCTGCACTGGACACGCTTCGGCCGGTACTGGTACGCGATCGGGAGCAACGCTGAGGCAGCGCGACTCTCCGGTATTGCCGTCCGGTTCTACCTGTTTCTCGCCTACACGCTGGCAGGCATGCTGGTCGGGGTGACGGGACTCCTGCTGACTGCGCGCGTCGGTTCCGGCGAGCCGACACTCGGTGCGAGTTTCCCGCTCGAATCGATCGCGGCAGCAGTCCTCGGTGGCGTGTCGATCCGCGGCGGTGAGGGGAATTTGTTCGGAGCAGCGCTGGGGGCTGTATTCCTCGTCATGCTCCGCAACGGTATGGACATCATGGGCATCAGCACCTATACGCAAATGATCATCACCGGGGCGCTCCTCGTGCTGGCGGTGATCATCGACAACTGGATCCACCGTGAGCGGTAATGCGGGAAGGGAGGTCAGTGTTATGGCGGAACACACGATCAAGTCGCCGTTACCGGGGATCTTCTACCGGCGGCCGAGTCCGGACGCAGAACCCTTCGTGCGAGAGGGTGACACCATCGCCCCCGGAACGGTGATCGGGCTCGTCGGGGTCATGAAGACCTTCCACCAGATCACCAGCGACGTCGGGGGGAAGCTCGTCCGTTTCCTGGTCGAGAACGAGGAAGCGATCCGACCAGGCCAACCGATCGCGGTCGTGAGCGACGAGGCCTGAGCCGGTCGGGGAAGGAAGGAGCGAGGCGATGACCGAGCACATGACGCAACCCTCCGGAGTGATTCTCGCCAGCTACCCCGAGCGGAACGGGCGACCCAGCGTCGTCTACCGCAACGCTGGCGACAGCTTCCTCCTCGTCGAGTTCGGCGAGATGGTCTTCGACCTCACGATGAGCTTCCGCGTGCTCGGACTCGACGACGCGATCAAACGCAACCAGCCAGCCGGTCTCATCGAGACGATCCCCGCACTCCGCAGCATCCTCATCAACTACGACAGCCGGCAGATCAGCGCCCGCGACCTCATCGATTTCGTCGAAGACCAATACGAGCACTTGCCGCCGTTCGAGAACCTCGTCGTCCCCAGCCGCATCGTCGAGCTCCCGATCGCCTTCGACGACAAGTGGACGCGGGAAGCGATCGCCCGCTACGTCCAGTACCAGCGCGCCGATGCACCCAACATCATCGACGGCACCAACTCCAAGTACGCTGCCATGTACAACGGCCTCCGCGACGAGGAGGAGTTCTTCAGCTACATCATGGCGACTGACTGGTGGAACGCCGCGCTCGGCTTCTTCCCGGGCCTCCCGTTCGCCTACCCGCTCGACCCGCGCTACGCCGTCGTCTTGCCGAAGTACAACCCGACGCGCCACTGGACACCGGCTGGTACAGTCGGCATCGCCGGCCCTTGTCTGGCCATCTATCCAGTCGAGTCGGCCGGGGGCTACCAGATCTTCGGGCATACGGTTCCCATCTACGACCCGCAGCAGCGCAACCCGGCGTTCCGCGAGAGTCCCGTTCTCCTGCGCCCCGGTGACCGGCTCCGCTTCCGGCCGCGCGTGAGCGACGAGGAACTGGAAGCGATGATCCAAGCCGTCTACGACGGCACCTACCAGTACGTCATCGACGAGACGGCGACGTTCGACGTCGGTGCCTACTTGCGCTTCCTCAAAGAGGTCGAGCCGGAAGCCGAAGCGTTCCGCCAGCGCCAGGCCGAAGCCGCTGCACGGGTTCCCGTTCCCTGATACGCACGGTGGCTCGTGGGAAGGGTGGAGAAGCGATGCTCGAAGTACGGAACGGTGGATTCGAGACGACCGTCCAAGACTATCCTGGCCGCATCGGCATGCTCTCGCTCGGTTTCGCCCCGGCCGGACCGATGGACGACTACGCCTTCCGCTTCGCCAACGTGCTGGTCGGCAATCCGCCGGGCGCCGCTGGCTTGGAGATTACCGCTGGGGGGCTGGTGATCGCGTTCCAGGACGAACGAGCGATCGCCGTCTGCGGCGCGGACATGGGAGCGCGCCTGAACGGCCAGCCGATCGAGCTCTGGCGCAGCTACCTAGTGCGGGCCGGCGATGTACTCGAGTTCGATTACCTGCAGGGGCCCGGGTTCCGGACCTATCTCGCAGTGAGCGGCGGCATCGACGTGCCTCCTGTCCTGGGCAGTCGTGCCACCTACCTCCCAGGCGCGATCGGCGGACTCGAAGGGCGGAAGCTCCAAGCCGGCGATCGCTTACCGCTCGGCGAACCCACCGTCGACCCGGCACAGGCCGCCGGGCGCCGCGTGCCCCAGTCACTCGTCCCGAGCTATGCCGGGTACAACGAGGTCTGGGAGCTCGAGGCGACGCGCGGTCCACAGGCCGATCCGGACTATATGACGGCCGAGGACATGGCCTTCTTCTTCTCCCACCAGTGGAAGCTGGACGCTGCCTCCAACCGGACCGGTTACCGACTGGACATCCACAAGTGGCAGTGGGCGCGCGAGAGCGGTGGCGCGGGCGGTGGGCACCCGTCGAACATCCTCGACAACGGATACCCAGTGGGGGCCGTCAATATCTGTGGTGACCAGCCGATCATCCTCTGCATCGACGGGCCGACGCTCGGCGGCTTCATCTGCAACGCGGTCGTCGCCAAGGCGGCGATGTGGAAGTTGGGCCAGATGGTCCCCGGCTGGAGTTACATCCGCTTCAAGGAGGTGACGCTCGAGGAGGCGGTCACCCTCCTCAAACGGCAAGACGAGACCATCCACGAGAGCAACCTCGAGAGGAGCTGAAGCATGGCCCGCGTCATCGACATCAACTGCGACATGGGCGAAAGCTTCGGGCGCTGGACGTTGGGCAACGACGCTGCCCTCATGCCCTTCATCACCTCAGCGAACATCGCCTGCGGCTGGCACGCTGGTGATCCAGCGGTCATGCGGCAGACGGTCGAGCTCGCTGTGGCCCACGGCGTCGGGATCGGGGCGCACGTCGGTTTCCCCGACCTCCTCGGCTTCGGCCGACGCCGCATCGACGTCACGCCGCAGGAGGTTTATGACTATACTCTGTACCAGGCCGGCGCGCTCCAGGCGTTCGCCCACGCGGCTGGCGCCCGGTTGCAGCACGTCAAGCCCCACGGCGCCTTCTACGTGATGTGCTCGCAGAGCGAGGAACTGTGCGAGGCGCTCTGTCAGGCGATCAAGGCGCTCGGCAACGGTATCGCGCTCGTCATGATGGGCGAGATCGCACCGCGCGTCGCTGCTGCAGTCGGCGTCCCCATGGCCCGCGAGGGGTACATCGACCTCAATTACAATCGGCACGGGCAGCTGGTGCTGGAGCGACGCAAGCAGGCCTGGGACCCGGAGGAAGTGGCGCGGCGCGCCGTCGAGCTCGTGCTGCACAACCGCATTCCGACGATCGAGGGGGAGACGCTGCACGCTGACGTGGAGACGATCTGCATCCACGGCGATGCGCCGAACGCGCCGGAGATCGCGCAGCGGGTCCGGCAGCGGTTGGAAGAGGCTGGTGTGGTCGTCCGCCCGCTCGGCGCTGGGTCGGCCGCCACCGCCTGACGTCGAGTCGCGCGAGTGACGTGGGAAGGAAGGGGGGTTCGTTCGATGTCGTCAGTGGTGCTGGTCGACGCCGCGGTCCCGCGCCCGTGGCGCGCGAGCCCGGTAGCCCGCCTGGTAACGAACGTCGCGCTGATCGTCGCCGGGAGCGTGCTTACCGCATTGGCCGCGCAGGTCGCGATCCCGCTGCCCTTCACGCCGGTGCCGATCACTGGCCAGACGTTCGCCGTCCTCCTCGTCGGCGCAGCGCTCGGCAGCCGGCGTGGCGCAGCGAGCATGGCACTGTACGTCGCCGAGGGTCTGGCTGGCCTGCCCGTCTTCGCTGGCGGAAAGGCCGGGCTCGCCGTCCTGTTCGGTCCCACCGGTGGGTACCTCCTCGGCTTCATCGCCGCGGCCTTCCTCACCGGTTGGTTGGCTGAACGCGGCTGGGACCGCCGACCGCTGACCACAGCGCTGGCGATGGTGCTCGGCAACCTGGTGATCTACCTCTTCGGCGTCTCCTGGCTGGCCGCCTTCGTGGGGGCGAGCAAGGCACCGCTGCTCGGAATGGTCCCGTTCATCCCCGGTGACCTGGTGAAGATCGTGCTGGCGACTGTCGCGCTCCCCGGCGCTTGGTGGGTGGTGGGCCGCCTGAACCCGAGCGTGCGCGGCTGAGACGACATAGGCATTCCACGTACAACGCCGAGCAGGCTTCCCTCGCTTCGGGGGGAAGCCTGCTCTTCTGATTGGGCAGTGATGATTCCATTAACAGTGGCCTGGCGAGAAAGAACGCTGCCGAGCGTGCGAACAGGCGATCACACCGAGAGGAACCGAGCTCGACGCGTCATATGTTGGAGAGCGATGTGTGGTGAAGGCAAAGTTGGCAGTGACAGCGAGCAGCATCGGCAGCCCACGATCTGAGAGGTATCGTCGAACTAGTGGCCGCTCGCCTGTAGGGATCTCGCAGCGACGCCGTCTCCCTAGAGCGACCAGATCAGGTAACGGAGCGGCGTACCTTCACCACAGCTCCGCAGCCACGGTTCGCTGGCCGTCGCGCCAGAGGACGACGATCGCGAGGACAACCAGTCCGAGCGCCGCCGGGAAGTAGAGGTAGCCGGCGAGAAACCCCGCTGTGACGAGCGCAATGACGAGGAAGAGCGTCGCGAGCACCAACGCGCTCCAGCGCGCCCAGCGCGCCCGGCTCAACGCGAGGAGCAGCCCGGCCGCGATCCCCGGTGAGCCGAGTAGCAGCGTCGTTGCGAGGATCGTCCACAGCTCCGGATCGCGGACCCCACGCACCGCAAGGACTATCCCGACCGGCAGGATGACGGTGAGAGCAAGCAGAAACAGCGCGGCGAAGCGGATCGTTCTCATCCCGGCTGCCTCCCGCCTTCACACTTCCAGAACCCGCCTGGCACCGTTGCCCCACTGCGCTCACACCACCAACGGTTCCAGCCACCTGGCTGGCCCTCGTAGCGGGCGCGATGCCAATGCTGCCACGACTGGCTGAAGCGGAACCGGAACGATCCCTCGGTCATCGTGTAGACCAAACTCGGTCCATACGGCCACCAGCTCGCCTGGCAATAGAGATTGATCCAATCGGCGAGCCAGAAGCACTGATCGAACGGGTCGTACCCGCCGTAGACCTGAGAACCGCTGTCGAGATAGCGTAGGCGCGCGTGCACACGGGTCAAATCGATGTCGATCACATCGTTGTATTCCGACTCTGCCCACCTCAGCTAAGTCGTCACGGCAGCAAGGGAGAAGTCGCGCGAGCCTGTGGTATCGCCCGCCTCGGTGCTCGATGGCGCGCTCTCCTCTGGCCAGACCCGCTCCCCTCGCCGGTCCGTATCTGGCATCGTGTCATCTGGACGGAACTCGATCTGCTCGACCACCAAGCTGCAGCTCTCGGTCGTCCGGACAACGATCGTCCCTGCTCCAGGCCGCTCTTGCACCATACCGACCGTTACGGGTGGAAGATTGACGCAGGTATCTCCTGCTCGTTGACCGCGGGCGAGCACTGAGCCGACCGACACCGCGATCGGTCTTCCAGCGATGACTGCATAGGCCATCGCGTCAGGGAGCGAGGTACTCGAGGAGACCCGAGGAGCAGCAAGAGCCGACAGCGCAAACAGCACAGCGACCAGCAGTGGTACGAGAGACTTCCGCACTGCCGCCCACCTCCACAAGCCAACCGGTAGGTGTTGCCAGCATAACCGATCGAGCCTGTGCTCGACACGGCCCAACCAGATCCGCTGTGTTCACACGTTCCAACCCAACCAGGCCACCGCCAGCAGATGACCCGCGGCGGAACACAACGGTTCTGCCCCTGTGGCTTGCCAAGAAGTATCGGCCAGTCGAGCTCCCATCAGGAGCACTCATGTGGTGTCGGGAGTACCGCCTGCCAGCGACGGAGCGCTAGACCGAGTCGCTGCATCGCCTCGGCGACCACCTGCCACTCGGCCGCACTAAGCCTCGCCGGGTCGGTCGCCTCCAACAACTGGCGGAGCCGCTCCAGCGCTGCCACGAGTTCGCCTGCCTGAGACCGCTGCTGGGTGCCTCGCCGAGCCTGCGCCGAGCGGCTGGCAGCACCGGCTCGCACGAGTTCCTGGAGGTGGACACGCAGCTCCTCAGCCGAGCGCTCGAGCAGCGCCGGCGACGCACGCAGCGTGCGGGCCAAGCGCTCGATCTCCGGTTGCGCCAAACGCTCAGCTTCGATCAGCTCGGCGAGCGCCAGCTGCGCGGGCTCGGGAAGCCCGTGCAGCGGCCGCGTCTGCTTCTCAGAAAGACGGCCAGCGCGGATCGCCTCCTGGACCGGCTCGGGGAGCTTCTCGGTCGCCAGCAGCTGGAACAGCCGGCTGCGCTTGATGCCCACTGCCTCGGCCACCTGCTCCCAGGGGACGTCACCCAGCTGCTGTTTCAGCCGGCGCAGCGCAGCCGCGCGGTCGAGCGCGTTCAGGTCTTCGCGCAGGATGTTCTCCATGAGCTGCTGGACCAGCCGCTGCTCGTCGCTGACCTCGCGCACGAGGGCCGGAATCGTGCGGAGCCCGGCCAGTTGCGCCGCCCTCCAGCGCCGCTCACCGTGGATGATGACGTAACGGTCGCGCGCGGCGTCATAGCGGACAGCGATCGGCTGCAGCACGCCCTGCAGGCGGATGGAGGCCGCCAGCTCCTCGAGCCGTTCGGGGTCGAAGGAGCGCCGCGGCTGGTCGGGGTCCGGCTCGATGCGCTCGAGCGCGATCTCCCGCGCTTCGGCCAACTCGCGCGTCCCGCGCGCCTGGGGAGAAGTATCCGCGAGCAGATCCTCGACGGTGAAGCGACGACGGCGTGCGGTCGGACGAGTCGTCGGTGCCTCAGACACGGCTCGCACTCCCGACCATGTCAGCGATCGCCGCCGCTGCTTGCCGGTACGCGGCGGCGAGCGGCGAGCGCGGTTGGTACTGCAGGATGGAGGTGTGTTCAGCGACCGCTTCGGCCCCTTTGACGGAGAGCGGAATGCTCGGCAACAGCGGGAGGTTAGGGAAACGCTCGCGCAGCGTCGCCAGCATGTCAGCGACCAGGCGCGAGGAGTGGTGCACCTTGGTCGGCAGGAAGCCGAGCACCGTCAGCCGCGGGTTGAGCCGCCGCACCCGGTTCACCGTCTCGAAGAGACGGCGCAAGACCATGAGCGAGAGCGGGTGCGGCTCGATCGGGATGACGAGCGCGGTGGCCGCGACCAGGATGTTGACGCTCAAGATGTTGAGCGCTGGTGGGCTGTCGATCAGGACGTAGTCGTAGGGCAAGGGCTCGGCGGCGGCGAGGGCATGCGCCAGCCGGCGCTCGCGCTCCAGCGCGTTGAGGAGTTCCAACTCGGCTGCGGCCAAGTCGGGATGACTGGGCACCAGGTCGAAGCGCTCCAAGCGGGTGGGCACCACGACCTCGCTGAGTGGCAGCGGGTCTTCGACCAGAAGGTCGTAGACCGAGACCTCGAGGCGAGCGACGTCGATGCCGAGCGCCATGGTGAGACTCGCCTGCGGGTCGAGGTCGAGCGCCAGGACACGCTGCCCCCGCTCGGCGAGTGCGGCGCCGACGTTGAGGGTGCTGGTCGTCTTGGCAGTGCCACCTTTTTGGTTGAAGAACGCGATGACCGGTGTCACGCCCGGCTCCCGCTGTACGGACACCCGCAGAGGAAGGCTACCAGAGGCACCGGCGACTGTCCAGCGTCCGGGGGCGAGCGCTAACCCCAGGTGCTGGCGAGCTGGGCTGCGTTGCGACCGAGGATCGCCCGCCGGTCACGGCCACGCCTCTGCCCAGACAGAGCGTACCGACCGTCAAGCGGTGTGTGCGCCGCTGTAGCTGCAGCGCGGGGCGCTGCTGCAGCCTCGGCGTCGCCGACGGCACCGGCGGCCAGCGCCAAGGCCTGCGCGGGAACCGTCACGCACGCAGCGTCCCCAACGCCCCGGGTGATCCTGATCCACCGGCGCTTGCTCGAGAGGTCGTCCTATCTCTGCTGAGAGAGGCGGCACTCGCCGCAGCCGGGTGGGTCAGAGATGGCAAGCGACGACTGAGCTCGATCCCGGCGTCACCCGTATCCGGCGCGGTCACCTCACGCTCGATCTCGCGACCGGGCGCCAGCGAGGCCGGGACAGGCCAGCCGCTCCGTTCTTCAACGATGCAGTAGCGGTCGGTGCGACAGCGTCTCGCTGCGCCGAGCTGCCAGTGGACCTCAGCTGGTACCGCCACGCACGGGGCTGTCGAACCGGACGCGAAGGAGGCAGCTCGGACCAGAAGAGCGTCTTGCCCGTCTCGATCCTTCTCCTTGCCGTCGACACACCCGCCGCCGGGAGGTCGACGTCGTCGCGTCCAGGCTGACTTGTGGAGAAAAAGAGAAAGTACCGTGCACCCAGTTCCAGCGTCCCCCCTGGGTGCACGATGGAGAGGGAAGTGACTCGACCTTCGGATCGCTGCGGGGGTCAGGACCCGGACGAGGCCCTCCCGCTGCACACGGCATCGAGCGCCGCAGCGAAGACCTCGAGCGTGCGGTCGACGTCGTCGTCGGTATGCGCGAGCGAGACGTAGAACTTCTCGCCCGGGTTCACGAACAACCCACGCTCGAGGCAGGCGAGGCCGAACTGCACTGCCCGCTCGCGGTCAGCGCGCAGCATACCGGCGTAGTCGCGGGGTTCCTCGTCCGCGAACACGACTTGGAACACTGGCCCGTCGCCGATGGCCTGCAGCGGTATCCCCCGTGCGGAAGCCAACTCCCGCAGTCCCGCTTTCAGGCGCTCGGTGATACGGTAGAGGTGGTCGTAGACGCCGGGCTGACGGAGGACGGAGAGGGTCGCGAGCCCGGCTGCTGCCGCAACCGGATTGCCGTTGAGCGTGCCGCTGAGGTAAGCGAAGGGTTCACCGCGCGCCCGCCGTCCGAAGTCGGTCAGTGCCATGATTTCGCGCCGCCCAGCGATCGCAGCCAGCGGATAGCCGCCGCTGAGCGCCTTACCGAAGGTCGCCAGATCCGGCACGACACCGTACCGCTCTTGCGCCCCACCGTAGGCGAGACGAAAGCCAGTCACGACCTCGTCGAAGACGAGCAGGATACCGTGGCGCTGGGTGAGTTCCCGGAGGCCGCTCAGGAAGCCGGGAGCTGGCGGCAACGCCCGTTGGAGCGGCTCGCAGATCACCGCGGCCAAATCGTCAGCGTGCTGTTCGATGATCGCGCGCGTGAGATCCAGGTCGTTCCAGCGGGAGACGAGTACCGTCTCCGATACCGGCTGGGGGATACCAGCCGAATCGGGTCGCGGTCGAGGATAGTCGGAGGGCGCAGCCGGAAAGGCGCTCATGAGGGCGTAGTCGTGCCAACCGTGGAAACCGCCTTCGAACTTCAGCACCTTCGTGCGACCAGTGTACGCGCGGGCGATGCGCAAGGCGTGGAAGGTCGCTTCCGACCCGGTCGACACGAACTTCACGACCTCTGCGCAGGGGACAGCGCGGACGATCTCTTCGGCCAGCTCGATCGCAGCCGGGGTGAGGGTGTAGAAGGTCGAGCCCAACGCCGCCTGCCGCGACACTGCCTCGACGACTGCTGGGTGTGCATGCCCCAGGATGAGCGGCCCAGAGCCCAGCACGTAGTCGATGTACTCGCGGCCGTCCACGTCGACGACTCGGCTCCCGAGTCCGTGCGAAAGCACGACTGCGTGGGACTCGGGCAAGACGAAACTCGTCACCGCACCGCCGAGGACCGCCCGGCCGCGGCGTACCCAGTCGCTGTGCACGGCACTACGCGTTATCGGCACTATTCGTTCCCATTCCGCTCATGAACGTTACCGGCGACTCCGCCTGGCTGCGCTGCGTGCGGCGGCGACGACGCCGCACGACACGGCGGACTGGGACTGCAGCGCCCTCTGACGGGAGTGACCAGTTGTGCAGCCACTTGAGGACGCGCGGCACGACATAGGTGGTGGTGCCGACGACACCCGGAATCCGCTGCAGCTTTTCGGTGATGAAGCGGTAGAGGGCATCGACCGAGGGCACGAAGACCTGGATGCTGATGTCGCGGTCACCCGTCGTCAGACCGACGTAGGCGACTTCCTCCATCTCCACGAGTTGCTGGGCGACTTCTTCCAACCGGCCGGGTTCCACCTCGAGGAAGATGTCGGCCGTGACGTCGTAGCCGAGGGCGGAGGGATTGACGATCGCCACGAGCTTGATGACGCCGTCCTGCACCAGACGATTGATCCGCGCCCGCACGGTCCGCTCGGCCACTCCGAGCCGTCGCGCGATCTCAGCACTCGGCATCCGGCTGTCTTCCTGGAGCAGACGGATGATCTGTCGATCGAGCTCATCGATCGGTCGTACCATCGTTCCAGCGCTCCCCTCTCCGGTCGTCATCGACCGATTGCAGCACACACACCGTGCCGACTCGTCCAGCAGTGCACCGTCGCCTGCACGATCCCGGTTCCAGCCCTCGCGGAGCTGAGCGCCGGTTCCGTCAGGAGTCCGAAGGAGTATACCTCGTTTCCACCCCTTTCACCCCCTTCCGTGACCGGAGAACAACACTGACCGACCGAGAACCAGCAAGACCCCAGCAACGACTTCCACGCCAACGAGGAAATAGACCCGCACGGAGACGGCAGCAACGATCCCGACGATCACCGCGACGACGCCGAGAACGAACGCCGGCATCCCCCGCCGGATAGCGGCGAGCGTCGCCACCGCATGGAACGCAGCAGCACCGAGCGCTAGGGACATGGCGCGTGGCGCCTCCGCACTGTAGAACCGATAGGCCAGCGAAGCCCAGAGCAGCGCCAGGGCGAGGAAACCACCGCAGAGGACGAGCCACGTCCCGGAGAGCGAGGGTCGGTGCGGTTGCGCGGTGCCGAAGCGTGGCATCCACTGTCCCATCCCCGTCATCCTTCCGCCTACCCGAACTGTCCAGCGTGCGCCATACAACCGACGGCTACCAGGAGCAGGCGCACGGCGTGCGCCACGGTGATCCCGCTCGGATCGCGCGCTGGTGCGAGTTCCACGAGGTCGAGGCCGACGATCTTCCCCCGACGCGCGATGCCACACAGGAGATCGAACAGCTGCCAATAGGTCAATCCGCCGGGGGACGGTGCGTTGACACCGGGCATCAACGCTGGGTCGATCCCGTCGGCATCGATCGTGACATAGTAACCCGCCGCATCGGGCAGTTGCTCGAGCACCCAGGCGATTCCCCGCTCGTGGACGAGACGCGCGGGAATCAACACGCTTCCCCACTCGCGCGCTGCCAGAAATTCCGCTTCTCGCCCGCTCCCCGCCCCGCGCAGACCGATCTGGACCATCGCGCGCACCCACGGTAACTCACTCGCGCGCCGCATGGGGCTCGAAAAGCCTTCGCGAACCCCGTCGACCTCGTCGCGCCAGTCCAGGTGCGCATCGATCTGCACCACGCAGAGGTCACGAGAGCGGTCGAAGGCACGCAACACCGGAACGGTCACGGCATGGTCGCCGCCCAACACGAACGGGACCGCTCCGAGGTCGAGGAGGAAACGGACCGCGCGCTCGATCCGCACGAGGTTCCGCGCGTACTCGCCAGGCGCGAGCGCGACGTCTCCGGCGTCTACCAACGCGACCGTGCGCCCAGCGAAGAGGTCACCGGCGAAATCGACGTCGTAGTTCCGGTAGTAGGGGAGGAAGGCGAGCGAAGCGCGGCGGAGCGCTGCCGGCGCTGCGGCGGACGGCAACTCGGGACCGAGTCCCTCGTACGGCACAGCGTAGGGCACACCGAGGACTGCGACGTGGACCGGTACATGCTCGGGGGAGAGGGAAGGAAGTCCGAGAAAGCTCGGTCGGCCGGCCTCGACCGGCACGACGAGCGACTCGGAGCGGTCCGACTCGTACTCTCTGCCCATCAGTCCCGTCACGTGCGCTTCACTTCTGCAGGATTGTGGCCGCTCAGGCGGCTGCCGTCAAGTGATCCTTCGCTATACTGGCGCCGTCGAAGGCGACACGAGAGGAGCGGCGAGCGGTGGTAGGTGGACACGATGCGAGCCGACTCGTCCGGGAACGGACGCGTTTTACCCGCGACTGGCCAGAGTGGATCCGCCCGAGTTACGACGGATTCGGCATCGTCAACCTGCCCTGGTCGCTCCTCGCAGCGCTCGGCGTCGAGCCGACCGGCTCTCCCCTCGACGGTGCGCTCTGGCCAACTGACCTCGCCAGCGGAAACGACGCTGTCCTCCTCGTCATCATCGACGGGCTCGGCTACGAACGGCTCGAGCGCCTCATCGCCGACGGTCAGGCACCAGGCTTCCGACGGCTGGCCAGTGAGGGACGGTTCTTCCCCCTCACCTCGGTGTTCCCTTCCACGACGGTCGCCGCACTCACGGCGCTCGCCACCGGTGTCCCGCCAGCGCAGCACGGACTCCTCGGCTTCACCGTCTTCCTCCGCGAGTTCGGTATGCTCACCAACCTCCTGTTCTGGTCACCGCACGGGCGCTTTCCCAGTTACGCGAGTGCCGGGCTCGATCCGCGTGCCTTTCTTCCCGTGCCGACGATCGCCGAACGCGCCGCGACAGCGGGCATTCGCACGACCGTCGTGAGCCCCGAGGCATTCCGCGACACGCCGCTCACCAAGATGCAGACGGCCGGGGCCGAGTTCGCCGGCTACCGCACCGCTGGCGAGTTCGTCGCCCGGATCCACGCTGCGCTGGCGCAGCCCGGCAAGCGTCTGGTGATCGCGTACTGGGACACGCTGGACACGTTGGGGCACTTCGCCGGCCCTGATTCGCCAGCGTGGAACGTCGAGTTCCGCCACCTCGACCGCTTGCTCAGCGAAGAACTCGTCGCCCACCTGCCGCGTCGCGACGTGCTGGTGGTCATCACGGCCGACCACGGGATGGTCGCGCTCGACCCGGAACGCCAGCGTCCTTTGCAGGACGCGGAACTCTTGTGTGACTTGGCGCTTCCTCCGGCAGGAGAGCGCCGCGCCGTCTACTGTCACCCCCTTCCCGGACGCGAAGCAGTCGTGGCCGATCGGCTGCGCACCTGGGCCGGTGCCGACGGGTTCCTCATAGAGCGCGAGCAGGCGTTCGACGAGGGCTTGTTCGGTCCACCACCGTACCATCCCGAAGCGCAGTACCGCGTCGGCGCGCTCCTCCTGCTCGCGATCGGAGGGGCCGGCTTTCCCTGGGATCCCCACGGAGTCCAACCACGCCCGTTCCTCGGAGCACACGGCAGCCTCGAAGCGGCCGAGATGCTCGTCCCCTGTCTGGTCTGGCGCCCGTGACTCAGGAGCTGCCCGCCTGCCACCAGATCCAGACGGAACCGAGGAACAGCAGAGCCGGGACGACCAACAGACCGAGCACCAGGTACTGCCGCAGCGACACAGTGATGCCGTACCGGCGTAGGAGGAGTACCCAGAGGATCGTCGCCAGCGAGCCGACGGTCGTCACGTTGGGCCCCAAGTCAGCCCCGAGCGTCGCTGCGAAAGCGAGCGCGTCGGCCCGCTGTCCTGTCAGCCCGGACTCGCTCAACGCCGCGCGCATCACTAGCGCCATGGGGACGTTATTGATGAGGTTCGCCCCCAGGGCTGACCCGAACGCTGTCGCCAGGATCGACTGGAACAGCGAGTCTCCACCCAGAGCGAGCAGACTGCGACCGAACCAGGCCGTGAGACCGAGGTACTCGAGCCCCCGCACCGAGACGACCATACCCGTCAGGAAACCGAAGAGCGACCAAGAAATCCCGTCGCGGAGTGCCTTCCAATCCCAACAACCGGACCAACGCGCCACCAGCGCGAGCACGAGTGCACCAGCCAGCGCGACCGGCCCGAGAGGGACGCGTAACCAGGCTGCGGCGACGTAGGCGACTGCGAGCAGGGCGAGTGCACCGAGCATCCGCACCGTAGCAGGGGAGCGACTCGATCCCACCTCGGTGAGTTTCTCGACGGCATAGCGTCCTCGTAGATCGTGCCGGAACCACCAGAAGAACACCAGCGCATTGACGAGGACCGCGACCAAACTGGGGAGCAAGAGGTAGCGGAGGAAGAGGGGCAACGCCGTCCGCTCCCCGAGGAGCAGCACGTTGATCGGGTTGCTCACCGGGAGCAGGAACGAGGCGGTGTCTGCGATGAACGTCGTGGCGAACAGATAGGGACGAGGCGGCAGGTCCAGGTGCAGGACGAGCGCGGCCATGACGGGCGTGAGGAGAAGCGCAGTCGCGTCGTTGGACAACACGGCGGTGACCGCAGTCCCGAGGAGAAAGACCGCTGCATACAACCGTCGCGGGGATCCGTCAGCCCAGCGCGCCGCTGCAGCTGCCAAGACCGTGAACACGCCGGCTCGGTCGGCCAAGGCGGAGGAAGCCATCAGGCCAAGAAAGAAGAGGTAGACATTCCACTCGTGCACGAGGCTCGTCCACGCCTCAGCGAGTGGCAGCAGCCCGATGAGGAGCATGAGCGTTGCGCCGGCCAATGCCGCCCACGCCTCCGAGAGGCCGCGCGGCCGCGTCAGGACAGCCACGAGCGTGGCAGCGAAGAGTCCGAGTCCGAGGGCCTGCTGGACCATCCCTCCCCCGTCCGCGAGCGATGAGTCTAACGGAGGCAGCGGACGAGCGTCACCTGACACCGCACCTGCGCGCTGTTACACTGACCAGCGGCGAACGGAAGCGAGGCCAGCCATGACGGAGACCCCGCCGGAACATGCACTCGCAGACACGCGCGCCCGCGTCGTCCTCGATCGGTTGCATGTCCAAGACCTGGCCGAGCGGGCAGCCGGTCTGCCCCAAGAGGAGCGGATCCGCGCCCTCACTCCACCGACCGGCGCGTTCCTGTATGCGACCCTCTTGGCTATCCGACCTGCACTCATCTTCGAGGCTGGTTCAGCCGTCGGCTATTCGACGATCTGGCTCGCCTTAGCCGCCCGCACGTACGGCGGACGCGTCATCGGCAGCGAGATCCGCCCCGAGCGTGTCGCGCTGGCCAACCGGCACCTCGCTGAAGCTGGCCTCGCTGAGGTGGCGACCGTCCTCGAGGGGGATGCAGCCGAACTCGTCCGGCGCTTCGAGGGGATCGGTTTCCTCTTCCTGGACGCGGAAAAGGACGACTACGGTCGGCTCTTCCTGGCTGGCATCGACCGTGTCCTCCCGGGTGGGCTGATCGTCGCCGACAACGTCGTCTCGCACGACTGCCGGGCCTACCAGGAGCTCGTCCGCGCGCGACCCGACGTCGTCACCGTGACGCTCGCATTCGAGCGCGGACTGGAGTGGACGGTGAAGCGCTGGTAAATGCCCACGGCGCACAGCCCCGTGGACGCACACCTTCACAGTCAGCGTGGAGCGCGCTGCCGCCGCGCGAGGACAAGGCTAGAACGACACCTGGTCGCTCACGCGGAGTGGGCACGAGACAGCGGACTACCGCCCAGTCAGTGCGATCGCCTGCTCCCGGCATGTCGCACCGGCTGCCTACGGCGATGCACCAGAGACCGGCTGCGCCGTCCGATTGGAACGCGTGAGCGCACGGAGCGAGTCGGCGTCCTGGCGCGCTCGCACCAGCCAGCGCGACACCGCCTCGAACGAAGACACGGTCCGAGTCGACTCTGTTACACTAGTCCACTGATGCAGTGGTGGAGGAGCGAGCGCCGATGACAGTCGAAGAGCTGCGGGCGCTGCTCGCAGCCATCGAACGACATCCTGAACTCCGGGATGAACTGCGGCGGTACGTCCTGACGCAGGAACTCCTCGCATTGCCGGCTGCTTTCCTGCGGCAAGAGCAGCGGCTGGACCGAGTCGAGAGCGAACTGGCCGACCTCCGCGAGGTCGTCCGCGCGCTCGCTGGCTCGAGCGAGCGCCATGAGGAGGAGCTGCGGGCACTCCGCGAGCTCGTGCAGCGCCAGGACGAGCGGCTCGCGCACATCGAGGGCTGGTTGGAGCGATTGACCGCGCTGAGCGAGCGACACGAGCAGTGGCTCGCTCGCCACGACGAGCGGTTCGAGCAACTGACGAGTCTGCTCGCCAAGCAGGACGAACGGTTGGCCCACCTCGAACGCTTGGCCCAGCAACATGCCGAGTGGCTCGCTCGCCACGACGAACGCTTCGAGCAACTGGCTGCTCTAGCCCAGCAACACGCCGCCTGGCTCGCCCGTCACGATGAACGCTTCGAACAACTGGCCGCGCTGGCTCAGAAGCACGAGGAGTGGTTGGCCCGCCACGACGAGCGGTTCGAGCAACTGGCTGCCTCCGCACAGCGACACGAGGAGTGGCTCGAGCGACTGACCCGCTTGAGTGAACAGCACGAGGAGGAGCTGCGTGCACTCCGCTCCCTCGTCACGAAGCATGACGACGATCTGACCCAGCTGCGCCAGACCGTCGGGTCGCTCAGCGAGGCGGTCGGGACGCTCATCGAGGCGGATGCGGTCGACGCGCTCCTCGACCTGCTCGAAGCGAAGGGCATCACGGCCGAGGAAGTACCGACGAGCATCGCTGTGAACGGTGAACTGGACGTCGTAGCGCCCGTCGTCGACCCGAGCGGACGCCGCTACTGGGTCGTGGTGGAGGTGAAGCTCAAGCTCCACCCGCGCGATATCCGGAACTGGCACCGCAAGCTACAGTCGAGCACGTTTCGCGAACGGCTCGCTCAGTTCGGTATCCAGCCGCCCTTCGTCGCCTACATCTACGGGCAGCGTATCTACCGGCCAGTACTCGAGACGGCGCGCCAACTCGGACTGGGTGTTTTAGCCCGGCGCGGCGAATACGTGCCCCCAGCTGGCTTCGTAGAGTAGCGCGAGGGACGCGGCCGGGTCTCTCGACACGACCGATGCTTGAGGACTGCGCCCGAATCGGCACGGTGCTGCGGTGTTCCGTTCCGTACCAGGGCACTGCTAGGACGTGCGCTGGCACTGTGCACTGCAATCTCGCACCAACCGCCCTGCTGGGAGCACACATCCCGAGTGCGTAAGGCCGGTACACGGCCGCACCGCGAGCGGTGGCTATCGGGTGCTGCGCGATAGGAGCCACGTTCTAGGCCTTCCGCAGGGGCCCACGCTCGGCGACAATGCCTCCGAGCGACGCGCACGGGGGTGGCCATGTCGAGCGCAGACGTCGTCGTGATCGGGCTAGGAGCGATGGGGTCGGCTGCCGCCTGGATCCTGGCGAAGCGTGGGCATCGCGTCGTGGGCTTGGACGCGCTCCCACCAGGACACGAGCAGGGATCGTCGCACGGCAAGACACGGATCATTCGCACGGCCTACTACGAGTCGCCGGAGTACGTGCCGCTCGTCCAGCGGGCGTGGACGCTGTGGCGCGACCTGGAGACGGCGAGCGGCACACCGCTCCTCCGCATGACTGGCGGACTCTACATCGGTCGCCCCGACACGGAACTGATACGTGGAACGCTAGCGAGCGCACGCACACACGGCCTCCCCCACGAGTTCCTCGACGCTGACGAAGCGATGCGACGTTTCCCCGGACTGCGGCTCGCACCGGAGCAAGTCGCCGTCTACGAGGCGGAGGCCGGGCTGATCGACCCTGAAGCAGCGGTCCGCACCTTCGCAGAACGAGCGCGCGCGGCCGGCGCCGAGCTCCACTACTCCACCCCGGTGGAACAGTGGTCGACCGACGGAGACGGCTTGCTCGTCGAAACGCCAGCCGGTCGCTTCCGCGCTGCACGGGCGATCATCGCCGCCGGGGCGTGGATGCCGCACCTCGTGCCGGAACTCGCGTCCCTCCTCACCGTGTGGCGGATCCTCCACGTGCATTTCCGGCCCACGGTCCCAGGCCGCTACGATGCTGCTTGGTTCCCCTTCGCGCTCTGGGAAGATGAGACCGGCATCTACAGCGCCTTTCCCGAGCTGCCAGGGCAGGGTGTCAAGTTCGGTCGACACGACACCGGAGAGGTCTGTAGCGCCGAGACTGCCCGCCGCACCGCCTCCGAGCAGGAGATCCGCGAGCTCAGGGACCGGCTGATCCGCTACTGGCCGGACGCCGGTGGCCCGGTCCTGTGGTACCTCACCTGTCTCTACACGATGACTCCCGACCACCACTTCGTGCTCGACCGGCATCCGCAGGCGCCGCAGGTGATCCTGTGCAGTGCCTGTTCCGGACACGGCTTCAAATTCGCCCCGGCGATCGGCGAACTCCTGGCTGACCTCGCGACCGACCGCTTGGTCGCTGGTCCACCGCTGTTCCGGCTGGAGCGCTTCGGCACCTGGCCACCGCAGCCGAGCGGGCCGACCGACCGAGCCGAGAGCGTCTCACACTGAGGAACGCTGCGCTGCTGTCGCGCGGTCCCAACGCCGAGGCGAAGACGACGAGCGACGAGTCGTCAGGCCCCGTCTCCTTCGGCGACCAGCGGCAGCGGCGTTCCGCTGCAACGCCACCGTCCCCCAGCATGCTGCGAACGAGGACCGGCTCACGCGGCTCGAGTGCCCGGCATCGACGCCGCAACCGTTCCGACCGCGCTAGAGCAACGTGCAGCGCCGCATGTGCGTGCCGATCGCAGCGAGCAGGCTGCTGCCGCGCCTGCCGGCGTGGACACCTGGCACCGACGCCCAGTACGAGCACCTATCGCGCGCACTCGTCACTGCGGTCCGCCACGAACACGCAGAGCACGTCGAACGGTACCGCACTGTCGCCCGCCTCAACGAAGGAACGGCACCCGAGCGTCCTGGTCACCCCGGCGAGGCTTGCCAACCGATCGCGAAGGCATGCAGAGCTCGGCTGCTGGCTGCGAGACGCGGACAGCCGAGGCGGGCATCGACGACCGGCTCGAGCGACTGCGACTCCTGGTCGGATCGCTCGCCGGCAACGTCACCCGTCATCCCTAGGTTTCGCCGCCACGCCGAGCTCAGCGAGAGCGCGGGCGACCGAATCGTACGTCACCGGCCCGACCCACGCCTTGCGGATGATCCCGTTCGCGTCGACGAGATAGGTCTGCGGGATACCGTAGACCTGCCAGTCGCGGCTGGTAGTACCGTCGCGGTCGAGCGCGATCGGGAAGGTCAGGGAGAACTCCTGGACGAACTGCGCGACCGTCTCCGGATCCTCCAGCTGGTTGATCCCGACGACCACGAGCCCAGCCGCTTCGTACTCCTGAGCTACCCGCTCGAGTTCCGGCATCTCCGCGCGGCAAGGAGCGCACCAAGAGGCCCAGAAGTTGATGAGGACCGGTCGTCCGCGGAACTCGCTCAGGCGGATCTCCCCGCCCTCGAGGCGGGGCAACGAAAACTCGGGAGCTGGTGAGCCGACGGTGAGCGCCTGCGCAGCGAGGAAGTCGCCGGCCGAAGGTACCACTCGCCCGGGCTCCTCGCGCCGCAGGTACCAGGCGAGGAACCAAACGGCGCTAACGAGGACGACGAGGAGCGCCAAGTTGATGCCGAGCAGGAGCCAGGGAAAGCCCGGCCGTTGCCCTGGCATCGTCGTCGCCCCCTCGTCTCGGTTCGGGAAGCGCTGTAGATCCACGGTGTCCGAGCCCTCCTGGGTACCGCTGCCCCCGCTAGAGAAGTGTAGCGCTCGGCACGAGGATGTCGCCCTGCTCATCGGGGTGAGGAAGAACAGTTTTACCAGGCGAGTTCGCAGTACTTGCGGTCATAGTAGATCAAAGGATCGTCAGCCGGACCGAGCTCGAGCGCGACGACCTCACCGACGAAGATGGAGTGGTCACCACCGTCGTACCGCGCCCACGGTCGACACTCGATCCAAGCCAGGCAGCCGTCGAGCCGCGGTATCCCCAGCATCCCCAGGTGATGCGGAAGGCGTGAGAAGCGACGGTCCGCCAAGGGGGCACGACCAGCGAACTGCTCAGCCAGAAACTCCTGGGCGCGCGCCAAGAGGTTGACCACCCAGCCAGTGGCCTCGCTCAAGAGTGCATGACTCTGCTGCTCGCGACCGATGCAGACGAGGACGAGCGGCGGCGCGAGCGAGACTGGACAGAAGGCCGTTACAGTGACCCCATGGTACCCTTCCGGACTCGTGGTCGTCACCACCGCGACACCGGCAGCGTGCCGTGCCATGACATCGCGGAAGCGCTCCGGGTCGACCATCGTACACCGTCCCTCCGAGCAGGCGTGTCGTGCTGTGTCCAATGATGCTGCAGCACATACCCCTCCCTGAGAAGCGACTGCCAGAGTCAGCGCCGTTCGCCGGTGCCCCAGCCAGTCCCCCATACTGCTGTTGCCCCGTGACCGTTCCCTACACTCCACGGCGTCACGATAATGAGGGACGAGTGAAGGAGGGACGGATGGCGCGGGTCGTTGGACCGGACGGAGCGTTCGTGTACGTGGAGGCAAAGCGGTGGTACGTGCGCGAGGCAGGCTCCGGACGGCCGATCGTCCTCCTCCACGGTATCCCGACCTCGAGCTTCCTCTGGCGGAAGGTCCTACCCGTGCTGGCCAGGACCCACCGAGCCATCGCACCGGACTTGCTCGGCTTCGGGCGCTCCGACAAGCCCGCGCAGGGTATTCCGCCAGTCAGCGAACTCGCCGCCGAATTAGCACGCTTACTCGACCGACTCGGGGTCGAGGAAACCGCCTTGGTCGGGCACGATCTGGGAGCACTCGTCGTGGCAGCGCTTCTCGAGCGCTGGCCGCAGCGCGTGACGCACGTCGTCCTGACCAATACGAGCTTTCGGCCGGAGCGATGGCGCGCTCCCTGGTACTCGCCGCTCCACCTCCTGCGTCTGCCGGTGCTCGGGGAACTCGCCGCAGCCGCAGCCTGTCCTTGGATGCTCAAGCTGGCCATGCGCCCCTACCTCGTCGATCCGACTGTCCTGGACCGGGAGACACTCGCGGGCTATTGGGAACCGTTCGCACACTCGTTCCGCCGCATGCTGGTCCAGTTGGCGCGTCGGCCACTCTTCACCGCGGAGGAGCTCGTGCGCTGGCAGCACGTCATCGCGGAGCACTGCGGTGCCGGAGGGCGACCACTCTTGATCGCCTGGGGCGCGGCCGACCCACAGTTTCGCCTCGACGAGGCCGGTCAGCTCGCGAGTACGGTCGCGGGAGCCCGCTTCCTCCCCTTCGTCCACGCGGGCCACTTTCTGCCGGAAGAGCGGCCGCGGGCGCTCGGGCGGGCGATCGCAGTGTTCTTGGTGCAGCCGACCACTCTCCCAGGGCCAGCCTAAGCGGCGACATCGAGCGCAGCCAGGATCTCCGCAGCGAAAGCGAGCGCATCGATGTAGGCATCGGTAAGGAGGCCCGGCGCCAGCTGCAACACAGGCGCCGCATCCCAGTCTCCTGTCTCGTACGCCAGAACGACCCGCAGGACGAGGCCGAGCAGCCCCTCGCGCTCGAGCAGTGCGGCCTCCACTTCGCTCGCCAGCGGAACCTCAGCCAATGCGTCGCGCAGCGGCCGATCGAGTACTGCATCGAGCACGGAAAGGAGTCCCGTGAGAAACGCTGCGTCGCGCGAGACCGTGCCGAGCGCACCCGCGAGGAGTTCGCACATGCGGGCACGCACCAGCGCGGTCCGGACGAGCTCGACCGGCTTGCGTTCCACGCCTGCCAGCACGAGCACCGTGACCCAAGCTGCGACGGTGCGCAGTCCGAGGACCAGCAAGGCCTGACGCAAGGATTCGATCCGAGTACGGCGGGCGAACCAGACAGTGTTCACCAGCTTGAGCAGCTTGTAGGTGAGCTCGACATCCTGTGCGAGGAGCCGCTCGACTTCCTCGAAGTCGATCGCTGGATCGTACAAGCGAGCGAGCAGGACGAGCGCTGCATTGGACACCGGCGTGCGTCGGCCCCGGACCAACACGGGGCGGAAGAGGAAATCGCCCTGGAAGAGGTCGACACCGCTCTCGCGGGCTCGCGCATACACGACGTAATCCCGGATATCGGAGACCAGCACGCGCAACGTACCTGCGCGGTAGGGGGCTACCAGCGCCAGTTGTTCCGAGAGCCATCCCTCGAGCCCGCCGGGACTGCGCCGTATCACTGTCGAGGAGGGCACAGGCCAGCGGACGATGTCGCAGATCGAGAGCAGGTCTGGGGGCAGCGAGCTACCGCGCCGGCAGTCGAGCAGCAGCTGGCAACCCTGGGCCGCGAACTGCTCGAGGAGGGAAGTGAGAGATCCCTCCTGAACCTCTACCGGATCGAGCGCGAGAACCAAGCGTTCTGCCGGTAACACCGGCAGCAGCTCACGGAACGTCGACGCGAGGACCGCGCTGGGCAAGGAGAGGACCGCATGGCGCGATCCGACCACGGTCTCGAAACCGGTATCGACCAGTGTAGCGAGAAAGCGTTCGGCCTCGGCCGGAGGATCGCCCGGCACGCCGCGGAGCTGGCCGTAGCGGAGTTCATAGGCGACCGTTTCGAGGTGTCGATCGAAGATCGGCTGCCGCGAGAGAGCGATCTCGGTCATAGGATCGATCAAGCTGCCAGGGCGAGGTCGATCTCGCGCGCCAATGCGAGGGCGTCCAGGTAGGAAGAGGTCAAGAGCGAGGGCCGTAGGCCGAGTCTCGCGACGCGTAGCCAATCGCCACGTTCGTAGGCCAGCACAGCGTCGAGGATAAGGCCGAGTTCGCCTTCGCGGGCGAGGAGCGCACGTCGGAGCTCCTCAGCGAGTGGGAGCGCGTCGAGGAGTTCCTCCATCGGTTGGTCGAGGAGCGCGTCCAGAACCGAGAGAAGACCGACGAGGAAGGCCGACTCGCGATGCGCTCGACCCCGAGCAGCAGCGATCAGCTCGGCCATCCGCGCTCGGACGACCGCAGTCGTCAGGAGTTCGTGCGGCTTTTCCGGGACATCCGCCATGAGGAGCAACGTCACCCAGGCCGAAACCAAGCGGGTGCCCAAGAGGAGCAGCGCTTGCCGGATTGACTCGATGCGGCGACGGCCGTACCAAACAGAGTTCACCAGGCGGAGGACGCGGTACGCGAGACCGGCATCGAGGGAGATCAGGGCCTCCAGCTCCGAAAACTCGACTTCGGGATCTTGCAAGCGCGCGAGGAGAAGCAGAAGAGCCCGGTTAGTGGGTGCACGGAGCGCGCGGACCGGACGTGGCAGAGCGAGGAAAGGCCCGGAAAAGAACGACACCCGGAATTCACGACAACAGTCGAATATCTCATAGCTTTCGATATCAGTGACGAGAAGCTGGCTGCGGCTCAGCCGGAAGCGGCTGACCGAGGTACGGAGCTGGTCCAGCGCGAGGGTGCGAGCACTGAGCACGACGAGATCGACGTGCTGGGCCGCCGTCTCCGCATCAGGTCGTTCGCTAGGCTCGAAGAACCCCACGCGGAACCCGCGGGAGCGGAGCGTCGTCAGCGCTGCCTCGACCATGCGATGCTCGCTGCCCGGCTCAGCGACGACGACCGGGAGCAAGCGGTCAGGACTTGCCAACTCGGGCAGGAGGTCGGCGAACGACAGTGCTGTCTCCGGGGAGAGACACATCAGCGCTGGGAACTCGCCGACCAGCGCCGAAAGCCCGACCTCACTGAGCGCATCGAACAGGAGCCGAGCCTCGGACGGAAGACCCGCCAGCGGCGACCGGCCACTGGCAGGCTGGACTCCAGTCGGATCCCGGGGGGAGGGAAGCCCGAGCTGGCCAGCACTGACTTCGTACCCCCACACCTCGAGACGTCGCGTGAAGATCGGCTGCCGCCGGAGAAAGATATCGCGCATGAGCACCCCGCGCGCTCCCTACGTCCATTGACGAGCATCGGCTCGGCACGCGGGGAACGCTCTGGGAAAGCAGTCTCGACTTCGACAGGACTTCTTGGCCAGTCCAGTCCGAGGGACTTCGCCCCGACCGGCGACCTTCGGGCAGGGGCTACGACACGCGCTGGGAGCGGTAGACCGCCCCCAGCGCCCGGGTTCCTTCAGGAGCGGTCAGTCTGCCCGCGCTCAGCCAGCCTCACCAGCAGTGCGAGCACGGCCAACCCCCCGTACTCGACGACGAGCGGCCACCAGAAATCGAGTGCGAATGCAGCGTAGAACGGCGCGAGGACGAAGGCGAGCGGTGCAATCGTCAAGGCCAAGAGCACTCCGACACCACCGAAGCTCAGGTAGACGGCCAGGAGGTCGAGCAGGCTCGAAGCGATCAACCAGACTGTCCCCAAGAGCATGAGGATCTGGTTCGCCCCGCTCGTCGCTGCTGTCCGTCCGTTCACCATTGGCCTACTCCGTTCCACACTACACGGACCTTGCTCCCACCGAGAACCTCGGCACGCGTTCGGGGCCGACAAGGATCACGACAGCGCCACTCGGTGACCGCCTCTTCCCCACACCGCGCGCCGGGGACTCCCTTCACCCAGGACGTACGCCGACCGCATCGCCGTACGGTGCCAGTCTCGGCAACGGGCGGGAACACTGGTCTTCCCGTACAGTGCCACAGTGGCACGTGCGCGGCCGTCCGCTCGCTTACCAGGCAGCACCCGCTACGCGTCAGCGAGCGGAGGGAAGACAGACACGCTCCGGGGCTGACAGGAGCGGGAATATAGGCGGGCGACCGGTGACCGATCGCCGCGGACGCGGGAGCTAGGTCGCTCGACCTGCCTGGGAGTGCGTAGGGCTGGATTCCGGGGAGACGAGATCGAGAGGGCGCGAGACGGGGGCATCCACAGAGACTGGATGGGGGCGCCGGACTGCACTTTCGGCTAGCCTGCGAGCGGGACAGCCAGCGCCCCTGGGCCGCCGGCTGCCTCAGCTCGCCGCGAACCAGCCGCGCACGACCGCAGCGAGCGGCGTCGTGGGGCGCCCGATGAGGCGACTCAGCTGGCGACTGTCATCGAAGAGGGCCTCTCGGGCGATACCCGCCTCGAGCGTCGCCAGAATATCGGCGACCACCGGCGGTGTCCCCCGTTCGACGAGGAAGGCGCGGTACGCATCCGGAGAGAGATTGCGATACCTCACTGGGCGACCGCTGACGTCAGCGATGACGCGCGCGAGATCGGTCATCGTCCACGCGTCGTCTCCAGCCAGCTCGTACACACGCCCCGCATGCCCGTCGGTCGACATCACGACGGCGGCGGCAGCAGCGTAGTCGGCTCGAGTGGCCGAAGCGATGCGGGCGTCACCGGCAGCCCCGACCAGCTCACCTTCGGCAGCCGCGGCGCGGGCGCGGTCCTCGTAATTCTCCGTGTACCATCCGTTGCGTAGGATGACCCACTCGAGACCGCTCGCACGCAAGGCCTCCTCGGTCGCCAGGTGCTCTTCGGCGAGCAGGCGGAGCGGGGTACGCTCGGCATGCAGGATGCTCGTGTAGGCGACCAACCGCACCCCGCAGCGACGAGCGGCCTCGATGACGTTGCGGTGCTGCGCGATGCGCCGGCCCACCTCGGAGCCGGAGATGAGGAGCAGGCGCTCGATCCCCTCCAACGCCGTCTCCAGCGAACCGGAGTCGTCGTAGTCCGCACGGCGCACGGTGACACCCCGGGCAACGAGATCGCTCGCCTTCTCCGGGGTCCGAGCCAGGGCGACGATCCGCTCCGCAGGCACCCGCGCGCAGAGCTCTTCGATGACCAGCCGACCGAGTCGTCCACTCGCACCGGTGACACCGATCATCGTTCTCTCCTTCACCCGTAAAACGAACGCACGCGCTGCCTCACAAGTGTACGAGCGCGCCTCGTCCACCGCAGAACGACGGCTCTTGCCGGGTCGGGTACAATTACGCCCAAAATCAGCCCGTGGTGGGGGAGCGCAACGAACAGATGGTACGCACTACACCAGTCACGCGACGTGAAGGTGCAGCGATCGAGCAGCGGATCTACGACCTCATCTCCCGTGCAGTCTTCGAGCATCGCCTCCTACCCGGAACGCATCTCCCCGAAGAGACGCTGGCGGCCATCTTCGGGGTCAACCGGCAGCGCATCCGCCGCGTGCTCCTGCGGCTCGCGCACGACAAGATCGTCGAACTGCGACCCAATCGCGGCGCCTGTGTCGCGCAACCGAGCCCGAAGGAGGCGTCGGACATCTTCGCCGTCCGCGCCGTGCTCGAGCGTTTCGCCGTCGAGCAACTGGCCGGGCGAATCACCGCAGAGCAGGTAGCGATGTTGGAGCGACATCTGGCAGAGGAGCGGGCCGCTTTCGGGCGCGGCGACCGCCACGCCGTGATCCGCCTCTCCGGTGAGTTTCACGTACTGCTCGCTGGCCTCACCGGCAACAGCGTCCTCGAGGAGCTGATCCGCGGCTTGGTGGCACGCTCTTCGCTCCTCCTCGCCCTCTACGGCGGCCCCAACGAAGAGCTGTGCTCCCACGAGGACCACCGCTCACTGTTGGAGACACTGACGACGAGGCAGCCGGAGGACGCCGCGCACGCCATGACTGCTCACCTCGAACGCATCGCCAGCCGCCTCCACTTGGAGGCGCCCGCAACGAACGGGCTCAACCTCCACTCGATCTTCCGCGATCTCCTGGCGACCGAGCAGTGACCCCCGCGGCCGTTCGCGCGCGAGCGGCGGAACCGGGCAACGACCGCCGCCCTAGCCCAGCTGGCTCCTCGCCGCAGCTGCCTCCACGTCGAGCCGGCGCAGTCACCTGACCCGCCGCGATCGCCCCTTCGCCTCACCGGTAGCGAGCGAGCCAGCCGAGGCTCGAGAGCGTGTCCGGCTCCGGCACGTATTCGAGCCCGACGTAGCCGCTATAGCCGAGACGATCGAGTTCGCCCAGGATGCGGGCGAGGTCGAGTCGACCGGTCCCGGGTTGATGGCGGCCGGGCGCATCGGCGATCTGCACGTGGCCGATACGCGGCAAGTTGGCCTGGAGAAATGCGAGTGGATCCTCGCCCATCCGGGCCGCGTGGTACACGTCGTACTGCAGGCGCAGGTTGGGTGCACCGACTGCCTCGAGCACGGCCAGCGCTTGTGCACCGCTCGTCAAGAAGAAGCCGGGGATATCGCGGTCATTGACAGGCTCTACGAGCAGCATCAGGCCGTCGGCAGCGAGTTCCTCAGCTGCGAAGCGGAGATTCTCGATGAGCACCTGCTCGGCCTGCTCGGGCGCGAGACCAGGCGGCAGCACGCCGACCAGACAGTTGATGCGCCGCACACCGAGGACGCGTGCGTAGTCCCGGGCTCGCCGCACACCGTCACGGAACTCGGCCCGGCGGTCGGGGAGAATGGCGATACCGCGCTCGCCGGCCGCCCAGTCGCCGGCTGGGAGATTGAAGAGCACTTGCTCCAGACCGTGCTCCTGCAGCGCCTGCGCGAGCGTCCCGGGCGGATAGTCATAGGGAAACATGTACTCCACTGCAGTGAACCCGGCTGCGCGGGCAGCAGCGAAGCGCTCGAGGAAGGGCACCTCCGTGAAGAGGAAACTCAGGCTCGCGGAAAAACGCGGCATCCGCTCCTCCTCCCTGCTCGTCGTCGACCACCGTGCTCGGCTCACTCACCCCGGACGAGAGCGCGCGCCAGGCGGTTCTGTTCGTGGACCAGCCGCTCCAGATCGAGATCGACGAACGCGCCGCCGCGGATGCGCACGCGGCCGTCGATGACCGAGAGCCAGACGTCGGGAGGTCGACAGAACACGAGACTGGCCAAGGGATCGTGGACGGCACCACCGGCCAACTCCAGTGTATCGAGCCGGAAGGCCACGAAGTCTGCAGCCATCCCGGGGGCGAGCATACCGATATCGTCGCGCCCGAGCACGGCGGCACCGCCGCGGGTCGCCAGCCAGAGCACATCGCGAGCCGAGAGCGCACCAGGATCTTCCCGCACCCGGTGGAGCAGCAATGCCTGCCGAGCTTCGCTCAGGAGGTGCGACGAGTCATTGGATGCCGAGCCATCGACGCCGAGGCCGACGCGGGCTCCTGCGCGCAGAAGTGGCAGGAGCGGCGCGATACCGGAGCCCAGGCGCATGTTCGACGTCGGACAGTGGGCTACCCCGGTCCGGGTCGTCCCGAAGCGCTCGATTTCCGCGTCAGAGAGATGGACAGCGTGCGCGTGCCACACGTCCGGTCCGAGCCAGCCCAGTTCTTCAGCGAACTCGACCGGACGGCGACCGTACACGTGCTGGCAGTAGTCGATCTCGTCCCGCGTTTCCGCCAGGTGCGTGTGCAGCTGCACCCCGTAGGCGCGGGCGAGCTCGGCGCAGTCGCGCATGAGCCGCGGAGAGACCGAGAAGGGCGAGCACGGAGCGACCACGACGCGCACCATCGCGTAGCGGTTGGGGTCATGGTAGGTCTCGATGACGCGCCGGCAGTCGTGCAGGATCGCGTCCTCGTCCTCCACCACGCTGTCGGGTGGAAGCCCACCCTGCGATTCGCCGACCGACATCGAACCGCGACCGGCATGGAAGCGGAAGCCCAGTTCGCGTGCGACCTCGATCTGGTCGTCGAGACGACACCCATTGGGCCAGATGTAGGTGTGGTCGACGGAGGTGGTGCAGCCGGAGCGCATCAGTTCCGCGATGGCGACGGCGGTGCTGACCCGGAGTGCTTCGGGTGTCAAGCGAGCCCAGATCGGATAGTGCGTGCGTAGCCACGCGAAGAGCCCCGCGTTCTGCGCCGCGGGCAGGTTGCGGGTGAGCGTCTGGTAGAAGTGATGGTGCGTATTGACCAAACCGGGTAGGACGATACAGTCGTGGGCATCGATGACGACGTCAGCGTGTTCCGGGAGCTCGCGGGTCGGCCCCACCGCCCGGATGACGTTCTCCTCCACGTACACCCCGCCGTCGCGGAACTCCGTGCCAGCGCCGTCCATGGTGACCACGAGGTGCGCGTTGCGTACCAAGAGCGAGCCCACGCTCTATCCCTCCATTCCGTCACCGCAACCCACTGCAGCAGCACAACCTGATGTCGATGACGCTCAGGAGCGCTCTTCACGCACGTAGGGGATACCGAGCGCAGCCGGCGCAGCCCCGCGGCGCCGGACCACTCCTCGCGTGATCAGGACGAGCACGACCACCGTCGCCAGGTAGGGGAGCATGTTGAGGAAGAAGGGAGAGACGGGAACACCAGCGGCCTGGAACAGGAACTGCGCTGCCTCGATGCTTCCGAAGAGATAGGCACCGAGTGCGACCCGGAGCGGGCTCCAGGCCGCGAAGACGACGAGGGCAACGGCGATCCAGCCGCGTCCGGCTGTGATGTTTTCGGTCCAGGAGGGATTGGTCCCCAGCGAAATGGCAGCACCACCCAGACCAGCCAGGAGTCCCCCGATGAGAACCGCTGCGTACCGGAGTACTGCGACGTTGTGCCCCATGGCGTCGACCGTGGCTGGATTTTCTCCGACCGCACGCACCAAGAGTCCCCAGCGGGTCCAGAAAAGGGCCACCCACGCGAGGATGACGAGGCCATAGGAGAGGTACGTCAAGAGGTTCTGGTTGAAGAGCACGGGGCCAAGGACAGGTATGTGACTCAGGCCCGGCACGGCGACTTTCTCGAAGGAGGCCGGTGCCGGTTGCCCGACGAGCGGCTTGCCGAAGAACGACGTGCCGCCAAGCGCGAACAGCGTGAGCGCCAGGCCGCTGACGATCTGATCGGCACTGAAGGTCACCGTCAGAACGGCGTGCACGAGTGCCAGCAGCGCACCAGCGAGCATCGCAGCGAGCACACCCTGCCAGAGGTGACCGCTCCAGAAGGTCACGGCGAAGCCAGCCAACGCGCCCACGAGCATCATGCCCTCGACGCCGAGGTTCATCACTCCGGCTCGTTCGGCGAGGACCTCACCCAGCGCAGCGAGGAGAATCGCTGTCCCCGCCCCGATCGCTGCTGCGAGTGCTGCTGTCAGCATGCTGCCCCCTCACTGCAGCTCTTCAACGGTCGCTGGCCGCGGCGCTGCAACCGACATCCGAGTCCACACCACGCGATAGCGCCGGAACAGCCCGTTCACGAGCACGAAACACAGCAACACGGTCCCTTGCAGCATCGGTGCTACACCGCCAGGTAGACCGAGGGTCATCTGCAACTGGTCGGCGCCGACGATCAGTCCGGCGAAGAGGGCTGCTGCCGGAACCGTGGCCAAGGGGTGGAGCTGCGCGAGCCAAGCCACGATGATGGCCGTGTAGCCGTAGCCGGGCGAAAAGTTGCGCTGCAACTGGTGGGCGACACCGGCAAGCTCGCACATCCCCGCCAGGCCAGCGAGTCCCCCACTCAAGAGCATCACCAGCAGGATGGTCCGGCGTACCGGTACACCGGCGTAGCGAGCAGTGCGGTCGGACTGGCCGAGCACACGTACTTCGTGTCCCCATGTGGTCCACTGGAGCAGGGCCCACAGGACTACCGCAACAGTCAGACCGACCACGAGGCCAGCGTGGACGCGCGTCTCGGCCAGCGTCGGCAACCACGCTGCCTCCGGCAGCTGCCGCGTCCCCGGGAACCCGTACCCCTGCGGGTTTTTCCACGGGCCGTGCACGAGGTATTCGGCCAAGAGGACTGCCACGTAGTTGAGCATCAGCGAGCTGATGATCTCGTTCACCCCAAGGTACGCGCGCAGGAATCCCGGAACCGCGGCCCAGAGTGCACCGCCCAGGAACCCTGCTGCGAAGAGGGCGGGGAGGAGGACGCCGCTGGGAGCGTCCGGAAAGAGAAACAAGGCAGTCCCAGTAGCGGCGATCGCGCCTGCGTAGAACTGCCCTTCCCCTCCGATGTTCCAGAGACGCGCCCGGTAGGCCAGACCCAAGCCGAGGGCGATGAGCAACAGCGGTATCGTCTTGATCAGTGTCCCCTCGAGCGCATAGACAGAACCGAACGCACCCACCGCCATGGCTCGATAGGCACTGAGCGGATCGGCACCGGCGACCGCGAGGATGACGGAACCGACCAACAGTGCCAACGCGAGGGCAACGAACGGTGCTGCGATGAGGGCGGCTCGCGACGGAACAGTCCGTCGTTCGACGCGGAGTCGCCGACCACCTTCCTCAACAGTCCACCGTGGCCACGACACCATGGCCCTCTCCTTCACCCTGCGCCGTTTCTACCGGCGCTGCTTTGATCCCCGCCATGAGGAGACCGATCCGCTCGCGATCAGCTGCTTCCACCGGCAGCATGCCGACCAATTGTCCCTCGTACAGAACACCGATACGATCGGCGAGCGCGAACAGCTCGTCGAGATCTTCGGAAATGAGGAGGACAGCAGCACCGGCGTCCCGATGGGCTAAGAGTGCTCGGTAGATCTGCTCCGTCGCTCCCACGTCGACACCGCGGGTGGGATGGAGCGCAACGATACAGCGCGGCCGGAACGCGAGCTCACGTCCCAGAAGGAGCTTCTGCTGGTTCCCTCCCGAGAGCGACCCCACACGTGCGCAAACGACCGGTGGCACGATCTGATAGGTTTCGACCAGCTCCGAAGCAAACCGACGTGCAGCTGAACGGTTGAGAAGGAGACCGCGCCGAAAGCGCGTACGCGTGTAGTGGCGGAGAATCGCGTTCTCCCACAGCGTCAACTGCATACAGAGCCCGACGCCCGTCCGATCTTCCGGGACATAAGCGATACCGCTCTCCAACCGCTGGCGCGGTGAAGCGTGCGTCAATTCGCGACCGCCGATCCGCACATTGCCGCGCTCGACGCGCCGCAGACCGGCCAACGCTTCCGCGAGCTCGCGTTGACCGTTACCGGCGACTCCAGCGATCCCCACGATCTCCCCCGCGCGCAGGACGAGATCGATGCCGCGCACGGCCAGCCGGTCGCGGTCGTCACGCACCCAGAGGTCTCGGACCTCGAGCACTGTGTCACCGATCCGACTGCCTCGTCGCTGCGGGAGACTGACATCCCGACCGACCATGAGCCGAGCGAGCTCGCGTTGCTCCGCCTCTGCGGCCGGGAGCGTCGCCACCACCCGGCCACGACGCAACACGGTGATGCGATCGGCGACCGAGAGGACTTCGCGCAACTTGTGCGAGATGAAGATAACGCAGAGTCCGCTGGCAGCGAGCTCGCGCAGCCTGCGCAGGAGGTGATCCGCCTCTTGCGGCGTCAGGACCGCTGTCGGCTCGTCGAAGATGAGCACGCGGGCACCGTACATGAGCAAGCGGACGATTTCCACCCGCTGCCGTTCACCCAACGACAACTGCCACACAGGGACGCCCGGATCCACGGAGAGGCCATACCGGGCACTCACTTCGGCGAGCGCTCGTGCGATCCGTCGCTGGTCCAGCCAGATCCCGCGCTCCCGCGCCCCGATGAGGACGTTCTCCGCTACAGTAAGCGCATCGACCAGCATGAAGTGTTGGTAGACCATCCCGATACCGGCCTGGATCGCGTCCCGCGGGGACCGGAAGACGACCGGACGGCCGGCGATGCGGATCTCGCCGCTGTCCGGGCGGTAGAGGCCGGCCAGGATACTCATGAGCGTCGTCTTACCAGCGCCGTTTTCGCCCAACAAGGCGTGGACTTCCCCCGCCTCGGCCGAGAAGGTCACGGCGTCATTGGCGAGGACCTCGCCGAAGCGTTTGGTGATCGCGATGAGCTGCACGAGGGGCGCTTCCGTCATCCTCGGCTCCTCGTCGCTGTCGCCCGGGTCACTGCGGGATGGTGCCCTCGACACCCTCGACGAACCAGTTCATGTTGAGGATCTCATCGGCCGTCATCGCTGTCCCTTGTGGAACCTTGACTTGTCCTTGCTGGTCTGCGAGCGGCCCGGTGAAGACCGTGAAGATCGTTTTTTCGCCCTGGCGGAACTTGGCTACCTCCTGCTCGATCTCCGTCTGGATATCGGCCGGTACCAGGTCCTCGTTGAGCGGCGCGAGATCGACCACCCCTTCCTTCCAGCCGCCCCAGTACTGCTCGGACTTCCAGGTGCCGGACCGGACCTGTTCGACGAGCTGCGTGTAGTAGACGCCCCAGTTCCAGATCGGGCTGGTGAGACAGGCCTTGGGTACGAGACGCGTCATATCGCTGTTGTACCCGATACCGTAGACACCGCGTGCCTCAGCGGCTTGCTGCGCTGCTGGCGAATCCTGGTGCTGCGCGACGACGTCGGCTCCGCTGTCGATGAGCGACTCTGCCGCTTGACGCTCCTTGGTCGGGTCGTACCAGGTGTTCGTCCACACTACCTTGACGACAGCCTCCGGATTGGCAGCACGCACACCGAGCGTGAACGCGTTGATCCCGCGGATCACCTCTGGAATCGGAAACGCTGCTACGTACCCGAGCACGTTCTTCTTCGTCATCCGGCCAGCCAGGATGCCGGACACGTAGCGGGGCTCCTCGATCTTACCGAAGGCGGTGCCGACGTTGGGAGCCGTCTTGTATCCGGAAATGTGGACGAACACGGTGTTGGGAAACTCCTGTGCAACCTTGATCGTCGGATCCATGTAACCGAAGGAGCAGGTGATGATAATGTTGTACCCCTGACGGGCGAAGTCGCGGATCACACGCTCGGAGTCAGCAGGGTTCTCCGGCACGTTCTCCTGGTATGCAGTCTGCACGTCGGGGAACTTGGCTTCGATCGCCTTGCGCCCCTGGTCGTGGGCCCAACTCCAACCGGCGTCGCCAACTGGAGAGGGATAGACGAAGGCGACCTTGAACGGCTGGCCGGCGGCCGGGGTGCCCGCCGCTGGAGTCGCTCCAGCAGCCGGAGCGGTGCCGCTCGCCGATCCGGTCGTCGGTGTCGGTGCGACCGCACGCCCACAGGCAGTGACGATGGTCAAGCCGACTGCCGCTTTGAAGAGGTCTCGTCGCTTCATGCTGCATCTCCTCCCACTGTACCGGACCGTCGCTCCGCTCACCGTGTCGAGCCAGGCTGGACGCTTTCGGCACCACTCCCTTCTGAGCCGCTCGACTCCGTCAACCCACTGGCACGGCGTTCGCTGCCTTGAGCTCGGCCAAGAGTCGTTCCGGCGTGATCGGCAAGCGATCGACCCAGACACCAACGGCGTCGTAGATCGCAGCCGCCACTGCTCCAGGGAAGGGGACCAGCGGCAGCTCAGCCACACCGCGTGCCCCATATGGCCCGTTCGGATCAGCCTGTTCCACGATCACCGGGACGATCTCTTCTGGCATATCGAGCACGGTGGGCAACAGGTACGTGCTGAAATTGGGCGTGAGGATCTTGCCCTCGCGTACCTGGAAGTGCTCGAGCAAGGTAAAGCCGAGCGCCTGAGCGAGTGCGCCCTCGATCTGCCCCTCGACGAGCTGCCGGTTGATGGCGCGACCGACGTCGTGCACGCTGATCACGCGCAGCACGCGCACTTGGCCAGTCAAGAGGTTCACCTCGACTTCGACCGCTTGCGCTGCGTAGCCGTAACAGTAATTGGGCACCGACTCTCCGGTGGCCGGGTCGAGCGGCGTGGTGGCAGGCGGACGATACTGGTAGCTGGCGGTCACGACCGGGGCATCGCTCTCTTGCCACTGGCGCAGCGCCGCCAGGGCTGCTTCCCGCACGGCGCGGCCCGCCATGAGCGTCAAGCGGGAGGCGGAAGCGCTCCCAGCGTTGGGCGCTTCCGCACTGTCGTCCGTGACCAGCGTCACGCACTCGAGCGGCAAACCCAGCGTCTCGGCAGCGATCTGGCGCAGGACCGTGTGGGAGCCCTGCCCGACGTCGGCCGCACCGATGCGGACGACCGCTCGCTCCGGCTCGCCGCGGCCGGAGAGTTCTACGGTGGCGGTGGCTTGTTCCGGATACCCGAAGGAGTACCCGAGATTCTTGATTCCGCAGGCCAGCCCGACACCGCGCCGGAGGTGGGGCGAGGGGTGCTGGCGCGGCTGGCCGTAGCCGAGCCGACGCACCGCTTCCTCGACACAGCGCTCGAGGACGAGCGGCGCACTGACACCCGGCGGCAGCGGGTGCTGGGTGGGTTCGATGCTCCCTTCACGGTAGATGTTGCGCCGACGGAACTCGACCGGGTCCATCCCGAGCGCGTGTGCCAGGCGCGTCACCATCACTTCGACCGCGAACTGCGCTTGCGGCGCGCCGAAGCCGCGGAACGCGCCGGCTGGCGGGTTGTTGGTGTAGACGACGTACCCATCGACCCAAATATTGGGCACCTCGTAGGTGCCGGTCGAAAAGAGCGCCAGCACCTTGAGCACCTCGACGCTCGTCGAGGCGTAGGCACCGCCGTCGGCCAAGATCCAGGTCTGGACGGCACAGATCGTCCCGTCGCGGCGGGCGCCCCAGCGACAGCGGATCGTCACGGGGTGCCGCTTGTGGTGCCCGATGGTCGTCTCCTCGCGGTCCCACACGATGGCGACCGGACGCCGCAGCTTCCAGGCAGCCAGCGCCAGCAGCGGCTGGACATTGAGGTCCTCGCGTCCACCGAACGCTCCCCCGATCGCAGCGTAGCGGACCACCACCTGCTCCTCCGGGAGGCCGAGGATCTTGGCGATCTGGCGCCGGTCCTCGTGCAGCCACTGGCCAGCGGTCTCGACGACCACGCGCCCCTGCTCGTCGATGGAGGCGATACCGGCATCGGGCTGGAGGTACGCGTGCTCCTGCCAGCCGGTGCGGAACTCTCCTTCCAGCACCACGTCGGCCTCGGCGAACCCCTGCTCGATATCGCCCTTGCGGATCGGGACGTGGAGCAAGAGGTTGGTCCCGAGGTGGGGATGGACCAACGGCGCGTCCGGAGCCAGCGCTGCCTCGGGGTCGGTGACGGCAGGTAGGTCCTCGTACTCGACGACGACGCGGCGCGCTCCCTCCTCGGCAGCGTCCCTCGTCTCGGCAACGACGAGCGCGACCTTGTCCCCTTCGTAGCGGACCACATCACTGGCGAAGAGCGGCTGGTCCTCGGTGATCAGGCCGTAGGCGTTGTACGGGACGTCGGCAGCAGTCAAGACAGCCACTACCCCTGGTACAGCGAGCGCCGGTGCCGTATCCAAGCGCCGGATCCGGGCGTGCACGCGACGGGCGAACACGACCTTCCCGTGGAGCATGCCGGGGCGGACGAGGTCGGCCGGATAGCGAGTCCGTCCGGTCACCTTTCCTTCCGCATCCACACGGGGGACCGCAGCACCGATCTGCGCGCTCATGCTTGCCCTCCTGCCTCGGCGACTGCCTCGACGATCTTGCGGTAGCCGGTGCACCGACAGATGTTGCCGCTCAATGCGGTGAGGATCTCGTCGCGGCTCGGTCGCGGACGCTCCTCCAGCAGCATGGCACCAGCCATCAGCATCCCGGGAATGCAGAAGCCGCACTGCACCGCGCCGTGCCGGATGAAGGCCTCCTGCAGTGGATGCAGCCCGTTCCCGCGGGAGTGCAGCTCGGCCAGTCCCTCGATCGTGACGACCTCCCCGCCGTGGGCCTGTGGAGCGGGGACCAGGCACGCCATCACCGCTTGCCCGTTCAGCCACACGGTGCAGGCTCCGCACTCCCCCTCGGCGCAACCCTCTTTGGCCCCCGTGAGGCCAGCGTCCTCGCGAAGGGCATCCAAGAGCGGTTTGCCGGCAGCATCGTGGAGCGTCACGAACCGACCGTTGAGCGTCAGCTCGATCGCACCCCGGAACGGTCGCGGCGCCGGTGCTGGCCGCGGCAGTTCCAACAGCACCGGTCGCTCCGGCCAGGACTCGCGCTCCCGCCCGTCAGCCAAGAGCTCGAGCGCCTGGCGGACGAGGGCAGCGACCGCCTCCCGGCGATACCAGGCGGAGGCACGCACGTCATCGATCGGCACTGCCGCGTGGCTCGCGGCTTCAGCCGCGGCGGCGATACGGTCGGGAGTCAGTGGAGCATCGCGGAGCACCTCCTCGGCCGCTGGAACGCGGATGATGGTCGGTGCCACGCTGCCCAGTGCGAGCGACGCCTCACTGACGCGCCGCCCAGCGAAGGTGAGGACCACTGCCACGTTGACGACGGCGATCGCCTGGGCGCGACGCAACCCCAACTTGAGGAAGACGCCCCGCTGGTCCTCGCGCAAGGCTGGGATACGGATTTCGCGGACGACTTCGTCCGGCTCCAGCACGGTACGCCGGACACCGGTGTAGAACTGGCGCAACGGAACGCGTCGCTCACCGCGCGCGCTCTCCAAGACGAGCGTGGCATCTAGCGCGATCAGCGGAGTGATCGTATCGTTGGCCGGCGAGGCCGTCACTAGGTTCCCCGCCACGGTGCCCCGCGTGCGGATCGCCGGAGCACCGACCTCGAGGCACGCTTGCGCTAGCGGGAAGGCGCGTGCCACGCAGAGCGGCGAGGCGATCACGTCGTTGTGCGTCGCGAGCGCGCCGAGGACGATCTCCCCGTTCTCCTCGCGGATCGTGCGCAGCTCAGACAGCGCGGTGAGGTCGATGAGGGTACGCGTGGGACGGATACCCCGACGCAGCTCGACCAGGACGTCCGTGCCGCCCGCGACCAGGCGCGCCGCACCACGGAGCTCCTGGAGCAACGCCAGCGCTTCCTGATACGTGGTCGGGCGGTGATACTGTTGCCAGAGCATCGGTCACTCCTGTCCGGTGCAGTTCGATCAGGTCGCGAACGGCTCAGCTTCCACGGTAGGTGCTGTACCCCCACGGCGAGACCAAGAGCGGCACGTGGTAGTGCGCCGCGGCATCAGCCACGGTGAACCGGATCGGCACCCGGTCCAGGAACGGCGGCCTGCTCACCGTCGGCAAGTCGGCGAAGTACTCACCGACGGCGAACACCAATTCATAGGTGCCAGGCTGGAACATCGGCCCCTCCAGGAGCGGTGCATCGGTGCGCCCGTCGGCGTTCGTGCGCACGGCACAGACCTGGATGCGCTCGCCGGTCTCAGCGTCGTAGCGCCACACTTCGACCGCGACGCCGGCTGCTGGGCGACCGCGGGCCAGGTCGAGCACGTGCGTCGTCAGCCTCCCCATCCGGATCCTCCCTCCGGGCACCGCCGCATGGTCAGCCGGATACAGCCGTACGCCGGGAACGGATCGGTGAAGACCCGTCGCCGCCGGTCGGCTGGGTCCTCGGCGACCAGTTGCCGCGTGCGGTTCTGTGCGACGAACGCGACCTCTCCGAGCTGTGGAAAGCGTTCGAGCACGCGTCCACCCATGAGGTAGAGCAGCTGCTGGATGGACTGGTCGTAGACCTCTTCGAACACGACCGCGAGCAGATCGCGCACCTGCTCCGGCGCCACGTAGCCAGCATGCGTCGGGTCGAGGAGGTCGCTCAGCCGCTGATAGCGCCAGCGGACGTCGAGCGCGATGTACAGCGGGCGGTCCGTCGTTTCCGGCAGCGTCGTGAACTCGTCACGGATATAGCCGGTGAAGGCGCTCCGCGTCACCTTCATGAGCTCGAGCCCAAGCACACCGGTCTGTTGGTCGGTCACCGCGAAGCCGTCGGCGGCACGCTCCAGCGTCACCGTCGTCCAGGCCCGCTCACCGTAGTGGCGGCGAAAGGCGATCGGGCTCGGCACCGCGCGACCGTCTTGCGGGACGGAGACAGGCGCGAACGGGATCTCGGTCGCGGTCAAGCGCACCCGCTCGACGTGCGGGTACTGGTCGAGGAAGGCTCGACCCAACCAATCGAGGAAGGCTTCCGGCGTGGCGCCGGGAAAATCGAGCGCCTTGCGGAGGACGAAGTTTTTCATCGAATCGGTGGCGACGATCGCTTCATTGTTCCCCTCGGTATAGGAGGGGAGGAAAGCCTGACCGAAGGCCTCGAGCTCGACCTCGTAGCAGAACACCGCGTTGGGACGCCCGGTGAAGGTCGATTCAGGGATCGGGCGAACCCCTTCGAGCGGGGCCGCCGCGAACCGATACACCGGTATCCCGAGCTTGCCGTAACTGAAGGCGAGATCGACCTGCTCACCCATCGCTCTTCTCCCCACCTCGCTCGATCGCGATCACCGACGGCGCACCCTCCGTTGCCCTATCCCGCACGGCGTCCTGCAGGCGATGCCACCAGATGCGCGTGATCTCCCGGAGCGCGGTACGCACTTCGCTCTCCCGATCGCTCGTGAGGCGTGCGTGCAGACGAGCCAAGATCTCCTCTCTGGGGTAGTCTCGGACGCAGATGACGAACGGAAAACCGAACCGCTCGCGATAGAGGCGATTGAGACGACGGAATTCTGCCAACTCGCTCTCCGGTAGGTCAGTCAGGCCTGCCTGACGCTGCTCCCGCGCGCTCAGCGGCCCGACCGCGCCGCGGAGCGCTGCCTCACCGGCCAACTCTGGATGCGCCGCGATCAACGCCACCTGCTGTTCGGGCGTCGCCTGCTCGACGGCAGCGCAGAGCGCAGCGTGCAGCTCCTCGAGCGAGCGGAACGGGCGAGCCGGCCACGCCGCCTCGGCGACCCAGGTCGTCCCCTCGAACAGCGCGCGCAACCGCTCGGCGAACGCGCGCCGATCGAGGCGGTTCAGTTCAGCCAAGGTGATGGGCCGCGTCATACCGCTCCCCCCTCCCGAGATGGCAGCTCGCCCTGCTCATCGCAGCACGGTCGCCTGCGCCGTCTCGGACCGCCACGCGCTCCCTCCTGTCCGGGACGAGAGCACGACCGCCCAGCGCTGACGACTCCTGCTCGCGCAAGCGCAACGGCAACCGCGAACGACCGACGAGCACCGCTTCGACAGTAGCGCTCGGTGTGCGGAACGGCCGAGAGACGTCGTCGCTGACCCCCTCTGGCTGCTGAAACAACGGCGACCCGGCTGCTCCGTGCATGCGAGCTCCTCGCTTGCCCCCACTGGGTCCGCCCTCAGTATACGAACGGCTATCGACAGTGTCAACAATGCGCGTTGACAACACCTCGGATACGGGGTAGGGTTAGCGGGAACGACGCTCACGGAGCGAGCGATGCGAGCGAGTGGTCTCCAGTACGGACCGTTCGAACGACGCTGGGAACAGGTGGCCACCATCCTGCACCGGGCACTCCGCCCGCACGGCGACAACTGGGCTGTCGCTGCACGCGGCTACCGTCCGGACACCGCACACCTCCGCCGCGCGACGTGGCAGCTCGCGCCGAGGCCCGAGTGGATCACCACGCCGCACGTCGCTTGGCTGGTTCCCGCTACCGCTCAGCGACACACTCTCCAGTCAGGCGTGCGCCACGTCGATGCCGTCATCCTCGACCTCGACGATACCTTCGCGCCCTCGCACACCAACCTGGAGCGAGCGCACACGCTGTTCGCCGAGCTGGCCGAGCACCCGCTGCCCCTCCCCGTCGGCGTGCGGGTACGACCAGTCTGGTTGCGCGACCCACGCGTGACGGTGGCGGGCGAGCCCGCAGTCGCCGCCGCGGTCGATGCAGCCGCAGTCCTCGTCCAGCTCGCTTCGAGGCAGCCGTGCTTTCTCTGCCTCCCCAAAGTGACTACCTTCGAAGAGGCTGCGGCCTGGGAGAGCGCACTCGCCGAGAGCGAGGCGCTGCTCGGCCTTCGGCGCGGGACGGTGCCCGCGGTAGTCCAGCTCGAACTGCTGCCAGCGCTCTTCCAAGCGGAGGAGATCGTCTGGGCCCTGCGGGAGCGCGTCTTCGCCGTCGCCGCCGGACGGTGGGACTACGTCGCCAGCGCGATCCGGCACCTCGGCGACCAGCCCGGTCGCTGCATCCCACCGCCGGACGCGCTGACGACGAGTGATCCGTTCCTCTCCGCATCCTTCCACGCCTTGGCACAGCTCGCGCGACGCCGGGGCGCGGTCGCGGCGGGCAGCGTGGTATCCCGACCGTTCGGGGACGCACTCGACCGCGTGCTCGGCGAGAAACGCTGGGAGGCGGCGCTCGGCTTCCAGGCCTGCTGGGTGAGCGACCCCGCCTGGGGACCGTTCGTCCGCGAGGCGCTCCGCACCGTAGCCGGGCTCGAGCCGCAGTCCTCGGACGAGGACGACCTCGCCCAGCAACTGGTCTCGGTACCGTCGTGGCCAGCTGTCCCGCTCACCGCCGTCGAGCGGACGCTCAGTCTGCTAGCCTGCTTCCTCGAAGCCTGGCAGCAGGGTCACGGGACAGCGGCGTGCGGGAATGGGACCGAGGACCTCTCCACCGCTGAAGCGCGGCGGGCTGCGCTCTGGCACTGGCTCCGGCAGGCTGTCCCGCTCGACGACGGTCGACGGTTGACACCTGCCTTGTACCGAACCGTGCGGGACACCCTCGTGAGTGCAGAGACGGCTCCTCTCCTCGATGCGCTCGTGTGCGAGCCGCGCCTGAGCCGACCGCTGCCAGCAGTGGTCTCCCCTGCGTCCCAGCGCGTGGGCGAGCAGCCGCCAGCGCGGGAACAGACGACCGAGGAGTGATGCGATGCAATTCGCTCATGTAGCGCAACGCGTCCTGCACCGCTGCGACGAGCTGGCGACCTGCAGCGAAGAGTCCGGCCGCCTCACCCGCACCTGCCTCTCCCCAGCTCTCCGAGAGGTCCACCGGCGCCTCGCCACCTGGGTGGAGGCCGCTGGCATGCGCTGGCGCGTCGACGCGGTCGGCAACTTTCTCGCCCGGTACCCGGCGGATCACGAGGAGGGAGCACCGGTGCTCGTCATCGGCTCCCACCTGGACACCGTGCCGGACGCTGGGCGCTACGACGGGACACTGGGTGTTTTGCTCGGCCTCGCGCTCGTCGAACAGCTCGCTGGGCGGTGCTTACCGTTCGCGATCGAGCTCGTCGGCTTCGTCGACGAAGAGGGTGTCCGGTTCGACATTCCGTTCCTCGGCAGCTCCAGCTACGTCGGTGCGTTCGTCCCGGAGTGGCTGGAGCGACGCGACTGGCAGGGGGTGACGCTCGGCGAGGCGCTCCGCGCGTTCGGACTCGACCCCGCGCGGGCGCTCGGAGGAGGCAGCCTCCCGCCAGCGACGCTCGGCTACCTCGAATTCCATATCGAGCAGGGACCGATCTTGGAGCGCGCCGACCTTCCCGTCGGCGTGGTGACCGCGATCGTCGGGATCACGCGGGCACGGCTGACCTTCCGCGGGCAGGCTGCCCACGCCGGGACCACCCCGATGGCGGAGCGCCGCGACGCGCTGGCCGGCGCCGCCGAGTTCGTGCTCGCCGTCGAGTCGGCAGGACGCGCGGCGCCTGGACTCGTCGCGACAGTGGGTGAACTCGTCGTCCGACCGGGCGCGAGCAACGTGGTACCGGGCGAGGTGACGTGTTCGCTCGACGTTCGGCACCAGGACGACGCGACGCGTGTGCAGGCGGTGCAGGCGCTCCGCCAGCAGGCGGAAGCGATCGCGGCAGCGCGCGGGCTGGAACTGGACTGGCACTGCGTGAGCGAGACGGCGGCCACGCCGCTCGATCCGGAACTCACCGCGCTGCTCGCCGACGCGGTCGCGTCGGTCGGCTTGCCGGTGTACCAGCTCCCCAGTGGTGCCGGGCATGACGCGATGGTACTGGCCCGCCGGGTACCGGCAGCCATGCTCTTCCTCCGCACACCGGGCGGGCTGAGTCATCACCCCGCCGAACGCGTCGAGTTCGGCGATGTCGTGGTCGCGCTGCAGGTGGGCGCTGCGTTTCTGGAACGGCTCGCGGCGGCGAGAGGAGGGCCGCGATGGACGACCTGATCATCCGCGGAGGCACCGTAGTGACGCCCGAGGGGGTCGGGGTAGCCGACGTGGCGATCAACGACGAGTGGATCGTCGCCCTCGGCCCTGAACTCGACCGGACTGGCCGTACGGAGTTGGACGCGCGCGGTCTGTGGGTGCTGCCGGGCCTCATCGACGTCCACGTGCACTTCAACGAACCGGGACGCAGCGAGTGGGAGGGGATCTGGCACGGCAGTCGCGCGCTCGCCGCGGGCGGCGGTGTGCTCTTCGTCGACATGCCGCTCAACTCGGTGCCGGCGGTGCTCGACCGCGCAGCGTTCGAGGCCAAGCGACGGGCCGCCGAGGCGCAGGCGCTGGTCGACTTCGCGCTCTGGGGCGGGTTGGTACCGGGGAATTTGGCAGCGCTGCCGGAACTGGCCGAGGCGGGAGTCGTGGGCTTCAAGGCCTTCCTCGCCGATTCCGGTGTGCCGGAGTTTCCGGCAGCGGACGACGACACCCTGCTGGAGGGGATGCGCATCGCGGCCCAGCTCGGGCTGCCGGTGGCGGTGCATGCCGAGAACGCAGCCATCGTGCGGGGGCGCGCCACAGCGCTGCGTCGCGCCGGGCGCACGAGTCCGCGCGACTACGCTGCCTCGCGTCCGGTGATAGCGGAGGTGGAAGCGATCCAGCGGGCGCTCCTCTTCGCTGAAGAGACCGGTTGCACGCTGCACGTCGTCCACGTCAGCACGGTCCGGGGCGTGGCCCTAGTGCAGGAGGCGCGTCAACGCGGCATCGACGTGAGCGTGGAGACCTGCCCGCACTACCTGCTGTGGACGGAAGACGACCTGGAGCGCCTGGGGGCGGTAGCCAAGTGCGCGCCGCCGTTGCGCAGTCGTGCCGAGCAGGAAGGACTGTGGCAAGCGCTCCTGGCGGGTGCGATCGACCTCGTCGCCTCCGACCACTCGCCGTCACCGCCGGAACTCAAGCAGGCGGACGACTTCTTCGCCGTCTGGGGTGGAATCAACGGGGTGCAGTGCACGCTGGCAGCACTACTGACAGCGGGCGTAGCCGAGCGCGGGCTGGCGCTGCCAGCACTCGCGCGGCTGGTGGCCGAGCGCCCAGCGGAGCGCTTCCGGCTCGGGCCGCGCGGTCGTCTGGCTGCAGGCTATCTCGCCGACCTCGTGCTGGTCGACCCAGAAGCAGCATGGACGCTCGGCGAGGAGGACCTCCGCACCCGGCACCGCTGCACGCCGTACCTCGGCATGCGGTTCCGTGGCCGGATCCGGCAGACGGTGTGCCGCGGGCGGACGGTCTTTCGCGACGGACAGATCGTGGAATCGGGACGCGGGCGGCTCGTCCGCCCACACCGCGAGGGGAGCGGGACGCATGCATGAGCTAGGTTGGACGCGGAGTTGCCGGGCGAGCGACCACGTCCTCCTCACGCCCGACACGCATGTAGTGGGGCCGGTGCCTGGCCTCGAGCGAGGGACAGCGGTCGTCCACATCGGGCCGCAACTCGGAGCGCGCTTCACGATGTGGACAGTGCGGCTTTCCCCGGGAGGACACCTGGGCGCTCCACCAGCTGGCGTCAGCCGCTTCTGCCTGGTGCTGGCGGGACGCCTCCGCCTCGAGGGGGCAGATGCGTCGCGCCCGCTCGCAGCAGGTGACTACGCGTGGCTCCCACCAGGCTGGGCACACGCCCTCTCGGCGTTGGAGACGAGCGAGGTGGTGCTCTTCGAGAAGCCGTACGTCGCCGAGGCAGCGGAAGCGGTCCCCGGGCTCTTGAGCGGATCGCTCGAAGCAGTCGCGCCGCGACCGCTCCAGGCGGGTTCGCCTGTCCAGGTGCGCGTCCTGCTTCCGGAGACTCCGGGGCTGGACTTGGCCGTGAACGTGATGGAGTTTCCGCCCGGCGCCACGCTGCCGTTCGTCGAGGTCCACGTGATGGAACACGGCCTCCTCATGCTCAGCGGTCAGGGGATCTACCGGTTGGGGGAACACTGGCATCCGGTAGCAGCGGGGGACGTGATCTGGATGGCCCCGTACTGCCCGCAGTGGTTCGGCGCGCTGGGTGACGAACCGGCGCGCTATCTCCTCTACAAGGACTGGAACCGTCACCCCCTGGCCGAGGACCGCAGGTAGAGGAACGTGTGCCGAGGCACACCAGCCTCAGACGACGCGCAACGTGACGCGTTGCCCGCTCCCGTCCTCGCTTGTCGTGGCGGCTGAGTGCGCGTGACGCTCCTGCGAGCGTGGCCGAGAGGCGCTCGCCGTCACTGGCACTCGTGTGCCCGGCGTCTCGCCGACGGCACGGGGTGCCGGCGTGTCCCTCAGCACGCGCGCACCGGGGTCTTCCCCAGACTCCTGCGGAGCGGCCCTCCGCAAGGCAGCTGCAACGGGGGCGACACGCTCCCCCTCGCCGCACCGCAAGCGGGGAAGCGCCCGGCTCAGGTCAGCCTGCCGCGGAGCACGATGCGCTGTCGCACCGTGCTCTCGTCGCCACGGATACGCTCGCGAGACCTGACCGGTCGCCGACGACCCCGCCGCTGGAGCAGCCGACGGCCACTACCGCTGGGACGCGCTGGTGTCACCCAGTACCGCACGAGCACCCAGCCCGTCCGACCGATCCGACGGGCAACACTGACAACCGGCAGCTCGGCGGCAGCACTGGTCGTCAGCCGCTACCCACGGACGCAACGGGGCATGCACCCCAGAGGCCGGCCCGCTGCTCGCGGGCCACTCGTTCGGCCGCCACGAACCGCCAGGCGTACTTCACGTCCGGCGGGTAGGTGGCAGCCCCGGCGTAGCCGTGTCGCACCAGGACCTCGTTGAAGAGGTACGGCCCGACCCAGACGTAGCGCAGGAGACGGCCGTACCGGTCGGTCGCGGAGACGTCGCGCTCGAGCCCGACCGTCTTGCCCAGGAGCCAGGAGCGGGTGAATTCGGAAGCCGCGGGGCCATAGCACTCCGTCTCGCCGAACACCTCGGGCGTATCGACGCCGATGAGGCGGACGCGGGCCGTCTGCCCGTCGGGGAAGGTGACCTCGACCGTGTCGCCGTCGACGACGCGGGTGACGGTCGCCAGCTCGAGGACACCGGCATCGAGCGGCCGGAGACCGAGTTGCTCGTACCGCCAGCGATAGTAGTGCTGGCCCACGTTGCCCGCCTCGACCTGCCAGCCTGGAGGATTGTCCGGCGTGTAGGTGAGACAACGCCGCTCGAAGCACTGGACGAGGACATCGCGCAGCGTCCCGGCCACCCGGACGCGCGTCCAGTACGGCTCGGTGATAGGGAACCCCGTCGCATAGAACGGGTCGGGGAAGAGGGCTGCCTCAGTGAAGCGCCAGTCGACGAAGACGGTGCCGCGGGCGAGCATGAAGTCCCAGAAGACGGAAGCGACCGTGTGTCCCGTCTCGGGAACGAACACCGCTGCGGTCACACCGAAGCGCCCGAGTGCCGTGTCGGCGCCAACGGTTCCGGCCCGGTCGAGCATCTGGGTCACCGGTGCGCCGACCGGGAGCGGCGGGGCAGCGAGCAACGCGCTGAAGCTCGCGTAGGTCGGCGCGTTCGGATCGTCCGGGTCCCCGGCGACGTTCACCTGAGCTGGCGCGTACTGTTCGAAGGACGCATCGCCCAGCTGGAGCTGGCCCGTGATGAGCTCCTTAGCCAAGAGGCCGTTGGTGACGTACCAGGGCGAGGAGCGGTCCGTCGCTGGGTCGGTGATCTCCATGCGGCTCTTGTCGAAGTACTGGACGAGCCGGGTACCGCCGGGCGCGTCCGAATACGGCTCGCGCAGCGGCAGCGTGAACGGCTCCGGACCCCACATCCAGGTCCGCGCGACCTGACCCTCGGCGACCGGCAAGTCGCTCCGCGCCCAGGTATCGAAGAAAGCGTCGTGGCCGGTCGGCAGCGCTCGAGCCAGCGGCGCATGCGCCAGGAGGGAGAGCAGCAGGGCGAGGGCAACCACTCGCACGAGCCCGAATCGCTGCTCACGACTCGCAGCGGCATAGAGAATCCCCTGCACCATTCCCGCCTCCGCAGCACAGCAGACACCCGGAGGTGTCCCTACGCAGTCGGCGCTACCCTCGCCACACCGGCCTGCTCGAGTCTACAGGAGTAGCGCTCCGACGCAAAGTTCTGCCCCACTCGGCGAGCGTTGTCCGCCGTCCAGCGCCCGCACGAGGAGCGGCACCCCCGGCCGCTCGGCGGAATGTCCCAGGCCGCACCGGCCCGACGACCCTCGCTGCGGCAGGTCGCTGCCTGAGCGATCTGTCAGCGATTCGGTGGCGAGTCGACAGGAATCTCGAGCACAGAGAGCGCAGCCACCGCGCGACAGCGCAGCGAGCCGAGTGAGCCAGCCCGGGATGCTGAAAGGTTCCTGTTAGGTGATCCGCTTATGCTCGGAGCAGTGAGAGCGCTCTCACCGGTCGGTTTCAGGATCAGCACCACAGGAGGTGCAGGGATGTACAGCCAGAGCTGGGTCGAGTTCGAGGCCGTCACCGAGCTTCCGGAGCGGCTGGAGACCGTGCTGCTGGTCGCCATCATCGGCCAGGAAAACACTGCAGCACAAGGCGGCGTGTTGACCAACAACAACAACGACACTGGCATCAACGGTGGCGGCAACGGCAGCACGATCAACCAGAACAACAACGTGAACCTCACCCAGAAGGTGTGGGCGTACCGAGTTCGCTATCGATTCTAGGTGAGTGCTGTTAGGGACTCAACGAACCCATCGCCTCTGGGGGTGTCGGGGGCTGGCTCCGGTCTCGGCCGGGGCCAGCCCTTTCCGAAAGCGTCCCGAACGCATGACGAGAAGGAGGCATGCCATGGAGCGCTGGCACGTGATGGACGAACAAATCGTCCCCCTACCCGAAAGAGCACTGACCGGGCCGCTGTTCACGGTGGGCACGCAGTTCCAGCAGAGCAACGTCGCGATTACCGGTCCGACGAGTTGCTTTGCCGGTTGCCCGACGATCGTGATCCAGTTCAACGTCGCCACCGTCGTGCAACTCGCCTTCGTGCGGGGTGGGCGCGGTCGTCGCGGCTAGCGCGAGCCCCCGCTGCTGTGTGCCGAGGCACGACGAGGGTGAGGGAACGATGACGACGTCGATACTGCGGACGCTCCACACCAGCGAACGTGAACGCTGGCCACGCTGGATCGAGTACCCAGAACGGGTCACAGGGCTCGAGTTGCACGGCCCGCTCCCCGATACCGGTTTCGAACGCCAACAGTGGCTCGCTTCTCGGGGGAAGCACCATTTCGCGCTGACCCCGGTCGTCTACCACGTCCTGGCAGCGGCCGATGGACGCACGAGCGCGAGCGACATCGCTGCCTACCTCACGACCACGCTCGGGCAACTCGTCTCGGCTGACGATGTGCGCTGGTTGGTCGAGCACCGCCTCGCACCAGCGGGGTTGGTACGGTGTCCAACGCTCCCCGCGGCCGCTGCAGCGCCCGCAGCCAAGAAGCCCAAGCCACTCTTGAGTATCCGTGCTCGGGTACCGCTCCTGCGACCGGAGTGGATCGCACCGATCACCGCCGTCCTACAGCACCTCTTTTGGCCACCGCTCGCCATCGCCTCCCTCACCCTGATCACGCTCGTCCACGTCTGGCTCTACACGGCCGGGAACGATGCCCTCGGTGGAGGGTGGCGCTCGCTCTTCATCGAACCGCGCTGGATCCTCATCGTCTTCGCGATGGAACTCGGCTGCTCGCTTTTCCACGAGTTCGGACACGCCGCCGCCATGCGCCGCTCGCGGTGCCCGCACGGGCCGATCGGCTTCGGCCTCTACCTGGTCTGGCCTGTCTTTTACACGGACGTCACACCGATCTACCGGCTGCGGCGCAGCGAGCGCCTGCGGGTCGACCTCGGCGGCATGTATTTCCACCAACTGGCAGCGTTGGGTTGTGCGGGGTTGTATCTCGTGACCGGCTGGCCAGTGTGGCTGCTCGGCGTGCTGATCGCTGACGTCCAATGCCTCCGGCAGCTCAACCCCTTCCTGCGCTTCGACGGGTATTACATCCTCGCCGACCTGCTCGGTGTGCCCGATCCGTTGAGCCAGATCAAGCCGTTCTTGCGCAGCCTGTGGCGACGCACCAGCGACGGGCTCCAACTGCGGCGGACGACGCGCCTGCTCTTCGCTGGATACCTCGGCATCGTCGTCATCTACTTCTTCTTGCCGTATGCGATCGGCATCGAGTACGGTCGAGAGATCGCACAGACCATCTGGACGACCGGCCGGAGCTTCGGCCCCTCGTTCGCCTTCGCGTGGGCGCAGGGTGATGCGCTCCTCCTGGCCGCCGTCGCCGTCCAATTCGTCTTCTGGACCTTCTCCGTCCTCGGGCTCGCGCTCTTCCTCTGGTCAGCTGGTTCGCTCAGCGTCTCGCTCGCCAAGCGCGGCGCCCGCCTTCTCGTCGACCGCCGGTGAGACCCAGCGGATACCGCCGACGAGGAGCACCCCACAGTGTGAATGTTTGCGATCTTCAGCGAGTAACCGGCATCGCTACTGGTTGCGGGCGCGGAAGACGTAACCCACCCCACGCACCGTCTGCAAATACCGCGGCTCGTCAGGGTTGGCCTCGATCTTCAGCCGAATGCGGCGGATCACGACCTCGAGCCGGTTCCCTCCACTCCCGTAGTCGTAGCCCCAGACCCGCTCGATGAGCCGGTCACGCGGGACGATGATGCCCACGTTCCGCAAGAGACAGTCGAGGAGACGCGTCTCGGTCGGGGAAAGCGTGACGACCTGCTGGTCCGGAAGCGTCAGCGTGCAGGTCAGGGTGTTGAGGACGAAGCCCCCGACGCGGACCAGGAGACCAGGATGCTCGAAGACAGCGCGGCGGGCCAACGCCTCGACGCGCGCCACGAGTTCGGCAGGCTCGCCCGGCCAGACGAAGACGTCGTCGGCGCCCTTTTCGAAGCAGGCGAGCCGGTATTCGACGCTCGCATCCCGCGTCAGGACCAGGATGCCACCCCGGTATTCCTGGGCCCGGAGCTGCTCGCAGAGCGCCAAGCCGTCACACTCTCGTCGGTCTCGGTCACCGAATCCCTTCGCACCCAGGAGCACGACACGGAGTTCTTCGGGACTAACGCGGGCGAGCGTCACAGGCGAAAACACGATAACCCGATGGTTTCGCCGTTCGAGCAGGACGCGTAGGACATCAGCGACCACCTCATCGGGGAGCACGAGGCCGATATCCATCTGTACGACTCCCTGCCGCTGGGTCAGCACGTCGACCACGCCGAAGATCGTCTCGTTGTCCGCGAGGCGACCCACCGCGACCAGGGGTATCCATCTCGCAGATTACCGAAAAGTCCTGACGTGGTCAAGTACGATAGTACTAGATCGGAGCAGTACTATACAGCTAGACCGGGTACGCGAGTGCCAGGCCACGATCTCCTATCGTGCTAGGCTGGCAAAAGGATGGGCCACCAGCTTCCCGCCGGTGGCCCGGAGACGAGCAGGAAACGGGTGGGTTAGATGCGCTGTTCGGCCAGGTCGAGCGGGAGCGTGGTCGACGCGCCGTTCACCACCTGTTTGTCGGGCAACTGCACGTAGAGGCAGTCCAGCAACCGCTCGGTCGCCTGGGGATCGAGCGTCTCGAAACGCAGCCCGAGCCGCACCGTCCCGCTCCGCTCCGCCCGCACGTAGACCGGTCGTGCCTCCACCACAAGCGCTGGATCGAGGAGCGTCAGCCGCACACGCTCGACAGCACTGGTCGGCGCGGCACACAGGACGACCGCCGCGCCGCCGCGCGACAGGTCGCGCACCGCGCAGGACAGGCTCTCTCCGCCGGGCACGTCGAGCCGCGCCGGTAAGCGCACGGCGAAGCGGTAGTCGGCCCGGCGATACCGGCGCCGGGCGACATGGCTGACCGCGAGCGCCACGAACAGTCCGTTGACCGCTGACCAGAAGGTCGCGATCGCCAGGAGCGCGCGGGGTACGGCGGGTGTAACGAAGCCGGCCAGTTGGAGGAGACCGTAGACCGCAGAGACCAAGGCGAGGGCACCGAGGAGCGCGAGCGGCAGGACGGCGCGGCGGTCGCGCCAGGCGTCGTCGGTGAACTGCTTCGGCGTCACGCGGAAGCGAAGGTTCCCTGGAAGGAGCACGGCGAAGGCCGCGCGCACGAAGGTGAGCATGCGCAGCATGTTGTACTTCTCGGCCTCGAGGATCCGGAACCAGCCCCGGCCGAGCAGGACTGCTGCCAGGTAGCAGCCGAAGAAGTAGAGTGACCAGTGGACGAAGAAGGCTGCGCCATCGGCCCGAACCGGCATCCAGCCGAACCACAGCATCGCCAGCGGCACGGATAAAAAGGCGAGCTTTTGGAATCCATCGAAGTACGTCAACATCGAGCCGAGGTAGTTGAACCGTTGCGCCAACGATAGCCCGCGAATCCATAGGGGATTTTCCCGACTGCGCAGGATGCGCAGCGCGCCGCGTGCCCAGCGATAGCGCTGGATCGTGTACGCCCGGTACGTCTGCGGCGCGATCCCGTAGGCCACGATGCCGGGGTGATAGACGGTACGCCAGCCGCGCGCATGCAAGCGCAACGAGGTGAGGATGTCTTCCGTGATGCTGTGCGCGACGCCACCGACCGACTCCAGCGCAGCGCGGCGCACGACCGAAGGGCTCCCACACCAGAAGGCAGCGTTCCAGCGGTTCTTCCCCGGCTGGATGACGCGGAAGAAGAGCGACTGCTCGTGCCACGGGTGAGAGCCGACATTTCCAGCGTGCTGCACCGAATCGTAGTTGTAGAACTCCTGCGGGCACTGGACGAGCGCGACCCGATCGTCGACGAAATAGCCGAGCGTCTGGTCGAGGAAATCGGGTTGCGGCACCATATCGGCATCGAGGAAGGCGATGAACTCGCCATCCGTGCGCGGCAAGGCAGCATTGATATTCCCCGCCTTGCCGTGCCGGTTGTCGGGCCGGGTGAGGTACCGGCACCCGAGGCGTTCGGCGAGCGCAGCGACTTCCGGGCGACGTCCATCGTCCAGGACATAGGTCGTGTGCGGGTAGCGGATCCGCTGGCAACCGATCAACGTCGCCTCGAGGATCTCCAGTGGTTCGTCGTACGTGGTGACGTAGACGTCGACGCGCAGCCCGTCGCGGGGCTCGAAGCGTGGTCGCACGGAGGTATCCCACGTCATGAACGTAAAGAGGAAGAGATGCATGATGCCCCAAGCTTCGGCTCCCAGGAGAAGCAGAGCGAACGGAAGGAACTCCAGGTTCAATGTCGCCACAGCGCGCCAGACGACGTAGTAGCTGACGTAGACCAGGACGATCAGCACGAGAAAGCGCCGCAAGCGCCCACCTCGCCGGACAGTTTCCCGCTCGTCCATCGCTCACCCCCTAACGTGGCGATGCTGAACACTGGTTCTCTCCCACAGTACGGGGGTGAGCTGACGGTCGACTGAACGTTCGGCTCGCGTCCGTTATCCTGGCACCGGCCTCGTGGCGACGGTCGAGCGCGGGAGCACCAATCCGGCTGTACGCGCGCAGGAGAGCAGCTGACGACTTGGACAGGAAGCACGAGACGGTGTGCGGACAGAGAACAGCGGGCCAACGAGCTGATCGGTATACTGGCGGGCAGTCGAGCGGTAGCCGGACAAAGGGTGTCGGGGTGACACAGCGGCAGGGAGCGCTCGCGGAACCGCGCCGTTCACGAGAACGGCCCCCCGCGCTGAAACGGGGAGCGACGATCGCCATCGTGAGCGGGGTGCTCGCCGCGACGTTCCTCGCTGCCCTCGACGCCACGATCGTCGGTACAGCGATGCCGACGATCGTGGGAGAACTCGGGGGCCTCGCCTTCTACCCCTGGGTCTTCTCCGCCTACCTCCTCACCGCGACGACGACCATCCCGCTCTACGGGCGCTTGGCCGACCTCTACGGCCGCAAGCGGGTCTTTCTCGTCGCAGCGTCCTTGTTCCTGGTCGGATCGATGCTCTGCGGCCTCGCGCAGTCGATGCCGCAACTGGTACTGTTCCGGGCTCTCCAAGGGTTGGGAGCAGGCGGTATCCTGCCGGTCACGCTGACGATCCTGGGGGACCTTTTCTCGATCGAGCAACGAGCCCGCGTGCAGGGGCTCACCAGCGCTGTTTGGGGGACCTCGGCGGTCGCCGGACCGACCATCGGTGGCCTCCTGACCGACACGGTGAGCTGGCGCTGGGTCTTCTACATCAATCTCCCGTTCGGCCTCCTCTCGCTCCTCCTGATCGGCCTCTCCCTCCGCGAACGGCTCACGCGGCAGCCGCACCGCATCGATTACGCCGGGGCAGTGACGCTGACGCTCGGCGTGGCACTGCTCCTGAGCGGGCTCCTCACCGTCCAGGGAGCAGCAGCGACGAACTCGGCGCTCGCGGTGGCGAGCCTGGGTGCTGGCACAGGCCTGCTCCTCCTCTTCGGCTGGATCGAGCGGCGTGCGCCCGAGCCGATCATCCCGCCCGCGCTGGTCCGGCAGCGGTTGGTCGCGGTGGTGACGCTGGGCAGCGTCCTCATCGGCGCTGGCATGTTCGGTGTGACGTCGTATCTTCCGCTCTTCGTGCAAGGCGTCCTGGGCGGCACGGCGATCACCGCCGGGTCGACCGTCATGCCCTTCGCGGTCGCCTGGTCGGTCGCATCCACCCTCTCCGGTCGCGTCATCCTGCGCTTCGGTTTCCGGAGCTCGGTGCTCGCCGGGATGGCGGCGATGCTCGCTGCCGGACTCGCCCTCCAACTCGTGCCGCGCGCAGCCACGCTCGGTTGGGCGATCGCCGCTGCCGCGTTGTTCGGCATCGGGATGGGGTTCAGCGCCACCGCCTTCCTAATCGCGGTCCAGAACGCCGTGAGCTGGCAGGAGCGCGGGATCGCGACCGCGCTCGTCGGCTTCGCCCGCTCGATCGGCGGAGCGGTCGGCGTCGCCGCGCTCGGAGCGCTCCTCGCCGCGCGCCTGTCGAGCGCTGCCGGAGCTGGGAGCCTCGACTCGACCGACGCCCTCTTGAACCCGGAGCTCCGCGCCACGCTGGCAACCGAGACAGTAGCCTCACTGCGCGCTGCGCTCGCGGACGCACTCGCCACGGTGTATTTGGCGGTACTGGTGCTCGTCTTGCTCGCTGTGCTGGTGGTCGCCTTCGGCTTTCCACGACACCCCGCGCGAGAGCAGGCGACGAGCGAGACGAAGACGCGAGCGGACTGAAGGAGAAGACGACCGGTGCGCCGACTCGCCGCGCAGCTCGCCCGTTGGGAGACGGAACTCTTCCTGATCGGTCTGGCTGGCTGGTTCCTCCCGACACTGGTCGAACCGCTCGCCTTTCTCGCCCCGCTGCGCTTCGCGCTGGTCCTCGTCGCCGTGCTCTGGCTCGCGCGTGTCGCTGGGTGGTTCCGAGAGGTAGGAGCCCGTCGCGCCTTTCTCCTCGTGGCCAGTGAACTGGCGACGCTCCTGTCACCCCCCATCTGGCTCTTCAGCCTCCGGCAGGTCGCCGGTGAACTGGCTGGGCGCTGGCGCTATCGCTTCCGCCCGCCGACCTCGGAGACCTGGCGGGGACAGACACCCTACCACCTGCCGGTGACCGACTGTTGGACGGTGTACAACGGCGGGCCGACGCCAGAGACCTCGCACTCCTGGTCGCTGCTCGGGCAACGCTACGCCTACGACCTGGTCAAGACCGACTGCGCGGGATGGACAGCTCCGGACGGTGCTCGCCGCCCGGAGGAGTTCTACGCCTGGGACCAGCCGATCGTGGCGCCAGCCGACGGTCGGGTCGTCGTCGCTCGGGACGGGCACCGCGACTGCCCGTGGATCGGCGTGATCGACCCGTTGGCGCGTGACCCGCTCGGCAACTTCGTCGTCATCGAGCACGCGCCCGGCGAGTACAGTCTGGCTGCGCACCTCCGGCGCGGTAGTCTCGCCGTGCGGCCGGGACAGTGGGTCGAGCGGCGGACACTCATCGGTCGCTGCGGCAACTCCGGTCACTCGACCGAGCCCCACCTGCACTGGCAACTCCTCGACGCCGCCGACTTCACACGAGCGGTCTCGCTCCCGGTGCGCTTCGTCCGCTACTGGCGCTGGCAGGAGGAGGGACTAGTGCTGGTGGAAGAGGGGACACCCGTGCGTGGCGACCAGGTGTGCGCGGACGACCCGGAGTGCGGGGGACGAGCGCCCGAGCGCGGCAGCGGTCTAGCGCCGGGGGGACACGGCTGAGCCGAGACGACGCGGACTGCAGGCGCCGGACTACCGGCCTGGCCGCCAGTAGGTGTCCATGCCCTGGTTGCGCAGGCGAGCGTCTCGCGGCACCTGGGACAGGACCAACAGGGCACCGAGGAGGTCACCGCCGGAGCCGAGAGCGTTGAGGAGACCCAGCGTGAGCCAGAACTGCTCGGCTGCCGGGAAGAGCCTCGCGGCGGCCAGCGCGACCGCGCTCAGCACGAGGAACGGGCAGAGCGTGACGAGGAGAAAGCGGGAGCGCCCGAGCTCACCCTCGTAGTGGACGTAACCGGCGACGGCCTTCGGCCACACGCCGACGATCAGGTTGGGAGAAGTCAGCGAGCCAGGGACGACCAGCGCGTGACACCCCTCGTGCAAAGGGACGAGAAGGAGCAGGGCGAGCAGGAGCGATACGTCGTCCGGCGCGATGACGAACTCCTGCGACGGCCGTAGGACTACCGCGAGGAGCAGGAAGCCGAGCGCAGCCAAGAGGCCGAGCGGGAGCGCGAGCGCGAGGAAGAAGACGATACGACGCGGCTCGCGCAACGGTCTCCAGGGTGGACGCGGCTCGAACGCCGGGTCGAGCGGTGGTGGACCGAACCGGAAGCGCACCCTTCCCCTCCCGAGGACCAGCGACGCGCCGTTGGAGAGGATAGCCGAGACCAGCTGCAGGAGTGGTGGATTCCCACCGGGCGCTGGGAGTGGGGAGCCCCGTGCCCTGTACCAGGGACGAGCGCACGGCCAGCGTACGGCGAGCAGTTCCTCTCTTCCCACAAAACCGGTACGAAAGTACCTCGCTCGGCCTAGGAAGTCTATGCTAGTATAGAGGTGTGACTGATGAGGTACGAGCGGAGCGTCAGTCGAAGACGTTCGGGCTATCGGCAGCACAGAAGCGCGGGCAGTCGTTGGGCGCCTGGCCCGCGTGGAGCGAGTGGCGCAACTGGCCGATCCACTGGGATCGGTCGGTGATTTTCGGGACAGGGCGCCCAGAAGGTGGAGGCTCGCGCGACCCGCGCGACCGAGGAGAGTACCCGGCACCCCCATGGTTCATGAAGAGACCCGCAAGGAGGATCGCATGAGCGAGAAGACACCCCACAATCGACCACAGCGTTCGCAGATCACGATCGCTGCCGTGCTGACCGCGCTCGCCCTGCTGCTGGCGAGCCTCGCAGGCATCGGTCAGACGAGAGATATCCTTGTTCTCGCGAGCCGTGGAAGAGAAGAGTGCGCAGACAAAGACCTCTTGTTCCTCGTCAAATTTGCAAACGAGACGCCGAAATGGGAGCACGGCGATACTTTTTCTGGCAACGGGGTTACAGTGACCGTCTATGACTACGACAATGATAACGAGGTAGAAAGCTTTTCGTGGACGTCGACCATCGGCATCGACGCCGTGTATGTGAAAAGCGGTAGGGATGCCTCGCAGTGGTATAATCGCGATGAAGCATTTTCCGGCTCGGGCTCGACTGCGAAAGGGAAAGAGATCAGTCACATAACCTTCTGCTACGATCAAGACCCGACTCCGACACCGACGCCGGCGACTCCCGTCGGTACGCCAGAGCCGACGCCAGAGACGCCAACACCCACGCCAGAGACACCTACCCCGACTCCAGAGACCACTCCCGTCGGTACGCCAGAGGCTACG
>FWWM01000137.1_pt1 | contig 238155 bp, 208 predicted proteins | sample 2228351 | NCBI WGS metagenome assembly FWWM01 (sample SAMEA103939774, study PRJEB20133) | metagenome
TGCGGCGATGGCCGGAGCGGAGAAAGTGATCGCCATCGACCTCGTCGACTGGAAGCTGGAGAAGGCCAAGGAGTTCGGCGCTACCCATACGGTCAACGCCTCGCGCGAGGACCCTGTGCAGCGCGTCCTCGACATCACGAATGGCGTCGGAGCTGACGCGGTCCTGTTGACGGTCTCGCTCGTCACGGCGGAGATCATCGGGCAGGGGGTGCGCGCCACACGCAAGGCGGGTCGGACGGTCATCGTCGGCGCCTCCGACCGGCGCATCGAACGGATGAACATTACTCCCTACGACTTCATGCTCCTCGCCAAGGAGATCGTTGGGACGATCTTCGGCCACAACGTGCCGCGCGTCGATATCCCGCGCTTGCTCGCACTCTACCGTGACGGCAAGCTGAAGCTCGACGAACTGGTGACGAGACGCTACCGACTGGACGAGATCAATCAGGCGTTCGTTGACTTGGAAGAAGGCCGTTTGATCCGCGGCGTGTTGGTCTTCGACTGAAGCGCTGCCCGAAAGCGAGGGGCGCCGAGTGGGCTCGGACATGGCGGATCGCTCGAGCGAGTTGCTGGCATCGTCTCTGCGGGCTGAGCTGTCTCGTGCTAGCTCGCTCGCCTGTGGCGCTCGCCTCGTCCGTGCGTAGACGGGTGCGTGGTCGTCGGTCGCACTCGTCACCGCATTGCGGGTGTCGAAGTGTAGCGTCTCCCAGTGCATAGGGGGCTTGACACCAAGGAACCGAGGCATTATAGTGACTATCGCTATGGGTAGTTGTGGGCTTCAGCACCAAGTTTGGTTCGCGTACTACTTTACCCCGCCGGCGTCGCTGGCGGGGCACCGGGTGCTGAAGCGCTGAACCCGTAGCCCGACAAGCCAGTGGCGCCGGCGAGCAGAGGAAACAGCCTCTGCTCGCTTCGTTTTGTGTAGGAAGCGTGTGCGCTGCGGGAAAGGGAGGTTGTAGGGATGATCCTCCGGCTTCGCTCCGATGCGGATCCGCATGAACGGGACCGATTGGTCACTGTGCTGCGCGACTACGGCCTCGAGGTGACGGTACTCACGCGCGGCGGGGATACTGTCATCGGACTCAATGGCCACGCCCTGCCGGATGCGTTCGCCGATGACCTCGCAGGCTTGCCGATCGTCGAGTCGGTGCTCCGACCGACCAAGCCGTATCGACTGGCCGCGCGGTCCGTGCGACCCGAGGGGACGGTCGTGCAGGTAGGATCGGTCCGTATCGGCGATCGGGAACCGGTCATCATCGCCGGCCCGTGCACGGTCGAGTCGCGCGAGCAAGTGATCCGGACCGCTGAAGCGGTCCGGGAAGCCGGAGGGTCGCTGTTGCGGGGAGGTGCCTTCAAGCCACGCACCTCCCCGTACAGTTTCCAGGGGCTCGGTGAGCGGGGATTGGAACTGTTGGCCGAGGCGCGCGAGCGCACCGGCTTACCGGTCGTCACCGAGGTGTTGGATAGCGAACAGGTCGAACTCGTCGCGCAGTATGCCGACATGCTGCAGATCGGCAGCCGCAACATGATGAACTTCGCCTTACTCCGCAAGGTCGCCCTAACTGGCAAGCCGGTACTGCTCAAGCGAGGCTTCGCGGCGACGGTGGAGGAATGGCTGCTAGCGGCAGAATACCTCCTAGCGGCTGGAAACGATCAAGTCGTCCTCTGCGAGCGAGGCGTGCGCGGCTTCGAGACGGCGACACGGTTCATGCTCGATCTGAATGCTGTGCCGCTGGTCCGGCAACTCAGCCATTTGCCGATCGTGGTGGATCCGAGCCACGGGACTGGCCTGCGGGAACTGGTACCCGCAATGTCGCTGGCGGCGATCGCCGCTGGGACGCATGGCCTCATGCTCGAAGTGCATGTCCAGCCGGATGCAGCGCTCGTCGACGGGCGTCAATCGATCGATCCGGCGACGCTCGCGGACCTGGTGCGACGGGTCCGGGCGATACGCGCTGTACTCGAGGAAGCCGTCACAGTGTGAAGTCGTGCCTCGCCGCGGTAGTCAAGCCGCCTCGGCTCGCCTGCAAGGCTCGCTCCACACGGTCCGCCATATCGGCAGCTGAGACGTCGGAAAGAGCGGCACTCGCGTTCGAGCTGCGTGCTGACCACGCCATGGTGGCTCGCTCCAGAAAGGCGAGCAAGGCGAGTGCAGGAAGGTCCGGGAGCTGCGAGCGAGTCGTCTGGAGGTACGAGGCCACTGTCACCGCAACGAACTGCTGGCGAATCGTGACCTCGATCGGCTGCATCGCCTGGAGGAGCGTGGCGATATCGTGGCCAGCCGGTGCGAGCGTGAGCGACTCCCAGCCGAGAGCGACCTCGATCTCGCCGGCGACCGCGAAGAGCCCGGCCATCGACAAGGCGCCGAAGGTCGGCACTGCGACCGCTCCGTGGTCGAGATTGGCGTCGATCCAGTCGAGCGCTTGGCTCAAGGTAGAGCGAAGGGGGAGCGGGAATGCCGAAAGCGAAGACCGGATCTCTTCGAGTGCCCGCTCGCTGCTCCATGCCGCGACCGGTTCGTTCGACGTGAGCCCGAGTTCCTCTGGTGAGGTGCGGTGGACACGCGCCAGAAAGCGAGCCAGGCTGACGGCCGCGCTGCTGATTTCCCAGGGGGCTCGTTCTGCACGAAGCATGTTCACCAGCGGCTCGCCGGATGGCATCGCACAGAGCAGAAGGACCTGGTCATCGTTTTCGGCGCGTGCCAAGATCGACGGCGCCGGAAGCCCGGCGAGGGCGGCTCGTTCGTACCGAGCACCGGGATCGATGTCGGACGCGGAACGAGACAGGAAGAGCGCCAAAAGTGCGCGTTCCTGGTCGCAGGTGGCCCGCTGTGCGCTGGAGATGCGGACCAACCACGCGCCTCGGTGCACCCCGGGAGCTGGGCGGATGGAGCGTATCGCTGGGCGCGGTCGCAGAGACAGGTCGGTGAGAGCCTGTTCGAGGAGCGTCTGTTGCGCGGGGATCGGTGCGGCCATAGTGTTGCCTCTTTTCTCGTTCGACCGACTTCCGGCAAGGGTACCTTTTGGCACACGGTGATGCCTACTCGTCCGGCGTCGTACCGCGAGGGAACGGCCGGGTATCGACGTCAGGGTCGTCGCTGATGCGGATCTTGGTCGTTTCACCGCTCTATCCCGTGCCGCCGTATACCGGCGGAGCGCTGCGCATCGTGCATCTGCTGCAGGCGCTCGCGGGCGAACATACGGTCACGCTGCTCGCCGCAGCTTCTCGATCGGTTCACGGTGGGGAGGCGTTCGAGGGGGCATCGCGGGTCATGGTCCAACGAGTGCCGTGTGGTTGGACGCCTGGAGATCCACCGACGTGGTCCAAGCGGTGGGCCCAAGCACGCTCGCTCCTGTCGCGCCGTTCGGCGTTGTTCTGGACCTTCGCTGCTCCGCTCCAGGGGGCGCTTCGTTCCATCGACTGGGAGTCCTACGACGTTGTTCAGGCCGAGTACAGCGTCCTCGGCTTGTTGCCCTTTCCTCCACACCTCCCCCTCGTCCTCGACAGTCACAATCTCGAGTACCGTGTGTTGGAGCGGGCAGCGCTGCACGCGACGCGTTGGCGGCGTCTTTGGCTATCGTGGGAGGCGCAGCGCGTCCGTCGGGACGAGCGTGCGGCCTGGTGTCGCGCTCGTGTGTGCCTCGCGACGTCCCCGGTCGATGCAGAGGAGATCGGTCGCAGCGCGCGCGGCACGGTCGCTGTCGTGCCCAACGGCGTCGATCTCCGAGCGCTGCCGTTTAATGACCTCGCGGTGGCGGAACCGTATCATGTGGTGTTCGTGGGTACCTATCGGTATCAGCCGAACGTCGATGCAGCGCAGTGGTTCGCTCGTGCGATCTGGCCACGTATCCGTGCGCACTGTCCTTCTGCGTCTTGTAGCCTGGTCGGTCTGGACCCGCCACCGTCTGTGCAAGCATTGTCCGGTCTCCCTGGGATCCGCGTCATCGGGACGGTACCCGATGTGCGACCGTGGCTGGCGCGGGCGAGCGTCGTCGTGGTGCCCTTGCGCGCTGGCAGCGGTACGCGCTTGAAGATTTTGGAGGCGTTCGCGGCGGGGCGACCGGTGGTATCGACCAGCATCGGGGTGGAGGGGCTTGCGGTAGAGCCTGGACGTCACTTGCTGGTGGCCGATGATCCGGTAGCGTTCGCCCAAGCCGTGGTTCGCCTGCTAGAGGACAGCGACGCGCGACGATCGCTCGCGTTCGCGGCGCGACAGCTCGTCGAAAGCGAGTACACGTGGGAGCGGATCGGTGCCAAGCTGCTGGCGATCTACCAGGCGATCGGCGAGGAGCAGGGAAGAGGGGCGACGTAGATCCAGCCTTCCCGAAACGCTTCCGGTGGAAGGATTCGGAGGAACTCCTCGTGTCGGTCGACCGCCCACGCGGTGACCGCTGCGACGACAGCATCCAGCGCATCACCCCCGGCTTGCGCGACTGCGAGCTGGGTCAACTGGTCGGGGATGTCGAGACAGCGCGCTCGCAGCGCGGCCACGATCGCGGCGCGGGTGCGGCGATGGCTCTCGGTCCTTCCCTTGTACCCGCGAGAGGGGAGTTGCCAAGTGCGTAGCGAGACGGCTGGGCACACCTCGATGAGGTGGGGCGTGGGCGGTCGTGCCGGTTGGAAGGGGGCAACCGTGACCTGGCTCGCTGCGACGAGCGGGCGGAGAACCTCCCGCAGCCAGAGGTGCGTCTGACGGTAGAGGCGGAGGTTCGTTGGTGCCATCGGCGCCCGCACGAGGCGATCGGTCAGCCGGCGGAGTTCTCCTCCTCCGCTCGCTCGTCCGGCTGCCCGTACCTCCTCAGGGGTGGCGAAGGGGTACCGGAGGAGCCAGCAGTGCCATGGGGCGTCCGTCAACGGCGAGGGGAGCCCGAAGCAGACGTCACACGCGACGAGTGCACCGGGCACGTGGGCGAGGAATCGGACGAGCCCGTCGATGACCTCTCGACGGGAGCGCCCGAACAGTTCCCGCGCGGATAGGAGGGACGAGAGGCGGAGGCGATCTCGTTCCGGCCGCGCGAGCGCTATCCAGAGGCGATCGGCAGCGTCGCGCGCTGCGGAAACGTCGATGCCGATCAGCGAGTCGAAGTGGCTCATTGCTCGCTGGATTCCTCGAGTTCGCGTTCCACGGCAGCGGCTAACCGCGCAAAGGCTGGTGGGCGCTGGTGCGCGAGGATCGAGCGGACGAGCGGGAAGAGGTCGAGCTCGATGTGTTGCGCGAGCTGCACGACCGATCTGCCCGGTCGCTCGATCCAGTAGCCGCCGAAGGTTCGCCGGAGCGTCTCACCGACGTAGGCGACCAGCGGCTGCTCGAGGTGGCTGAGATCGTGGGGCCGGTCACTGCCGTAGACCTCAGCGAAGTGGAGCCACTCCTCGAGCAGGTCGTCTAAGAGCGCGAGCGAATCGAGCGAATAATCGAGCGTCTGACCAGTGGCGTCTCGGAGCCGTTCGACGAACAGCTCGGCGAGGTCGAGCGGTGCAGGTCGCACGCTGCGTCTCCCTCCATCGTGGCGTCCGGTTCAAGGGTGGGATGTGGTCGACCTCCTTGCCAGACGACTCGTGTTCCGAAAGCATGGTACACAGGAGCGGGGCTATGAGTCGGGGCTTGCGGACAGCCGGAGTGGCAACAAAACGGTCAGCATGTGAAGAAAGGAGCCGACGGTGGTGGTAGCGGAGCGCAGCGTCCTGTCGGTGCCGGGATCTCGTCCGGAGATGTTCGAGAAAGGGTTGCGCTCGGACGCAGACATAGTCTTTCTCGACCTCGAAGACTCGGTCGCTGAAGCGGCCAAGGAGGAGGCGCGCAGACTCGTCGCTCGTGCGCTGCGGGAGCTGGACTGGCGCGGTCGGGTGCGGGCGGCTCGCATCAACGCCGTCGAGACGGCACACTGGTATCGCGACCTCATCGCGCTCGTCGAAGGGAGCCGAGGAGCGCTCGAACTCGTGATCGTGCCCAAGGTCAACAGCCCAGCCGACGTCCATGCGGTCGATCGCCTGCTCACCGCTTTGGAGCGCGAACGAGCGTGGACGAGGCGGATCGCGCTCGAGGTGCAGATCGAGACTGCCCGTGGGCTCTCCGAGGTCGAGGCGATCGCAGCGGCGAGCGATCGTGTGCGAGCGCTCGTCTTCGGCCCAGGCGATTACGCGGCATCGGTCGGCCTACCGATGACAGCGATCGGCACCTTCGATCGCTGGGACGAAGTGACAGGTGGAACCCGTCTGGACTACGCCATGCATCGGTTGCTCGTGGCGGCGAGGACCTGTGGCCTCCTCGTGATCGATGGCCCCTATGCCGACTACCGCGACCAGGACGGTCTGCGTCGCGCGGCGCTTCGGGCGCGCGCGTTCGGTTTCGACGGAAAGTGGTGTATCCATCCAGCGCAAATCGCGATCGTCAACGAGGTCTTCACACCGACGGACGCGGAAGTGGACTGGGCGCGGGCGGTGGTGCAGGCGTATCGCGAGGCTGAGCGCCGGGGGCACGGGGCCGCATCGATCGGCGGTACGATGATCGATGCAGCGAGCCTCCGCATGGCAGAGGGACTCCTGGCGCGAGCACGCGCGGCTGGCGTATTGCCGGTGGACGAGCATCCGTGATCGAGCACGTGCCCGCGGGGAAATGCTCGCGGGGCTCGAGACGGCCGCTCGCGTTTCCCGCTCCGGCCCGGAGACGGTTGCCTCTATCCGCGTCTGTCGCATCGTCGGTGGTGGGCGGAGCTGGCGATCGACTGGCGATATTGCAGGCGGGCGAGGGGCATGGTACGGTACTCGGCAGCGAGAACCTCCGACACACGCGGAGCACGGAGAGCCGCTTCGGGTGGAGAAGCGCAGTGTCTCTGGACGTCTGGGTGTGGTTACTGATCCTCGTCAGTGCGCTGTTGCTGGTGACCATCGAGTTGACTGAGGATTATCTCGAGCGTGGGTGGCCGCGGCTACACCGTCCAGCCGATGGCTGGGTGTCGTCCGAGGGTGTCCGTGTGCTCTGGATGGTGGTCGGGGGGTTAGTCTTCCCGGGTATCGTCCTGTTGCTGGTCAACCTCGCGGTACTCGTTTGGCGTGACTCGCCAGTCTCCCCGCTCTTCGTCCTCGGTGCGGCGCTGGTCGGACTGGGCTGGGTGGTGTATCTGGTCCTGATCGGTCAGATCGGGGGACTCGAGGAGTACCTGCAGAGCATCGGTGCGACGTTTCCCCTCGCGCTTTCGGCTGTCCTCCTCCTGGCTGATCTTCTCCTGCTCATCGCGTTGCTCAGCTCGTTGCCTGACGTCTCACTGCGGGCAGTGCTGCCGTGAAGTCGACGTCCTCGTGGGATACGCCGTTGGCTGGCACCTCGTCCATCCGCGGGAGGTAGAACGTCATGCTCTGCAAAGCGCTGATGGGGTCGATCTCGCGGACGATGACGTGCGAGGGTACGTGAAGGGTCGCCGGTGCGTAGTTCAGGATAGCGCGGACGCCTCCGGCGATGAGCCGCTCGGCGACTTCCTGTGCTGCGTCGGCTGGCACAGCGATGATCCCGATACGGATACCGAGTTCCCGTACGACGCGTTCGATTTCGGTCTCGGGCAATACCACGATGCCGTTCGCGATCTGCCCGATGTGCTCGGGACTCTTGGCGAAGATCGCGGTGATGCGGAAACCGTTCGGCACGAAACCGCGGTAGTGGGCGATCGCTTGGCCGAGATGGCCGTAGCCGACGAGCGCGACGTCCCAGGTGCGATCGAGGTGGAGGACAGCTTCCAGTTCGCGGATCAGTGCGTCGACCTCGTAGCCGTAGCCTTGCTTCCCGAAGCGCCCGAAGTAGGAGAAATCGCGACGGATCTGTGCGGCAGTCAACCCGAGGTAGTGAGCGAGTTCCTCGGAGGAAACCGTTCGATGGCCTTCTCGGCGGAGCCGATGCAAGACCCGTAGGTAGAGTGGCAGTCGTCGGATGACGACATCAGGTACCGCGCCGTTGCGCACTTGTCCTCGCCCTCCGTCCGTTTGCGTTTACGGATGAGCACGATCTCTCGTTGCGTCGCGCGCGGCAACTGTACAGTATCGGGCACTGTTCTGCAAACGGCCCTCAGCCGCGGAACCAGTTGGCGATCGGCAGACGGCGGTCTCGGCCGAACGCGCGCGGGGTGAGCTTGACGCCGGGTGGCGCCTGCCGCCGCTTGTATTCCGCACGGTCGACCATGTTGATCACGCGGTCGACGATCTCAGGGTCGAAGCCATGCTGGATCAGCTCTTCCCGGCTCATGTCCTGTTCCACATACAACTCGAGCAAAGGATCGAGGATCTCGAACGGCGGCAGCGTGTCAACGTCCTTCTGGTTCGGCCGGAGCTCGGCCGACGGTGGTTTGGTGAAGACCCGCTCGGGGATGACCGGCGAGAGCGAGTTTCGGTACCGTGCCAGTGCATAGACGAGGAGCTTGGGAACGTCCTTGAGGACAGCAAATCCCCCAGCCATGTCGCCGTACAACGTCGCATACCCGCACGCCATTTCCGATTTGTTCCCCGTCGTCAGCACGATCGGTCCGAAGCGGTTGGAGTAGGTCATCAGGATCGTGCCGCGGATGCGCGCCTGCAGGTTCTCGTCAGCGACATCCGGTTCCTCCGGTTGATTTCCCAGCGGAGCCAACACCTCGCGGAACACGCGGTGAACCGGCTCGATCGGAACGATCTCGAAGCGTATTCCGAGATTGCGTGCGAGGAGTTCGGCGTCCTCGATGCTGTGTCGAGAGGAGTACCGGCTCGGCATGGAGAGGCCGGTCACGTTCTCCGGTCCCAGCGCATCGGCAGCGATGCAGGCGGTGAGTGACGAATCGATCCCACCCGAGAGACCGATGACGGCGCTGCGGAAGCCAGTCTTGCGGACGTAGTCCCGCACGCCGGTGACCAAGGCGCGGTACACCTCGGCGACCCCATCGAGCGGGATGCGTGGCCGACGCACCGTCTCGGGCAACGGTGGCAAGGGGGGGTCAGGGATCGGCAGTGGGATTTGGCGGTCCTGCACCGGGAGCGTGACCTGCTGTTCGAGGCGAGCCAACCAACGACGGCGCGGGTCGTGAAGCCAGCTCGAGAGGACACGCGTCACTGGGATATCGACGACGACGAGGTCTTCCTCGAAGGAGGCACCGCGGGCTAGGACCTCGCCGTTGGGATCGAGGACGACACTATTGCCGTCGAATACTAGCTCGTCTTGACCGCCGACCAGATTGACGTACGCAAGGTAACAGCCGTAGTCGGACGCTCGAGTCTGCAGCATCGTCTGTCGCTGTTGCCACTTGCCGCGGTGGTACGGGGAGCCGTTGATGTTGAGGAGAAGGTCGATGCCCTTGGTGGCGAGACTGCTGGCCGGGCCGACGGGATACCAGATGTCTTCACAGATGGTTACACCGAAGCGGAGATTACCCCAGAGGAAGCGCACGGTCTCGGTACCACGCGCGAAGTAGCGGTCCTCGTCGAATACCCCATACGTCGGCAAGTGGTGCTTGGGCACGACCGCGACGATCTCGCCGCGTGCCAAGACAGCGGCGCTGTTGTAGAGCATGCCTCCCGATGCCCAAGGAGTCCCGACGACCACGACCCGATCGGGAGCGACGTCGACGAGCTGAAGGAGCGCTCGGCGAGCGGCTTCGAGGAAACTGACTTTGAGTAGCAGGTCCTCGGGCGGATAGCCGGTAACGACGAGTTCGGGAAAGACGATGATCTGGGCACCGAGTTCGGCTGCCTGCCGCGTGTACTCGCGAATCAGACGCACGTTGCCGGCGAAGTCCCCCACCGTCGGGTCGACCTGTGCCAGCGCGATGCGCCAGATGTCTCGGGTCATCTCCTCGGCCACTCTCGAGAACCTCCCCTCGGCCCCGCCTCCGTCCGTCACCACAGTGTAACCGACGGTCGGTGCGCGAGTGTGCCGTACAATAGGATGAACAGCCGCAGCGAGTCGGCCCGGTAGGGTTGCGAGTGGATCGACGAAGCGATGCTGGTGCAACTGACGATTCGCGACCTCGCCATCATCCGCAGTGTCCAGCTCGAGTTCGGGCCAGGACTGACAGCGCTCACGGGCGAAACGGGCGCTGGGAAATCGATCCTGATCGACGCGCTAGGCCTCGTCCTCGGCGCACGGGCGTCCAGTGACCTCGTGCGTACTGGCGCGACGCGTGCCTGGGTCGAAGCGGTCTTCGACGTCGCCGCGTTCCGTGGCTTGGGGCCGCTCCACGATCTCCTCGTAGCGCAGGGGATCGAGCTCGAGGATGGTCAACTCATCCTGAGTCGCGAAGTCCAGGCGAGCGGCCGGAGCGTCGCCCGCGTCAATGGCCAGGCGGTCCCGGCGAGTGTGCTGAGCGCGATCGGCGGGCTGCTGGTCGACATCCACGGGCAGAGCGATCACCTCTCGCTCTTGCGCAGCGAGCGGCAGCTCGAGTTGCTCGACCGCTACGCTGGGCTGCTCGCTCTCCGCGAGCAGCTGGCGCAGCGTGTGCGCGCGTTCCGCGCCATGCGCCGCGAGCTCGAGCAGCTGCGGGCAGAAGAACGGCAGCGCGAGCATCGAGCCGACCTCCTTCGGTACCAGATCCAAGAGATCGAATCGGCGCAGTTGCGCCCGGGCGAGGACGCTGAGCTGGCCGTCGAGCGCTATCGTCTGCAGAATGCCGAGCGGCTCGCCCGCCTCGCCGCCGAGGTCATGCAGTTGCTCGAGGAAGACCAGGTCGGTGCAGTGGATACCGTGCGCCGCGCGAGTCTGCGACTCGACGAACTCGGGCGCTTGGACCCGGGGCAGGAGGGGCTCGCTGCCCAGGTGCGGGAGGCACTGTACGTGCTGCAGGACGTGGCGCGCTCTCTACGCGCATACGCAGAAGAGATCCAGAGCGATCCGGATCGGCTGCAGGCGATCGAGGATCGGCTCGACCTGATCCGCCGCTTGAAGCGCAAGTACGGCGAGACGATCGAGGCAGTCGTCGAGTACGCCGCTCGGGCCCGCGAGGAGTTGACGACACTGGAGTCGTGCACCGAGCGGATCGAAGAGTTGGAGGAACGATCGCGAACACTCGCCGGAGAGGTCGCACAGCTCGCGGCAGAGCTCAGCCAGCGCCGCCGCGAGGCTGCACGGGCGCTCGAGGGGGCGATGAGCGAGGCGATGCGCACGTTGCGCCTCGGCCAGGGTGTCTTCGTCGTCTCGTTCGGAGAGGGTGCGAGCCCAGCAGATGCCGGGTATGCCGCCGAGCGGTGCAGCGAGGCTGGTTGGGACCGGGTCGAATTCCTGATCGCTCCGAACCCGGGGCAAGAGCCCCGACCGCTCGCACGCATCGCGTCTGGTGGAGAGATGGCGCGACTGATGCTGGCCTTGAAGTCGATCCTCTCCGAGGTAGACGAGACGCCGACGCTCGTCTTCGACGAGATCGACGTCGGGATCGGGAGTCGGAGCGCCCAGGTGGTCGGAGAGCGGCTGTGGCGACTGGCGCAGGAGCATCAAGTCATCGTGATCAGTCACTTGGCGCAGATCGCTGCGTTCGCGGACCGGCATTACAAGATCACGAAGCAGGTGGTGGAGGGGACGACGGAGACTCAGGTGCACGAACTTGATCCGGAAGCTCGACTCGAAGAGATCGCGGCGATGCTGGACGGCGTACCGGTGACGCCGGAATCGCGGGCGAACGCGCGGGCGCTGCTCGAACGTGTCCAGCAGCGAAAGGTGGCGCTGGGTGCGCTCGGAACAGAGTTGTCGACCCGGCGATGAGTGGTCGTGCGGTCTCATGGACGATCGGGAGGTGAGTGGTGCAACCGAACATGCGGCTGTTGAAGCAGGTGCAGGAGCAGATCGCGAAACTGCAGGCAGAACTGGCTGAGCTCGTCGTCGAGGGTTCCGCGGGTGGCGGCGCGGTCCGTGTCGAGATGAACGGATTGCGCAAGGTGCAGCGTGTTCAGCTCGATCCGGCGGTCGTGAGTGGGGGCGACGTCGAGTTGCTCGAGGACCTCATCGCAGCGGCGATGAACGACGCCTTGCGGCGGGTGGAGGAAGCGGTCAACGCCAAAGTCGGTGCGTTGGCCGGTGGGCTGGGCTTGCCCTTCCCGACCGGTCTGTAGAGGGGGGACGAATGCGGCTCGGGCTCATGGTGGAGGGGCAAGAGGACGTCACCTGGGAGCGGTGGCTGCGGATCGTCGACTTGGCGGAAGCGCTCGGGTTCGACTCCCTGTGGCGCTCGGACCACTTGTTTTCCGTCGTGGGCGCGGCTGAACGTGCATCGCTCGCGCTGTGGCCTTCTCTCACGGCTGTCGCCCTCAGGACGCGGCGGATCCGCTTCGGGCAACTCGTTTCGCCGGTCACCTTTCGGCACCCGGTCGAACTCGCCCAGCATGCGGTCGCGCTGGATCACCTCTCTGGCGGTCGGTATGTATTGGGTATCGGTGCAGGGTGGTTCGAGCGCGAGCATCGTGCCTTCGGTTTTCCGCTGCCAGAGACACGCGAGCGTATGGCGAGGTTCGAAGAGGCGTTGCACGTGATCCGCCTCCTCTGGAGCGGCGAGCCGGTACGGTACGAAGGTCGGTACTTCCGCCTCGAGGATGCTGTTTTGAGACCCCGACCGCTCCGGCCGGAGGGGATTCCGATCATGATCGGTGGTGGCGGCGAGCGGAGAACATTGCGCTTGGTCGCTGAGTTCGCCAGCGAGTGGAATCCCGGTTTTACGGATCCCGACAGTTTCCGGCGCAAGGACGAGCGACTACGTGAGTACTGTCTTTCCCTCGGTCGTGATCCTGGCTCGATTCGCCGCACGCTCATGGCCGGCTATGTCATCGGGCGGAACGAGGAGGAGTTGCGGCGGCGGGCGATGCGGCTACAGGACTACCTCACGGGTGAGCAACCGCTCTACTTCACGAGACGGTACGGACCGGACGAGTTCCTCACCGAGTTGCGGAAGCGTTGGTGGTTCGTCGGACGGCCAGCCGAGATCGTCGAGCAGCTACGAGCGTGGGAGGCACTCGGTGTCGAGCTCGTGATGATGCAGACGCTCGACCTGGACGACACGGATCAGATCGAGCTCTTGGCACGTGAGGTGCTGCCGCACGTGCAGTAGCGGGTGCAGCGTGCTCGCGCGTGGTACCCAGGGAAGTTGCAGCGGGAGGGTAGGATCGCGTCGATGCAATTGGGTGTGATGGTGGCGATCCAGGAAGACGTCACCTGGGATGGGTGGCTCCGTGTCGTCCAGTTCGCTGAACGTGCTGGTTTCGAGTCGGTGTGGACATCCGATCACCTCTGGACAGTCATTCCAGGCGCAATGAAGCAGTCGCTGGCCATGTGGCCGGCGCTGACGGCCGCTGCGCTGGAAACGACACGCGCGCGCATCGGGCAACTGGTGTCACCGACCACCTATCGGCATCCGGTCGAGTTGGCGCAGAACGCCGTGGCGCTCGACCATCTCTCGCAGGGCCGATACATCTTGGGACTCGGGGCTGGTTGGCAAGAACGCGAGCACGAAGCCTTTGGCTTCGTCTTGCCTGCCCCCGGTGAGCGGTTGGAGCGGTTGCGCGAGGCGCTCCAGGTGATCCGTGCGCTTTGGAGCGGCGAGCCGGTCACGTTCCGAGGCCGCTTCTTTCGGCTGGAAGCCGCTGTCCTTCATCCGACACCGTTGCGACCCGAAGGAGTTCCCGTTCTGGTGGGAGGTGGGGGTGAGCAGAAGACGCTGCGCATCGTCGCAGAGTTCGCTGACGAGTGGAACCCCGGTTTCGTCGATCCCGATGGATTCGTGCGCAAGGATCGCTTACTTTCGGAATACTGCCGGGCGATCGGTCGCGACCCGAAGACCATTCGCCGGACGTTGATGCTGACCTACCTTGTTGGACGAACCCCTGAGGAACTCCGCGAGAAGGCGCGTCGCTGGGCTCGATGGCGCGGGCTGGACTCAGCTGGGGTGGATCCGGACCGCATCCTCGAGGAGTTGCGGGCGCGTTGGATGCTCGTCGGTACTCCCGAGGCGATCGCAGAGCAGATCCGCCAGTGGGCAGATCTTGGCGTTGACCGGATCATGCTGCACATGTTCGACCTCGAGGACCTAGATGGGCTGGATCTGATGGCGTCACGAGTTCTCCCGGCCGTCGTTCCCTGACGAAGTGTTTGCGACGTCGGCGCAATGTTGGGTAGGAGGAAGGACGATCGATGCGCATCGGCTTGATGATCGAAGGGCAAGAGGACGTCACCTGGGAGCGGTGGCTGCGGATCGTCGACTTGGCGGAGAGGCTCGGCTTCGACTCGCTGTGGCGGTCGGATCACCTCTTTTCGGTGCTGGGTGTCGTGGAGCGCGAGACTTTGGCGCTTTGGCCGTCGCTGACTACGGTGGCGATGCGCACGCAGCGCATCACCTTCGGTCAGCTCGTCTCGCCGGTCAGCTTTCGTCATCCCGTCGAGCTTGCACAGCATGCCGTAGCACTGGACCACCTCTCCGGTGGGCGGTACGTGCTCGGAGTCGGTGCCGGGTGGTACGAACGGGAGCATCGAGCCTTCGGCTTTCCGCTTCTCTCAGTGCGTGAGCGTATGGACCGCATGGAGGAGGCCCTGGAGGTCATTCGCCTGCTCTGGACAGGAGAAGTGGTCTCGTTCGAGGGAAGGTACTACCAGTTGCGCGAGGCAGTGCTCCGGCCACGGCCACTGCAGGAGAGCGGGGTGCCGATCGTGATCGGTGGCCGCGGTGAGCAGCGGACGCTTCGACTGGCTGCCCGGTATGCGGCTGACTGGAACGTGACCAACGTCGACGGAGCGGAACATCGCCGAAAGATGGAACGGCTCGAGGAGCACTGTCGGGCGATCGGCCGTGACCCAGCGACGGTCACCCGATCGTGGATGGTCGCGCATCTCATCGGGCGTGACGAGGCGGAGGTGCGCGACCGTGCCGACCGCTTGCGCCAGTGGTTCCCGCAGTGGCGTGACATGCGGCCAGAGGAGGTCGTCGCGCAGGCACGGGCGCGTTCCTGGCTGGTCGGCACGGTCGACGAGGTGCTGGAACAGCTGGCTGCGCGCGCCGCGATCGGCGTGCAGCGGGTGATGCTGCAGACCTTCGACCTCGATGACGTCGATGCGCTGCGACTCATCGCCGAGGCCGTGGTGCCACAGGCGGCAGCACTCTGACTTCCTGCGTCAGCGGCCGTCGCGCCGTTCGAGGTCGGCGAGGACCTGATGCGCGCAGTTGCGCCCTGGGGCACCGAACACGGCGCCACCCGGCCACGCTCCCGATCCGCAGAGGTAGAGCCGTTCGATCGGCGACTCGTAGCCATTGAAATCGGGTGTCGGCCGTCCGAAGAACATCTGGTCAGGCGCGATCTCGCTATGGAAGATGTTGCCTCCCGTGATGCCGATGATCTCCTCGATATCGTGTGGTCCGAGAACGAGCATATGGTCGATCGCATCCCAGATGTTGGGCGCGTATTCGGCGAGCGTATCGATGATGTTGCGGCCGATCTCGTCCTTGCGTTCCTCCCAGGTTCCCTCGGCCAGGTCGTACGGCGCGTACTGGACATAGAGCGACATCACGTGCTTGCCAGCCGGTGCGAGCCCGTCTTCGGTGGCAGACTGGATGTAGCAGTCCATGAAGGGGCGTGCCGAGGGGCGGCCGTGCTTACAGTCTTCCCAGGCACGCTCGAGGTAGTCGATGGATGGGTTGATGACGATGCCACCAGTGTGCTGGGGGCCGACCGAGGTGCCGGGATAGCAGCGGAAGTTGGGGAGCTGGTTGAGACCCAAGAGAACTTTGACCACCGAGCCTTTGACGCGTAGGCGGCCGATCGCCTCGCGGAAGGAGGCAGGGAGCGCGCTGGCGGGGACCATCTGTAAGAACGTCCGGTGGGGATCCGCATTCGACAGGATCGCGCGTGCGGAAAAGCGGCGTCCATCGGCCAGGCGAACGGCTCGCGCTGCGCCGTCGTTGACCTCGATTTCAGCCACCTCAGCATCGGTGAGGATCGTGACGCCGTGGTCGCGGCAGAACCCAGCCAACGCCTCGGCGATCGTCCCCATACCGCCGCGGACGAATCCCCAGGCGCCTTGGTGGCCGTTCAGATTCCCGAGGAGGTGGTGCAACTTGACGTAGGCTGTCCCGCCCGAGCGTGGACCGAGATTCACCCCGATGACGCCTCCGGTACAGAGTGGGGCCTTGATCTCCTCGCTCTCGAAGAAGAAATCGAGCACCTCGGCGACACTCCGCACGAGCAGCGTGCGCAAGTCGTCGCGGCCTTGCGGTCCAGGGAAGGCGGCCTCGAGTTCAGCCAGCGACGGAGCCGGGCGGAGCACGAACGGCCGGAAGCGCGCGATGATCCGGTTCCACATCTCCCAGTAGTCGGACCACCGTTCGGCGTCGCGCCGAGAGAACTTCGCGAGTTCTTCGAAGGTACGGTGCTCGTCGAGAAAGACCATAAGGTAGCGTCCGTCAGGAAACGGGACGAAGTACTGTGGATCGAAAGGTCGGACAGTATAGCCGTAGCGGGTCAGCTGCAGATCCTGCACCACTTCCGGTAGGAGCAAACTGCAGACATACGAGCAGGTCGAGAGGCGGTAGCCCGGAAAGAGTTCCTCGGTCACTGTCGCCCCGCCGATGATCGGACGACGCTCGAGGACGAGCACTCGTTTGCCGGCACGAGCCAAGTATCCAGCCGCGATGAGGCCGTTGTGACCAGCGCCGATCACGATGGCATCGTAGACGCTCTCAGTCATTGGTCTGCCCCTTCCGCACCCAAACGTACCGCCGTACCGGGAGAAATCATCTCAGGTGACAGCCAGAGAGGCAAGAGTGCCGTCTCCGTAGCGATTGCGTTCCTGGAAGCGGTGAATCAGCGTTCCGCGCTTTGCTGTCGGTCTGTTTCAGGACGAGGCTATGCGCTACGCTGGGCACGGGGGCGGCGGGTACCTCGTGTGTCTCCGGTGCTTCGGAGTGCGGGTGCGTCGGGGGACGACTGATGGTCCAGCAGCGGACACTGCCCGGCTCGCTCTGAGCCGGGCAGTGCGCGCCTCTCTGTGCTGTTCCTTGCGCTAGGGCTGCTGCTGCAGCTGGCGGATGTAGGTGACGAGCTCCCAGCGCTGCTCCGGGGTCAGTAGTTTCCCGAACGCAGGCATGTTCGTGATGCCGCGCGGATATTGCACCTGGTTCTGCGGCGACGTGTACCCGTTGGTGAGGATCCAGTACAACTCGCCGTCAGTCCGAGCGACGACGGCTGGGTCCTTGAGGTTCGCCGGGGGAACTGCGCCCTCGACCAGACGCCAGTACACCGCCATCGGAGCGTTGCCGTCACCAGCTGCGCCGTGGCATTGGGCGCAGTTCAGCTGGTACAGCTGTTGTCCTCGTGCCGCCGCTTGGGGATCGTTGGCGAACGGATTCTGCAGGTCGCGCGCCTCCTCGAGCGTGTATTGTGGTTCGCCGCCAGTGACGGGTACGACGCCAGCCGGTATATCGAGGCGCGGCGGTTCCTGGCTCCGGAACGACTTCTGGTAGTGCATTTCGCTGAAGAAGTCGATCGGGTAGGTGTTGGTGGACACGCACGCTGTGCCGACGAGCGCCAGCGCTGTGCCAGCCAAGAGGGTGAGCATCACGCGACGCGCGGTCTGCCAGTCGATCCGGTACCGAGCCATCGTCATCGTCCCTCTCTCACTGCACTGCCAGGCTAGCTGCGCGCCGGCTGCTGGCCGACCGTGCCGTTCTCGGTGAGGATGTCCTCCGGGTTGGCCTTGCGCAACGCGTCGATCGCCTTCGCCTCACGCTCCGGGGCAGTGCGCACGAGGATACCGATGTATCCCTGCGTAATGCGCGGGTCGTACAGTGCTCGGCCGATCCACGGGAGACGAGACTCGAACAGCACCCCGAGCACGGTAAAGATGAGCGCGCCCAGCATCGTCCCTTCGTACATGATGATGATCATCGGGGGAATGGAGAGCAGCGGCTTCCCGCCGGTGAGCAACGGGTAAGTGAGCTGTGTGCCGCCGGTGATGAGCAGACCGGCCGCAAACCCGCAGGCCGCCCCAATCAGAGGAAACACGAACAGTCGGTGAATACCCGACTCTTCCCCGAACGTTCCCTCCGGATACGGGGCGTTCGAGAGGACTTCGAACTCGCTGCGGCTGAAGCCTGCCTCGCGGAGGGCGTCCGCCGCCGCCACTGCGGAGTCGAGATCGCGGTAGAGACCGAGCACTTCACGGATCGCCATGGTCGCCTCACTCTCCTCTGCCTGCCCGACCGTTTAGAACTCGCGCACGATCGCGTTGACCACGCGCTTACCCACCTGGAGCTGCTGGGCGAAATGCTGACCTTCCTTCTCCTCCCATACCGAGATCGGCGGGAAGATCTTCGAGAAGACGAGCAACAGGAATCCGACGAGAGCGAACGAGCCGAGCACGATGCTGATCTCGACGATCGACGGGCGGTACCAGTTCCAGTCGAAGGTCCACTCGTACTTGCGCATGAGACCGGGCTTGATCAGCCAGTAGCGCTCCGCCCACATGCCGACGTTCACCAGGATCGAGGTCCAGAACATGATCTTCACGTTGCGGCGGAAACGCTGGAAGACCCAGAGCGGGACGGGGATGAAGTACCCGAAGATGAAGATGAGCGCAGTGAACACGTTGAACGGCCACTCGAAGAGTCGGAACTGCATGATCTCGAGCTCGCGCGCTTCCTGCGGGTAGATCGCGAAGAAGATATCGAGAAGGAAGAACCAGAGCCACCCGGTTCCGACGGCGATGAGCAGCCGCCCGATCGCGTCGAAGTGTTCGAGACGGATGTAGTTCTCGAAGCGGAACAACCAGCGCATGAGCGCCATCAGCGTCACCACAGCGGAAACACCGGAGTGGATAGCGCCGATGACGAAGTAGGGTGCGAAGACGGTCGCGTGCCAGGTGGGTACCAGTGAGACTGCGAAGTCCCACGAAACGATCGAGTGCACCGAGACGAAGACCGGGAGAATGAGGCCAGAGAGAAGGAAACCGGCGATCGTCTGCATCTTCCACTGGCGCTCGTTGCCGCGCCAGCCGAGCGCCAGGATGGTATAGAGCGTGCGACGCCAGCCGGTGGAGCGGTCACGCGCGAGCGCCATGTCGGGGATCATGGTCGTATAGAGGAACAAGGTACTCCCGGTGAGGTAGGTGAGGATCGCGCTCGGGTCCCAGACGAGCGGACCGCGGACGTCGGGCCACAGGTTGCGCCAGAAGTCGTAGGGGAACACCCAGTAGAGCGTGCGCCACGGGCGCCCGGTGTGGATGACTGGATGGAGCATCGCCGTCATGAGGCTGAAGATCGTCATGACCTCGGCAGCACGGGTGACGGGGCGTCGCCACTCAGCCTGGGTGAGGCGGAGAATCGCCGAGATCATGACGCCGGCGTGACTGATACCGATCCAGAAGACGAAGTTGACGATCATGAAGCCCCACATGTTGGGGCGCTGCAACCCGGTGACGCCGAGTCCCCAATAGAACATCCAACTGACCGCGAAGACGAAGATCGCGAGCACTGCTCCCAGGCCGATGAACCCGACCCACATCATCGGTGTCGTGGTCACCAGCGGGCGGAAGAGTTCGCGTGTGATTTCCTCTTCACCGAGCCGGTGTCGTTCTTGCATCGTTGTCCCCCAGCCTCGCTCTCGCTGTTCTCCGTGCCGACCGGACTCACTCGGGCTTGCCGATGACGATGACCCGCGAATGCTTGAACGGCTTGTGCGCTCGCAACCACAGTCCGCCGACGACCTCAGCCACTGACGGGAAGGTGAGGTAGCGAGCTGCCCAGAGCACGAGCATGAGGGCCCCTGCCACCATACCGACGGCGATCACGATATCAGCGATACCCGGGATGTACGCTGCCGGCACCTCATGCAGCTCATGGGCATGGTCTACCAGCGCGCTGTCAGGTTGCGAGAAGGCGGCTGACGTCAGCCGGATGCGGTCGATCAGGTTGCCGAGGAGCACGATCGCGGCGACGACAGTCGGGCCGGCGATGCTGCGCCGGATGGGGTTCCACATCAGGATCAGCAGCGGCAGCGCGAAGTTCATCGCGAAGGAGAGGACAAAGGGCCAAAAGTACGTCTTGGCCATGAGGAGTTCAAGCACAGCGATCTCACGCGGCGTGCGCCCGTACCAGAAGATGATGAACTCGGACCACCAGAAGTAGAACCAGAGCAACGAGAAGGCGAGGAGCATTTTACCGAGTGCCCAGAACTGCTCGCGCCCGAGGTACTCGGCCTGACCGCCCCAGCGGCGCAGCACTGCCATGGTCACGATCGTCAGAGCGATACCGGCTTGGAAGGAGGTGATGGTGAAGTAGGCAGGAAACACGGCTGTGAAGTAGCCAGGGATCAGGGCAATGATGAAGTCGGACGCGAGGACAGTCATGACCGGGACATAGATCAGGACATACAGCACGCCGATGTTGTTCACGACCTTCTCGTAGAACCGCCACTGGCGGTGCGACCCGATCCAGCCGCGGCTCAGCCAGGCCGCGAGACGGCGCTGCGCCGGAGAACCGTGGTCGCGGACGATAGCGAGGTCCGGCAAGCTGCTGAACCACGCGAACAGGTAACCAGCCCCGGTGAGTGCGAGTAACAGGATGGCGCCCCAGAGCCAGGGTGAGAGTGGCCAGCCGAACCAGATGGAGAGACGGTCTTCCGTACCGGGGAAGGTCGGCAGGAGGAGCAGGTAGAGGAGGAAGGGGATGATCAACGTGACGGCCCAAATCTCGGAGGCGCGGTTGACCGGACGACGCCAGTGACTGCGCGCGACGCGGAGCGCGGTCGAGAGCGCCGGAGCGGCCGCGGCCGTCGACATGAGATAGAGGAACGCGACTGCGACATACGTCCAGGCTTGCCGCTCGGCGAAGCCCTGCCGGAGCGGGAAGGCGAGGATCGCGAGAACGCCGAGCGCGAAGAGCACAGCGCAGACGAGGACGAGCGTCCGGCGGGCGGTACCGATCGAACGAGCCCAGCGCAGGGCAGCGTTCAAGACGTCAGCTGGCGCCAGTTCCCACGTGCGCTGGAGTTCGTGTCCGTGCGTGTGACCGTGTGTCGCCATGTGCCCTCACCCCGTTTCTGTCCGACCACACTCAGTGCGCCGCGGCCGGTTCCGCCGCAGCCTCGAGGTCGATCTTCTTGAGGTAGTAGACCTTCGGATCGGTGCCGAGGTCTTCGAGAAGGCGGTAGACGCGCCCCTCGCTCTCGGCCTGTGCGAGCAGCTTGCTGACCGCGCTGTCGGGATCGTCCAGGTCGCCGAAGACGATGGCGTTCGTGGGGCACGCTTGCGCACAGGCGGTCTGGACTTCGTCGGTCCGCAGTGCGCGTCCTTCGACCTTGGCTTTGTGCTGCGCCTTCGCGATGCGGTGGACGCAGAAGTTGCACTTCTCCATCACGCCGCGGCTACGGACCGTCACGTCTGGATTGAGCTGATTCTTCAGCGAATCCGGCCACTTCGGCTCCCAGAAATTGAAGAAGCGCACGTGCCAGTGGCAGTTGACGGCACAGTAGCGCGTCCCGATGCACCGGTTGTAGACCTGCATGTTGATGCCTTCGGTCGTATGGTAGGTCGCGTAGACCGGGCAGACCGGCTCGCAAGGGGCATTGGTGCACTGCATACAGGGCACCGGGATATAGCGAGCCTTGATGTTGGGGTACTCACCCTCCCAGTAGCGCTCGAGCCGGATCCAGGCGATGGCGCGACGCTGGTGGTAGGTGTCCTCGGTATTGATCGGGACATTGTTTTCTGCCTGGCAAGCGACGACGCAGGCGCCACAGCCGATGCAGCGATCGAGATCGATGACCATTCCCCAGCGTGGCATGCTTTCCGTCCTTCTCCCTCAACCCCGCTCATGCCGACGGCGCTTTGACGCGAACGATCGGGAACTCCTCCAGTTGGAAAGCCGGGACGTTCCCTTCGAACCGAGCCAGGCGCATGCGCCGGCCAGTCTTCTCCAATCGGCAGCGCGTGGCTGCCCACGCGAGGGTACCAGCGTCTGGGTCGGTTTGCGGCACCAACACCGTCAAGGGATTGACACCGCGGCCCTCGGCGTAGCGGCCGAAAGCGGTATGACCCTGTCCGAACGGGATGCACACCGTACCCGGGTGTGCAGCGGGATTCACGTAGACGGGTAGCTCCAGCGATCCTTGCGGTGTCGCGACGCGCACGACATCTCCGGTCGTCAACCCGAGTTCGTCGGCTGTCCGTTGCGCGACCTCCACCCAGGTTTGCCACACGTTCGTGCTGATCGGCTCGGGCAGGGCCTGCAGCCACGGGAGATGGGCGAATTCCCCGTAGCCCAGGGACGGGAGCGGATAGGGCAACAGGACGAACGGATACTGGGCAGCATCCCCCTGGAACTCCGGTTCCCGCGGTGCGACCGCGCTGGTGACGCGGATTTCTCCGGCACCGCGAAGCGTTTCGCTCCACCAGCCACCTTGGGCTTGAAGATCGACCAGGAACTCCTTGTCGTTGCTCGCCTCCACGTTGCCGTCACTCACCTGTCGCAGACGGAGCGCGAGCGCTTTGGTAGCCTCTTCCTGCGATGCCCACGGGAGCGGTCGCCCGAGCTGCTGCGCGAGTTGGATCAGCACGTCGCCGAAGGCGCGTCCGTCGACGAATGGATGCACGACGGGCTGTTGGATCGCGACGACGGCATAGCCGGGACCTGGATCAGGCACTTGCAACCCCCACTGCTCGAGCCAGACCAGGTCCGGCAGCAGCAGGTCGGCGAGCTGCGTCGTTTCATCCAGGAAGGGCGAGAAGCTGATCACGTGCTGGGCACTGCGCAGCGCCTCGGCTGCACCGCTCGCCGGTGGGAGACTGTAGACCGGGTTGGCGCGGTGCACGAGTACGGTAGTGATGGCACCGGAGCGGATCTGCTCGAAGAGTTCCGCCCATTGCCGCTGATCGAGCACGGCGTCGTCGGGGACGCGCAGCTCGGGAAGCGGCGGCTCCGGGTTGAGCAGGAGGCCACCCGGTCGATCGATCGAGCCCAGCAAGAGGTTCAACCCGAGCGTCGCTACCAAGTTGAAGAGGCCGTTGGTCGACGCTGCGGCGCTCGTCCCGCCGATGACTACTGCCGGCTGGTGCTCCACGAGCGCATGGGCGAGCTCGCGGATCTGGTCGGCCGTGAGGCCGCTCCGTTCACTCGCCCACTCGGGGGTGTAGGTGCCGCGCAGGCGTGCCTCGTCGATGCCGAGCGCTGCGAGATAGGTCTGCAGCTGCTCGCCACCCACCTTGCCCTCCGTAGCCAGAACGTTGGCGATCGCCAGCGCGACGATCCCCTCGCTCCCGGGGACGATCGGGAACCAGCGGTCGGCGTTCGCGGCCGTCGCTGAGAGACGTGGACCGACATGGTAGTAGAGCCCTCGGTGTCCGGCGTGTCCTTGGCGGAACTCCCCGTAGGCGCGCGCCAGGGCGACAGGAGCGATCCAGCCGTGCAGGAAGTCGGCGCTGAAGTTCAGGAGGAACGAAGCGTTCGCGAGGTCGGGGAAGGGGAGCATCGAGGTGCCGAAGAGACGCCGAACGGCTGCCCGCAGCGCGACGAACTCGTCCGGCTCGAGGATGGCATGGCGGATCCCCGTGGCCTCGCGGAAGGCGGCGATCAGCGCAGCTTGCGAACTCGAGGGGCGACCGGTGATGAGCAGGGCTCGCTCACCGCCGTTGTCACGCAGGATCTGCGCGACTTCTTGCAGTGCGGTATCCCAGGAGATGGCCTGGAACTGACCACTCCCGCGCACCGACGCGCGCTGCGGACCAGGCAAACGATCCGGATGATACAGCTCCTGCACCAGGGCTTGTGCCCGCGCATCGCTCTTGCCGGCGATCATCGGAAAGTCGGGGTTCCCGTCGACCTTTTTCGCACGACCCTCGAAGACGCGCACGATCAGTCCGTAGCCGCCCTGTTCGGGTGGTGCCGCCGTAGCGAACCAGGCGTCGCGGCCGTACACCCAGTCGTTCGGTGCCAGGACTGGTTGTGCGATCTTGAACTCGGTCTCGGGGACGCCGTCACCGATGCGACCGCACCCAGCGAAGAGCACCGCTCCGGTGGCCGAGGTCGCCGCGACCTTGAGGAACTCTCGCCGTCGCATGCCCTTCTCCAACGTCTGCCTCCCCACAATCGCGTCGCAGGTCATACCGGTCTAGTAGTGGCAGACCGAGCAGTCGGTCCGCGCTCCGTTCTGCTGGTGACACGTGATGCAGTCACCCATCCGCAGGTCGCGCACCTGCTTGACGCCCGGCTTGCCCATGGCACCGACGTCACCGTGGCAGGTGGAGCACTCGAAGCCGAAGCTCAAGTGGACCGAGTGGACGAAGTGTGAATGGTCGGGAAGCTGGTGCACCTTGTTCCAGAGGATCTGTTGATCTTGCTCGAAAGCGGTGACGAGCTTCTCGAGTTCGGGACGGCCCTGCGCTGGGATCACCTTGTGGCACTGCATACAGAGCTCGAGCGGTGGGAGGGTGGCTTGGGCGGAGGTCGTCGCGTTGCGGTGACAGTAGGTGCAGTCGAGACCGAGCGCTTGGACGTGCACCTGATGCGGGAACTGGATCGGTTGCGCCTTCACCGGTTGTGCAGTAGGCGAGAGGAAGTAGCTACGGGCTAAGACGAGTGCCAGCGGAACCGCCATGATGACGAGCACGACGAGTACGAAGAGCAGCACCCGTACGTATCGCATTCCCGAACTCCGTTCCCTTCCGTTCGCACGTCGAATGACCGCGGTCCCGCGCTGGCGCTAGATCCAGCGATGCGGCCAGATTTCGTACAGGACCTGGACACCGTTCACGATGTTGACGAACGCGAAGAGCGCTGCGATGAGAAAAATCGCCGCGAGGACAAAGAGGACAGCGCGAATCGTGGCCACCTTGGCGGGGAGATCGCGCGTCGAGACCAAGGAAGGAATGATCGCGTAGGCGACGAGGAGATTCGCCGCGAAGGCAACCACGAAGCCGAGGAATGCCCAGAACCAGACGAGGGTCTGGCGGATCCGTTCCCATTGTTCGGGGGTCACATCGGCCGGTACCATCGCCACTCCTCCAACACCCGAGCAGGCGCTCGGTTCATCCCTTCCCTTCGGCCGACCGCACGGTGGTGGTGCTACCGTTGCGGCTCGGTCGGCGCTCGCTCTGTGAGCGCCTTCACAACCACACGTAGGATGCTCAGCGCGGCATCCGGTGTCAAGGGTGAGAGAGCCGGAAAACGGGAAGTCCTCGTGAGGGAAGGAGGCAGCGATGAGACGTCCGAGTGAGACGTACGTTTCGCTGTGCCAGCGGTTCGCACGCTGGTTGACCGCGGAGCGCGTGGCCGGCCCCGGCGACTGGCTCGCGCCTGACCGCGATGACGCTTCCGAGTTGCGGCTCGTGGTCGAACCGATGCCCGTGCCGCACGACGCGGTGGTGGTGCCGTGCCTCGAGCGCCTCCTCGAGGAACTGAGCCGGGAATGCGCATCGTTCGTCCTCGACTACACGAGTGGAGAATTCGCCTGTGTCGCTTTCGACGACCAGGGGCGCATGCTGGCGAACGTGGTCGCGAGCGATCCGGCCGCCGCGGCGGCGCAGGCACTGGTGTTCATCAGAGCAGAACGTAATGCGCAGAGCGATGCGAGAGCCTGAGATCGGTGTCACGAGGCTGGTCGGCGAGCACTGCCCGTGGCACTCGGCGAGGTGCGTTTGGTCGCAGGAGCAGTCCATTCGACCACAAAGCCGCCCCGTCGCAGCGCGGCGAGGAGCTGTGCGCGCTGCCGGTGATCCCACCCGGTGATCAGCAACTCCGCGGCGCTGATTCGGGTGACCTGCCAGCGTTCAGCTGCCAAGAGCTGCTCCGCACGCTCGCGGTCCTCTTCCCTCGCGAAGGCGAGCACGAGCGCCTGACGTGCCGTGGCCGTGCGGTGTTGTGCGAAGAGAGAGCGGAGTGCAGCGTCCCAGGTGGGAGGAAGCTGACCACCGGTCGCCCGCGCGAGTTGCTGGCGGACGACGCGCGCCAGCATGTCCGGGTCTGGCGGCGCCTCCTCGACACGCGCGACCCAACGGAGATAGTGCGAGACTTGCCGAGCGGAAAGGACAGCGACGAGGGTTTTGCTCACGCGCTCGACGTCGCCTAAACGGGAAGCTAACCAGACGATGGACGGATTCGGTTGGCTGAGCGTCAAGTCCGGGCAACCAGCCAGACGCAGGACGAGCGACTGCTCGTCAGGAGGGGGTGTGACTGAGCGTTCCAGTAGCCACGTGCCCCAGTCGGTCAACCGGACGACGCGGACCCCGCTCGCTGTCCGCCCGAGCGCGAGGATCCCGAGCCACACGAGTTCGTACGTCGTCCATGCCTCCTGCCGCTCGTCGTCCCCGAGGTCGGTCCCGAAGAGGCTCGTCCACGCGTACCAGGTCTCGGTGTGGAGCGCGCGCAGGCGCTCCAGCATCCGGTAGCGTCGTGCCCGAGCGTGTTCCTCCGGAACCGATCGCCACGTGCGGAGCAGGCGACGCGCCTGTTCTGCAAAGGGGAGCCGGAGCCACATCCGCAATCGTGTGAGGTCGACGCCGTTGTCGCTGCGGAGGAGCCCGAGAGCGCGGGCGCAGCGTTCCAGGAACGCGGGATACGCGAACGGATCCGGTGACAGCCCAGGGAGACCCGAGAGCGGATCGACGAGCGCTTCGTGCAGGCCGCGTCGCTCGGCCGGCTCGGTCAGTCCGCGTGAGAGCACGACGAGCAGATCGGCCAGCGATAGCGTCGGGGTCGTCGCGACGAACGTCTCGACAGCCTCGCTCGTCGGCAGCGAGCCAGCCGGTTGGGCACTCGAAGACAGCGCGAGGGGGACGAACACCGCCGAGTGGCCGTCGACTGTCGTGTGCCAAATGGTGCCCCAGTGGGCGAGTTCGCTGAGTGCCTTGCGCAGGTCACCGAAACGTCCGCGCGTGCGCTGGATGAGGACCTGCAGGGGGACAGCACGGCGCTCGCGGCACAGGAGGTCGAGCAGCTCGGTGCTGAAGCCGCTCAGTTTCGTCCGGACGCTCCCCAAGAGATCGGGCCGCTGCATCCGAGCGAGCAAGTACTCAGTCGCCTCCCGCCTCGTGCTCGCCGTCGGTACCACGGGCATGCCGTACCGTTCGGCGACTTCGAGCAGCTCGTGGTCCGGCAACCGTTCGAGCAGGTGGTCGAGCGGCATTTCCGGCGAAGCTGGATCGTCGCGTTCGCGTTCGAGGCGAAGAACGAGGCGGATCAGCTCACTGGGAAGAAAGAGGCGCAAGCCGTCGTCGCCCGATTCCGAGGCGATGATGGCGGCGCCGTACAGCTGCCGGAGAATCGGGAGGAGGCGAGACTCCTCCTCGCCGAGTGCGAGCGCGAGCTCGCGTGGCGCTAGGGCGACGCGGCGATGAGCGAGCGCGAGGAGCGGGGGATAGGCAGTCGGACCGATCCGTTCGATGCCGAGTATCAGTTGCCAAGGATCTGTCAGGATCGGGTAGAGGGTGCCGACGAGTTCAGCGACGTCGTCCGAGACTGGAGCGTCCCAAAAGCGCGCAGCTGTGGTCAGCGCTTGGCGTGACCGCTGGTTGAGGACGACGATCAACGGTCGCATCGTCTCGCTCACCCGATCGATGGCACGAAGAGGGTAACACGAGCAGTGCACCAGCGTCGGAATGCGAGGTGCTGCCCGTCAGCGCTCGGGTTCGTTCAGCGCGAGTCCGACCGTGACGAGCGGAGCGGGCTCGGCCTCCGGTCGTCGCCGCAACTCCAGCAAGAGGTGACGGTAGCGCGCCAACAAGACGATGAAGCCGAGCGTGGTCCGGAAGCCGAGACTGAGCGCGCGATACGTGATCGCCAAGACGGTGGCGCGTCCGAAGCCGATGCCGACCAGATTCAGGAAACCGACGAGGCTCATCTCGCTCGTGCCGAAGCCGTTCGGTACCGGGAGCACGAGGTGTGCGATCATCGCCATGCTGTGCGCGTAGAGAGCCTCGTGGACCTGCAAGCCGCGGAATGTCAGCGCTCGGGCGAGGACGACGAGCAAGGCGGCGGCGATAGTCGTGGAGACGATGCTCGCGACGACGCCGGGGGCGAGGGCTCGCCCGGTGCAGAGGCGCCGCAACGTGCGACGTGCATCTTCCTCGACAGGGATCAGACGACGCGTACGCCGAGAGCGGCTCAGCAGGTGGATCAGCGCATCGCCCAAGCGGTCACTGCGAGCGGCGCTGACGAGTGCGAGCGTGAGGGCGATACCGGTCAGGGGTGCGAGTACCTGCAACCAGGCGCGTCCGAGCAGGACGATTCCGGCCAGTGCGAGGAGCGACACAGCCACGAGGTCGCCCAACCCTTGGGCGAGGAGCGGCGGCGTCGTATGGCGAAGGCGGACCGCTCCGCCGCCGTGCTCCTCAGCCAGACGCGCGCTGAGCAGTGAGCCACCCGGGATGGCGCTCGCGGCTTGAGCGGCGAGGTAGCTCGTCAGCCCGTCGACGGCCCGGATCGGCAACTGTGCAGCGCGCAAGTACCAGGCCCAGCGGAGTCCCTTGACGACCTCGTTCAGCAGCAACAGCAGGATGACACCGACGAGAATTTCGGGTGACAGTCGCGAGAGGGTGGCTGTCACCACAGCTGGGTCACCGAGGTTCCAGAGGAGAACCCCGCTGGCGGTAACGAGAAGGACGGCGAACAAAACGCGCCGCATCCGGCACTCCCGAGTCAATGACGGACGAGCGAGGCGAACGGCCGCCTCGCAGCTCTGGGGCAGTCTGTGATCGCTCGGGTACGTGGAGGACAACGAGGGTGAGTACGCCCGCGGCGAGAGACTGCCTTCCTATCCTACGAGATTCGGCGACTTCCGGCAATCGGAAGAGAGACTTCCTCCTCCGCGCGGAAGTCACCAGCCGCTCGCGGCGATGAGGTCAGCGACCACTCGCCCGCGTGTGATCTCGTCCGGCTGCCCGATCCGGTCAGGCCACCACTCGAGTCGCGCGTATTCGAAGAGCTGTGCCACGTACCACCGGCCATCGGGCAGATCGACGCGGAACTCTTCCGTGATCGGTAACCCGAAGACGTCGCGTCCACCGTGGGCCAGCCAGTAGGCCTTGAAGCCGTGACTGAGGGAGTGCCCTGTTTCCTCGAAGAACCAGCGTTCGTCCGAGTTCGGGAACGGTTCGGCGCGTTGCCAGGCTGAGTACGGTGCAGCGTCGTAATAGCCGACTGGAAGACGATCGACCTTGCCGGAAGCTGGATCGTAGACGAGCACGGCTCGCTCGAAGTACTGGACGAAACGCACTGAACCATCGACCTGAACCTCGCGGAAGAACTCGCTGAGCGGCAGGCCGAACCGTTCCCAACCGCCACGCTGCCAGGCCGGCATGAGCACGTTGGGCACATTGTGGCCGGTTTCTGGGAAGTACACGTAGCGACTCGGGTCGCGCGGCTCGACAGCGTCGAGCGGCGGTCGTTCGCCAGGCCGTACCGTCGGGGTGTCCTCGTAACCAGGCGGTGCTGATGGCAGCGGTTCGGGCGGGTCGTCGACGAGCCACAGGAAGGTAACGGTCACCCAGTCCGACTGCGTCATGCCCAGTGCGGCGAAGGCGCCGTCCGCGATATCCATGCCAGCCGGGCTGCGGACGATCCGGCCCCAACCGTCCCGGCCGCCGTTGTACCCGTGGAAGTAGGCTGCTTGGGCGGCGGGGACTCCTTGCGGTAACCCCTTCCAGCGCCGCACTTCTGGGGGGTTCCAAAAGTCGTCGTTCACGTTCCAGGGGCCGACGTCCCACACCGGGAGGACGAGGCTCCGTCCGCGATATTCGACCAGTACTTGGAATTCGTGGCCGCCTCTACTCGAGAGCGCACAAGTGCAGGGCAGGGTGACGAAGAAATCGTTAGGCTGTATGACGTGTCCGTTGGCGGTGCGCTCGCCGACGAGCCCGAGACTGTGCGCGTAGATCCGGAAGGTCGCCTGCTTCTGCAGGCTCCCACGCATGCGTGACTCCCCACGCGCTGGCTGGAGGTAGTCGCTCAGCGCCCATCCCGTCCAGGCTCCCCAGCGGACCTGCCACCAGGTGTTCCCGGCAGCGTCTCGCGCCGGCCCGCCGATCACCTCGACGGTCGCGCCTTCGGGCATGACCGTGAAAACGGTCTGATCGTACCCTGGCCCAGCGCGCAGGTTGAGGCCGTCTCCGTTCGTACCTGCCACGACCGCCGGGGAACCGATCGCCAGGTAGGTCGCAGCGCGGGATCCGGCGGTCGGCACGAAGACGACGAGCAGGGCCAGCGCCGATAGGAGTGAGACCACCAGCCGCATTCGTTCGCGTACTCCTTCCGATACCGCGTCCGGACGCGCTGTCTCCCCGTTGCTTCCCACTCTAGCAGAGACGTGCCCGAGGAGCAAGCGAGAACACTACAGACGGTGCAACGGGGTGGTTCGGTCGAGTGGGAGGATGTGCGCGGTGCAGGGGATCTTCTGGGACAGTGCATGACCGAGCTCGAAAATCGTGTGCTACGTGCTGGTAGCGTTGAAACTCTTTTCAGTCTCAGCCGCCGTCGCATGCCGACGCGGTTGCCTGGCCCTCAGGGGAAACCGGCGGACTGGTCGAGCGCAGTTGGTCCGCCTGCCCTGTGTGCGCGGAAGAGGGGGAACGAGCTGACCGGTGAACGAAACGGTGGGCGATCGCGTGACGACCTCGCTCGGGCTACAATCGACCACCGGCGGTTCCGAGCAGGCGGGAGGTACCGGTGACGGCACACGATCGGAGTCTGAAGCCGGAGGAAGTCGAGCGCCTGCATGCGCTCGCGCGGCAGCTGCGCCGCGAGGTGCTCGTCATGACCAGTGAGGCTGGATCGGGACATCCGACCAGTTCCTTGTCGGCGGTCGAAGTCATGGTCGCGCTCTTTTTCGGAGGGATCTTGCGGTACGATCCGGCACGGCCAAGCTGGCCGGACCGCGATCGCTTCATCCTCTCGAAAGGGCATGCTGCACCGATCCTCTATGCGGTTCTCGCGGAGGCTGGATACTTCGCGAAAGAGATGCTGAGGACGCTACGGCGGATCGGGAGTCCCCTCGAGGGGCATCCGAACATGCGGCGTCTGCCCGGCGTGGAGGCCTCGACGGGAAGTTTGGGGCAAGGACTCTCGATCGGGCTCGGGCATGCCGTCGCGGCGCGTGTCGACGGGCGCGACTACCACGTCTTCGTTCTTCTCGGTGACGGTGAGATCGAAGAGGGTCAGGTGTGGGAGGCGGCGATGGCGGCGGCGCACTGGCGCGTGCACAACCTCGTGGCCATCGTCGATCACAACGGCTACCAGCAAACGAGTGCCGTGTCGGCGGTGACCGATCCGCGCACCTATCCCGACAAGTGGCGAGCGTTCGGCTGGCATGTCCGCGAAGTCGATGGGCATGACATCGTGGCGGTGCACGAAGCGTTGCGCTTCGCTAAGGCCTACCGCGACGGACCGGTCTGTATCATCGCGCACACCGTGAAAGGCAAAGGTGTTTCGTTCCTCGAGCGGGATTTCACGTGGCACGGGCGTGCTGTGCCGCGCGATCGGCTCCAGCAGGCACTGGAGGAACTGGCATGAAGGTCGGGACACGGGCTGGCCTCCGTATGGGGAAGGCGACGCGTGACGCGTTCGGCGAAGCGCTGCGCGACCTGGGGGCACACTATCCGGACCTCGTCGTCGTCGACGGCGACGTGAGCAACTCGACGCGCACGGAGTATTTCGCCCAGGCCTATCCGGACCGCTTCTTCAACGTGGGAATCGCCGAATCCAACCTGGTCGGGGTCGCCTCAGGGCTCGCCGCGAGCGGCAAGCGTGTCGTCGCCGCGAGCTTCGCCTGCTTCCTGCTGTGCAATGCGTTCGATCAGATCCGCATGGGTGTCGCCTTCCCGCGACTGAACGTGAAGCTGGTGGGGAGTCACGCCGGTATCAGTATCGGTGAGGACGGTCCCTCCCAGATGGGGATCGAAGACGTGGCCTTGGCGCTGGCCTTGCCTGGCGTGGCGGTGCTGGTACCGGCGGACGAGCACGCGACGCGGGCAGCGACGCAGGCGATGCTGGAGTGGGATGGTCCCACCTACCTGCGACTCGGACGTCCCCCGGTACCCGTTATTTACGAACCCGGTGTCGATTTCGTTATCGGTCGTGCGTTTACGCTGCGCGACGGGAGCGACGTCACACTGATCGCCAACGGGCTGATGGTCGCTGCGGCGCTCGATGCTGCCGAGGAACTCGCAGCACAGGGGGTCAGCGCACGGGTGCTCGACATGGCGACCGTGCGGCCGATCGACGTGGAAGCGATCGTGAAGGCCGCACGCGAGACGCGTGGCATCGTCGTAGCCGAGGAGCACCTGCACTACGGCGGGTTGGGCAGCGTCGTCGCGATGGTGGTCGCTCAACAGCAGCCGTGCCCGATGGCGTTCGTGGACCTCGATGACACCTACGCCGAGTCGGGGGCGCCGGAAGACCTTTTGGCGAAGTACGGGTTGACGAGCGAGCGGATCGTCGCATCCGCGCTCGCGCTCCTGGGACGGGCATGACGGTGCAGACGCAGCAGGCCAAAGTGCAAGCCGCACGGTATGCGGCGTCGTTGGTGCAGAGCGGGGTCGTCGTCGGACTCGGGTCGGGATCGACGGCGGAACTCGTCGTCCGCGCGCTCGGTGCACGCGTGCGCTCCGGTTTGGAGATCGTGACGGTAGCGACGTCGCGGCGGACCGCCCGTTTAGCGCGTCGCCTGGGCCTGACCGTACTGGAGCCCGACCTGGTCGATCGCATCGACATCGCGATCGACGGTGCTGACGAAGTCGAGGAACGGTCGCTCGGGCTGCTCAAGGGACGCGGCGGTGCGCTCGTGCGCGAAAAGCTCGTGGCCCGCATGGCGCAGACCGTCGTGATCGTCGTCGACGACACGAAACTGGTCAGCCGGCTCGGCGTGCGACATCCCGTTCCGGTCGAGGTGGTACCGTTCGGTTGGCGCTGGTGTGCGCGGTGGCTCGAGCAGCTCGGTGGGCGACCGATCCTCCGCTGCAGGGAGGACGGTCGGCCCTACCGATCGGACAACGGCAATGTGATTCTCGACGTCTGGTTCGAGTCGATCGAGGACCCCAACGCATTAGCCGAAGCAGTGAAACAGCTTCCCGGCGTGGTCGATCACGGTCTCTTCCTCGATCTGGCTGATCTCGTCGTCGTCGGGACAGCCGAGGACGTGCGCGTGCTGACGGCAGAACCTAAACGCCAGCGCTCGGTCGCTGCCTGCGGGTGAACGCCCCCCCGGAGCGCTGCCGGGTGTTCTCGCTGTACGAACGCTCCCTCTTGGCGGCGTGCACCGATTCGTGTATAGTGTACGTACACCTCGCTGCGCGTCGACTGGGAGGGGTGCGGCAGCATGGGCAGCTTGGTCGAGCACTACGTAGCCCGCGAACGCTGGCGTCGCCGGCAGCAGCTGGAACTGTCGAGTGCTCCTGACCCCGGACCGCCGCAGCAGTTCGGGCGCCCGGTACGCGCTCGCCGGCGTTCGAAGCGGTTCGTAGCGGTGAGTCTCGCAGCGACGCTCGCGACGGTGCTCGGTGCTCAGCGAGCGGCAGCCGAGACGGAGCATCGGGTACAGCCAGGGGAGACGTTGAGCAGCATCGCTGCCCGGTATGGGGTGTCGGTGGAAGCGATCGCGCGGGTCAACGGGCTGCACGATCCGAACCGTATTTTGGTAGGGAGTACCTTGACCATCCCGCAGTCGGAGAGCCACCGTGTGCTGGTGCATCGGGTGGTGGCCGGCGAGACGCTGACGAGCATCGCCCAGCGCTATGGCGTGTCGTTAAGAGCGCTGGTGGATGCCAACCGTCTCGCCGATCCCGACCGGATCTATGCTGGGCAGACGCTGGTCGTGCCGCTCGGAGATACCCTCCAGTGGGAGGCGCGAGAGGGTCAACGCTATGTCGTCCAGCCGGGTGACACGCTGTCGGGGCTCGCGCAGCGTTTCGGCGTGTCGCTCCAGGCGTTGGTCGAGGCGAATGCGATCAGCGACCCGCACCGTCTCGTCGTCGGACAACTGCTCGTCGTTCCGCAGCGTGGCACGTCCGAGGCGGTGCGCCTGGAAGGTGTGCCAGCGTATCGCCAGGCGCTGCCGTTGAGCTGCGAGGCTGCAGCGCTCAGTATGGTCACGGCCTATTGGGGCAAGCCGATCTCGGAATGGGTCTTCATCGAGAACATGCCGTACGACCCGAATCCGCATCGCGGGTTCCGCGGGAGGATGACGGGTGTCTTCGGTGGGACGGACGACTACGGTGTCTACGCCGAGCCGCTCGTTCCACTTTTGGAGCGCTACGGCTTCCAGGCCGAGGCGGTGTACGCGCGCGGCGATGCGGACGTCTTGCGGCGCGAGCTGCAGGCCGGCCGTCCCGTCGTCGTCTGGATGACGAATCTCGCCTCGGTGCAGCCGCGTCTCATCGGCGAGGCAGGTGGTGAACAGTTCGTCCTGGTGCCGCAAGAACACGCGGTCGTCGTCTACGGGTACGATGCGGAACGCGTCTATATCGCCGATCCCGGTGACGGGCAGTACCGCTCCTTCTCTTGGGACGACTTCATGCGTTCCTGGGGCTATTTCGACGGTATGATGCTGCGAATCCAGCCTGCCCCGTGGGGTTGATCTACGGAACCAAGCGAGCGGCCAGGAGGACGATCAGGAGCGTCAAGACGAGGTTTGCGGTCGATATCGCCCGCGACAAGCGCACCAAGCGGGTAGAGTGCTGCCCGTGGATCGCGTCGGACGACTGTGCCAGCGCTGCGAGCTTCGGTCCGATCGCTCGTCCGTGCACGAGCGTCAGAGCCAGTACGAGCGCGACCGAGCCCATCTTGATCGCCAGTATCCGTCCGTATGAACCTTCCGCGGTGAGGAGTGCTGTCCAGACCACACCGCGGTGCTCGCCGAGGAGCCAGCTGGTCACGACGAGGATGGCGAGGCTCGCCCAGGCCAAGGGCGAGAAATACCGGCCGAACGCGGCGGTGAGCACGGTGCGCTGCCGGCGCTCCGCTACTGTACGCTCCAGGGTCGGTCGTACGACCAGGACGAGGAAGAGTTGGCTCCCGAGCCAAAAGCTCAGCGCGACCAGGTGCAGCCAGCGCACGCACGCCCACAACCACTGTTCCATCGGCACCACTCCTCTCCCCGATGCACCCCGATCGCGTTCGGTCCCGTCGCGGGCAACTATGTCGGGACGCGACCGAACGCAATGCTACCGGGCGGAGAGAGTGGGGACAACGAGGAGCGTTGGGCTGCTCTCCGTCGGAATGCGAGGTCCCGGAGAGACCGCGTGGACAGGATAGGAGAGTGGGGAACGCGGCGGGGAGCGACACTGAGTGTCGATCACCAGGCTATTGCTTGACCGCACGAGCAGACTGCGACTAGAGTTAGCGATGGATATACCGACGGACAGGCGAGGCGACCTGAGTTTCGGCGAGGTTGGTGCAGTCGGAGGAAAGGGGCGGCGACGGTGCAGCAGGCGGCTGAAGCACCGGTTCGGACGCTCGGCGTACCGCGCGAACGCGTAACGCGGGAGCGTCGAGTGGCAGCGACCCCCGAAACCGTGCGACGGTACGGGCGGCTCGGTTTTCGTGTCCTCGTGGAACGTGAGGCGGGGCTCGCCGCGGGGTTCCCCGACGAGGACTATCAGGCGGCGGGTGCGGACCTCGTCGACGACGTGGCTGAGCTGTACGGAAGGGCTGACGTCGTCATCAAAGTCCAGCGGCCGCTAGCTGAGGAAGTCGAGCTGCTGCACGAGGGGCAAGTACTCATCGGCTTTTTGCAGCCGCTGATCGCGCCCGAGCTCGTGGCAGCGCTGGCCGAGCGTGGGGTGATCGCGGTCAGCATGGATACGATTCCGCGCATCACGCGGGCGCAGCCGATGGATGCTCTGTCCTCGATGAGCACGGTCGCTGGATACAAAGCTGTGCTCCTGGCGGCCAACGAGTTGCCGAAGTTCTTCCCCTTGATGATGACGGCGGCGGGAACCATCCGGCCGGCGAAGGTGCTGGTACTCGGTGCTGGCGTCGCCGGGCTGCAAGCGATCGCCACAGCGCGGCGACTCGGGGCGATCGTGGAAGCGTTCGACACGCGCCCGGTCGTCAAAGAGCAAGTGGAGAGCCTGGGAGCCAAGTTCCTCGAGCTCGGTGTAACCACCGAGGAGGTCGGTGGGTACGCGAAGGAGTTGGCCGAGGAGCACCTGCGGCGCGAGCAGGAACTGATCCATAACCACTGTCTCGAGGCCGACGTGGTCATCACGACGGCGCTGGTGCCCGGTCGGCGCGCGCCGCTCTTGATCCGCGAGGAAACGGTGCGGCAGATGCGACCGCGCTCGGTGATCGTCGATCTGGCAGCCGAAATGGGGGGTAACTGCGAGCTGACCGTGCCTGGCGAGACGGTCGTCCGCCACGGTGTCACCATCATGGGGCCGCTCAACCTGCCGAGCGAGATGGCGTACACCGCCAGTCAGATGTACGCCCGCAATGTCGCTGCCTTGCTCGAACACCTGGCGCCCAAGGGCGAGTTCGTCTGGAACTTCGACGACGAGATCACGCGTGGTGTCGTGTTGACCATGGACAAGCGGATTCTCCACGAACCGACGCTGGAACGGCTCAAGGAGGAAGTACGGTGAACCAAGAACTGGTCCTCGGGCTTTACGTGCTCCTGCTCACGATTTTCCTCGGTTTCGAGGTGATTTCCCGCGTGCCGACTCTGCTCCACACTCCCCTCATGTCCGGTACCAACGCGATCCACGGGATCGTCTTGCTCGGTGGCATCTTGGTCGCGGGTACGGCTGAGAACACGCTGACACTGCTGCTCGGTCTGCTCGGCTGCTTCTTCGGTGCGGGGAACCTGTTCGGCGGTATCGTGGTGACCGACCGGATGCTCGAGATGTTCAAGAAGAAGGAACCTGAAGCGAAGCGGACGGCTGAGGCAGCACCGGCAGCGGTGCACGAGAAGGAAGCGGTGGGGCAGCGATGATCGAGAGCCTGCGTGACGCGATCATCGATCTCACGTACCTGGCGTGTGCGATCGTCATCATCCTCGGGCTCAAGCGCCTCAGTTCCCCGCGGACAGCGCGATCCGGGAACCAGTTGATCGCTGTCGGTTTGCTGGTGGCGGTGGCGGTCACCGCGCTCGATTCACACATCCACTGGCGCTTCTGGAACATCGCGGCCATCGTGGTCGGTACGGTCATCGGAGCAGCTGGGTCGATCTACCTGGCTCGCGTGGTACCGATGACAGCCATGCCGCAGATGGTCGCATTGTTCAATGGCATGGGCGGTGCGACGGCTGCCTTGGTCGCCGTCGCTGAGTTCCAGCGGTTCGTCGCCCACGGCACGGTCACGCTCGGTGAACGCGCGTCGGTCGCATTCGGCACCACGGTCGGTTCGATCGCCTTCACCGGAAGCGTCATCGCCTTCCTGAAGCTGCAGGAACTGATGACCGGACGCCCGGTCCGCTTCCCGCTGCAGATCCCGATCAATGTCGCGGTGGTGATCGGCATCCTCGCCATGTGGGTGTGGCTGCTGGGTCTGAGCGGCTCCTCGGCCGCGGTGTGGATCCTGTTCGGTCTGGCGCTCTTGTTCGGAATCCTGCTCGTCCTGCCCGTCGGTGGCGCGGACATGCCGGTGGTGATCTCGGTCCTGAACTCGATGACCGGTTTGGCCGCAGCGGCTGCCGGTTTCGTGCTCGATAACCAGATCCTGGTGGTGGCGGGTGCGCTCGTCGGTGCTTCCGGTTCACTGCTGACTATTCTCATGAGCCGTGCTATGAACCGGTCGCTGGCCAACGTGTTGTTCGGCGCTTACCGTGCGCGTGCCGGGGCAGCGGTCGTCGGAGAGGCGAAGCCGATCCGCGAGACGACTGTGGACGACACCGCGGTCTTGCTCGCTTATGCGAACCTGGTGATCATCGTGCCGGGATACGGCTTGGCGGTCGCGCAGGCGCAACACGAGCTGGCCGAGCTCGCCAGCGAGCTCGAGAAGCGCGGCGTGGAGGTGAAGTTCGCGATCCATCCGGTCGCCGGCCGTATGCCAGGGCACATGAACGTCCTCCTCGCCGAGGCGAACATCCCCTACGATAAGCTCTACGAGATGGAGCAGATCAACGAAGAGTTTCAGCGTGCCGATGTCGCGCTCATCGTCGGAGCGAACGACGTCGTCAATCCGGCGGCTCGCACCGATCCGTCGAGCCCGCTCTACGGGATGCCGATCCTGAACGCCGACCAAGCAAAGAACGTGGTCGTCCTGAAGCGAAGCATGCGGCCAGGCTTCGCAGGTGTGGAGAACGAGTTGTTCCACATGCCGCAGACGCGCATGCTCTTCGGTGACGCGAAGGAGACTCTGAAGCGGCTGGTCGAGGCCGTGAAGACGGTCTGATACCGGGTGCGAGTGGACGGGCTGACCCGGGAGCATTCCCGGGTCGCTTGTCTTTTGTCCCTCTGGTCGTCTCGGCCAGGGCGAGGGCGACATGCGCGGCTGGGGCGCACCCGTCGTGGGCTCGAAGGCCCCGGCCTGCCAGTGGAACCGGAGGAGTCCCTGCACAGGGTGGTGAAGAGAACGAAGGGGTGACGGCGATGGTCAGCGAGAACCGTCTCGAGCGATTTCGTGCCTACCGCGAACGGATGAATCGTCGCATCAGCGAGATCGGCCACCGCGACATCAATCGCTTTTTCGCCCTCGATAGCGCCACGTATCGGGACGGCGCGCTGGATGCCCGGACGAAGGAGTTGCTCGGGCTCGTCGCTTCGCTCGTGCTGCGTTGCAACGACTGCGTCGACTACCACCTCGACCGCTGCGTCGAACTCGGGTGGTCGGATGCCGAGCTGTACGACGCGATGCAGGTCGCTTTGATGGTCGGTGGCAGTATCGTCATTCCCCACCTGCGCCATGCGGTGGAGACGCTGGATCTCCTGCGCGCAGAGCAGTCACAGTGCTCGTAGTACTGAGACAGTTGCGACTATCCTTGAGCCGTCGTCGAAGACGTTCCGTTCGACGGAGGCCAGGACGTGGTACGCGAGATGGAACGCGAGGGGAGCCGACCGCCTGCGCCGCAAGCCCCATGGGTGCTCTTTGCCCTCGCACTCTTCCTCACGGGGATTCTCCTCGGTCAGACGTGGCGGCAACCGCTGGCACCGCAAGCGACGGCGACGGAGCTGCCGACACCGGTCTCCGTGTTCGCGGAGGCATGGACCCTGCTCCACGAGCATTACGTCGCTGCTGACGAGCTGGACGACCCTGTGCTCTTGGCCAGTGCACTGCGAGGGCTGGTCGACGCCGTCGGTGACGATGGTCACACGCGCTACTTGACGGCTGAAGAATTGGCCCAGCACGCGGAGCAGCTCTCGGGCGAGTACAGCGGCATCGGCGTCGAACTCGAAGAACGCGACGGGAAACTAATCATCCGGGATGTCTTCGAGGGGTCACCGGCGGAGCGGGCCGGTATCCGGATCGGCGACGTGCTCCTGGCTGTGAACGGTCAGCCGGTCGAGGAGTTGGGGTTGAGCGGAGTGGTGCGTGAGGTTCGCGGGCTCGAGGGGACGCCGGTTACGCTCCGACTCGCTCGCGGGGCGCACGGCGAGTCGTACGAGGTAACGATCATTCGCGCGAAAATTCGTGCGAGCACGGTGCGTTGGGCGCTCCTGCCGGAAGGCATCGGGTACGTCCGCTTGAGTTCCTTCGCCAACGGGGCAGGTGGGGATCTGCAGCGCGCGCTCGCTGGCCTGCAGGTGGCAGGGGTGCGCGGACTCGTCTTCGACCTGCGCGGGAATCCGGGCGGGCTGGTGACGGAAGCCGTCAGTGTCGCTGGTCTCTTCTTGCCGCCGGAGACGCTGGTCTTCACGGCTCGCGACCGTGCTGGGAACGTCACCGAGTACCGCACCGAGGCGACGAGCGCCCCCCTCGACCTCCCAGTGGTGGTGCTAGTCGATGGTGGTACTGCTTCGGCAGCGGAGATCGTGGCCGGAGCACTTCAGGACTACAGGCGCGCGACGGTGGTCGGTGAACGTACGTTCGGCACGGGGACGGTGTTGACCGAATTCCGCTTGCAGGACGGCTCGGCGCTCTTGATCGGGACACAGGTGTGGGTCACACCGAGCGGGCGAGTGATCTGGCGCAACGGAATCGAGCCGGACGAGGTCGTCGCGAGGGGTGAGGAGGGTGCGCTCTTCGTCCCCTTCACCGGCCAAGAAGTGTCCGTGGACGAACTGCGGTCCGATCCGCAGCTGGAGAGAGCGTGGCGGGTGCTCGTCGAGGCGGGCCCGTGAGCGTGGGGCTCGCTAGCGGTGTGGGGAAACAGCGATGGATGAACGGCTCCGCGAGGTCTGTCGCTCTGACATTCCCGCGCAGCTCCTCGCAGCGCAGCAGCTGTACTGGGCCGGGCGTTTCTTCGAGTGTCATGAGGTCTTGGAAGAGCTGTGGCGCGAAACTGAGGGACCGCTGCGCGAACTGTACCGAGGGCTCATCCAGGTGGTGGTGGGCATCTATCACCTGCACCGTGGCAACCTCGTGGGGGCGCGCAACCTGCTCGCGCGGGGGCTCGCACGGGTCGAGCGGTATCCGAGCCCGTGCGTCGGGCTCGACCTCGAGCAGTTCTGCCGCGGCGTGTGTCGCCTGCTGGCGTGGGTGGAGGGCGCTGGTACCGGGGAGACACCGGATCTGCCGGTGTGGCGCTGAGTCCCTGACTGGACAGACGACGATTCGAACGACTGCGACAGGAAGGAGCGAGTCTCGTGCGTGTGCCAGATCGTCCCCAGCGTGTGCTGATCGTCATGGCTCATCCGGACGATGCGGAGTTCATCTGTGCTGGTACCGTCGCGCGGTGGGTGAGCGAGGGGAGTGAGGTCATCTACGTCCTAGTGACGAGCGGGGACAAGGGCAGCAACGATCCGACCATGACCGGCGACCGCTTGGTCGCTGTGCGCGAAGCCGAACAACTGGAGGCGGCACGTATCCTCGGGGTCGCACACGTGGAGTTTCTCCGCTATCGCGATGCCGAGGTCGTAGCCGATCTCGGTTTGCGGCGCGACCTGGTGCGCGTGATGCGACGGTTCAAGCCGGACGCGGTTGTATGCCAGGACCCGACGGCGCGCTATTTCGGGCAGCAGTACATCCAGCACCCTGACCACATCGCGGTCGGTGAAGCGACCTTGGCTGCAGTGTTTCCGAGCGTCCGTGATCGCCTGACCTTTCCCGAGTTGCTCGAGGAAGGCCTGGAACCGCACATCGTGCGACACGTCTATTTGGCGGGTGCCCGCGAGCCGGACGTCTTCGTCGACATCACGCAGTTCTTCGACCGCAAGCTGGCAGCGCTCCGGGCGCACCGCAGCCAGCTGGGCGACTGGGACCCCGAACCGGCGCTCCGGTTGTGGGCGCAGGACACGGCGGCCGAGGCGCGGCGACGCGGTTGGCCGGGGGCCGAGCAAATGCTGCTCGCCGAAGCGTTCAAGTTTTTCGACATCGCCGAGTGACGTCCCCCTCGGTCAGCTGGGTGGCGTGGAGTGTCGGTTGGCTCCTCCGTCGTCACGACGCAGGTACTCGCGACGCGGCGACGGAGCCGGGGCGATCGTCGTGCTGTCCGAGGGGATGGAGACACTTCTACTGCACGCTCCGCTGGGGCGTTCCTCAGCGCGGCTTTGTTCCGATGCCGGAGACTACCTCCTGATAACCGGCGGCTCGATTGAGGATGCGGTTGTTATACTCCAGCGTCGGCAGCTTGCCGCACCCGGGGAGGGAGCGACGACGCGCGTGAGGAGAATCGTTCTCGGGATCGCGATCAGTCTCGTCTTTTTGCTGCTCGCGCTGCGGGAACAAGACCTCGGTACGCTCGTCGCTGCGTTACGCGGCGCCTCCTACTGGTGGCTCATCCCGGCTGTCGCCGTCTATTTCGTGGGCGTGCTGCTGCGGTCCTACCGGTGGGCACTCCTGCTCGCACCGGTGCGACGGCTTTCCTGGCTGCGGCTTCTTCCCATCGTAGCGATCGGATACATGGCGAACAATCTGCTCCCGTTCCGCGCCGGTGAAGTCGTGCGCGCCTATGCTCTGGGACGCCAGTTCGGGACGAGTAAGACGGCGACGCTGGCGACGATCGTCCTGGAGCGGGTACTGGACGGATTGACTATGCTGACCTTCATCGTCGTCGCTGCGAGCGCCGTCGCGCTCGATACGGCGCTGCGGCACGTGCTCTTTCTGGCGACGGCGATCTTTCTTCCCACCACCGGGCTCTTGGTGCTTGCTGCGCGATCGGAGCGGATCGCGGTGCGGATACTGGCGCTCGTGCGCTTCGTGCCCCAGCGGATGCGGAGTCGCGTCGAACGGATGGTCCACTCGGGGTTCAGCGGAGTCGCTGTCTTCCGGAGCAGTTCAGCATCGCTGCAGGTCGTCGTCTTCTCACTCTTGGCCTGGCTCGCCGAGGCGACCATGTACGGTCTGGTGGCGCAGGCTTTCGCGCTCCCCTTGGCCATACCGCATGTCCTTCTGACTACGGCGGTAGCGAACCTGGCGACCTTGATCCCGTCGTCACCCGGCTACGTGGGGCCGTTCGAAGCCGCTGTGGTGTTGGTGCTCGCGGGGATGGCTGGCGTGCCGCGAGCGATCGCGCTCTCGTACGCGATCGTGCTCCACGCTGCACTGTACTTCCCGATCACGCTCCTCGGGCTCGTCTTTTGGTCGAAACTGCAGCTCGACTGGGCGGTGCTGCGCCGGGCTCGATCGGAGGAGGTCGTTCCGTCGTGAACCCGTGGCAGGCGGCGGTCATGGGCATCGTGCAGGGATTGACGGAGTTCCTGCCCATCAGTAGCTCGGCGCACCTGGTCGTGCTGCCTTGGCTCCTCGGATGGCCCGAGCCTGGCCTCACCTTCAACGTCGCCGTGCACCTCGGGACGCTGGTGGCAGTGCTCGTGTACTTCTGGCGGGACATCCTACGGATCGCTGTCGGTTGGCTCAGCAGTGTGGTGCGCGGGAGGGTGTCGGATACCAGCGAGGCGCGGCTCGGGTGGGCGATACTCGTCGGTTCAGTACCGGCCGGTGTGGTGGGGTTTTTGGCTAACGACGCGATCGATTCGTTCTTCCACTCCGGCAGTGGGGGGCGGACGGCCATCGTCGTGATCGCGATGCTCTTGATCGCGCTCGGACTCCTACTCTGGGTCGCCGAGCGCGTCGGGGCACGGTCCCGGAGCTTGCAGGAGATCGGCCTACGGGACGGTGTCGTCATCGGTCTCGCACAGGCATTCGCGTTGCTGCCCGGTGTCTCGCGCTCGGGCAGTACGATCACTGCCGGGCTCTTCCTCGGGCTGGAACGAGCCGGTGCTGCTCGCTTCTCGTTCCTCCTCGGTATTCCAGCGATCGCCGGCGCGGGCGTTCTCGAAGCGCTCCAACTCCTCGAGCGTGGACTCCCGGAGCACGAGCGGCTGGTCTTCCTCGTCGGCATCACCAGCGCGGCCGTGACCGGACTTCTGGCGATCGCGTTCCTGCTTCGTTTTCTTCAGCGCTACAGCACTGTGGTGTTCGTCCTCTACCGTCTCGCGCTCGGCCTCGCTCTGCTCGTTGTCGCATTGGCACGTTAGGACGCACGCCGCGCTCTGGTGGCCGCGGGACGGGCTACCGGTTCTCCTGTGGCGCTCGGCCGGATGTCCGGTAACAGCCAACTGGCGACGAAGCCGAGCCCGATAAAGAGCGCTGCGACGAGGGCTGTGCGCCGCGCAGCGGTGGTGAAGGCGTCCTCGATCGCGCGGACGAGTGGCTCACTCCCTGGTTGTGTCCGGAGTTGGACGAGGATCTGGCCGGCGGACTGTTTGGTGGCGCGAGCGAGCGCGGTAGCTTGCTCGCTGGGCAGGCCTAAGGCCCGGAGATTGGTAGCGGTGCCGGAGGAAAGTCCAGCAGCGAGGATCGTCCCGAGCAAGGCGATCCCGAGTGCGGCGCCGATCTGCCGCGTCGTGCTCTGCGTGCCGGAGGCCTGACCCGATTGGGCTGTCGGTACCTCGGCGAGGATGACGCTCGTCAGTTGGGCAGTGGCCAAGCCGACTCCCACGCCGTAGAGGAACAGCGCCGGGGCGAGCCGCCATCCGGTCGTCTCCGGAGAGAGGAAGGGTACGACCAGGAGAAGACCGACCGCCTCGAGCACCATCCCGACGCGGACGACGAGACGGGCGCCGAAACGCTGGGCGAGGTTGGCGGCAGTGGGGCCGCCGAGAAACGCGCCGATCGCAGTCGCCAGCAGGACGAAACCGGTCTGCAGGGCGGTGTAGCCGAGGACCGCTTGGAGGTAGAGCGGGAGAACGAAGACGATCCCGAATTCCCCGAGACTGACGATCAATGCTGCCACGTTGCCCCAGCGGAAGGAGGGATAACGGAACAGACGCAGGTCCAGGAGGACCGGCTGCCCGGCCTGCACCCGGCGGAGTTCGTACCAAGCGAAGACGGGCAAGGCGACGGCAGCGAGTGCGAGCGCGAACGGTACCGGCGAGAGCGAAGCGAGCGGCCATTCCCAGGTGCCGACGCGGAAGGTCTCTGTCGGCTGCCACCACCCGTAACGTTCCCCTTCGATGAGGCCGAAGACGAGCGCCGCGAAGCCGAGTGCGCTCGAGAGGATGCCAGCCAGGTCGAGCCCGCGAGTGGCGTTGGGGTCACGCGTCTCCGGGACGGTGAGGAGTGCCATCGTACCGGCTACGATGCCGATGGGGAGGTTGATTCCGAAGGCCCAGCGCCACGAGAAGTCGGTAGTGAGCCAACCTCCCGCCAACGGGCCGAGCGCAGCCATACCGCCGATGACGGAACCCCAGATCCCGAAGGCGATGGCGCGCTCGCGACCCCGGAACATCGCATTGACGCTGGAGAGGGTGGACGGCAGGATGAACGCGGCGCCGACCCCCTGCAAGGCGCGGGCCGCGATGAGGAGGGTGCCGGTCGGCGCGACCGCGCAGAGGAGACTCGCCGCGACGAAGAGACCGAGGCCCAAGAGGTACATCCGTTTGCGGCCGAAGAGGTCGCCGAGCCGACCGACAGTCACGAGCAGGGCGGCGAAGACGAGGGAGTACACGGTGTTGATCCACTCGGCGTCGGTGAGCTCGATGCCGAGGTCGGCGATGATGCTCGGGATCGCGACGTTGACGATGGTGGCGTCGACGATGATCATCGCCAGCCCGAGCGCGAGCGCAGTGAGTCCGATCCAGCGGTAGGATGTGTGTGGTTGCACGGTAGTTCCCTCCGGAAATCTGTCTAAACTTTGCTTCATCCCTCATCGTCTACAAGTGTATCACAGTCACGAGTACCGGTCGCGTCTTCTCTCGAGTCAGCGGCGCGGGAAGCGGAGCATGCAGGCAGTGTCGACGACTGAACTGTCTACCCCAGCGCCAGGTGCCACCAGTACGCGGTCGAGCGAGCTGGACGGCTCCCGGTGCACCGGTGGTCGGTCCGAGGACGACGCGCGTTCACCTTCGGGCATCCTACGAAAACGCTCGCTCACGCGATCGGGCTGCCCAGTTCGGCGTCGCTGTCCGGTTGCAGGAGGACGACGCGGCCGTCGGCCTGGATCGCGCCGAGCACGAGGACCTCGGAAGGAAATCCAGCGACGCGCCGGACAGGTAGGTTCACCACCGCGACCACGAGCCGTCCGATGAGCTCCTCAGGGCGATACCACGGGCGGATCGCTGCCGACGATCGTTTGAGACCCAGCGGTCCGAAGTCGATGGTCAACTTGTAGGACGGTTTACGAGCTTCGGGGAACGGATCGACGGCGACGATGCGACCGACGCGCATGTCGACGCGTTGGAAGAGTTCCACTTCGACCGTGGGCTTCGCGTCCATCGGATCGTTTCCCTTCCCTCGTGGGGGAAGCGTACCATCATGCAGTGCGGGAGCGCGATGCAGGGAAGAGAGGCTCTGCATGGAGACGACCGATCCTCAGGACGAAGCGTTCGATGTGTTGACGCCGGACGGCGCACCGGCTGGGTGGACGGTACCACGCGGTGAAGCGCACCGCATCGGGCTTTGGCACCCGGCCTTTCACCTCTGGATCGCCTGGCGCGACGGGGCCGAGGTCACCGTGCTGCTGCAGTGGCGGAGTCTCACCAAGGACACCATGCCTGGCCGCATCGACGTGAGTGTCGGCGGGCATTTCCGGGCTGGCGAGTACCGGGCCGACTGCCCGACCGCACACAGTGTGCTCGCCGCTGTACGCCGAGAGCTCGAGGAGGAACTCGGAGTCCTGAGCGAACCAGGTGCCCTCCGGTGGTTCGGGACGCGCTGGTCTGTCTGGCAGGCCGGAGGGGTGGCAGACCGTGAGGTCCAGCAGTTGTACCACTGGCTCGTGCCACAGCCACCGAAATCCCTGAGGCCGGATCCGCGCGAGGTGGCTGCTGTGCTGGCAGTACCGGCGCGAGCGCTGCGGGGCGTGCTGGCTGGACACGCGGAGCGTGCGCCTGCCGCCGTCCTGTGGGAGAGCGATTCGCTCCCCGAAACGAGTTGGCGGGCCGGTGCGATCACGCTGGACGACCTCGTGCCGGGGCGGACGCGCTACTGGCTCGCAGTACTGGACTATCTGGAACGAATCGTGCACGGCGAAAGTGCACCGCCGCTCGTGATCCGCGACGATCAGGCCTGGTACCGGACAGTCGAGCACTGTGGCGTGTAGCTGGTGAGCCCTCCACGCAGCGACCATACGCTGGGTCTGAAGGGCTCGCGACGCGCGACATTCGCGTGGGTGTCAGCGAGCCGAGCCGCAGCTGGGCGGTGCCGAGTGGCCTTCTCGCGTCACCTTTGATGCTGCACGCCTCCTGCGAGATGATGCAGCGACAAACCACCGGCGGAACGCTCGTCGTGCGCCGCAGGCGCTCCGGTACGCACGCAAGAAACCTGAGGACTTACCGGCGCGGGGAGCAGGTACTCGCCTGCCCCCCTGCTCTCGCTCGACGGGTGCTCAGTCGATGTAGTCGTAGGCGATGAGCGTGAGGAACTCGGTGAACTCGTCGGTGAGGACGAGGCGATCGAGGATCTCGCGTGCTTCCCGCAGGCGACCCGTCGCCTCGCTGCCGAGCTTGGCCAGCTCCTCATTGCGGATCTGTTCGTAGAGTTCCTTGGTCACTAGTCGCCCGTCGTCGAGCGTCGCGGCATGGAAGCGCCACTGCCAGAGCTGTGCGCGCGAGATTTCGGCGGTTGCCGTATCTTCCATCAGGTTGAAGATCGCAGCCGCGCCCTGACCACGCAACCAGCTGTCCAGATACTGGAGCGCGACGCTGAGGTTGTTGCGCAGGCCGGCCTCGGTGATGCGGCCACCCGGGACGCGCACGTCGAGGAGATCACGGGCAGTGACGCGCACGTCCTCGCGCAGGCGGTCCTTTTGATGCGGCTTTTCTCCGAGCACGCGGTCGAAGACCTCGGTCGCGACCGGAACCAGGTCGGGGTGCGCGACCCACGTGCCGTCGAAGCCGTCGTTGGCCTCGCGTTCCTTATCCTCGCGGACCTTGGCGAGCGCGATCTCGTTGACCTGTGGGTCGCGGCGGCTCGGGATGAAGGCTGCCATGCCGCCGATGGCGTGCGCGCCGCGCCGGTGGCAGGTGCGGACGAGCAGCTCCGTATAGGCGCGCATGAACGGCACCGTCATCGTCACCTGTGCGCGGTCGGGCAAGAGGAAGTCGCGGTGACGACGGAACTTCTTGATGACGCTGAAGATGTAGTCCCAGCGTCCGGCATTGAGTCCGGCTGCATGGTCGCGCAGTTCCCAGAGGATTTCGTCCATTTCGAACGCAGCGAGGATCGTCTCGATGAGCACCGTGGCTCGGATGGTCCCGCGCGGGATGCCGAGCCGATCTTGCGCGAAGTTGAAGACGTCGTTCCAGAGTCGCGCCTCGAGGTGGCTTTCCAACTTCGGCAAGTAAAAGTAGGGACCTGAGCCGCGGTTCAAAAGCTCGTGTGCGTTGTGGAAGAAGTACAGGCCGAAGTCGAAGAGGCTCGCCGAGATCGGTTCGCCGTCGACGAGGACGTGTCGTTCGACGAGGTGCCAGCCGCGGGGGCGGACGACGAGCGTCGCGGTCTTCTCCGCCAGTCGGTAGATCCGTCCGTCGGGGCTCTCGAAGCTGATCGTGCGCCGGACCGCATCACGCAAGTTGATCTGCCCTTGGACGACGTTGACCCAAGTCGGCGAGAGCGCGTCCTCGAAGTCGGCCATGAAGACGCGTGCGCCGGAGTTGAGCGCGTTGATCATCATCTTGCGGTCGACCGGACCGGTGATCTCGACGCGGCGGTCCTGGAGATCGGGCGGCGCCGGTGCGACCTGCCACTCGCTCTCCCGGATGTGAGCCGTCTCGGGAAGGAAATCGGGGAACTGTCCAGCATCGATCGCCTGCTGGCGTTCGGCGCGTCGCTGCAAGAGCTCGAGACGGCGGGGATTGAACTCGCGGTGGAGAGCAGCGACGAAATCGAGCGCTGGTGGGGTGAGGATGTCAGCGAACTCGGGAGTCACCGGGCCGACGACGCGCACCTCTTGACTCATACCAGATCCTTCCTCACCTGATGACCACGCGATCCGCTCGCGGCGATTGTAACGAAACTGCGCCGGGAGAGACACCTGTCTCTCCCGGCGCGCGGGAATCACACGACGGCTTCTTCGGGCAGGTCTTCTTCGAACTGCGTACCGAGGCGCGGAGCGTCGTACACCTGGCCGAGCAGGTGGTGATAGGGGACGCCGGAGAAGAAGTGATGGCTTCGCGTCGGGAAGTCGGTCCCCGGAGCCCATTCACGCTTCTGAAGATCGATGTAGGCCTGCTCCTGACGAGCTGCCAGGTCCTGGAGAAGTTCGCTGAAGCCGAGTCCCATCGCGTGTTGGGCAGCGAGGGTGATGAAGATGAAGCGCACCCCCATCTCACTCAGTTCGCGGAAGCTGATCGGGTTGGGGTCAGTGAACCACTTGAAGGACGAGGACCAGTTGAAGGCGAAACGGGCGTCCGGGAAGCGCTTGCGGACTTCCTCTACGAACGTCTCGAGCGGGCCGCGCTCCGAGGTGGGAAACTCGCACCAGACGAGGTCAGGCACGCCGCTATCCAGGTAGCGGAGGGCTCGCTCGATCGCCAAGGGGAGTCCCCGCTTCGATTCCGGTGCATCGACCGCCGAGACACCGTCGGTCCGGGCGATGATGACGAAGTCGGGGTTACCGAGGTCATCGGCGACGGCTCGCATCATCTTGAGCTTCCCGACCATCTCCTGAGCGGGGATGAGTGCCTTGCCAGCGATGTGGCCGCAGCGCTTGGGCATCACTTGGTCTTCGATGTGCGCCCCGGCCACACCGGCGGTGACGTAGAGCTCGGTGGTCCGTTGCACGTTGAAGATATTGCCGTACCCGGTGTCCATGTCGGCGACGACGGGCGGGATGTGCAAGTGCTTCGGGGGGATCCCCTTTTCCGGATCACCGACGGCCATCGTGAGCTGGAACTTGCGGAGTGCCGAGACGATGCGCCGGGCAGCGTCGGCGATTTCGGCGCTGGAGTAGAGGTCCATGTCGGTGGTACCGAGATGACCGATCGCGAACGAATAGCCACTGAAGTAGACAGCAGGGAAGCCGTAGTACATCACGAGTTCGGCGCCGTGCGGATCGAAGACACCCGGGGCGAACACATAGGGAAGGTCCTGCAGCAGTCGCCGGAGGCGCGTGCTCGGATGGACCCAGCGGGAGGCTGGAACCTTGAAGCCTGGCGGGAGCAAGGGCGTCTCGCGCAGCTCTTCAGGATCGACCGGCGGCGACGGTAGCGACCACATGACTTCTCCCTCCGTTCGTGCGTAACCGCTTTCCTGGCACGTCTCACCCAGGTTTCTCGTATCGACTTCCAGGGCACGAGGGACGTTGTGCTTCGGTCGATCGGAGCGATTTCGATAGGTAACGGTTATGGAAAGCGTGTTCGGTTCACCCGGTTACCAGCGGGCCGGTGAGGCGTTTCTGGAGGAAGGTGCTGAGAAGCGACGAGCGTCGAAGTCTCGGCCTGTACACGGTTTCCCTCCTGCTCGGACTCGTGCGGAGCGGGCGGCCGCCTGCTGCTTCACAGCTTAGCGATATGGGCATATAATGCGCAATAGCATTTTATGATACGTAGCATAGGGGGTGTCTATATGGACGTGAGTTTGCGCCAGCTCCAGGTATTCCGCGCTGTCGCTCGGCACCGAAGTTTCTCGCGGGCTGCCGAGGAGCTCGTGATCAGCCAACCGGCCGTCTCGGCCCAGGTCAAGGCGCTCGAGCAGGTGCTCAACGTCACGCTGTTTCAACGCTCGGGTCGCGGTGTCGAACTGACCGAGGCCGGACGGCAGTTGCTCCCCTACGCCGAGCGGATGCTCGACCTTCTCGAGGAAGCGCTGACCGCAGTGCACGAGTTGCGCGCGGCCCAACGTGGGCGCGTGCGTGTCGCGGCGAGCACCACGGCCGGTATCTACGTCGTGCCCAGGGCGCTAGGTGCCTTCCACCGCGCCTATCCGGGCGTCGAGCTCTCGCTCGACGTCTTGAACCGCTACGCCGTCCACCAGCGCTTGCTCGCCGGTGACGCTGATCTGGCCATCATGGGGCTGATCGAGGATCCCCAAGACCTGGAGATCGCCGAGTTTCTCCCCAACGAGCTAGTAGTGATCGCTTCGCCCCGGCACCCTTTGGCGCGTCGGCAACAGATCTCCCTGGAGGAAATCGCCCGCGAACCGTTCCTGGTGCGTGAGATCGGTTCGGGGACACGGAGCGATACGGAGCGGATCTTCGCCGAAGCTGGCCTTACCCTCCGCGTCGCGATGGAACTGCGTAGTAACGGCGCTATCAAGCAGGCGGTCGCGGCCGACCTCGGTGTGGCCATCATGCCGCGCGACGCTATCGGACTCGAACTCGAAACGGGACGATTGGTGGTGCTGGATGTCCGCGGTTTCCCCATCCGGCGTTGGTGGTCGCTGGTTCGTCGCGCGGGGCGACAGCCGTCTCCGGCTGCCGATGCCCTCTGGCACTTCCTCCTGCAGTACCGCCTGCAGCCTCACTGAGGCAGGTCGAGACCGGGGAGCGGAGGATGCTCGATACCGAGGAGGTCCATCAGGAGCGTGGCATTGCGCGGGCCTTGATTGCCGTAGTTGGTGTTGAAGAAGATGTGGACTGCCTCCGCCTCTTCGCCAGCACGCTGGATCTTGGGGACCCATTCCTGGAGTTCCTCGGGGCGGTACTCCCAGTTGAACCGTTCGCCGGTCTTTCCCGTGAAGCGGTACCACGTCTCGGCGTTGCGTCCGTGGAAACGGATGACAGCCAGTCGCGGGTTGGTGACGGCGTACAGCGGCGGGACGCAGCCTACTCCGACCTGTGGTTCGTCGACCATCGTGTAGGCGAGGCCTGTCTCGCGCAGCAGCGCGAGCGTTTCTTCCCGGTGCCGGGCGTCCAGCCAGTCGCGCCGCCGGAACTCGACCGACAGCATCAGGCCAGGGAAGAGTTCCGGTAACAGCCTGAGGTACTCCCGGTGCTCTTCGGTGTTGCGGTACGACGGGGGAAACTGGAAGGTGATCGCGCCCAGTTTCCCAGACTCGACCAGCGGTTCGAGGGCATCGAGGAAGCGTTTGGCGACGTCCGCGTCGGGTACCGGTGCTTCACCACCAGGTTGTTCCGGGGTCGCGGTCAGTTGGCGCGGTGGCTTGACGTCGAAGACGAAGCCCGGTGGTGTGCGCTCGACCCAACCCTGGACGACGCGGCGCGATGGGATGGCGTAGTAAGTCGAATTGACTTCGACGATCGGGAAGTAGCGCGCGTAGAAGCGGAGGCGTTCGCGGGCCTCGAGACCCGGCGGGTAGAACCCCTCATGATCCGTCCAGGACGACGTGCCGACGAGGATCCGTCCCATCGGAACACCCCTCGGAGTGATCGTAACACGCGGCGTCGGAGTGGTACGATTCTTCTTGTGCCGCAGGATGACCGAACGCTCGTCTCGGTACAGGGGAAGGGGGAGCGATGCCGATACTGTCACCGGCTGATCAAGAGTATCTACGTGGTGTCTTCGCCGAACGCTTGCGGGACCCAGTGACGATCGAGCTCTTCACGCAACGGGTCACACAGATCCGCATTCCTGGGTACGAGTGCGCGACCTGCCGGGAAACCAACCAGCTGCTGCAAGAAGTCGCGGCACTATCCGAGAAGATCACGCTCCAGATGTACGACCTCCTGCAGGACGCCGAACGTGCGCGTGAGGCAGGGGTCGAGGAAATCCCAGCCATCATCCTCCGCGGCCACAACAAGGGAACCGTACGTTTCGTCGGTGTCCCGGCTGGCTACGAGTTCGCTACGCTCATCGAGGACATCATCGATGTCTCTCGCGGCACCACAGAGCTCTCACCGCTCAGCCGCGAGACTTTGGCCAAACTGGCGCAACCGGTGCACATCAAGGTGTTCGTGACTCCAACTTGACCGTACTGTCCAAGTGTCGCCAGGTTGGCGCACATGATGGCGATCGAGAGCGAAAAGGTGACCGCCGACGTCGTCGAAGTGAGCGAGTTCCCGCATCTCGCCCAGCGGCACCGGGTCTTCGCCGTGCCCAAGGTAGTCATCAACGACGCGCTGGAGTTCGAAGGGGCGCGCCCAGAGGCAGCGTTCGTCGCCATGGTCGAGTCGGTCGCTGGAACCCAGCCTGGCACCGGGGAGGAAGGAGCTGCACCGTCGAGCGGCGCGTGAGCGACCGCACCGTCGCGAACCCGGTTCGCGACGTCGTCGTCGTCGGGGCTGGGCCGAACGGTCTGGCAGCCGCCATCGTTCTGGCATGCGAGGGCCGGCGCGTCACCGTGCTGGAACGTGCGGCGATACCAGGTGGAGGCCTTCGCTCGCAGGCGAGCGTCCTCCCTGGCTGTCTCCACGACCATTGCGCGACGGTCTTTCCGCTCGCCGTTGCGTCGCCGTTCTTCCAGGCCCTCGGGATCGCCCGTGAGGTAGCGTGGGTTCACTCGCCAGCGGTGCTGGCGCATCCGATGCCTGACGGTCCTGCGGTCCTGGTCTGGAAGGACATGCATCGTACGGCCACCGAGCTCGGTCAGGACGGGCCGCGCTATCGAGCCTTGTTCGGTCCGTTGGTGGAGCGAGCAGATGCCTTGCTGGCGATGCTGCTGAGCCCGGCTCCCGGGTTGGTGCGGTTTCCCGGTTCGGTACCGGCTCTCCGTGCATTCCTCCATTTCACAGTGGATGGGGTGCGGTCCGTCCAGTCACTTTGCCGGTCATTCCGCAGCGAGCGCGCTCGGTCGCTCCTGGCGGGGCTCGCCGCACACAGTACGCTGCCCCTGGAGCGAGCGCCGTCGGCGGCCTTCGCGTTGGTGTTGGGCCTCTGTGCGCACCACACCGGGTGGCCGGCCGCCCTGGGAGGAGCCGTTACCCTGGCGCGCTGGCTCGTCGGACGACTCGAAGCATGCGGTGGTGAGGTGCGCGTGCTGAGCCAGATCGAGCGGCTCGACCAGCTGCCGCCGGCGCGGGCGGTCGTTTTCGACCTGGTTCCGGTGCAGGCGCTCGCACTGGCCGGGGTGCGTTGGCCGGGGTGGTACCGTCGTCAGCTCGCTGCGTTTCGACCCGGCCCCGGGGTGTTCAAAGTGGATTGGCTCGTCCGTTCCGGCGTTCCGTGGCACGATGAGCGGTGCCGGTTGGCGCTCACGGTGCACGTCGGTGGCACATCGGAAGAGATCGCTGCCGCGGAGCGAGCAGTCGCCCACGGCCAAATGACCGACCGGCCGTTCGTGATCCTCGTGCAACCGAGCCTCTTCGATCATGCGCGCTCACTCGACGGGCTGGAGGTCGTCTGGGGGTACTGTCACGTGCCGCACGGCTGGAGCGGTGACGCCACCGCCGCCATCGAGGCACAGATCGAGCGGTTCGCCCCCGGCTTTCGCGAACGCATCGTGGCGCGGCGTGTGTGGCGTCCCGCCGACCTCGCCAAGTCCAATCCCAACCTGCGCGGTGGTGACCTGACGGGAGGGTGGCCGCTCCTCCGTCAGCTCTTCACGCGGCCGAGTGCCTGGCCTTGGCCACCGTACCGCACGCCGGATCCTGGCATCTTTCTCTGCTCTGCAGCGACACCTCCGGGTGGCGGTGTGCACGGTATGTGCGGGTATTGGGCGGCGCGCGCCGTCGAACGCTGGTTGTGCACGCTGGACAGGCAATGAGGTGAGTGCCGTGTGAGGTAGAGGGGCTGAACGCCGTGTGAGAGGAGCACCTGTTTTGAGAGCGTTCGTCGCGCGACGGCTCCGAGGAGACCAGACGAGTTGACGCGGAAGCGGCTGCGCCGTAGACTGCAAGTGCAAGACCTTCGGGGCAGGGTGAGGCGCGAAGCGCCAATTCCCGACCGGCGGTAAAGCCCGCGAGCGGCCACTGGCCGCAGGATCCGGTGAGGCGCAAAAGCGCCAATTCCGGAGCCGACGGTATAGTCCGGATGGGAGAAGGTCGTTGCTCCGGTCGCGAGGCCGGTGCTCGAGCGACTTCGACCGAACCTGAACCCGGGGGCTTTGCCACCCGGGTTTCTCGTTTGTGGGGCGTCGTCGTATGAGCGAGTGCGCTGCACAGAGCGATATCGATCGACGCTGGATGCGACGCGCCATCGCGCTGGCGCAACGAGCGTGCGGCCGCGTGGCGCCGAATCCGGCCGTGGGTGCGGTGCTCGTCCGCGACGGAAACGTCGTCGGCGAGGGGTGCACGAAACCTCCCGGCGGGCCACACGCCGAGATCGTCGCCCTCGCGGCGGCGGGTGAGCAGGCGCGCGGGGCGACGCTCTACGTGACGCTCGAGCCGTGCGTCCATTTCGGGCGTACGCCCCCGTGCGTCGATGCCATTCTGCGCGCTGGCATTCGGCGAGTCGTCATCGCTCTCCGTGATCCCTATCGCGAGGTCGACGGCCGCGGGATCGCCGCACTGCGTGCGGCTGGTCTCGAAGTCGAGCTGGGGCTAGAAGCGGAGGCGGCGGCCGAGGTCGTCGCCGGGTATCTCAAGCGCTTGCGCACTGGGCTGCCGGAAGTGACGGTGAAGTACGCGATGACGCTCGACGGCCGTATGGCGACGCGCACCGGACACTCGCGCTGGATCACCGGGGAGGAAGCTCGCCGGTACGTGCACCAGCTCCGCGATCGGCACGATGCGATCCTCGTCGGTGTCGGGACCGTCTTGCAGGACGATCCGGAACTGACCACCCGGCTCCCAGCCGAGGAGTGCGGTGACGGTGGGCCGCACCACCCAGTGCGCGTCGTGCTCGACAGCCAGGCGCGCACACCGCCCCATGCCCGGCTGCTGTCGCCAGCGCTGCCTGGTCGCACGGTCATCGTGACCACGCCTGCGGCACCGGCGCAACGGATCACCGCTTTGGAAGCGGCGGGTGCCGAGGTCGTCACGGTGCCAGCGCAGTGCGGTCGAGTGGATGTCCGAGCAGCTCTGCAGGCCCTCGGTGCGCGCGGGATCAACAGCCTGCTGGTCGAGGGTGGCGGACGGGTGCTGGGATCGTTGTTCGATGCCGGGCTCGTCGACCGCGTCGTCGCGTTCGTAGCGCCGGTGCTGGTCGGCGGTGTCGAAGCTCCGATCCCGCTGGCAGGACGCGGCGTCGAGACGATGGAGGAGGCTGTCCGCCTCACTGCGGTGCGGGTTCGGCAGCTGGGTTCGGACGTCGTGATCGAGGGACGTGTTCGTCCGATCGAGTTACCGGAGTGAGCGATGTTCACAGGCATCATCGAGGAGATCGGCCAGGTTCGTGCCTACCGAACGTTACCAGGTGGCGGTGCCCGCCTCCGCATCGGTTGTCGTACCGTCCTGGAGGGGACGAAGGTCGGGGACAGCATCGCGGTCGATGGCGTCTGTTTGACGGTGACGGAACTGGCGAGCGACAGCTTCGAGGTGGAACTCCAGCCGGTGACGCTGCGCCGGACTGCGTTGGGAACGTTGCGACCGGGTGACGGAGTGAACCTCGAGCGCGCGCTGCCGGTCGGCGGCAGGTTCGGTGGGCACTATGTCCAAGGCCACGTGGACGCGGTCGGACATGTCGCTGCGCAGTATCCGGATGGTCCAGCACTGGTCGTCCGTATCGCAGCTCCGCCGGAGGTGATGCGGTACGTCGTCGACCGAGGGTTCATCGCCGTCGATGGAGCGAGTCTGACCGTGCAGCGGCGCTTCGAGAGCGCGTTCGAAGTGTCGCTCGTCCCCTATACGCAGGCGCACATCACCCTGCCGAGGAAGAGGCCGGGAACACCGGTCAATCTCGAGGTGGACATCATCGCGAAGTACGTCGAGCAATTCATTCGGCTCGGTGCGACGAGCGGCTTGACGGCCGAGACGCTCGAGCGTGCCGGGTTCGCACCGGAGTTTGGAGGATGATCGTGCAGCGGTTCGAGCGGGTCGAGCGAGCGATCGAAGCGTTCCGCAACGGGCAGTTCGTCATCATCGTCGACGATGCGGATCGGGAGAACGAGGGTGACCTCGCGATCGCCGCGCAGTTCTGTACACCGGAGGCAGTCAACTTCATGGCGCGGGCGGCCCGCGGGTTGATCTGTGTTCCGATGGCTGCCGAGTGGGCCGATCGCTTGGGGCTGCCTCCGATGGTCCCTCCCGGGCATAACAGTTCTCGGTTCGGCACCGCCTTCACGGTATCGGTCGAAGCGAAAGACGGAGTTTCGACTGGGATCTCGGCCTTCGATCGCGCGTTGACGATACGGAAACTCGCTGACCCGAACGCGACGTTGGACGACTTCGCGATGCCGGGACACGTGTTCCCGCTGCGGGCGCGTCCCGGCGGTGTGCTCGAGCGGGATGGTCAGACGGAGGCTTCGGTCGATCTCGCGCGGCTGGCCGGACTGCATCCGGTGGCCGTGGTCTGCGAGATCATGAACGAGGACGGGACGATGGCGCGCCTGCCCGAGTTGGAGCGGTTCTCCGCCACCCACGGCATCCCGCTCGTCCACGTGGCTGATCTCATCGCCTACCGGCTGGCGCACGAGCGTGGGGTAGCCCGCTGCGTGGCGGAGACGACGCTGCCGACCGACGCGGGAACGTTCCGTCTCCGCGCGTACCAGCGGCTCGGCGGCGAGGAGATCGATCTCGCCCTCGTCATGGGCTCCGTGAGCGGGTCTGAGCCAGTGTTGGTGCGCCTCCACTCCGAGTGTCTCACCGGCGATGTCTTCGGTTCACAGCGGTGCGATTGCGGATCCCAACTCGAGACCGCGATGGCACGCATCGCGGCCGAAGGTCGCGGTGTGATCGTCTATCTGCGGCAGGAAGGGCGGGGTATCGGCCTCCTCAACAAACTGCGCGCTTATCACTTGCAGGATCAAGGGCTCGACACGGTGGAGGCGAACCTCGAGCTCGGTTTCCCAGCCGATCTGCGGGATTACCGAGAGGCAGCGATCATCCTGCGCGACCTCGGCATCGAACGGATCAGGCTGCTCACGAACAATCCCCGAAAGGTCGCGGCGCTCGAGGAGCTCGGTTTCGTCGTCGTCGAGCGTGTGCCGATCGAGTTGCCGCCGACCGAACACAACCACCGGTACTTGCGGACGAAACGGGACAAGCTCGGGCATCTCGTCCTCCTGCAGGAGCTGGCGACGGTCACGAGCGAGTCGGAGTGAGGAGGGTGAACCGATGCAGGTCGACGGTCAACCGGTGCGGACGATCGCGGCGACATTGAGCGGACGGGGACGCCGCTTCGCGATCGTCGTCAGCCGCTTCAACGAGCTCATCTCCAGCCAGTTGCTGCGCGGTGCCATCGATGGTCTCGTTCGCCACGAGGTCGATCCACGTGCGATCGACGTAGTGTGGGTGCCAGGTTCGTTCGAGATCCCGTTGACGGCGAAGCGTCTGGCTCAAACGAACCGGTACGACGCGGTCATCTGCTTGGGAGCGGTCATCCGGGGTGCGACACCGCATTTCGACTACGTGGCTGGCGAGGCAGCCAAAGGTATCGCCAACGCGGCACTCGACACCGGTGTCCCGATCGTCTTCGGTGTGCTGACGACCGATACTATCGAGCAGGCGGTCGAGCGTGCTGGGACCAAGATGGGGAACAAGGGGTTCGAGGCAGCGATGACAGCCCTCGAGATGGCCAACCTGATGGCGGAGCTGGAGCGCCTCACAGTCTCTCCGCTCGAGGCGTGAGTGCTAACTGGTCACTGAGCCTCCCGCTTCTCGTCAGAGTGCTCGCGTGCGACGTTCGGCACCAACACTGGGGGCCGGTGCGGCGTGTCGACGTTTCGACCGTGCTCCCAGGCGAAACGGCGGCTACCTGGAAGGAATGCTCGCTCTTGCGCCGAGCGAGCCGTTCGTCCATGCTGATCGCGCAGGCGTGTGTCGGCAACGGGGACGGTGTCGATGCTGGGGACGCGGATCACTCGACTCCTCTGCGCGCTGTTGCTCCTCGTGGTTCCTCTCGCTCGTGCCGCTCCGACGACTGCCGCTCCGGCAGTCGTCGCGCGCCACTGGGTCATCGTCGACGCGCGGGACGGGCGGGTACTCGCCGAACGGGCTGCGCGGGAACCGGTCGCGGTCGCGAGCCTCACGAAGGTGATGACTGCGCTGGTGGCCTTGGAACGCGGGAACTTCGACGAGCCGGTGACCATCGTTCCCGAGGACCTCATCGGTGAATCGTCGGCTGGTCTCCAGGCCGGGCAGGTGGTGACGCTGCGGACCTTGCTCTACGGCTTGATGCTGCGGAGCGGGAACGACGCGGCGATGGCGATCGCACGCGCCGTCGGTGGGAGCCCGCATCGTGAGGATCCGGCAGCGCGGGCTCGCTTCGTCGGTTGGATGAATGAGAAGGCTGCGGCGCTGAGGCTCAGTGCCACCCATTTCCGCAACCCGCACGGGCTCGACGAGCCGGGACACGTCAGCAGTGCGCTGGACCTGGCCCGTCTGACGAGGATCGCCCTCGCCGATCCACGTTTCGTCGCGGTGTTCGGGGCAGCGGAGTATCGTGGCGAAGGTTTCGAATGGCGGAACACGAACCGCCTGCCGGAACGGTACCCCGGGGTGATCGGCGGCAAGACCGGCTGGACCGATGAGGCCGGGCTCTGCTTGATCGAGGTCGCGGAGCGTGCCGGGCACCGATTGATCGTCGTGTTGACCGGTTCGACGTTCGAGGCCTGGTACGAAGACGCCGCCAAGTTGCTCGACTACGGGTGGACGCTGGTCGATCCGCTGGACGGCCCTGAAGACGCTGAGCGCCTGTTCGCCTGGTGGTGGCGGCGGACCGACGATCCGATCGCGCGTGGCCTCGTCCAACGGAGCTGGTTATGGGGTCCGGTGCTCGGTCCGGTGGAGTGGGAGCCCTATCGGGATTCTCCGGGTGGTCGGCGGCTGGTTCAGTATTTCGAGAAGGGGAGGATGGAGCTGACCGATCCGGCGGCTCCGGTGGATGCCCGCTGGCGTGTGACGGGGGGAAGACTCGCCTGGGAACTCCTGACCGGTGAGCAGCAGGTCGGCGACACAGCGTTCCTGGCGCGTCGACCGGCTGAGCTCGCCGTGGCGGGGGATCCCGGAAATCCCATGACCTACGCGGTACTGGGCAGGACACTGGGGCGCCCAGCCGGAATACCCGGTGCGGTGGTAGTGGAACGGCTGTTGCCCGATGGGAGCGTCGTGCAGGATCCCGCGCTGGAACGGTATGCGGTCCGGTACGGTGATCACTTTCCAGAGACAGGCCATGGTATCGCCTCCGTGTTCGCTGCCTGGGTAGACCAGCGTGGTCCGGTGTGGGCTGGAGACCGCTTGCGCGAGGAACCGCTGTTCGCTCCGTGGGTCGCGCTGCTCGGGTACCCGGTGACCGAACCGTATTGGGTACAGGTTCCCGTCGGTGGTGTCCCACGCGATGTACTCGTGCAGTGCTTCGAGCGTCGCTGTCTGACCTACACGCCTGACAATCCGCCCAGTTGGCAGGTCGAGATGAGCAACATCGGTCTCCATTACCGCGCCTGGATCGCGACAGCTCAGGCGGGTGCGGTGCATGCTCCCTGGCGGCTGTCGTGACCGAGCGACTCCGCGTCCATGCGGTGGAGTACTGGGAAGCGGCACGCCGTTTTTCTTCGGCAGCCCGCCGGTTTCTCGTGGTGCTGGCGACGCTCGGGATCGCCTACGGTGTCTTTTCGACCCTCTTCCCACTCTATGTGGTGGCGTTGGGGTACGACGAGCGCTTCCTCGGCTCGCTCGTGGCCGTCGGTACGCTGACCGGTGCGGTCGCAGCGCTCCCGGCCGGCGTGGCCTTCGATCGTTACGGCGGTCGTACAGTGCTTCTCGTTGGTCTCTCGGTGGCCGGAATCGGCATCGCCATCGAATGTTTCGCCACGGAAGCCTGGCTCTTGCTCGTGGGGAGTGCCCTGGCTGCGCTCGGGGTCACGCTCGCAATGGTCGCACAGGCTCCGCTACTCGCGGCGGTGTCGACTGAACGGGAACGGACGTATCTCTACGGCGTCGCGGCTGCGTTGGGGGTGCTCGCGAGTGTGTTCGGCACCCTCTATGCCGGTATGGCCCCAGCATGGATCGCCCATCGGGTCAACGACGACGTCCTGCGTTACCGGATCACGCTCGTCTCGGGATGCGCGCCAGCGCTCCTGGCGGCGTGGTTGGTGTGGAAGATGGTCGTTCCGCGACCAGTCGGGAGCGAGCGAGTCCTCGAACTGCTCAGTACCTGTCTCTCCAACTCGGCGGTCCGGCGCTTGCTCTGGACCGGCATGTTGCTGGCCTCCGGCGGTGGACTCGTTCTGCCGCTGCTCAACGTCTTCCTGAGTCAGCAGTTCGCGGTGGGCAGTCGCGAGGTCGCGCTCGTGCGCACCGCGGGGACGGTGGCGACCGTTGCGGGTGCGTTGGCAGCGCCGGTCTTGGCGGCGCGACTGGGGCTCCTGCTCGGAGTCGTCGTCGGCCGGGCGGTATCGGCTCCTTGGCTGCTCGCAACCGCGCTGGCGCCGAATTGGTGGCTGGCTGGTGCTGCGTACGCGGCGCGGACGTTCTGGGTCTACTGCTCGGACCCGTTGCACACGGACTTTTCGATGCGCGTCGTGCCGCCTGGACTGCGCGCGACCACGAACAGCTTGACCTTCCTCGCGTGGAATCGCGCACTGGCAGTCACTGGCTGGCTCGGGGGCCAGATCGCGTGGCGGTTCGGCTACACGACGTTGTTCTCGCTGGGTGCGCTGCTCACCCTGATCGCAGCGGCTTGTTTCGCGCTCGCATTTCGCGCGGCCAAGGTGCCGCGTCGCTCAGACGGATGAGCCGAGCCAGACGGCGCGGCTGTCGTCGTGACCGAGCGGCCAAAAGCGTTCGACGAGGGAGCCGCTGCCGACCTCGAGAGCGTACTGGCGCAGCACCGCTTCCGCGTCGCCGAGCGCCCTGAACACGAAGGGTATCTGACTGCGGTACTGCCGGATCGCGTCGATGCGACGACGAAAGAGTTCTTCCGAGAGCACCACACGCCACGGAGGCCCGGGCGGTTCCCGTTCGAGCACGGAGAGCGTCGCGCGACCGGTCTCGCTCGCTGCGTACGGCTGATCCTCGTAGCCCCAGACGACGACACCACGCTGAGCGAGGTGGAGACCGAGCTGGCGCGCGAGTTGGTGATCGACGTGGTTGCCGATCGCCAGCGGCGCAAAGACGACGCAGGGGCTGGGCAGAGCCTGCAGGCGGTGGGTAACCTCGGTGACGAGCTGAGCGAGGAGCGAAAGGTCTTCGGGGTGTATGCTGCCGAAGAGGTCGTCGTCGGAGGTGTAGCGCGCGTCGCGGTAGATCGCGTCGGGGACGTCGAGCCAGCTGGCAGTGGCACCCAGGAGCGCCGCCGCCGCACGCTCTTCGGCTCGGCGGAGCGCGATGACCGAGCCATCGTCGAGGAGCCCTCTCCAGGTATGTTGTTGCCTGGCGAACGCCGACAACGGCCCTGACGGCTCACCGCCGAAGAGCGTCAGGATTTCGGTACGGATGCCGAGCGTACTGCACAGCGCGACGGTGCCGCCGCAGGAGAGGGGTACGTCGTCGTAGTGCGGCGCGATGAAGAGCGCGCTGGCTGGCGGTTCAGGAGTAGCGAACGCGTGCATCGCCGACTCGACGTGTGATACGCAGCTGGTCCAGATACTCCAAGAGCGCTTGCGCGTACTTTCGACTGGTGCCGAGCGCATCGCGCACTTGAGCGAGTGTGACGCTCCCGTTCGCATCGATCAAGGCGAGCACTCGTTCCTTGATCGTTTCCCAGGCTGCCGGAGCGAAGACCACGTCGTCCGTGATGCGGACGACGCGTCCGAGATCGGCTAACGCTTGCACGAGTTCTGGGTCGAGCCCGAACTCGGACGGGGCAGGCGGGGTGAAGGGTTCTCGCTCGAGCGCGACCTCGTAGGCCCGCGCTCGTTCTTCCTGCTCCGGCGAAAGCCGGATACGGTGCTCGGGGGTGCGCAGTACGTCGCCGTCTTCCACGATCGTCCCGGCGGACGCGAGTCTCCTGACGAGGAGGTCGAACGCGCGTTGCGGCAACCCGAGACGGTGGCGTGCCATTTCTCGAGGCAAGCCGCGGCGTAACGGGTAACGATCCTGGTACTCCCGGAGCGCAGCGAGCAGGAGGCTCTCCAACCGTTCGAGCGTCGCCCGACTCGCGAGGACTGCGTGCGGGCTGACCGTGTCGCTCGTCGAGTCGAGCGCGATGACCTCTCCAGCCGCAACGAGATGGTCGAGAGCATGTGCGACAGTTGCCTCGTCCATGTTCGAACGGCGGACGAGTTCCGGCCATTCCAGCACGGCGTTGGCGAGAAGCTGGAGAAGGATCACCCGTGCGTCCCCGGAGGCGAGTGCCTCGAGCGCGCGGATCACCTCGGCACGGAACCGGCGGTGTCGCCGAGGACGGGGATCGACAACGATTCCACCAGCCAGTGTGGCACTGGGGGAAGGCCTGCGGAGGATGAAGTGATCGCCGCGGACAGCGACCACCGCCCGCTGCAAGCGGAGCTGGACCCAGCCGCTCTGACCGGGTTCGAGTCGCTCGGTGTCGAGCAATGTGACGCGGGCGAGCGACTCGCTGGTCCCGATGAAGAAATCGACTTCGTCGTTCTGCTCCAAGGGAGCCGGTGCGTCCCGCACCATGCGAACTTTCACGTCGAGGAGCTGCGTCGGTTCGAGCCAACCCGGTACGGTCAGGACGTCGCCGCGCTCGATGTCCTCGACCTCCACACCACTCAGGTTGACGGCGGTGCGCGAACCGGGCAGAGCACGCTCGACTTTGGTGCGGTGACTCTGCAGACCGCGGATACGAGCTCGTAGGCGACGGGGAAGAATCTCGACCTCTTGCCCGACTTCGAGGACTCCGTCGCGCAAGGTTCCGGTCACGATGGTGCCGAACCCGGGGAGCGTGAACACGCGGTCGATCGCCAAGCGTGGTTTCCCCCGCCCTGCATGGGGTGGCACGCTCGCCAGGAGGTCGTCGAGGGCGGCGACGAGGTCGTGCAGTCCTTCCCCGGTCACGGCGGAAACGGGCACGATCCTGCTGCCTTCCAATGTCGTGCCGCGGAGCAAGTCCTCGACTTCGACGGTAACCAGTTCGAGCCAGTCGCTGTCGACCAAGTCGCGCTTCGTCACCACGACGATCCCGTGGCGGATCTCGAGCAGGTCGAGGATCGCCAGGTGCTCGCGCGTCTGGGGCATCGGGCCCTCGTCGGCTGCGACGATCAGGAGGGCGGCATCGAAGCCACCGACACCGGCGAGCATATTCTTGATGAAGCGTTCGTGGCCCGGGACATCGACGATGCTTACCCGCCGGCCGCTCGGCAGCGTCATCCAGGCGAAGCCGAGATCGATCGTCATTTCGCGCTCTTTTTCTTCGCGGAGACGGTCGGGATCGATGCCGGTCAAGGCTTTGACGAGCGTCGACTTACCATGGTCGACGTGCCCGGCGGTGCCGATGACGAAGGTCTGTTGGCTCATGCCGTGGACGCACCCTCCTGTCCTCTCCTGCGGACAAGTGTAATCGTTCGGTTACGAAATGGACTGCGATCGGAGGGTGGAATGAGCGACGTCGTGAGGATCGCGCGGACGTTCCGGAGTACAGCCTTCGCTGCCGATGCGCAGCCGGTCGCTCGGGTGCCACCGGGAACGGTCGTCGAGTTCGAAACGACGGACGAGCCGTATGCGCTCCTGGCTGCTGGGCGACCTCTCGAGCATGCGGCTCTGGAGCAGTACAACCAGGTGACGGGTCCGCTCGCGATCGAAGGTGTCGAACCAGGGGATACCGTGCGCATCGATATCCTGGATATCAGTGTCGAGCGGGCCTGGCTGGTCTTTCTCCGCGTATTCGGGCCGCTCGGGCGTACGTTACCCGGAACCTTCGCCGAGCAGCTCGCGCTCGATGGAGGCCAGCTCGTCATCTCGCCTCGACTGCGACTACCGTTGCGACCGAGCATCGGTTGCATCGGTCTCGCGCCTCCGCGTGGTCGTTCCTCGACCTTTCGACCGGTCTTCCCGTGGGGCGGTAATCTGGACCTGCCCGAACTCGCACCGGGAAGCACGCTGCTGCTACCGGCACAACGTCCCGGTGGTTTGCTCTGGATCGGTGACGTCCATGCCGCGTTAGGAGCGGGCGAGCCGGCTCACGTCGGCGTCGAAGCGGCTGCCCGCGTCCGGGTGCGGGTGTCCCGAGTCTCCGGACTGCGCTGTCGGGCACCGCGTGTCCGCACCGCGAGTGAGGTGCTGTTCGTCGGCCTCGGGCACACGGTCGCGGCAGCGCAGCAGGATGCATTGGAACAGGCGCTACTGGCGTTGCGCGAGGAGTACGGTCTCACCCCGAAAGAAGCCTACGCCGTCGCCTGCGCGATGCTCTCGTTTCGCTTCGGTGGCCCGGCGGGACCACTGGTGCTGGCCGCGCTCCCCGCGGCGCTGTTGGATCAGCTCTCCGGGACCGCGACGCCGAGTTGAGCTGCGAGGTCCGTCGCCGTGGCGACCGGGCGCTGGCAGACGAAATGGCGGCAGACGTAGGCGGTCGGTTGCCCGTCGAGCATGCTGCGCTCGGCCAGGAGCGGGACGACCGCCGACGCGGTGTCGTCGTCAGGGCGACGCAGCGCGACGACGCGGTTGGGCAGGTAGTTGCCGTAGACCACGCGGAGGAGCGAGCGGGTGCGTGGATCCTGCGGGTCGCCGACGAGCGCGATCTCGAACGGCTGCCCGAGGGCGAAGTCCATCGCCACGAGGAGCTGGCCACAGGCGATCGGGTGTTCTACTACGAGCCGCGCGTAGCGCTCCAGTACGTGCGTGGCGCGGTCGAGATACCGCTGTTCACCGAGCAGCGTTCCCAGGCGGAGAAGCGCTTCCACTGCTGCACCGTTGCCGCTCGGGGTGCCCTGGTCGACGAACGTCTTGGGGCGGACGATCAGTCGTTCGCTGTCCGCCGGTGTGTCGAAAAAGTCGCCCACTTCGGGATCGAGGAAGCGTTCGAGGATGCACTCGACCAGCTGGCGTGCCCAGGCGACCCAACGGGTATCGAACGTGGCCTCGTAGAGCGAGAGTAGTCCGTTGGCGAGATGCGCGTAGTCCTCGAGGAAGCCCGGGATGCGTGCTTCGCCGTCTTCCCACACGTGCCAGAGCGTCGTGCCGTCCCACAGGTGGCCGTGGAGGAACTGTGCCGCCTCGACGGCTGGAGCGATGTATTCCGGACGATCGAGCGCAGTCGCAACGTCGGCGAGCGCTCGGATGGTGAGGCCGTTCCAGGCGACGATGACTTTGTCGTCGCGGGCGGGTGCTGGCCGCCGCGTGCGTGCCTCCAGCAAGAGCGCTCGCGCGCGACGCACGCGCTCTTCGAGTTCGTCGAGCGAGAGACCGAACTGTGCAGCGACCGTTGCTGGATCGTCCGGGATGTGGAGGATCGACTTCCCTTCGAAGTTGCCGTGCGGTGTCACCCCGAAGTACCGGCACACGAGCGCAGCCTCCTCTGGCCCGACGACCGATGCGATCTCCTCGTCGGTCCACAGGTAGAACGCCCCTTCCCCGCCCTCGCTGTCGGCGTCCTGCGCCGAGCAGAAGCCGCCGTGCGAGGCGCGCATGTCGCGTACGAGGTATGCGACCGTCTCTTCGGCTATCTGCCGGCAGAGCGGCGCTCCGGAGGCCACGTAGGCGAGAGCGTAGACTCGTGCGAGCAAGGCGTTGTCGTAGAGCATTTTCTCGAAGTGCGGGACGAGCCAAGCAGCATCCACGGCGTACCGGTGGAACCCGCCGCCGATCTGGTCGTAGATGCCGCCCCGCGCCATCGCGGTCAGGCTCTGGAGGACCATTTCCAGCGCACGCGGCGCACCTGCCCGCCGATACGTGCGGAGAAGGAACTCGAGTTGCAGTGGCGAGGGGAATTTGGGGGCGTCGCCGAACCCGCCGTGCACGCGGTCGTAGTGGGGAACGAGGTTGCGTGCGGCCTCGTCCAGGAGTTGCTCGCGCAAGCTGTGCGGTTGCAGCGGCGGGCGCGTCTGTTGGCGCAGGTACTGCACCAGATCTTCCGCGGCGCGTTCGACTTCGTCGCGCCGCTCGCGGAAGGCTTGCGACACCGCGACGAGCACGCGTGGCCAGGCAGGGAGTTGTCCCCGGTCTTCGGGAGGGAAGTAAGTGCCGCCGTAGAAGGGTTTCCCTTCGGGGGTGAGGAACACGTTCAGTGGCCACCCACCGGAACCGGTCATGGCCTGCAGGGCATTCATGTAGAGCTCGTCGAGGTCGGGACGCTCCTCGCGGTCCACCTTGACGTTGACGAAGAGTTCGTTCTGGAGTCGGGCGATTTCGGGGTTCTCGAAGCACTCGTGCTCCATCACGTGGCACCAGTGGCAGGACGAATACCCGATGCTGAGGAGGATCGGCTTGTCCTGCTCGCGGGCGACGCGGAACGCTTCCTCCCCCCAGGGATACCAATCGACAGGATTGTCGGCGTGCTGGCGGAGATAGAGACTCTTCTCATTGGCGAGGCGGTTCGGCATGGGAGTCCTCGCTTTCGCAGGTGTCGTTGCGACACACAACACAGCCGGACGTTCCGGTTCGCCCAAGCATACCGAACCGCGTTCTCCGTGGCAGGGAAGTACGGGTGGGCATGGTCGTGTGTATCTGCGTCGCTGCGGTGCCACAGTACTCCGACTCGTGCGGGAACAGGCGACATCGTGGAGACCATAGTTGACGTGCTCACCCGCGGCGTGATAGCCTCGGCACGTGTGCGGTCCTCGAGTGCGAGACCGTGCAGGGGAAAGGGGGTGATGCCCGGAATGAGTAGTCACGAACTTCCGGGCGTCACCGTGGAGGTGGTCGGCTAGCCGACCCCCACGCGGGGGCGCCCACGCGAACCACGGAACCGGCCTCATCAGGCCGGTTCCGTGTTTTTCGGTATGCTTGCCCGTGTGGCGTCGCGACGGAACGAGCCGAGAAAGGAGCGGCACGCGATGTCGAGCCAAGAGACGTACATCAGGCGGATCGAGGAATATCGCAAGCGCCGGGACGAGTTCTTCCGGAACAATCCGAACTCTCCGCTCCTGCCGGAACAACGCGAGCGCTTCCAAGGGTTGCGCTACTACCCGGTCGATCCCGCGTACCGGTTCGTCGTCGAACTCGACCGAGAGGGAATCAGCCAGGAGCGGGTCGTGCTCGGCACCACGACTGGCGAACCGAAGGAGTTCATCGTCGCCGGACGGGCGCACCTGGAGATCGAGGGAAAGCCGGTGACTTTGACAGTCTACCGGGAAGTCGGACGCGGTCGTTACTTCTTGCCGTTCCGCGATGCGACGGCCGGGACAGAGACCTACAGCGTCGGCCGGTATCTGGATCCGCAAGAGACACCGGACGGCAAGCTGGTCATCGATTTCAACATGGCCTACAACCCGTACTGCGCGTACAACGATCGCTGGACCTGTCCGATCCCGCCCCGCGAGAATATCGTCGACGTACCGATCCGTGCAGGGGAAATGGCGTATCCAGATTACGTCTCGGTTACAGAACGGGAAAAGCCCGCGGGGCCTCTTCCGCTGATCGGGGGGTGACGTGGCGCTGGAGGTCGTCGCGACGAGCGAGAATGTGTCGCAGCTCGACGGAAGCGTCGTGCTACCGGTCGTGCCGGACTGCCGCGCCGACGAAGCGCTCTCGTCCTCGGACGAGGGGTTGACGCCTTGGCTGGAGCGTGCGGCACGCGCCGCTGGTGTGACAGGGCGTACCGGTCAGGTAGCGACGGTACACGCGCCGGATACCTGGCAGGCAGAGCGGGTCGTTCTCGTCGGACTGGGGCCGGCAGCGCAGCGGACGCTGAACGATCTGCGGCGCGCAGCGGCACTCGCGGCCAAGGCAGCAGCTGAGACCGGCGGACGTACACTGGCGTGGCCGGTGGTCCAGGTGCCGAGCACGTCGACGGGAGCGACCGTACAGGCGATCGTCGAGGGTGTTGTACTGGCGAGCTATCGGTTTCACCGGTATCGGACCACTGAGGCCGCGGCCCGCATCGAGCGGTTGCTGATCCTCGGGACGGGCGACGCGGTAGAGGAGGGTATACGGCGGGGGCGTTTGACGAGCGAGGCGGTGACCTTCGCTCGTGACCTCACCAACGAGCCGGCGAACGTGCTCGATCCGGAACATCTGAGCGGCGTGGCGTGGGAGGTCGCTCAGGAGGTCGGTCTCTCCTGCTCGATCTACGACCGGGCGTCACTCGAGGAACTCGGCGCCGGCGCGATCCTGGCGGTCGGGCAGGGGAGTCGTCGCGAGCCGCGCCTCATCCATCTCGTCTACCACCCCAGCGGGCAGTCCGTCGGCCGGCTCGCCTTGGTGGGGAAGGCGGTCACGTTCGACTCGGGTGGGCTCAGTCTGAAGCCGGCCGAGGGCATGGAACGGATGAAAGGGGACATGGCGGGTGGCGCGGCGGTGCTGAGCGTCCTGCGCGCCTTGCCCGCTCTGGGGCTCCCGCTCGAAGTGCACGGGATCGTGGCGGCTGCCGAGAACATGCCGGACGGCGGAGCGTTTCGACCTGGTGACATTCTGCGGACGTTGAGCGGCAAGACCATCGAGGTCATCAGCACGGACGCCGAGGGACGCTTGCTGCTGGCCGATGCCTTGGCCTTTGCCGTGCAACAAGACGTGCACCTTTTGGTGGATATCGCCACTTTGACCGGTGCCTGTGCGGTGGCGCTCGGTCGCGGTGGCAGCGGGCTGTTCGCGAGCGATGCGGCTGCGCGCGAACTGTTCCTGCGCGCGGCAGAGGAGGCTGGAGAACGTGTCTGGCCGCTCCCACTCTGGGACGAGTATCGCGAGTTGCTCCGGAGCGAGCACGCTGACCTCAAGAACTCAGCTGGCCGATGGGGAGCGGCCATCAACGCGGCGCTGTTCCTGCGCGAGTTCACTGGTGGCCGTCCGTGGCTTCATCTCGATATCGCCGGCCCCGCTTGGTCGGAGCAGGGTAGTCCGTTCGGGCCGCCGGGTGCGACCGGGCACGGTGTGCGGACGCTGCTCCGCTTCCTCGAGCTCTGGGCTGAGCGACGTACCGGTGCCGACGAGGGCGATAGGCGATGAGTCGAGCATTCTCTCGCCGGGTGCAGGTGTCGACGTCGGGGCACGACCAGATGGTCGATCTCACGCCCCACGTGCGGGCAGCGGTCGACGCGAGCGGCATCCGCAATGGTATCGTCTGCGTCTTCGTTGCGCACTCGACAGCAGCGGTATCGGTCTCCGAGTACGAGCCTGGTCTCGTCGAGGATATCCGGCTCGCGGCCGAGCGGATCGCTCCTGCACGAGCCGATTATGCGCACAACCGTCTGAATGCTGACGATAATGCGCACAGTCACCTGCGTGCTGTCGTGGTCGGCCCATCGGTAACGGTTCCGTTGGTGGACGGCGCATTGACGCTCGGTACGTGGCAACGGATCGTCCTGATCGATTTCGACACGCACGCGCGGACGCGCACGGTGTGGGTGCAAGTACTCGGTGAGTGAGCAACTGCGGGAGGCGATCGGTCGTGTGCTCTCAGCACTCCGAGCGGAGCGGGGTTGGACGCTCCGCGAGCTCGCCGAGCGCAGTGGGCTTTCCGTCGCGTACGTCAGCGAGCTCGAACACGCGCGCAAGGTGCCGACACTGGAGGTGCTGGAACAGCTGGCCCAGGCATATGATCTTTCTCTCGCGGCCTTCCTGCGTAGGCTCGCGGAATGCCTCGAGCCCGAACCGAGCGTGCGCGACGAACGCTACACCGATGCGTGTGACCTCGACGAGGAGGAGCGAGCGGAGATCGAGCGCTTCATCGCCTACCTGCGGTGGCGGCGCAGTCACCGATTCGATACGATCGAGCGAGCAAAGGGCGGTGAACGATGACGACCGTGCGGCGTGAGGCGGTGCTCGTCAGCACCGAGTGGTTGGCTGAACGCCTCGGCGATCAGACGTTGCGCGTACTCGACTGCCGGTATTACTTCGACGGTCGAGACGGATACGCCGAATACCAACAGGGTCACATCCCCGGCGCGCGATACTGCGACTGGACGAAGGTGACGGCAGACCCGGAGGATCCGATCGCCTATCGACTGGCACCGCCGGACTACGTCGCGACACGCTTGGGTGAACTCGGCATCGGGGACGAGCACCTCATCGTCGGGTACGATGACGAAGGCGGCCACTTCGTCGCACGCTTGTGGTTGGCGCTGGCCAGGTACGGCCGTGCCGATCGCCTCCGCATCCTCGATGGAGGATGGACACGCTGGGTGCAAGAAGGACGACCGGTCTCGTCCGACGAACCGGTCTGGCCTGAGGCGCTCTTCACGCTGCCGGGTCCTGACCCCGACGCGAGCATCATCGTTGATGCTGATGACGTCCTGGGGGCTATCGCCGGAGGGACGGCAGTGGTGCTCGACGTGCGGCGGATCAGCGAGTACACCGGTGAGGAGGTGCGCTCGCGCCGCGGCGGGCATATTCCGGGGGCGCGCCACTGGTTCTGGCAAGAGAGTCTGGACTGGGAGCGCGACCGGTGCTTCTTCCCTGGGGAGCGTGTGGTGGAACGCCTGCGAACACTCGGGCTGGAGCGCGAGACTCCGGTCATCACGTACTGCCATGGGGGTGTGCGCGCTGCTCATGCGGCGCTCGCGCTGCGGATGGCCGGGTTTCGGGATGTGCGTGTCTACGTGGGTAGCTGGGCGGAATGGGGGAACCGCGACGATCTGCCCATCGCCCTCGGCTACCCCGGCCCGTCGTCATGCTGACGCCTTCGTCGCCAGGACGCGTTCGACCAATCCCCAGCTGCGGCGCTCTGCCACGACGATCCGGAAACCGAGCTGCGGGAGGAGGTCGAGCGGCTCGCGCAAGAGGTGATCGTGCGCGAAGCGCACCGTCAACGGATCGAGAGCCCGTTGGATCGCTCGGATAACCGCGTTGGGACTGCGGACGTGCTCGACCAGCACGAGCCGACCGCCGGGGCGGAGCACGCGATGCGCCTCGTTGAGTGCGCGTCGATAGTCGGGGATCGTGCAAAGGCTCAAAAGGGATACGACGCAGTCGACGCTCTCGTCCCGGATAGGGAGCTGCTGCGCATCGCCGCGGACGAGCCAGACTCTCACGCGACTCTGGCGGGCACGGCTGCGGGCTCGCTCGAGCATCGCTGCACTCAGATCGAGCCCTATCACGGTCGTCGCTTCCGGATAGAACGGCAGCGTGCGACCCGTGCCGATGGCGATCTCCAGGACCCGCCCGGTCGCCTGGGTGGCAGCCCAGGCCCGCCAATCGCCCAACAGCCAGCGCTCGACCATGTCGAGGGCGCGGTCATAGCTGCCGGCGAGGCGATCGTAGTGCCGCGCGATCGCTCTGGTCTCGCGATCTGTCATGAGCGCTCCGTCCGCTCGGCGTCTGGTCGTCCAGTGTACCTGGTCAGTCACGGATGCAGCCGGTAGGCTTGGAGTGTAGTGCGGAGGAGGTCCTCGGACGCGATGTGGCTGATCGTACCGTTGATCTTCGTCCTCTCGTGGCGGACGACGCGGCGTCTCGGGCAGGCGTTCAACGAAACGGTGGCCTGGGTGGTCGGGTACTTCGCGACTGCGGGCGTCCTCTGGCTCGCTGACTTCGGCGGCATGGAGCTGATCGATACGCGTCCCAACGGTCCTGGCGCCCTGATCGCGGTCCTCGGCGGATTCGTCGGGATGTTCGTCAGTCGCTGGCGGTGGAAGCGGCGCGGGGGGCACCTCGAGCCGCGGCGCGAGGTGGTACGCGACATCGCGCGTGGTCTCGGCCGGTTCAGTGCGAGCCGGCGGGGCACAGCGGGCGCCGCTGGGGGAGGAGTGGCAGCCCGGCACACGACGGACGATTTCTCGAGCGCTGCCGGTCGGCTACTCGGCCGCGCAGCAGCGAACGTGCTCGTGCCCGAGTTGCGGCGGAAGAATCCATGGATGCGTGCCGTGCGCGCTTTCGTCGCTGGGGCGCGCTCGCAGCGGAAATGAGGACTACCAACGGAAAGGAGCGCCATGGAGGGGGAGCGACGACTGCCCACCCGTGAGGAGGCGTGGGCGCTCGTGCGGGAGTACACGACGCAGCCGCACCTCTTGCGTCACATGCGGGCTGTCGAGGCGGCGATGCGAGCGTACGCGCGGCGTTTTGGTGAGGACGAGGAGCTCTGGGGGTTGGTCGGGCTCCTGCACGATTTCGACTACGAGCGGTACCCGAATATCAGCAGCGAGGGGCATCCGGTCGTCGGATCGCGGATTCTGCGCGAACGTGGATATCCGGAAGAGGTCATCCGGGCGATTCTGGCGCACGCCAGTGAGGTGACGGGCGTCTATCCGGAAACACTGATGGAGAAGACGCTCGTTGCGGTCGACGAGTTGACTGGGTTCCTCGTTGCGGTCGCACTGGTGCGGCCGACGAAGAGTATCCTGGACGTCGAGGTCTCGAGCGTCAAGAAGAAGTGGAAAGCCAAGGAATTCGCAGCGGCAGTGAACCGTCGCGAGATCGAGCACGCGGCCGAAGCGCTCGGTCTTCCGCTGGAGGAGCACATCGCAGTCGTACTCGGTGCGATGAAGGAGATCGCTGAGGAGCTTGGACTGGGACGCACGCCGGTCGAGGCGTGACGCCGAGCCCCGGAGGAACATGGGGCGGGTCCCGGCCGGGACCCGCCCCGCCACGTCGGGCGATCAACCCGTCTTGATTTCCGTCCAGAGCCGGTCGAACTTGAGGGCGCCTTCCTCGCCGACGTCCTTGATCCACTGGAGGCGCTTCCAGACCTCCGGTGGCGGGTACACGCCGGGATTCTTGAGCACTTCTTCGTCGATGTAACCCTGCTCGCGCGCCGCTTTGTTCGGGCAACCGTACATGATGTAGTTGGCGTTGCGTCCAGCGATGTCTGGACGATTGAGGAAATCGATGAAGGCCATGGCCGTGTACTTGTGCGGTGCCGTCTTGGGCACGCAGAGGTTGTCCTGCCAGACCGTGCAGCCCTCGAGGGGAATGACATAGCGGAGGCTCGGCTTTTCGGCCTGCGACATGAGTGCATCTCCGGTCCAGATGTGTGAGATCAGCGCTTCCCCGGCGACGAGCAGGTCGTCGTTGTTCTGGCTCGAGTAGGCGAGGACGTACGGCTTTTGTGCCAGGAGGAGTTCCTTGGCTTTGGCGAGTGCCTCGTCGCTCGTCTCGTTGATCTCGTACCCGAGGTACATGAGCGCAGCGCCGATCACCTCGCGCTGGTCGTCCAGCATGACGACCTTCCCTCGCGCCTCGGGCCGGGGTTCGAACACTTCTTTCCAGCTCTCGAGGTCGTCGCCGAGGACACTGGTGTCGTAGCTGTACCCGGACGTACCCCACATGTAGGGCACGCTATAGGTGTTGTCGGGATCGTAATAGGGCTTCAAGTTTTCCGGATCGATATGCTCGATCGTGCGGACGATCGAGTAGTCGAGCGGTTCCAGCATGCCGAGGTTGATCATGATGCTGACCATGTAGTCGGAGGGCACGATGACGTCGTACCCGGTAGCGCCACCCTGGAGCTTGGCCAACAGGTCTTCGTTCGAGGCGTAGGTGTCCATCGTGACCTTGACGCCGTAGGTCTCCTGGAACTCGGTCAAGACCTCGGGATCGATGTATTCGGACCAGTTGTAGAAGTTGAGTTCCTTGTCGAGTTTGCTCGGATCGATGTAGTCCGGAATCGCGCCGGTAGCGCCGGCTGGCGTCTCAGTCGTGGATGCCGGCTGAGTGGCTGGTGCAGGTGTCGCCTCACCACGTTGGCAGGCGGCGAGCAGGCTCGCAATCGCGGGTGCACTGAGACCGAGGAGGCCGAGGCGCCGCAGGAGTTCGCGGCGGGAGAGCCGCCCCTGCTGGTAATCACTGAGCCAGCGCTGAATCCGCGAGTGATCCATCGAGCATCCTCCTCACGTTACGTCGATCGCCGTCGCTGGAGCGCGAGTGAACCGAGGACGAGGATCATCGAGGCGAGCAGCATGACGGTGGAGAGCGCATTGACGTCCGGCGTGATGCCGCGCCGCACCCGTCCGTAGATCTCGAGCGGCAACGTGGTCGAACCGACGCCGGCGTTGAAGAAGGTGATCACGAAGTCGTCGATCGAGAGCGTGAAGGCGAGCAGCGCACCGGCGATGATACCGGGCATCAGGAGGGGCAGGGTCACGTACCGGAACGTCTGCCAGTCGTTCGCGCCGAGGTCCTGCGCTGCCTGTTCGAGCGTCCGGTCGAAGTCGGCCAGTCGAGCCCGCACGACGACCGCGACGAAGGGAAACGAGAAGGCGATGTGCGCGATGGTGATGGTGCCGAGCCCGAAGTTCAAGCGTAGGCCGAAGAGGTGGTCCAGCCACTGGAAGCAGAGATTGAAGAAGACCAGGAGCGCGATCGCCATCACGATCTCCGGCACGATGATGGGCAGGTACATCGCCCCTTCGTACAGGCGCTTGACGCGGAAGCGGGTACGCTCGAGTGCCAGGGCGGTCAGCGTGCCGATGACGGTCGAGACGAGAGTGGAGACGACGGCGATGATGAGCGAGTTCTGGGCGGCGATCCGCACACGCTCGTCGTGCACCATCCGCACGTACCAGTCGAGCGTGAAGCCCATCCAGACCTGCATTTGGCGTGAGGCGTTGAAACTGAAGATCGACATCACGACGATCGGGGCATACAGGAAGATGAAGGTGAGGAAGACGTTGAGCCATAAGACGCTCCACCCGAGCGAGAGGCGGCGTCTGGCCAGTCGAACGCTCGCCACAGTTTTGACTGATGCGGGTGCCACCGTCATATGCGCCGTGCCTCCCCGAGCCGGAAGTAGAGCATGGTGGCCGCGAGCACGATCGCCATCAGGACGAACGAGACAGCTGAGCCGAACGGCCAGTGGCGGACTGTCAAGAATTGCTGGTTGATGAGATTGGCGATCATGACGACTTTACCGCCACCGAGGAGATCCGGCGTGACGAACGCGCCCACCGACGGAATGAAGACGAGGATCGAGCCGGCCAGCACGCCTGGAAGTGTGAGCGGCAGCAGAACTTTCCAGAACACGTGCCATGTGTTGGCGCCCAAGTCCTGTGCGGCTTCGACCAGCGTGAAGTCGAACTTCTCGATCGATGCATAGATGGGAAGAATCATGAAGGGGAGATAGCCATAGACGAGTCCGAGGACCACCGCGAAGGGCGTGAACAGCATCGTCAAGGGGCGCTCGATGCTGTTCGGCCACTGGAGCGCGTTGTTGATGAGGCCGTCCGCGCGGAGCAAGAGCATGATCGCGTAGGTGCGGACGAGAAAGTTCGTCCAGAACGGAATGAGTACGAGTACCAGCAAGGCGTTGCGCCAGCGACGCGGACTGCGCGCGATGACGAACGCGAACGGATAGCCGATGACGAGACAGATGACGGTCGTCAGGAGCGCGAGCCAAACGGAGACGAGAAACACCCGGATGTAGAGCCAGTCGAAGAACCGTACATAGTTTTCGAGTGTGAAGCTCCAGTCGATCGTCCCGTACGGTCCGCGCCGGGTGAAGCTGTACGCGAACACGATCGTGATCGGCAGTAGGAAAAAGACGAGCAACCACAAGCCACCCGGGCCAGCAAGAAACAGGGCCCGCAGGCTCTCCCGCTGGCGAACTGCATCGCTCAGCCGTTGCGTCCAACTGAGAGCGCGCTCGTCGGTTCGTGCCTGTTCGACGACTGCCACGGTGAACACTCCCCCGTTCAGTCCAGGAGTACCCGGGCGGCGTCCGGTGCCCAAGTCAGTGAGACGAAGGAGCCGACCGGAAGGAGGTCGCCTCCGTCGAGTCGGTTGCGGTCGTTCTGGCACCGGACGCGCACCGTCGTGGTGTCGTCGATCCGCACCACGTAAAAGGTATCGGTACCGATGTAGATGACTTCTTCGACGCGCCCCGTCAGTATCCCGTTCGCGCCGGGAGCTTCCGCGGGGAGGATTTCGATCTTTTCTGGTCGCACAGCAACTGTCACCTCGCGCTGCGAGGCGAGCGAACGGTCGATAGGGACGCGTAGTGGCCGCGCACCCGGTAGGAGGACCGTCGCAGTGTCGCCGTCGATCTCGCTGATCTGTCCAGGAAGGAAGTTGGTTTCACCGATGAAGTCGGCGACGAAACGCGAGGCCGGCCGCTCGTAGATCTCGACCGGTGTGCCGACCTGGAGGACGCGTCCAGCATTCATGACCGCGATGCGGTCCGACATCGTCAACGCTTCCTCCTGGTCGTGGGTGACGTAAATGAACGTGATGCCGACGGTCATCTGGAGATGCTTGAGCTCGAGCTGCATCTCCTTACGCAGCTTGAGGTCCAGTGCACCGAGCGGCTCGTCCAGAAGCAACACACGCGGACGATTGACGAGCGCGCGCGCCAAGGCGACACGCTGCTGCTGGCCACCAGAGAGTTGCCGCGGATAGCGTTCCTCGAAACCGCTCAGGCGTACCAGTTGGAGGGCCTCTCGGACACGGCGCGCGATCTCATCGCGCGGGACACGCTTCATCTTGAGACCGAAGGCGACGTTTTCGAACACCGTCATGTGCGGAAAGAGGGCGTAGTTCTGGAAGACGGTATTGACGTTCCGACGGAAGGGGGGCGTGTGTCCCATGGGACGCCCTTCGATCCGCACCTCCCCGGAGGTGGGATGTTCGAAGCCGGCGATCATGCGCAGCGTCGTCGTCTTCCCGCAGCCGGAGGGGCCCAGGAGGGAGAAGAACTCACCTTGGTAGATCTGGAGCGACACCCGGTCGACAGCGACGACGCCGTTGTCGAAGACCTTGGTCACGTCGACCAATTCGACGTCGATGGGTCGATCCAATTGTCCGAATCCTCCCATGCCGCTCGTTCGTCGTCCTCTGCTGGCCGAGGTGAATAGGCCGCGAACTATTCTATACCGTACGATGACGCTCGCGGCAAACCGGTCGCAACCGCAGGTCTGATTCGTTCCCACGGAGCGGCCAGCAGGTCCGCTGGCGGACGATCTCCGCACTCGGGTACCAGTGTTCCCGGGCCTGTCCCACGAGGTAGAGCGAGCCAGTGACGAGGACGAGATCGTCGGGCCGGGCCAACTGCAGGACGACGTCGACCGCTTCGCTGACGTCCCGGATGGGGACGGCTGGCGTGCCCAGCTGTTCGAAGATGCGTGCCAGTTCGATCGGATCGGCCGCCGTCCGCAGCGTCGCCTCCGGGGCCGTCGTGATCACCACGTCGACGTGCGATGCGAGCATGGTCGCCATCTCGGTGGCGTCGTGGCCGTCCAGGACGCCGAAGACTGCGATGCGCCGTGCGGGTCTGGGTAGGTCACCGACTGCCGAGAGGAGGGCCTGCAGCTTCTGCGGATTGTGGGCACCGTCGAGGAGCACAGTCGGCGAGTTATGGACCACTTCGAAGCGACCGGGAAAGCGCGCGCGCCTCAGCCCCTCGGCAATGGCTGCCTCCGCGCGCTCGGCGGGCCACCCCAGTGCGCGAACGGCTGCGATCGCCAGCGCAGCGTTCTGTGCTTGGTACCGGCCATGCAAGCCGAGACGATAACGATGCCCGGTGGAGCCGTCGACGAGGACGGTCGTCGTTTCCTCTCGATCGACGGTGAAGTCCCGACCCACGGCGACGACCGCCAGCGGCGCATCCTTCGCGCGCGCTTCCTCTGCGATGACGGCGAGCAGTGCCGGGTCCTCGACTCCAGTCACGACTGGCCGCCCCGGTTTGATGATGCCGGCCTTGTGCCAGGCGATGTCGCGAATGGTGGGACCGAGCGTCCGCAGATGGTCCAGGCCGACCGTGGTGATGACCGCCACTTCCGGCGTGACGACGTTGGTCAGATCGAACCGCCCACCCACGCCGACTTCGATGACAGCGAAGTCGACCGCCTCGCGTTGGAACGCGTAAAAGGTCAGAGCGGTCCAGAATTCTCCGTATGTCAGCGCTGCTCCGCCGTGTGCCATCCAGTGGCGTACGAGTCCGTCCATTTCGGCGACGTACTGTGCGAAACGGTCGGCCGCGAGCAGCTGCCCGTCGATCTGGAGCTTTTCCGTTTCGACCTGGAGGTATGGCGACGTGTGGAGTCCGACACGGTAGCCTGCGGCGTGCAGAATGCTGGCGATGAAGGCGCTCGTCGAACCTTTCCCGGAGGTGCCGGTAACGTGGATCACCGGATAGGCTCGGTGCGGTGAGCCGATGCAATCGAGGAAGGTCTGCAACCGTTCGAGTCGCTGTCGGGCGCGGGCACGGACGACTGCGGGCGGGGTGCCTGGCGGTGGCCCTGGCGGAGCCTGGATCAGGGCACGCAGATAGGCGACAGCCCAGCGGTACCGGGAGTCGAGTGTTTGCTGTTCGGTCATGACCCGTCGAATCCTCGCCATCGTGCGCTACACTACCACCCGTGGTGGCGTCGTGATTGTAGCGCCCGAATGCAGCTGACGACGGTGTACCAGTCGGATACCTGCCCGGTTTGGCGTCTCTTCACCAGCACAGCGCTCGGCTCGAGTGTCGTCGCCGGATTCTCGGTCGGTGCAGTGCTCTTCGCGGCGCGGCTGGTGCCTGGTCTCTCGCTGCCTCCACACTTTGCAGCCTTCCACGGGTACGTGCAAGTCCATGCCTTCGCGGTACTGATGACACTGGGCGTCCTCTACTGGTTTCTCCCGCGACTCTGGGGAACGGTACCTGCACCCACACGTCGCGTCTCTGCTGCTTTCGCCTTGCTGTTTGGCGGTCTCTGGGCGGTGCTGGCGGGATCGCTCCTCGCAGCGGAGTCTCTCGTGGTCGCCGGCTCGGTCGTGCAGGTCGCCGGTGCATGCTTGGTCGTCGCCGATTTTTTCTGCTTCTACCGCGGGCGGCAACACCGCACGAAGGGACACGATCCAGCCCTGCTGGCTGCGCTCGTGGTAGCGTCTCTCTCGCTCCCTCTCGCGTACGTCTTCCGCGCCTGGGCGGTCCGCGACACCGTGCGAGCGTTCGTCGACCTCTCGTACCTCCTTGCCTTCTACGGGGTCCTCGTACCGATCGCGTTGACCATGTCAGGCCGCCTCTTTCCGCTGTACTTCCGCACCCGTCTGCCGTCTCGTGGCTGGCTGGCGTTCTGGTTGGGGATCGGTTCCGTCGGTTTGGTGTTCCGCATGCTCGGCCTCGTCTCGGGAATGGCGAACGGCGTACGCATCGGCAGCGGGCTCCAGGGCTCGGCCATACTCGGTGCGATCGTGGCGCTACGGTTGGTCGAGCCCAGGGTCCCTCGCCCAGGCGCAGCGCGGGTACTGTGGCGCGACCCCACAGCCTGGATCGTTCATGGAGCCTATCTCTGTCTGGGGGTGGTCGCGTTTCTGCACCTGCATGGACTCGTGACCGGTGAGAGCATTCCGCTCTCGCTCGAGTGGCATCTGGTCGGTGTAGGGTACGCGACCTGCTTGATCGTCGGTGTAGGGATGCATCTCCTCCCCGGCTTCGCTCGGCAGCGTATGCGTTCGCAGCGGGTCGCGTGGGTACTCTTGCTGTCGTCCTTCGGGATGGTGCTCTTGCGTCTCGTGCCGTTCGTCGGGGAGGGGGTCTACGCAGCTCTGAGTGGGACAGTCGCCGGGGTGCTAGGGGTGGCGACGGTCACCCTGTTCGCCTGGAATGTCGGGCTGTTGGCTCCGCTTCGGAGAACAACGTCGGACACCGACGAGTTCGAGTACACTAGGGTTGCGAAATAGCGGCGGGGAGCGGAACAGAAGGACTGTGAACGATGAGCCAGTTGACGCGCGAGCAGATCATCGAGGCGCTGCGGCCGGTGCAGGATCCCGAACTCCGCCGGAGCCTGGTGGAGCTCGGCATGATCAAGGACGTGGCGATCGAGGGTAGCACCGTGCGAGTCCAGGTCGAGCTGACGACTCCGGCCTGCCCCCTGCGAGAACACATCCGCACCGACGTGGAACGAGCGGTATCAGCGCTTCAGGGGGTAGAGCGCGTCGAGGTCGCATTTACGGCTCGCGTGCGTGCTGCTGGGACAGGGCTCCCCGACCGACAACCGATCCCGGGAGTCAAGAACACGATCGCTGTCGCGAGCGGTAAGGGTGGAGTCGGCAAGTCGACTGTGGCCGTGAACCTGGCGGTGGCGCTGGCACAGGAGGGCGCTGCTGTCGGTCTGCTGGATGCGGACGTCTATGGTCCCAGTATTCCCCTCATGCTCGGGGCTGAGGAGCAACCAGGGCTCGCCGACAACAAGATCGTCCCCGGCCGGGCGCACGGGATCGCGGTGATGTCCGTCGGTTACATCCTCGATCCGGAGAAAGCGCTCATCTGGCGCGGCCCCTTGGTTTCGCAACTCATCCGGCAGTTTTTGAACGATGTCCAGTGGGGAGAACTGGACTACCTCGTCATCGACCTGCCGCCGGGAACCGGAGATGTCCAGTTGACGCTGGTGCAGACGATCCCGCTCTCTGGCGCGATCATCGTGACGACACCGCAGGATGTCGCACTGGCCGATGCCATCAAGGGGCTTCAGATGTTCCGCGAGGTCAAGACGCCGGTGCTCGGGATCATCGAGAACATGAGTTACTTCGTCTGTCCCCACTGCGGCCACCGGACCGAGATCTTCGGGTCGGGAGGCGGTGAGCGTGTGGCCACGACCTACGGTGTGCCCTTGCTGGGGCAAATTCCGATCGATCCCGTCATTCGCGAAGGTGGGGATACTGGCCAGCCAGTCGTCGTCGGCGCGCCGGAGTCGGCGACGGCTCAGGCCTTCCGTGAGGCCGCGCGCCAGGCTGCGGCGCGGCTCGCTGTGGAAGCCGCCCGCAAGCCGCGGAAACCGACGGTGCTCCTCCGACCGACCCGCTGAACAACGCAGAGGACACAGTCGCCGTCTGGTCTGCTACGATCGGCACCAGGAGGGGAGGCGATGCGCTGCCGCCAGTGTGGAGACGAGTTACCGACTACTGCGCGCTTCTGTCCGTGGTGCGGTGCCGCTGTCGCAGCCGGGGAATCGCGACCGCGACGGCGGGTGGTGATCACCGGGATCGGTGCGGTCACGCCGCTCGGACTCAGCGCCGAGGAGACCTGGCAGCGCGTATTGCGCGGTGAGTCCGGCGTCCGGCGGATCGAGCGCTTCGATCCGAGCGAGTTGCCCGTGCAGATCGCGGCCGAGGTGCGTGACTTCCGGCTCGGTGAGTGGGTCGACCCGAAGACTGCGCGCCAGATGGCGATGTTCAGTCAGTACGCGTTGGAGGCGGGCGGGCAGGCGTTCTGCGACGCCGGACTGCGCGAGGGTGCCTTCGATCCCGCGCGCGCCGCGGTGGTGATCGGCACGGGCGCGGGTGGGATGGCCACGATCTTGGAGACCCAAGAACTGGCGCAGCGTCGTGGCCTGATGCGCGTCTCGCCTCATTTCATGACGACGTTCCCCCACAACATGCCCGCCTATCACCTCGCGCAGGCGTTCCGCTTCGTCGGACCGAGCCTCACCGTCTCCACTGCCTGCGCCACGGGTGCACAGGCGATCGGCGAGGCGGCAGAGATGATCCGAGCTGGCATCGCCGATCTGGCACTCGCCGGAGGCACGGAGTACTGTGTCTTCCCACTGTTCATCGCGAGCTTTGCGGTCCAGCGAGCGGCTTCGACCTGGAACGACCGCCCCGAAGAGGCGAGCCGACCGTTCGATGCCGAGCGGCACGGGTTCGTGGTCGGAGAAGGTGCCGGCATCGTGGTGCTCGAGGAGCTGGAGCACGCCCGGGCGCGAGGAGCTCGTATCTACGCTGAGTTGCTGGGGTACGCCTCGAGCAACGACGGCTACCACCCGATCGCGCCGGATCCGGAAGGGAGCGGGGCGGCGCGGGCGATCCGCGGAGCTTTGGCCGACGCCGGGGTACGACCGGAGGACGTCGATTACATCAACGCCCACGCTGCCTCGACGCCGCTGGGCGACCGCGCCGAGACGATCGCCATCAAGACGGTGTTCGGTGAGCATGCGTATCGGATTCCGATCAGCTCCACCAAGTCGATGATCGGTCACCTGATGGGTGCAGCGGGAGCGGTGGAATCGATCGTCACCATTCTGAGCATCCGTGACGGTGTTATCCATCCCACGCGGAACTACACCACGCAGGATCCGGAGTGCGACCTCGATTACGTTCCAGAAGGAGCGCGACACCAGCGTGTCCGGATCGCTCTCAAGAATTCATTCGGTCTCGGGGGGCAGAACTGTTGCCTCGTCTTCGCGGCATGGGAGGATCGGGAGTACAGGGGCTGAGGAGGCTGCGATGCCAAAAGGATATGCACCGGTGAGCGGGCTCGAGCTCCCGCGGTTCGCGGGTATCCGCACGTTCGCTCGCTTGCCGCATGTCAAGGATCTCGTTGGTGTCGATGTGGCCATCGTCGGGGCGCCCTTCGATACGGGGGTGACCTATCGCGTCGGTGCGCGCTTCGGTCCCGCAGCGGTGCGCGAGATGTCGGCGATGTTGCGCTCCTACCATCCGTCGCTCGACGTGGATGTCTACGAGTATCTGTCCGTCGTCGACTACGGCGACTTGCCGGTCGTGCCGGGATATATCGAAGACAGCTACGCGGCGATCGAGCGTGGGTTGCAGCCGCTGTTGGACAGCAGTGTCGTACCGTTCGTGATCGGCGGTGACCATTCCATCACGTTGGCCGAACTGCGTGCCGTTGCCGCCCGCTACGGTCCGGTCGGTTTCGTGCAGTTCGACTCGCATACCGACACCTGGGACGAGTACTGGGGCAAGAAGTACACGCACGGGACGCCGTTCCGGCGCGCGGTCGAGGAAGGGTTGATCGACACCCGGCGCGCGATCCAGGTCGGTATGCGCGGGTCGCTATACGGGCCGGAAGACCTGGACCAGTCGAAAGCGCTCGGATTCGAGGTCTGGACTGCTGACGACGTGCGGCGCACCGGGCTGGGAGCGGTGATCGAAGCGATCCGCCGCCGGGTGGGAAGCGGTCCAGTGTTCGTCAGCTTCGATATCGACTTCCTCGACCCTGTTTACGCGCCGGGGACAGGGACCCCGGAGGTCGGGGGCTTCACGACACGCGAGGCGCAAGAGTTGTTGCGTGGTCTCGTCGGGGTGGACATCGTCGCCGCCGACGTCGTCGAAGTCTTGCCGGCGCACGACGTCAGCGGGGTGACTGCGCTCGCCGCAGCGAATATGCTCTTCGAGCTCTTGGCCGTTTTGGCATTCAATCGACGGAGCACGCAGGTGTCTTGACTGTGGAGAGTGGGCCGCTTTGCTCGGACGTCGCCCCCGGTCTGCCGAGAGGAGGTTCTGTGGCCGAGACGAGTGACGGAGTCGGCTACCCCTGGCGGCCGCGTTTCAGCGGGCTGCGGACGTTCGCGCGCTTTCCCTACGCCAGCGAACCGGACGGAGTCGATATCGCTGTCGTCGGTATCCCGTTCGATACGGGGGTGACCTATCACCCCGGCGCGCGCTTCGGTCCGGCTGCCATACGGGAACATTCGTCGCGCATCGAATGCTATCACCCGGTGCTGGATATCGACGTGACCGAGTTCGTCTCTGTCGTCGACGCCGGTGACACACCGGTCGTCCCGATGGACACCGAGCAGAGTTACCACCTCATCGCGCAGACGCTCGAGCCGTTCCTCGCGCGCGCGGTGGTGCCGATCGGGCTCGGCGGTGACCATTCCGTCTCCTTGCCAGAGCTGCGTGCGGTGGCGCAGCAGTATGGTCCGGTCGCGCTCGTGCACTTCGATGCCCACGTGGACACCTGGGACACCATTTGGGGGACGCGCTACAACCACGGCACTCCCTTTCGCCGGGCGGTCGAGGAGGGGTTGATCGATCCCGGCCGTTCTATCCAGATCGGCATCCGCGGATCGCTCGGTGAACGGGGGGAACTCGAGCAGTCGCGCGAGCTCGGATTCGACGTGTGGACGGCACGCGAGGTGCGGCGCGCCGGCATCGAGGTGGTCACGGCGGCGGTACGGCAGCGGGTGGGTTCGCATCCGGTGTTCCTGAGTTTCGACATCGATTTCCTCGATCCGGCCTTCGCGCCGGGAACCGGAACCCCCGAAGTCGGTGGCTTCACCACGTGGGAAGCGCAGGAGTTCCTCTGGGGCTTGGTCGGCCTGCACATCGTCGGTGCCGACCTCGTCGAGGTCCTGCCTGACCGCGACCCTACGGGTGTCACGGCACTGATCGCGGCGAATCTAGTGTTCGATATGATCGCAGTGATCGCTGCCACCAGGAGGGAGCAGCGCAATGGCGCAGCCGACGGCGCCGAGTGAGCATATCCTCTTCGGCCGTATCCCGAAGCGGGCGGCGCAGGTCCGTCCCACAGTGCCGATCGCCTTCCCGCTCAAGGAGGGACAGTTGCTCCAGATTACCGATGTGCAGGGCAAACAAGTGGCGGACATGGTGGCTTTCAACGCGCACGACGTGCGGGAGTACCTCTCTCCGTCGCACACGCGCGCGATCAACAACTCGCTCGTGCTCGTACAGGGAATGACGCTCTACAGCAACCGCCGCAATCCGATGCTCGTGTTGCTGGAGGATACCGTCGGCCGTCACGATCTCCTCTTTCCAGCCTGTGATCGACGCGGGTATCTGGAGGACTACGGTCTGCCCGACCACCCGAACTGCAAGGACAACTTCCTCCGCGTCCTCGCCGAGTACGGCATCCAGGAAGACGACCTGCCCGATCCGGTGCACTGGTTCATGCACGTCGGTGTCGTCGCGAAAGGGCGTTTCGAGATCCGAGAGCCGCTTTCCGAACGGAACGACTACGTCCTCTTGCGAGCGCTGATGGACCTGGTCGTTGCGGTCTCGGCCTGTCCGCAGGATCAAAACGCGTGCAACGCGTTCAACCCGACCGACATCCTCGTGCGCGTCTACGATTGACGTCGGGCTCCGCAGTGCATGGACGACTGATACGGATCGGGATGGTCCCGGCGAAACCGGAGCGACCTCGTGTCGCATGGAGGCATGAGAGTGGCGGCCGCATCTTGCGGCACAGCTCTGCCCGGCGAGCTTTCCGTCGGTAATCAGGTTCGACGTCTCGCAGAGCAAAGGGTGCGCACCTGCGTCGACGAGCGAGGCGTCGCTCGTGTGCGGGCGTCCGCACGCACTCGCTGCGCTGCTCGGCGACTTGTCGTCTGTTGCGTCGATCGCGGGAGGGTATCTACCGCCGGTGTAGCCGTGGGCGTGAGCAACGATTGGGGCGTTCAGTCGGCCCGGTGTTTCCCGCGGGGACTCGCGGCTCGTGGAGCGGGTGCGGTAGTCTCCTCGCTCGTCAACTCCAGCCGCGTGCGATAGGGGATGCGGTACTGGCGGAGCAAGTTCGGTACGTTGATGCTCCGGAAGGCGGTGGCCGAGCGTGGCTGTCCGTGCGGCGAGATCGCCATGCGCGTCGGGAGATAGCGTCCCAGGCGACCAGCGCGGATCGCTTCGGCCAGAAGATCCAGGTCGGCACGACCGGGTATGTCCTCGATCGACAGGTCGGGTGGTCCGCTGAAGGGATCGCGGTCCAACCAGATGTAGAGCTTGCGTTCCCCGGTCGCTGCGCTACGTGGTCGCTCGTTCATCGGCATCACGACGTGAAGGGAATCCAGGCGTCAGCAGCCGGGAGACGCTCTTCGACAGGCGACGCTGGTTGGAGGCGCAAGAGGGCCTCGATATCGACGCGGCGGTAGAGACGCTGCCGGCCGATACCGCGCCGATAGCTCCGGATGCGGCCACGGCTCGCATAGGCATAGAGTGTCTCTCGTTTCACGCCGAGCAACGCTGCCGCTTCCTCAGCGGTCAGATACTCGACACCGTCGATTTCGATCATCGCTGGCTCCCGTCTGCGATCCGCAACGCCAGAGTATAGCGGAAGCCGCGGCGTGCGTCTACGAGGGCGTCGCGTACGAGCACGTAGACATCAGCGGACGAGGGCTGCAGTGATCATACCGCTGCCAGCGAGGTGGCGGCGCTGCGAGACGACGTCAGGCGACGAACCCTCGGTGACGGTGCGGCATCGCCGAGAAAGGGGGAAAACGAGGTGCAGCGCGCGGCGGTATGTGGTATCCTCTACGAGTGTGCCGGCACGGTAGCACGTGCTAATCTCGGTACCGAAGGGGTGTGAGGCCAGGTGGCGAAGTCGGTTCACGTCGAGCTGCGTGAGAACGAGAGCTTCGATGCGCTCCTGAAGCGATTCACCAAGGAGCTGCAGAAGGCCGGTGTGCTGCGGGACTACCGCGCCAAGCGGCACTACGTGAGCAAGTCGGAGCAGCGCCGAGCCAAGCTTCGCAAGGCAGAGCATCGCCGTCGTCGCAAGCTCGCGAAGCTCGCCAAGAAGGGCCAGCTCGGGCTCTGACCGTGCGATCCGCCGGAGCGCGCGCGGAACAGCGCAATGGCTCGTTCTTCGCTCGTATCGTGCAGTGGACGTGGCTGTTGCCCGTCGCGACAGCCACGTTTCTCGTTTTTGTGGCTGGTTCGGTCTACTCGATCGGTCAGCTCGGTCTGACGCCCCTGTGGCTCTTCGTCTTGTTGCTTCCGTCGTTCGTCGCCACGACCTTGGCGTTGATGGTGGCGTTGTCGGACCTCCTCCAACGACCAGCAGAACGCTATCCGCTCGGCGGACGCTGGTTCTGGGTCGTGCTGGTGGTCGGGTTGAATGTCCTCGCGTTCCTCCCGTACTGGTTGTTCGTCATGCGACCTCAGCCAGTCGGTGACGAGCGCGCAGACCGTGCGGAGAGCGACCGCAGCGCTGCCTGAAGCTCGGAGATCAACGCTTGGACCTCGCTCGCTGGAGCGTGCGCGGCGATCGCATCATCCAAGCGTTGGAAGAGGTCGTCGATGCGTGCTCGCTGCGTCGGTTCCACCTGTGCGCGGATCTCGTCCCACTGCGTCCGCGCGCGACGCACTGCCGACTGAGCCGCGGCGAACTCCTCCGGCTGCAGGATCGCTCCCTCGCGCACCGTGTCGTCCGTATAGAGCGACAGCGCGACGACGTCCAGTTCCGTCGCGATGCGCGCAGCTGTCGTCGACACATCCGCCGTCCCAGCAGCAGGACGGCGGAACGACAACCAGGCAGCGACGAGAAGCGCCGCGAGCACGATCGCTCCGGCGAGGAGTGCCACGGGCAGCCAGACGGGAGTTCGTCGGTGCGGTCGCACGACGGCCATCGCACACCTCACAGCCGCGCGGCTTGACCGACCAGCAGGCAACCGATCGCGTCATGGGGCAGGGCATCGTCCGGCGGGAGGGGACGGTCGAAGAGTAGGCAGCGCGCACCGACGATAGCGCAGGCGCACCCGCGCGCTGGGTGTCGAACCTCACGGATACTCGCTGCTTCCAGTGCCCGGCAGGCGCCGTCCAGTGCGTGGAAACAGATAGCGCCGTGGCGATCGAGCACGACCAGTGGTCGACGCTCGCGGCGGAAGGGGCCGACGCCGGTGCGAACCACTGTGGTGAAGACCCGGTAGTACGGGTTCTCGAACTGCAGCTGCACGCGCTCGACCGGCACACCGAACGCGCGGGCAGCGAGCTCGCGCGCTGTCTCGCGGTCGATGCACGGCACGAGCGTCGGGCCTGCGTGTGGATCGACGGCGACGGCGCGGATGCGGCTCGCCTGCCGCTCGGGAATCGGCTCGACCATGACCTGTACGCTCCCTGCCGGCGCCCCGAAGGAGACGAGCCGGCGCTCGACCCGCTCGACGTGAGCCAGCAGTTCCGTGCTGGTAAGAGCGTGCACTTCCTCGATCACGCTCAAGGGCGTGGTAGCAGCTCCCACCGCTGCGATCACCTCGGCGTGGGGAGCGACGGAGGCTTCCAACCCGAGCCGCCGTGCTAGGGAGGGTGCGAGCACTCCAGCGCCACCGCCCAAGCCGATCACGTGCGCTTGTTCGAGGTCGTACTCGCGGAGGAGACCTCGCGCCAGCGGCAGGAGCGCCTCGATCGCGCTGGCGAGGACCGTGCGCGCGAGCTCCTCGGCCGAGGTACCGAGCGAGCGGGCGACAGCCGCGTAGGCTTCGCGTGCCCGGGGCTGATCGCCGAAGGCGTAATCCGACGGTTCCAGCAGCCCGAGGGCGTTCGCGGCGTCGGTGACTGTCAGACCGGCGAGTTTGCCGTGCCGGTCGCGGACGACCACGTACTGTGGCGCATCGCCCGGCTGCGGAGCGATCGTCTCCCAGGTGAATGGCGGCTCCAGGTCTTCCGCGAAACTGACGTAGGGCAGACCAGCGACGTGGGCGCTGCGAGGACCGACGCCGGCGACCCGACCCCGCTCGATCCGGAAGAGCGAGCCACCGCCGATGCCGGCGACGTGGACGTCGACGGAGCGCAGGCACGTGGGGTGTTGCATGATCCGGACATATCGCAGGGCGGGACGGCCGTCGCGGATGACTCCGATATTGGTGCTCGTCCCTCCCACTTCCACGAAGAGCGCGTCGACGGTCGGTCGGGTGCGCAGGGCTCCGGCCACGCTGGCGGCCGGACCGGAGAGCATACTCGCGGCCGGTAGCGTGGCCAGCTGGGCGATGGGCACGACGCTCAGGTCACCCGTGAGTACCAGAGCCGGGGCATCGACCCCTGCCTCGCTGAGGGCTGTCTGCACCCACGCAGTCGTTTCCCGCATGCGGGGAAGGATGCTCGCATTGACGGCGGCGGTGAGCGTGCGCACCTCCAAGCCGTACAGCCCGGTCAGTTGATGGCCGGCTGTGGCTGGCAGGCCGAGCCGCTGGGCGACCTGGAGCGCCTGTTCCTCTGGGCTACAGTCCTCCACGGCGTAGGCAGCGGAAATTGCGACCGCGTGGGCACCAGTGGCGCGCAGATCCTCCAGGGCTCGTTCGAGCGTGGTCGCATCGACGTCCTCGAGATCGAGGTAGGCGTAGGAGAGGGACAGCGTGCGGCCGGGAGCGAGCTCGAGCCGTCCGATTCGTGTCCGCTGTTGCGTGCGCCGTCGTTCGGCGCGTGGACCGATAGCGAGGATGCCGACCGGTACGACGTCGCCTTCCAGAAGCGCATTGACGGCCTGCGTCGTGCTGAACGTCACCAGACCGACGTCAGCGAGCGTGAACGGAGCGTCGGCGAGCAACGCGCGTAGAGCAGCGATGGCACCGGCGGCGACCCCCTGCTCCGCCCGGTGTGTGGTCGGTACGGCCGTCCGCGCGAGCAGCTCGCCGGTCCGCGCATCGACCGCGACTGCTTTGGTGAAGGTTCCGCCGACGTCGATACCGATCCGGATCACTCCGCTCCCTCCCTCACTCCGAGAGTCTCACCGCTCGACGGACCGCCGTGCTGCGGTACCACGACCACCCCGTCCACAGCCAGGCCAAAAGATAGGCGACGACGAGAACCGCTTGGATTGCCAGTACCTCGCGCGTCGGATGCAGTCCCAAGAGGTCGGTCAGCAGCCGGTCGAACGCGGGGAGGTCGACGACCGTGACCGGAAGATACCCGAGCATCTGGAGTTCCCAGACAGCATGTCCGAGTATGGCGACCGAAAGCAGCATGATGACGACGACTGCGGCAGAGAGAAAGGCACGGAGCGGGAGCCGCGCACCGAGCGCAATCATCGCCCATCCGACGCCGATCAAGACCAGCGCAGCGAGCACCACGCCGAGGGCCACCCAGAGTTCCAACCGGCGTGCCATCAGTACCAAGGACTGGTAGAGGACCGCCGTTTCGGCGCCTTCGCGGTACACCGTCGTGAAGCCCAGGAGGGCGACCGCTGACGCCTTGCCCGTGGCCACCGCTTCCCACGCATGGGCACGGAGGTATTCCATCCAGCGTCGCGTATCGATGCGGCGGAGCAGCCACAGGCTGAGGGAGACCATGAGAGCCACGGCCAGGAGCGACATGACGACCTCGATGAGCTCGCGGCCGACCGGTACGACGCGCAGGACGACAACCAGCAGGAGCCACGTCGCCAGGCTCGCTGGCAGGGCGAGCAAGACACCGATCCAGAGCGGACGGCGCAGGCTCGGTTGGTGGATGCCCAAGTATCCCAACAGTGCAGCGATGACCAGCAGGGCCTCGATACCCTCACGGAACAGGATCGAGAAGGACGCGAGGGTGACGAAGAGCGGTGCAGCGACACCAGGGCCACCGATGGTCCGCTCCACCTCGACGAGCCCCTGGTCGATTTCCATGAGGATACGGTCGATCTCCTCCGGCGGTGCGCCGTCCTGGATCCGCTGTCGCCACTCGGCGAATTTCACCTCCATGGCGAACGTGAAGTCTGGATCGGCCACGCGGAGCGGGATCTCCACCAGTTCGAAGTGGTCGAGATAGGCCTGCCGCGCCAAGCGCAGGGCACGCTCGCGGTCTCCAGCTCGATACGCGTCGCGGCTCTGCTCCATGAGCGCACGGATGGCCGTCAACTCGTCCCGGACCGAGACCGGAGGCGCCTGCTCCTGTGCCTGCGTGCGGTGGGCCACAGCGGAGCAGAGCACAGCGACGAGAACGAGGAGCGTCGCAACACGTGCCCAGCGTGGCGCGGCGATCGTCACTGCAGAACCTCCTCGACCTCTCGGAGCCCGGTCTTCACCTCGTCGATCAGTTGGGCGACTTCTTCAGCTGGTCGTCCCTCGCGGATCGCGTCGCGGACGGCCTTGAAGTCCAGTTCCAGGCGCTCGACGAGTTCGCGCTGTCCGGCGTCGAGCAGTGGCGGCTCCAGCTGCTCGAAGCCTTCCAGATAGGCGTTCGCCGCCTGCTCGTACGCAGCATCCGCCTGCCCTCGCCGGTACAGCTCGAGCGCTTCGTCGAGCACGGTGTTGATCTGCGCGATCTGTTCGGTCGTCTCCGTCACTTGCGGCGAACTGATGCTGTAGGCCAGTCGCAGCTCAGCCGCCAAATGCCGGAGCCGCTCGCGTACCGTCTCGCTGTCGGCGAACGGCGTGCCCACCTGGTCCCGGAACTTGGCCAGCCCACTCTGCTCCAAGGTGGTGAGGTCCTCCCGGACTTCCTGTGCTGCCTCCGCGCCAGTAGCCGGGGCTGCAGCGAGGACATCGGGAAGCTCGCTGCGCAACACCTGGAAGAAGCCCCATGCGTCCTGGAATTCCTCGATGTTGGTGATCTGACCGTTCTCGACCGCTTCCGCCAGCTCGGTCGCGACTGCCTCAGCGAGGGATGCGAGTGCAGCAGCGCGCAGCGTCGACGCATCGTTGCCGGCTCGCTGGAGCACCGAATCGAGCGCTCGTCGCAGTGCATCCTGAGCTGCCTGGTTGTGGCGGAGCGCGTCGCTCGACTGCCCTTGCGTGGCCTGGAGATAGGCGTCGAGTGGTTCCCGGATCCCGTGCAGGTCGTATCGCTCGAGCGTCCCCGCGATCGATGCCCAGTATTCCGCCGTGGGGTGCGCGGCGTGCGCTTGTGCCAACGTCCAATTCCCCTGCTCGAGATTGGCGCGACTGGCCTCGAGGTGTCCGAGCATCTCGTAGAGCGTCGTCACGAACCCCGCGTCGTCCGTCACGGCCGCACTGTGTGCCACGTGGCTTTCTCCCGTCGACGTCACTGTGGGTTGTGTAGGGGTGTGTGTCGATGCTGCAGCTTGTGGGGACGGCGTCGCTGCAGCGCCGGGCTCGGTTGCAGTGGTAGCCGAGTCGGAGGACCGGGAACACGCCGTAACGAACACTATGACCGACAGCAGGAGATGTACGAGGATCGCCCGCCGAATCGGGAATCGCGTCCCCGACACGCACATGCCTCCCTTCACCGTCCACACAGGTTCGTGTCGTCGTGCCCACTCCCGATTCAGTCGCCGGCGACCAAACCCGAGTAAAACACTCGGGATTGATTCTAGGCCGGGGATGAGACAGCGTCAAGGGGTCGTCGATCTGCTCCGGTGACCGGAGAGATTGCAGTCACTGCTCGTGGCGACTCCTTCGCTGGCACTCCTGTAGCACGCCAGCAGTGGCCGTGCCGCCAGCGGTACCGAACCGTACCTGCTCGAGGGAACGGTGCGATGGGGCTGTGGGGACGGGGAAGCGCGTCGTCTATGCACGCGGGGGCCGCCGGCTCGGGTCGCACGTGCCGGCGGCCCTGCCCAGGGTTCTTGTCGCCACCCCGTTCAGCAGCAGGTCGTCGCTCAGACGGGCCAGGACTCGCGGCGCCAGGCACTGTCCCAGAACAACCACTCGTACCGTGACGTGGTCAGGAAGTGCTGGCGGATCGGAGCGCGGCGTACCTCCGGGAGGTCAGCGACCGCTTGGTCGGTGACGGCGAGCACGGCGCGGACGACCTGCGCGTACTCTTCAGAGGCATAGGTATCGATCCAGCGTTGATAGAGCGGGTTGGGCGAACCGGAGCGCTCGAGGTGTTTACCGACCTCCCAGTAGATCCAGTAGCAGGGCAGTACGGCGCCGAGGAGTTCCTCGAACGGGCGCTCGTAGGCGATACGCACGAGGTAGGAGGTGTAGGCCAGGTTCGCCGGTGCGTACGGCGTGGCTGCGACCTGTTCCGGCGTGAGCCCCCACTCTCGGAAGAAACTGTCGTGCAGCGACCGTTCGACGACGAGCGCCACCTTCGCGTGTTCGGCGAAGAGTTCGCACCAGTCTGCCCGCGGTGCTTTCGCTGCAGCGATGGCCAAGCAGCGCGCGTAGTCCTGGAGGTAGAGCGCGTCCTGGATCACGTAGAAACGAAACGCCTCCTCAGATAGTGTCCCGTCGGTGAGCCCCTTCAGGAACGGGTGGTCGAGGATCGCCGCGAAGATCGGTGCGATCGACTGCCAGAGTTCGTCGGTGAACCGTCCCATGCTCTCGTTCCTTCCTGTCTCCAACTCAGAGTGGCCAGCCCAGGCGGTGATAGACCATGTCCCAAAAGAGATATTCGTAGCGAGCCGTCGCCAAGAAGGCTGCACGCACGGCTGCGCGGTCGGCCTCGCTCGCGTAGCGCAGGAGTTGCTGGCCCAGCCAGTCGACCCAGGCAGCGAACTGGGGGCTGGTCCAGTTCTCGATCCAGCGGGCGTACGGCTCAGCGAGCCCGAGCGTCTGGCGGACCGTTGCCCACGCGTCGTAATACGCCTTCTCCGCGCCCCAGAGGACGGTCAAGGCTTCGGCCAGCGAACCGGTCGCCGCCGTCGCCAGGAGGTAGGAGGCGTAGCCGAGGCAGACCGGTGTCGGCGCGACCGCGAGGGAAACGTGGTGCGTGCGCGCATAGTCCTCGAAGATAGCGAGCTCGTTGCGAAAGGCGACTGCTGCCTCGAGGAGCCCGCTACGGAGTTCCGCATCGGGTGCTCGCGCGATGAGGAGTGCGAGGAAGCGGACGCCGGCGTGGACGAAGAGATAGTCCTGTTGGACCCAAAAGTCGAACCGCTCGCGGGTGAGTCGACCAGTGGTGAGTTCGCGTAGAAAGGGGTGTTCGGTCATCGCGTGCCAGATAGGTTGCGCCTCTTGGAGCAACTCGTCGAGAAGAGTCGGTGTCACGGTGCGTGCCTCCCGAGCCTTCCGAACCAGTGACCCAACGAGGGCCTGCTTTGCCGAGGGGGAACCTTCACAGAACGAGAGCAGTTATGGCGAGCCTCCCTTCGCTGGCATTACCCAGATCAGGTCGTACCGGTCGGCGGCGGGGTTCCTCGGCCGCCCTCTCAGCCCGGTTCACCCGAGCTCCCGGGGCCTCCCTGCGGCTACCCTACGGGACGGTGTCGTTGCTGTCAAGTGTCCGGGCAGGCGCGCATGCCCGAAGTTCTGTGGAGTAGCGCTTGCCTCTACCCGACGTGCTCTCCGTGCCACTGCTGTCGTGGCGTGAAACTGGACGCTACGAACGGCAGAAGACAGCTGGCTATACTAGGCATCGGTGCCGTTGCCCCGGTCGAGGAAGAGGCGATGGAGGGCTCCGGGGCACGACGGGAATGGGGGATCGGATGAAGGGGGTCGTGCTCGCGGGTGGGCTCGGGACGCGGCTCTATCCGTTGACGTTCGCGACCAACAAGCACTTGCTACCTGTCTATGACCAGCCGATGATCTACTACCCGATCCAAACCTTGGTGCGGGCTGGGATCGACGAGATCATGGTCGTGACCGGAGGGCCTCACGCGGGCGACTTCCTGCGCGTGTTGCGGAACGGTCGGCACCTCGGCGTGCGGCATCTGGAGTACGCCTATCAGGAGGAAGAGCGCGGCATCGCCGATGCGTTGAGCTTGTGCGAGGAGTTCGCCGACGGCGAGCACATCTGTGTCATCCTCGGTGACAACACCACGGATGCCGATATCCGTCCTGCGGTCGAGAGTTTTACGGGCGGTGCGCTGATCTTCTTGGCGCGTGTTCCGGATCCTCACCGCTTCGGCTGCCCGGTCTTCGATCCGAACGATCCGTCGCGGATCATCCGGATCGAGGAGAAACCGAAAGAACCGAAGAGCCAGTATGCCGTGACGGGCTTGTACCTCTACGACAGTCGCGTCTTCGACTTCATTCGGGAACTGGAGCCGTCGCCGCGCGGGGAGTTGGAGATCACCGACGTCAACAACCGGTACCTCGAGCTGGGCCTCTTGCGCTGGGTCGAGCTGCAAGGCTTCTGGAGCGATGCCGGGACCTTCGAGAGTCTGCACCGGGCGAACCGCTACTGGGCCGAGCGGCGGGGCTACCGGGATCCGGAACCACTCGTTCCCGAGCGACCGGCGACGGTCAGCCGGTGACGGAAGAGCACGACGGAGGAAGCATGTTCAAACGGGAAGCCGATCGAGCAGCCGCGTTGATCAACCGTGCGCTGGAAGAACTCGGCTATGGACAGCGCGTCTTCGACATGCGCCCGATTCCGTTTCCAGGCGTCTGGGGTACCTCGACGACGGTGTGCTACCAGATCGCCAACGAACAGCTCGCTGAAGAGCTGGAACATGCGGCTGTCGGCCTAACGAAGAAGGAAGCCAAGCGGCTCGTCCAGGAACGAGTACGAGAACGTGCCCAAGCGATCGCGCAGGAGCTGGCTGACTGGCTGAGCGTGCACGGCGATTTCGCGCGCGTGGAAGCGGTCAACGGGTACCTCAATATCGTCTACGATACGAACCGTTTCGCGAACGAGGTGCTGCGGACGGTCCTCGCTACCCGAGCGGACTTCGGTCGCGGCGCACCGCGTGGCGAGCGCGTGATGGTCGAATACTCGCAGCCGAACACGCACAAAGCCTTCCACATCGGCCACCTGCGCAACGTGTGCCTCGGCAACGCCTTGAGCCGGATCTTGCGGTTCGCTGGCTTCGACGTGCTCGAGGCGAACTACATCGGCGACATCGGCCTCCACGTGATCAAGTGCCTCTGGTGTTACCTGCGCTTCCATCAGGGAGAGGAACCGCCGCGGGAACAGCGTGGGCGTTGGCTCGGTGAGATCTACGCTGAGGCGGATCGTCGTCTCAACTACCGCAACGACGTCGTCGAGCTCCTGAACGAGATCGCCCGCGAGGACCACCAGTTCGTCCAGTCCATCGACCGAATGCTCAAGGAGCTGTGGAAAGACCACAAGGTCGGCGAGGATATCGCCTATCTCTTGGGTCAAATCGCTCACGGGCGCAAGATCGAGCCGAACGCGTTCTACGACGACCAAACGATCGTCAAGTTCTGGCCCATCGTCGGCCGGCAGCTCGAACACGAGCTGGTCGAGGCGCGTGCTGCGGCCGAGCAGGATCCGAGCGCCCGTCAACGCGCCGAGCAGCTCGAGGAATGGTACGAGCGCTGGCGGCGGCTCGCGGCCACGTTGGACTGGTGGCCGCACGTGCCCCAGTGGGAACGGGAGGTGCGGGAGACGTTCCAGCGCTGGGAGCGGAAAGATCCCGAGTTCGTTCGCCTCTGGGAAGAGACGCGGGCCTGGAGCATGGAGGAGTTCCTCCGCATCTACGAAGAGCTCGACGTTCATTTCGACGTCTGGTTCTTCGAGAGCGAGGTCGAGGAGGAAGGCCGACAGATCGTCCGCGAGCTCCTGGAACGCGGAATCGCTGAGATCAGCGAGGGACTGCCGGTCGTCAAGATCGACGAAAAGCTCGGACTCCAGAAGGAGACGTACCGCACGCTGCCCATCCTGCGCTCCGACGGTACGACGCTCTATTCGACGAAAGACCTGGCCCTCACCAAGCGGAAGTTCGAACAGTACAAGGTCGACCGGGCGATCTGGGTCGTCGACGTCCGGCAGACGCTGTACCTGCAGCAGATCTTCAAGATCATGGAGTTGTGGGGGTTCGAACAAGCAGCGAAGTGCTACCACCTCGCTTACGAGACGGTGATGTTGCCGAGCGGGGCGATGAGCAGTCGTCTCGGGAACGTGGTCCTCTACGAGGACGTCGCCCGGCAGGTCCTCGAGCGGGCGCGCGAGATCATCGAGGAGAAGAACCCGACGCTCCCGCCGGACGTCAAGGAGGCCGTCGCGCGCCAGGTCGGCCTGGGAAGCCTCAAGTACGGCATGCTCTCGCGCGACAACAACCGTGTCATCGTGTTCGACATCGAGGAGGCGCTGTCGTTCGAGGGGCACGCGGCTCCTTACATTCAGTACGCGCACGCGCGTGCGTGCCGGATCCTGGAGAAGGTCGAAGCGGTGCCGGAAGGGCCGTATGCCCTCGACCAGCTCAGCCGCGAGGAGATCGACCTCATCGAGCAGATCGCGCTCTTCCCCGACGAGGTGGCGCGCGCTGCCGACGAGTACAAGCCGCTGGTGATCGCCAACTACGTCTACGAGCTCGCCAAGCGGTTCAACGAGTTCTATCGTACCTGCCCGGTGCTGCAAGCTGCAGAACCGCAGCGGTCGGCCCGTTTAGCCTTGGTCGCGGCGGCGCGCCAGGCACTGGCGAACGGGCTGGCCCTCCTCGGTATCGCTGCGCCCGAGGTGATGTGAACGTTCAGCCGCTTTCACTCGTCGGCGAAGGCTCCGGGCTGGAAGCGGGTGCCTGCTCGGGTGTAGGTTCGGGTGTGGGTGCGGGCGTGGGCTCGGTCACTGTGGTCGGCTCGACGGTGGGAGCCGGTGTCGCCGTCGCTTCCGCGGGTGGGACGGTTGGTTCTGGCTCCGCGGTGGGCTGGGGTTCAGGTACCTCGGGAGTCAACACCTCGGGCGGTGGCGTCTCGACCGGCTGGGCAAGTTCAGGGACTGCTGGTTGGGCTGGAACCGTAAAGTCGGTCGCGCGGACTTGCGGCTGCGGTTGACCCTCGCGCGGCGGGAACATCTGGTCGAGAATCGCCTGGATCGCCGGCCAGTTCGGGATGAGATAGAAGGGTTGGCCAGGCTCCCAGTAGCTCGTCGTCGCCTGCAAGAGGGAGTACGACCGTATACGCTCTCGCGGGATCTCTGACCCCAGTTTGGCGAGGGCCAGCACCTGTGTCGGGCTCAGATCGGTTCGTACCGTGTCCGCGAGCGAGTCGACCAGTTGCGGTGCCTTGCGCAGGAGATTCAGCCGAAGCCCTTGCTCGCGCAGGGCACGGAGGACTTGTTGCTGGCGGTACCCGCGGGAGAAGTCGTTGTCGTCGTGCCGGGTCCGCACGTAGCGGAGCGCTGTCTTCCCGTCCATGTGCTGAAGACCGGGAGCGAAGTAGAGTCGGGTATAGTCGTAGTTTTCACCCGGGTACTCGTCGTCCTTGATCGGCGCTGGTACGTCGACGACCACTCCGCCCAGCGTGTCCACGATGCGGACGAAGCCGTCGAAATCGACCTCGGCGTAGTAGTGAATGGGAATGCCGAAATTGTATTCGATGGTCGCCCGGACGAGTCCGGGGCCAGTCACAGTGGAACTCTCGCCGAGCGGGTAGGCGGCGTTGATCTTCTGCGCTCCGTATCCCGGGATCGTGACCAACAAGTCGCGGGGAATGGAGAGCATGCCGACGTCCTTCGTCAGAGGATCGATGCTGACGACGATGATCGTGTCGGAGCGGGGAATCTCGTCCCCCTCGCGGCGATCGACGCCGAGGAGGAGCACGTTGATCCGGTCCTTCTTGTCCCAGTCGGGGAGCTGCACCGCGGGGTCGTCGGCGGGGACGAGGACGACCTCCGGCGTGCCGCGCTCGTTGATCACGACGGTGGCGCGTGGCGCTGGCGTGACGAAGACCCGTTGGTAGGCGCGCCAGCTGGCGAGAGCGAGCGGCCCGAGGTAGAGCACGAGGCCGACGAGGACCACGAGGCTGACGGCGCCCAGGATCCAGCGGATCGGGGAGCGACGAGGTCGCAGCGGCATCGGAAGGGGAGCGTCTGGTTCTTCGGCGGCGTACCCCTGTCGTGCGGCACGCAGCTCGCGGGCCGTACGACGGACATACCCATATGGGGGGTGCGGCGGTGAATCGTTACCGGACATCCTCGGACCTTCTCCCAGCCTTCGTCAGCCGGGCAGAGTATAGCAGCGGTGCGCGGGGGCTCGAGTTGACGCCCCTGCCTCATGGGCTACATACTCTCGTCCGTACGGAGCTTCCGCGGTCGGGTGGGTGCGGAGCAGGAGGCGAGCATGATTCTCTCGGACCGGGACATCATCGAGGCTCTCAAGAGTGGTCGCATCAAGATCACCCCGGAGCCCGACTTGGAGACCCAGCTGGGGGCGTGCTCGATCGACCTCCGTTTGGGGAACACCTTCATGGTCTTCGAGCATTCCCGCTTCTCGTATATCGATCCCCGGCAACCGCAGTCGATCGGCGATGCCATGCGGACGATCGTCGTCCCCGATGGGGAACCGTTCATCATGCAGGCGGGCGACTTCGCACTCGCCTCTACCCTGGAGTACATCGAGATCGCGGACGACCTCGTAGGCCGGCTGGAAGGGCGGTCGAGCATCGCGCGACTCGGTATCACCGTGCACAGCACGGCAGCGTTGTTCGAGCCGGGATGGGCGGGGACAGCGACGATGGAGCTCTCCAACCTCGGGCGCATGGCGGTGGCCCTGTACCCAGGGATGCGGATCTGCTCCTTCACCTTCGAGCAGCTGACCTCGCCAGCGCTCGTACCCTATCGGATGAAGCGTGGCAACAAGTACGCTGGGCAGCGCGACCCGAAGCCGAGCCGCCTGGCGGAAGAACTGAGCCTGGAGCGCCGGCGCGATTTCTGAGACGTTAGCGCTGCGGCTCCTTGGCTGGCGTGGGTGTCACGCCGGCACGGTGGTCCTCGAACCGGGCGAGGACGAAGAGGAGCGACGAGAGGCGGTTGAGATAGGCCAGCAGCGCCTCGTTGTGGATCTCTCCCTCGTGGTAGAGGCGAGCCACGAGTCGCTCGGCGCGCCGGACGACAGTTCGGGCGAAGTCGAGAGCTGCACCTTGGACAGTATCCCCGGGCAAGACGAAGTGCCGGCCGATCGGCACCTGCGTGCCGAGCTGGTCGATCGTCTGTTCCAAGCGCTCGACGTGCGCCTCGGTGATACGGTATGTCTGCTGCTCGATCTGTGGTGCGAAAGCCAGTTCGGCCATCATGACGTACAGATCACGCTGCACCTGCACCAGGATCTGCTTGGTTTCCTCCGCCTGAGCGAATGCGCGGGCGAGGCCGATCGCTGAGGTCGCCTCGTCCAGCGTGCCGAACGTCTCTGGCCGCGCTGCGTATTTGGGCACCCGCCCACCCAGAAGATCCGTATACCCCTGATCGCCCTTGCCAGTGTAGAGCATCGTCGTTTCCTTCCGGTCAGTCCGGTCGTTCGAATTGACGAGCCGCTATCGCGATGAGCACGAACCCGAGCGCGAGCACGATGGCCGCATCGACTACCGGGTTCAGCGGTTGCCCGAACAGTGTCACGCCGAGTCGGTCGATGACCGGCTGCGGCACACTCGTCGCGCCGAGGATGATGCGCCGGATGGCGTCGATACCGTACGTGACCGGGTCGAGGCGCGTCAATACCAAGAGCCATGTGGGAAGGTCGTTGAGCGGATAGAGCGCGCCGGAGAGGAAGAGCAAGGGGGTCACGAGAAAGTTCATGACCAACCCGAAACCCTCAGTCGAGCGCATTTTCGCTGCGATGACCAGCCCGATACTCGAGAGCGAGAAAGCGAGCACGAACAGGAGTGGGATCAACACGAGGATCGTGCCCAGACGTAGTTGCACGCCCACGACGGGTGCCAGTGCGAGGAGCAAGAGTCCTTGGAGCATCGAGGTCGTGCTGCCGCCGAGCGCTTTCCCGACCACGATCGACCAACGCGGAATCGGTGCGACGAGAAGTTCTTTCAAAAAACCGAACTCCCGGTCCCATACCACCGAGACCGCACTGAAAATGGAGGAAAAGAGGACCGACATCCCGATGATGCCGGGGTAGATGAATTGCACGTAGTCCGGACCGAGATCTGTTCCACCCAGGCGGCCCATCCAGGGAGAAAGTCCGGCGCCGAAGATAGCCAGAAAAAGCAGCGGCTGCGCGAGCCCACCGACGATCCGCGCGCGGTCGCGCCAGAAGCGCAAGAGGTCGCGTTGCCAGAGTGTGAGTACCCCGAGCACAGCTCTGACGAACGGAGAAGGCGGACGGACGTGTTCGGCGACTTCGACTCGTGCCATCGTCGTTCCTCGTTCCTTTCAGTGTCCCTGGCGCATCCGGGCGCGCCAGAGCTCGCGCTCCGAACCGCTCTCCTCGCGGATCTGGCGGCCCGTCAAGGCGAGGAAGACGTCGTCGAGGCTCGGGCGCCGGAGGCTCGCCGACTGGATCGGCACCGAGAGTTCGCGCACGAGCTTCGGAATGACTTCGTCACCGCGCTCCGTTTCGATCCGCAGCGTGCCGTCCACGAGCATCGGCTGGAGGCCGAAGCGCTCGCGCAACTCGGCCGCTGCGCGTCGATCGTCGACCGTCGACAGCACGACGATGTCTTTGGCAACCCGCGCTTTGAGCGCTTCGGGTGTATCGAGCGCGATGATGCGGCCGTAGTCGATGATCGCCACCCGGTCGCACTGTTCCGCTTCGTCGAGGTAGTGCGTCGTGAGAAACAAGGTGACGCCGGTGCTTTGCCGCAAGGTGAGGAGATACGACCAGATCTGGCTCCGAGTTTGCGGGTCGAGACCGATGGTCGGTTCGTCCAAGAAGAGGACCTCGGGATCGTGGAGGAGACCGCGGACGAGTTCCAGTCGGCGTCGCATGCCGCCGGAGAAGGTGCGGACGATCTGGTGCCGACGCTCCCACAGTTCGACGAGACGGAGGAGCTCCTCGGCGCGCGATCTCCACACGGGTCCGGGGACACCGTAGACTCGGGCGTGGAGCGCCAGGTTTTCCCATGCGGTGAGCTGGGTATCGAGGCTCGGATCTTGAAAGATGATGCCGATCTTCTGGCGCACCCGCTGCGGTTCGCGGACGACGTCGTGCCCGGCGATGCACGCCGTCCCGGCGGTAGGCCGGGCTAACGTGCACAGGATGTTGATCGTCGTCGTCTTGCCAGCACCGTTGGGGCCGAGGAAACCGAAGAACTCGCCGCGCCGAACCTCGAAGTCTACCCCGGCGACGGCCAGAGTCTGGCCGTACCGTTTGATCAGCCCCCTCGCCTCGATGGCTGCCGACATCGAGCCTTCTCCTCAGCGCGACTCGCGCGCACCCGCTAAGTGTACTGCTGGGGCTCGCTGGCCGACCGAATGCGCGAGAGGTTGTAGTGAACGAATTTCACGGACTTGTAACCTGTTCTGTAGAGTTCTGCCTTCCGCGAGCGCTCGGTCGAGTATTACACTGCGAGGGGGAGGGATCTATGCGATGGCGACTGCTGCTGAGCTGGCTCCTGCTGCTCGTTCTCGGCGGAGCCAGCGCTATGTTGTTTTGGGCGAGTTTCAACCGCATCGTCGGTGGCTTCGGAAGCAGGAGCGACTGGGTGCGTGGCGCAGTGGGCATCGCTGGTGTGGTGGTGGTCCTGGTGCTCGCGCGCTGGGTGCTCGCGCGGACTGGCGCCCTGGGGGAGGTGGGAGGCGAAGAGACCGAGTCAACGGGTGCGGTAGGGGAAGGTACCGAGAGGAGTGGGGAGCATGTCGGGAGCGCAACGCAACGATGAACGGTCCGAACAGCATCCGGTGGGAACGCTGTTCCTCACATTGGTCATGTTGATCGTCTTCATCGGTATCTGGTTGACGGTCTATTTCGACATGCTCGGGCGGGGGTGAGCCATGCGAGTCGAGGCGTACGAACGGATCTTCATGATCCTGGCTGGGCTCATGCTCGCGCTCGGCATCGTCGGGATCGCGATCGGAGCGCTGGTAGCTGGTGTGCACGTCCCCTCGCCAGCAGGCCGGATCGATCCGCGGGCGGTGGCGGCGACCCCGCCGTTCGATCGACCGGGACTCCGCGACCTCGGTAATGGTCAGTACGAGGCCGTGCTGATCGCCCGTGCGTGGCAATTCGAACCGAACCAGATCGAGGTGCCCGCCGGGTCGACAGTGACCTTCACGATCGCGACTCCGGACGTCATCCATGGTTTCTTCTTGACCGGGACGAACGCGAACGTGATGGTCATCCCTGGCCAGATTTCGCGCGTCACCGCGCGCTTCGATACTCCTGGGGAGTACGTGTGGGTGTGCCACGAGTACTGTGGTTTCGGGCATCACCTGATGTACGGGAAGGTGGTGGTGCGATGAGTGCCGCGGCGCGTACGCAGGTCGCTGCCGGTGGAGGGGCCGTCGCGCGGGAGGGGATCTACCTCGCCGAGCAGTTGTGGCCGATCAAGGGCCAGTTGGTGTTGGCGCTCATCGGCCTCGCCGTCGGCGGCCTGGTGGGGCTGATGCAAGCCTTGGACCGGGTCGGCATCGTCATTTACAAGGCGATGTTCCTCCAGAGCTACTACCAGGGATTGACGATTCACGGTGTCCTGCTCGCGTTTCTCTTCACGTTCGGTTTCGGTAACGCCTTCGTCTCGTTGATGGCGATCCGGGGTTTCGAGCGGCCCTTAGCGAGCACCTTCCTGGTCCAGGGTGCCTTCTGGACGATGCTCGTCGGTACCCTGCTCGCAGCCTACGCCATTCTACGGAACCAAGCGACAGTGCTGTTCACTTTCTACGCGCCGATGCGTGCCAGTTCGCTCTTTTACCTCGGCGCGGCGTTGCTCGTGATTTCCACGCTCCTGACGGCCCTGAACTTGGTCCTGACCCGACGTGCTTGGCAGCGTGAGCATCCAGGTGAAAAGACGCCGTTGCTCGGTTTCGTCGGCGTCGCGACGTACGTGATGTGGACGCTGGCGTCGCTCGGCGTCGTTGTCCTCGTCGTCTTCTTCCTCTTGCCGTGGCAGCTCGGTTGGATCGATACGACGGACCCGCAGTTCAACCGCATCCTGTTCTGGTTCACCGGTCATGCCATCGTGTATTTCTGGCTGATGCCGGTCTACATCTCGTGGTACTTGGTCGTACCGCGCCAGGTCGGCGGCCGAGTCTTCAGTGATAGCTTGGTCCGTTTGGCCTTTATTCTGTTGTTGGTGCTGTCGGTACCGACTGGCCTGCACCATCAATACGTGGACCCAGGCATTCCGACAGCGATGAAAGTGGTGCACCTCTTCACGACGTTCTCCGTAGTCTTCCCTAGCCTGATCACCGCCTTCACCGTCATGGCGGCGCTGGAAGACGGCGGACGAGCGCGCGGTGGCCGCGGTCTCCTCGGCTGGATCTGGAAGCTGCCGTGGGGCGATCCGAGCGTGGCCGCGCAGCTGTTAGCGATGCTGGTGTTCGTGCTCGGCGGCGCGACCGGTGTGGTGAATGCCAGCTACAACCTCAACAACGTGGTGCACAACACGTCGTTCGTCCCGGGGCACTTCCACATGACGGTCGGTACGGCGGTGGCGCTCTCTATCATCGGCATCACGTACTGGCTGGTGCCGTTCCTGACCGGGCGCGAGCTGATGGGGCGACGACTGGCGCTGCTCCAGGCCTGGCTCTGGTTCGTCGGCGTGTTGCTCTTCGCGCGTGGGCAGATCGCGGCCGGACTTCTCGGTGAGCCACGGCGTTCGTCGATCGGTGAGGCACCGTACCGGGACTTGCTCCACGCTGGGCTGGACAACTGGTTGACGGCCATCGGTGGCACGCTCATGGTCGTCAGCGGCGCGCTCTACTTCGTGGTCATCCTGTGGACGGTCCTCGCCGGGCGGCGTCTGGTGCAACCGATGGAGATCCCGGTGGCTGAGATGCGGTTCGGCGCGCGCGAGACGTCCCCGCTGTTCGATCGCCTCGGCTTCTGGTTCCTCCTGGCGGTCATTCTGGTGGCGATCGCCTACATACCCCTGTTCGTGCTCTATGCGCCGTTGAACATGGTCTCGCCACCGGTCAAGGTGTACTGAGCCGGTCTGTCGGAACAAGTGCCGGGCGGGTGGGCCATCTGGCTCCACCCGCCCGAGCGTTTTCGCGGCCTGTGCCGTTACGAGCGGCGTCCTGCGTACAGGATGCCCCAGATGCTCGGCATTTCGCCGACCGGTACCTCGATCAGGATGGGGCGAGGATCACGGACTGCGTCCGCCACCACGTCCCGGAGTTGCTCGGGTGTCGTTACGCGCACGCCTTCGATACCGAAGCTCCGCGCGAGCATAACGAAGTCGGGATTGTACAGTTCGGAGGCGATGAAGCGCCCGCCGAACCGTTCCTTTTGGATGCGCCGGACGTTACCGTAAGCGTTGTCGTTGAAGACGACGGTGATGACGTCGAGGCGGTGCTGCACCTTGGTCGCGAGTTCTGGCAGATTGAACAGAAAGCCCCCGTCACCGTTGATGGAGAGCACGGGGCGGTCGGGATTTCCCGCCTTGACGCCGAGCGCGGTGGCGAAGCCGAAGCCGAGCGTTCCCTGGTAACCGGAGGTCAGGAAGGTACGTGGCCGGTAGACGGGAAAGGCGTTCCACGTCCAGTACCCGACCTGGGTGCTCTCGCTGACGACGATGCCATCTTCCGGCAGGGCTTCGCGGAGTGCCATGCCGAACGACGCTTGTGGCTGCACTTCCCAAAGGAGGTCCGCCACCCGATCCTTGAGCGCGCGCAGTTCCTCGCGCCGGGAGGGACGGCGGTGGTTGTAGGAAGGAAGGCGGTCGAGGAGCGCGGTGAGGGCACGTTTGGCGTCGGCGACGATGCCGATCGTCGGCGGGTAGTTGCGACCGATCTCCTCTGGATCGATGTCGATCTGGATCACCGCCTGATCACGCGGGCCCCAGTCGGAGGTAGCGGGTTGGAGAAAACGCGTGCCCACGACGAGGATGACGTCCGCTCGCGGAGTCAGTTCGCGAGCGGCCACGATGTTCTGCGCCAGGTCATGACGGTCGTCGAGCGCGCCTTTCCCGTCCATCGTGAGGACGACTGGTGCCTCCAACTGTTCGGCGAGTTCCCGGAGCTCGTTCCAAGCCTCGGCGACTAACACTCCGCCCCCGGCAAAGATGAGCGGCCGCTCGGCCTTGCCGAGAACCCGAGCAGCCTCTTCGATGAGGTCGGGATCAGGCTCCGGTGGCTCTGGCCGCGTCGGTGGCAGCAGCTCGACGTCGGCCCTCTGCTGCAGGACGTCCGGGGGTATCTCGAGCGCGACGGGGCGTGGGCGACCACTGAACAGTTGGACGAAGGCTTGGTGAACGAGGGGTGGTATCTCCTCGACGCGCGTCGCCCGGGCAGCCCACTTGGTGACCGAACGCAGCGCCTCCAGTTGGTGCGGGATCTCGTGGAGGAAGCCACGCCCCTTACCGATATGCTCCGTGGGGATCTGTCCGGTGACGCAGAGGACGCGGGAATTACAGGCGTAGGCAGTCGCCAAACCAGCCATCGCATTGAGGACACCAGGCCCGGGCACGACGAGGCACATGCCGACCTTCCCCGTCGAGCGTGCGTACCCGTCCGCCATGTAGCTGGTCGCCTGCTCGTGGCGGGTGTGGATGACGCGGATGTGGTCGCGTGCCTCGTAGAGTGCGTCGAAGGCCCAGTCCAGTTGAACGCCAGGGAGGCCGAAGACGATTTCGATCCCTTCCTGCAACAGCTGTGCGACCAGCGCTTGTCCTCCGGTCAGATGGGGCATGTCATCGCTCCTCTTCGTTTCGTGTCCGCGTCCACCTGCGCGGGTGCGCAGGAAAGAGCGGGCGACTGATCCGGTGACCCGAGGCGCTGCCGCGGTCGAGGAACGCCCGGCATGCGCCACGTCAGCCATTGTCAGCCATGGCCGCGTGACGTTCAATCCTCTGGCGGCAGCCAGGAGAGGCGCCCGAGGAAATCGAGGAGTGCGGCGTTGAACGCGTCGGGATTGTCGACCGGAGCGCCATGCCCGGCATCAGGGATGGAGACGACCTCGGCCGTATGGAGCAGGTCAGCGAGCTGAAAAACCGTCTGTCGGTACCCCGGTTGCGTCTTCTCCCCGAACACCAGGAGTGTCGGTCGATCGAGCGCCGCGAGAGGGACGGGCCCGGGGTCGAAGGCGAGCACGGCGTCGATCCAAGCTGGGGTGTGGAGGACGTTGCGTCGCCACTCCTCCAGGCGTCGCTGCCCGGCCTTCTGTCGCCAGTCGGGCCCCAGTCGCGGTTCGAGGAAGTGCGCCAGCGCCTCCTCGATACAGTCCGCGGCGAGGAGTGAGCGTACGAGCTGTGCCGAGCGGTGGAGCCGTTCCTGTTCCTCCTCGCCGGCCAAGGCTGGTAGGGACGGCTCCACCAAGACGAGCCCCGCGACCCGTTCCGGACGCATGAGCGCGAGCGCGAGTGCGATAGTGGCGCCGAGCGAGTTTCCGAGGACGACGGCCCGTTCGACGTGCTCGGCGTCCAGCACACTGGCCACGTCCAGAGCAGCCTCCTCGATCGTCTGCCGCGGCATCGGTGGTGGACTCATCCCGTGCCCGCGGAGGTGCGGCAGGAGCCAGCGGAACCGGGGTAGGCGAAGCACCTGGTGGATCCAATTCGACGTTCCGACCAGGATACCGTGGAGGGCGAGCAACGGCGGGCCGTCCGCACCGACCCGCCGCTCGTAGGCGAGTTTCGTACCGTTCGGGGTCGTCGCCCAGAGCAGCTCGGTGACGCTCACCGCCTCATCCCTCGAGCAGCAGCCGCTCGGGATCCTCGATCAGCTCCTTGACGCGGACGAGGAAGAGCACTGCTTCTCGCCCGTCGATGATACGGTGGTCGTAGGTGAGCGCCACGTACATCATCGGCCGGATGACGATTTCACCGTTCACCACGACCGGACGGTCCTCGATCTTGTGCATGCCCAGGATACCGACCTGCGGCGGATTGAGGATCGGTGTCGAGAGGAGGGAGCCGAAGACGCCACCGTTAGTGATGGTGAACGTTCCCCCGCTCAGTTCTTCGAGCGTCAAGCGTCGTTCGCGGGCCTTGCGGGCGAGTTCCTCGATCTCCCGCTCGATGTCAGCGAACGACTTGCGGTCAGCATCGCGCACGACCGGGACGACCAAACCCTCGTCCGTGGCGACGGCGATGCCGATATCGTAGTAGTACTTGACGACGATCTCGTCACCCTGAATCTCCGCGTTCAAGAGCGGGAACGCCTTGAGAGCCCCAACGACCGCCTTGGTGAAGAACGACATGAAGCCGAGATTGACCCCGTACCGTTCGCGGAATTGCTGGCGCCAGCGGTTGCGCAGCGCGATCACCGCGCTCATGTCGATCTCGTTGAAGGTAGTCAACATGGCCGCGGTCTGCTGCGCCTCGACCAAGCGCCGCGCGATGGTCTTGCGCCGCTGACTCATGCGGATGCGCTCTTCGCGTCGACCCGCCGCTGGGGCGAGGAGCAGCGGTGGTGCTGCCGTTTCCATCTCGGGACGGGCGGGGGCGGTAGGCGGTGTCGGAGCGGCGGTCGGGGGTGGTGCTGCTGGGACAGTGGTCGTGGCTCCATCGACCGGCTGCACGGCCGGACGCTGCTGTGCGACGTAACGGAGCACGTCTTCGCGCGTGACGCGCCCACCCTCGCCGCTCGCTGGAACCTGACTGAGGTCGATCCCGTACTCCTCAGCCAAGCGGCGAACAGCGGGACTGGCTCGTACGGGGGTTCCGGTCGGGGCAGCTGGTTCGGCACTGGCTGGGGCAGCGGTCGCGGCCGGCGCGGCCACCGGACGCTCGGCAGGTGCGGCGGGTACAGCGGCTGCTTCAGCGATCAGCGCGATCACTTCACCGACCGAGACAGTTTCCCCCTCGCGCTTGAGGATCCGTTCCAATACGCCCGCATGTTCGGCGGTAATTTCGACGTTGACCTTTTCGGTTTCGAGTTCGACCAACACGTCGCCGACGGCAACCGCTTCTCCCTCGCGCTTCCGCCAGGCACCGATGACTGCCTCGACGATCGATTCACCCATTTGCGGGACACGGACTTCGATGGCCATCCTGCTCCCTCTGCCTCCACCTCAGGCCGGCACAGCCGGTTCAGGTACGCCAGTGAACGCTTCGGCGACGATGCGCGCTTGCTCGCGCTCGTGGGCATCGGCGTGCCCCTCGGCCGGACTCGCGCGCTCGGGACGGCCGATGTAGCGCAGCGTGCGCTCGCCGATCAGTGCTTGGAGGCGCGGCTGGACGAAGGTCCAGGCGCCCATATTCTTGGGCTCCTCTTGGAGCCAGACGACTTCGCGCGCATTCCGATACCGGGACAGCACTGCAGCGATCTCAGCCTCGGGGAAGGGATAGAGTTCCTCGACGCGCACGATGGCGACATGTCGCGCTTGCTCGTACAGCGGGCTGGTGACTAGATCGACGTAGACTTTGCCGCTGCACAGGACCAGGCGCGTGACGTCGTCGGCTCGGTCGGCGATCGACGGGTCATCGATGACCGGCTGGAAGCGTCCCTCCGCCAGTTCGCGGACCGGTGACATCGCCTTCGGGTGGCGCAGCAAGCTCTTGGGAGTCATCAGGATGAGCGGGCGTGGCTCGGTGGTGCGCAACAGCGCTTGTCGGCGGAGGATGTGGAAGTACTGCGCGGCAGTCGTGCAGTTGGCGATGCGCACGTTGTCCTCAGCCGCTAGTTGCAAGAAGCGCTCCAGCCGCGCGCTCGAGTGCTCGGGCCCTTGCCCTTCGTAGCCGTGCGGCAGCAGGAGCACCAGCGCCGAGCGCTGCCGCCACTTCGCCCAGCCGCTCACGATGAATTGATCGATGATCACTTGCGCCACGTTCGCAAAGTCGCCGAACTGCGCTTCCCACAGGACGAGTGCTTCCGGAGCCTGGACGCTGTAGCCGTACTCGAAGCCCAACGGGGCTGCTTCGGAGAGCGGACTGTTGTACACGGCGAAACTCGCCTTGGCAGCTGGCATGCGCTGGAGCGGGATGACCGGTTCGCCCGTCTCGAAGTCGTAGAACGCGACGTGCCGCTGACTGAAGGTGCCGCGGATGGTGTCCTGACCGGTCAGGCGAATCGGTACCCCTTCGGCCAACAACGAGGCGAAGGCCAAGAGTTCGGCGTGCGCCCAGTCGAGGACTTCCTCGCGCTCGACGACTTCCAGGCGGCGCTGGAGTTGGCGGCGCATCTTGGGATTGAGGTGGAATCCCTCGGGGAGTGCGTGCGCCTGCCGGTTGAGTTCCTTCAACGACTCGAGTGGTACGGCTGTCTCCGGTGTGACGATGCGACCGTTGCCGTCGGCGTAACCGTTGTCCGAAGGGCTTCCCTTCGCTTTCGCCTGGAGCTTCTGCCGGATCTCCTGGAGTAAGGTGAAGTAGTGCCGCTCGATCGCCTCGACCTCGTCCTGCGTCACGACACCTTCGCTGACGAGCCGGCGAGCCCACAGTTCGCGGACGGTGGGATGCTGGCTGATCACACGGTACATCACCGGCTGGGTGAACGTCGGCTCGTCCGCTTCGTTGTGGCCCCAGCGACGGTACCCGATGAGGTCGATCAGCACGTCCTTGTGGAAGCGTTGCCGGTAGGCGAACGCAAGTCGAGCGACCGTCAAGCATGCCTCCGGGTCGTCCGCGTTCACGTGGAAGACGGGGATCTCGAAGCCACGTGCCGGGTCGGAGGCGTAGAAAGTCGACCGGCCTTCGTGCGGTTCGGTGGTATAGCCGAGCTGATTGTTCACGATGATGTGGATCGTCCCGCCAGTCGTGTACCCGGCGATCCCGCTCATGTTGAGTGTCTCGGCGACTATCCCTTCGCCGGTGAACGCAGCATCGCCGTGGATCAGAATCGGCAAGCAAGCGTCGACGTCTTGGCTGGGAGCGCCTGGCTTATCGCGGCGTTCCTGCAGGGCACGGGCCATCCCCTCGACGACCGGATCCACGAACTCCAGGTGGCTGGGGTTGCTGGCGAGAATGACGTGCAGTTCGCCGGTGGCCCGAACACCACCCATGTGGTACTTGACGTCGCCGGTGTACCCGAGCGTGCCTCCCTCGGTCTGGGCGACCGATTCGCGGTGGTCCAAACCCATGAACTCGACCAGAATCTGCTCGTACGGCTTGCCGAGGACGTGCGCGAGCACGTTCAAGCGGCCACGATGGGCCATGCCCATCGCGACCTTGGGGATACCCGTCTCGGCGACCTGGCGGAGGATCTCGTCGAGGACGGGCACGAGCATGTCGTTGCCTTCGATCGAGAAGCGCTTCTGCCCGACGAAGGCACGATGCAAAAAGCGCTCGAAGACGTCGACTGCAGTCAGGCGCTCGAGCAGGGCGCGCTTGCCGGCTGCGTCGAGCCGAACACGGTAGCGTTCGGACTCGATCGCTTCTTCGAGCCACTCGCGCTCGGCACGCGACTGGACATGCCCGTAATCGAAGCCGATCGTCCCGCAGTAGATCTGGCGGAGCCGTTCGATCGCCTCGAGCGCCGAGGCTGCACCGCGGGCCGCTGGCCCGCCGACGAGCGTTGCCGGCAGCTGTGCCAAATCATCCCTGGTGAGGCCGTGGTAGGTTGGGTCGAGGGCGGGATCGCCCGGGGGAGGACTGCCCAAGGGATCGAGTTGGGCCGCGCGGTGACCGCGGTGACGGATCCGTTGTGCGAGTTGCACGGTCGCCGCGACCTTCGCAAAATCGAACGCCGGCCCTGCAATCGCAGCGGCCGGCGCCGGGGCTGCGAGTTCGTCGAGACGAGGTCCCCACTCAGAGAAGAATGCTCGCCAGCTCGGCTCGACTGCCTCGGGATCGCGCCGGAACGCTTCATAGAGTTCGAGGATGTAGCCGAGATTGAGCCCGGTCAGCCGCTCGAGCACTTGCTTGACATCCTGCATCGCACCACCCACCTCGTGCCTGCTGAGCCCGGCCCCGGTGCGGAGACGGTGGTGACTGCACAGCGCGGTACCGCTTCACCCACCGTTCCGGCAGGCGCCGCGTATCAATGATACCCCTACAGGTGATACAGAAACAGCGTTCCGTTCGGCATTCACGAAAACTGTGTACTAACAGGCGGAACGAGTCGGCGCTTCCCCGACGGCTTCGCCAGTTGCCAGGGCGGCGATCCGATCCGGTGCGTAGACGGAGGCCGGATCGATGGCATGCACCATCGCGGCGACACGGAGCGCGGCGAGCGCGGGATCTTCGCGCGTCCGCGCCTCGAACCGTTCCCAGGTCTCGTCAGGGATCTGTGCCCGTAAGCGGAAGGTGGTGAAGTCGAACATCGGCCTTAGATCGGCGTCCCGCCGCTCATGGTAGCGAGCGAGAGCGTCATCGAGTTCACTGGAATGCGGATCGACTGCGGCGAGTTCCTCGACGAGGAGACGAGCACTGCGGGCTGCATCTCCCATGCCCTGCACGGTATGGGGATCCTTGTGGCAACCGGCGTCCCCGACGAGTGCCCAGCCTGGACCCGATGCAGTGCGGAAGAAGTTCGGCAGGTGCCCTGTGCCTCGGATCGGAGCGACGCGTCGACCCTCGCGGACGCGTTCCCAGACTGCCGGAATGCGAGCGAGGCCTTCGAAGAACCGTCGTGCCGGCGCCGTACGGAACGTTCGGAACGCAGCGGACTCGACACCGTACCCGACGAGAGTCAGGCCGTGATCGGCCGGGAAGAGAAAAGCCGCCGCATACTCGGCCCCGATCTCGGGAAAGTCGCTGCGGGCTGCTGATGCGGCGGGCTCGGGTTCGAGCGGGATTCCTTCGAAGTACGTGTAATACCACGCGAAGAGCGGTGGAATGAAAAGGTAGGTAACCGCCCCGGCTCGCCGAGCGGTCGTCGAGTCTCGTCCGTCTGCTCCCACGACGAGCGGAGCGCGAGCGATCCACTGCTGTCCGCCGTGCTCGAAGAGCACACCGCGAACGCGCCCATTTTCCCACACCAGGTCGTGAGCTCGCGCTCGCGTCAGGAGCGTGACGCCGGGCCGAGTGGCTACCTGCTCGACGAGGACGGTGTCGAGGATCTCGCGCCGGATACAGAGCGCGAAGTCGAAGCCGCGGTAGTCAGGGAACGGAGCCTCGACGTAGGGAAAGCGCAGCCAGCGGAGACGCGGTGCCGGAATCGCCAAGACCGGTTCGTGCAGCCGGTAGGACCGGAGCACGTCGAGGGTATCGGAAAAGAACAAGTGAGTCGAAAGTGTCGTTCGGGGGAAGTCGCTGCGATCCAGCAGCAACACGCGCCAGCCGAGGACAGCGAGTCCGGCAGCTGTGATGCTTCCGGCGATCCCTGCTCCGACGATGATGGCGTCGTAGTGCCCGAGATCCTTCACGGTTCGTGCCTCGCGGTCGAGTGCTCCGGTGGTCGCACGGGCGACAGCCTCCATTCCATTGTTCCACACCGTCGGCGCTGGACCGATCGCTGGATGAGAGGCGATCGCTCTCAGCGCTCGGGCGTCATGCCGGTGTGCTGGCTGCAGCTTGCCGGGACGATTGTCGCAGCGGTGCCATCGGCGTAGACTGAGCCTGGTCGTGGCTGCCGCGTCGCGTACGAGCAGCCGACGGCGAGAGGACGGTTCGAGCGGTGGACGTGCCGCTGCCGAGTCGCAGCTATCGTTCCTTCCCCGGCTGACCTCGGAGGCGTGCCAGCAGCCCTCCGGGGTGGTCGGGCGACGACGAGTGTGCTTCCGGAGGGGCGCTGGTGCTTCGATACTCCCTGCGGTGGACTCTGTAACCTCTACGCGCTCAGCGTACCCGTGAAGGCGGTGCGCTGCAGATCGGCAGGCAGCGTCCGCCTCGGCCTGCCGTTGACGGCGCAGGTAGCGGTGGCGAGCGGGAAGGAGGGCGCATGGCGACAGAAATGAACGTCAGGGCACTCCTGGACGATGCCCTCCAGCGCAAGGACCGGGAGGCGCTCGAGGATCTCCTCTGGGAACTCGTCGAGCGAGGTGAGCTGTACGAGGTCCTGAACGACCTCGAACCGAAGACGCTCGCGGCGCTCGCGCAGGTGCTGGGTGACGAGACGTTCGGCGAATTTCTCGCTGAGCTCGATCCGAGCGATGCGGCCGCACTGCTCGAGCGTCTCGGTTCGGAGGAAGCGGCCGACGTCTTGGAGGCGATGGCTCCCGACGATGCCGCGGACGTGTTCGCCCGACTGGATCCGGCGGAGGCGCGGCAAATCCTCGTCGAAATGGAACCGTTGGAGGCTCAGGAACTGCAGGAGCTCCTGAGTTATCCGCCGGACACGGCTGGCGGCCGTATGACTCCATCCTTCGTCGCGCTGCTACCGGACGTCCGCGTCGACCAGGCCATCGCTGCCTTGCGGAAGGTCGCTCAAGAAGTCGAGACGATCTATTACGCCTACGTCGTGGACGAGGACAACCACCTCCTGGGCGTCGTCTCGATGCGGGACCTCGTCCTCAGCCCACCCTACAAGACAGTCGGTGACATCATGGTGCGCGACGTCGTCAAGGTGAGCGCGACAGCCGACCAGGAGGAGGCCGCCAGGCTTCTCGTCGAAGAGGGACTGTTGGCGATCCCCGTCGTCGATGACGAGGATCATCTGTTGGGGATCATCACGGTCGACGACGTGGCAGACATCTTGGAACGTGAGACGACCGAGGACATCGAGCGGCTCGGTGGTTCGCAGCCGCTCGAGGTCCCCTATACACGTGCAACGCCACTCTATCTCTGGCGCCGTCGCATCGGTTGGCTCTTGCTTCTCTTCGTGGCAGGAATGTATACCGGTACGGTTCTCCGACACTACGAGGAACAGCTCGAGCAGGCTATCGCATTAGCCTTTTTCGTCCCGCTCCTCATCGGCACCGGGGGGAACGCTGGGTCGCAAGTCGTGACGACACTGGTGCGCGCGATGGCTGTAGAGGGGATCGGACTGCGTGATTTCCTCCGTATCTTCCCCAAGGAGTTCATCGCAGGTTTGCTCGCCGGAGCGGTGATGGGAACTGCCGGTTTTCTCCGTGCGGAGATCCTCGGTGTCGATGCGGCCATCTCGCTTACCGTGGCACTCGCCCTGTTCTTCATCGTGATCTGGGCAGTGTCGGTCGCGACCCTCCTGCCGCTCGTGCTCCAGCGTCTCGGCATCGATCCTGCTGTCGTCTCGTCTCCGTTGATCGCGACGCTCGTCGACGGTACGGGTCTCCTCATCTACTTCAATGTCGCGCGCGTCATCCTCAGCTGGTACGGTTGATCAGCCTGGCGCATGCTTTGGCCCGTGATGAGGCCACGGGAGGACAGGGATGGTCAGGATCCATGACATCGAACCAGGTTGGTTCTGCATCGACCTGGCGTTCCAGGGCGTGCCTCAGGTCATCGCGTCCTACGTCTTCGTGGGGCGGGACGGCGCGACGATCGTCGATACGGGGCCGGCCTCGACGCTCCCCGAGCTCCTCTCTGCCCTGAAGGAGTTGGGCGTCGCCGACGACCAGGTTCGCACCATCGTGTTGACGCACATTCACCTCGACCATGCTGGAGCAGCAGGGCACCTACTGGAACAGTTTCCCCAGGCACGCGTCTTCGTGCACCCGGTCGGAGCCCCTCATCTCGTCGATCCCAGCCGGTTGTGGGCCAGCGCGGCCCGCATCTACGGAGAGCGGATGGAGGAACTCTGGGGCAGCATCCGCCCTTGCCCTGCCGAGCGACTCGTCGTCGTCGAGGACGGCGAGACGATCGACCTCGGCGGTGGGCGGCGTCTCCGTGCCTTGGCGACGCCGGGGCATGCTTCGCACCACCATGCCTACTTGGAGACTGCCAGCGGCTCGATCTTCGCGGGAGACGTCGCCGGCATTCGGATCGGCGGGATCCGCTTCGTCTTTCCGCCGACCCCGCCACCGGATATCGACCTCGGCCAGTGGCGACGCAGTATCGAACGTCTGCGCAGCCTGCGGCCGGCGAGGCTCTATCTCGGGCACTTCGGCCCGGTCGACGATCCGGAGTGGCACCTCGACGACCTGCTCGCTCGCCTCTTTCTGTGGGGTGGCCTCATCGCCGCGTACCTGGAACGCGGCGACGACCCTGACGCGGTCGCCGAACGGTTGCGTTCACTGACGGAGGAGGAACTGGCGCTCCTCGTCGGGGACAGTGTCCCGCTCCCGGCGTATCAATGGGCCTCGGGAAGTTATCGGATGACCGTCGACGGCTACGTGCGGTATTTCCGCTCGCACCGGCCGTTCGCGAGCGGCGCCTGACCAGGAGACGGGCGGGGATGGTCGGTCAGCGCGACCTGCGGGGGCGAGCCTATCGGCTCATCGTGCTGCTCGGTATCGTGAGCTTGCTCGGCGACGTCACCTACGAAGGAGTTCGCGGTGTGACCGGACCCTTCCTGGCGACGTTGGGTGCGAGCGCGGTCGCTGTCGGGCTCATCGCAGGACTCGGTGAGTTCGCCGGGTACGCGCTGCGGACGGTGGCAGGGTACCTGGCCGATCGGTTTCGTTCGTACTGGCTCCTCACGTTTCTGGGGTACGCGTCGATCGCTGCCTTACCGTTGCTTGCGCTCGTCCACCGTTGGGAGTGGGCAGCGCTGCTCATCGTCCTGGAACGTATCGGCAAGGCGCTGCGTACCCCTTCTCGCGATGCCATCCTGTCGCACGCGGCGAGTCAGGTAGGACGGGGCAAAGGGTTCGGTCTGCACGAGGCGCTCGATCAGGTCGGGGCGCTCATCGGCCCGGCGCTGTTCGCAGTGGCGCTCGCCCTCGATGGTGCGAACGGGTACCGGCTCGGTTTTGCGCTCTTGACTCTTCCGGCGCTGGCGACAGTAGTCGTGTTGGGACTCGCGTGGCGACAAGAGCCGACACCCGAGTCGATGGAGCGAGACCGCGTACCGGCGCGAGGAGGTGCGAGCGTCGCTGGTCTTCCTGGGGCGTTCTGGCGCTACGCGGTCTTTACGGTGGTGGCGACTCTCGGTTTCGCCCCCTTCGCTCTCCTCTCGTACCACCTCGAAGCACGTTCCATCGTGCCCACGGCGGCGATACCGGTGCTCTATGCGCTGGCGATGGGTGTCGATGGGCTGGTGGCGCTGGTCGCTGGGTGGGGCTATGACCGTTTCGGATTGGTCACGCTGGCCGCGGTACCGGTGTTCGCGGCGTTCGCCGCTGCGGCGGCCTTCCAGGGACAGACGGTGCTGGTGATCACCGGTATCGTCGCCTGGGGCGTGGCGATGGGGTTGGTCGAGACAACGATGCGTGCGGCGGTCGGTGATCTCTCGCCGCGGGAGGCACGGGGACTCGCCTACGGCATTTTCAACACGATTTTCGGTCTCGCGTGGTTGCTGGGCGGGCTCGCGCTGGGTTCGTTGTACGGGCGTTTCGGCCCGGGCGGTGTCGTGGCCGCGATCGGTGCAGTGCAGGCCGTAGCTCTCGCCGCGTTTTTCGCCCTGGGTGTCGTCGGAGCGCACCGCGAGCATCAGGCGCGGGTGTAGGGCTCGAGAGAATGCCCGTAACGCCGCAGGAGAACGCCATGCGCAGGGCCATTGCTGAGTAGCGCGCGTTCAGGACGCGAGCGGGCGTCGGCCGGTCGCACGACCAAAGCCCGCCCACCCGGAGGTGGTCTCGATTGTTCCCAGTCCATGGTGAGCGGATGACTTCGTCGACTCTGGGCCAGCGGTATCCGGGGAACTACTGAGCTGCTCGTGTGCTGACGCGATCGATACGACTTCCGCGCAGGGCCTATCGGCGCAGTGCACGCGGTCGACCGCGTGCGGTCGGCCGGAGTGCTCGCTGCCTGGGACTCCGATGGATCAACCGGGGCGTACCCGGTCACCTCCGTTCCCGGTGACTCTGCAGCCACTCGAGCAGCGACGGCAGCGGTCTGGTGTTGAGCACGTGCTGCGCTTCGGCCCAACCGCGCCGAGCGGTCGCGACCGACCAGCGCATGTTGTCGAGCTGGCGGGCCGAGTGCGCGTCGCTGGTACAGGCGATCGGAATCCCGCGTTCGATAGCACGCTGCACCCAGACATCGGGGAGATCCAGCCGATCCGGTTGACCGTTGACCTCGATCGCGACCCCGTACTCGGCGGCAGCCTCGAGGACTGCGTCGAGATCGATGGCGTAGGGAGAACGGGAATCGAGCAGGCGGCCCGTCGGGTGCCCCAGGAGGTCGACGTGCGGGTTGGCCAGGGCACGGACGACGCGCTCGGTCATGCGTGCCTCGGGGAGATCGAACGCACTGTGGACCGAGACGATGACGAGATCCAGCTCGGCGAGTACCTCGTCGGGATAATCGAGCGAGCCGTCAGGGTGGATGTTCACCTCCGCGCCGTGCAAGATCCGGAACGGGGCGTACCGCTCGTTGAGTTCGTCGATCAGCTTGCGCTGTTCGCGGAGTCGCTCGGGGGTGAGTCCGCGGGCTACCGTGAGGGACGGGGAATGGTCCGATATGACGACGTACGCGTACCCGCGCGCCAGAGCAGCCTGCACCATGCGTTCGAGGGACTCGTGCCCGTCGCTCCAGTCGGTGTGGACATGGAGATCGCCGCGGATTTCGGTCAGTTCGACCAGGCGGGGCAGACGGTGCTCGAGTGCGGCGCGGATTTCGCCGCGGTTTTCTCGGAGTTCCGGCGGGATCCAGTCCATCCCCAGTGCCGCGTAGATCTCGTGTTCGGTGCGACTAGCGATGACGCGGCCTTCCGCATCGAAGAGGCCGTATTCGGAGAGTTTCCAACCGCGATCCTGCACGAAGGATCGGAGAGCGATGTTGTGTTCCTTGGAGCCAGTGAAGTAGAGCAGGGCCGAGCCGTACTGCTCCGGCTCGACGACCCGGAGATCGACCTGGAGGTCCTCGCGCGTGAGGATCGACGGTCGTGTCGGGCCGACTGCGAGGACCTCTTTGACGAAGGGGAGATGGACGAAGGCGTCGACGACTTCCTGTGGGCGCTCGCTCGCGACCAAGATGTCGATGTCGCCGATCGTCTCCTTCATGCGTCGGAGACTCCCGGCTGGATCGATCGCCTGGACGGCGGGCACGGTTCGGAGGGCTCGGACCACCTCCTCGGCGACCGGCAGGGCGACGCCGAGCAAGAGACGCTTAGTCCGTTGCATCAACCGGGCTGCCTCGCGCGCGATCCGCTCTTCCAGCTTCTCCCCGAAGCCAGGAAGCTTGCACAACTTATGGTTCTGGGCAGCCTCGAGGAGCTGCTGGATCGTTGTGATACCGAGCTGCTCGTACAGGAGATGGGCGCGGGCGGGGCCGATGCCCGGTACTTCGAGGAGATCGACGGCCTGGAGCGGTACCTCGCGTTTGAGTTGCTCGTAGTACTCGAGTTTGCCCGTGCGGAGATACTCGTCGATCTTCGCAGCGATCGCCTTACCTACGCCGGGAATCTCGTCGAGCTTGCCCTCGCGGGCGAGTTGCTCGATGTCCACGTCCAGGTCCCGGATGTTCTGCGCGGCGACGGTGTACGCGCGGATACGGTACGGGTTCTCGTTCTTGAGCATCAAAAGTTCAGCGATGTTGTCCAGAAGCAGAGCGACTTCCTCATTGCGCCGCATGGTGCTGCTCCTCGGTGGACGGCTCGCCAGCCATCTCGTGGAGCCACTCGTGGAGGAAGTGTGCGGTAGCGCGGACGATGGCGCGCACTTCGTCGGGGAGAAGGCCCGTCTGGGCAGCGATCCGCTCGTCGTCCCAGCGATCCAAGGCGAAGAGGAGGTAGATCTCGCGCCACCGTTCCGGCAAGCGCTCGAGCCAGGAGTCGAGCAGCCGGCGAGCGGTTTCGTCGTCCAAGAGCTCTTCCGGCCAGGGCACATCCGGGGCAGTCAAGACGGCCTCGAGGCGAGCCAAAAGCGGCTGTGCGATGGGCCGATGCACCGTCGTCTCCTGCACTCGGGTTTCTCCACGGTGGCGCTGCGCATGGCGCTCCAGCGCCGCGCGGTGGACGGTGTCTTTGGCCAGGTGCCTGAGCCAAGCGAAGCGGTCACGCGGAAGCTGGGGTAGGGTGCGGATTTCGGCCGCTGCGCGCTGGTAGGTTGCGAAGGCCAGTTCCTCGGCGTCCAACTCGTCCGGCTCGATGAGGCCGGCGGCGACCTCGTGAGCGATCGCTCGGTAGACCGCGCGCAGGATCGGTAGATAGAGGTCGAGTCCCTCCTGGAAGAGCCAGCGTTCACGCTCTTCTATCGTCTCTGGCGAGAGATGCGGCGACCGCGGTACGTGACGCGCGGTATCGCGCAGCTGCGTCGTCAGCCGCCGGCGAGCTTCTTCGTACGGCATGGCGGCCATCTGCCTTCGTAATGCGTGGAAATACGGATCCTGGAAAACCATCGGTATGCTCCCTCCCCTGCACCGGTCGACAGTACACAGGATAGCGGGTCACCTGTCGCTTGTCACCTGGGGTGAAGCGTGCTCAGGCAGGGTATCGGCGAGGGCGTCGTCGGCGCCCCGAGGGGCGCGGACGTGGCCATCCACCTCGAGCGAGTTGCGCCAGTGTGCGGGGAGAACAGTGCACTGAGCGACTACCAGCCGCGGATCTCCAAGAGTTCCGCACCGATCCGTCCGCGCGTGACGATCGTCGTGCCATCGCTCGCCTGACGGTACTCGAGCCGCGCGCGCTCGAAATACTGCACGATCGTCCCGTCGGGTAAAGCCAGAGGCTCGCTGATCGGGTGTCCGTTGAGGAAGACCGCGCGCTCCTCGGCGGATGATGCGGATGCCCAACGTACCGTCTCCCCGATGGCGAGCCAGGCGAGGCGAAAGCCACCGCAGACAGCGTGTTGGGTTTCGGGAAACCAACGGCAGGTTCCCTGCTGAACGGCTGGTGGCTTGGGGCGGAAGGCCCGTGTCTCGGTGAGGACGAGCCGTTCGGCGAGTTCGGCACCGAGGTCGTCCAGCACGACACCGTCGTGCGCATCCGGTGTGGCCGGTAACCAGGCGAACCGTGCCCGTTCGAAGTACTGCACGGTGCGGAACTGTCCGGAGGAGAGATCGAGTTCGTCGAACTCTTCCGAGAGCGGGTACCCGAAGATTTCCAGGCCACCGTACCGTTCCCAGAAGGCGAGGAAGCCATTCGCCGCATAGTGCTGCGTTTGGGGAAAGTAGCGCCAACCGGCTGGGACGTCTGCTGGTGCAGGACGTGGCGCGGTCGGCAGGAGAACGTGCACCGGCGATGCCCACACGGCGGTCTCGGCACCAGCGCGGCTGGCCCACACGAGCCAGCCGTCAGCAGCGGCCAGCGCGACGGTCTCTGCGCTGTGCGGCACGGCGACGAAGCGGCTGCCGCTCATGAGGTCGAACGCGACGATCGCGGGTTCAGGCTGACCTGGGGCTACTGGATCGAGCCAAAACAAGTAGCGTCCGTCGCTCGCGAAAAGATGCGGGTCGGCGATGGTGCCGAGGGTGACTGGGGTCGCGCTTCCAGGGAAACCGTGCAGGACGACTCGCCCCCTCGCAGTGACGAAAACTTGCTCGGCGAGGTGGAACACCGGAGGTACGCCACGACCTGCGAGCAGCGTCTCGACGCCGTCCGGTGCGAGGAGCGCCTGCCGCCGCAGGTGCCAGACACCGTCTGGAAAGACCTCGATCCAGGCGAGGTAACCACCGTCCAGTGTGAGGGACTCGATCGCACCTCGATCGCTCGCGACGTACTCGATGGTGACCGGTACGGGGCGTTGGCGGAGGTCGGCGAGGTAGATGCTATCGTGCGCGGATCTGGACACCCAGACGAACCGGTGATCGGCGAGGCGCGGAAGCCGCTCGTCGTTGGTCGTCGCTGTGAACAGATCCTCCCGCCTGTCGAGACCCCGCACGCGGACCCGGCCCAGGCAGTCGGGGCAGTCCCGTTCCTGCCACGCGACGAGACCGCCCGCGACCGTCACCGCGTCGATGCTCCGCGCGGTCGAAAGAACCAGCTCCTCTCCGTTTGCGAGCCAGCGCACGACGAGTTCCGCATACTCCCCGGCTGGCCGGCTGAAGGCGACGACGCGCCCGTCGGTCGTGAGGCTACCCACGTCCGCGACGAGAGCGAGGAGGAGCGGCCCTTCGGCTCCAGCGGAGCGGTCATTCCAGGTGAACGAAAGGGAGGCGACGATCGTCACCACCACGAGAGCCACCATCGCGGCACGCAGCGCCGAACGCATGAGCCGGCATCCCACGCAACCGTGCTCGACGTGCTGGTCGGGAAGTGACTGCTGCCGGTTACTGGAACTTGGCTGTAGTCGCTTCAGGACCACGCCCGGTTCGTCGTGCACACCGATCCTCCCGAATGGGAAGATCGGTGTGCACGATCCCGATCCGCAGAGGACGACAGAGCTAGGTGAGCGGTACCGAGGATCGCTGCATGGCAGTACGCGGGTTCCGGCCAAGCCGCTTCCTCGGGCTCAGGACGCTGCGAGCACGTGGGTTCCAGCGTGGCCCTCCAGTGCGGCGCGTGCCTGGTCGAGCGCGGCGATGATCGCGCGGCGCGCTCGACCCCAGCTCACGAAGCGGATAGCCGCCTCGACTTTCGGACCCATGCTGCCGGAGGCGAAGTGGCCTTCGGCCTGGTAGCGACGGAGCTCCTCGGTGCTTACCTGATGGAGCGGTCGGGCAGTCGGCTTCCCGTAATCGAGCATCACGAACGGGACGTCGGTGAGGATCAGCAGGCCGTCGGCGCCGAGTTCGTGGGCGAGCAGTGCCGCAGCGAGATCCTTGTCCACCACCGCTTCCACGCCCTCGTACCGTCCATCGGCCCGGCGGACGACTGGGATGCCGCCACCGCCGCAGGCGACGACGATCGCTCCGGCGGCCAGCAGCAGTTCGATCGCCGGGCGGTCGACGATCGCGATCGGATCGGGCGAAGGGACGACGCGACGCCAGCCGCGCGAACCTTGCGGCTTCCAGACCTGACCGGTCGCTGCCATGATCTCCCGCGCGCGTTCTTCGGGGTAGTACAGACCGATCGGCTTGGTCGGATCCTGCCATGCAGGGTCGTCGGGGCTCACCTCAGTGCGGGTCACCAGGGTAGCGACGACGCGGTCGATACCGCGTTGGCGCAGTTCCGCACCCAGTGCTTGCTGGATCATGAATCCGATCGTGGCCTGGGTCTGGGCGACGCACCAGTGGAGCGGGACAGGCGGGACGACCTCGCGGGCCAGCTCGTTCTTGACCAGGAGATTGCCGACCTGTGGTCCGTTCCCGTGCGTGATGATGAGTTCGTAGCCCGCGACGACCAGCTCAGCGAGTTGCCGGCAGGTAAGGTCGACGTTCGCTTGCTGTTCCTCGGCTGTGCCTCGCTGACCGGCCTGAATGATCGCGTTCCCGCCCAAGGCGACGACGATACGCCTCATTGCGCTGTCCTTTCCGCTGCCTCTGCACCTGATCGGGCTGCGGTCAGGTAGTGCTGTTCGAAGGCGCGGTAGGCCTCGACGAAGCACCGCTCCGGTGGCCGGACGATGCCGGCGCCGACCTGACCGATTCCCGGTTCACGGTGCGCGATACCGGTATCGATGACCGGCAAGATCCCGGTGCGGACGACCGCGCGGAGGTCGATTCCGACGGGGGTGCCGCGGAAATCGAGCGCGGGGATGCGGAAAACCTCGTGCTCCGCCACTGTGATCTCGTACATTTCCAGGGTCGCCCGGACAGCATCGGCTGGTGTCCCGCCGATGAACTGGACGATCGCGGGAGCGCCGGCCAGTGCGAAGCCACCGAACCCAGCAGTTTCGGTGATCGCACTGTCACCGATGTCGGGGTTGGCGTCGTCCGGGCCGAAACCGGCGAAGTAGAGGCCGCGCGGGACGTTGGCTGGCCCGGTGAACCAGCGGTCCCCGAGTCCGGAGACGCGGATGCCGAACTCGGTCCCGTTGCGCGAGAGGGTCGTGACGAGGGTGCTCCCGGGAATACCGTGGGCGGCGTCGGCCATCACCTTGGCCGCGACCATCGCCAGGTTGACGAAGAAGTGATCGTTCGAGTTGATGAAGCGCAGGACGGCGGCGATGTCGGAGGCGGGAGCATCGCACTCCACCAGATAGGGTGCGATCTCGCGGTAGAAGAGCGAGGTGGCTGCCTTGTTCCGGTTGTGGCATTCGTCCCCCATCTGCAGCGCCTGCGCGATGATGTTCCGGAGGTCGATGCCACCGCTCCGCTCGAGCGCTCGACCGATCAGCGGCGCGAGCACCGAACTGATCCAACGCAAGCGGTCGATCACTTCCGGCGCGTAGGCTCCCATCCGCATCACTTTGCCGATGCCTTCGTTGAAGTTGGTGTAGGCGCGGTTGTCACCGGTCGCGTTGACCGCGATGTAGACGGGCATCGAGGGGGAGATGACGCCGGCCATCGGCCCGACCGCGCTGTGCTCGTGGTTGGGGGCCAGTTCGACGAAACCAGCCTCCAGCTTGCGGATCGCCTCTTCTGGCGTGGCCGCGAAACCCTCGAAGAGCATCGCTCCGATCAGCGCGCCGCGCAGCGGACCGGAGGCATGCTTCCAGTCGATCGGTGGTCCGGCGTGGAGAAAGGTGCGTTCGGTCATGCCGGGGATGACGTCGCGGGCGCGGGCGACGCCGATCACGACCGGCTGGGCGCGCATCATCCTGGTGACGGCCTCTTGGTTGGCCTGAGCGATGGCAGGGTCGTTGAACAGCGGTAGGGCAGCACGAGCTGGCTCGACCATCGGCGGCTTCCATTCCACCGGATGGACTGTGCCCCCTTGTTCCCGGACGGCCCGCGCGAAGAGCTCGAGGCCGACGTTGACGACTTCCGGTGTCCCTCGCAGCAGCTCCTGGATCTTCTCGCTCATCTTGCGTCTTCCCTCCGACTCACGCGACGAGGTGCGCGGCGAGTTCTGCGGCTAGGGCATTGCTCGGTACGACGATGGCACCTGCCTGTTCCAAGCGCTCGCGTTGCCGGTCGTACCCTTGCGGGTCCGACCGTGTGCCGATGAGGGCGACGATCACCGGTAGCCCGCGACCTCCTGTACGTGCCAGCGCGCGCGCCGCTTCGATCGCCGGCCCCAGTTCCGCCGCCGGATCAGCCGCCGCACCGTAGCCGAGCACGACGTCCATGACGATGCCGGCGACGCTCGGATCGACGGCCTCGCGCTGGAGCCGCTCGATGCGCAGCGTCTGGTCGATCATCGGATGTGGGCGACCGACCGTGAACTCGTCCGAGCCGAGATCGACGAACGTGTGCCCGACGCTCGTGCGCGGGTCGGCGAGTCGCAGTTCTGGGCGGAGCGGAACGTTGGAGTGGATCGCGCCGATCTTCGGTGCCAGAATCGCCATCGCTTCGTCGCAGAGAGTGCCGCCACTGTAGAGACCGCGCAGGTACCGCTGACCCGGTGCGAGCTGGTTGCGCTCCGCGAGCACACGGGAACGTGCCTCCTCGACCGTCGGGAGGGCGATCTCGTCGAGCGGGCGGCCGGTTGCGCGTTGCACCGCGGCGCGTGCTGCCTCGGTCAAGTCGCGGGTGACCAGGACGCCGTCGCGTGTTCCGGCAGCTCCGCCGACGAAACAGGCGACGGCCGGTTTGCCGCAGGTAGCGACCTGGGCGAGGATGCGCTCGGCCACCTCGGGGGCAGGGGGTTTGGAGATCACCACGATGACTTCGGTCGCCGGGTCGGCGGCCAACGCAGCGATGCCAGCTGACATGCTCAGTCCACCGACGCGTTCGTCGAGGTCGCGTCCACCCGTCCCGATGCCGTGGCTGATCCCGCTACCGAACCAATCGATGAGGCTGGCCACCTGCTGCAGCCCGGTACCGGCGGCGGCGACGATGCCGATCGGGCCACGCCGGACCGCGTTCATGAATCCGAGGCCGAGTCCACCGATACAGGCGGTGCCACAGTCGGGTCCCATGAGGAGCAGTCCGAGCTCCTGCGCGAGGCACTTGAGGCGGATTTCTTCCTCGATGGGCACGTTGTCGCTGAAGAGAAAGACGTGGCGGCCGGCGCGGAGTGCTTCTTCTGCTTCGATCGGCGCGTACGGCCCCGGAACCGAGATGGCGACGACGTTCGCCTGGGGCACGGCTCGCAGCGCTGTGCGTAGCGTACGCGGCGCCAGCGTCGCCTGCTCCGCCGCCCGTGCCGGTGTCGCGCTGCGCAGTTGGTCGAGCGCGAACCGGATCACCTCGTCGGCCGTGGCCTCGTCCCGCGCCCGCACGGCGACGATGAGGTCACTCGGGGCGACCTGCTCGAGACGATCGTCCCACAACCCGGAGTCGCGGAGCAGCTCCACGTTCGCGCTCGTCCCCATGACGAGCGCGGCGAGGTCGACCCCCGCGCGTCGATTCGCAGCCGCCGCGACGACCATGAGGGCTACCGAATCGAAGTACGAGTTCCGTTCGATATGGATCCGGACGACCATTGCATCCTCCTCGCTCGCACCGGGAAAAAAGTGACCCGGCCAACCTGGCTCGATTCCAGGTTGGCCAGTCCGTCGCTCCTCGCTCGTTCTGCGCCTGCTCGGTTTCCGGTACCGTCCTCCCTCGCCCGCCGGGAAGCCGAACCGGACGCGTTGACACGCCCTACTCACCCAGACTATACTGCTCGCGTCGTCCGAGGGCAAGAGGAGCTCAGCGCGGAGCTCCTCTCGGCTTTTTCGGCCAAACGAGGCGTGTAGTCGGCAAGCCATCGGCAAGGAGTCGATGGCATGGATCGTTTCTTTTTCCGGCAGGCAGGACCGGCTCGTCTTTCCGCTGGAGACGCGGCCATTCCGGCGGCCGTCGTCCGCGGCTCAGGCCAGGGCGGTGAACCGCTCGACGAGCGGCTGCAGTCCCTGGCAGGTAGCCAGAAAGCCGTAGGTCACACCCCAGCCGGAGGAGGAGCCGATCCGCTGGACGTGCTCCAGGAGCGTTGCCACGAGACGCATCTTGCCGCAGCGGAACGCTTCCGCGAGCAGGATGTACTCACGGGCGAACGCACCTCGCCCGGCCAAGCGCAGCCAGGCAGCACTGCGGGGCGTGGTGCGGGGGGCAGCGCTCGCCGCCAATTCTCGCGCACACGGGGCCCAGGACGGCCCCGACGGGTCGGTGCTGAACAGGTGCAGGGCCAACAGTGTTCCTGCCAGCACGTCGTCGCCGAGCGGGGTGAGACCCGGGCCGAGGCCGGCCAGTGCGGTGGCCGCGGCTTTCGCTCGCTCGCAACGCGACTCGCCCAGCGCGCTGACCAACTCCCGATGCAGCGCTGCGATGCGTGGCAGGGCGAGCGTGAGCAGCGGGTCGCTGCTGGGAACGCGCTCAGAGAGCGCCCGGACCAGCGCGCCGCTTTGGCGCAGGGACTGCAGCGGCACGGGCGGACCGTGCCGCAGCGTCGGAATCCAGAAGCGCGTCTGTCGGCTGCAGGCTATGGTTTCGCTTTCCAGCGCGAGCAGTCGCCCCTGCCCGATGCACACGGTCGCTCCCTTCGGGAAGCGTGTGGTCAGGTCGTCGTCCAGGTCGAGGCGCAGGCCGTCGGGCGGCAGGACTGCGCCTGGTGCGACCAACGAGATCCAGCAGGCACCGTCGGTCAGGTAGACTGCACGCTGGTAGGTGGCTGCGACGCGCAGCGCTTGCATCGGTCCGAAGAGGATGGGCGCGAGGGGACTCGCGATCGTGCGTATGCGTACCGGCATTTCCAGCGATCCTCGTGTATCTCCCGTGTGAGTGTACGCGCCCCGGGATCGAGGAGGAGCAGGAGCGGAGTGCGAGCGGTCAGTCAGGTGAGGGTGAAGCGGAAGGAACGCCTATGAAGCCGCCGCGTTTCCGGTACTATGCGCCAGAGACGCTCGACGAGGTGCTCGCCGTGCTGGCGGAATTCGGCGACGAAGCCAAGCCGTTGGCCGGAGGGCAGAGCTTGGTGCCGATGCTCAACATGCGTTTGGCCAGGCCGAGCATCCTAGTGGATCTGAACGGTCTCGACGAACTCGCTGGTATCGAAGAGGCGAAGAGGGCGATCCGCATCAAAGCGATGACGCGTCACCGTGCGGTCGAGCGTTCGCCACTGGTCGCGCAGGCGCAGCCGCTCCTGGCCGAGGCGATCCGGTTCGTCGGCCACCTGCCCATCCGCACCCGGGGGACGGTCGGGGGCAGCATCGCGCACGCCGACCCGGCGGCGGAGTTGCCGGGGGTGCTTGTCGCGCTGGACGGCGTAGTGGAACTCCGGCGTCGCGGCTGCCAGCGCGAGGTCGCCGCGCGCGACTTCTTCGTCGATCTTCTGACCACCGCGGCCGAACCCGACGAACTGGTGGTCGCTGTCCGCTTTCCCACGCTCCCGCCGGCGAGCGGGACGGCTTGGTTGGAGGTCGCCCGGCGGCACGGTGACTACGCCTTGGTCGGGGTGGGTGCGGTGGTCACGCTGGCGGACGACCGCCGGACGATCGCCGAGGCGCGGCTGAGTTTCATCGGTATGGGCACGACGCCGGTGCGGGCGCTGGAGGCGGAGCGGCTGTTGCGCGGGCAACCTGTCGGTCCGGAGACGTGGCGGGCAGCGGCGCACGCGGTGCGGAACGAGGTCGACCCGGTGAGCGACATCCATGCGTCGGCTCAGTACCGGCGGTACGTCGCTGGCGTGCTGACCGAGCGTGCCTTGGCGTTGGCGGCGCAGCGAGCAAAGGAAGGAACCGAACGATGAGCGCGGTGGGAACGGAGCGACGGACGATCCGGGTCGAGGTAAACGGCGTACCCTACGAGCGAGAGGTGGAGGCCCGCTTGCTCCTCTCCGATTTCCTCCGTCACGAACTCGGGCTCACCGGCACGCATGTCGGCTGCGAACACGGCGTGTGCGGCGCGTGCACGGTCTTGCTCGACGGCGAGCCGGTGCGTAGCTGTCTCCTCTTCGCCGTCCAGGTGCACGGACACCGGATCGAAACGGTCGAGGGGTTGGCACCGGGCGAAGGGGAACTGCACCCGCTGCAACGCGCCTTTTGGGAAAAGCACGGCCTGCAGTGCGGCTACTGCACGCCGGGCATGTTGATGGTCCTCAAGGCCTTTCTCGAGGAACATCCGGAGCCGACCGAGGAGGAGATCCGCGAGGCGATCTCCGGCAATCTCTGCCGCTGCACCGGGTACCAGAACATCGTCGAGGCTGCCCGCTATGCGGCGGAGCTGATGCGCCAGCGCTGAACGGGACAGGGGGAGCCCGATGCCGACCCGATTCTTCGGAGCACCGATCAAGCGAGCCGAGGACCCGCGCCTGTTGACCGGCCGTGGTCGCTACGTCGACGACATCGACGTGCCGGGCCAGTTGCACGTCGCCTTTCTGCGCAGCCCGCTCGCCCATGCGCGCATTCGCTCCATCGATGTCTCAGCGGCCCGCGACTTGCCCGGCGTCGTCGCCGTCTGGACCTACGAGGATATCGGACCCTGCCAACGGCGGATGCCGTTGCTCATCCCGCATCCGGACCTGACGCACCCGTACACGCGGTATGCGCTGGCCAAGGACGAGGTGAACCACGTCGGTGAACCGGTAGCGATGGTGATCGCCGAGAGCCGCTATGCGGCTGAGGACGCACTGGAGGCGATCACGGTGGAGTGGGAGGAGCTCCCGCCGGTCGTCGACATCGAGCGGGCTATCCAACCGGGTGCACCGCTGGTACACGAGGACCTGGGCACGAATGTGGCGGCGCACTACGTCGGGATCGTGGGCGATCCGGAGCGGGCCTTCGCCGAGGCGGCGCACGTCTTCCGCGAGCGGCTGGTCATCGAGCGAAGCGCCGGCATGCCGATCGAGACCCGCGCTATCGTCGCGGTCTGGAAGGACGAGGAGGATCTCCTCGAAGTCTGGGACACCACGCAAGCGCCGATCGTCATCCGCAACGCGCTCGCCGCACTCTTCGGCCTGGCCCCGACGCAGGTGCGGGTGATCGCGCCGGACGTCGGAGGTGGTTTCGGGTGCAAGATCATGGTCTACCCAGAAGAGGTCCTCGTCCCCTACGCGGCGCTCGTCCTCAAGCGTCCCGTCAAGTGGACCGAGGATCGCTTGGAGCACTTCGTGGGGACGAACCACGAGCGGTTGCAGATCCACGAGGCGGAGATCGCCGTCGACGCCGAGGGACGTATCCTCGGGATCCGCGACCGCTTCCTGCACGACGCTGGCGCCTACACTCCGTACGGCATCATCGTCCCCATCATCACTGCCTGCCAGCTGCCCGGCCCCTACAAGGTACCCAACTATCACGTGGAGTTCCGGGCAGTTTACTCCAACACCGTCCCGGTGAGCCCGTACCGCGGGGCAGGTCGCCCGCACGCCTGTTTCGTCATGGAGCGACTGCTCGACCGGGTCGCGGACGAACTCGGCATCGACCGCGCCGAGGTGCGGCGGCGCAACTTCATCCAGCCGCACGAGTTCCCCTACGACGTGGGGCTCATCTTCCAGGACGGCGCGCCGACGCGCTACGACAGCGGCAACTACCCGGCGATGCTCGATCTCCTGCTGCAGCAGATGGACTACCAGCGCCTCGTGAACGACGAACTGCCGCGACTGCGTGCCGCCGGTCGGTACGTTGGGGTCGGGATCGCCTGCTACGTGGAAGGGACGGGGATCGGCCCCTACGAGGGGGCGACGGTGCGCGTGGAGCCGACCGGGCAGGTCTACGTGGCGACCGGGATGCCGCAGCAAGGGCAGGCGCACAAGACCGTGCTCGCGCAGATCGTGGCACAAGAGCTGCAAGTGCCGTTGGAGGCGATCACGGTGGTCGAGGGGGACACGGCGCACTTCCAGTTCGGGTCCGGTACGTACGCCAGCCGGAGCGCGGTCGTCTGTGGGAGCGCAGTCGCGCTCGCCGCGCGCAAGGTGCGCGAGCAAGGCTTGGCGTTGGCGGCGGAGGAACTCGAAGTAGCGGTCGAAGACCTCGTCGTCGAGGACGGCCGGGTGTACGTGCGTGGTGCACCGGAACGCGGCTTCACCTGGGCGCAGATCGCCCAGCTGGCCAACCCGCTGCGCTATGCCTATGCGGGTGACCTCGTCGTGCGGCCGCGCCCGTGGACCGGTCCGGCCTTGCCGCCAGGGCGGCAGCCGGCTTTGGAGGCGACCGAGTACTACTCGCCGCCGCACGCGACCTGGGCCAGCGGCGCTGTGGGAGTGCTTGTGGAAGTAGACGTCGAGACCGGTCAGCTCGTCTTCCACAAGCTGTGGGTCGTGCACGACTGTGGCACCATGATCAACCCGTTGGTCGTCGAGGGGCAGGTGCACGGCGGGATCGCCCAGGGGATCGGCGGTGCCTTCTACGAGAAGCTGCACTACGACGAGAACGGGCAGCTCCTCAACGCCAGCTTCATGGACTTCCTCATGCCGACGGCGATGGAAATCCCGCGCATCGAGGTGGCGCACCAGGAGACCCCCTCGCCGCTCAATCCGCTCGGCGTCAAGGGGGTGGGCGAGGCAGGCGCCATCCCGATGCCGGCGGTGGTGGCAGCAGCGGTCGAGGACGCCTTGCGGCCCTTCGGCGTCCGCATCACGCGCATGCCGCTCGACCCTGACCAGCTCTGGCGCCTGACGCACCCGACCGAGGCCTGACCGGACGCAGTCAGCGCGGGCGGTGCGCGTGGCACAGGATGAGCGACGGTTGCGATCGGAACGAGATGGGAAAGGGAAGGACGCGATGGGGAAGGTGAAGCTCTACGACCTCTCGCAGCCGCTCAACCAGGAAGTCTCTTTCTGGCCGTTCTATCCGCCGTTCGAGGTCAAGTACATCAAGCGCAAGGCGGAGCACGGCGTCAACGCGCAGTACATCATGACCTCCAACCATATGGGGACGCACCTCGATGCACCGCGTCACTTCATCACTGGGGGGAAGACGATCGACCAGATCCCGCTGGACTGGTTGTACGGTCCAGGCGTGATCGTCGACCTCTCGGACGTCCTGGACGAGCTCGATATCTTCACGCCGGAGATGATCGAGCAACGGGTAGAGGTGCGGGAGGGGGACATCCTGTTCATCCACACCGGTTGGCACCGCTACGCGCAGTTCGGCGAGGAGCCCGACGAGGAGAAGTACCTCCTGCGCCATCCCGGTCCGCACCCCTCGATCGTCGACTGGCTGATCGCAAAGAAGATCAAGATCTGGGGCGTGGACATGGTCTCGACCGACCACCCGATGAACCTGCCGATCGGCCGCTTCCTGGGCCGCGGCGGCCTGGAGCAGTGGAAGCGGGTCCGCGCCATCTGCGAGCGCAAGTTCGGTGACAAGCTGGCCGAGCTCTTCCCGGAAGAGCACTACCAGCTGACGCACAACGCGCTCTTCCCGCACGACTGCATCCACGTGGAGAACCTGGGCGGCGAAATCGGACGCAAGGAACTGCACAACCGCCGTTTGACGCTCGGCGTCTTCCCTTGGCTCTTCAAGGGGGGCGAGGCGGCGTTCTGCCGGGCGGTCGCCTTCGTCGAGGAGGCGTGAGGACCAGCCGCGCACAGGCCGCGAGATCGGTAACGAGACGGATGGAGGAAGAGATCGATGATGGTCGATCTGGCGCGCTGCCGGGTGCTGGACCTTTCGCAAGACTGGGATATCCACACGCCGGGGTTCGCGCTCTACGAGGGGCCGACGGTCAAGTGGATCAAGCGGGTCGCCTTCGAGCGGGCCGGTGGGCAATGGATCTCCTCCACGCTTCACGTGGGCACCCACCTGGATGCACCGCTGCACTTCATCACCGGTGGCGACGACATCGCCGCGATCCCGCTCGACAAGCTCGTCGGCTGGGCCTGCATCGTCGATCTGACCCGCTACGGGATCGGCGACTACGACATCTACGGCCCGGAGCACTTCGAGCAGTGGGAACGCGATACCGGGATCCGCATCCAGCCGGGTGACATCCTGGTCATCCACACCGGCTACCACCACTACTACCCGAGCGATTGGGCGACCGATCCCAGTCTGCGGCAGCCGGACGAGACGCGGTACTTCGTCAAGCATCCGGGACCGACGCGTGCCTTCGCCGAGTGGGTGCTCGAGCGGCAGATTTCCTGGCTCGCGGTCGACTGCGCCTCGGCCGATCACCCCTTCAATACCGTCATCCGCAAGATCCGGGCCGATCTGGTGCCGGAGTTCGAGGCCAGGCACGGCAAACCGATCAGCGAGCTCCTGCCGGACAGCGACTATCAAGTCATGCACTTCGCGCTCTTCCCGCACGGCGTCATCCACATCGAGAACGCGGGTGGGGAGATCGACCAGGTGCTCGACCGGCGGGTGATGGTCGGCTGCTTCCCGTGGCGCTTCAAGGGCGGGGAAGCGGCCTTCTGTCGCTTCGTCGCCTTCGTCCCGGAGGACGAGCTGTAACTATGCGGGCCATGGTGCTCGAGCGACCTGGCGAGCCGCTCGTCCTGCGCGCCCTGCCCGTCCCGGAGCCGGGACCGGGGCAGGTGCTCTTGCGCGTCCGGGCGTGCGGCGTCTGCCGGACCGATCTGCACGTCGTCGATGGAGAACTGCCGCAGCCCAAGCTCCCGCTCGTACTCGGGCACCAGATCGTGGGTGAAGTCGTGTGCAGCGGCCCGGGGGCGACCCGCTTCGCTCCCGGGCAGCGCGTCGGCGTCCCCTGGCTGGGCTGGACGTGCGGGGAGTGTCGCTTTTGCCGGAGCGGACGCGAGAACCTGTGCGACCAGGCCCGCTTCACCGGTTACACGCTCGACGGCGGCTACGCCGAGTACACGGTGGCCGACGAGCGCTACTGTTTCCCGATCCCCGATGGCTATCCGGACCTCCAGGCAGCGCCGCTGCTCTGTGCCGGGCTCATCGGCTACCGGGCGCTCCGCTTTGCCGGGGATGCGGAGCGGATCGGGTTCTATGGCTTCGGGGCAGCGGCGCACATCCTGACGCAGGTGGCGGTGTGGCAAGGACGCCGGGTGTATGCCTTCACCAGGCCTGGTGATGTGGCGACGCGAGCCTTCGCTCGCGCGCTGGGCGCTGTGTGGGCGGGTGGATCGGACGAACTGCCGCCCGAGCTGCTGGAGGCGGCGCTCATCTTCGCGCCGGTCGGTGCGCTGGTGGTACAGGCCTTGCGGGCGGTCGAGAAGGGGGGCGTCGTCGTCTGTGCGGGCATCCACATGAGCGATATCCCGTCCTTTCCCTACGCGCTGCTGTGGGAAGAACGGGTGGTGCGTTCGGTGGCTAACCTGACGCGGCAGGACGGGGAAGAGTTCCTGGCCATCGCGCCCCAGGTGCCGGTGCGCACCGAGGTGCAGGTCTATCCCCTGGAGGAGGCTAACCGCGCGTTGGAGGACCTGCGGGGCGGGCGCGTGCGCGGGGCGGCCGTCCTCCAGGTGGCGGCTACGGCTGACTAGGCCCTGGACACAGCACGCTTGCGCTCCTCGAGCGGCGATCGGTGAGGGCAGTGGCAGCGCGAGAGGTGCCCCACCGGTGCGGCGTCGCGTGGGAGCAGAGTGCTCAGACTACGCGAGCCAGGACCGGTGTCGGAGAGACGAGGACAGCGCGCAGTGCCGGAGGCAGCGCGACCGGCCGCCGCGTTGCCAGCTCGACGAACGCGCAGAGCAGGGTTCCGGTCACGGCGGGCTCGGCGTCGCCAGTGCGCTGCAGAGCGAACTGGAAGCGCACCGTGGTGCGACCGACGGCGTGAACCGCGAGGATGCACGTGCCGGTGTCGTGGAGCACGAGGGGGCGGTGGAAGCGGACCTCGAGGTGGACGCGCGGTTTCCCGTAGCCCTCCTCGAGGAGGCGGGCGTCAGGATAGCCGAGGTCGCGGAAGAGCGTGGACTCGGCCTGTGTGACCCACCGGAAGACCGCTGGATAGTAGACGTAGCCGAGCGGATCGACGTCTGCCCAGAGCACCTCGAACGGGATGGTGGTCGAACGCATCGTTACCCTCCTACTTGCAGCCAGGATGCGTCGCGGGAGTGGGCAGCCGCTCGAGCGGTCGGCACGAGAGCGGGCGCGGCGTTTCGTGCGCTGCTCACGAACGATCAGGAGAGCGCTCGCGCGAGCGCTGCGTGCCCGCCTGGGAGTGTAGGCCGGTGCACGGAGTGGTACGTGACGATCTCTTTGCCTGGAGGGGCGTTCGACGAGGCATCGTAGGCTGGCTGGGAGATCGATGCGACGAACCGAGTCGGGAGCGCAGTGCGGGGATCGAACGAGTCGAGCAGGCCGGTGGGTGGAAGCCGCAGAGGGTGGGGGTGCAGGGTGGGGCGGCCGGAGTTGCACGGAGGGCGGGAGTCGGCTATACTAGCGGGTGCGTCGAGCCTGGGCCCACGTAGCTCAGGAGGCAGAGCACAATCTTGGTAAGATTGAGGTCCCGGGTTCGAGTCCCGGCGTGGGCTCCGCAGGCCGGTGTAGCTCAGCGGCAGAGCAGCTGTTTCGTAAACAGCAGGTCGTCGGTTCGAATCCGACCACCGGCTCCAGGAAAAACGGCGAAACGACGCGGAACCGAAGAGACGGCCGGTGTCCGTACACCGGCCGTTCGGCGTCTTTGATGCGCATCTGTCGGCGCGTTGAGGGCGCGACAGCATAGAGCTCTCGCCAGCGGACAGGTTCGATGACACTCGGCAGCTGTCTGCTGCGAGTGTCGAGAGCGTACAGCAGCAGCGGCCCGGAGACTGAAGCAGCACGTGGCGCCGACTGGCCAAAGCGCAGTACGCCCGGCGGCAGCTCGATGACACTAGTCGGGAGCGTCGAATTACTGAGGTCGGGGCGCGGCCAGGGATGCGAGCCGCGCCGACGACTCGGCTGCAATGGAGAGCGGTATTCTCGCACTGGGTCATGGGGAGGCGGGTGCGCCAACGGAGAGACCGAACACGGTGCCCACTGCGTTGCGTGCTGCGGGAATACCAGTATTCCCCCTGAACCGGGACAATCCTTCCTGCGTGGCGCGTCACGCTGGTGAAGGCAGTCACTTGAAAGGGGGTAAGCGTGTCGATACCACAAGTCGAAGAATTGGTTGCCAGTCTTACGCCACTTATCGACCGAGGAGTGTATGAGACTGCATTAGAATTTACTGCACAAGTGTACAATGCGGCTGAGGGATACATTTCTTGCTCATTTGGTGAAGCTGTTTCCTGGTGGATACCGAACGTTAATGTATCAACTAAATATGATCCACCGTGGCGTGTGCCAGCGTGGGACGACCTTGATCACTGGAAGGTGGTGCGCAAATCGCTCGGTGACCTCCCCCTCTTGCGAACGAACTATTATGTTGGCACGCTAGGGCAGATCGGCGAGATCGCAGCCCGAGCGCTCGGTGTGGAAAAGTGGCTCGACCTCGCGTGGCGGTATCCAGCTTATCCGCAGGGTGGAGGCTTTCCCTTGGGCTGGAGCGATCCAGTCGGTGGCCCATGGATCAGAGAGGGGCTGGGTATCGTTTACGAAGGGTTCAATGTTGAGCCTGGGCTCGATATTTCCGTGGAAGAGGCAAGGGGCTGTTTTCTCTGGATGGTAGTGATCCTGCGGGTGCTGGACGAGGCCTGGTATCGCGTCGAGCGCTTTATTTCGGATATCGACGAGTATCTCGCCGAAACCGTCGGCGAACCAGAGGAGGATGACGATCCGCGACGCTGGGTGATCGCTTGTTGCGAGCAGATCATCGCCCAGCTCGAAGCGGGGCGTTGGCCTGAGTGGCGCGAGGCGATTCCCTGGTTCCAGGAACTCGCAGCGCGTGCGGCTGCAGTGACTGAGGAAGGTGAGAAAGCGACGGTCTCTCCTTGGAAACGAGAGTGGAAGTTGCCGCTGACCACCAAGGGTTTGGTCTGGCAGGCGATCTACGGCGATTCACCGCTTCCTGTGGATGAAGAAGTCATCGCGTGAGCGTGACGTAGCGGCTCGGCCTCCCCCGACTCGATGACGGCACACCGGGTATCTCCTTAGATGCCATGGTCGTCTGCTCATCGCCCTGCGATGATCGTGTCGCCACAGGGTCTGCGGGAAGGCTCCAGGTGGCGTGTGATCGCCGCTCGCCGTCTGTTCGACCAGCTCCAGACGCGTCGGGGCGTTCGGGGCTGCGTCGGGCTCGAGAGCACACCGTAGGCACCTGTGCCAGCGGCACAGAGTCGTTCGTCTCCGGGTCGCGCACCTGCTCCTCGACGAGCGGGAATCAGCTCCGCATCCGAAGGGGCGTGCGGTGTCCGAACACTGGTTGGGTGACAATCCATTCGTTTCGTGGCGGGTACGTCGTGTCGTGGATCGGGCAGCTATCAGCGACTCGCCTCGCACCGCTCGCGTATCCTGTTGACGATGCGAGAGCGATCCGGTACGACGGCGCCGAGACTCGCCACAACTCCTGGAGGAGGACGGGATGCAGTCGCTCTACCGAACGTGTGAGCCGCGACCGGAAGTGGTGCGGGGCGAGATCCGCGAGGAGTCCTTCGCCGCCCGCCTGAAGGACGTGCTGGACGGGACCGCGGACCCGGTCTATCATGACCCCGAGATCTTCTTCGACAACACCTACCCGACTGCTGGGCTGCGCACCATCGTCCGCGAGGTGTTGGGTCGGCTGAGCGGGCAGGATCCGGCGGCCAACGCGGTGGTGCGCCTCGAGACCCCCTTCGGCGGCGGCAAGACGCACGCGCTCATCGCGCTCTACCACGCAGCGCGGGGGAGCGCTGCCGCCGCCAAACTCGTCGATCCCGCTTTCGTCCCGGCACCGGACACGGTCCGCATCGCCGGCGTGGTCGGATCCGATCTCGACCCGACCGGTGGTCTCCTCCATCGTGACGTGACGACCTACACGCTCTGGGGCGAGCTGGCCTATCGACTCGGCGGCCTGGCCGGGTATCAGCTGGTCGCCGAGTCGGACCGGCATACCAAGGCGGCGCCGGGCAGCGGCGTGCTCGAACAGCTCATCGGCGATCGCCCCACGCTGATCCTCCTCGACGAGATCGCGCGTTACCTGCGCGCGGCGAGCGCAGTCCCCACGGCGACCGGCCGCAGCGACCTCGCCGAGCAGACGATCGCTTTCCTCCTCTCGCTGCTCGAGTTCGCGGCGAGTCGCGAGCGCGTGGTGGTCGTGCTCACGCTGGCTGACCCCGCCGACGCCTTCGGCAAAGAGAGCGAGGAGCTGCGCCAACGGCTGGCCGAGGCGCGCCGCGTGTCGGCCCGGTCGGAGCGCGTCATCACCCCGGCCGGCGAGGACGAGACGGCAGCGATCGTCTCGCACCGTCTGTTCCGGAGCATCGACCGCGCTGCCGCACGCGAGACCGCCGAGGTGTACCTCGCCTCCTTTCGCCGCCTGGTCGAGCAGGGCATCCCACTGCTGCCGGAGGTGACGAACGCCGAGTACGCCGAGCGGATCGTCTCGACCTATCCGTTTCACCCCGAGCTGCTGCGCGTGCTCAGCCTGCGTGTCGCTACCATCCCCAACTTCCAACGGACCCGCGGTGCCCTGCGCTTGCTCGCGCTCGTCGTGCGCCGACTCTGGGAGCAGCGACCGGAGTCGCTCCATCTCATCCATCCCCACCACATCGACCTGAGCTGGGAGCCGATCGTCGAGGACCTGACGAGCCGCCTGGACCGCCCTGCCTTCAAGCAGGTGATCGCCGCCGACATCGCCTCGCCGGTTCCGGGGCAGCCGGCGCACGCCCAGCGGATCGATCAGGAGGAAGCAGCGCCAGGACGTCCGCCCTACGCGCAGCGTGTAGCCACCGCCATCTTCCTGAACAGCTTGGTCCAGGCGCACGCGGCCGGTATCGAGGAACCAGCGCTCCTCGCGTCCGTCCTCGAACCGGGCGACGACCCGGCACCGGTGCGCCGGGTGTTGGGACGGTTGCTCAGCGAGTGCTGGTTCCTGGCGCACGACCAGCTGCGCTACCGCTTCGGTACCGAGGTGCAGCTGCCCAAGGTGATCGCCGACGAGATGGCAGTGGTACCCGTCTCGTTGGCCAAGGCCAAGTTGGACGAGCGCATCCGCCACGTGTGGCAGCGTGGCGCGTTCCATCCGGTCTATTTCCCGAGCGAGCCAGCCGATATCCCCGACGATGCGAACGAACCCAAACTCGCGATCGTCCACTACGACGCGGCCAGCACGACGGCCGCGGAGAGTAGACCCCCCGACCTCGTGCGTCTCCTCTTCGAGCGCGCTGGCGTGGCCGGCGGTTTTCGCGTCTACCGGAACAACCTGGTCTTCCTGGTGGCGGATCGCGAGCAGATCGAGGGTCTCGTGACCAAGGCGCGTCGTTACCTCGCGCTGGAGCGCTTGGCTGGCGACCCGGCGCGTCTGCGCGACTTCAGCCTGGAGCAGCAGAAGCAGCTGCGCGAGGAGCGCGATCGGGCGGAGCTGGAACTCCGGGTGGCGATCACCCGCGCCTACCGTTTCCTCTACTACCCGAGCAGCGATGGCGATCCCGGCAGCGTACCGCTGGCGCGCCTCCTCATGCCGGCGCAGGACCAAGGAGATACCAAGGCCAACCAGACCGAGGTGGTGGTGCGGCTCTTGCGTCAGGTCGACAAGGTCCGGACGGGCGACGACAAGCCGTTCGCGGCTGCCTACGTGCGTTCCCTGGCCTGGGAGAGCCAAGCGGGGCAGGTCAGCACCGAAGAGGTGCGGCGCGCCTTCGCCCGTCGGGTTTCCCTGCCCATCCTACTGGATATCAACCTGCTCAAGCGCACCATCCGCGACGGGATCCGCACCGGTACCTGGGTCTACTACGCGGCGCGCGAGCGACTGGCCTACGACCGCGAGTCCCCCGAGCCGGCCATCGAGATCAGCGAAGAGGCGTTCCTCTACACGCCGGAGGAAGCGGCGCACCGCAACCTGCCGCTGGCCGGCCGGCGGGCCGAAGCGACGGTCGAGCCGAAACGGTGTCCAGTCTGCGGCAACCCGGTGGAGTCCTGCACGTGCGGGAGCGAGCTACCGTCGACCGCACCGCCGCCGCGCCAGCTCCACGCCAGCGGGGTGCCGGCGCAGGTGCTGCAAGCGCTCAGCGACCAGGCACAGGACGCGGGAATCGAACGGCTGGCGACGCTGAGGCTGCGGCTCGACCAGGCGGGTCAGGAAGCCGTACAGGCGCTGCGGACGTTCGGCGTGCTGGTGGGACAGCTGGAGTGGCGTCCGGTCCGGATCACGGTGCACGGCAAGGCCGCGTTCGGTGAGGGGGAGCGACTGACCGTCGATTACTCCGGCAGCGTCGAGCGTTGGTCGAGCGTGCAGCAGCCGCTGCAACACCTCGGGGCAGTAGCGAGCGAGTTCGTGCTCCAGATCGAGCTGGAGATCCGGTTCGGCAGTGACGGCATGGACTGCCGCCGCGCGGTCGGTCGGCTGCGGGAACTCTTCGAACTCGGGCTCCTAGGCAAGGTCCAGCTGACGGCGGAGCCGTGGAACGAGGAGAAAGGAGCATTGGCGTGAGCGAGCCGGCTGGGCGCGTCTTCCGCTTGCGCGTCGAGGGAGCGAGTGCGGAACGGATGCGACTGACCCTGTTCCAGCAGCGGCCTGCGAACGAGCGGGGGAACGGTACGTCGCGGCCTGCGACGACAACGCCGAACGGCCGAGCGGGCACGTTCGAGCGGATCGGTACGTTGGAGGGGACGTCGCTCCTCGTCGCGGTCGACCAAGTGTTGGAGCTTCTGCGCGGCGAAGGGTACCGCGGTCTGCAGGCGCCGGACGGCGTGCTGGGGCGGCGGGGGACAGCGCGCGAGTTCTCGCTCGGTGAACGGACCGGTGTGCGCTTGGGGCTCCTGTTCCTCGCGCTGCGCCCCTTGCGGCGCGTAGAGCGGATGGAACGGGTCGCAGGCGGCATCCGGCGGATGACGGACGAAGAGGCGTACTACTGGTTCAGCAAGTGCGTCGCCAGCGGCACCGCCCAGCGTGCCCGCCGCGCCCTCCGCATTCTCCTGGCGGGGGAGTGACGGTTACCGCGCTACTTCCCAAGAAGCAGATCTTTTGATAGAGTGATATCGATCCGATGCCGCTCCAAAACAGTGCGAGGTCTTCATCGGTACGACAGAGTTGCCGATAGATCGAGCAGAGGGTGATGAGGAGGTTCCGAGAGGAGGGCCGGGTGGGGTCGCGTCCTGTGGACAACAGTGCCGGTGCGCTCGCGGAGCTAGAGGCGTTCGTCCAACAGTCACTCAGGGAATGTGGTCACCGCGAGCAAGCGCTGCGCGGAGAGCGTCGCTGGTGGGAGGAGTTAGCGAACCTTTTGCCCCGGATCGACGAGGAACCCTTCGCACTGTTGACCCATCTGGCGACGGTACCGGACAGCGTGCGTCAGGAAGTATTGCCCATGCTCGCTCGTGTCCGGGCGCTCGCGGAAGAGGCGGCGCAGTGTCAGACCAACCAGTACACGGAGCTGTTACGACGGGAGCTACCGGCTCCGATCCGGTTAGAAGGTCGTTTGAACGAGGGGTATCGTGTCAATCACGTCATTCGGGTGCGGATCGACGATCAGCGCCGGATCGCTACGATAGAAACCGCGAGCAACCGGCAGCGCTTGGTCGGTGACATTTCGCCCAAGCGGGTGGCAGCCACGATCCAGCAGGAATATCGACGGCTGTTCGACAGGCCGTTCGAGCCAGCGCAGTTCATCGAGGAGCTGTTCCTCGCATATCGGCAAGCGTTAGTGGCTGAGGGAACAGCGCGGTCGATCGGTTCCCCAGTGTCGCTGTTCACCGTCCATCGTTTCGTAGTCTTTCTCCGGCAACCGCCCAAACTGTTCCAAGCGGGTGATCGAACGCAGTTCGTCCCCTATCCGCTGGACGAGTTCGCGGTCGATCTCGGCAAGCTGCTCGCCAGCGGCTGTATCCGATTCGACAGACACTACTTGAAGCTCCATCCAGTGAGAGACGCAAAGCAAGCTCTTCATATCGTCAATTTCGAGAGTGCCCACGGGCAGAATTACGGGCAGCTTTCCTTCGAGCCTGTCGGCGGGCGAGGGGTAGGAGGGGAAGGATGGAGGCATTAACAAGACGCGAGGCGCAGAGGATTATCACGCAACTCAAGAGTGGGACCCCGCCGTCTCCCCGAACAGCCTACTACTTGAACGTGGGGCGCGAACGCTGGATCGACGGCATGGCGTGGTACCTGGATGCCGCGAGGGACGACGAGCTCTCGGCACTGCGCCTCATCATCGGTGACTACGGGACCGGTAAGACGCATTTCCAGCGGGTGACACAGTATCTGGCTCACGAGCGCAACTTCGTCGTCAGCGGTGTCACGGCGAGTAAAGAGGCGCCGCTCGATCGCTTCGACGTGATTTGGGCGCAGATCCTGCACAACATCGTGCTCGATCCCGGCGCTGACCCTAGTTCTGACGAGCGGGAGCGGAGCGGCTTCGAAGACCTTTTGAACGAGTGGTGCCAGAGAGTCGTGGAGAACGATTCACTCACTGAGGAGCTCGCGGCGCTGAATCGGTTGCGTCACGTCGATCCCGACTTTCGCAAAGCGGTGGCCGGATATTTACAGGCGTGGGTCACTGAGGACGATCCGACGATCTACTTACAGTGGTTCAAAGGCGGCGCGGTACGTCTACGCTATGTGCGTAGCCGGATCGACCGGACGAGCGCCCGCGCGATGTTGCGGTCGCTCGTCTACTTTTTGCGGCACATCGGCTACAGCGGTCTTTTGCTGTACTTCGACGAACTGGAACTCGTGGCCGAACAGACGAAACGTATCCGCGATACGGCTTACGAGACCTTGCGCCAGTTCATCGACGGGACGGACAACATACCGAGCTTCTTGGTGCTCTGCGCTGTTACCGAAACGGCGTACTACGATCATCAGAAGGGTATCCTCAGCTACCCTGCGCTACAGCAACGGCTGGGAAGTTTCCTGGGCACTCTGTCGGAACGCGATTACCGCGCGCTGACGATCAACTTGAACCGTATTCCGTTGACCGAAACGGACCTCTTTGAGCTCGGCAGACGCATCCGAGCGGTGCATGCCGTCGCGTTCGACTGGAACGCCGAGGAGCACGTATCCGACGGCGTGCTGCGTGAATTCGCTGCCGAGGCGATCAGCACGAGTGAAGTCTCACCCCCACGCTTTCTCGTGCAGCTGGTGGTGACGGTGCTCGAGAGGCTCCAACAAAATCCAGAGTTCTCCGTCGATGATGTGCGGCCGACGCGCAGCGAGATCGTCGGTTCCGTCCGGGCGGCGGAACGTGCCCGATACCAGAGCTGGGAAGAGCATGATGTGGAATCCCGCTACTGATGGAATGCTCTCGTCGCGTGAGGCATGCGTACGAGCCGTCATCGCCTTGAAGGCAGGGCAGCCGCCGCTGGGAGGGATCCGTTATCTCAGCGTCGGCATGGAGGCGATCGCTGGGCGACTGGACGAACAGTTCGCCGTTCTCGAGGCCGGACGGGTCACGGCGCCGGTCGTCGCGCGTGGCGACTATGGCGAGGGGAAGAGCCACTTGCTCCGGCTCATCGGGGAAGAGGCCGCTGCGCGTGGATTCGCCTGGGTGGTCGTCACGCACGACCGTCAGCAAGAGATCGGCTTGCACAAGCCAGCGCGCTTGTTCCGAGCGATTCTCTGGAACCTGCGATGGCGCTATCCCTCGCTCGACTGGGATCCCTGGCAACGCTTCTTCGACTGGTACGATGGCTATCCCGAGGAACGATATTTTCGATCGGAATTACCGTTCAAGCTGAGAGAGCTCGCGAGCGACCTGCACTCGCAAGGCGTACCCGGGCTCGTGGTGTGCATCGACGAACTCGAAAATTACATGCTCCTGGCGCCCAAACAAAAACCTGTTTTTCGCGACGTGCTGCGCGGCGTAACCTACATGCGCGTACCGCGGGTACTGGTCGTCTTCGGCGCGACCTACAGCCCGGGGTTACCAGAGCTAGAGGGTCGAGTATTGCACGCTCCTCCACTCGATCAGGATCTAGCCTGGGAACTGGCTGAACGCTTGCGGTCGCTGCACGCGAGGGCGTTCGAGTGGGAACCTCCGGCCGAGCGGTTCCCGAACCTCGTGGAGTACACCTGGACGCAAGTGCGCCGCGTCCCGTCCGGGCGCTGGCGGGCATTCGTGCAGATCGTCATCACGCTGCTCGAGCGCCAGCATCAAGCTCTGGTCACCACGGCTCCGCGCACAGCACGAGCTGAACCGCGACCAGTGGGAGTGCAACCGAGTACGCCCTCGGGCGAGAAGCGACTGGTGGCGGATGCTCCTCCGGTACGGTATTCGATACCGTTGACGACCGGTGACAAACCGAAGAAGCCGCGCCGTGTCGAGGTCGGAGACCGGGTAGAGGTGGTGCACGGTCCACTTACTGGCTTGGTCGGCCGCATACACTCCATCGTCGGCGAGAAGGTCGATCTCGTTATCGAGACGCGAATGAAGAAGATACGGGTGACGGTCGCACTCTCACAGGTACGACCGGCGAGGCGGTGAGGCGGTGTCGAGGACAGTTCGACCGGAACGCTTGCCGCGCGTCTACCACGCGTTCTTCGCCACCTTCGGGCGACTCCGCCCTGTCCAAGAGCTGGCGATTCCTCGCGTGCTCGCTGGCCAGAACCTCCTGATCGTCGCACCGACCGGGTCCGGCAAGACCGAAGCGGTGGTCGCGCCGCTCGCCGAGATGGCGCTGGATCATCCTGACTCGACGTACGCGCTGTACATCGCACCGACGCGGGCACTCGTCAACGACCTGGCGGTACGACTCACCGAGCGTTTGGAGGCGTGTGGGCTGCGCCTGGCGGTGCGGCACGGCGAGCGGAAGACTGTGCAGGGTCGGCAGCCTCCGGCGATGATCATCACGACGCCTGAATCGCTCGAGGTCATGCTTTCGCTGCAACACGAATACGAGGCCGCTCGCCTCAGGGAGGTGCGAGCGGTCGTGGTCGACGAAGCGCATCAGTTGTACGGGACCGCCCGCGGTCAGCAGCTGTACTACTTGCTGGAGCGCCTGAAGCACGTCGCCCGGAGACCGCTGCAACGCCTGTGTCTTTCAGCAACCGTCGGTGATGCGGAGGTCGTCGCATCGTTTTTCCAGGGAAGCGATGCGCCCCTCGACGTGCTAGAGGTCGGTGGATCACGGCGTATTCAAGTGTACCTGGACTGGGTCGCAGCCCGTTCGCCGGAAGAGATGGGAGAGGCAGCAGCGACTTGGTTGAAGGGGCTCCTCGAAGACCATCGGAAGGTACTCGTGTTCGCCAACACGCGCGTGCAGTGCGACTGGCTGTGTTGGCAGTTGAGCGGGCGTGTGAAGAAGGTGCCCATTTATCTCCACTACTCCTCGCTCCACCGCGAGTATCGGGAAACGGTCGAGCGTGCCTTCCGCGAGGGTTCGCGAGCGGTCTGTATCGCGACCAGTACGTTGGAACTCGGTATCGACATCGGTGACATCGATGCGGTGGCGATGTGGGGTGCGCCACCGACGGTGACGAGTTTCCTGCAACGTTTGGGACGCGGTAATCGGCGCACGGACCAGGCAGTGGTGTACGCCGCGTGCCCGGAGTACTATCCGTCCGGTGCCCCTGCCGACCCGGACCATCACTTATTGTCTTTTCTGGCATTGCTCAGGTGTGCGTTACAGGGTGAGCTCGAGGTCCGTTCACAGCCGGAGTACTACTCCGTGCTCGCACAGCAGCTGCTCGCGCTCTGCTGCCAGTTCGGGCGCGTTGCTCCGGATGCCTTCCTGAAGACGATCGCGTGTCGTCCCCCCTATGCGGATCTGCGGGTTCTCTCGTCGATCCTCGAGGCTCTGGCGGAAGAAGGCGTGCTCGAGTACGACGCACGACTGGATCTGTGGCGTCCGACCGACGTGTTCCATCGCTGGAGGGTCCTCGGAAAGTTCTGGAGCAACATTCCCGAACAGGCCGAGGCAGTGGTACTGCGGGACGGCCAAGGAACGCTGGTTCCGCTGGCCCAACTGCCGCGGCAGTTCACCGCAGGACTACGACCAGGTGACGTGTTGGTCGTGGCCGGGCGACCACGTATGGTGCTGGCTGTCGACTCGAGTTCCGTTCGCGTGTTCGACCTCGTCACGTCGGAGGCTGCACTACCGAAATACTTTTCGCCTGCGGAGCCGACACCGCGTCGCGTCGCCGAGGGGATCCGCACGGTCATCGGGATGACCGACGCCGAGTTGGCCACTCTCCCCGTCGGATACGACGCGCGGAGCAAGCAACGCCTGCGCGAGTTGCGCAGCACGCTGCAGCCGCTGCTCCAGGTTCAGCCTCCGGTCTACCGTGACGAACACGGGCGGTGGGTGATCCTCACCTTCGCCGGCACGACGACGAACATGTTGTTGTCACAGTGGCTGCGCTATGTCGGGACGCGCGTCGTCGATCAGGACTCGTGGCGCGTGCGATGTGCTGATCCCCCCGCCATGGACACGTTGATCCATTGTACGCCGGAGGCGCTGGCGCGCCTGGTGCGGAGGGACTGGGAGCGGTACCGCGACGCCTTTCCACGCCCGCCGCTCTTTCCCTCTCTGCCTGAGTCGATGCAGGAGCAGGAAGTGTTGTCGGCGCTCGATCTCGACGAGAACAGCGAGACCCTACGCCGATTAGCTGCGTCATCAGCTCCGTCCGGTCTGGGGGAAAGTCGCTCGTGAACCTCAGCCACGCGTTTGGGCGTCAGTAGAGCGACCTCTTGCGAGGGCTCGGGTTCTGAAGTCGCCGGTCGTCCGCGAGCGACGGGAGCGTTGACGCCTGACTGCTCGATCGAGTAAAAGCGAGGTGTCGGCAGACTGTCTGCGCACGCGTTTCGCGAGGTCTCACACCATGCTCAAGGTGCCGCTCTTGCGCCACGACGAGGTGCTGGTCGCGCCGGGGACCACGCTTTGGGGCGGCGAGGGAGTGTGGCTGGGACGGCGTCACCTGGCTGTGTGGTGGCGAGGCAGAGGACCGTGGCCGGAAGGCTGCATCCCTTGCCCCGGCGACGAGGAGAACTGGTACATCGTCGACCACGTGCATCCCACCCTGGCGACGCGCCTCTTCGGCCGGCGTCGCCGGCCGCACGCGCTGGTGCTCAGAGGGGTGCGGAATGCGCTCATCCCGCGGTATCGCTTGGTCGTCTCAGTCAGGCCCTGTCCCGAAGCCCGCGCGGAGCTGGAGCTTGACCCCGGTCCGGCGGTGGCCGTGCTGGAAGCCGAGTCGTCCTACGAGGCGGCGCGGCGCGCCATCCAGGCCCGCGGTGGACGACAGGCGCAGGGGGTGCTGCTGCGGATCGCTTCGGGGCCAGCTGGGCTGCAAGCGCAGGCCCAAGGCAGAGACGGGAGCAGCCTCCTCTTGCCGCTCGCCGGCGAGCTCCGGGTCGAGGAGCCGGATCGTCGTGCCCGCCGCTCTGCCGCGTTGGCTCTGGTGGGCTGGGTATCGGGACGAGACGTACACGTTGACGCGCCCGGCGATCGGCGGGTGGGCGGCTTGGTGGGGCCATCCGGATGCGGGGCTGGTCGCGCGTGCCTAGGTGGACGACCGTGGGACGGTGGTCAGGCGACCGAGCCGGCGCACACGGTCTGCTGCCAGCGCGGCTGGGGGCTCCGAGGACGACGCGACGCACGACGGCGAACATGCCCGGTCTCGTCACAAACACGTGCAGTCGAGATCGAGCAATTGAGCACAACGGAGGGTGAACAATGGAGGTGCCGCAGATTATCTATTTGGATCCGAACTTTCTCGCAAGTGTGAGCGCAGCACTTAATGTCTTCGGTATTCCTGAATCGGCTATGGTTCGGACGCTAATGGCAGGAGAAGAGGTAAAGGAGCATGAGCACGTAAAGGGTGGAGGGCTGCAGACACCTGTCATAGAGGGAAAGCTGGGGACGAGTTCGAAGAGCAGCACGCAGCAACAAGCCCAGCTGGAGGTGGCCGTCACGCATACACTGACCCGCCACACGCTCGTCTGGCGAACTCGAGAAGAATTACTGAAAAAGAGCCAATTGACTATCTTGCAAGGTAGGAGCTTCCAAAATCTCGCACCGGGGCAACTTGTAGAGGCTCGGGTGCAATTTTTTAGAACAGCCGCATCTATTACCTCACAAATACGCTTCTTGCTTGATTTACTGGCGCAGGTAGATCCATCCGTCTTTCAGATGATCGATGTTTCGCCTCATGAACAAAAGGCACAGCGGCCACAGGCGAAGCAACAGAGTGGCGAATGGAAGAAATATGCCAAGCTATTTAGTACCATGAGTGCTATGTTAAAAGGTGTAGAGGATTATTTGCGGGATGGTTCTCATGTCCTTGTGGCGGGATCGTTAAGTGGATCACGGGAACCCGGAGTGTTTATAGCGCCCATTGATTACACAAATTGTGTTGATCGGACCCTTACAATCCTGTTCCTCGCCGAGTGTACAGTCCTTGGGAAAGTCATAAGGATCTTGGGTCCAGGTGAAGAATTCTCGCTTGTGCCCCAGCTACCTGACATATTGATCTCGCCAATCATGCAATTAGCGCAACAGGCGTTTTCTAAAGCTACAACTGGTGACAACCACACTATGCCAACGTCCGCCACATTAACTGGGCCGGGCATAGTCCTCCTACCGATCGTGATCTACCTGTGAGGGGAGACGTCATGCTTGCGCAAAGCGAGGTACATGCTCCTTCACGCCTCATCGAAGAATGGTTGCCGATCCAGGAACTCGGGATCGAGGCGCAGCGCGAGCGACAGGCGAGCAGCGCTTTGCCACCGCTGTACTTCCTCCACGTCTGGTGGGCGCGGCGGCCGCTGGTGGTGAGCCGCGCCGCGGTGCTGGCCAGCCTGCTCCCGGCCTGGCGACCGGACTGGCCAGAGCCGCTGCGCCAGCGCTTCCCCACCCGCGAGGCCTATCAGGCCTGGTTCCGCTGGCTGCTGGGGATCCACGGGGATCCGGTGGCGGCACGAGCGCGGATCGCGGAGGCTGATGCTCGCGGTGAACGTCTTGGTGCGGCAGCGTACGGCTACAGTAGAGCGTTCACCTTCTCGCCGGATCAAGATGCCTTGCTTCTGTTGCGTGAGGTCTTGCGGTCGGAGTGGAACACTGGCGAACTCGTCGTGGTCGATCCGACGGCTGGTGGTGGCGCGATCCCGCTGGAGGCACTTCGTCTCGGAATGACGGTCTTCGCGAATGAATTGAACCCGGTTGCCGCTCTCATCCTTCGTGCGACGGTCGACTATCCAACCCGCTTCGGTGAATCTTTCGCCGTGGATATTCGTACATGGGGCGATCGCCTCCTAGAGCGCGTACGTTCTCAGCTACTGAGGTTCTACCCGGATCCTGAAGGCGGGGTACTGGATGGCTACCTCTGGGCTCGCACGGTGGCCTGCCCGCAGACCGGTAAGCCGATCCCGCTCTCACCCAACTGGTGGCTGCAGCGGGACGAACGGGCCCACGTGGCCGTGCGCCTGCTTTGCCAGCCCGACTGGCCCGCCTGCCGCTTCGCCATCGTCCGCGGCGCCGAGGCCGACCGAGTGGCCGAGCAGGGCACCATCCGCCGCGGCGTGGCCGTCTCCCCCTGGACCGGCGAGGTGGTCGACGACGAGTACATCAAGCGCGAGGCCCAGGCCGGCCGCATGGGCCAGCAGCTCTACGCCGTGGTGGTCAAGACGCCGCAGGGGATCGACTTCCGCCTGCCCACCGAGGCCGACCTCGCCGCGGCTGCCGCGGCCGAGGCCGAGCTGGCCCGCCGCCTCCCCGTCTGGCTGGCGCGCGACGTCGTCCCCGATGAGGAAATCCCGGAGGTGAGCAACGATCCGCGACCGCGTCGCTACGGCATGACCCGCTGGCGCGACCTCTTCGCTCCCCGCCAGCTCCTGGCGCTGGGCGCGACGGTCGAGGCGCTGCGCGAGCTGGAGCCGGAGCTCTTCGCCGCGCTCCCGCCCGACCGCGCTCAGGCGGTGCTCACCTACCTGGCGCTGGCAGTGGACAAGCTGGCGGACTATAACAACTATTTGGCAACATGGGAGTGCACGCGCCAGATCGTAAAGCATATTTTTCAGCGCCACGACTTCAGCATGAAGTGGAGTTTCGCCGAGATGGCGGTGGTGGCTGCCGGCAAGGGGCTGGACTGGGCGATCGACCAGGTGGTCGATGCCTACCGCGGGATCGCCCGGCTGGCCCAGCCGGCCCGGCTCCCGCTCTGGCAGCGCGCGGGCGCTTCCCCGGTCGAGCGGCTCACGGTGACCCGCGGCGATGCCCGGCGGCTCCCGCACCTGGCCGACGGCAGCGTCCACCTGGTCTGCATCGATCCGCCCTACTACGACAACGTGCAGTACGCCGAGCTCTCCGACTTCTTCTACGTCTGGCTCAAGCGCACCGTCGGCCGGCACGTACCGGAATGGTTCGCGGCACCGCTCGTCGACAAGGACAACGAGGCGGTGGCCAACCCGGCCCGCTTCGCCGGCCTCGGGCGGCGGGCGAGCGAGCTGGCCCAGCAAGACTACGAGCGCAAGCTGGAGGCGATCTTCCGCGAGTGCCACCGCGTGCTCCGGCCGGACGGCATCCTGACGGTGATGTTCACCCACAAGCGGGTCGATGCCTGGGACGCGCTGGCGATGGCGCTCATCCAGGCCGGCTTCCACATCACCGCCTCCTGGCCGGTGCACACCGAGAGCGAGCACAGCCTCCACCAGGCGCAGAAGAACGCAGCCCAGAGTACGATCCTCCTGGTCTGTCGCAAGCGTGCCGGAGACGACGGTGCCGTCTGGTGGGACGACCTGCGCGGGGAACTGGCGCGGCGGGTGCGCCAACGCGCGCAGGAGCTGGCGGCGCTCGGCATCGGCGGGGTCGACCTGTTCCTGGCTGCCTACGGCGCGGCGCTCTCGGTCGTCTCGGCCCGCTGGCCGGTGCTCCTGAGCGAGGCCGATCCGCAGACCGGCCAGCCGCGCCAGCTGCGGCCGGAGACGGCGCTGGACCTGGCCCGGCGCGAGGTGCTGGCGTTGCGGCGCGAGCGCCTACTGCACGGTCAGCACGCGCAGTTCGACCCCGAGACGGACTGGTACGTCCTGGCCTGGGATACCTTCAAGGCGGTCGAGTTCCCGGCCGACGAGGCACGCAAGCTGGCCTTGGCGGTGGGGCTGGACTTGGACGCGGACGTGATCGGCCGTGCCCGCCTGGTGCAGCGGAAAGGGGGCACGGTGCAGCTCTTGACGCCGGCCGAGCGGCGCCGGCGCGGGGCGGTGGACCCGGCAGCCTCCAGTTTCGCCCGGTTGATCGATGCCGTGCACACCGCGATGCTGATCTACGAGGAGGACGGGTCCCCGGCGTGCGGCGCCTTCTTGCGGCGGACCGGTCTCCTCGAGCATCCGGACTTCCGCCAGTGCCTGGAGGCGCTGCTCGCAGCCGTCCCGCGCACCCGCGGGCGCGACGGTCGCTTCCTGCGCCCGGAGGCTGAGACGCTGGAGCGGCTGCGGCAGGCCTTCTTCCCGGACCTCCCGCCGCCGGCTGAGCCCGAGCCGGTCCCGGCGACCGAGCAACTGGCGCTGTTCGCGGACGCGGACGAGGACGAAGCGGAGGCGTAGGCGCGTGCCTGGGCTGCGCGACTATCCGTTCCGCATCTCCTACGGTCCGGGCGACGATCGGCTGCACGACTTCTACCTGCCGGCGCTCGAGCGGAGCGCGCGCTACGACCGCTCGGCGGGCTTCTTCTCCAGCTCCGCGTTGGCGGTCGCGGCGGCCGGCATCGCCCGGCTCATCCGGAACGGCGGGCGGATGCGCCTGTTGGTGGGGGCGCAGCTGGAGCCGGCCGACGTGGAAGCGATCGTCGCCGGCGAAGAGCTGGCTGCGGTGGTGCGGCAGCGCTTGCTGGCGGGGCTGAGCACGCCCGAGGACGAGCTGCTGCGCGACCGGTTGGCAGCCCTGGCCTGGATGGTCGCCGAGGGGACATTGGAGATCCGGGTCGTCTTGCCGTGCGACGCGACTGGCCGACCGCTCCCAGCCGACGCTGCCGCACCCTACTTCCACGTCAAGGAAGGGGTGTTCACCGATCGCTACGGGGACCGGGTGGCCTTCAGCGGGAGCGTCAACGAGTCCGCGCTGGGCTGGCAGCACAACTACGAGCAGTTTTCGGTCTACTTCTCCTGGGACTCGACGCGTCCCTACTTGGAGCAAGTCGTCTGGCGCTTCGAGCGGCTCTGGCGCGGCGAGGAGCAGGGATGGCTCGCCGTACCCTTGCCGGATGCGGTGCGCCAGGCCTTGCTGGTCTATCGCCCGGAGCGACCGCCCGCCTGCGACCCTCTGGAGCGGATCCCAGCGCCGGTACCGGTCGCGGAAGCGCGTGGTTCCTACGTGACCGAGGAGGCAGTGCCGCGTACCGCGCTGCTGGCGCGCTTCCTGCGCGATGCGCCGCAGCTCGTCGGGACGTCCGGCGTAGGCTTCGCGACGGCGGCCATCGAGCCGTGGCCACACCAGCTGCGCGTCGCCCAGGCGCTCTGCGAGCGCTTCCCGGAACGCTTCTTGCTGGCCGACGAGGTGGGGCTGGGGAAGACGATCGAGGTGGGGCTGGCGCTGCGCGAACTGGTGCTGACCGGACGCGTCCGGCGGGCGCTGCTGCTGGTCCCGGCGAGCGTGCTCCGGCAGTGGCAGGAGGAGCTCTACGAGAAGTTCGCGCTCGCCGTGCCCCGCTACGAGGACGGGCGGCTGTGGTCGGTGCGGGGCGAGTCGCGCGAAGCGGCTGCTCCCAATCCCTTCGCGAGCGAACCGCTCCTGCTCGTCTCCAGCCAGCTCGCCAAACGTCGCGACCGCCTGCAGCAGGTGCTCGAGGCCGGACCCTGGGACGTGGTGGTGGTCGACGAGGCGCACCACGCGCGACGGCACGGGAGCGAGGGCGGCCCGGAACGCCCGAACCGGTTGCTCAGCCTCTTGCGGGAGTTGAGCCCACGGACGCGCGCGCTCTGGCTGCTCAGTGCCACGCCGATGCAGCTGCATCCGGTCGAATTGTGGGACCTGCTGTCGCTCCTCGGCTTGGGCGGAAGTTGGGGAGCTGGGCCGGAGCCGTTCCTGCGTTTCTTTACCGAGATCCGGCGCGGACCGGGGGACGTGGAGTGGTCGGTGGTGCTGCCGTTGGTGCGCGAGGAAGTCGCGCGGAGCGGGGTGGATGCAGCGCTCGCCGCACAGGGTGAAGCCGCGCTCGGCCTGCTCGGGTGGGAGCGGGTGCGGGCGGTGTTGCTCGGCAACGCGACGCCGCACCTGTTGACCGAGCACCAGCGTGCGTACCTCTACCGGGTCGTGCGCCAGCATACGCCGCTCCGGCGGCTGATGTTCCGTCACACGCGGCAGCTGTTGCGACAGTACGCGCGGCGAGGACTCCTCGACGCGCGCATCCCCGAACGCGAGCCGCAACCGGTCTGGATCGAGATGACGGCGAGCGAACGGGACCTGTACGAGCGGATCGAAGAGTATATCGCCGAGTTCTATGCCCGCTTCGAGGCGGAGCGTCGCGGCTTGGGCTTCGTGATGTCGATCTACCGTCGCCGCTTGACTTCGAGCTTCCACGCCGTGCGCTGCAGCCTCGAGCGCCGCTTGGCCTACCTCGAGCGGCGGCGCCGAGACCTGGGGCTGGCGGACGAGGACGTCGAGCAGGTCGACCTGGAGCGGGACCTGGCCGAGGAGCTGGGCGAGGTCCTGGAGGTCCCGGCGTTGCAAGAGGAGATCGCCTACGTCCGCGACTTCGTGCGCGAGCTGGAGCGCCTGGGTGACGACTCCAAGCTCAGCGCGCTCCAGTCGGCGCTCAGTGACCTGTTTCGCCGCTACGAGACGGTGGCCGTTTTCACACAATACACGGATACCATGGACTACCTGCGGGACAGGCTGCGCGAGGTCTACGGCAGCAGTGTCGCCTGCTACTCGGGGCGCGGTGGCGAGGTGTGGCGCGACGGCGCGTGGCAACCGGTCAGCAAAGAAGAGATCAAGAACGGCTTCCGCGACGGGCGCATCGCGATCCTGGTCTGCACCGACGCAGCCAGCGAAGGGCTCAACCTGCAGACCTGCGGTGCGCTGGTCAACTACGACCTGCCCTGGAATCCGATGCGCGTCGAGCAGCGGATCGGGCGCTTCGACCGGATCGGCCAGCGGTATCCGACGGTGCGGATCCTGAACTTCTTCTATGCCGGGACGATCGAAGCGGAGATCTACCGACGGCTGGGCGACCGGATCGACTGGTTCCGCACGGTCGTGGGAGAGCTGCAGCCCATTCTCGGTCAGGTAGAGCGGCTGATCGAGCGAGTGGCGCTCCAGCCGCGGCGACAGCGGCAGCCGGAGCTAACGCGCGAGCTGGCGGCACTGGAGCAGCAATTGGAACGGGCAGAACGGCCACTGGTCGAACTCGAGATGGAGCCGGAGCTCTCGCTGCTCGGCCAACTCGGCGACGTGCCGGTGCGGCTGGAGGACCTCGCCCGTCTCGTCCCTACGCTACCAGGTCTGGCCGAGCGCTTCCGCCCGCATCCGGAGATCGAGGGTGCCTGGCTGGTGAGCTGGCGGGACCGGCTCCACGCGGTCACGTTCGACCGCGCGGTCTTCGACCGGCACAGCGACACGCTGCAGTTCCTGACCTACGGCAATCCGCTCTTGACCGAGCTCTTGGAGACGATCGACCCACCGGAGGGAAGAGGGGCGCTCCCCGTTCTGCGGCTGGAGAGGGCAGGCGATCCGCCGCTCTGCGGGTATTACCAGCTGGATGGCGAGCAGGCGGTCTGGCTCGGCTCGGTCGCTGCGGTGGAGGACGCTGTAGCTGCTCCAGGAGCGGCGAGCGCCGCAGCGCGGGAGGCGGCGCAGCGTGACTTCGCGGAGCGCTGTGCGCGCGTGATGCAGCGCTGGCGACAGCAGGTGGCGTGGGTGGGCGCGCTCCTACGCTCGCAGCTGGAAGGGCGGGCTCGCCGCGTCTTGGTCGAGGCGGCCCTGGTCGAGGTCGCCTTGGGCCAGCGACCGGAGCTGTTCGGCCAGTCGTACCCGCAGAGCTTCGGCCCGCAGGCGGTGCACGGTCTCTTGCGGCACGGCTATCCCTTCGCGCCGCTGCTCAGGCTGGTGGGTCAGGCCGGCCTGGAGGCACGGGCTGACGACCCGCTCTGGGCCGATATCGAGCGCCTCTCGGTCGAGCAGCTCCGCGCACGCTGGCGCCGGCTGATTGTGGAGGCGGAGCATCTCGTGCACGCGCTGGCAGTCGCACCCGATGCCGCCGCACCGAGGTGAAGCGGCGGTGCTCGCTGGGCTCGCTGCGCCGCGCACCTGCAGGGGATGACTGTGACGTCCCGAGCCGCGCCGGTTCCGCCGAACCGGCGCTGGCCGTCGAGACTCGCCCGGCGCGGCTGCGCGGGCCAGCCTGGCCACTGCCAACGCAGGCGACCGCCCCCTCGGGAGGCGTCCTGCGACTGCGCGAACGCCGGAGCAAAACGAAGTTTTCCTGACGTTGGTTCGCTATCTTTGAGATAGTATTCTGGCGGTGGGCGCTGTCGCGCTGCGTGGTACAGCCAGCCGGAACGTGCTCCTCGGTGCGGAGCGTTGCTGGCTGGGGGTTCACTGCGGCGCGGGCACCGCCAGGCGAGCTGTTCCGCAGTGCACTGTGCCCGGGGAGGGGTGGTCGGGCGACTGCCGGACGGAGGAAAGGAGGTGGGTAGGCGATGCGGGGACGGTTCTCGTGGGTCGGCGGGGTGAGCGCTGGGCTGGTGCTGTGTCTCGCGTTGCTGCTGGCGGCCTGCGGCGGTGGCGGCGGGGGCAGAGGCAGTGCGGGGGCGGATCCACTCGCCGAGCGTGGCGAGCAGCTCTTCGACCAGTACGGGTGTGCTGCCTGCCACAGCGTGAAAGGTGAGAGCGGTATCGGTCCCGCACTGAATGGGATCTTCGGCAAAGAGGTCCAGCTGGAGGACGGGACTACTCTGGTGGTCGACGATGCCTACCTGCGCGAGTCGATCATCGATCCGGACGCCAAGATCGTGAAGGGGTATCCCAAGGGCTCGATGGCGGCAGGGATCGCGGCCTACAAGACGGAACTCGAGAAGGAAGAGAACCTCGAGGCTCTCGTGGCCTACATCAAGAACCTGAAGTAGGTCCGGCTCCCCGTGCGGTCGGCAGAGCGCTCGGCTGGCCGCACGGCGTCGGCCGGACGCCCGAGGCAGCATACTCCGAGTCATCGCGGAGCCACGCGCTGGGTGCCACCTCGTTCCGGGTTGGCACTCGGCGCGTTGTCCGTTTCCTGTCCGGCTGTCCCGCGCGTTGCCGTGGTACCGGTGCGGAGGCTACGCTTGAGGACGATACGTCGAAGGCGGCCGTTCTGGAGCGGACTCGGTGACAGAGAGGCTCCTCGAGCAGAGTCTCGCCGAATTGACCAGCGAACTCCCGCTCTTCGCGCTGCGCGAGCAGGTCCGGGCCTGGCTGGCGGAAGACGTCGGCCACGGCGATCTCACCACGCGGCTCTTGGCCCCGCCCGGTGCCAGGGCGACCGCGGTGGTGCTCGCCCGCGAGGCCGGTGTGCTCTGCGGGCTGCCGGTCGCCGCGCTGGTCTTCGCCGAACTCGACCCGACCTGCCGGGTGGAGGCGCTGGCGGCCGAGGGGGAGCCAGTGCAGCCGGGCCAGGTGGTGGCGCGGGTGGAGGGCGCGTTGGCGAGCGTCCTCGCAGCCGAGCGGCTGGCGCTCAACCTGCTGCAGCGGCTTTCTGGCATCGCGACGCTGACGCGCCGGTACGTGGAGGCGGTCGCCGGCACCGGTGTGGCGATCCTCGATACGCGCAAGACGACGCCCGGTTTGCGCGCGCTGGAGAAGTACGCTGTGCGGGTCGGGGGTGGACGGAACCACCGGTTCGGCCTGTTCGACGGCATCCTGATCAAGGACAACCATATCCGGGCGGCCGGCGGCGTGACGGCCGCGGTGCAACGGGCACGCGACCAGGCACCGCACCCACTGCGGGTCGAGGTGGAGGTGACGACGCTCGCCGAGCTGGAGGAGGCGATCGCCGCCGGCGCCGACTGGGTGCTGCTCGACAACATGGATCTCCAGACGATCCGCGCGGCCGTCGAGCGGGCGGCCGGTCGGGTGAAGCTCGAGGTCTCCGGCGGCGTGACGCTCGAGCAGGTGCGGGCGATCGCCGAGACGGGCGTGGACGCGATTTCGGTGGGTGCGCTGACGCATTCGGCCCGGGCGCTCGACCTCAGTCTCGAACTCGTCGATGTCGTCCAGCCGTGACGGAGGTGACGACCAGGATGGAGCAGCAGGAGTTGGTGGCGGAGATCCTCCGCCTGAAGGAGAAGCGCCGGGCGGTGATCCTGGCGCACAGTTACCAGCGGCCCGAGGTGCAGGACATCGCCGACTTCGTCGGCGACTCGCTCGGGCTTTCGCGCGAGGCAACCCGCACCGATGCCGAGGTGATCGTCTTCTGCGGGGTGCACTTCATGGCGGAGACGGCGGCGATCCTGAACCCCGAGAAGACGGTGCTCTTGCCCGACTTGGAGGCCGGGTGCTCGCTGGCGGAGACGATCACGCCGGAGGACGTGCGGGCCTGGCGCGAACGGCACCCGGACGGGATCGTGGTGGCCTACGTGAACACGAGTGCGGCGGTCAAGGCCTTGGCCGACATCTGCTGCACCAGCGCGAACGCGGTCGAGGTGGTGGCCAGTCTGCCGCCGGACCGGCCGATCTTCTTCGTCCCCGACATGTTCCTCGGGGCGCACGTGGAGCGGTTGACCGGTCGCAGGCTGGACGTCTGGCTGGGCGAGTGTCACGTGCACGCTGGGATCCGCAGCGAGGACCTGGCGGCGCAGCTGGCAGCGCACCCGGACGCGGAGTTCCTCATCCACCCGGAGTGCGGCTGCAGCTCGACCTGTATCTTCCTGCGTCCGGACGCCAAGCTCCTCTCGACGGAGGGGATGGTGCGCTACGCCGCGCAGTCGCCAGCGCAGGAGTTCGTCGTGGCGACCGAGGTCGGGATCTTGCACCGCCTCCACAAGAAGGCGCCCGGCAAGCGGTTCATCCCGGTGCGGGAGGACGCGGTCTGCCAGTACATGAAGCGGACGACGCTGGAGAAGGTGTACGCGTCGCTGCGCGATCTCGAGCACGTGATCACGGTGCCGGAGGAGATCGCCGCTCCAGCGCGCCGTGCGCTGGAGCGGATGCTGGCGCTGGGGTGAGGACGAGCGGGGCGGCGCGCTCCGATCGGAGCGAGCGGGTGCGTCTCGGGCGATGCGGTGGAGCCGAGCCGTCTCCTTCCCCGTGCAGCCGGTCGCGCGTGTCGGTGAGGCGTCAGCTCGTGCGGGCCTGTTCGACGAAGCGGTTCGTGAAGGCGGTGCGGGCATCGACATCGCGCGTCAGGAGCCCGCGCTGGCGCATCCAATCGGCGTAGCTGACCCAACGGTCCTCCTCTTGCCAGCCGAAGACGGGGACGCCCTCCGTCCAGAGCGGTGCCAGGAGCCGGATGCCCCGCTCCTCCAGCTCCCGGTTCGTCTCCGGGTACTCGTGCACCAGGAGGTCGACTGCACCGTCGAGGTCGGCGGCAGCGTCCTGGTAGCCGCGGATCATGGCGCGCACGAAGCGCTGCACGGTCTCCTCCTGCTCGGCCAGCGTACGCTCGCTGGTGACGAGGACGAGTTCGTAGAAGTCCGGCACGCCCCACTGCTCGACCCGCAGGATGACCGGCTTTTCCCCTTGCTGTTCGATGAGGATCGACTCGTGCACCCAGTAGGCGCCGATGACGGCGTCGACCTGGCGGCTCAGGAGCGCGCGGACGAGCTCGAACCCGACGTTGACGAGGGTGACGTCTTCTAGACGCGCCCCGTCCGTCTCCAACATGGTGGCGAGCAAGGCTTCGTCGCTCGGCAACCCGGGGTAGCCGACCTTCTTGCCCGCGAGGTCGCGCGGTCGGCTGATGCCGCTGCGTTCGAGCGCCATGACCGAATTGAGCGGGTGCTGGACCAGCGCGGCGATGGAGACGACCGGGATCTCCTCGGCGCGGGCGAGTAGGACGTCGGTCTGGTAGCTGATGCCGAAGGTGTTGCGGCCGGTGGCGACGAGTTTGAGGACGTCCTCGGGGTTGGCAGGGACCTGGAGCTCGACGTCGAGCCCCTCGGCTTGGAAGTGACCGCGGGCGCGCGCTACGAGCAGGCCGGTATGGTTCGACCACGGATACCAGTCGAGCGCCACGCTGACCGCGGTCGACGCCGAGGGAGCGGTGCCCGCCGCGACGGTAGTCGGGGTGGTGGACGCCCCGGTGGGCGTGCCGGCGGGAGCACCGCGACGACAGGCAGCGGCGAACGTGGCAGCCGCGAGCGCCAAGAGGGAGCGGCGCGTCAGTGCGGGCGACATCTTGGTGTCTCCTCCTCCCGTCATCCTTCGACCTTCCTATGCCAGGGAAGGGCGAACCGTTCGACGATACCGACGCTCCAGAAGAGGGCGATGCTGACCAGCGCGCTCACGAGGACCGCGGCGAAAACGCGGTCGGTGTGGAACTGCGATGCGGCGCGGATCATGAGGTAGCCGAGGCCGGCCGAGGAGCCGACCCACTCGCCGATGAGCGCGCCGATGACGCTCACCGCAGCCGCGACCCGTAGGCCGGAGAAGAAGGCAGGCAGGGACGCAGGCACGCGCACGATGCGCAGGACCTGCCACCGGGTAGCACCGAAGCTGCGTACGAGGTCCACAAGTTCCGGGTCGACCCCGCGGAGGCCGTCGACGAGGTTGACGGCGATCGGGAAGAAGCAGATGAGCACGACGACGATCACTTTGGGCGCGAGGCCGTAACCGAACCAGACCAACAAGAGCGGAGCCAGAGCCACGATGGGGACGGCTTGCGAGGCGACGACGAGCGGGTAGACCGAGCGCTCCACGAGCCGCGAGCTGACGATCCCCATCGCGAGCACGAGGGCGAGGGCGACGGCCAGCGCCAGACCCAGTGCGACTTCCTCGAGGGTAACGACGAGGTGCGACGAGAGTAGGCGATGGTCGCGCAGCAGCGCCTGGCCGATCGCGCTCGGCGGTGGCAAGACCCAGCGGGGTACCTGCACGGCGCGCGCCAGGAACTCCCAAGCGAGGACGGAGAGCGCGAGGACGAGGCTCGGCACAGTGCGGTCACGAGCCATCGGGCACGACCTCCGGGGCGGTTCGGGTACGCAGCGCGGCGAGGACGCGCGCTTTCAGGGCGACGAAGTGCGGGTCGGTGACCGTCTCGTACCGGCGCGGCCGGGGTAGGTCGATGGCGATCTCCTCGACGATCCGGCCGGGGCGCGGACTCAAGACGACGACTCGGTCGCTCAAGAGGACCGCTTCTTCGACGTCGTGCGTGACCAGGATGACTGTGCGGTCGAGCTCTTCCCACAGTGCGAGCAGCCATTCTTGCAGGCTCGCCCGCGTCAAGGCGTCGAGTGCACCGAACGGCTCGTCGAGGAGGAGCAAGGGACGTTCGGCGAGGAGCGTGCGCACGAAGGCAGCGCGCTGGCGCATACCACCGGAGAGTTGGGCCGGATAGGCCTCGGCGAACTCGGCCAAGCCGCACCGCTCGAGCCACGGTCGAGCACGTTCGAGAGCCTGCTGGCGCGGGACACGGCGGAGTTCCAACGGCAAAATGACGTTGGCGAGCACGCTCCGCCAGGGCAGGAGGAGGTCGCGCTGGGGCATGTAGGCGACGCGGCCGAGCCGCTCCGGCGCCGGAGCACCGTCCAGCCAGATCTCGCCGCTAGTCGGTTGCTCCAGACCGGCCACCAGGGCGAGCAGTGTACTCTTGCCACAGCCGGACGGCCCGACGAGACTCACGAACTCGCGGTCGGCGACGCGGAGGTCGATGGGGCCGAGCGCCTCGACCCGTTGTCGACCGCGCACGAACGTCTTGCTGACGCCGCGGAGCTCGAGGCGCCACGGCCGCCTCAGGGCGGTCATGCTGATCCTCCCCGGCGTGGCGGCGTGCCCGGGGGTGCAGCGACAGCCCCGAACCCGCGTCGGCGTCGTCGGTGCCGGGTTCGTCGGCACCAGCGCGACCGCGGAGAGCCGCCGACCAGCGCGTCGACCCGGTACGCCACGTTCAGCAGCGGCAGCGGAACGGTCACGCCGGGCGGACGCCCGGGAATCTCCCGGGCGGTGTGCACAGTGTGCTGGGGCGCTCGCGAACGACGTGGTGGTGAAGGCTCGTCAGGGGGGACGAGTGCGTCGCGACGCACGGCTTCCCTCCGCTGGCATTACCCAGTTCAGGTTCCACGGTCGGTGGCAGGATCTAGAGCCACCCTCTCAGCCCGGTTACCCCCGAGCTCCCGCAGCCGTACCTGTTCCTGCCGGAACACCGTAGCAAAGCGAGCCGCTGCCGTCAAGGTCGATCGCAGTGGACGCGAGCCTCGGGCGGAACGCCCCGGTACCCCCTGCAGTCAGGCCGGGGCAGCGATGCGTCGTTCGGTCGCCCGTGCCATACTCGAGAGGACGGGTCACGTTCGACGAGGGGGACGCGCACCTTGGTACCGTACCGGGAGGTGATCGCACCGGTCCTTTCCCCAGCGGCGCTGCAGCTCCTGGAGCATTTGACGCCGCTCATCTGCGTGCTCTACCGGCTCGAGGAGCTCCTCGAGACACCGGTCCCGGCCGAGTCGCACGCGTTCGTCCAGGAGCGACTCGCTGGGCGGCTGGAGCGGATCGTCGCGCTCTTACCGCCGCAGGTGAGCCCGACGGCCAACGAGGTCTTCACGGCTGTCGAGGTACTGGTCATGGACGTCCTGGGGCGGGAGCTAGCGATCGGGGAGGAGATCGGGCGGCTGGAGACGTTGGTCGAAGCGTTCCGGAGCGACCCGCTCCTCTACCAGCTTGTCACTGAGCAAGCGAACTGAGTCGGGACGGACAGCGGCCGATCGGTGACAACGGCTCCCGGCCGTGTCGGCCGGAGGTCGTCCAGGGATGGACCGCTCCACCGGCGATCGTGTAGGGCATCAGCCTCGTTGGGTTCGGCGTACTGCGCACGGGAGCGGGTCCGGCACTGAGCACTCGAGCCGGTCGAGGTCGATCGCGCGGGCTACCGCTCCACAGGTGGTTCCATCGGAAAGCGCGGCCTCGGGGCGTGGATCGTCGAAAGGCCGCGACTAGTCGCCGCACGCTCGCCGCCAGAGTGGGAGAGGAACGCGCGGGAAGTTTGCGTGACGAGCGCCGGGGCATGAGCCGACAGCGGGTGCGTCGCCGCAGGTAGACTGGTCGGGTCCAGGCAACCGTGCTTGACTGGGGGCCGTCATGGTCATGCGGCTGTACGGGCTGTGGTCGAGCGTCGTCCTCATCCTGCTCGTGGCACTGGTAGCCTGTCGCGGCCCGGCGACGTACCCGACGCCGATCGCGACAGCGACAGTCACCGGTGCGTCTCCGGCGCCGACGCCGATGTCCGGCAGCACTCCCGCGGCAGTGCCGCGTACAGGAGCGAGGGAGACGGTGCGAGCGACACCTGTGTCCCGCGAGACACCCGCGACCTCTCCAGCACCGGCAGCGTCTCCTGCCCCCGCACCCGTCGGCGCGACAGGCCCGACGCAGGCGGTGGCGACACCGCTCGCGGACGGTTGCCGAGCGCCGCTACCGGTGCCGCCCGAGCCCGAACCGGGGGACCCGGGTGACCGGATCGGGCACCTGCGGGGCTGCCTGCGTATCACGATTCCGCCAGGGGACACATACTGGTTCGATGCCAACCAGGGGCACGCCGCATGCGCCGGCGCGCTGCTCGCGGTGACCTGGGTGGTCGTCGCTCCGGACGAGGCGGAAGTGGTACTGCGGAGCGGTCATCAGGAAGTGTTCGACGAAGTCGGTCGCGGCTCGCGGGGCGTCGCAGGAGGATACTGTGGGGCTGTGCTCATCGACAACCCGAACACCGCGAGCGTTACGCTCGACCTGGCCTACGACTTCGCCTTCGTGCAGGTAGCGCCCGAAAACCCGACGGCGACGCCGTGAGCTTCCGCGACGCGGTTGCCGGCGTGCCGTGTCTCGTCTCGGCGCACGGAGGCGCGCATGGGGTGACCGGCGCTCTTCGCTGCACCGGGGCCAGCGCCGACCTGATTGTCCAGCCTGCACACGTACCACGCTCTCTGCACCCACTGACCGCAGCTCGACGAAGAACGGGTGCAGTCGCAAGGGCGAGCCAGACTGCGCGGCGCGGCGTTCGCGTACGGACGCTCGGGCGGCGAGCGGTCAGGCGGGACGCAGGGTCGGGTTCTCGGCCGCCGGTTCTTCCCGGTAGCGGAGCGTCACCGTGCGGTGGACCGGGCCGATCGCGGTGGCGGGGAAGATAGCGCGGGCGAGCGGCAGCCAGCGCTCCGGGTCGGTGAGCGAGGGACTGAAGTGGGTCAGCCACAGCTCCGCCACGCTGGCCGCGCGTGCCAGCTCGGCAGCCTCGTGGAACAGCATGTGCCCGCGTTCGAGCGCGCGCGGCAGGAGCTCCGGGTCGCCGTACATCCCTTCGCAGACGAGGAGGTCGGCCTCGGCGACGAACGACGGGAGGTCGGGGGTGGGCCGCGTATCGGTGACGAAGGCGAGCGTGATACCCCGACGTGGCGGGCCGAGCACCTCGTCCGGGTGGATGCGGCGACCGTCCACCTCGACGACTTCGCCGCGCTGGAGGTGCCGCCACAGAGTGACCGGTACACCGAGGGCGTGGGCGCGCTCGGGGAGGAACGGCCGCCCGCGTGGGCGGTGCAGGACGTAGGCGAGACAAGGGACGCGGTGCGCGACGGCCAGTGTCCGAAGCTCCAACCCTCCCGGGAGGTCGAGGACTTCTCCGCCAGCGAGTTCGAGGACCTCGACGGCGAAGGGCAGATAGGGAACGATGCTCCGCAGAGCCGCGACGACGCGGCGCGTGCCGACCGGTCCGACGATGACGACGGGGTCAGTCCGGTCGGCGAAGGTCAGCGAGTAGAGGATGCCGGGCAGTCCGGCGACGTGATCGGCGTGCAAGTGCGTGAGCAGGATGGTATCGAGCCCCCGGAATCCCCAGCCGCTGAGTCGCCAGGAGATCTGGGTTCCCTCGCCACAGTCGATGAGCACGGTATGACCTTCGCACCGGACCAGGAGCGCTGAGAGCCAGCGCTCCGGGAGGGGCATCATGCCGCCGGTTCCGAGTAAGCAGACGTCGACCATCGCCTGTCGCCCGTTCGTCGCACCGGAGGCGAATCGTACCACGTTGGGGGATCCGCGGTTCCGTGTTAGCATGCCAGCGAGGTGCCGACGAGTGGGAGGTCGAGGATGGCGACGGTGATGACCGGGCGACCGACGACGCTGGCGACGGAGGGGATGGTCGCGACGCCGCACTACCTGGCGACGCTGGCTGGCCTGCGTGTCCTTCAGGACGGTGGCAACGCAGTCGATGCGGCGATCGCCGCCAACGCCGTGCTCGCGGTGGTGTACCCGCACATGTGCGGCATCGGCGGCGATGCCTTCTTCTTGATCTGGGAACCGAAGGAGGAGCGCTTCCTCGCGCTGAACGGCAGTGGTCGCGCTCCGGCTGCGCTCTCGGCCGAGGAGCTGCGGCGGCGCAGGTATACGGCGGTGCCGGCGAAAGGGCCGTGGGGCGTGACGGTCCCCGGCGTAGTCGACGCTTGGTGCGTGGTGCTCGAACGGTGCGGCACGCGATCGCTGGCTGAGCTGCTGCAGCCGGCGATCGCGTACGCGGAGCGCGGATTTCCGGTGAGCCCGCAGTTGGCGGAGGCGATCGCGCTCGAGGCCGAGCGGTTCCGGGTGCAGCCGGCAGCGGCCGACCAGTTCCTGCCGGGCGGTCAGCCACCGCGGCCGGGACAGATATTGCGTCAGCCGGCGCTCGCCGCGACGCTCCGCCAGATCGCCGAGGGTGGGCGCGAGTCGTTCTATCGCGGTCCGATCGCCGAAGCGATTGTGGCGGCCGTCCGGCAGGCTGGTGGAGCGATGACGTTGGACGATCTCGCCGAGCATCGCTCGGACTGGGTAGAGCCGTTGCGTGCGAGCTATCGCGACGTGGAGATCGTCGAGTTACCGCCCAACACGCAAGGCATCACGGCGCTGGAGCTGTTCAACATCGTCGAAGGCTTCCCGATAGCGGAGCTCGGTTGGGGGAGCTCGGACCTCCTGCATCACCTGCTCGAGGCGAAGAAGCTCGCTTTCGCCGACCGCGACCGGTACTTAGGTGATCCGGCATTCGTCGACGTTCCGGTGGCGCGGCTCCTCGACAAGGGGTACGCCGCGAGCTTGCGCCAACGGATCGATCCGGAGCGGGCGACGGTCCCACCGGCTCCGAACTGGGACAACGATACGATCGCCTTGTGCGTGGTCGATCGGGACGGCCGAGCGGTGTCCTTGATCCAGAGCCTCTATAACTCGTTCGGGAGTGGTCTCGTCGCTGCCGGGATGGTGCTGCACAACCGGGGTGCCTGCTTCGTCTTGGACGACCGTTCCCCCAACGTGCTCGCTCCGCGCAAGCGACCGCTGCACACGCTCATCCCTGGGATGGTCTTGCGTGCCGGGCGACCCTGGATGGTGTTCGGCACCATGGGTGGGCACAGCCAGCCGGTGATCCACCTGCAGCTAGTGACGGGTGTCATCGACTTCGGGTTCGAGCCGCAGGAAGCGATCGAGGCGCCGCGTTGGGTGTCGCGGCGGGAAATCGGCGAGGAACAGGAGACGGTGTACCTGGAGCCGGCCTTGGCGGAGCGCGTGCGGAGCGAGCTCGAACGGCGCGGGCACCGGGTGGCGGTGACCGAGCCCTGGTCGTCGCTCATGGGGCATGCCCACCTCATCGTGATCGGTGAGGACGGCGTCCTGCGTGGAGCGTCGGATCCGCGGGCGGAAGGGTACGCGCTCGGGTGGTGACCGTCATTCCAGCGGTAAGTGTCCGTTGTCGTGGGGACAGACGTGGCCTTCTGGCCCGATGACGGCCCCGCAGCGCGGGCAACGCGGTCGGCCAGCGGCGACGATGCGGGCGATCTGGCGGGCGAGCGCCTTGGCGGCTGGGAGTGTGGCTCGGCCGGCGAAGACGGGGTCGTCGTCCTCGTCTTGCTCGATGTCGTGCGCGAAGATCGCGATCCGCTGGCGCTCTTCGTCGTAGCCGATCGCCATTTTACCGACCACGTATTCGGGGATTCCCGGCGGGAGCGGTGACTGCAAGGCCGCCGGTTGCTCGCTGATGCGTGAGCGGATCAGGCCGGCCAGGCGGAGTTGCTCGAACAGCTGCTCGATCGCCAGGCCCAGTGCCTGGAGTTGCTCTTTCTCCATCCACAGGGAGACCAGATCGAGACCGGTGCCGGCGATCAAGCGGAATCGCCGTTGCCCGGGCTGGCCGATCGCCTCGGCTTCGAGCACAGTGAGTTCCGGGTATTCGTGTCGCCCCACCATCCGTCGCTCCGTGTTCGGGCCGTCCGTCGCTACTGAGGATACACCAGCGGGCGCCGGCTCCGGCCGACGCCCGCACGGTGAGGTGGGGGATGGGTGTGGCAGGGGAGGGAGGACGTATGCACTGTCGGAAAACGGTTCCGGCCGCCGCGGGGACGGCAGAACCAAAGCCACTATACACCGCACAGCCGACTTCGTCAAGTGCAAAGTTGCGAAATGCTTCTCCCGTGCTCGCGGCCGGTCTCCGGCGAGGACGCGCGCAAGGTGTAGATGCCCGGTATCATTCTCGCCTGTGACGAGGGTGAGGGGGTGGAGTGAACCGGCGCCGGTTCCTCGCCGTGACCACGGGAGCAGCGCTCGCAGTCGCGTGTCGCGGCCCTGTCGTCTATCCGACACCCACGGCGACCGTGGGCGTGGACACCAGCCAGCCGGAGCCAACGGCTGTTCCGATCGAGACGACAGCGCGGGAGCCTTTCGTCTACGGATTCAACGTGGCCTGGCGCGGGGACGAGGATGGGGAACTGTTCAACCGGCGTACGGCCGAGATGGTCCGTGCGGCCGGGTTCGATTGGGTGCGGATCCAGGCCCAGTGGGCGTCCCACGAGCCGCGACCAGGGGAGTGGGACCTACGACCGCTCGAGCGGGTTTTACCCGTCTATGCCGAGTTCGGTCTCAAGGTCCTCGTGTCGGTGGTCGCGGCACCGGAGTGGGCGCGCGAGGGGTCGGGCGCTATCGTGCGCGATCTGGGGACGTTCCGGGCCGCCATGCGTCGCTTCGCGGCGCGCTTCCGCGGCCAGGTTCAGGCCTGGCAGGTGTGGAACGAGCAGAACATGGCGTACAACGTCCACGGGCCAGTCCGCGTCGATGGCTACGCGCGGTTGCTCGAGGCTGGCTACCTGGGGGTGAAGGAGGGAGACCCGGACGCACTGGTGGTGGCCGGAAGCTTGACGCCGACCGGCGTCAACGATCCCAACCTGGCGATCGACGATGCGGTCTATTTGAAGGCGTTCTACGAGCTGGACGGTGGCGAGTGGACTCGTTTCTTCGATATCCTCGGCGCCCACGCCAATGCGACGTTGAACCCGCCGGACACGCTGTGGCCCGAGAGGCCGGGACCAGGCCCAGGGTGGCGCGATCACCCGAGTTTCTATTTCCGGCGCGTCGAGCAACTGCGGGCGATCATGGAGCAGCACGGTGACCGACGCCCGGTGTGGATCACCGAGTTCGGCTGGACGACGGCGAACCCGGCCCCGGGCTACGAGTACGGGCAGTACGTCAGCGAGGAACAGCAAGCGGAGTACTTGGTGCGCGCCTTCGAGATCGCACGGCGCGACTGGCCGTGGGTGACGGGGATGTTCGTCTGGAACCTGAACTTTTCGACCATCGTCGACCCCGGCGACGAGAAAGGTCCGTGGTCGGTCCTCAACTCCGATTGGTCTCCGCGGCCGGCGTATCGTGCGCTCAGTGCGATGGCCAAGCAGCCTTAGGTGCAGCCGCCCTGGGCGAAGAGCCGTGCGACCTCGTCGACCGCGAAGGTCGGCAGGGGGCGTTCACCACGCTCACTGACGAGCACCCGGCGCGTCGGGTCAGGGTCGAGCCAACCCAGGTGTGTGGCCGGTATCCCGGCTCGGGCAAGCGCGGCGAGCGCCTTCTCCACGGCTTCCGGCGCGACGACGGCCAGGAGTGCCCCGGACGCGATGAGCCCGAGCGGATCGAGGTCGAGTGCGCGACAGATCTCCCTGGTTTCCGGGAAGACGAGGAGTGCGCCCTCGTCCACCACGAGCCCGGTGCGGCAGGCGAGGGCAAGTTCGTGCAGGCCGGTCGCGAGTCCTCCTTCCGTCGGGTCGTGGAGATAGCGGAGTGCAGGGCCCAACTGTTCGACGAGCAGTCGCGCAGCGGGAACAACGCTGAGACCCGGATCGGTCAAGAAGCGCTGGCAACGGGCCAAGAGATCTGCGTTCAAGACCATTGCGAGTTGTTGCGCGCACTCGCGGGCCAGGAGGGCGGTCCCCTCGATCGCGATGCCGCGGACGAGCAGTACGGCGTCGCCGGGGCGGGCGAGCTCGGGGCGGAGAACGTGCGGAGTCGAAAAGGTCCCCACCATCGTCCCGCACACGATCGGGCGGTCCAGACCAGCAGTGATTTCGGTGTGGCCGCCGACGAGCATCACGTCGAGTTCGCGAGCTGCGCTGGCGATGTCGTGCAGCACGCGCTCGGCGAGATCCACCGTCGCGTTTTCGGGCAGGAGGACGGTAGCGAGAAACCATCGTGGCACGGCGCCGAGGCAGGCGATGTCGTTGGCGTTGACGTGCACAGCGTACCAGCCGATGGCGTCGGTCGCGAAGGTGATCGGGTCGCTCTTGAGTGCGACGAGCTGCTCCCCGACGCGCACGACGGCGGCGTCGCGACCGATGCCGGGCCCGAGGACGACCGATTCGTCGAAAGCGAGGGTCGCAAGGAAGCGCGCCAAGAGGTCGGCGGGGAGTTTGCCGATGTCGAGTCTCGCTCGCGCCACGGCCTCACTCCTCGTCCGGCCGGCCGAAACTGATGCCGAGGTCGCGGGCAGCTGCGACGAGCGGGTGGTCGGGGGGAACCAGACGCGGTCCGCGGGCGACCTCGGCCAGGGGCACGGGCACGATACCCCACGTCGCGTGCGCAGCGGGATGGTGACGAGCGGCGACCATGATCCCGTGTTGACCGGCCGCGAGCGCCTCGACCGCTGCAGCACCGAGGGCTGTCGCGAGTGCGCGGTCGGCCGGGGTGGGTGAGCCACCTCGCTGGAGGTGACCCAGTACGACCGCGCGCACTTCTGAGGAGAGCATTCGGGCGAGCTGTTCGCAGAGGACGTTGGCGATACCGCCGTACTTGCGTTGATACGGGAACGGACCGGTCCGTTCGTAGACGGCTTCGCCCCCGGCTGGACGGGCTCCCTCGGCCACCGCGACGATCGTGAAGTGACGTCCGCGCTGGCGCCGTCGCTGGGCGACTGTGACGATACGCTCGAGCTCGAAGGGGAGTTCGGGGATGAGGACGACATCAGCGCCGCCCGCGACACCGGCGTACAACGCGATCCAGCCTGCATCGCGCCCCATCAATTCGACGAGCATCACCCGGTGGTGACTTTCTGCGGTCGTGTGCAGGCGGTCGATAGCCTCGGTCGCGATCGTGACGGCTGTGTCGAACCCGATCGTCTGCGTCGTGCCGCGGACGTCGTTGTCGATCGTCTTGGGGACACCGACGATCGGAACCCCCATTTGGTGGAGGCGATGCGCGATGGTGAGGCTGCCCTCGCCGCCGATGACGACGAGCGCCTCGATGCCGAAACGTTCGAGCGTCGCGACGAGCGTGCGGCTGTGGTCGCGCGGCTCGAGGTCGCCGAGTTCCGGATGTCGGAACCAGAATGGATTGGCCCGGTTGGATGCCCCGAGGATCGTGCCGCCGCGAACCAGCAGTCCGCGCACGTCGTCGAGGCCGAGCTCGCGGGCGCGACCGACGATCGCGCCTTCGTAGCCGTCCTCGAAACCGACAACAGTCCATCCATAACGCAGAATCGCCGTCTTGACGACTGCTCTGATCGCGGCATTGAGGCCGGGAGCGTCTCCGCCCCCGGTCAGGACGCCGATCCGCCTCGGTCGCTGCGCCATGTGTCGTCTCCCCCGGTGTGTCCGCCCGACGTGAAGGGACGGGTATACTCACGCGTGAGGACGAGTCGACAGTCGCCCCGTCAGCACCCCTGCGCATTCTACGCGACGGCAGGAACGGTGCGCCCGAAGCGAACGATTCCCGGTAGGGGGAGTACGGACGATGACGACAGAGCGCAAGTTCGTCGAAGAGCTGATCGAACAGGAAGACGACTTCGATCGCTGGTACGTCGAAGTCATCCAGAAGGCTGAACTGGCTGACGAGTCTCCCGTGCGTGGCACGCGTGTCATTCGACCGTACGGGTTCGCGCTGTGGGAGAACATGCAGGCGGAACTGGACCGGCGCATCAAGGCGACCGGGGTGCAGAACGCCTACTTTCCGCTCTTCATCCCGAAGAGTTACCTCGAGCGTGAGGCAGAGCATATCCAGGGATTCGCTCCTGAGGTGGCGTGGGTCACGCGGGGCGGTGACAAAGAGCTCGAGGAACCGCTCGCGGTCCGGCCGACGTCGGAGTCGATCATCTGCCCGATGTTCGCACGCTGGGTGCAGTCGTACCGGGATCTGCCGATCCTGATCAACCAATGGTGCAGCGTGGTGCGGTGGGAAGAGCGGCCGCGCGCATTCCTGCGTACCCTCGAGTTCCTCTGGCAAGAGGGGCACACGGTCCACGCGACACTCGAGGAAGCGGAGGAGCGTGCCCGGCTCATGCTCGAGGTCTACCGTGACTTCGTCGAGTCGGAACTCGCCATCCCGGTCATCCCTGGACAGAAGACGGAGTCGGAGAAGTTCGCTGGGGCGCTCCGCACCTACACCATCGAAGCGATGATGGGTGGCAAACACTGGGCGCTGCAGTCGGCGACGTCCCACAACCTCGGTGACCACTTCGGCAGGGTCTTCGAGATCACGTTCCTCGACCGCGAGGGGAAGCGGCGGTTCGCCTTCAACACCAGCTGGGGGCTCTCGCACCGCACGATCGGCGCGATGGTCATGGTCCACGGTGACGACCGTGGACTGAAGCTCCCGCCGCGGGTCGCGCCGATCCAGGTGGTGATCGTGCCCATCTGGCGAAAGGACGACGAGCGCCGTCAGGTCGAGGAGGCGGTGGAGCGAGTGCGCACCATGCTGCGTCGCACGGTGCGCGTCCATGCCGACCTGCGCGACGACAAGACCCCAGGGTGGAAGTTCAACGACTGGGACCTCAAGGGGGTACCGATTCGCCTAGAAATCGGCCCGCGGGATGTAGCGAACGATCAGGTGACGCTGGTACGCCGTGACGTGCTCGGGCAACGCACGACGGTGCCGATCGTCAATGTCGTCGAGGCGGTGCAGCGAGAGCTGGATACCGTGCAAGCGAGTCTCTTTCAGGCAGCGCGGGCGATGCTCGAGCGCCACACGGAGGACGTGAGCGACTACGAGCGGCTGAAGGAGCGCGTGGCCGCGCACGCTGGCTTCAACCGGGCGTTCTGGTGCGGGAGTGCCGAGTGCGAGGCGCGCGTGAAGGCGGAGACGAAGGCGACGATCCGCTGTATCCCGTTCGACCAGCCACCGCAACTGGAGCCGTGTCTGGTGTGCGGGGCGCCAGGTCGCTACCAAGTGATCTGGGCGCGCGCCTACTGAGGACGAGAGCTGGTGGGCACCGCGCGGAACGACTGCGGGCCGGGAGATCCCCGGCCCGCTCTCGTCGTGTTCGCATCGTCGGCGGAAGGGGTGGGATTCGAACCCACGAGGGGCAGACGCCCCCACACGGTTTCCAGCCGTGCGCACTCGGCCACTATGCGACCCTTCCGCGTTGCCGCGTGCGCTTTTCGCCGACTATCAAGTCTACGCGGTGTACTCGCGTCGCGACAAGGGATCGACCTGGCTTGACGATTCGGTGCCGTTCCCCCTATGATCTGCTCGTTGAATCGAACGCACAGCGTGATCTCGGGGGTAGTCCCGATGGTGTCCGTACGCTCGCTCGTCGTGACCTCGGTCATCAGCTTGGCCCTCGTCCTCGCTGGCTGCGCGCGATCGGAGACCCCGAACCCGCCCCCTGCCGCGACGGAGGCCTCAGGCGCAACCGAAGTGGCCAGTCCGACCGCGGCTGGCTATGCGAGTGTGGAGGTCCAGTCCGACGGCATCGCCATCGTCCGAGTCTGGGTTCCAAAGAACGGTCAGATCGTCACCCTCGACCTCATCGGGCCGGACGGAACGACGATCGAGGTCGGGCAGTACCGGTCGGGGAGCGACGGGTGGGTGCGCGTTCCGCTCCACCTGGGGCGGGTACTCGGTGCGCGCGTCCAGACCGGTGAATGGCTGGTGCGGTGGCGCGAGCGGGAGCAGGTGGTGGCGGAGGCGTCGCTGCGGGTCGATACCGCGACCGTGCAGCGCTGGCGAGCGGCGCTGACTCCGACCGTCACCGCTGCAGCACCGACGCCGACGCCGACACCGACAGCGACGCCGCTGCCGAGCCCTGTCTGGGAGGCGAGCGTCCCAGCGCAGCCGATCCAACCGCAGGATTGCTTCACGGGGGCCAAGAACATCGTCGAAGTCGCTCTACGCAACGCCGCGGGAGTTCCTGGCCAGTCCTGGCGCATGGTGGTGCAGCTCGTCGACCCGGCCGGACAGACGAAGGAGGTCGGGGAAATCACCGTCGAAGGAGACGGCTGGGCGCGGACGCAGTTCGACCTCTGCGCGGTCGGCGGGACCGACGCGTTCGTGGGCCAGTGGACTGTCCGGTGGGTGGATGCCGGAAACCGCGCGGTGGTTTACCAGCAGGCGTCCTTCCAGGTCTTGCCGGTCGCCGGTGGCAATCAAGCGCCACCGCAGCCAGCCCCACCGCCGCCCCGAGCGAATCGCGACAGCGACGGTGACGGCTTCCTGGACGAGGACGAGGTGAACTTCGGGACCGATCCGTACAACCCGGATACCGACGGGGACGGCTTGAGCGACGGGTACGAGGTGTGGGTCTTCGGAAGCGATCCGCGCAAGGAGGACACGGATTGGGACGGGTCGTTCGACGGCGACGAGGATTACATCGGAGGCGATCCCTGGGATCCGTGCAGTCCGAATCCGGACTCGCCGGCCTGCGTGCCCTGATCGTGGCGCCTGGTCGAGCAACGCAACAGCGGGCGGCTCGAGTAGCCGCCCGCTTTCTATCGTCTGCGGAGGGGGTGGGATTCGAACCCACGAGGCGCTCGTCACGCCTACCGCTTTTCGAGAGCGGCACCTTAAACCACTCGGACACCCCTCCACATGCCAGATGCAGGGCCGAAGCCCTGCATTCCTACTGGCTGGTACGCCCGGAGGGACTCGAACCCCCGACCTTTAGGTCCGCAACCTAACGCTCTATCCACTGAGCTACGGGCGCACGTTCGTCGTTTGTCGCGCTGCCGGTGACGCTTCCCACCGGCACGACACAGTATAGCATGCTCCGGTCGAGCGCCGCAAGCCACACCCCGTGGAACCTCTCGGCGCTGCCCGGTCGGAGCGCCCGCATTCAACCGCGCTGGGCACGCTGTGCTTGGGCCTCCTCGAGACGCGCCCGGAAGCGTCGCAGGAGTTCGCCTGGCGAGGCATCGTCCTGGAAGAGCGCCGATCCGGTAACGACGACGTCGGCACCGGCCGCGAGGACCGCCGCCACGTTGGAGATTTTGATGCCGCCGTCGACGGAAAGGAGGCAGGGTAACCCACTATGGTCGATCTGGGCCCGTAGCCGCTCGACCTTGCGGAGCGTGGAGGGAATCAACGGTTGTCCTCCGTAACCGGGCTCCACCGTCATGACGAGGATGAGGTCGACGTACGGGAGGATCTCCTCGGCGGCCGCCAGCGGGGTAGCCGGGTTGAGCGCGACGCCGGCCATGAGCCCCAGCTCCTTGATCGCTGTGACGGTTCGGTGCAGGTGCACGCTCGCTTCGACGTGGACGGTGATCGCGGTCGCTCCCGCGGCAGCGAAAGCGGCCAGATACCGCTCGGGTTCGACGATCATGAGGTGGACGTCCAGCGGCAACGCAGTCGATCGGCGCACCGCTTCGACGACGGGAAGACCGAAGCTGATGTTGGGCACGAAACGCCCGTCCATCACATCGAGATGGATCGCGTCGGCTCCGGCCTCCTCGAGTTCCCGCACGATCTCGCCCAGGCGGGCGAAATCGGCGTTCAGGATCGAGGGAGAGAGCATCGGGCGGCGGTATCCGAACGAAACTGTCATCGTCCTTCTTCCTCTGAGGTGCTCCGCGTTCCCGACCCAATCGGTTCCCGGGCGAGAGTGTACTGGTCCGCGCCTCGGCTATGCTTGCGCTCGAGCGAGAGGGGGCCTCCGATGCGACGAACATGGTACGTGATCGGCAGCGAGCCACCGCCAGTAGGAGCTGTTCTCCGGCGCGACGTCGTGATCGAGCGAGACGGTCGCCAACAGTTCCGGAGAGGGTTACCGCTCGAGGAGGTGCTGGAGCAGCTCGGTTCGCGAACTGGACTCCGTCTCCCGGTCGCGGTGCCTGATCAGGGGGATCTCGAACAGCACGACGCCTCGGCGCGGATCGCTGAGACGGTAGCAGGGAGCGGGACGCGGCTGGAGCCGCCGCACCAGGGCCAGGTCAACGTACTCGCTGCACAGTTCGGAGTGGTTCGGGTGGATGCGGAGCGTCTCCAACGCTTGATCCGCTCTGGGCTCGTGCTCGTCGCCACGGTGCTCGACGGGCGCGTGGCCGAACCCGACGAGGCGATCGCGATCGTCAAGGCTCCCGCGTTGTTCCTCCCCGAGCGTCGCCTCCAAGCGGTCTTGCGGCGGTTCGCGGACAGGCCGCTCGTCACTGTCGCCCCGTTCACGGTGCGGCGCGTCGGTCTCCTGGCTGGAGAGCGGGTGCGTCCGGCTGCGCTCGAGGTGGCCACGCGAGCATTGGGGCAAAAACTGGCGCGCTACGGGGCGGAACTCGTCCTGGTAGAACGACTCGACGCAGACGACCGAGGGCGTATCGCCCAACGGATCGGTGACTGGATCGATGCGGGAGTGGAGGTCGTTCTGACTGCCGGTTCGATCGTTCTCGATCCGGACGACGCCTTCTTGCGTGCGTTGCGGCTGCTCGGGGCGCACCTCGCGGTGCGCGGGGCGCCGGTCGATCCGGGGACGATGTTCTGGGTGGCGTACCGCGGAACCGTACCGATTCTCGGGTTAGCCAGTTGCGAGATGTACGGTCGCGTGTCGGTCTTCGATCTTGTGATTCCCTACGTACTCGCCGGAGAGCGTGTCGATCGCCGTCTGCTCGCCCGCTTGGCGCATGGCGGCTTGCTCGAGGACACCTACCTTTCGCGTGTGCCTCGGGCGTGGCGCCCGATGCGAGAGGGCTCGTGAGGAGACGAACTGCGTATACTCCGCAACGAGTGGCGGGATCGGTCATGCTGAGCAGGCTGCAGCAGTTCGAGGACTTCGTCGAGCGATTGATGGAGGGAACGGTCGGGCGGATCTTCCGCACCAGCGTCCAGCCGGCCGAGATCGCGCGTCGTTTGGAGCGGGCCATGGACGCGCAGCAGTTCGCGACGCCCGAGGGACCGATCGTGCCCAACGACTTCGTCGTCCGGTTGCACCCGGACGACTTCGTGCAATTCGCCGATTTCGCCGACACGCTCTCGCTCCAGCTCGAGGAGTGGCTACTGGACGTTGCGGAGGAGCGCGATTACGGGTTCATCGACCAGGTGCGGGTGCGGTTGATCGGTGACCCTTCGGTGCCACGGCGGAACGTCGTCGTCGAGGCGTGGATCGCGGAACTGCCGGCCGAGGAGTTCGCTGCGCGTCAGATGTGGCAGCGTACCGAGGTGTACCGCGTGTTGCACGACACCGGAAACGTGCCTCGGGCGTTTCTGCGCATCGTCGAGGGCCCGATGACCGGCGAGACGTTTTTGCTCCGCAAGAAGGTGACGACGATCGGTCGAGCGCTCGAGAACGACATCGTACTGGAGGTGCTCGATGTGTCCCGGCGTCACGCGCGGATCGAGTACGAAGCGGGTCAGTTCGCTATCGTCGACCAGGGCTCGACCAACGGGACGTTCGTGAACGGGGTACAGGTGGAGCGTGCTCCCTTACGGAGCGGCGATCGCATCGCACTAGGCACGGTCGTCCTCGAGTTCTCGTTCCCGGGAGCGTGAGACGCGCGCATGGAGTGGCCTCTGCAGCTGCCGTTCGAGTGGTTCGTCCTCCTGCTCCGTTTGGTCTTCGCGTTTCTCCTGTATTTTTTCATCTTCCTCATCGCGCGCATCACGGTGCGTGAGCTGGCCGCCGCGACGACAGTGAGCGGCGAAACGAGCGGACCGCCTGGTCACCTCATCGTCCAGTCGCCAGGGGCGACAGGGCTGCGGCCGGGAACGAGACTGCCCCTCGAGCCGGTCACGGTGATCGGTCGCCATCCGGCGTGTACGATTCGGCTCGACGACTCTTACATCTCGACCGAGCATGCTCAACTCACGTGGGAGCATGGCCGGTGGTGGATCACTGACCTGAAGAGTACCAACGGGACGCGCGTCAATGGGCAGCCGGTGACGGCACCGACTGGCCTGCGGTACGGAGATGTGATCGAGTTGGGCGATGTCCGGTTGGTCCTCGCGCCGTAACGTGCGAAAGCTCAGCCGGGTGCACACCCTTCGGGCACGATGCTAGGATGAGGGGCAACTGAGCGAGGGGCGGCGGGTCGGGTCGTCATGGTGGGAAAGCGGGGAGCACCCTGGAGCCATCCTCGCCGCTCGGACGAAGGGAAGGGGGATCAGTGCGGGCTGTGCGGTGGTTCATCGCGGTGTGGCTGCTGCTCGGTTCGTTAGCCTGGGTGGGGCCGGCCGCGAGCGACGTTCGTGCTGCTGCGCCGCGTGTCGCGGAGGACCTCGAGATGCCGCGCTACTTCCCAGAGACCGGCTTTTGGGTGCAAGGGCCCTTCCGGCGCTTTTGGGAGACGCATGGCGGCCTCTTCATCTTCGGCTACCCGATCACCGGAGTCTTCAAGCAGGACGGCTATTGGCGCCAGTATTTCGAGCGGGCTGTCTTCGAATACCACCCGGAGTATGCCGGGACGGACGACGAGGTCCAGCTGGTCCGCGTCGGTGCCTGGCGTGTGAGCGGGCGGGAGAACGAGGAGCCGTTCCGTCCCATCGAGTGGTTTCCTGACTCGCCGCAGCGCCGCTACTTCCCGGAGACGGGTCATTCGTTGGCGTATGGCTTCAAGGCGTACTGGGACCGGTACGGAGGCTGGCGGGTCTTCGGGCTACCGCTCTCCGAGGAATTCTCCGAGCAGAACCCGTCGCCGCCAGCCGGAGACGGTAAAGTGTACACGGTCCAGTACTTCGAACGGGCTCGCTTCGAGTATCACCCGGAACACAAAGGGACGCCGTACGAGGTGCTGCTCGGGTTGTTGGGGTGGGAGTACCTGCAGGCGCGTGGTGCCCCAGCCGAAGCGCGCGCTCGGCAGGACCCTGCACTGCCGCCCTACGATCCGATCCGTCAGCGACGTTACGGGCCACATGTCGGCTACGGGTTCAACATTGCCTGGCGCGGCGACGCTGACGGTGCTGAACACAACCAGCGCACGATGGAACTGGTGAAGGGAGCAGGTTTTTCGTGGGTGCGGGTGCAGGCTATCTGGCGCGACATCGAACCGCGCCAGGGGCGCTACGATACGCATGCCCTGGATCGCATCGTCGAGGCGACCTCCCGCAACGGCATCAAGGTGGTCGTCAGCATCGTGAAGGCGCCGGCCTGGGCCGATCCTCATGGAGGGATTCCCGCCGACCCGGCTCCCTTCGGAAAAACGATGGAGTTCTTGGCGAAGCGCTACGCGGGTAAGGTGCACGCCTGGGAAATTTGGAACGAGCAGAATCTCGCTCTGGAAACCGGAGGGTACGTCGACGTCGCACGCTACGTCAATCTCCTCAAGGTGGCCTACCAAGGCGTCAAGAAAGGCGATCCCAACGCGATCGTCCTCTTCGGAGGGCTCACCCCGACCGGTGTCATGGATCCCACGATCGCCATCGACGACGTAGAGTACCTGCGCCGCTTCTATGCGTACAACAACGGCGAGGGGAAGCGCTATTTCGACCACCTGGCGACGCACCCTGGCGGCACGCTCAACCCGCCGGACACGCTGTGGCCGGAGCGGCCCGGGCCAGGACCGGGTTGGCTCGATCACCCGAGCTTCTATTTCCGACGGGTCGAGCAAATCCGGCAGGTCATGGTCGAGAACGGCGATCCGGCCAAGCAGGTCTGGCTGACCGAGTTCGGGTGGTCGACCGCCAACCAGGCCCCCGGATACGAGTACGGGAACTACATCAGCGAGGAGCAACAGGCGCGCTACCTCGTCCGTGCCTTCGAGATCGCACGAACCCAGTGGCCATGGGTCGGAGTCATGCTGGTGTGGAACCTCAACTTCAGCACCATCACCGTGCCGAGCGACGAGAAGTACCCGTGGTCGGTGGTCTACGCTGACTGGAGCCCGCGGCCAGCCTACCGAGCCTTGCAGGAGATGCCGAAATGAGCGGGCAAGCGGTCGAAGGACAGCGAACAGGAGTGCTCCCGGTACACGGCTGCCTGTCGCTCGTCCTGCCGGCGTACAACGAGGCTGCCAATCTGGAAGCGGTCGTGCGGCGCGCCCTGGCGGTCCTACCGGAACTCGTCGAGAACCTCGAGATCATCATCGTGAATGACGGGAGCCGCGACGAAACGGGTAGTATCGCCGAGCGGTTGAGCCGCGACGACTCGCGTGTCCGGGTCGTCCATCACCCGGTCAATCGCGGGTACGGGGCGGCGCTCCGCTCAGGCTTTCAGGCCAGCCGGGGCGACTGGGTGATGTTCATGGATGCGGACCAGCAGTTCGACCCAGCCGATTTCGTGCACTTGGCGCCGTTCTTGCCCCATGCCGATATCGTCGCCGGCTATCGAGTGCAGCGGCGGGATCCCTGGATCCGCCTCGTGTACGCGGCCATCTTCAACGTATCGATGCGACTCCTGTTCGGCATCCCGGTCCGCGATATCGACTGTGCGTTCAAAGTACTCCGAGGAGACCTCGTGCGTGCGCTCGACCTACGGATGAACGGCGCGCTCGTCAATACTGAGCTTCTGGCGAAAGCGCAGCGCGCGGGCGCGACCATCGTCGAGGTCGGTGTACGGCACTACCCTCGGTTGAGCGGTGAACCGTCAGGCGGCAGCTGGCGCGTGATCGCGCGGGCCATGCGCGAGGTCGTGGTGTTGTGGTGGTTGCTGCTCTGGTACCGACCACCGCGCGGGCTCGGGCGAGGTCGACCGCAGCCGGTGTCGTCGCAGCTGTTACGCATGGGAGCATGCCTGCTCGTGGGTGTCGCGGGACTCTGGTGGATCATCCGTCGGTGGCGGCGGAACAGTCGGCGCTAACGCTCTTCGGCGAGCGTCACCAACCGCGACAGAAGCTGAGAGGATGCGATACCGGTGATGCGGATGAGTTTGCGCCGGCTCCGCTCGCCTTGCGCGATCGCGATACGGCTGATCGGAACTGCGAGCAGCTCTGCTAAGAGTCGACGGACTGCCTCGTTGGCGGCTCCCTCGACCGGTGGCGCGGTCACCCGCACGACGAGGGCTCCGTCGCGCACGCCACTCACGCTCGCGCGGCCAGCCCGCGGTTGGACGTGGACCCAGAACTCGACCGCTCCTTCCGGTCGTTCAGTCAACGTGACGGTCACCGCTGCTGACCTCTCGTCCAGTGACTGCAGCGACGACGCGGTCAGGAAGCTGCCGGTTGAAGCTCCCGCTCCGGTATCCCTCGAGGTCGAGGGTCACGAAGGTGTAGCCCGTAGCTTGGAGCCGAGTGACGATTTCTTGGCGTAGTTCGATCGCTCGCGGCAAGTCTTCCGCGCGCAGCTCGAGACGAGCCAGGTTGTCGTGGTGCCGGACGCGAAAGCCGCGGAAACCGAGTTCGCGCAGCGCACGTTCGGCGGCCGCAACCTGCTTGAGCTTTTCGACCGTGATCGGTGTGCCGTACGGAAAGCGGGAGGAGAGGCAGGCGTAGGCTGGCTTGTCCCACGTGCGCAGACCGAAGAGACGACTGAGCTCGCGGATTTCCGCTTTCGTCAGCCCCGCCTCGGCCAACGGGTGGAGGACGTCGAGCTGCCGGGCCGCTCGCAACCCGGGCCGGAAGTCCCGCAAGTCGTCCGCGTTGGTTCCGTCGACCACTGCCGCGAACCCTTCGGCCTCGGCCAGCGCGCGCAGTTTACCGTAGAGCTCGCTCTTGCAGAAGAAGCAGCGTTGATGCGAGTTCATGGTGTAGCGGGGATCGGTCAGTTCTTCAGTGCGCACGAGTACATGTCGAACACCGAGTTCGGTCGCGATCTGCCTGGCTTCCTCGATCTCTTCCTCGGGGTAGGTTTCGGAGAGCCCGGTGGCGGCGAGTACGCGATCACCGAGCGCCTGCCTGGCTGCGAAGAGGAGGAGCGTGGAATCGACGCCCGCGCTGAAGGCGACGACCACCGATCCGAGCGCGCGGAGGCGCTCCAGCAATCGGTCATACTTGGCGTGCAGTCCGTCCTGCATCTGGTGCTCCGATCGATCGTTCGTGGCACCGGGGGAAAAGGGTAGCACACGTGAGAGGCTCAGCGGCTGAACAGGGAACGGAGCAGACCTTTCTGACCAGTACAGGCGGCCTCTGGCGACGCATCCTGCTCGGTGCGACCTTCGGGCTGGTTGTGCTCGCGCTCGTCCTCCTGGTCGGCGATGTGCGCCAGATACTCCCGACGTTGGGCGCTTTCTCGTGGGAATTGTTCCCGATCGTGTTGGTACTCACGGCCGCCAACTATGCCTGCCGTTTTCTCAAGTGGCAGCTCTACTTGCGTTGGGTCGAGGCACCGAGGCTCGCGCGGTCACACAGCTTGGCAGTGTTTTTGAGCGGCTTCGCGATGTCGTTGACGCCAGGGAAGGTCGGCGAATGGATCAAGGCCTACCTGGTCGCTCGACTCGGCAGGGGAGCGATGGCTCCTGTGGTGCCGGTCGTCGCCGTGGAGCGGCTGACCGACGGCATCGCGATGGTCGTGCTCGGGCTGGCTAGCGCGGCCTTCGGTATCGGGACGTGGCAGCCGCTCGCCATGCTCGGCGGGGTCGTATTCCTGGGTATTTGGGCTGTCCAGCAAGAGCGGTTGGCACGCCCGCTCCTCCGGCTCGCTGCGCGCGCACCGCTGCTGAGGAGAGGAGCGCGCACGCTGGATGCCGTCTACGTGGCGGCGAAGGCGGTACTCGGCTGGCGCCGACTGCTGGTCACCTGTGCCGTGAGCGTCTTCTCGTGGTCGCTCGAGTGTCTCGGTTTGTTCGTCATCCTGATCGGCCTCGGGCTCGAGCCGTCCGTCCGGCTACTTGCGGTCGCGACCTTCGTGCTTTCGGTGTCCTCGATCGCTGGTGCGCTCTCCCTCTTGCCGGGTGGGTTGGGCGCGGCCGAGGCGGGTCTCGCTGGCCTGTTGTTGCTCCTCGTGCCGACACTCACGATACCGCAGGCTGCGACCGCGACAGTACTCATCCGGTTGGGGACGCTGTGGTTCGGCGTCCTCGCCGGTTGCGCTGCGCTGTTGTGGTTGCAACCACGCGTGTTTCCAGCCGTATTGGGAGAAGCCTCGGCGCGTGCGGCCGCGGGGCCGGGAACCGTTGAGGAAGGAAAAAGCGGTCGATCCCTGTAGGATGACCGCTTCTCCGCTCGCTCGTGCTTCGGGGTGATTCAGCCTTCGTCCTCGCCGAGTAGCTCCTTCAACCGGTCACCGATGCGGTACTGTCCAGGTGGCGGTGAACTCGGACGCTTGCCCTGCGGTCGCGGTGGCCGGCTGGGACCGCCGCGCTGTTCGGGCCGGCGCGGTGGAGCACCCGGCGGTTCGGGGCGGCTACCAGGTGCACCCGGGCGCTGCGGCGGACGCGGTTGCATGCCGCGTCCGTCGACTGGCGCGCTCGCAGCTGCCTGTTCAGCGGCTTCTTTCTCGAGCAGTGCCTTGCGGGAGAGGTTGATCTTCCCGTCGGGCCGCACGCCGATCACCATCACGTTGATCTCTTGCCCGACCTCCAGGACGTCTTCGACCGAGCGCACGCGGCCCGGCGCGATCTCCGAGATATGGAGGAACCCGTCTTTGCCGGGCAGAATTTCGACGAACGCACCGGAGGGAATGATCGTGACGACACGTCCGTAGAAAATTTCTCCGACCTCGGGGACGCGGGTCAGCCGCTCGATCTCGCGTACGGCGCGGCGCGCACTGTCTTCGTTCGCGGCAGTGATGAAGACCGTGCCGTCTTCTTCGATCGAGATCTTGGTTCCCGTCTGTTCTTGGATGGCGCGGATGACCCGACCGCCGGGGCCGATGACCTCGCCGATCTGCTCGGGCTTGATCTTGATGCGTAGGACGCGTGGTGCGTAGGGCGACATCTCGGGTCGGGGAGCGTCGATAACCTCGCACATCTTGTCGAGGATGAAGAGACGCCCGCGCCGCGCCTGCTCCAGGGCATCCCGCATGATCTCGGGAGTGATACCCATCACCTTGATGTCCATCTGGATTGCGGTGATACCCTCGCGAGTGCCTGCGACCTTGAAATCCATGTCGCCGAGTGCGTCTTCGATGCCCTGGATATCGGTGAGGATCGTGTAGCGTCCGGTCTCGGGGTCGGTCACCAGACCCATCGCGACACCGGCGACCGGTTTGCGGATCGGCACTCCGGCGTCCATCAAAGCCAGGCTCGAGCCGCAGACGCTGGCCATCGAGGTCGAGCCGTTAGAGCTCAGTACCTCCGAGACGAGGCGCATCGTGTAGGGGAACTCCTCCTCGCTCGGCAGGACAGCCAGGAGTGCCCGCTCGGCGAGTGCGCCGTGTCCGATGTCGCGCCGGCTGGGCCCGCGCAAACGCCGCACTTCGCCGGTGCTGAAGGGCGGGAAGTTGTAGTGGTGCATGTACCGCTTGGTTTCCTCGATACCGAGCGTATCGAGGAACTGTTCTTCTTCTTTCGTACCCAGCGTGCAGACGGTGAGCACCTGGGTCTGCCCGCGCGTGAAGAGTGCCGAACCGTGCGGGCGCGGGAGGACCCCGACCTGGATCCAAATTTCGCGGATCTCGTCCGGGCGACGCCCGTCGGGTCGCTCGCCCTGTTCGAGGATGGTACGGCGGACGAGCTCTTTCACCAGGGAATCGAAGAGGTCACCGACTTCTTTGGCTGTCGGCACACTAGGTGCGGACGCTGGTGCGACCTGTGCTTCGGCGGGCGCGAAGTGGGCGATGACTTCTTCGCGGAGTGCAGCTGTGGCCTGGACGCGGAGCGTCTTATCGGGGTTGAACACCGCCTGGCGCAACCGGTCGCCGAGGTACTCCGCGATCTGCTGCTTGAGCTCGACGTTCTCCTGTGGCGGCGTGAACTCGCGCTTCGGTTTCCCGGCGACCGCTTGGAGCTCGAGTTGCAGGGCGACGATGCGCTTGATTTCCTCGTGGGCGAGGACGACGGCTTCGATGAAGCGGTCTTCGCTGATCTCGTCGGCGCGACCCTCGACCATGAGGATAGCGTCAGCCGTCCCAGCGACGACGATGTCCATCGTGCTCTCGAGGAGCTGATGGCTGGTCGGATTGACGACGAGTTCACCGTTCAGCTCGCCGATCCGGACTGCTCCGACTGGCCCGAACCACGGAATGTCCGAAATGGTGAGTGCGGCCGAGGCACCGATGATCGAAAGGACGTCAGGCTCGTTCTCCTGGTCGACCGAGAGCACGGTCGAGATGACCTGTACTTCGTAGCGGAAGCCTTTGGGGAACAAAGGCCGAATAGGGCGGTCGGTCAGCCGGGCAGCTAAGATCGCCGATTCGGAGGGGCGTCCCTCCCGCCGGAAGAAGCCGCCGGGGATCTTGCCGGCAGCGTACATCTTTTCCTCGTATTCGACGGTCAGCGGGAAAAAGTCGATCCCTTCGACCGGCTGCTTGGCCGCCACGACTGTGGTCAGGACGACGGTCTCGCCGTACCGGACGAGTACCGCACCGTCGGCTTGCTCGGCGACCCGCCCAGTCTCGATGGTCAGCGTTCTCCCGGCGACGTCGATGGAGCGTTCGTGAATGACTGGTGGCATGACTCCCACTCTCCTCTGGTTGTCACAGTGTCGTACGCTGTTGTGGGCCAATGAATCGGCCCAGGGAACCGATTCCCTGGGCCATACGACGCGCGAACACGACCGACCGATTGTGGGTGGGCCGGAAACGACCGCACCCTACGTGGTCAGCGGAATTCTGATCGCCGCCGCGGTTATCCGCGGAGGCCAAGTCGTTCGATGAGTGCCTTGTACCGCTCGGCATCGGTCCGCTTGAGGTACCGCAGCAATCGGCGCCGCTGTCCGACGAGCTTCAGGAGACCTCGACGCGAGTGGTAGTCGTGCTTGTGCTCGCGCAAGTGCTCCGTCAGGATATTGATGCGCTCGGTGAGCAGTGCGATCTGCACTTCGGGCGAACCCGTGTCGCTTTCGTGCTGGCGAAACTGCTCGATGATGGCTGCCTTTTGCGCCTTGTACAATGCCATCGCTGTGTCAATCCCCCGATCGCTCTACGCAGACAGCGCCTCTCCGTCCACAACAACAGCAGTATAGCAGAAGTGCTGGTGGGTACGGAAACAGCCGGCGACGCGGCCCAGGACTCCGTGGACCGCGTCGCGTTGCAGCCGTCAAGACGGGATCTGCCGTTGCTTGAGCCACGGCATCATGGCGCGGAGCCGCTCCCCGACTTCCTCGATCGGATGCTGGAGATGCTCCTCGCGCAACCGGTAGAAGTTCGGTCGACCAGCTTCGTTTTCCTGGATCCACTGCTGGGCGAAGCGCCCGGTCTGGATGTCCTGCAGGATCTGGTGCATGGTCTCCCGCACGTGGTCGTCGATGATCTTGGGTCCGCTGACGTAGTCGCCGTACTCAGCGGTGTCGGAGACCGAGTAGCGCATGAACTTGAGACCGCCTTCGTAGATGAGGTCGACGATCAACTTCAACTCGTTGAGCACCTCGAAGTAGGCGATCTCCGGCTGGTACCCGGCTTCGACCAGCGTCTCGAACCCTGCTTGGATCAGGTGGCTCACACCGCCGCAGAGCACTGCTTGCTCGCCGAAGAGGTCGGTCTCCGTCTCCTCCTTGAAGGTCGTCTCGATGACACCCGCCTTAGTGCAGCCGAGCCCCTTGGCGTAGGCGAGTGCGATCTGCTTCGCCTGCCCGCTCGCGTCCTGGTGCACGGCGAGCAGCGCTGGGACGCCGATCCCCTGGACGTAGAGGTCGCGCAAGATGTGGCCAGGGCTCTTCGGAGCGACCATCGTGACATCGACATCGGCTGGCGGCACGATGCGTCCGTAGTGGATGTTGAAGCCATGGGCGAACATCAGGAGTTTGCCGGGCTTCAGCTCCGGCGCGACGCTCTCCTCGTACACGCCCTTCTGTACGTGGTCAGGAATCAGCATCGAGATGATGTCGGCGCGCGCGGCGGCTTCGCGCGGCGTCACGACCTCGAAACCGTCTGCCTGGGCCCGTTCGCGGCTGCGACTACTCTCGTGCAGTCCGACGATGACGCGGACGCCGCTATCGCGCAGGTTCTGCGCGTGGGCGTGTCCCTGACTGCCGTAGCCGAGAACAGCGACCGTTTTCCCCTCCAGATAGCTCAGGTCGGCATCCTTATCGTAATAAATGGTTGCCATTGGTCCTCGTGCCCTCCCTCAACGAGTCTCGGTTTCCCTGGTCATGCTACTACGGGTTGTGCAGACGGCGCAACGACGCGCGTGCCGCGCGCCATAGCGATCACTCCGGAGCGAGCGATCTCCTTGATGCCGTACGAGCGAACCATGGTGATGAGGGAATCGACCTTTTCTGGTGGGCCGGTGACCTCGATGATGAGCGACTCCGGAGTCGCGTCGACGATACGGGCCTGGTAGACGTCGGTGACGAGCCGGATGATGTCGCTGCGGTTCCGCTCGGTGGCGGTGACCTTGATCAAGGCCAGTTCCCGCTGGATCGGGTTGTCGTCGGTGACGTCGGAGATCTTGATGACCTCGAGGATCTTGTACAGTTGCTTGACCAACTGCTCGATCTTCCGGTCGTCGCCTTGTGCGACGAGCGTGATCCGCGACAATCCGGGTGTCTCGGAATGTCCGACAGCGATCGAGTCGATGTTGAAGCCCCGCTGCCGGAAGAGACTGACGATGCGGTTCATCACGCCTGGTTTGTCTTCGACTAAGACGACCAGCGTATGGCTGCGCACGGTCACCATTCCCCTTCGACCTGCCACTCGTCGATCATGTCGCGGAACGACCCGCCCGACGGGATCATCGGGAAGACGTTCTCCTCCTGGTTCACCACGAACTCGATGAGCGCTGGCCCGCGGAAGGAGCGTGCCCAGGTGATCGCTTCGTCGACTTCACCGGGACGCGTCACGCGGCGAGCCGGCATCCGGTAGGCCTGGCCGAGCAGGACGTAGTCCGGGCTGGAGATCGGTGTTTCCGAGTAGTTGCGGTTGTGGAAGAGTTGTTGCCACTGGCGCACCATGCCCAGATAGCCGTTGTTGATGATCGCGACCTTCACGTTCAGTTGCTCGTCGACGATAGTCGCGAACTCGTTGAGCGTCATCTGGACGCCGCCATCGCCGACGACGGCCCACACCTCGGCATCCGGGCGACCGATGGCTGCACCCATCGCGGACGGCACACCGAACCCCATCGCGCCGAGCCCGCCAGAGCTGATCCACTGCTTGGGGATATCGCAGCGGTAGAGCTGGGCCGTCCACATCTGGTGCTGGCCGACGTCGGTGGTGACGATCGCCTTGCCTTCGGTGAGCGCGTGCAGGCGGGCGATCACGTACTGCGGTTGCAGGATCCCGTTGGGGCCGGAGGGTTCCGTCCGGATCGGGCGGTACCAGCTCCGGATGGTGCTCAACCACTCGTCGTGTTCGAGGGGTTCCATTTCCTCCAGCAGGAGGCGGAGTGCCTCGCGCGCGTCGCCGACAACCGGCACCTCGGTCTTGAGCACTTTGCCGATCTCGGCCGGGTCGATATCGATGTGGATGATCTTCGCGTTCGGAGCGAACTCGCTCGGGCGACCGGTCACGCGGTCGTCGAACCGCATACCGATGCCGATGATGAGGTCGGCCTCGTGGATCGCCCGGTTGGCGTGGGCGTGGCCGTGCATACCGACCATGCCGAGGCACAGCGGGTGGGAAGCCGGGAAACCACTGATGCCGAGAAGCGTCAACCCGACCGGAATCTGCGTGCGTTCGGCGAAGCGGACCAACTCCTCCGTGGCGCCGCTGATGATGATGCCGTGCCCCGCCAGGATGAGCGGACGCTTCGCCTGCCGGATCAGCTCAGCGGCGCGCCGGATCTGCCGCCGGTGCGGGACGATCGTCGGTCGATACCCAGGGAGGTGGAGCTCCTGGCGCGGGGCGAGATAGCCTTTGGCGAGTTGCACGTCCTTGGGAATGTCGATGAGCACTGGCCCGGGACGACCGGAGCGCGCGAGGTAGAACGCCTTCTGGATCGCTGGACCGATCTCATCGACGCTCCGGATGACCATGTTGTACTTCGTGATCGGCAGGGTGATCCCGGTAATGTCGGTCTCCTGGAACGCGTCCATACCGATCACGCTCTGCGGTACCTGCCCGGTGATCGCGACGATCGGGATGGAGTCCATCATCGCGTTCGCGATGCCCGTGACGAGGTTGGTCGCACCCGGGCCGGAGGTCGCCATGCAGACGCCCACCTTGCCGGTGGCTCGCGCGTAACCGTCAGCGGCGAAGGCAGCCGATTGCTCGTGGCGGACGAGCACGTGATGGATAGGGTAGTACGGGAGCGCATCGTAGACCGGGAGGATGGCGCCACCGGGATACCCGAAGATCACCTCGACGCCTTCGCGGACCAGCGCTTGCAGCACCAGGTGGGCGCCCAATTGTGGTTCGCGTTGCGGTTCCTCGCGCACTTCTTGGCGTTCGCGTGTTTCGATCGCCATCGCTCCTACCTCCCTTCGCTGTCCCCTGACACATCATGAGCCTCCCCGATGGGGGGAGGCTCGCGATGCGCGTCGTCTTCGAGTTCTCGGAGTCTCATTCGCGCCCGCTCAGCCTCCCGCACACGGTAGGCCGGTAAGTACGAGAATGCATACTACCGGGAGAGCTGGCAGGCACACGTCCACGGGGGGCGACCAAAGCGCCTGACGCTGGAGCGACTGCACTGGGCTCTGCGTATGGTGGTGACGATCCGTTCCCATCGCCGGGTGCGCTCTCCCGTGGACCGATCCACACTACTTGCAGGCTACCAGAAGCTCCGCCCGCTGTCAAGCGGACAGGGTTGAAGGGTCTGTTCCCGAGGCGGTGGGGGAATGTGGAAGCTGGGCCCTGGCCGGGCGAGCCTCCGGTTCTGGCCCTCCTGTCCACCCGGCGGTGGTCAGCACCAGAGCCGCTGCCACCCCCACCGCGGTCTTGCATGCCCGTATGGTCTGACCGCGCCTCTTTAGCCGGCCGAGGAGGGCCTCCGTCCGGTTGGTGGTCGGCGGCACGTCGGACCGAAGCCACCACCACCGAGCGCTCCGCCAGTGGGCAGTCAACCTCAGCAGGAACGGCTCGAGCCGCGGCAGGGGACTCTGGCTTGTCTTGCCGGGATCGCATCGGGCCCGCAGGTCCAGCGCGAGCGGGACCAACCGCTTGCCCTCATGCGGCGGAAGTGCCTCCCGGATCTCCTTGCCCTGAGCCAGGCGGGGTTGGACCCCTCCCCCAGTTCGGCCGCGAAGGCCGAGCTCGGGCGGCCGACCCGCCGCCGGAGGGGCACCTGGCCATGCCCGTGCTGGCGACCCTGCACCGCGGAACCCGCCCCCTAGGGGGATGCTCGTCGCGGACGCTGCCCGCGCCCCCCAGAGGTCTGGACCCGGGGCTTTAGCCCGGCCACCAGGGCCGCCACGTCCCTCTCGGCGAGCGGGACGAGACCGATCGGCTGACCGCGTCCCAGCTCCCCGGCCACCGCGAGGCCGGAGAGGCGGCCCCGGAGGGAGAGCCCGGTCCCCTCCAGCCCCAGGACCGGGAGGGAGCGTCCGGACGGTTGAAGGCGACGCGGCAGCCCCTCCTCGACGGCCCGGACATCCCAGACGCCCGTGCTTTGGCCGATGCGCGCGCCCAATGGCTCAACAAACCTTGCGCTGGCTGGGGGCTTACGCCCACGGCCCAGGCCGGCGCGACCGGGACGCTGAGCCGCTGGCTCTGGTCCGGCCGGCCGACCCCTTCTGGGGAGTGCCGAAAGGTCCGGCAGCACTGGGCACCCTTGGAGCGGTGAACGATGCCGTGCCGGATCTGGTGGTCCTGGATGGGTTCGGGGCCGGTGTCGTGCCGGTGACGAGCGGGGGAGCCGCCATGCGGGCACGACTGCGGCCGGCCCTGGGGCCGGGTCTGGAGGGAAAGGACGCGGAGGGTTTAAAGCTTCCTCGGCCGGTGTCTCCCCGCGCGGAGGGTTGCGATCTACCACCAGATCGAGGGAGCGCCTGCCTCTGTTCTACCCCCTCATCCCACCACCAGTGGGACAGATCCGAGTTCAACAATGGTGCTGCTCGGGGTCGGAGAAGGTCTCGGAAGCTGGTCGAGGGATACTGGTCGCGACTGCCGGTTCGGTGCGTCTCAGGCGATGCGACCGGGTTGGCGACGAGCTGCCTGGCGGAAGCGCTCGGCGTCCTTGGCTGCTAAACGGCTGATCTCGCGGATGAGGCTCTCGGCCTGCTCGAGAACGGTGGCGCAATACACCTCTGGCGCCACGGGTTCGAAGCCGAGAGTCGGGTCGAGCGGGTCTCGCCACAGCATGACTACGCCGCCCTCTGGGTCGCGATGGAGGAGCGGTGCGAAGGCACTGGCCTCTGCCTTGCGTTCCAGCCACCAGAGCCAACCGGAGCGTGCGCGATAGGCGCCCTCGAGTTGCTGCAGCACGGCACTGTCGGCCTGTACTGAGACGAAGCGGGCGCGCAGGTTGCGCCAGTTGACGCGTTCGGCCGGCAATGGTTGCGGCAGCAAGAGGTTGAAGCCGTGGAGAGCGGCGGTGACCGCTTTCAACGTTTGATCGACGACCGCGCAGGCGGCGGCTTCGGCCAGGAGCTGGTTCTGTGCCTGCAACGCCTCGCGGAGCACGTTGACGAGTTCCCGAGCCCCACCGAGCCGTAAGAGGATCTGTTTTTCGTTCGGGAGTTTGGTCGTGACCGGATCCATCGTTGCGCGCTCCTCGCTGTCCTGCACGGGCGCCAGTATCGTCGATCGTCCTCTTCGAACGCAAGTGTGCGCTCGGGTCGACCAGAGGGAAGGTGTCTGGACACACGCGTTCCGTCCGTGCACGCACGCTCGGGCGTGAGTGGCTGACCCAACGAACCGATCGCGGCCGGACCGTCCGGAGGGACCTCTGATGGTCGGCCTGACGATGCTGGTGCGGTTTGACGCCTTTCGCGAAGCGCGCTAAGATGAGCAGCGCGGGACAGGTCGACAGTTCGATGTGCGGTTCGGTGAGGCCGTCTCGGTGGGGTGTGGTCATGGGGAAGGTCATCGTGTTGCTCGTTAGCGACGATACTGCGCTGCAGAGAATGCTCGTCCCGGCACTGGAGTCACGGGGGTATCGCGTGCTCGTCGAGTCGAGCACCACCGGGGCGCTGGAAGTGCTGGATCGGCAAGCGCCCGATCTCGTCGTGTTGGACAGCCCGTTCATGGACGCTGAGAGTTTCTGGCTGCTCAACGCGATTCGTCTGCGTTCTGCGGCTCCAGTTGTCATCGTCAGTCTCAACCAGGACCGGGAGACGCGCGTTCGCGCCCTCGAAGTCGGAGCCGATGACTTCGTGACCAAGCCTGTGCATGTGGAGGAACTCGTGGCGCGCATCCGCGCGGTTCTGCGGCGCGCGTGCCCAGAACCAGCGGAACATCGCGTGCTCCGGTACGATCGAGTGACGATCGATCTGGGCAAGCGCCGTGTCTTCGTCGACGGTGAAGAAATCCACCTGAGCCGAACCGAATGGTCACTGCTCGAACAACTGGCCCGCAATCCGGGACGTGTGATGCGCCACGCTGAGCTCTTGAGTCACGTATGGGGACCGGAATTCGCGCACGAGACCTACTATCTGCGTACATGGGTCAGTCGGTTACGGAGCAAGTTGCGCGACGAGATCGAACCGCATCGGGTGATCGTGACGCGTCCAGGGATCGGGTACTTGCTCGCCGAGCCGGTACACGGTGTGGAGTGAGTACTCCCTGAGGGGATCGCGGAAATTTTGCCAGCCGGTGCTGAGGCGGCGTTCGCTCGGAGGTAGGGCATTCGGTGGTGTCCTCGTGCTCGCCGTACAGTCGACGGTGGAGCATTCCAACTGGGTGACCGTTCTCGCTGCTACGTCCGCTCGATCGACTTGGGGAGGGGCACCTCTCGAGGAGCGAGGCAGGTGAGTGCCTGGGTGAGTGTGTGAGAACGTCTGTTCCGTCTCGAACAGACGTTCAGCTGCCGTCAGCGCTCTGCTGCGACCAATGGCGAGTCCGTGAGGGGGTCACCGGTCGGGTGCGACCGGTGTTCTTCGGCCAGACGGTCGAGCGCTCGTTCGCGGAGCCGCGCCCGAGCGGCGTCTTCCGAGCGCTCCGACGCGGTCAGGAGTATCGACCGACTGCCCAGCGTGAGCAGTCCCACCGCTACCCACTGACGCGGCGCTGGCTGGTCCACGTAATACCGTAGCAGTGGACCGAGGAGATCGTCGTCGTGCCATAGGTGGGACGTGCTGGTGGCTGCAGCGAGGAGCATGGTCACGGTCTACCTCCTGGGCGACGCCTGTTTTCCATCTCTAGGATAGCCCGGGGTGGGGACAGGATTGTTGCAGCATCGTGACAGAAGGAACGGTCGCCGATCGGGCTGAGCCAGTGCAGCGTGCACAGCGTGGGTGCTGGTTCTTGCGAGTGCCGCCTGCAGGACACATACTTGGGCGCGGTGGAATGGTGGAAGGTGGGCTCCAGGCGTGAGTGCGCGGGCACGAGTTCGCGAAACGACCCTCCTGATCGGGGCTGCGACCGATCCGGGGCCTGTTCGTGAGCAGAACGAGGATGCAGTCCTCGTGACCGACCCAGGGAGCCTCGAGGCGCAGGAGAACGGCGTCCTGCTCGCCGTCGCGGACGGCATGGGTGGCTATCGGGGCGGGGAAGTCGCAGCGCACATCGCGGTCGAAACCTTGCGGGAAGAGTATTACGCTGCGCCAGTCGAGACGGCCGAGATCGCCAAACGGCTGCAACAGGCCTTTCGCCGGGCGAACGAGCGGATCCTGCGGGAGTGGGAGCCGCACGGCGAAGACCAGCTCATGGGAACGACGCTCGTCGCTGCCCTGATCCGTGGGGACACGCTCGTCGTCGCGAACGTCGGTGATTCGCGGGCCTACCTGATCCGGGCACGTCGCCCGACCAGGATCACCCGCGATCACTCGCTCGTGGCGGAGCAGGTGGAGGCTGGGCTCCTGACGCAGGAGGAGGCGCGCGAAAGTTCCTACCGGAATGTGATCACGCGCGCGCTGGGCTACCGAGCCAAAGTGGACGTCGACGTCTTCGAGGTGCGCCTCATGAGCGACGATCGCATCGTGTTGACCTCGGACGGCGTCCACGATGTGTTACCGGACGAAGAGATCGCGTCGATCGTGTTGAGCGCGGACCCGGAGCGGTCGGCGCGCCTTCTGGTCGAGCGGGCCATCGAACGCGGCAGCCAGGACAATGCCTCGGCGGTCGTCGCGTGGCTTCGGCCGCAACAGGCGCAGGAGATGGAGGCGACGACAGCGGCTGAGGGAGCGGGAACGCGCTGGATGGTCGTGGTCGTCGTGCTCGGAGTGGTCGTTTTCATCGCGATCATCGCGGTCATTTTGAGCTTGGGCGCAGCGCGATGACGGGCGCGATCGACGCGCACGTGCATATCTTCCCCCCGGAGATCGTGCAGCAGCGAGAGCGCTTTCGTGCCCGCGACCGTTGGTTCGACGAACTGTACCGCGACGACAGGGCGAAGCTCGTCACGGCAGAGGAGCTGCTCGCGTCGATGGACGAAGCCGGCATCGCGCTTTCGATCGCTGCCGGTTTCCCGTGGTCGGATCCTGGCCTCTGTTCCTATCACAACGACTACCTGGCCGATGCAGCAGCCAAGAGCGGCGGGCGGATCGCCTGGCTGGCGACGGTGGTCCCGCAGCATCGCTCCGCCCCAGCGGAAGCGGTCCGGGCTTTTCGACGCGGCGCTCGGGGAATCGGGGAACTCAATGCCGATGCCCAAGGGTTCGACTGGGACGAGCCTCGAGCGTTACGGGGACTGGTGGAGGTGTGCGTCGCGGAACAGCGGCCGGTCATGGCGCACGTGAGCGAGCCGCTCGGGCACTCCTATCCAGGAAAAGGGGCGGCCTGGCCGCAACGCTTCCTCCGCTTCGTGGCCAGCTTTCCGGAACTCATGGTCGTCGCGGCGCACTGGGGAGGGGGGCTGCCGTTTTACGAGCTGATGCCGGAAGTGGCGCGGGTAGCCGCCAACGTCGTGTACGACTCGGCAGCGAGCACCTATCTCTACCGCTTCAGGGTCTTTCGCGTCGTGGTCGATCTGGTCGGCGCGCATCGAGTCCTCTTCGCCAGCGATTACCCGGTGCTGAAACAAAAACGGTTTCTAGAGCGGGTGCGAAGCGAAGGCGGCCTCACTGAGGACGAGTTGCAGGCGGTGCTGTGGGCGAACGCGGCCCGGGTCTTTGGCGTGGGGGTCGGGGAGGGTGGGTGGTGATTCGCGGGCTGCGTGGCCGGATCGCGCTGAAGCGGCCTGGTGAGGTCCTGGTCGACGTGCACGGCGTCGTCTTTCGCGTGCAGACACCGATGACGACGTTCCAGGAGATCGGCCAGCCGGGCGACGAGGTCGAACTCGTCACGCATCTCATGGTGCGCGAAGAGGAACTCGTCCTCTTCGGTTTTCGCAGCGAGGCCGAGCTCGACCTCTTCCTGTCGCTGCTCAGCGTGACCGGTGTGGGACCGCGCGCGGCGCTGAGCCTGCTCTCGCTCGCGCCAGCGGAGCGGATCGCCGAGTGGATCCGCGAGGAACGTGTGGAGCAGTTGGCACGCGCACCAGGTGTCGGCAAGAAAACAGCGAGCCGTATCGTCCTGGAATTGCGCGGTCGCCTACCGGCGCTGGCACCGGCCGGTACTGAGCCGGAGATCGACCCGGATCTTCTCGCCGCGCTCCAAGCCCTCGGCTACACCGCTCAGGAAGCCCGCGCCGTGGCGGTGCACCCCGAGGTGCAGCAGGCTACAACGCTCGAAGAGCGGATCGTGACAGCGTTGCGTCACCTCGCTCCCTCGTGAACCGCGTCAGAGCGGGCGCCGTCGCTCGAGGCGCTCCTCGATGGCGGCAGCGTGCGCGGCCAGCCCCTCGGCGCGCGCCAGCTGCATGGCCGGCAGGCCCAACGCTTCGAGCGCGTCCGGCGCGACCGCCACGATGCTCGTTACCTTCAGAAAGGTATCGACCGTCACCGGTGAGGCGAATCGAGCCGTGCCACCGGTCGGCATCACGTGGCTGGGGCCGGCGGTGTAGTCGCCGATGACCTCGGGAGACGTCTCGCCGAGGAAGATGCCGCCGGCATTGCGTACTTTGTCGATATACCGCCACGGTTCGCGGATCGACAGACAGAGGTGTTCCGGAGCGAACAGGTTGGCCAGACGGAAGGCGGCCTCTAGGTCGGGAACGAGGATGATCGCGCCGTTCTGTTCCAGCGCGCTGCGTGCGATCTCGCTCGTCTCCAAGCGAGCCAACTGGCGCTGGAGCTCGGCGAGAGTGTACTCGGCGAGCCGCTTGGATGTCGTGACCAGGATGGCGCTGGCGAGCGGGTCGTGCTCGGCTTGAGCGAGGAGGTCTGCGGCACAGAGCGCGGGATCAGCCCAATCGTCCGCGATCACCAAGGTCTCGGTCGGCCCCGGTAACTGGTCGATGCCGACGTCGCCGTAGACCAGACGCTTGGCGAGCACGACGAAGAGATTGCCCGGACCGGCGACGATATCGACTTTGGGGACCGACTCGGTACCGTAGGCCATCGCCGCGATGGCTTGCGCGCCACCGACCTTGAAGACGGAGCGGATGCCGAGGAGTTCGGCTGCGGCCAGAATGACCGCCGCGACGCGCCCGTTGCGTCCTGGCGGCGTACAGACGACGATCTCCTGCACACCAGCGATCTGGGCCGGAATCGCTGTCATCAGGAGCGAGGAAGGCAGCGGGGCTCTGCCGCCCGGTACGTAGATACCGACGCGCTCTACTGGGCGGAGCAGTTGGCCGAGCGCTCCCGTGCTGTCGAACTCGATCCAAGAGCGGCGACGCGTTTTCTCGTGGAAGCGCTGAATGCGATCGCGGGCGAAGCGGAGCGCCTCGAGCACGTCGGCGGAGACAGTCTCGCGGGCGAGGACGAACTCTTCTTCGGTCACGCGGAAGTGATCGAGTACACATCCATCGAAGGCGAGCGTGAACTGTCGCAGCGCTTCGTCGCCGCGCTCGCGTACGGCTCGCAGGATATGCTCCACGACCGCGAGCGCAGACAGGTCCTGTCCGAAGACGTCGCGGATGCGCTCGCGGACGGGCGCAGGCAGTTCGGTCGGTAGCTGCCGTGGTCGGGTGAGAAAACGCTCGGCGGTCGTCAGATCCTCGATGACGCGGATCGCGAGTCTCATTCGTGTTCCTCCAGTGCACGGCACAAGCGCTCGTACGCGTGCGAACGAGCATCGAAAACGTAGTCGGGCGAGGTCACCGTGATGCCGGTGCTTCCCGCCAAACGCAGGTGATCGACCGCTTGCATGAGGAGATGCGCCGGCACGATGATGGTGACCTCGTACCAGCCGGACTCGTTCTCTCCTGACTTGGGGTAGACGCGCGCCACGGTCGGACCGAGTTCACCTGTGGTGGCGACGTGGGCCGTGACGTGTCTCACGACCTCTTCCTCGTTCGCTCCCCGGACGTTCGCGGTGATGAGACGGTAGCGCCGAGAGCGGAGGCGCGCTTCGATCAATTCGATGATGACGCGGGCACGTTCGATCTTGTCGCGTGCCTGGCGTAACGTCCGTCGGCAGGCGATGAGGCAGGCCTGGGCTCTGAGAATGACTCCTCCTTCGAGCACGCGAAGTCGGTTCTCTCGTAACGTGACACCGGTTTCCGTGAGATCAGCGATCAGGTCGGCATAGCCGAGCGCCGGCGCGACTTCGAGTGCGCCGTGACCCTCGACGAGGGTGAAATAGTTCACGCCGTTGCGGAGCAGAAACTCGCGTGTCAGATTGGGGAACTTGGTCGCGATACGCAACGTGCGTCCTCGGCGCTTCCATTCGACGGCGAGGTCGGCGAGATCGGCGATGGTGGTGACGTCTACCCAACTTTCGGGTACGGCGAGCACCAGCTCGCAGCGCCGATATCCGAGGTCCTCGATGACGACGAGCACGTTCGGATCGTCACCGGCCATTTCCGCCACCAGGTCGTAGCCGGTGATGCCGAGGTCCGCACCGCCGGAGGCCACTTGCTGAACGATGTCCGCCGTGCGTTGAAACAGGACTTCGACACCGTCGAGGCCAGCGAGCCGGCCGACGTACTGCCGGGGATTGGGGCGCCAGACGCTCAAGCCGGCGCTCTCTAGGAAGCGCAGCGTCGCCTCCTCGTACGCTCCCTTCGATGCGATCGCGAGGCGCAATGGCTCAGGCATCGTCATCTCGTCCCTCGTGGAACACACGCTCGTCCCGGCGACCGGTCGCATCGACGAGGACGAGGCGTTGGATTCCGCGGCGCCGAGCGTAGCGCACGTTCGCGCTGAGCGAACGCTGCCGGACATCGAGTTCGACGATCGCGCCCTGTGCGCGCAGCTCTTCGGCGACGCGTTCGGCGAGGGGCAGTGCGTCCGGCGTCGCGGCGGCGACGAGGATCCGAGGAGGAGGCGGCGGATCGGGTAGGGTGGCAGCGTCCGCGATCCGTTCGAGACCGCCGGCGAAGCCGCATGCAGGCAGGGGCTGGCGTGCCCCGAGCAGCTGAGCGAGATCGTCGTATCGGCCACCGCCGCACAGCTGCAGGTCGGCGTGCGATTCGGCGTAGATTTCGAAGAGAATGCCGGTGTAATAGTGCAGACCCCGCGCCATACCGGGGGCGAGCACGATCCGGTCGCTCGCGATCCCGTAGCCGGCCAAGAGCGACAGGAGGTCGTCGAGCTGAGTCAGGGGAGCGGGGTCGAGGTCGTATCGGTCGATCAGATCATGGAGTTCTCGAAGGACTGCTTCGGGACTGCCCTGGAGTGCAGCGAGTTCCCGTACGAAGGCGAAACCGCGCTGCAACGTTTCAGCGTCGGTACTGCGCTCCAGCTTGGCGAGCACGCCGCGGACGATCTCGTTCGGTGTGCGCGAGCCACCGCTCACCTGCACGCCGACCTCGCTCAGCAGGGCGAGGACGAGTCGTTCCAATTCGGCACGGTCGAGCGGACGCAGTTTTTCCCCGAGTTCCCGCGTCAGACGGTGGAGTGTGCTTCCGTCGCTCAGACCGGCGAGTTCACGCTCGACGTCGACGGCCTGCCCTTTGCGCAGTCGTTCCATCGACCAGAGTAGCCAGTCGCGGGCGCGCTGGCGCAGTGGCAGTCGCTCGAGGTAATCGAGCACGATACCGACGTGACCGATGACGATACGCGGCTGGATGCCGACTGCCTCGAGCACTTCGCTCGCGAGATGGATCACTTCAGCGTCGCCACTGGCGCCGGGGGCGCCGAGCAACTCGCAACCGATTTCGGTGAATTGCCGCGTTCGGCCAGCCTGCGGTCGCTCGTAGCGGAAGACGGGACCGACGTAGGCGAAGCGGAGCGGTAAGGGATCGTTCTGACGCGACTCGATGTAGTAGCGCAAGATCGACGCAGTGTGTTCCGGTCGCAGCGCGATGTCGCGGTTGCGGTAGGTGAAGGCGTACAACTGGGCGATCCGCTCCGGGCCGGACTTCCGCAAGAAGAGTTCGGTCGGTTCGAGGATCGGTGTGGCCACGAACTCGTAGCCGTGACGCTCGAGAACGCGCTGAATGCGACGCTGGACAGCTTGCCAGCGCTGGTAGCGCGCTGGACCGGCGTCCTGCATCCCGCGGAGTCGCTCGAGCGGCTGGAGCGGCTCGGGTGACGGGTGGATAGTCACCGACGGAACTCTCCTTTGACGCGTCGCTTCACCTGCTGCTCGATTCGCTCACGCAGCCGCTGGATTTCCTCCTCGCTCAGCGCCCGGTCCGGTGCTGAGAAGACGACGCGGAAGGCGAGGCTCTTCTTCCCCTCCGGGATCGCCGGGCCGCGGTAGACGTCGAACAGACGGATCGAGGCTGCCAGCGGTCCGGCACCGGCGCGGAGTGCCGCTTCGACCTCGGCGGCGGGTACGTTCTCGTCGACGACGATGGCGAAGTCCTGCTCCACCGGCTGATAGCGAGAGACCGGACGCACGGTGACAGGTTCGAGACCCGATTCGAGGAGGAGCGGTACGTCGAACTCGGCGACGACGGTGCGGTGCTGCGGCGGAATGCCGAAGCGCTCGGCCACCGTCACCAGAACCTCACCGAGGATACCGATCGCGCGGTCGCGATACACGATCTCCGCGCCGCGTCCTGGGTGGAGCGACGGGTGCGCGAGCGGGCGGAAAACGAGCGGCCGTACACCAAGGCGCGGGAGGACCTCTTCGAGGATGCCTTTGAGGTCGAAAAAGTCGACCGGCCGCTCCTCGTGGTAGAGGTCACGGACAGCGGCTGAGCCGGCCAAGAGGCAACCCACGGCCCGACGCTCGTCCGGCAGTTCGTCGCCGCCGCGCGGGAGGTACACCTTCCCTGTCTCGAAAATGGCGACGCGGTCATTGAACTTGAGCTGCTCGGCGGCGTTCCGCAGGAGGGTGGCGATCAGGGTCGGACGCATGATCGACCATTCCGGTCGGATGGGATTGCGGGCGCGGACGAAATCGATGGGTGGTCGGGTATAGAAGCCCAGCCGTTCAGGAACTTCTTCGCCAGAGGCCGAGAGCGCACGCAAACTCTCGTCGTCGACCATCGGATAGGTGATCACCTCGTGCACTCCGGCAGCGATGAGGCCGTTCTGGATCTGACGAATCAAGCGCAGTTCCGGATCGATCTCGACCGGTACAGTCTGGCCGACCGGCAGCCGTTCCGGTAACGTGTCGTAACCCACGACCCGTGCCACCTCTTCGACGAGATCGGCCGGGATCGTCACGTCGCTGCGGTACGTCGGGACTTCGACGACCCAGATGGAGCGTCCGTCGCTGCGCTCGGACAAGACGGAGAAGCCGAGGCGTCGAAAGACGTCGCGCACCACATCGTCCGGGTAGTCCACACCGAGCAACCGTTGGATCTCGCCGCGTGGGAAGTCGATCCGAGCTGGACGGCGCGGGTGCGGGTAATGGTCGACAAAGGCAATGATGCGGCAAGACGGGATCAGCTCGGTCAGCAGGCGGACAGCTCGTTGTGCTGCCAGCAGGGCCAGGTTCGGGTCCAGCCCGCGCTCGAAGCGCGCAGACGCTTCGGTGCGCAAGCGCTGGGCGCGGGCGGTGCGGCGGATACTCAGCATGTCGAAGTTTGCTGTCTCGAGGAGGACACTCGTCGTTTCGTCGGTGATCTCGCTGTCCAGCCCGCCCATCACGCCCGCGATACCGACCGGGCGTTCCTCGTCAGCGATGACGAGCGTGTCCACAGAGAGCGTCCGTCGCACGTGGTCGAGCGTTTCGATCTCTTCCCCCGGCCGCGCGCGTCGCACGATGATGCGGCCGCCACGCAGCTTGGCCCGGTCAAAGGCGTGTTGTGGTTGCCCCCACTCGACCATGACGTAGTTCGTGACGTCGACGACGTTGTTGATCGGGCGAATCCCGACGAGTTGCAGGCGGCGGCGCAACCACCACGGTGACGGCGCGACGCGAATCCCCTCGAGTGCGACCCCGACGAACCGGTAGCACAGGTCGGTCGCCTCGATCGTCGCCAGCGTCGGGTCGACCGGTGCTTCGAGTGGCGCGAGTTCAGGGAGACGGAGGGGAGCACCGGTGAGCGCAGCCACTTCCCGAGCGATCCCGACGATGGAGAAGGCGTCGACACGGTTGGGTGTGATCGCAACTTCGAGGATCTCGTCACCGAGGTACTCCCGTAGCGGCATGCCGACTGGAGCATCGGGATTGAGGACCATGATCCCTTCGTGTTCCTCGGAGAGTCCGAGCTCCTTCTCGGAGCAGACCATACCTTCCGAACGCACCCCGCGGATCGTGGCCGGTTTCAGCGTGATCAGCCGCCAGTCGGCGCTGTGTCCGTCGTAGAGCTTGGCTCCGGCGAGTGCCAGCGCGACCTTCTGACCCGCGGCGATGTTCGGTGCCCCAGTGACCACCGTCAGGCGGTGTTCGCCGGCATCGACGGTCGCGAGCACGAGCCGGTCAGCGTTCGGATGCGGCTCGACGCGCTCGACGACGCCGACGTAGATGTGTTCCCAATGTGCACCGATACGCTCGATCGCCTCGACCTCCAACCCGGCCAAAGTCAACCGCTCGGCGATCTCCTCGGTCGAGAGGTCGGTAGCGACGAGGTCGCGCAGCCAGCGCATCGGTACCTTCATCGATCTCCGCCCACCTTCCGTGCGAGGCGTCCATCAGACCGGTATACGGTCGAACTGTTCCAGGAACCTGAGGTCTCCCTGGTAGAAATACCGGATGTCCGGCACGCCGTACTTGAGCATGACCAGCCGCTCGACCCCCATGCCGAACGCCCATCCAGTGTAGCGGTCGGGGTCGTACCCCACGTTGCGGAGTACTTGCGGGTGTACCATGCCGGCTCCCAGAATCTCGATCCACCCGCTGCCTCCGCAGACGCGGCATCCCTCGCCCCGACAGAACATGCAGTCGATGGCGAAGTCGACTCCTGGCTCGACGAACGGGAAAAAGTCGCAGCGGAAGCGGACGCGCCGCTCTCGACCGAAGAGCTGGCGCGCGAACTCGGCCAGGGTGCCCTTCAAGTCGGCCATGGTGATCCGTTCGTCAACGGCCAGGCCTTCGATCTGGTGGAAGTGCCATTCGTGTGTCGCGTCGACCGCCTCATAGCGGTAGCAGCGTCCCGGTACGACGACGCGAACCGGGGGCTTGCGTCGTTCCATGACGCGGATCTGCATGGGCGAGGTATGGGGTCGTAGGACGATTTCCTTCTGTTCGGATTCGATGAAAATGGTGTCCCAGACGTCACGGGCTGGATGTTCCGGTGGGATATTCAGCGCGTCGAAGGCGTAATAGCCGTACTCGACCTCCGGGCCCTCGACGACTTGGAATCCCAGGTGCGCGAAGATATCGGTTACTTCGCGGATCATCTGCGAGACAGGGTGCAATGTGCCGATCGATGGCTTCCGTCCCGGCAGGGTGACGTCGACTGTTTCGGCGCGGATGCGTGCGGCGAGCTCCAACTCGCGCACCTCTCGTTCGCGCTCTTCGTACGCGACCTCCAGAGCCTCCTTGAGGTCGTTGAGTGTGCGGCCGACGATCGGACGTTCCTCAGGGGGTAGTGCCCCGAGTCCGCGCAGGTGTTGCGTGATTTCCCCGCGGCGACCCAGGTAACGGGCATGCCACCGCACGAGCTCCTCCTGCGTGGTTGCCTGCTGGAGTTCCTGGAACGCACGTTCCCGCAGCTGTTCTACCCGTTCGCTGCCCACTCGCTCTCCTCCCGGGCTCGGGCGCACGGACGATCGAACGTCCTGCTCGCTGACCAGCAGGACGCAGCCCGAGCATAAGGATGCGCGATGAAGGGTGTCAAGCGACAACGGTTCCCACGGCCGAGACACCTTGTGCCAGGCAACGAGCCGTCGGCTGTGGCCGGAGTAACTGGCAGGCGATGCTGGCTCGTCGTGCCGCGGTCGATCTGTCCTGCTCGGTACACTTCCGGCTGGTCGGTACGTGCTCGAGTCGGTCGGAAAGGCTGGGCGATGGGCGAGACGACGATCGTCGCGGTACATGGGCGAGAGGTGTTGGACTCGCGCGGCAATCCCACTGTCGAGGTCGAAGTGCGACTGGCGGGGGGAGCGGTCGGCCGGGCTGCTGTCCCTTCAGGTGCCTCGACAGGTCGACACGAGGCGATCGAACTGCGCGACGGCGAGGCGCGCTACGGCGGCAAGGGCGTGCGGAAAGCGGTCGAACACGTCAACGGCACGATCGCCGAAGCGATTCGCGGCATGGACGCAGTCGAGCAGCGACGGATCGATCGCACTCTGATCGAACTCGACGGTACACCCAATAAAGGATGGTTGGGGGCGAACGCCCTGCTGGGGGTTTCGCTCGCGGTCGCGCGGGCCGCAGCCGCCGCAGTCGGGTTGCCGCTGTATCGATACCTGGGAGGGCCGGATGCGCACGTGCTGCCCACGCCGATGTTGAACATCCTCAACGGTGGAAAGCACGCGGCCGGTTCGGGCGTCGATATGCAGGAGTTCATGGTCGTTCCGATCGGCGCTCCCAGTTTCAGCGAGGCGCTGCGGTGGGGGGTAGAGATCTATCACGCGTTGCGGAAAGTGCTCGCTGAGCGTGGCGCTGCGACGACGGTGGGGGACGAGGGAGGCTATGCGCCGCGGTTGGCGAGCAACCGCGAAGCGGTGGAGGCAGTGCTCGCGGCGATCGAGCGGGCCGGTTATCGACCGGGGGAAGACGTGGTGCTCGCGCTCGACCCGGCGATGAGTGAGCTCTACGACGAGGGGACGTATCGGTTGCCCGGCGAGGGACGAACGTTATCGCCGGACGAACTGATCGACTTCTGGAGCGACTGGGTCGAGCGCTATCCCATCGTCTCGATCGAAGACGCTCTGGCCGAGGACGACTGGGACCACTGGCAGCGTTTGACGCAGCGGCTGGGCCAGCGGATCCAGCTCGTCGGGGACGACCTCTTCGTGACCAATCCACAGCGTGTGCGGCACGGTATCGTGTTCGGCGCGGCCAATGCTGTTCTAGTCAAACTCAACCAGATCGGCACCTTGAGCGAGACGTTGGAGACGATCCGTCTCGCCCAGACGCACGGCTATGCGACGGTCATCTCGCATCGGAGCGGCGAGACGGCGGACAGCTTCATCGCTGACCTGGCGGTCGCGGTCAACGCGGGGCAAATCAAGACCGGCGCACCGGCGCGGATGGACCGCGTCGAGAAGTACAACCAGCTGCTGCGGATCGAGGAAGAACTCGGCCCGGACGCCGCGTACGCTGGGTGGAGTGGCTTCCCCGCTGGCCTGCGGCGGCTCGGCTGACCGTCCTTCCACGCACCTGGGGCGGCGACACGCAGGGCAGGTTCGGTACCGCCTGCCCTGCGTTTTTCGTGCTTCCCGCCGTGTCTCTGCGCGCGCGGCGGTCAGCGCGCACCGAGCAAGCTCTGACCGGTCATCTCCTCGGGGCGGGTGAGTCCCATGACCTCGAGCACGGTCGGTGCGACGTCGGCGAGCCGCCCACCAGCCCGGAGGCTCACGTGCCGGTACGGGCTGTCGTCAGGCGCGACCAGCACGAAGGGGACCGGGTTCTTGGTGTGGGCCGTCCACACCTCGTTCGTCCCGGGGACGAGCATCTCGTCCGCGTTACCGTGGTCTGCGGTCACGACGAGATATCCACCCACCGAACGCACCGCGGCTTCGATACGTCCAAGACACGCGTCCACGCACTCGACAGCTTTGACCGCCGCCGCGAAGACACCGGTGTGCCCGACCATATCGGGGTTGGCGTAATTGACGAGGACGAAGGCGTACGTTCCCGATTGGATAGCGGCGACCGCTGCGTCGGTCACTTCTGGTGCGCTCATCTCCGGCTTCAGATCATAGGTCGGTACCTTGGGGGAAGGGACCAGCAGCCGGTCTTCACCCGGGAACGGCTCCTCGCGGCCGCCGTTGAAGAAGTAGGTGACGTGGGCATACTTTTCGGTCTCTGCCGTATGGAATTGCCGCAGCCCTGCTTCGGAGAGGACGCGAGCGAGCGGCCAGCGCACGATATCCGGTGTAAAGGCGACCAGGACGGGGAAATGGGGCTCGTATTCCGCCATGGTCACGATGCGCAGATCCTTCGGCCAAGCGCAGCGCTCGAAGGCTCGGAACTCCGGGTCGGTCAGGGCCTGCGTCAACTGCCGGGCACGGTCGGCCCGAAAGTTGAAGAAGATGACCGCGTCTCCGTCGCGTATGGGAGCAAGGGGGCTTCCGGTGCGATCGACGATCACGGTCGGGACGATGAACTCGTCGGTCACGCCTTCGGCGTAACTCCGTTCGATCGCTTCCAGCGCCGAGTGCGCCTGCCGTCCCTGACCACAGACGATCGCGTCGTACGCGAGCTTGGTACGCTCCCACCGCTTGTCGCGATCCATCGCGTAGTAGCGACCGCTCACGCTGGCGACGAACCCGACACCGAGCCGTTCCATCGCGTCGAGGAGTTCCTGCGTGTGCCCGAGGCCGCTGGTGGGCGACGTGTCGCGCCCGTCGGTGAAGGCATGGACGGCGACGCGGGGAACGCGGTGACGCGCGGCGAGTTCGAGCAGGGCGATGAGGTGCCGCTGGTGACTGTGGACGCCACCGTCGCCGATGAGGCCCATGAGGTGCAGCGTGCGACCAGGTTCCCGTGCCCGCTCGACCGCGCGCAGCAGTGCCGCGTTCTCGAAGAAGGAGCCATCTTCGATCGCCAGGTCGATCCGGGTGATAAGCTGGTAGACGATGCGTCCGGCACCGAGGTTGAGGTGACCTACCTCGGAATTGCCCATCTGGTCGTCCGGTAAGCCGACGTCGCGTCCCCAGCACCGGAGCGTCGTCATCGGGTAGCTCGCCTGGAGCCGATCCATCACCGGCGTGTGCGCGGCGCGGATCGCGTTGCCAGGGTAGTCCGGACCGATCGCCCAACCATCGAGCACGACGAGACAGACCAAAGGAATCGTGTCCACCGGCTCTCCCTCCCCACGCGCAACTCCGAGCACGCACGGCTCATGGTAGTCGGCCGCAGCCCGCTAAAGCAAACCGCACAACGAAACAGTGCGGCGGTACAATGCGCTGGAGTGATATGACCGTACCGGAGAGAGGAGTCGAGGCGAGGATGCGGAGCGAGCGAATCACGCACGGGATCGATCGAGCACCAGCTCGGGCGATGTTGCGCGCGGTCGGCTTTCGCGACGAGGACTTCGAGAAGCCGATCGTGGCCATCGCAAATACGTGGACCGATGCCATGCCATGCAACTATCACTTGCGCGAGCTGGCGGAGTACGTGCGGGAAGGGATCCGGGAGGCCGGTGGGGTACCGGTCGAGTTCAACACGATCGCAGTGAACGACGCGATTTCGATGGGGACCGAGGCGATGAAGGCCTCGCTCATCAGTCGCGAGGTCATCGCCGACTCGATCGAGCTGATGGCGTATGGGTATCAGTTCGACGCCATCGTGGCGATCGTCGCCTGCGACAAGACGATTCCCGGTGGGGCCATGGGAGTCATTCGCGCTGGCGTGCCAGCGATGGTGCTCTACGGGGGTTCGATCGCACCAGGGCACTGGCGCGACCGTGAACTGACGATCGTGGAAGTGTTCGAGGCGGTCGGTGCCTACGCGGCCGGGAAGATCACCCTCGAGGAACTCTACGAGATCGAGCGACGCGCGATCCCAGGTCCCGGTGCCTGTGGTGGCCAGTACACCGCGAACACGATGGCGATGGCGCTCGAGGTGCTCGGCCTCTCACCGATGGGATACAACGCGATCCCGGCCGTCGCCCCGGAGAAGGCGGAGGCCACGCGCGAGGCTGGTCGCCGGTTCATGGAGGTGGTGCGAGCGAACCGCACGCCGCGCGACTTCATCACCAAGACCTCGCTACGGAACGCGATCGCGGCCGTCGCGGCCACCGGCGGCTCGACCAACGCCGTCCTCCACCTCATCGCCATCGCGCACGAGCTCGGCATTCCGTTGACGATCGACGAGTTCGACGAGATCAGTCGACGCACCCCGGTCATCGCCGACCTCAAGCCGTGGGGGAAGTACGTCGCCTGGAGCCTCTACAAGGCCGGGGGCACCAAACTGGTGGTCAAGCGGCTGCTGGAAGCCGGGCTGGTCGACGGTGAGGCACGTCTGCTCACCGGTGAGACGCTCGCGGAAGCTGTCGCCGATGCGCAGGAGGCTCCTGGACAGCCGGTCGTCTATCACCCGTCGAATCCCTTGAAGCCGCATGGAGGCCTCGTGATCCTGCGCGGCTCGCTGGCGCCCGATGGGGCTGTGCTGAAGGTCGCCGGTACGGAGCAGATGTACTTCCGCGGCACGGCGCGGGTCTTCGATGCCGAAGAGGATGCCATGCGGGCGGTGCTCGACCGCCAGATCAAGCCAGGCGACGTGGTCGTGATCCGCTACGAGGGGCCGAAGGGTGGCCCAGGAATGCGCGAGATGTTGGGCATCACGGCGGCGATCGTCGGTGAGGGGCTCGGGCCGCACGTGGCACTGGTGACGGATGGCCGCTTCTCGGGTGGTACGAAGGGACTGATGATCGGGCACGTGGCACCCGAAGCGCCCGTCGGTGGGCCGATCGCCTTCGTCCAGGACGGCGACACCATCGTGATCGACGTAGAGAACCGGCGGATCGACCTCGACGTGAGCGACGCAGAGCTCGCCGAGCGGCGGTCGCGCTGGTCTCCGCCGCCACCGCGCTTCACCCACGGCGTCTTCGCTCGGTACGCTGCGCTGGTGAGTTCGGCCTCGGAGGGAGCCGTGTTGCGGACGCCGCGCTGGCAGTGAGGCGTCGCGGGGCGAAGCGGTGCAGCGTGAGGGTCGGAACTCCTCCGGCCCTCACATCGTTATGGGTGCAGGGAACACGACATGTCCGAGGATGCGACGGAGCAGCTCGTCGCGTTCCTCCGGCGTCTCGGCGCGTACGGTGACATGACCGAGCTTGCGTCGAGGTCGCGGCGCCTTACCGTAAAGGTGAACGTGCGCATTCGGTACAGCGAGCAGTGACTCGATCGGTGGCACCGCGCCGATCAGGTTGATCATCGCGGCGTAGCCGCGCGGCTGGGTTGAGCCGAGTGGCCAATCGAGTATCGCGCGCAGGTGCTGCTCGAACTGGCTGGTCTCGGCGCCCTCGATCGTCCAGTGACCACTATTGTGCACGCGGGGTGCCATCTCGTTGGCGAGCAAGCGATCGCCGACCACGAAGAACTCGACGGCCAGCACACCGACGTAGCTGAGCCGCTCGAGGATGGCACGCACGTATGCTTCCGCGCGCGCTTGCAGAGCAGCCGAAGCGCGCGGAGCGGGCGCGCGCGAGACTGCCAGGATGCCCTCGGTATGCCGGTTTTCGACAAGGGGATAGAAGGCGAGCTGCCCGGAACGGGAGCGTACGCCGAGCAACGATACTTCGTAGTCGAAGGGGACCAGTTCCTCGAGGATGCAGGGAACGCGTCCCAAGCGCGCCCACGCCTCTGGCAGTTCATCGCTACCTTCCACGCGCAGTTGTCCACGCCCGTCGTAGCCGAGTCGTCGCGTCTTCAGGAGCGCCGGGAGAGGGACTCGCTCGAGTGCGAGGGCGAAATCGTCCGGTGCGGAGATCGGGGCGTAGGTCGGCACCGGGATGCCGCAGCCTTCGAAGAGCTGCTTTTCCGACAACCGATCCTGGGCATGGATCAAGGCCTCCGGCGGCGGGAGGACCGGAGTGACGTCGGCTAAGAACTCGGCCGTCGTTCCGGGTACGTTCTCGAACTCGTAGGTGACGAGATCAGGCCCCTGCACGAAGCGAGCTAGTGCAGCGCGGTCGTCGTAGGCTGCGGTGACCATGTCGGCGACCTGCCCCAGCGGAGCGTCCGGTGCTGGATCGAGGCCGCGGAAACGCAAGCCGAGCGGATACCCGGCCAGAGCCAACATGCGACCGAGTTGTCCGCCGCCGAGGATGCCGATCAGCACGGCTCGTCCCTTCTGCTCCTAGTCACTCGCTCTGGCGCGGGTCCGGGTGCTCGAGCACGGCACGCGTTTGGTGCTCGCGGTAGGCCCGCAATGCCTCGCGGATCGCCGGATATTTGATACCCAGGATAGCGGCCGCCAGCAAGGCGGCATTGACGGCGCCAGCGCGCCCGATCGCGAGTGTCCCGACCGGCACACCGGCCGGCATCTGGACGATCGAGAGGAGCGAGTCCAAGCCTTGCAGCGTCTGTGTCTGTACCGGTACGCCCAGGACAGGCAAGACAGTCTTGGCTGCGGTCATTCCGGGGAGGTGGGCCGCTCCCCCGGCACCAGCGATGATCACTTCGATCCCGCGCTGTTCGGCTTCGCTCGCGTAAGCGAACATCAGGTCAGGTGTGCGGTGAGCGGAGACAACGCGCACCTCGTGCGGGATACCGAGCGACTCCAAGGTCGCCGATGCGTGACGCATCGTCTCCCAGTCGGAGCGCGAACCCATGATGATGCCGACGAGCGGATGCGCTGGAACCGGCGTTGGCGACTCGCTCTTCGACACCGCTCCTCAGTCCTCACCTTGCGCCTTGGTGAATCCCGGCTCACCGTCCAGTTCGTGCAGGAGCTGGACGCGACTCCAGCGGTAGCGCTCGCTCATACGCTGCACGAGCGCGAGCACCGTCGGCAGGGTGACTTCGCTGTCGGTGGTCAGGAAACGACACCGCCAGTGGTCGACGTAGTCGATCGTCGTATCGGCCTCCGGATAGACCTGCAGGCCGCGGCTCGAGATCAGGTGGAGGCGGAGCGGTAGGTCCGCGATGGCATGTTCGAGCTGTGCCCCGATCCGCTCTGGCGGTTCGGCTGCTTCGATGATCACGTCGATACCGACGACGCGCCGGTGAGCCGGGCGTACGGGATCGAACTCGGGGCGCTGTGGGGGGATCTGGATGGCACGGTGTGGGCGGGAACTCCACGTCGCCGAGCGGCGTCCGAGATTGGCGATGATGGCGTCCGTAAAGGCGGTCGTCGACACCGCTCGTTCGTCGCCGACGACGTCGCGGGTCAACGCCTTTCCGTCCTCCAGTGTCACGATGAGTGCCTGTTCGATGGTCTCGGCGGCCTCGAACTCGTCGATGTACCGGAGCATCATCACCGCGGTCAGGATCATCGCCGTCGGATTGATGACATTCTTCCCCGCGTATTTCGGCGCCGTCCCATGTACGGGCTCGAAAATGGCCACCTCGTGACCGTAGTTGCCTGAGGGAGCGAAACCAAGTCCACCGACGAGCCCAGATGCCAGGTCCGAAATGATGTCACCGTTCAGGTTGGTCGTGACGATGACGTCGAACTGTTCCGGTGCTTTGACGAGTTGGTGCGCGCAGTTATCGATGATGAGGTGATTGGCTTCGATGTCCGGATATTCCTTCGCGATCGCTTCGAAGATGTGTTGGAACCAGCCTTCAGTCAGTTTGAGGATGTTCGACTTCGTCGCGCAGGTCACTTTGCGACGACCCTCGGCGCGAGCGAGCTCGAAGGCGAAACGGATGATCTTTTCGCTGCCTTTGTAGGAGATCAGCTTGTGAGCGGTCGTGACTCCAGGCGTCTCGCGGTACTCGATGGCAGCATAGAGGTCTTCGATGTTCTCGCGGACGACGACGAGATCGATGTTGCGACCGCGGTAGGGCGTCGGGATGGAGGGGAGCTCGCGCACCGGTCGCACGTTGGCGAAGGTTTCGAACAGCTTGCGGAGTGTGACGTTCGCGCTCTTCTCGCCGTATCCGACGGGCGTTTCGAGCGGACCCTTGAGGACGACCCGCGTGCGCTTGATCGATTCGATCGTGTCGTCAGGTACGCCGCTCGCGATGCCTTCCCGGAAGACGCTCGCGCCTGCGCGGCGCACTTCCCACTCGATCGGGACGCCGGCAGCCTCGATGATCCGACAGGCGCTCTCGACGATTTCGGGTCCGATACCGTCACCGGGGATGAGGGTCACCAGCTTCTTCCCGCTCGGAGTGACGACATACTTCATCGCGACGTCACATCCTCTCAGCTCTGTCGTCGTGCCACACACATCCATGCCAGCCCGACCGGCGACGTTACTCGACGGGGGTGGGGCTTGTCAAGCCGGTGCTTATGAGCCCCGTTAGCCTGCGTTATACCTCATCTCAGGTGTTCGCTCGGTCGCTCGTTGCGAGCGGCGCGAGTCGACCCAGCTGTAGATCCTCTTCGACGAGCTCGGCGACGATATTTCCGAGTCGTACCGAGTAGTTCGTCCCGCGATCTTCAGGGTAGATCTGTGCGGTGTTGGCGACGTAGACACCGGGCAGTGGTGTGCGATGCTCGGGAATCTGCCGACTATAGTGCAGCGTTACGATCGGTTGTGCCGCGCGTTCACGGAACACCCAGTAGTCCTCGACCCATTCGGGAGAAAATGCCGGGTTGACCTTCGGGAGGTGCAGGAATGCGGCCTCGAGAACTTCTTCGTCGCGCAGGGCGAGGTACGGGTGCGACTGCTCGACGTACTTACTGACGTAAATCAGGTGACGTCCCTGGTAATACGACGGAGGGATGAAGTTCGTGTGTTCGATGATCCCGGTATAGGGGAGGGCCGGGTCGCCGATATTGAGCCAGTAGATATCGCTCAGTGCCTGACGCGTCTGGAGGAGGAGCGTCACGGCGGCCTGGTAGACGGTGCTGAGCAACTTGGTTCGATAGGCGTCCGGGAACTGCGGGAACAGTTTGGCTACCAGCGGTGACGGAACCGTCGCCACGACCGCATCGACCGGAGTCGTCGTACCAGCTGAGTCGCGCACGAGCCAGACGTCACCGGACCGTTCGACGGCTTCGACTCCGATGCCAGCGAAGACGGTGCCACCGGCCTCTCGGATCGCCTCAGCCAAGCGGTCGATGAGGACGTTGAAACTCCCCATGATGTACCCGAGTTTTTCGCGCTCGAAGAGCGAGCGTCGCGACGAGGTGCGCAAGGCGATCTTGTTCCAGAACCAGGCCATCGCGACCTCACTAGCGCGTGGGCCGAACTTGGCTCGGAGTTGCGCGCCCCAGACGCGTTCGAATGCCCGGTTCCCGACCCAGTGCCGAAGCCATTCCTCAGCAGTCACTTCCTCGAAGCGTCGCCAGTCGCGCACGTGCTGGAGATAGAAGGTGACGAGTCCGATGCGCAGGCGGTCCTGCAGCGGTACGATTCCGAGGCGGAGCACGTCGAGCGCCGAGGAAAGGGGATAGATGCGGCCGGCTGCATAGAAGCCGACCTTGCTCGGCAACCAAACGAGGTGACGAGCGATCCCGAGCTCTTCCATCAAGGCGACGATCTCGCGGTCGCTCGTGAAGAGGTGGTGATAAAAGTACTCGAGAGCAGTGCCGAGGAGGGGGAAAGCCGCGGCCTGTCCACCCAGCTGTCGGTGACGCTCCCAGAGCGTCACCACGTGACCGCGGCGACTCAGTCGATACGCGGCCGTCAACCCTGCGATGCCACCGCCGATGACGCCGATACGCAGCCGGGAAGACATCGCGCCCCCTTCACGCTGGGGCGTGTTGCCGTCGCAAGCGAGCGAAGAGCCGGTGCAGCTCGCGGTTCTCCCAGACCACGACGATCTGGCTCGCGTTGAAAATCGAGGAGTAGGTACCACTGACGATACCGATCAGCAAGGCCAAGACGAAGGTACGGATCGTCTCGCCGCCGAACAGGAACAGTGCCAGCAGCGTCAAGACCACGGTGAGGGACGTATTCAACGAGCGAACCAGCGTCTGTACCAAGCTGTAGTTGACGATCTGCTCGAAGGTGGGCGCGGCGCGGCGAGCGAGATTCTCGCGGATACGGTCGAAGACCACGATCGTGTCGTGCACCGAAAAGCCGATCACCGTCAGGAGGGCGGTCACGAAGAGCGCGTCGATTTCGACGCCGCGCAGCCAACCGAGAATCGAGAAGATGCCGACGACGACGGCGACGTCGTGCAGCATGGCGATGATCGCTGCGATCCCGTAGAGGAACGGGTTGTTGGTGTTCCGGAACGCCCAAGCGATGTAGGCGAGGATGCCGAGCGTCGTCAGCGCGACCGCTGCCATGGCTCGGTTGCGTATGGCTGTCCCGAGGGTCGGGCCGACCGACTCGAGACGAAGCTCCGTGTAGTCGCCGAACGCGTCGCGCAGTGCCTGCGCGAGTTGCTCCTTTTCCGGGGAACCCTCTTTGAGCTCGTGCATCCGTATCAGGACGACGTTGTTGTCGGCCGTCTGCACGATCGCGTCGTCGACGCCCTGTTGCGCCAGCACTTGGCGAACCTCACCGGGGAGGACGGGTCGACTCATCTGGATTTCCCACAACGAGCCGCCGGTGAAGTCGATGCCGAGGCGAAGGCCGTTGACGGCGAGCGAGACCATGCCCGGCAGGATGACGATGAGCGAGAGGAGAAACCAGTAGTACCGTTTGCCGACGAGGTCGAGCATCCTTCGCGCCTTTCAGTCACCCGCAGACGGTGCCGTGGCTACTTGTGACGGTGAGATACCGTACCACCGGACGTCGCGGAACACTGGCCGAGTGAGGAGGAGCCGCAGTAGTGTCCGCGTGACGACGATCGCGGTGAACATGCTGACCGCGACGCCGATGAACAAGGTCAAAGCGAACCCTTGGATGATCGTCGCGCCGACGTAGCGGCCGAACCAGAAGAGGATCATGCACGAAATCATCGTGGAGATGTTGGAGTCGCGGATCGAGGGCCAGGCATGGTCGAAGCCCGCCTCGATGGCGCGGGCGATGGGGCGCCCGAGTCGCAGTTCCTCGCGAATGCGCGCGAAAATCAGGATGTTCGCGTCCACTGCCATGCCGATCGAGAGGATAAAGCCAGCGATGCCAGGCAGAGTCAGAACTACGGGGATCAGCTTGAACAGCGCGAACACGTAAGCCGTGTAGAGCAGGAGAGCGATAACGGCAATGACGCCGGGCAGGCGGTAGTAGAGGATCATGAACAGTGCGACGAGACCCAAGCCGACGAGACCAGCGATGACGCTCTTTTGGATCGAGTCCTGACCGAGCGTCGGACCGACAGTCCGGCTCTGCACGACCTCGAGCGGTACGGCCAAAGCACCCGACTTGAGCTGGAGGGCCAGGTCGCGGACTTCCTGCGCGCTGAGTCCTTGGATGATGCCGCGGTCGCGGATCGCGTCGCGGATGGTGGCGGTGTTGATGACCTGTTTGTCGACGACGATCGACATCGGTTGACCGATGTGCGTGCTCGTGTACTGGTAGAACCGCTCGGCGGCCTCGGGTTTCAGCTCGAAGCCGACGACCAGGTTGCCGAACTGATCGGTCGTCGGATAGGCGTCTTTCAAATCGGCACCGGTGACGATGGTCTCGTAGACCGGCCCGGTCGGTGTCGGCTCGGCGGTCGCTTCAGGGGTAGGCGTCGCCGCCTCCTCGGTCGTCGGCGAACCAGTCGCTGACGCGCCTGACTCGCTCGCTGGCCCGAGCGTGGTGTTGACGATGGTGCCCACCGGAAGGAACTGGCCTTGCGTATCGATGATCTCCAAGAGGGCAGTCCGCTGCAGGACGCGTACTGCGCGTTCGGGGTCTTGAAAGCCGGGCAGCTCGACGAGAATCTGGTCGTTCCCCCGGGTCTGAATCACCGGCTCGCTGACGCCGAGTCCGTTGACGCGACGTTCGATCGTGTCGCGCGTGCCTTCGAGCACTTCCCGAGTGACTGTCACGCCGGCTGGTGGGCGTGCTTGGAGCACCAGCTGGATACCGCCTTGCAGGTCCAGCCCCTGACGGACGGTGATATCGCGCTTCCAGCCGAAGGGATCCAGTCTTCGGCCGGGGAGGTCGACCCATACGGCCGCGAGGCTCAAAAGCACGATGAAGATCAACGTCAGCCATGGAGGAATACGCACGGTTTCTTTCCTCGCCTTCCCCGTCGTCGCAGCGCGCGACACCGCCGGGATTATACTCCCGGAACGCGTCCTGCTCGCTCGAGCGTGACCGCGCTCGGGGCGTCGCGGTAGAGACCGTGGTGCGCGATGTACTGTTCCACCGGACGCGGCACTTGGTACCGGATGGTGCGACCTTCGGCGACACGGCGTCGGATATCGCTGGCGGCGATCTGGATCAGGGGTACCCGAACGAGGACGACTCGATCCCGTGCGCTGGGGACTCGTGCGAAGACCGCTTCCAGGTCGACCTCGACCTCGGGGCGTAGCGCCACACCGAGGAGGGCCTGTTCGGCGATGCGGTCAGGTTGATGCCACGTAGGGAGGTCGCGGAGGGAATCCTCACCCATGAGGAAGACGAGTTCAGCCTCCGGATATTCTGCGCGCAGCAGACGGAGACTGTCGACCGTATAGCACGGTCCGGGACGTTGGACGTCGACCAGCGAAACACCGAATCGCGGGTTGCCTTGCAAGGCCAGATACAGCATCGTCACGCGATGGTGGACTGGAGTGATCGGTCTGCCGACCTTGTGGGGTGGTTGTCCGGCCGGGAGGAACAGGACTCGGTCGAGCCCCAACTCTTCCAACATCACCTCCGCGACGATGAGATGTCCGTGGTGAATGGGGTCGAACGTGCCGCCGAAGATCCCGAGCCGCTGCACCCTAGCATCCCTCCGTCTGCGCGTCTTTCGTCGGCAATCGTACACTGTTCCCGAGACGGAGCGGTGCCGGTGGAACACGGGCCGATCGGAGAAGAAGAACAGACGCGGTGGGAGCCACCGCGGCAGCGCGTCCTCGTACCGCCGCGGGAAGCGATCCGGCGTTCGGCGGGCTTGCGGCTCGACGTCGGTTGGATCATCGCGGTGCGTGGCGGTGTCGCCGGAGTGCTCTTGCTGGGTGCCTTGTGGCCGGACAGGCCGGTCTTGCTCGTCCTGGTGGGTGTGATCGCCGCCGTTTGTCTCGTGTCGTCCGCACCGTTGTTTCGCCTGCCGCTCCGGCTGCGCCTGGCGAACCGTATCGAAGCGGTGACTGTTGGAGTCGTCGGGCCGCTCGCCGTAGTGCAGGCATACGTCGCCTCGTCGTTGTTGGAGTACACGGCGGGGACAGCGATTGTGGTCTTCGAGATCGGTGCGGTACTCGCGCTCGTGATGATCGGGTTGGCTGCTCTGGTGGAGAGCCGGAGCGATCTCTGGAGTCCTGCGGCCAGAACCCTGGTGTTGTGGCCGAGCGCGCTCGTCCCGGGAACGGTACTCGTCGGCGCGCGGAGCGCGACGACACCGGATCTCGCCCTCGCGCTGGGCGGTACATTCCTCGTCGCGGCGCTCGTCACGGTGGCTGCTCGCCTCGCACCGTTGCGTGTGGCTCCGCTGGTCATCGTGGGCGGGACCGCAAGCTATCTGGTGTTGGTACTCGCCAGCGGCTCCGGAGGTGTCCTCGAACGAGGAGTCCCGGCAGTCGTCGTGAGTCTCGCCCAGTCGGGACTCGGGATCGCGCTCCTGGTGCCTCGCCTCCGCGAACGCGTGCTGCTACTCATCGCGACCATTGCCGGGCGATCCGGATTCCGCCCGGTCGCTGGAAAGCGTTTCGCTGAGGAGACCGACCGCGATCGAGGCGACTTCGTCTCCCTCCTGTAAGCGCATGAGACTGACACCCTGCGTCGAGCGCCCGAGCTTCGGAATCTGCCGCACCGGAATCAAGATGAGTCGCCCGCGGCGACTGACGAGCACTGCGGTATCTTCCTCGCGAGCGATGGTCGCTGCCGCTACCTGGCCGGTGCGCGCCGTCACCTTCATCGCGATGACGCCGGAGCCACCGCGTCCCTGCGTACGGAACTCATCGAGAGCAGTGCGTTTCCCGTACCCAGCGCGCGAAACCAGCAGCAGATCGCCGTCGGGGCGCACCACTTCAGCAGCGACCACCGCGTCGTCCTCGTCAAGGCGGATGCCGATCACACCGCCAGCTTGGCGTCCCATGGGACGGACATCGCTCTCGGGGAACCGGATCGCCTGCCCCTGGGCGGTGACGAGAATGACGTCGTCGGACCCGCTGGTCGCCCGCACCCAAGCCAGCTCGTCTCCTGCGTCGAGCGACATCGCGATCAATCCGCTCGCCCGTACGTGCGAGAACTCGTCCAGTCGAACGCGTTTGACGCGACCTCGGCGAGTGCAGAAGAAAAGGAACGTAGCGTCAGCGAAGTCTTTGACAGGCAGGAGCGTCGTCACTTGCTCGCCCGGCTGAAGGTTGAGGAAGTTGACGATCGGCAGTCCGCGCGCGTTGCGACCCGCATCCGGAACCTCGTAGACAGGCAGCTGGAAGACTCGCCCCCGGTTCGTGAAGAACAACAACGAGTCGTGCGTACTGGCGAGGACGATATGTTCGACATAGTCCTCGTCCTTGACCGCCATACCGTTGACACCGCGTCCACCGCGGTGTTGGACGCGGTAGTGCCCGTTGGTGCTGCGCTTGATGTATCCGCGAGCGGTCAAGGTGACGAGCACGTCGACCTTCGGGACCAGATCCTCCTCACTGAGCTCCCCGCTGAGCTCCTGGATCTGCGTTCGCCGCGGGTCGGCGTAGCGTTCTTTGAGCTCGAGCAGCTCCTGACGGATGACCGCCATGATCTTCGCCGGGTCAGCCAAGAGTGCCCGCAGCGAGGCGATCCGTTCCAGCAACTCGCGGTACTCGTCTTCGATCTTCTGCCGTTCGAGCGCAGCCAGACGGCGGAGCTGCATATCCAGGATGGCAGTCGCCTGAACCTCCGAGAGGCCGAAACGGGCCATCAACTGCTGCCGCGCATCGTCTGCCGAGCGCGCGTTGCGGATGGTCGTGATGACTTCGTCGAGATGATCCAACGCGATCTTGAGTCCCTCGAGCACGTGGGCACGCCGTTCGGCTTGACGGAGTTCGAACTCGGTGCGTCGGCGCACGACCACTTGTCGGTGCTCGAGGTAGAGCTGGAGCATGCGCTTCAGGGTCAACACACGCGGCTGGGTGCCGTCGACGAGTGCCAACATGTTGACGCCGAAGGTCGTCTGGAGTTGGGTGTGCTTGAAGAGGTTGTTCAGCACTGTGCGCGGCTGCGCGTCCCGCTTGAGTTCGATGACGATGCGCATCCCGTCGCGGTCCGACTCGTCCCGCAGGTCGTGGATCCCGTCGAGCCGGCCGCTTTTGACGAGTTCGGCGATCTTCTCGATCAGTGCGGCCTTATTGACTTGGTAGGGGAGTTCGGTGACGATGATGCTCATGCGCCCGCGGGCCGTTTCTTCGATGTGGGCGCGCGCGCGTACGACGATCCGTCCGCGGCCGGTAGCATAGGCGGCCATGATGCCTTCGCGCCCGAGAATGATCCCTCCGGTCGGGAAGTCCGGACCAGGCAGTCGCTCGACCAGTTCCTCGACCGTCGCTTCAGGGTTGTCGATGAGGTAGACGAGCGCGTCGACGACTTCGCCCAAGTTGTGGGGCGGGATGTTCGTCGCCATACCGACGGCGATGCCGCTCGCCCCGTTGACGAGCAGGTTGGGGAGCCGAGCGGGTAAGACGGCCGGTTCGCGGGTACTGTCGTCGTAGTTGGGGACGAAGTCGACGGTCTGCTTCTCGATATCGGCGAGTAGTTCCTCGGCGACCGGGGCGAGTCGCGCTTCGGTGTAGCGCATGGCCGCGGCACTGTCGCCGTCGATGGAACCGAAGTTGCCCTGACCGTCGACGAGCGGATAGCGCAACGTGAAGGGCTGAACCATGCGCACCAGTGCGTCGTAGACGGCGCTGTCACCGTGCGGGTGGTACGACTTCAGGACTTCCCCGACGATACCGGCGCTCTTGCGGTACTTGGCGTTCGGCCGCAATCCCATCTCGTGCATGCCGTAGAGGATGCGGCGTTGCACGGGTTTGAGGCCGTCGCGTACGTCAGGAAGCGCTCGTTGCACGATGACGCTCATCGCGTAATCGAGGTACGAGCGCTTCATTTCCTCTTCGATGCTGATGACGAGTACGCGTCCGATCTGTCCGTCGCTCATCGCTTCGTCCGTTCGCTCACTCCGCCAATTGTACCAGGCCGGTCGGCTAACCGATGGTAGGCCGACGGTGCGCGGTTGCACTCGCCTCGGGCTCCGTGAAGAGCGCGAGCGGCGGGTCGGTGCGGGTCATTGTTGCGATGACGAATGTGTGGGCGGGGACACCTCGTCGGGCAGTGGAACAGTTCCGAGGGCCTCGGCCAGCGGGGCTCGCTCCTGCACTGGGGCCCAGACTGGTTGCAGCACCGTCCATTGTCCTGGGTCGGTTCGTATCATCCTTTCCAGGCAGCGGGCCGCCGCCTGGAGGTTGACTTCGAGATCGCGCTCGAGGTTACCCGTGCGCGTGAGTTCGAGCGGCGGGTCGACCACGACGAGGGAACGTCGCGTCGACAACCGGATGGTGAAGGCGGGGAGCAGTGTCGCACCAGTGCGGAGCGCTAGGGCGACCGGACCGACCGGCAATGGTGCGGGTGCATCGAAGAACTGCACCCAGCGACTGTTGCCGGTAACGTCACGATCCCCGGCAACGAGGAGTATCCCGTTGCGACGCAGTAACCGGAGGATAGCGGGGACAGCCTCCGGCCCGGACGGGAGGACGCGGACACCTGTCGCGCTTCGCAATCGGCACAGGTAGTTGAAGAGTCGCTGTGGCTGGACGCGCTCGACGACGATAGCAGCCTCGAGTCCGAGTGCCGCCGGATACTGGGCCACGACGTTGAAGTTGCCGAGGTGAGCCGAGAGCACGATGATGCCCCGTCCGCGGGAGAGAGCATCTTCGACGTGCGTCCAGCCACGAACCTCGATCAACTCTGCGATCCGGTGCCGATCGACGCTCCGCAGGCGAACGAGGTCGTAGTAGTTCATCACCGCCGTCACGAAGACGCGCGCAGTCTGCCGGTAGCGCCACAGTAGGGAGCAACTCGGGCAGACGTGGCGGAGGTTGGCGAGGACGTTCCGACGCGCTCGGTGGTGGAACAGGAACACACCGATGCCGATGACTCGACACAACCAGTAGCCGACACGCACGGGCACGACCAGCGTGAGCAGTGCCCCGATACGCAAGGCCCAGAGGAGGCTCATGGTGTCCCCTCGCGGAGTTCGTCGAGGACCTCCTCGGCGGGGCAATCCCACCACGGGCGCTCGACCCACCACTGGTCGAGGTGATCCCGAACGGCTCGTTCTGCCGCTGATGCCAGGTGCGACACGAGGTCTTCTCCAGACACGAACGAAACATCGAGAAGCAGCGTCCGCCAACCAGGTCGAAATACCAGTATAGCGAACCACCTGGTCGCCTCGCAGTCGTCTGGCCAATACAGCTTGGCGTTTCCGGCGAAGAGCGGCATATGGTGCGGTGTGCGGTTGCCGGACGGCACGTCGAGCCAGTGCAAGGTTGGTACAGGTGCTCCGGTCGGCAGGATCAGCGAGAGGACACGCCCGAGGAGGGGGTAGGCGCCGAGACGCAGCGAGAGAACCGCGGACGGTCTTGCTCGCTGGAAGGTTTCGACACTGCTGTCGTCGCGGGAGACCAAACGAAGGAGGAGTTCATGGTCCGGGAGCGCGCTCAACTGACGGAGCGCCTTGCGTGCTCGCTTGGCCTGCGCCAGCACGAGCTGCACATGCTCCGTCACCGCGGAACTGAACGATGGCTCGTGGAGGACGTAGGAGACATTGATACGCAGTGCGTTGACGTCCACCGCGAACAAGTCAGCTCGCGCCCCTACCGAAACCATACGGGGATGGAGAGGCTCATCCCCGTATGGTCGGCAGCTGTTTCGCATCCGGTCAGGCGTTCTCGGTTGCGGCGAGTCGTTCCCGTTGCGCTACCGTCTCGCGGATGAACGCTTCGACGAGTCCGCGTGCCTCCTCGTCCCGATACTGGACCGGCGGTGACTTCATGAAGTAGGCGCTGGGGCCGATCAGCGCACCGGAGATACCGGCGTCGAGTGCGAGCTTGGCGCAGCGAATCGCGTCGATGACGACGCCGGCCGAGTTGGGGGAGTCCCACACCTCCAGTTTGAGCTCCAGGTTGATCGGCACGTCGCCGAACGTGGTCCCCTCGATGCGGATGTGGCACCACTTGCGGTCCTTGAGCCAAGGGATGTAGTCGCTCGGACCGACGTGGACGTTCTCTTCCGGAATCGGATAGTCGAGAATGCTGGTGACGGCGTTGGTCTTGGAAATCTTCTTCGACTCCAACCGCTCGCGTTCCAGCATGTTGAGGAAATCGGTATTGCCACCGAAGTTGATCTGGTACATGCGGTCGATTCGAACACCGCGGTCGGCGAAGAGCCGAGCCAGCACGCGGTGGACGATGGTCGCGCCCACCTGGCTCTTGATGTCGTCACCGATGACCGGGAGCCCACGCTCGCGGAAGCGTCGCTGCCAGTACTCCTCACGCGCGATGAAGACAGGGATGCAGTTCACGAAGGCGCAACCGGCGTCGAGCACCTGCTCGACGTACCACTTGGTCGCCATTTCGCTGCCGACCGGGAGGAAGTTGACGACGACATCGGTCTTGGTCTCCTTGAGGATCCCCACGATATCGGCCGTCGGCCCTGGCGCCTTGGTGATGACTTGCGAGAGGTACTTGCCGAGACCGTCGTGCGTCATACCCCGATAGACGGGGGCGTTCAGGTACGGGACGTCGGTGAACTTGTACGTGTTGTTCGGCGGAGCGAAGATCGCTTCCGAGAGGTCTTTGCCGACCTTGTTCACGTCGATATCGAAACCAGCGGTAAATTCGATATCACCGACATGGTAGCCTCCGAGATCGACGTGCATCAATCCAGGTACAAACTCGTTCGGATCGGCGTTCCGGTAGTAGTGCACTCCCTGCACGAGCGCCGAAGCGCAATTACCGACACCGATGATGGCGACGCGAATCTTTCGATCTCCCACGGCTGCGTGCGTTCCTCTCCTCAACCACGGCACCGACCCGAGAACCGGTGTTCCACACTGGGCCGATTGTAAAGCGGTCGTTGCACACCGTCAACGGACATGGCGGACGGAGGACGCGACGGCGAGCGGGTGCAGTCGATGGTGCTCGATGGCATTCAGTTCAGGCTGGACCAGCAGCCCTGCTCTCCAGAAGGTGTAGAGCGAAGCGAGCCACCACATCCGGTTCCAGTCGCAGGAGACACGTCCGGACGCGGCACCCTCGTGGTCGACCGAGCCGATAACCGACATAGCAACAGGGAGAACACGGGAGGCGGAGGGTGAGGGCGAGGGTGGACGCTTCTGCCGGTGGGTCGTCTCCTGGTGTGACGATCGCAGCACCGAGTGGCCGCCACGCCTCGACGTTCGTTGGACCGAACAGTGCCAGCGTGGGTCGTCGCAATGCCGCTGCGAGGTGGATGACGCCGCAGTCCGCGCCGATGACGAGCGCTGCCTCCTCGAGCACAGCCGCGAGTGTGGCCACGGACGTTTTACCGACGAGATCGACCGTGCCAGGTACGTCGAGAACGACCTGTGCCGCACCGTATTCCGTAGCAGTGCCGCTGACCACGACCTGGTACCCCGATGCGATCAGTCGCTGCGCGAGTGCAGCGAAAAACGTGGCTGGCCACTGCCGAGCCGGAGCGAACGGACCGACGCCGGGGTGGATCACGAGGAGCGGGCGTGCGACCGACGCGAGGAGGTCTCTCGCGCGTTCGCGCGCTTCTTCGGGTATCTCGAGGAACGGGCCGCTGGCGCGCGGGGCGGTTCCGAGGGCTTCGACGGCGCTGAGTGCGTATTCCCACTCGGCCAGAGTACCGAAGCCGCGGTCTGGGATCGGATGGGTGAGGAAGTGTCCTGTACCGTTGTCGAGACCGACGACGACCGGGCTGCGTGCCGCTGTCGCTACGAGTCGGTACAAGAGACGACCGGCACCTGTCGTCAAATGGTGCAAGAGCACGACTGCATCGTAACCGGTGCGTGCCAGCCGCCAGCACGTCCGCAGGAGCGTGACCAGTCCTGGCCCCGAGCGGAGACGTGCTTTGTCCAGCACGTGGACACTGTCGATGGCCGGACAGAGGACAGCGACCTCCCGGCCGATGGGTGAGGTCAGGAGGTCGATCCGTGCCGTCGGGAAGCGCTGGCGGAGCGCCTGCAGTGCCGGGAGCACGAGCACCGTGTCACCGAGGTCGGCGATCTTGACGACCAGAATGCGCTGAAATCGCGTCTGCATGCGTCGCTCCGAGTGCCTCGCTCAAGACGGCGAGCGTTCGCTCCGCGCTCCGTTTCCAGGAAAAGCGCCGAGCGTGCTCCAACCCAGCCTGAACGAGCGCGTTTCGTCGTGTCGGGTCGCGAGCCTCCATGACGGCTCGTGCGAGATCAGCGGTGCTCGAGGGGTCGCAGGGAACGGCCGGGCCCGCGTTCTCGACCAGGGCACCGCGGCGACTGGCTACGACCGGGGTACCGCAGGCCATGGCCTCGAGGACTGGAAGCCCAAAGCCCTCGTAGAGAGAGGGAAAGACGAAGACCTCGGCGGCACTGTACAAGCAGGGGAGGTCTTCATCGGCGACATGCCCGAGCAGTCTGATCCGAGAGCGCACGGGGCTCGCTGCCAAGGCACGCTCGATCGGCTCAGCCAACCAGCCACGTTTGCCGACGAGGACGAGCTCGAGGTGCTCGTCCTGAGCTGCCAGGAGCTCGAACGCCTGGATGAGTCGGACGATGTTCTTGCGCGGCTGTAGCGTCCCCACATGCAGGATGTACGGCGCTCGCAAGCCGTAGCGTTGCCGGACGCGCGCACATTCTTCAGCCGTGCGCGGCCTGAACGTGTCGTCGACCCCGTGCGGTACCACGGCGATCCGCTCTGGTGGAACCCGGTAAAACCGCACGAGATCATCGGCTGTCGTCTGCGAGATCGCGATGACGCGCCGTGCCTGGCGAACGCTCTGCCGGGTGCCGAGTTCGAGATAGAGGCGCTGCAGGAGGGGGTGAGCATCCGGTTCGTAGCGATAACCGAGGTCGTGGACGGTGACGACTGCTGGCACCGGGCACCACACTGGGAGAACGTGCGCTGGCACGAAGAGGAGGTCGACCGGGTGCCGTGCGAGCTCCGCGGCGAGGCGGGCGTGGGTCCACAGCCGCGGAAACGGAATGGTACGGACCTCGGCTCGAGCCGGAGGCAAGGGAAGGTCGAGAACGGTCTCCCCGGTGTACAAGCGGAAGCGATACGGGCTCTCGAGCTGGAGAAGTTGCTCGACGATGCGCCGCGCGTAGCGCTCGGTCCCTGTCATACCGACGCGTTGGATCCTACTCGCATCTATGCCGATGATGGCCGTCATCATCCTGCACTGCTCATCGCCAAAAGGTCCGCGATCTCAGCGACGACGCGTTCAGGCGTGATGGCGATCATACAGCCTACGCCGAGCGCTCGCCTGGGGTCGATGTCGCCGCACCGGGCACAGTGTCGATCGCTCCGGAGGACACGATGACGGTCTGGGGGGCCCCATGGACCGAAACGCTCCGGGTCCGTCGGTCCGAAAAGGTGGACCGTGGGAGTTCCTACGGCGACGGCCAGATGCAATGGCCCTGTGTCAGGCCCGACGACGACCCGTGCGCTTCGGAGCAGCTCAGCGAGCATCGGGATAGAGAGCAGACCGGGGAGTACCGTCGTCGGTGCACGACTCAGCCGAGCGATCGCCTCTATGTCGGGGCGCTCGTGCGCTGAGCCTGTCAGCACGACGGCCAAGCCTCGCTGGGCGAGGGCATCAGCGACCTGCGCCCAGCGTTCGTTCGGCCAGCACTTGGCGGGTGCGCCAGCACCGGGGTGGATGACGGCGAAGTCGGATGCAATGCCCGCCCGGCCGAGCAGGGCGCGCACGTTTCCTGCAGCAGCGCGGTCGATGGGCCACAGCAGCGGGAAGCGCTGCGGCGTGAGGTCGGCACCTTCTCGGTCCACCCCGAGTATACGGAGTGCGGCCAACACCAGCTCGAGGTTGCGCGCGGCGACGTGTCTCGCATGCAACGGTACGGGATGCGTGAGGAACTGCCGCAGGTGCGGATGCGCGGAACCGATGCGCAGCGGTATACCGGCGAGTGCGCACAACCAAGCGCTCCACCAGTCGTCGTCGCGGAGCACGACAGCGGCGAGCGGGCAACGCCGCCGCAGACGTGCCGCCTCGCGCCACAGGAGCGTGTAGGGTGCCCACGGCGAACGACGTGGCGCCCGCGAGAACGCGGGGAAGGGAACGATCCACGTCGTATCGGCGAGCCCGGCTGCTGCGAAGAGGGGTACCGTCCAGGGGCCGTGGAGGAGCGTGATCGATAGCCAGGAGGCTTGACGTCGCAGGTATCGGAGCGCGGGGAGCGTCAGTATGCCGTCGCCCAGGTGGTCGGGCCGGATCAGTACGATTTCGCGTCGCCTCGAGGGCGGCTCGAGCGGCCGAGGGACGATCGCACCGAGGGATCGGATGAGGCTACGCAGTACCGGACGCATCACGCACGCGTCCCGTTCGTTCGGAGGAGATCGAGGCAGGCGGCGAAGACGTCGTCGATTGTCACCCGCCGGATGTCGAGTTCCGGCGGTACAGTGAACGGCTTGCGGAGATCGCGGTCGTCGCGTAGGTGCCAGCTCTCTGGTGGGGCACAGACGACGCTACGCCGCCCGAGTGGGCGATAGCGGACAGGACTCGTCGGACCGAAGATGGAGACGGTCGGTGTACCCACCGCTGCTGCGAGATGCCCAGCACCGGTGTCGTTGCCGACGAAGAGATCTGCGAGCGAGAGCAGAGCAGCCAGTTCGGTCCAGGTGAGGCCGGCGGACCAGTCTACGAGGTCGTGTCTGGAGCTGGCGAGGACGGCTGTGACCGCGTCGCGGTCGCTCGCACTCCCGACCAGAACGACGCTGACCCCGAGGGTGTCGATCAGCCGGTCAGCGAGCATCGCGAACCGTTCGGGTGGCCAGCGCTTGGCCAGGAGTCGACTGCCAGGGTTGACGGCACCTCCCGGGTGGATCACGACGAGCGGGCGCGGGAGGTGCGCAGTACGGGCGGCTAGCTGCTCGCGCACCGTTGCGGGGACGTGGTATTCGGGCTCCAGTCCCTGGGCGTGGACGCCGAGCGCCCGGAGCGCCTCGAGGTAGAGCTCGGTTTCGTGGCGTATTGGATCTGGGCTGACAGCATGCGTGTAGAACAACCTGCGCCAGCCGGTGCCGATTCCCGCGCGGACCGGAATGCGGGTCAGTGAGAGGAGCACGCCGACGTACGCCGAGCGATCCAGCCCGAGCGCGCTGTCGTAGCGTTCCTGGGCCAACTTGCGCGCGAAGGTGACGATACGGACGGGCGTCGGACGTTCGGGGTACGGTATCAGCCGGCGCACTGCGGGATGTCCTTCGAAGCCCGGTGCTGCCCAGGGGGTCACGACGACGTCGATCACTGCAGCCGGATAGGCGTGACGGAGCGCTCGCAGCACCGGGGTCGCCATCAGCGCATCTCCCAGGCAGCACGGTTTGACCACCAGGAAGCGCTGCATCCTTCAGCGGCCCGATCGGGCGACCTCAGGGTCGAGCAGGGCGAAGAGGATTTCGCCCTCGGCGGCCAACTCCCCGTCGACAGTCGCTTTCCCTGATCCGGTGCCGATATTGCGTCGGATCTTGCCGAGCTGTACCTCGAGTCGCAGCGTGTCGCCGGGCCGGACCGGGCGCTTGAAGCGGACCCGGTCGATCCCGGCGAAAAACGCCATCTTCCCACGGTACTCCTCGTGGCCGAGGAGCGCGACCGCGCCGACTTGGGCCAGCGCCTCGATGATCAAGACGCCAGGCATGACCGGGTTACCGGGAAAGTGTCCGACGAAAAACGGTTCGTTGACGGTGACGTTCTTGATGCCGACTGCCCGCTGCCCCCACTCGACTTCGACGATGCGGTCGACCAAAAGGAACGGGTACCGGTGGGGGATGATCTCCTGGATCTGCCAGGCTTCGAGCATCGCTCGACCTCCCGTCCGTCAAGCGAGCGCTTCGGCGTGACGCCACACGATCTGGCGGCGAGCCGGACCGATGCCGATCATGGTGATCGGTACGCCGATCAATTCTTCGATGCGCTCGATGTACCGTCGAGCCGCAGGCGGGAGGTCGGCGAAGGATGTGGCGCTGCTGGTGTCCGATCGCCAGCCGGGCAGGGTCTCGTAGACCGGCTCGACCGCTTCATAGAGATCGAGGCGCGCCGGTGGTGCCGAAAGTGTCTGATTTCCGAGTCGATAGCCAGTGCAGATGCGGATCTCGGGCAACGGATCGAGCATGTCGAGCTTCGTCAGCGCCGCTTCAGTCATGCCGTTGAGGCGGGCTGTATAGCGGGCTGCGACAGCGTCGAACCAGCCGACGCGGCGTGGGCGACCCGTCGTCGTCCCGTACTCGCGTCCCCGTTCACGGAGGAGTTGCCCGACCTCGTCGTGCAACTCGGTCGGGAACGGACCGGCACCGACGCGGGTCGTGTAGGCCTTGAAGACCCCGATGACGCGGTCGACCTGGGTGGGGCCGATACCCGCACCTTGGCAGGCGCCAGCGGCGGTCGGTGACGTCGACGTGACGTACGGGTATGTCCCGTAGTCCAGGTCGAGCATCGTCCCTTGGGCGGCCTCGACGATCACGTGCTTGCCGGCGCCGATCGCGTCCTGGACGAACACCTCGGCAGCGATCACGTACGGGGCGAGCTGTTCGCCCCAGCGTCGCGCCTCCTCGAAGAGCGCGTCCAATAGGATCGGCTCGCGGTTGTAGAGGTGCACGAAGAGCGCGTTTTTCTCCGGTAACAGGATTTCGAGCTTCTGCCGCAGGAGCGCTTCGGCGCCAGGCAAGAGGTCGGCGACACGGATACCGCGGCGAGCTACCTTGTCGGTGAACGCCGGACCGTTGCCGCGCAACGTCGTACCGATGCCAGCAGTGCCGCGACGTTGCTCCTCGCAGAGATCGAGCAGTGGGTGATAGGGCATGATGACGTGGGCGCGGTCGCTCAGGTACAGCTGGCCGAGTCGCGCGTGTCGTTCGCGCAGACTGGCGATCTCGCGCAAGAGGTCAGGTGGCGAAACGGCGACTCCGGCACCGATCACACAGGTGCAGTGCGGGTAGAGAATGCCGGAGGGGATCACGTGGAGTTTGAAGACGCCGTCTTCGGTGACGACGGTATGTCCGGCATTGGTCGAGCCGTTCGGGCGGACGACCACGTCGGCGGATGCGGCGAGCGCGTCGGTGATCTTGCCCTTGCCCTCGTCGCCCCACTGGCCGCCCAAGACGATCGTGACTGGCATGGAACGGTCTCCTCGTTCGCGAGCGTTTCGGCGGGCCCTCTGCCCCGAGAACTATAGCATCCTGTGCGTTTCAGGCGCGGACGCGACTCTCGCGGAGTTCGCGGAGCCGCTGGAAGAGCCGCCGTTCTTCTTCCGTCAGGTCAGTCGGGAGGACGACCTTGACTTTGACGAGCAAGTCGCCGCGCTCGCCGGTGCGCAGCGACGGCATCCCCTTACCGCGCAAGCGGAAGACCTGCCCGTTCTGGGTGCCGGGCGGGATGCGGAGCATGACCGGTCGGTCGAGTGTCGGCACCGTCACCTCGCCGCCGAGGATCGCGGTGTAGAGCGGCACCTCGACCTCGGTCCGCAGGTTGTCGCCCTCGAGCGTGAACTGCGGATCGGGCAAGAGGTGCACTCGGAGATACAGGTCGCCGGGCGGTCCGCCGTTGACGCCGGGCCCGCCCTGTCCCGCGATACGGATGCGCGAGCCGTCGCGTACCCCGGGCGGGATCTTGACCTCCAGCGTCTTGGTGCGCGTCACGTAGCCGGTCCCGCCGCAGGTGCTGCAGATGCCGCGGCCGTTGAGCCCGCTGCCGTGGCATACCGGGCAGACCTCGTCGATCTTGACGTCGAGGCGACGCGTGGCACCGTGGTAGGCTTCGCGGAGCGTGACCTCGATCGGGTGCTCGTAGTCCTGCCCACGCTCGGGCCGCGCGCGGACGCGGGTGCGCTCGCCCGTCGTCGTGAAGAGGTCGCCTAAGTCGCCGAACAGAAGATCGAAGAAGTCGGAAAAGTCTCCGCTGCTGCGGCGGCGTTCGCGGGGCCGCTCGCGGGTGCCGAAGAACCATTCGGCGAAGTCGGTCGCCGCCCCTTGGGCGCCGGCTGCCTGCTGGTATCGCTCCCAGTCGGCTCCGAAGCGATCGTACTTGGCGCGCTTTTCGGGATCGCGGAGGACCTCATAGGCTTCGTTGATTTCCTTGAACTTCTCTTCGGCTTCCGGCGACTTGTTCACGTCCGGGTGATACTTGCGCGCGAGACGCAGGTATGCCTTACGGATCGTCTCTTGATCCGCGTCGCGCGGCACACCGAGAATCTTGTAGTAGTCCTTGAATTCCATCGTTGGCCGTCACCCCGTGTCGCGAGTCGCTCCGCTTCGGGAGTATACACATTGAGTCACTTTGTAGCAATATGCCTGTTATCGTTCGGCGTAACTGTGACGCCGGCTCGGACGAGCGTCCAGCGAGGAGTGCGACTGCGATCGGGTCGAGGGTAGCACGCTCGAGCTACTCCGTACAGCGTGCTCGTGTTGCACGCAGACAGAGCTCGGTGAGCGCGCAGTCGCTGATGTGCCCTCGCCTGGCGCTCACAACACCCGTCCCGGGTGCCTACTGACCCGGGAGCGGCGAACTGGTCGGCTCGCTCGCGACTGTGCCGATCGTCGCAACGCGGTCTACCGGTTCACGTGTCCGCTACGACTGGGGCCGAGGCGTTCGAACCCTGCTCGGGTAAGAGTTGGCGTCGGATCTGCCCCCACAGATGCGCTTGCACGAGGAATGCATAGAGCAGAGTGGCGAGGATACCGACACCACAGAGGAGGAGGCCCAACGGTACGACGAAACCGAGCACGAATGTGATGGCGAGGACCAGCAGCAGCGGTGTCTTCACGAGGCCGATCTCGCGGAAAATCTCCCCCAGGGCGAACGCGTCGTTGAGATTTCCCGCGACGGCGAGGCGACTGAGCGGGAGCGGCATGACGTACGAGACGGCGAGACCCACGATGATCGAGAGACAGGCGACACACGCCAAAGCTGCTCCGAGAGCTAGTCCAGTGTCGTCGCCGCTCGCCCCAGCAGCCACCTGCAGTACCTGGGAGCAGACGGAAAGGACTAATGCCGGGAAGCTCCACACGAAGTAGGTGAGTGCCCCCTTGAGGCCGAGGACGAGATCGCGCCCGAAGTCGTCCCACTCTGGTAGGGGGGAGTCTGTACCTGTCGCAACCTGTTGTGTGATGCGCAAGAGGTAACCAAACAGAATCAGCCAACCGACGATCGGAATGATCATCATGATGAGCGCGATGAGGAGCTTTTTGAGCCATTGCGGATCTTGAAACGCGTACGAAAACGCACGACCGGCTTGCATGGAGCCCTTCCCTTCCCCCGTCAGGACAGCGAGCTTCACACTTACCATCGTACGATGCATGAGAGGCTGCGGCAAGAGTATCTCGACGCAGGGCGACAGAGGTGAGGACACTCTCCAGTAGTTGGGAAGGAGTTCTTCGCTTCCATCGCGTGTCGCGCTGACCACATGGTGACCTTCTCCTCCACAAGAGGGTGCCGGGCACTGCCGCGGGAGTGCTGGCGTCGGTGAACATACGTGCCGCCGGTACTGTGCTCGTCCGTCTGCTCGTGCGACAGAACGAGCGACTGGAAGTGGGGACACGACCTCGCTCGGGGTCGAAGCAGCTCACTCCAGACGGCGAAGGACGAGTACCAACTTGCCTTGGATCTCGACGTTCTCCGGGGTCGTGTAGATCGGTTACATGGTCGCGTTGGCCGGTTGGAGACGCACGAGGTTGCCTTCTCGGTAAAAGCGCTTGAGCGTCGTCTCCTGCTCGCGCTTCAGCCATGCAGCGACCGTATCCCCGTTCTCGGCAGTCGCTTGCCGGCGCAAGACGACGATGTCGCCGTCGTCGATCAGCGCGTCGACCATCGAGAGGCCCTTGACACGGAGCGCGTACAAGTCACGCGGCGAGTGACCGACGAGCGCTGCACCGATCTCGACGTACTCCTGCGCGCTCGCTGGATCGACCGGGTCCAGTACCGGTAGCGGTTGTCCAGCTGCGATCGTCCCGACGAGGGGGACGCGTACGACCGCCTCGCGGGTGGCCTGCCGCCGTTCGAGGAGTTCGATGCCCCGCGAGATATTACGGTTGCGGCGGATGAATCGCAGATACTCCAGAACGTTGAGGTTATAATCGACCACACTGGTGGACGAGATGCCGAGTCCTGCTTGGATCTCGCGCACCGTCGGTGGGAAACCGTGTTCGTCGACGAAGATGCGGATGAATTCGAGGATCTCACGCTGTCGCTTCGTCAGCTGCTTTCGCATGCGCTCCCATCGCTTTCCCGGTTCGGCTCGTCGTCGAGCCCAGTATAGGTGCGAACATCCGTTCGTGTCAAGGTGCGGAGAGGGTTTCTCGGTTGCAGCAGTGAGGCGGTCCGTCCGATGCTCCTCGATAGCGTCGTCTTCCTCGCGTTCGTGACCGTGTACACAGTGACGTTTCTCGCTGGTACGGCGCGGACGCTTTTCGCCCTGGTGACCTGGTTCGTGGCGCTCGTGGCGGTGAGCGCGTTCACGGTGCCACTGGCCGGCGTGATGCGGTCGGCTGTTCCAGCCATGTCGCGCTGGGCCAGCGAGTTCTTCGCGCTCGTGATCGTGACCGCGGTGGTCGGCGTGCTCGGCACGTGGGGTGTCCTGTGGTCGTACCGCGCGCTGCCCGGGCTGATCGGACACCGGCTGTGGCGACCGATCGGAAGTGTCGGCCTCGCGATACAAGCGGTGCTGGCGATGGTGTTCGCCATCGCGCTCGTTACGACGCTCACGCTGGTGGCGGCGAACACGATCCGGCAGTTGCCGAGCGACGAACTGGGGCTTCGCCTGCGAGCCGAGGTGCAGCAGTCGCGGCTCGAACCGCTCGTCCGCGATGTGGAACCCTGGATACAGAAAGTGGCTATCGACTGGGTTCCTGGCGAACCACCGTCGTTACTCGGAGGAGCGTGAGTCTGGCGATGAGCGACCTTCTGCGCTTGCTCGAGTTCGACAAGATCCGCGAGATGCTCGCGGCACATTGCCAGTACGCGGTAGCGCAAGAGCGTGCCCGCGCCCTGGCACCGTCGGCCGATCCGGACCACGTCGTCTATCTCCTGCGCGTGACCCGCGAAGCGGTTCGGCTGTTGCAGGAGCAGCCAGGGTTCTCCATCGGGGGATTCCGGGACCTGCGTCCGTTCATCGAGCAGGCGCAGCGGGGATTGGTGCTCGAAGCGGTGGCATTGCGGACTGTCCTGGACACGCTGGAGGCAGCTCGGCACGTACGCCGGTATTTCGAGGAGCACGAGGGGTGGCGGGAGCGCTATCCAGCTCTGTGCGAGTTCGTAGACGCGCTCGCAGATGTACCCCCGCTGCGAGCGGAGCTCGCTCGAAGTATCGGGCCGCGGGGAGAGATCCTGGACACGGCCTCTCCCGAACTCGGGCGAATTCGTGAACAGCTGAAGCAGGCTCACGAGCGCTTGCTGGAACGGCTCCGGCGTTTCCTGGCCGAGCACCAAGAAGCGTTGCAAGAGTCCTATTACACGGTACGCGAGGGGCGCTACGTCGTGCCGGTGCGTGCTGACCGCCGCGCCAGCGTCCCGGGTATCGTGCACGACGTTTCCGGTAGCGGGCAGACAGTCTTCGTCGAGCCGCTCGAGATCTTCGAGCTCAACAACCGCTGGCGCGAGCTGCAAGCAGCCGAGGCGCACGAAGTCGAGCGCATCCTGCGGCACTTGACCTCGCTCGTGGTAGAGCATGCGGCAGCACTGGCGCGTACGGTCGAGGCGGGAGCGGCGCTGGATCTCGCTTTGGCGAAGGCGCGTTTTGCGTTCGCGCTCCGGGCGAGCGAGCCGGAGATCGTCGAGGCGCCGGTGCCCAGCCATCCGGGCGGTCACCCGCGAAAACGGATCCTCCTGCGCCGTGCCCGCCACCCGCTCTTGGATCCGGCGACTACCGTCCCGATCGACATCGAGCTCGGTGAACGCTTCCGCATTCTGGTGATCACCGGCCCCAATACAGGCGGAAAGACCGTTGCGCTCAAGACGGTCGGTCTGCTGGTCCTGATGGCGCAAGCCGGTCTCTTCATTCCAGCGGCCGAAGGGAGCGCGTTGAGCGTTTTCCCGGCCATCTTCGTCGATATCGGCGACGAACAGAGTATCGAGCAGAACCTGTCGACGTTTTCCTCGCATCTGCGGCGCATCGTGGCGACGCTGGAGCACGCTGACGCCGACAGCCTGGTGTTGTTGGACGAGTTGGCGGCCGGTACCGATCCGCACGAGGGCTCGGCGCTGGCGCGGGCGATTCTGGAGCAGTTGCTCGAGCGCGGAGTCCTCGGCGTGGTGACGACGCACTATCCCGAGTTGAAGGCGTTCGCGAGTGCGACGACCGGCCTGGAAAACGCGAGTGTGGAATTCGATCCCATCACTCTCCGACCGACCTACCGGCTGGTCGTCGGTCTGCCCGGTCGGTCGCATGCCCTGGAGATCGCGCGCCGCTTGGGGCTTGCGGAGGCAGTGGTGGCACGGGCCGCCGAACTCCTGGGCGGCGGTGCGGTGCAACTCGACAAGTGGATCGCGGAACTACAGCGACGGCTCGCGGAGGCTGAGCGACGTGCGGAAGAGGCGGCGCGTGCGAAGGCTGAGGCGGAGCTGCTGCGAGCCGAGGCCGAGCGGCTGCTGGCGGACGCACGACGTGAGCGGGAGGAGGCACGAGCGCAGGCAGTCGCCGAACTCGAGGCGGAACTCCGCCGCGCACGTGAGCTGGTGCGGAAACTCGAGCGTGCGCTACAGGCGGGGACGTATCCGTCTCCGACCGTCGTGGAGTCGAGTCTGCGAGCGCTCGAGGAGGCACGCCGTCGAGTGCAGCGCACGCTCGCGACGAAGCGTGCGGAGGCGGAGGAACTCTCGGTCGGTGCCAGGGTCGAGGTGCCGCTCCTCGGTCTGGAGGGCGAGGTCGTCGCCGTCTTCCCCGAGCATGCTGAAGTGGAAGTCCAGGTCGGGAACTTTCGTGTCCGACAACCGCTGACTGCCGTTCGCCGCCTCAGTGCTCCTGCGTCCACCAGGCGACCAGAGCGGGCGGAGGCGGCACTGGCGCGGGTGACGTACATGACTGACGTCGAGCCGGAATTGCACCTCCGGGGACTGCGTGTGGACGAGGCGCTCGCCCAGCTCGATCGCTACTTGGACCGAGCAGCGCTAGCCGGGCTGCCTTGGGTGCGTATCGTGCACGGCAAGGGGACAGGTGCCTTGCGTCAAGCTGTCCACGACTTCTTGCGCGACCATCCCTTGGTCGAACGATGGGAGCTCGCGAGTCCGGCGGAAGGTGGCCACGGGGTGACTGTGGTGTACCTGCGTGGATAGAGGGTTGCGGTGGACGAGAGGGACGAACTGGTCGCGATCGCAGTGGCACCGAACGAACTCGTGGCTGCCCTCTGGAAAGGTGCACTCGAGGCGGAGGGCATCCCGGTACTCGTGAAGATCCTCGGGTTGGGTGCTGCCTACTGGTCGACGCTGGCCGCTGAGCATGCACTGTACGTGCGAGTGCAGGACGCCGAACGCGCTCGGGTGATCCTCGAGACGCTGGACGACCACCCAGACTGATCGGTGTTGCCTCTAGCGGGTACCGGCGAGGTGCTCTGCCGGCGCGCTGAGCAGAACGGTCGCCCGGCGAGACTCGATCTCGCGGAGGACGTACTGGACTGCCTCCCAAAGCGGTACCGAAAGCCGCGCCGTAACCAGCCGGACTTGGTTCGGAGTGACGTAGACCCCTGAACCGAGCGCGCGGCGCAATCGCTCGGGGTGCAGTCGAGTACCGACGACCGGACGGATGAAGACTTCACCATCCCGCTCCAGGATCGTCGTGATACCGAGGCGGTTGACCCAGATGCGCAAAGACGCGAGATCGGCGAGACGGCGGACCGACTCGGGAATGGGGCCGAAGCGATCCCGTATCTCGCTGAGCAAGTCCTCCAACTGCGCCTCGCTGCGCACGCCAGCGAAGCGCTGGTAGAGGTGCATGCGGACTGCTTCCTCTCCACAGTACTCCGGTGGTATGGTCGCTTCGATGGGCAGATCGATCGTGACGCTCGGAGCGTCTTCGATCGGCCGCCCTTCGCGTATCTCTTGGACGGCGCGGGCGAGGAGCTGTGTATAGAGTTCGAGCCCGACTGCGGCGACGTGGCCGCTCTGCTCTGGCCCGAGGATGTTCCCAGCACCGCGGATCTCGAGATCGCGCAGCGCGATCTGCAGACCTGCTCCGAGTTCAGTCGCCTCTTGGATCGCTTCCAAGCGGGCACGGGCTTCGGGCGACAGTGGGCGGCGGTCATCGTACAAAAGGTATGCATAGGCGCGGACGTGGCTGCGTCCGACGCGACCGCGGAGTTGGTAGAGCTGGGTCAAGCCGAGTTGATGCGCCTGGTCGATGATGATGGTGTTGACCGTGGGGATATCGACCCCGGATTCGATGATCGCGGTGCAGACGAGCACGTCGAACTCTCGCTCGAGAAAGGCGATGACGATCCGCTCCAGCTCTGCCTCCGGCATCTGGCCGTGGGCGACGGCGAAGCGGGCCTCTGGGACGAGCGCGCGGAGATGCGCGGCGAACTGGTGGATCGACTGGACGCGGTTGTGTACCGCGTAGACTTGGCCGCCGCGCGCCAGCTCGCGGAGGATCGCCTCGCGGATGACCGCGTCGCGGGCCGGCGTGACGAAGGTGCGCACGGGTGTCCGGTCGACCGGCGGGGTGGCGATCACCGAGAGGTCACGCACACCGGACAGTGCAAGGTAGAGTGTCCGTGGTATCGGCGTCGCCGTCATCGCGAGGACGTCGACGTTGGTACGCAGCCGCTTGAAATGTTCCTTTTGGGCGACGCCGAAGCGGTGTTCCTCGTCGATGATCACGAGTCCGAGCCGTTTGAACTCGATGTCCCGCTGGAGCAGGCGGTGCGTGCCGATGACGATATCGACCGACCCCTCACGGATCCCGCGAACGATCTCGCGTTGTTCGCTTTTCGAGCGGAGCCGAGAGAGCATCTCGATGCGGACCGGGTACGGGGCGAGCCGCTCGCGAAAGGAGTTGTAGTGCTGGAGAGCGAGGATCGTGGTCGGTACGAGAATCGCTACCTGATACCCGTTGTTCACCGCCTTGAAGGCTGCCCGCAGCGCGACCTCCGTCTTGCCGAAACCGACGTCGCCGCAGAGCAGGCGATCCATGGGGCGCGGACGTTCCATATCGGCCTTGACCTCGCAGATCGCACGCCACTGATCGGGTGTCTCCTCGTAGGGGAAGGACTCCTCGAGTTCTCGATCCCATTGCGTGTCAGGGCCGAAAGCGATGCCAGGCGTCGCCTCACGCGCGGCATAGAGCTGCAAGAGTTCGAACGCCAGCTCGCGGACCGCTTGGCGTACGCGTTGCTTGACTCGGCTCCACTCCGGTGATCCGAGGCGAGTCAGCTTCGGTTCGCCGTCGAAGCTCTCGTAGAGCGTGATCCGGTCGAGCTGGTCGACCGGGAGGTAGAGGCGATCGTTGTCGGCGTATTCCAGGAGGAGATACTCTCGACGGACTCCGCTGACCGTCAAGTTCACTAACCCGCCGTAGCGTGCGATGCCGTGATCGACGTGGACGACGTAGACCCCTGGGACGAGGCGACTGAGGAGATCCTCGGACCCTGCGGCGGCGCGGCGTCGGCGTGTTGACCGTGGAAGCCGGCGTATGCCGTAGAGTTCGCGATCCGTCAGGAGCAGCAGGCGGGCGTCGTCGTGCCGCCAACCACCCGGTAGCCTCGCCCGCACGGCAGCGACGGCACCAGGTCGGGTGAGATCCGGCACGCAACGGATGTTCCGCTCCTGCAGTACGTGCAGCACTCTGTCGACTTGCTCGGTAGCCAACGCGATGGTGTATCCCGCGTCGCGATACGGGGCAAGCTGTTCGGGCAGCGCATCGAGACGACCGCCGACGGTCGGTACGCTGACTGAGAACCCGGCTGCCTCGTCACTATGGTCGCTCTGTTCGTCGCCAGCAGCACTGGCACCTAACCACAGCACCGGGCGCCCGGGGAGTTGGGTCCACACCGCTTCCGGAGGGTGGTACGGGCGCGGGAGACCGCTGGGAAGTTCGCCACCGAGTTCGCTCACTTCCCTCAGTTCTTCCGCTTGTCGCTCGAACTGTTCGAGCGCGAGGCGGACAGCACCGGGGTCAACCACTACGACTGGGTGCGTGGGCGGGTGGTAGGTGAGCACCGACGTGGCTCTGCGAAGAACGTACGGAAGCACGAACTCGGGTGGTGGGACGAGTTGTCCGCGTTCTAGCCGCTCGCACAGGCGTTGCCATTCGACTGCGACCTCGGGGCGAAGCGACACAGTCTCAAGTTCCCGCAAGCGGGCGGCAGCCTCCCGGTAGGCAGTGATCGGCACCTCGCTGACAGGCAGAACCTGTACGCGCTCGAAGCGACGCAGCGAGCGTTGGGTCTGCGGATCGAACGCACGCAGCGAGTCGATCTCGTCGCCGAAGAATTCGACACGCACGGCCTCGTCGCTATCCGGAGACCAGAAATCGATGATCCCACCGCGGCGACTGAACGTCCCGGGTTCTCGAACGAGCGGGCTGGCCGCATAGCCAGCTAGGACGAGGTGATCGCTGAGCGCGGACGGAGTCAGACGCGCACCGAGGGTAAGGGTGAGGACCCGGCACTGGAGCTCTGCCGGGGTAGGCAGGAGCTGGGTGAGTCCACGCGCCGGAACGATCGCGACGAGCGGCGCGGGATCGGTCAGCCGCGTGAGGAAGGCGGTTCGTTCGGCTACGGTCACCCGATCTTGGGTGAAGATGTCATAGGGTAGTGTCTCGGGGGCCTGCCAGGTCGCGACGGGGAGTTCTGGGGCCAGTTGCAGGAGCGCCTCCGCTAGTTCGTCGGCCTGGCTCTGCCGCGGCACGATCACGAGGATCGGCCGAAGAAGCTGAGTCGCGAGCGCGGCGAGCAGGATCGCTCGTGCACTCGCAGGGAGCGCCTCGATCGTGTAGGAATGGCCCGCAGCGAGTGCAGTCGAGACCTTTTGGATCGACGGGGCACAGGCGATGCGGTGAACGAACGTCGTCAGAGCCATATCGTCAACCGGTGTGGTGCTGTGGGACAATAGACCACACCCGACCCTCCAGTGGGAGGGCGGGTCGCAGTCGATACCCGTACAACCTTACCACGGTCCGGGGGAAACGCCGTCGTGTCGTCGCGCTGGTGGTCAGGCCGCTACCAGTTCCTGACTGGTCTCCTCCTTGGCTGCGTCGTCGGGATGGGGGCGATACGGCTCTTCCACCGAGGCGAGGATCTCGTGATCCGCATCGAAGCGCTCGCTACCCCGACGGTCGCGGTCGTGTACGTCGATGGCGCCGTCGAGCGCCCTGGGCTCTACGAGGTGGCCAGCGATGCCCGCATCGCACAGGTGGTGGAGCGAGCCGGACTGCTCCCGGAGGCGGATCTCAGTCGGGTACCGATGGCGCAGCGGGTACAGGACGGACAGACGATCACGGTTCCGTTTCGAAGCGCGCGCACTGCTGCGACCGAGGGTCAGGGTGCTGTGGCCACCTCTGGGAGCGAACGGATCGATATCAACCGAGCTAGCGCTGCCGAACTCGAACGTCTGCCAGGGGTAGGGCCGGCTCTCGCCCAACGGATCGTCGCCTACCGGGAGACCCACGGTCCGTTTCGCTCGGTGGAGGAGCTGGCGAACGTCGCTGGCATCTCGGAACGCATGGTAGCCCAGTGGACTGACCTCATCACGGTAGGGAACGGTGAGTGACTGGTGCCTGGCTCGCGCTGGGATTCGCCGCGGCGGTAGTGGCGATCTCCTGGCCTGTAGTCTCGGCTCTGGCACTGTTCGCGGCGCTCGTCGTCATCGTCGTGCTCGGCGGTGCGCGTTCACCGCGAGCGGTCGGCTGGGCTATCGGCCTCCTCGGACTCGGCGCGTTGCTGGCAGTGGTTCGCTTCGGGATCTTCGCCGACGCGCGCGACTCTGCGGGACCGGTCACCGGGGTGGTCGTCTGGAGTGAAGAGGACAGCACCGCGACGGAGCTCGTCGTGTTGCGTGACGACGGTGTGTTGGTCGCCGTGACGGTAGCTGAACCTCTATCAGGACTCGTTGGCGAGCGAGTGACTTGGCGCGGTCAACTCACCCCGGATGGGCGGCGACCGGGAGGCTTCCCGGTCGCCGCCACCTATGAGGCTGCCGCCCTCGAAGTGACCTCCGTACCAGAGACGGTACTGGGTCAGGTGCGCTCGGCGGTGCGGTCCGTCGTCTTGTGGTCGATCCCGGAGCCGAGCGGGTCGCTCGCTTTAGGGGTGTTGGTCGGTGACGACCGCGGACTCGGACGGGAAACGCGGCGGCTGCTCCGCGAGGCGGGATTGTCGCACCTCACAGCTGTCAGTGGGTGGAACGTCGCTGTCGTCGCTGGCCTGTTGGAAGGGGCCTCCACCGTGTTGCGGATGCGGACCTGGCTTCGCTCGACCATCGTCGCCACCGGAATTTGGGGTTATGCGGTCCTGACTGGCCTGGAACCGCCGGTGCTGCGAGCTGCGGCGATGGCGACCCTGTACATCGCGGCGCACTGGCGCGGGTGGCCGCGCGAGCCGATCTCCGCTCTCGGGTGGACGATCGTCGTACTCCTCCTGGTGCAGCCTCGCCTGGCGACCTCTCTCGCGTTTCAGTTGTCGGGTATCGCGACGGCGGCGCTCTGCGTGAGCGGCGTCCTGGACCGAGCGCCGCGTTGGGAAGTCCTGCGGACGCCTCTGCTGGCGCAGCTGGCGGTGACGCCGCTCTTGCTGTACCGCTTCGGGAGCTATTCGCTGATCGCTCCTGTGGCCAATCTCCTGGCTGCTCCGGTAATGCCCGTGTTGCTGGCTGTGACGCCGTTGGTCCTCGTCGATTTGCTCGTTCCTGGTGCGGGAACGCTCTTGGGCGTCCCGGCGTGGGCGGCAGGACGATGGATCATCGCTGTCGCGGAAGTGTTGGTGCGGGTGCCTGGTGCGGTGGGGACGACGCTGAGTCCGCCGGGCTGGTTGATCGGTTCCCTGTACGTCGTGGTCGGCGGGGTGGTGCTGGCGCGGATTGACAGGCGTGCGGTCGCTTCGTAGAATTGCCCTGGTACCGGCGCGGTGTCCAGGCCGGTGTAGCTCAATGGGCAGAGCAGCGGTTTTGTAAACCGCGGGTTGTGGGTTCGAGTCCCACCATCGGCTCTCGACGCGCCAAATCGGGGGGATGCCCGAGTGGCCAAAGGGGCCTGGCTGTAAACCAGGTGCGTACGCTGCGGGGGTTCGAATCCCTCTCCCCCCACGATGCCGCGGAGTAGCGGACGGGCCCACGGTGACCAGCGTGGGCTCTTTGATGTGAGATCGATCGGGAAACGGTGACGAGGAGGACGTTTCGATGAGCAAGCCGCGGTTTGAGCGGACGAAGCCGCACGTGAACGTGGGGACGATTGGGCATGTCGATCATGGGAAGACGA